>ERZ894236.5-NODE-5-length-451248-cov-86.393_pt1 | contig 451248 bp, 419 predicted proteins | sample MGYA00380297_ERZ894236 | MGnify/ENA primary metagenome ERZ894236 (study PRJEB32331, sample SAMN06328420) | human gut metagenome | biome: human gut microbiome; feature: stool | host: Homo sapiens | collected 2014-08-04 ... | reverse complement strand
TACTTGATCATCAACATGTTTCAATTGGTCTTCTGTGGCTGCACGACCAGATACAGGTTGTGTTTGACCTGGAACCCACGCAGTGTTCGTCAAGCCTGTTACTTGAGGTGTTTCAACTCCAGTTGTCGCTTTCACTTTTGGCGCTGTAATCGTTTGAGTAGCTGTTACCGTATCAAAGGTTACATCTTTCTTAGTAGAAATGGTGAAGTCCTTACCATTTTGAGTAATAGAAATGTTATCACCATCGATAAACTTAACAGTGTTACCACCTTCAACCTTTTCAGCCATCTCATTATTAGCGACTACATTCCAAGCTGCTAAGTCCTTAACTTGTTGCTTACCGTCAGGGGTCAAATTACTCAAATCTCGATCAGCTGCATTGTCAACTTTACCTTTAGTTGCATCATCGAGTTTAACAGTCACATCGTCGCCATTAGCAACAGTCGTAAGACCATTTTCACCTTTCACATTGAATTTCACATCACCTGTGCTCAAAGATTTTTCATCAGTCGAACCAGAGTTACCACCTAAAGAAATCTTACGACCGATAGCAGCAGTATTTTGGGCAATATTAGCTTTATTAGAAACAATATCCCCTTTGTTTGTAGCAATTTCACCCGCATTTTTGTCAATTGCTGTTTTATTGTCAGCAATTTTTTGCGTATTCGCAGCAATACTGTCCTTATTGGCAGCAATATCTGTTTTGTTTGTTGCAATATCACCTGCATTTTTAGCTATTGCAGTTTTATTTGTATCAATAGCAATTTTGTTAGCTTCAGCTTTATCATCAACTTTTTTCAATTGAGATACATTGACAGCATCTTTATCAGCAACACCATCTGCTACATTAGCAACTTTCAAATTCCCAGCATTGATACCTTTATCACCATCAATTTTAACAGTTTCATTACCGCCAGCATTATTGAAAGAAGCACTGTTTAATTTAGAAAGATCTTTTTTCAAAGCTACAGAGATTTTCTTATCATTTCTAGCAACCGCAACATTATCGTCACCAGAAAAATCTACTGTATTACCTTTTTCAACCGCTACTGGTGTAGCTTCACCATTAGCAGAAAGATTCCAACCATATTTGTTTTGATCAATCGCTTGATTAATCGCATTAGCTACATTAGCAGAATCCGCCATACCAGCCGAGGCTGTAGCGCTACCATTTGCTACAGTAATGTCTTGCTTTTTACCAGAAACTGTAATTTTCTTACCATTAGCTGTAGTGCTAATGTATGTATTATCACCATTTACAGCCAATTTACTATTAGCAAGGTTCACATCGCCTGTACCAGTATCACCTGTAAAAGCTAGATTAACACTCTTTAATTGCGCCACGTTTACTGCGTCTGTATCAGCAGTACCTGCAGCAACATAGTTAATTTGACGTGTTTGGTTTATCGTACCAACAGCAACACCACCTAATTTAGACGTTAGGGCGGCACCACTTAAACCAGCATATATATCTGTACGACTAGCATTAACATTATATCCCGCTACGCCTGAAGCAATATCAGCTATAGATTTTGAGCCAACAGCTACACCATCTACTACTTTACCTCTGGCGCCATCACCAACAGCCACAGAACGACTTGCAGATGCGTCTGTTGCGGCATTTGGGCCAATAGCAATAGAATTATCGGCCGTAGCACCAGTATTATCTTTATTAGCAACATCAGAAGATTTTATAGATATATATTTATAAGCGATTTGGTCTACAATAGCGCTAAGTTGAGAGCCATTAATTGCATCTGTGGAAGTAGCACTTACTTCACCAGGAGCCACATGTTTCAACTGACGTTCATACCCTTTAGAACCAAAAGATACAACGTCACCTGGCAATGTTTTATCACCACCAGCCCAGGAAGCAACAACGTTATTTGGCAATGTATAGCTAGATTGTTTTGTACCGCCTACATCAGTGTTAGAACCACCACCGATGGCAATAGCATTATCACGATTTGCCCTAGCCCCTGTGCCAATAGCAATAGCATTTGTTACATCATTATTGGCTTGACCAGAAGCCCCACTAGAAGTTCCTGATAAACGATCCTTCGCATTTGCACCTGTACCAATGGCAATGCCCACATTGCCTGACTGACCTTTCATCCCTAATGTGATACCAGATTCACCAGCCGTCGCCATTGTAAACATTGGGGTTCTCATATCAAAGCCAGTTAAGCTTTGAACAGCACTACGCAAATCCCCAATTTGAGTCGCTCCACCACTTGTAGTGTAAATAACTTTTACACCATCAGCTTTAACTACATCATCGCCACCAATAACAATAGAAGAATGTCCTTTGGCTAGTGTATTTCCCCCGATGGCAATTGCTTGTTCTCCAATTACTCTTGCACCTTCATTAGCAGTATTACCACCACCAATAGCGATTCCTTGTGGGCTACCAGCAGCAACACTAGAATTAGAACCAATAACAACAGAATTTCCACCAGCAGCTGCTGCATTATAACCAAAACCTACAGCTTTATCACCTTTAACAGAAGCATTAGGCCCCAAGCCTACTGCTGTTGCAGGCAGATTCGAAGGCACATCATTTGACGCCATAGAGATGCTAGCATTAGACATTGCTAATGCAGCAAAGATAGTTGCTACAACAATTTTCTTTTTTCCGCTATTATTCTTAGCGAACTCAGATACTACTACGTAACAATTTTTTGATTTGCTCCAAACCACTTTGAAAATCTTATTCATATTTTCTCCTATAAACTATATTAATGCTCCCTTTATGCTTCTTCATATGATAAATCATATGAGAATTTCAAATTTTTCAATATATTAAGTATATCAAAACCTTTAATATACTATCAAGCTTTTTCATTTATTTTTCACAATTATAGGTATTGCAAAAACAGCGTAGTAATAAGCTTTATAGTGATTCATGTCACAAATTTATATTAAATACGGGCTTATTTTATACCATACTAAAGAGATAAAATGAATATAAACTCATAATCAATTATTTAAACTTCGTTTATGAGATTATAGATACTAAAAAAATATCTTTACAGCTAGATATTACGGACTAAATCGCATATCATCACTACAGAGATAATTACTTCATTAAAATCATATAAAACACTAGATATTTCCCTTAGCCAATAGCTGATTTACTACAATTTTCAAAGAAAAAAGCTATCTCATAGAAATAACAATCTACAAGATAGCTTTATTGCTAGTTTATATAATTAAATAGGGAAAACCAATTAAGTTACATTAAAGGCATATACACTTTGCTCGTGTGCTAATTGTATACGCTTATGTAAGCGTTTCATATATGTACGATATATCGCTTGTGCTTCTTCGACAGATACGATATCAAAATGAATTCCATCCCCCACTGGTAATTGGCTTAACCTAGGTAAATCTGCCGTAATCACAGTGCCAATCTTTGTATAGCCACCTGTTGTTTGCCGATCTGCCATGAGCACTATAGGGTTTCCATCAGAAGGAACTTGGATAGAACCAAATACAGCGCCATCGGAGATAATATCTGCACCATCTATATGCTCTATAACAGGGCCATCCAAGCGAAAGCCCATGCGATCACATTGTACAGTCAATGTATATATTTTACTACCAAAGGTCCTAATCCCTTTCTCTGTAAAATACTTTGCTTGATTTCCGAGAACAACACGCAAAGATTCGTGACACTCACGACCGCCGCGGTTATATAAAGCAGTATTGAATAAGTTATGACCACCATAGAAGTCGCACACATTCACTTCGTCTCTAGTAAATGCTTTAATGCCAAACTGATCGCCCGCTTGTAATGAACGCCCCTCAAAACCACCTATTTTAGCCTTTGTATGAGTCGATACGCTACCGTTAATAGCAGGAACATCGATACCACCAGAGAAAGCAATATACATACGCACTCCACATTGGCTGAAGCCACCAGAAATGATATCCCCTTCGTGACAAATAAAAGGTATATATCTAGGCACGACTAAATTGTTAATGGTTGGGTGCATGTCGGCCCCTGTAAAAGCAACAATACATGTACCTTGAACAGTTAGCGTAGGAGGTAACACGGTACATTCTAAAGCACCTAGCGGTTCCTTGTTTCCTACTAGAGCCTGTCCCAAGAGATAGCTTTCACTATCCATAGGACCTGCCACAGGCATACCATATTGTTGAAAGCCAATACGCCCTAAATCTTGAATCGTTGTATACATACCCGGAGCATCTACGCGGATTAAAGCGCGTTGAAACTCATTTATATCCACGTAAATCACCACTTTCTATTTCATATATAGATGGAATATATTCCATACCCAAGGATTTAATCCTATGGAATTCGTTTTCATCGATAGGCACATAACGAACGTAGTCCCCTGCCCTTAATAATGCAGCTTGCTTTTTAGACATGTCATACATAGTCAAAGGTGTGCGTCCAATAATCTGCCAGCCCCCTGGAGAATCTGATGGATATGTGCCAGTCTGTTCTCCTGCAATACCTACAGACCCGGCAGGAATCAAAGTTCTTGGCGAAGACAAGCGCGGAGTTGCAATGCGAGGATCCATCCCACCTAAGTAAGTAAAACCAGGAATAAAACCTAACATATAAACCAAATAATCAGTACCACTATGAATGGATACAACTTCAGCTTCACTTATATGATTGTGAGAGGCTACAAAACCTAGATCTGGACCATACTCGCCACCGTATATGGTCGGGATTTCAACAATCGTAACACGTTCATTTCCGCTGTCTGTTACAGATTCTTGTAATATTGGATTAAGAGTTCCACAAATGTCGGAATACGTATATACCATTGCATCATATTGAACAAGCAATGCACAGTATGTAGGAACTAGTTCAATAATTCCATCTAGCTGTAAGAGTTTAATCTGCTCTATAACTTGTCGGATTTGTCGATTAATCTTTGGATCGATTGCTTGACCAAAATCAATAGAGATAGCGCAATCCCCTACAGGTGAAATTGTAGGTTTCATATGTACCTCCTGCTATAACTAGAAAGGACCATCACATTCAAGACGAACGTAATGGTGCTTTCACAGATAATTAATTAACCTAGTAACTTAGCAATGCCCTTTAAAGATGTAACACCAATGTAAGATGTTACGAGCACTACAATCCACCCTGTATAATATAAAAGTTTATTGTGTTTATATGTTCCTACGATTTCAGACTTATGAGTTGCGACAAGCATAACTGCCAACGTAACAGGCAAGATCAAACCATTTACAGAACCGGCTAAAATCAATAGAGATGCTGGTTTACCAATAAAAATCAGGATACATGTGGAAATAAAGATAAATGCCATAATAGTCAATTTTTCATTTCGTTCTACCACCTTAAACAATGTTTTTAAGAAGGATACTGATGTGTAGGCAGCCCCTACTACAGAGGTCAATGCGGCACAGAAGAACACTATACCGAATAATTTATGCCCGATTTCACCAGCTCCTAAAAGAAAAGCAGAACCAGCTGGATCCTTAGCATCTAGTACAAATCCCATAGATACCACACCAAGAACAGCTAAGAATAATAATATACGAACTAGCGCATCAACAGACATGCCCATAATCGCTGCACGACGTACATCCTTTAAATGTTCTTGACCTGTAATACCAGCATCAATAAGGCGGTGCCCACCAGAGAATGTTATATATCCACCTACGGTCCCTCCAATAAGAGTTATCGTAGCAAGCCACGGATAATTCGTAGGTACTATCGCATGAGTCACTGCTGTCCCTACCGGGGGATTCGTTGAAAATGCTACATAAGCAATGAGGACGAGCATAACCGTACCGAGTACTTTAGCCGTATTATCTAGAACACCACCCATCTTCTTAGATGTAAATAGTAAGATGCCCAAAATACCACTAATAGCGGCTGCTGTTGTTGTGTCGATACCAAATATAATATTGAGGCCCATAGAAGCACCACCAATATTACCGATATTAAAGGCTAATCCACCAAGGGAAATTAAAAATGCCACTATATACCCAAGGCCTGGTAATACCTTATTCGCAATATCTTGACCGCGCATTTGGGATACACCAATAATTGTCCACACATTAAGCTGTGCAATAATAGAGAAAATAACGGATACGACGATAGCAAATGCAAAGTCTGCTTTCAACTCATTTGTAAATGCTGCCGTTTGTAACATAAAGCCTGGTCCAATGGAAGACGTGGCCATTAAGAAAGCTGCCCCTAATAGGACAGAGAAACTCGCTTTACCTGTAATTGGTTTCATAGGAACCTCCAAAATAATAATTAATCTATGTCATACTTATTGCTTAAAGCTCATACTTGCTTTTAATACTTATATTCGTATTTTCTGTTAGTATTAATTAAGCATTTATTTTAATGTTCTTAATAGTGTTATCGGTGTTGAAAATTCGCCACCGTTATACCAGCTTTTGATAGCCCTTCCCGAATATACTTTGTGAAAGCTATCGCTTCAGGATTATCTCCATGAACACATATGGAGTCAGCCACAATATCAATGGTCTTCCCCGTATTAGTAACAACCTTACCCTTTGTAACCATCATGAGAACTCGGTCTAAAGCCTCTTGTGGGTCTTTGATGAAAGCACCTACTTCTGTACGAGGAACCAATGTTCCCTCCTCTGTGTAGCCACGATCGGCAAACACCTCCTGTATAACAGGAATACCTCGTCGCTGTGCCTCTTGAGCAATATAGCTACCGCTCAATACCATAGCCGCAATTTTGGGATTTACTGCTTGTAAACCATCTAAAATTGCATCAGCTATTACAGGCGTAACACAAGCTGTATTGTAAAAGGCACCGTGTAACTTCATATGCTGTAAAATAAGGTCATTGCTATCACAAAAAGCTTGTAGTGCGCCCAGTTGGTATATCATATAGGCTTTTGCCTCAGCAGGATTTACTCCCATCGCACGACGACCAAATCCCATCAAATCTGGATAACCAGGATGTGCCCCTACGGCTACGCCCTTTTCTTTACATATGCGGACAGTCGCATCCATAATAAGAGGATCTCCAGCGTGCCAACCACAAGCAATATTAGCACTCGTTACGTGATTTAATACTTCACTATCCATGCCTAATGTATAATTGCCAAAACTTTCACCTAAATCACTATTTAAATCTACATAATGAGACATATACTATTACCTCTCCATCTTCATCTATTTTATAAATTCTATAGAATATTGAATTTAATGATACGATTATACTAAATAAACCTATACCTTAGCAAGGATTTTTATCATATATACAAAATTATTTTATAAATACAAAAACCACAAGATTAAAATCTTGTGGTTTGTATGTATACTCATTTTTATCTGACCCTACTATATCCCATCATGAGCTCATAAATAGTATTTTGTATATTATCCGATTCTGTTATTTCAGAAACGGCACAAATAAAATCGGGATGCGCTTGCCAAACGGTATCAGCATTTGTGGTTTTAATGCCCCCAATAGCAACAATGGGAGCCTTACTAAACTGCTTTGCCCAATATATATAAGAAATGCCTACAGGATTAGCATTGGGTTTTGTTTGTGTAGAAAAAATAGGCCCTACCCCAATATAATCAATAACACCTGTATATCTGTTTGCCACTTTTAGGTCAGATATACTATGGGTTGACCAGCCAATCAACATATTAGGCCCTACAATTCGTCTTACCGTATTGGGCGGCAAATCAGCTTGCCCAATATGAACACCATCAGCATGTACAGCCAGCGCAAGATCAACATAATCATCAATAATTAATAGAGCATGATAATTAGAGGTCAATCGTCTCAAAATCATAGCCTCCTGATATCGCAGAATAGGTGTTTTTCCCTTTTCACGATATTGAATAATTCGTATCCCTGCGCTTAGCATATCTTTCACAAGCGGAACCACATCTCGAGTACCGCCCGTAATTCCATAAATAGGGCAAGCATTCATTACCTCTGTTAGTTTGTCTTTTCGATTCACCTATTTCACCTCATTAGACATGGTCTTCTCTAGTAAAAGTGATAACGCTAGATCCGCCTGTTTTGCAGCAGCAATAGCTACACGTGGCGCATAAGGATACGCATTGTCTACACCGGAATGCTCGTCACCAACAATATACAAATTTTTACCTAGCTTTTTAGTTCGTAACGCATCGGAATTACCGATTCCAGCTAATCCGGATACCATGATTTTAGGTATATATACTGAAATTGTAGCCTCTAAAAACATAGATTTAGCTTCTACAGTATCAAAGGCTTCTATCAAAATATCGGCTTTTTTATAGATTTCAGGTATATTCTCGATTGTCAATTTATCCTTATAAACCGTAACGATAACATTTGAATTAATGGCAGTTAACACATCTTGTAAAGCCTCTACCTTATACTGCCCCACATGACTCGAAAAATAGTATTGCCGATTTAAATTACTTAGCTCTACAATGTCATAATCTGCAATAATTAGATTTCGAATACCGCTACGGACAAGATTAACCGCACAATTGGATCCCAATCCGCCAGCACCTAAAACGCCTACTACTGAACTCTGCAATTTACGAAACTCCTCAGAACTATAGAAGTGAGATATAGCCGTTTCAAATTCGTTATTCATATGAGCCATACACATATCTCCTCATAGTGCCTGCCAATCTTTATAAATAGGTTGGTATCCATTATTTTCGAGCATTGCAGCCATTTCACTTACGCTGCGATTATCACTAATTGTAAATTGGCTAGAATCATCTTGTTTTGTATGTCCCCCTACAGAGGTTGTTACGCCAGCAGAAAGTTTTGTAATCCCAAGTCTCACCAGATTATCACGCATATACTTGCTTTCACGAGAGGAAAGCGTAATTCCCACACGGGGGAACAAAAGACGCAAAGCCAAAATATATTGAACCAATGCCGTATCATCTACAGGATATTTTGGAGAATAACCTACTGCACAAGGTCGAATTCTTGGAACGGAAACAGATAATTCTACATCTGGATAATGTTGCATAAGGTAATTGAGATGTAACATCGTCTTGTATGCCTCTCGACGCCATTCATCAAGACCCATTAAAGCACCAATATTGACCACTCTAAATCCAGCCTGACAAGCCAACTCAGGCGTATCAATCCGCTTTGCAAAATCACTCTTAGGCCCAAATGGATGTAATTGCGCATACAACGTCGGATTATATGTCTCTTGGAACATCGTCATTCCATCCGCTCCAACTGTGACTAATCCTTTATATTCCTCTAGCGTAAGCGAATACACCTCGACACTAACGCTACTAAAAATAGGAACCAATTTTTCTACGGCAGCTTGTATATATGACGGTGGACTACAAGATTTAGATTCACCAGTTAACACTAAAACTTGCTCTAATCCTGTTTCAGCGATTGCTTTCGCCTCAAGCTCAATATCTTCTAAACTTAGCTTTTCACGGGCAATTCCACTATGATGACTATATCCACAATAAACACAACCATTGTCGCAATAGTTTGAAATGTACATAGGCGTGAACAGTTGTATGGTATAACCAAATTGCTGTACCGTCCGCTTATGAGCTATCTGCGCCATATCTTCTAAATACAGCAGGGCTTGAGGTGATAATAGAATAAGTGCATCCTCAATAGTTAGTACTGATTTAGAGAGTGTTGAAAGTATTTCATCATCAGTTATAGCCTCTAATGTTTCAGCTATATCTTCGTCGTAAACGCTTGAAAGTACATCTATAAATGACATATCATCACCCTACTTTCGCAAGAAACCAGTTAATGGTGAAGATGCACTACCTACAGACTTCTTAGGTGCACATTTTGCAAGATATGCCTTACGACCAGCCTCTACAGCATGATAAAAAGCCTCTGCCATGCCTACTGGGTCCGAACTCGTAGCAATAGCCGTATTAACAAGAACAGCACTAGCCCCCATTTCCATAGCTATTGTTGCATCAGAAGGACGTCCTATCCCCGCATCAACAATAATAGGCACATCAATAGAGTTGATTAAAATCTCTATCAATCCTTTTGCTTCAAGTCCACGATTACTACCTATAGGCGAAGCGAGGGGCATAACACAACTAGCACCAGCATCTACTAGTCGCTTTGCATCCATCAAATTAGGACTCATATAAGGAAAGACTATAAACCCTTCCTTTGCCAACACCTCGGTGGCTTTAATAGTCTCTAAATTATCGGGCATCAAATACATCTGATCTTGAATGACTTCAATCTTAATCAAATCACCACAGCCTAATGCTTTTGCCATACGTGCAATGCGTATAGCCTCATCTGCATTTCTAGCACCCGATGTATTCGGTAATAAATGCATTGTACCAGGGATATAGTTTAATATATCCTCCTCGCTTTGCGTTGTACCTACTCGCCTAAGAGCAACTGTCACAATATCTGATTGTGATGCTACTAATGCATCATGCATCAAATTATAGGATGCATATTTCCCTGTCCCCACTAACAAGCGACTAGAAAATGTTGTATTACCTACAGCAAATGAATCCAACATATCAACCACCTCCTACAAAGCTAACGATTTCTAATCTATCAGCAGCCGTTAATTTAGTGGTTGTATACGTTTCCTTACTAAGAATCTCACCATTAAGCTCAACTACAAAGTGTTTACCGGTATACCCTAATTCATTAAGAACCAAATGAAGTTGCTCGTTTGAAACCTGCTTTGGCTCTCCATTAACAATCAAATCCATAGTGACCTCCCATATGAAAAAGCTTATAAAATATCAATATATTCTTCTTGTAAAGCTTTATTCATACTGCGTACAGCACAGAACTTGCCACACATCGAACAGGTTTCACTATGATCTTCCTCCGGTGCTCTACTTTCACGAATAGAACGAGCCCGTTCAGGATCAAGGGCACAAGCATATTGTGCCTCCCAATCGAGAACTTGACGTGCTTTAGCCATAGTGTCATCTATATCTCTTGCATTAGGAATACCACGAGCAATATCTGCAGCATGCGCCGCTATTTTGAAAGCCATAATTCCGTCTTTTACATCATCTGCATTTGGTAAGGCTAAATGTTCCGCTGGTGTAACATAGCACAAGAATGACGCACCATGCATACCCGCTACAGCGCCACCAATAGCAGCCGTAATATGGTCATAGCCTGGAGCAATATCTGTTACGAGCGGTCCCAACACATAGAATGGCGCTCCATCACACAAGGATTCTTGAACTTCCATATTCATTTGTATTTGATGTAAAGGTACATGCCCAGGTCCTTCAATCATAGCTTGTACACCATATTGTTTCGCTCGTTTTGCCAATTCACCAAGCCTTACAAGCTCTTCAATTTGGCACACATCAGTTGCATCCGCTAAGCAACCTGGACGACAAGCATCACCTAAAGACAAAGTAACATCATATTCTTTGCAAATCTTTAAGATTTCATCAAAGTATTCGTAGAATGGATTTTCATGACCTGTCATGCTCATCCACGCAAATACCAAACTGCCTCCACGACTAACAATATTGAGCAACCGTTTATGATTCTTGATTTGATCTATTGTTTTTCTCGTAATACCACTGTGGATAGTAATAAAATCTACACCATCTTGAGCGTGTAATCGGATAGTGTCCAAGAAGTCTTGAGCCGTTAATTCACCCAAATCTTTTTGATGATGAATGACACTATCATAAATAGGTACTGTGCCAATCATTACTGGCGATGTCTCGATTAATTTACGTCTGAAAATACGGGTATCACCATGAGTGGAAAGATCCATGATTGCCTCTGCTCCAAGTCGAATAGCTCGATTAACCTTTTCAATTTCACTATCATAATCAGTGACGTCTTTTGATGTACCTAAATTAACATTGACTTTCGTTCTAAGGCGTTTGCCAATCCCCTCCGGCGAAATACTAGTATGTTGCTTGTTACAAGGAATAACAACCTTGCCTGAGGCCACTAGGGAGCGTAATACGTCTTCATCCATACGTTCTTTTTCCGCGACGACTTTCATTTCCTTCGTAACTACACCAGCCACAGCCGATTCCAATTGTGTCATAAACATTTTTACATCCTCCTATATAAAAGACATATATAGTTAGGTATGCAAAAACGGGTATCGAACAAAATGATCGATACCCGTTTTAAGTATTAGCGTGCTTCCTACGCGGGCATGATCCCGATCAGGTATAAAGGTCAGGTGCTCGCAGCCCTTTCTCAGCCTATATAATAGGCTCCCTTGCATACTCACTATATAATTATGCTATTAATATTACTACTTTATTCAGATTTGTCAAATGATTATTCCGACACTTTTACGTCTATTATTTATTTCTCAGCCTTATCTTGGTCTTTGCTATCATCGGAATCTGCTTTTTCAGAGATTACAATATGACCATCCTTAACATCGGCAAGCAAGTGTTTAGCATCGATGTGATCCAAGTAGAAATCTGTTACATTATCGCGGATTTCAGATTCGATAACACGACGTAATGGACGAGCGCCCATAGTTTTGTCATACCCTTGTTCCATCAACAATTCTTTAGCTACATCTGTTACATCAAGAGTGATGTCTTTTTTAGCTAAAGTTTTATTCACTTGATCAAGCATCAAATCTACAATTTTTTTCAAATCTTCTTTGCTCAATTGATTGAACTCGATAACTGCGTTGAAACGGTTCAAAAACTCTGGACGGAAGAATGGAGCGATGCGTTCCATTACATCTACTTTATTTTCATCATCATTGTCACTACCATAACCAAAACCTGCATTGGATGTAGCGATGATAACAGTATTTTTAAAGTTTACTGTGTTACCTTGACCATCTGTTAAGCGACCATCATCCAATACTTGTAGAAGTAATGTAATAACTTGAGGGTCTGCTTTTTCGATTTCATCGAATAATACGATGGAATAAGGATTACGACGTACGCGTTCAGTCAATGTGTTAGAGTTATCTTCATAACCAACATAACCAGCTGTAGCACCGATTAATTTAGATACGGCTGTGCGATCACTATATTCGGACATATCCAAGCGAATGATTGCATCTTTGTTACCAAACATATCTAGAGCTAATTGTTTAGCTAATTCTGTTTTACCAACGCCAGTAGGACCTACGAATAAGAAGCTACCGATTGGACGGTTGCCTTCGTCAAAGCCTGCACGGTTACGACGGATTGCTTTAGATACAGCTTCTACTGCTTTATCTTGACCAATTACATGAGCTTCTAAACGAGATTTCATGTCTTTCAAGCGTTCGATATCGGATGCCCCCATTTGAGATACAGGAATACCAGTCATTCTTTCAACGGCTTCTGCTACATCGTTAACCTTAGCCACTACCTTTTGATTTTCTGTATGGTTATCAAGCTCTGCTTGTAACTTTTGAATACGCATTTTTTCATTAATCGCAGATTCATAGTCTTCTTTTTGAGCATATTCCTCTTGTTTTGCTTTAGCATCAGCAATATCTGCTTCCAATGTTTTAATATCTGTTACAGGATGTTGAGATGCCAAGTGAGCTGCTGTTACATCGATTAAATCAATAGCTTTATCAGGCAAGCTACGTTGTGGAATATACTGTACGGAATAATCTACAGCTGCTTTCAACACCGCATCTGGCAATTCAATATTATGATGCGCTTCGTACAATGGACGAATGCCTTGTAAGATTTTGAAAGTATCCTCTGCAGATGGCGCGTTTACCTTTACCTCATTAAAACGACGAGCGAGAGCCGCGTTTTTCATGATTGTATTACGGTATTCATCTTGTGTTGTAGCACCAATAACAGTCATTTCACCACGAGACAAAGCAGGTTTTAAGATATCTGCCAAGCCTTTGGAGCCTTGACCATCACCGGTAGAACCAGCACCCAAAATTTGGTGGATTTCGTCGAAGAACAAGATAATATTGCCAGCGGCTTTTACCTCTTTAATAAGGTTTTGAATGTTTTCTTCAAAGGAACCACGGTATTGAGTACCAGCTTCCAATCCGGAAATATCGATGGAAATGATTTCTTTATTTTTAATAGCTGCTGGAACATCACCATTTACAATAGCTTGTGCCAAGCCTTCTACTACTGCAGTTTTACCAACACCAGCATCACCTACAAGTACTGGATTGTTTTTAGTACGACGCGCTAAGATTTCTGCTGTTTCTTGGATTTCTTTATTACGACCAATGACAGGATCGAGTTTACCATCACGAGCTTGTTGAGTTAAGTTTGTCCCCAAACGAGCAAGGATTCCATCTTGTTTAATTTTACCTTGTTGCGCAGCTTGGGCAGCTTGCATTTCTTCATTAGATGGTAAACGACCAGTTTGACGATAAAACGCAAACTCTTCTGGAGTTACTTCGCGACCGTTAATCTTATAACTACGTCGTTCCGTGGAATAACCACCCATATTACCCATCAATTGATTAAACAAATCATTCATACTAGAAAATTCATTACCAAAGTTGTTAAAGTTGTTGTTCATATAAATTACCTCACTTTTTTACTACAAGTATATCTATTTGACTTTTTAAGTCTGTTTAATTTCTTGCTTTATTTCTAGGTTTTTTTAACCTTATGTCATTATAATAAACATATTAAGTCAAAAAGTCAATAGGTCAAATTAATAATTTTTGACTTTTTTTGACTTTTTTTTATTTGACCAATTCGATTTATAGGTCAAAAGACAGATAAACACTGGGTTTATTCACCTAAAAGTCTCCTTAGTTATTACAAATTATAGTAATAACTTACTAGATGCTTAATAAAAGTAGTTACACAAAAAAATCCATCAATAAATAGATAACTCTAAGTCATAAACGATCTATATAAAACTCCTTCTTTTCATTTTTAAAGTTATATGCAATAATAAACATGAGCATAATATGAATTTTTTTTGCTTGTATGGGGGATATTATGAAGAAATTTTATGCAATTGCACTATTAACGCTATCACTTTTTGGGTTCAATGTACAATTAAATACAGTGGATGCACAAATGATTTTTATTTCACAGTATATGGATGGTAAATACTATGCTGATACTAGTAGTGCTACATTCGTAAAAGACGATAATTTTGCAACCGTATGGGCAATAAATGTAATCGGAAATCTTAATAGTGGCAAACAAACTATAACTACTTACTATTTTCAGTACAATAAGTATAAACAACGGTATTATTGGACTTCGGGTTCTCAATACGATACACCTAAGGCGATAGACTTTAATAACAAAACACATTCAAACGCAATGATTCTAGGTGCTTATTGGGCCTCTCATGATGTACTTTTTTAAAAAATATTAAGAAAAAATCCGTAAGGTGATATGAACTGCACCCCGAAAATTGGACACAATTTTTGGAGGTGCAGTTTTTTATGTCTTGAATTACAATACAAAACGCATTAAGCTCAAATCATAACCACCCGTAGAACGGGTGTTTATGATTTGACCCTATAAGGGTCTTTCTCTAGTGGTGGCCCTCTAAAGAGGGCATTGAATGATCTGACAACCACTCTATTACCACTGGCTGCCCCCTACTCGGGGGCTTTTATTTTGCCTATTTTACCGGCTCACCCGTAAACGGGTCGGTATATTCTTTAAAGTTTAATGTATCTTGTGCTATATCTTCTTGTAACTGATTGCAAATATACTCTTTTATCGCTCCTTCATATCGTCCTACCGTATCCACATAATATCCTCTACACCAAAATGTCTATTTCCATACTTATATTTTAAATTTGCGTGTTTATCGAATATCATGAGGCTACTTTTGCTTTTTAAATATCCCATAAAACTTGATACGCTTAAATGTGGTGGAATTGTTACTAGCATATGTATATGATCCGGACAGCATTCTGCCTCGATAATTTCTACATTTTTTCTCTTACATAAATCTCTTAGAATTTTACCTACATCAGCTTTTATCCGACCATAAATTATTTGCCTTCTATACTTTGGAGCAAAAACAATATGATATTTACATCTCCATTTACTATGTGATAAGCTTTTTACGTCATTCATTGACATTGAACCTCCTATGTTGAAATGTTGTGGTTGCCAGACCAACTCCATTTTAGCACTAGGAGGTTCTTTCCTTTTCTCTAAGAAATTTTACTGACCCCCAGTTTAACTGGGGGATTAGTCATACCTATTCGGCGTACAAATTAAAAGGAATGAGTCCGGTAGAATACCGAACTCATTCCCCAAGAGTAGCTTAATTATATCTATCCAAGAAAATGGGTGCAGATCAATATCTATTTCCACATTCTTATATTTTAAATTGGCATGTTTATGGAATATCTTGAGGCTATTCTTTAAACCTCCCATAAAACTCAATATACTTAAATTAAGTGGAATTTTTACTAGCTTGTGAATATGATCTGGACAACATTCTACCTCCTATGATGAAATATTGTGATTTCTAGTCCAGCTTCATTTTATCATTAGGCGGCTCTTTACCTTTCTTCGCGAATAATTACTATCTTCTATTTTAAACGAGAATAGTAATTCCTATTCGGCATCCAATAAAAGGGATGCTCCCCCTATAAAATACAAGGAAACATCCATGTATTTTGTCTAGTAAATAATATATCTAGAAAAATGAGTCCATATCAATATAATTTTGATATAATAAAAATATCTTTATAGAAAGGAGGAATATTATGGCTAAAAACTCTCAAAATCCTATCAACGAAGGATACGAACGCAGAGACGGAGCACAAAAAACTACTAGTGGCAAGCCTGTTCGTCCTGCTCCGCCACCCCCATCACCTACTCCGAAGAAGTAATTTTATCTGCTGAGAATCCCTCTTCAAAGAAACCATTTGGATAGTCATATTCTCTAACTTCGATATCATTTTTAATATCAAATATAGAATGTAGGTATCCAAAAGACTCACTATATCTTTCATCAGATAGCCAGCTAGCATACACTGGATGGCTATCTATTTTTATTTCAGTAGTATCTTCATTCGAAAATGTTGCTCCTAGAAATTTCCCTGTTGCTATCACATTCCCTGACTTAATTATTTGAATTAAATGATCTTTGCCATCTAACATACAATTATTGAGCATGCTATCTTCTTGAAAATACATATAACCATTATTCGCACTTGTATACTTATCGATTATACGCTTAACATTTTTTTTTACTATTGACTGCCAAGCATATCCGACACTAACCCCACTTAATATGGCCAAGAATACAAGTTGAAAATATTGCAGGCTATCAATACCAAGCAACTTATTGATAATTGTATATATAAGTAGCGTTGTAAAAAAACAAAAAATACTATATACAAAATAATTTAATATTTGGTCTATCGAACTACTTCTTGATTTCACATTTCCTAATGCTCTAGCAACTTCCTTAGCAATAAATCCAGGTGCTAGCATAACAATAATTTCAATGTAATGTTCCATTATTCTCACCTCTTTAAATTTACTATAACATGAATTCTCTCTTAATGCACTTAAGACTCTATACTATTAGATACTAGCACTGTAGCTGTAAATTTTTGTTTCATCAAATAACTCAATTTACTTATCGAAGAAAACTATATTCCAACATTCTCGGACAAATACGCTCCGATCGTAGAAAGGAGATTATATGTTTCCACTTCCTATAAGTAAAGGAAGTATTTCTAATATCCTACAAAAGAGTGGGATTCGCTATTACTGCCTCCGTAATCTACCTTTATATATAGATGAAAACGGAAAAATTATAATTCTAAAAGTTTTACCAGTAAAAAAGCTACGAAAACATCGACAAAAGATAATTATGAAGCGTGATGAAGTTGTTTATAAACTAAATTATATCAATGAATTAGCAGCAAGAAAGTTAAAACTAAAATCATCAAATACTGCAGCGGATAAAAACTATTACTCTTTTTGTCTCCATTGCTTTACAAAACGAGATAAAGCCACTGCTACAAAAAAGTTCTAACTTCATCTTATTGAATCACGATTTAAACCTTACTTTAGTAAAATTGCCATAAAAAAACTTAATAAAGGATTAATACAAAGGTTTATTGATCAGCATACAACGGCTATCAAAAAAACTTTGTTATATTACGGCAGACGTTGCGAAAACTATATAGTTTAGACTTAATCCCTCAGTACTTTTATGATGGGATAATCAAACCAAATACTACTGCCCCACTCCATCCTAAACAAGCGTTAACACATGAAGAGGTCAATTTATTCTTAGACTACTTTAAAGGGCACAATCTGGAATATACAATATTATTATTGTTTCAAACAGGTATTCGAATTGGAGGATTACAGGCGCTATACTGGAATAAAGTAGAGATATTAGACGATAAACATGGAGAACTTCATATCAACGCTTCATGGGGTAAAACAGAATTAGGACTAGCACGTAAAGCAACTAAGACAAAAAGCAGTAACCGAGTAGTTCCTTTCACTAGCTCTAAGTTAGTTAAATTACTACTAGAAGCAAAAGAGAACTCTAAGAGTAAATGGGTTTTAGCTAATCAAGTTGGAACAGGCCCTATTGAAAAAAAAGAACTTTACTAATCGCTATTTTAAAGCAGTTGGAACACAACTCAATATTAATAAACCTCTTATTTCTCATGCAGCCCGTCATACCTATATTAGTAATCTTATAAATGCAAACGCACCATATACCACTATTGCAAAATTAGTAGGCCATGATACAACAGAAATGATTATAAAGGTCTATGCTCATCCAATCAATGATAAAAAAGAAGAATTCCAATTAGTAGAAAATATCTATCTATAATTTGATTCTTAACTCAAAATCGATAGCATAGTTAATTGCGCAAACGATTGCGTAAATTTATATTATCGCACTGTTTCAGGATAATAAAAAAGTCACTGCAAAGGCTGTAAACCCTTGCAGTGACTGCATTCTTAGTGGTGATCCAGGAGGGATTCGAACCCCCGACCCACGGCTTAGAAGGCCGTTGCTCTATCCAACTGAGCTACTGAACCATGTGGATTCCCTATATAATTATCTATTATAGTATAAATTATGTACTATGTATCGTCAACTACACCCTATCTTAGTATACCCTAAAAAAGGCAAAAAAAAATGGAGCGGGTGAAGGGAATCGAACCCTCGCGACCAGCTTGGAAGGCTGGGGCTCTACCATTGAGCTACACCCGCAAATAAAAAATGGTCGGAGCAGCAGGATTCGAACCTGCGACCCCCTGGTCCCAAGCCAGGTGCGCTACCAAACTGCGCTATGCCCCGTCATTAATTACTTTGCTATTATAGCAAACCCGGTAGTTGATGTCAACCACTACTCTTGCTGAGTTCTTACTCTCTCGAGTATCGCTCTGCAACGAAAATTATTATATCATTGATAGAAACTAGTGACAAGTACTTTTTTACAACTTCATTAATTTTTTTACTTATACATTAATACATTCTTTAATATATATCTATCCTTACTTCTATTATCCTATACGCCTACGCCTCTATATCATTTTAATCTATAGATTATTCGCCCTAATAGTATAAAGCCAATCATATACTTAATCGAGCATATAAAAACATGCACCCCTTTCGAGGTGCATGTTGTATTGTTCTATAGTTATATAAGATTTTAAAATGCTAGTAAAGCAAATAAACTAACCTTCGTAGCTACCATCTTCTACTGCTTGAGGATTTTTTGCGATACCTTGTTTTACAGCAACTTCAGCAACTGCTTTAGCAACAGCTGGAGCAACACGAGGATCGAATACGGATGGCATTACGTTTTCTTCGTTCAATTCGCTATCAGGAATCAAATGAGCCAAAGCGTCAGCAGCAGCTAATTTCATTTCGTCAGTGATTTGAGCCGCACGAACATCGATAGCACCGCGGAATACGCCCGGGAATACTGCTACGTTGTTGATTTGGTTAGGAGCGTCGGAACGACCTGTACCAGCAACACGGATACCAGCAGCTTTCATATCAGCATATGTTGCTTCTGGGTTAGGGTTAGCCATTGCAAATACGATTGCATCGTCAGCCAAGTTTTCCAAAATTTCTTTTGTGAAAGCACCTGCTGCAGATACACCAAGAAGAATATCAGCACCTTTAGCATTTTCAGCCAAATCGCCATGTTTTTCTTCAAGTTTAAGTAAATCGATTAATTCAGCTTGTAAAGAGTCAAGACGTTTGTAGTCTTTATGCAATACGCCAGAGGATACCAACAATGTGATATCACGAGCACCTGCAAGGTACAATAAGCGAGCAATATTAGCACCCGCCGCACCAGCACCGTTTACAACAATTTTAGCAGTAGCTAAATCTTTTTTAACTAAACGAAGAGCGCCTTTTACACCAGCTAAACATGCAATTGCAGTACCGTGTTGGTCATCATGGAATACAGGAATTTCCAATTCTTCTTTCAAACGGTTTTCAACTTCATAGCATTTAGGAGAGGAAATATCTTCTAAATTAATACCAGCAAAGTTTTTTTGCAATAATTTTACTGTATTGATCAATGTATCAGCATCTTTTGTATCTACAACCAATGGAATGCAGTCTACATCACCGAATTTTTTGAACAATAAGGATTTACCTTCCATTACTGGCAATGCTGCTGCAGCGCCAATATCACCAAGACCAAGTACACGAGTACCGTCAGATACAACGGCAACCATGTTGGAACGGCAAGTTAATTCGAAGGATTCTGCTTCATTATCTTTAATACGCAAACATGGTTCTGCTACACCTGGTGTGTAAGCTACAGATAAATCATGAGCGTCTTTTAATTCATATTTTGTTCCTACAGTAAGGAAACCTTTTAATTCACGTTTTTTTTGTACAGCTAATTCACGTACGTCCATAACAATTCTCCTTTGTGGATACACTCGGACTCTTTAGAGTCGGTAATTTATACCTTTAACTAATTGTATTATACAAAATGCTAAATCATAATTCAAGTTTTTTCGATATAGTTTTTCGATTTTTTTAAAAACAACTATCATTAAGCTCCCGTAGTAATAAAGATTAAGCTCCAGTAGTAATAAAGTAAATTATAAAAAAGTAGATAAACCATATAAGGCTTATCTACTTCAAGTCTATATTTGTATTATACGATTAAAGCTATAACAACAATGTCATAAAAGCTGTCTTTAAGCTTTTACAGATGGCAAATTGCGTCCATAGAAGATTTCCATCATTTCTTGTTTTAATTGATGTTTAATTTGCTTGATTTCACGATCGCTCAACTCTGACTCAGTAATGCCAAAAAGATAATTATCTAAATCAAATTCTTTTAACATCATCTTAGTATGGAAAATATTTTCTTGATATACATTTACATCAATCATGTTGTACATATTGCGAGTTTTTGCACTGATGTAATTTTGAATAGAATTGATACGATGATCAATATAAATTTTCTTACCAGACACGTCCCGAGTAAAGCCACGTACATGATAATCCAAGGTAAGAATATCAGAGTCAAAACTTTGAATTAAGTAATTAAGTGCATTTAACGGAGAGATTTGTCCACATGTAGACACTTCAATGTCGGCACGGAATGTACTAATCCCTTTGTGCGGATGGCTTTCAGGATACGTATGTACAGTAAGATGCGATTTATCTAAATGCATAACTACATCTTCTTTTTCAATTTCCTCTTCAGAAATTAAAATTGTAACAGAAGCACCTTGTGGATCATAATCTTGTTTCGCTACATTAAGGATATTGGCGCCGATGATATGGCTAACTTCCGTCAAAATAGCCGTTAAACGATCCGCATTGTATACTTCATCAATGTACTGAATGTATTGTTTTTTCTCTTCTTCCGTACGAGTATAACAAATATCATAAATATTAAAACTCAATGTTTTCGTGAGATTGTTAAAACCATATAACTTCATTTTAGGCTTTGCTTTAACTGGTGTATCCATGATATGTCATAACCCTTTCCATGCATAGACTTACTATTCCTTTTGAAAGTTTCAAAACCGAAGCTTTCACCATATAACTAAACAATATCTTGTTTATACACAAACTCTACATCAAACTGTCCATTATCGTAGGTAACGATGGCAAAGGTACCACCGGAGCGATCACGAGCCAAAGAAATACTACCAGGATTTACAAATACCGCATCACGGGCACGAACCTCCCCATGATGATGGCTATGACCGGACACGATGAGTCGTGCACCCATGTCAGTTCCTAACTCAATCAGTTTTTGTATTCGATTATAATATGATACCTCATGACCATGTGTCATGTAAATATAGGTATCTTCAAGAGGAATTAATTGCTCTCGTGGTTCAAGCGGTTGCACACGATCGTTATTGCCACGCACCGCATAAACAGGAATATCCGTATGTCCCTGCATATAGCGTGCATCATCGCCAAAATCACCAGCATGAAGCCACATATCGATATCTTGATCGGCAGTAGCCTCCAATACGAGGTCGATATCCTCTAGATACCCATGAGTATCACTTAAAATGCCAATTCGTTTCATTGTATTTAATCTCTAATGCCACTATATTATATATTTATATGAACTATACCATATAGTTCAAAAATATCAAAGCTTGTTAATCAATTCACGTAGTGCACGGCCACGATGACTAATCGTTTCCTTCTCTTCTATACTAAGCTCTGCCATCGTCCTTTTAAACTCAGGCACATAGAAGTACGGATCATAGCCAAAGCCATTTTCCCCTTTTGGCTCATCTTGAACGAGTCCATCGCAATAGCCTTCAGCCGTCACTTCTCGACCATCAGGATATACAAGTGCTAAAGCGCATACATAATGACCTGTACGGTTACTTTTCCCTTGTAGTTCACGAATTAACTTCTCGTTGTTTGCATTGTCATCACCATGACGACCTGCATAACGCGCAGAATATACACCTGGTGCACCATTGAGGACATCAACCGTAATGCCAGAGTCATCAGCAAGACATGGGCGATTCGTAGCCTTTGCATAGTAGCGAGCCTTCAACAAAGCATTTTCCATAAAGGTTGTACCAGTTTCCTCAGGCTCCTCAATGGAAATCACAGCTTTTACAGGTACACAATCGATAGATAAATGGGAGAAAGCCTCGGAGAACTCACGAATTTTTCCTTTATTGCCTGTAGCAAGTACAATTTGTTCCATCTTACACCTCCGGAACTGTAGGATACGCTTTACCTACTTTATCTGCTGTCGCACCAAGTACTTCACGTTGTTTAGCCATGAGTTCATCTGTAGCAGCCTCTGCTAAATCAAGTAAAGCATTGAGTTCATCACGGTTAAATGTACCGTGTTCACCTGTACCTTGCACTTCAACCATATTGCCAGAACCTGTACGGACTACATTCATATCTACGATGGCTGCACTGTCCTCTTCATAACAAAGATCTGTAATAGGGCCGTCAGGACCAATACCTACCGAAATAGCGGCACAGAAGTCAGTAATTGGGAATTTGCCTGCTCCGCCAAAGGTGAAGTCCACCGCATCAACGAGGGCTACAAAGGCACCTGTAATAGAGGCTGTTCGTGTACCACCATCCGCTTGGATCACATCGCAGTCGATAGTGATAGAACGTTCTCCTAATGCTTCAAGATCTACAACAGCACGCAATGCACGACCGATAAGACGTTGAATTTCTACAGTCCGTCCTGTTTGTTTTCCCTTTGCGGCCTCACGGCTCACGCGAGTTTGCGTAGAACGTGGCAATAATGAGTATTCCGCAGTTACCCATCCTTGCCCAGAACCTTTTAACCAGCGTGGCACAGAATCCTCAACAGTAGCCGTACAGATAACTTTGGTCTTACCACACTCAATAAGTACAGATCCTTCTGCATACTCTGTAAAATTCCGTGTTATTTTAATAGGTCGCAATTGACCCGCTGTTCTATTATCGCTGCGCATAGGAACCTCACCATTCTAAAAGTAAATATTAGAACGCCCCTTATACAAAGGGGCGTTATTTCTTATATTATATCATATTTTTTCTATTTTTCAGTATTACAAATCATATTATAATTTACGATTCTAACATGATGACTCGCATTATTATTTATGGAAATTAACATTATAGTTCATATTGTCCGTCACCAAGTGGATCTACCACAACGTAACGGCTTGCTCCCCCTTCTACTTTGGCTCGTTTTGCTTCTACAATAGCATCTTGACGCGTCCCTTCATCTGCTTGCCAAGGTATAAACATAGCATATACACTTTGCGGCCCATACGGTCCGTATTGTCCTCGCGAGAGCACGCTATGCCAGCCTACCTTGTCTTTATACATGCGCACCTTTTCAAGGCGCTCCTCTTGTACGCCTGTTTCATCGTAGTACACGTTATAATGATTAGACCAAACATCCCCTGCACCTACGCGCTCGTCTTCGGCCATCTTATGACGGTTAGCCCATTGTATCTTCCACTTAACGATTAAATCATCTATATAACTAGTTACATTTTGACTCTGTTTGTATTTAACAGGATCAAAGGCAGGTTCTACAACTTTGCTGTAATCAAGGCCTGCCATGGATAAAATGATACCCGTATTTACATATGGCAACGCTTCTTGTACGGAATAGCCTCCTTCAAGTACAGCTATATCTGCTTGTAACAAATCGACTAATTCTGCATAACCCTTCGCAGTTACCTGCATATTAGCCAACGGATCACTAAAGTGATTATCTTGTCCTGCCGAGTTAATGACGATATCTGGATTAAACTCTTCAAGGATAGGCAATACAAGCTCACGCATGACCTTCATCAAGCCTTCGTCACCTGTGCCCGGGGGCAACGGAATATCTATATTACTACCGATAGCCTGAGGTCCACCAAATTCATCCATAAAGCCTGTTCCCGGATAGAGGGTTCGTCCATCTTGATGGAAGCTAATATACAACGTATCAGGATCATGGTAAAACACATCTTGAGAACCATCACCATGGTGTACATCGGTATCTACTACGGCAACGCGTTTGATTCCATAGGTTTGACGTATGTGTTGAATCATAACGGCTTCAATATTAATCGTACAGAAGCCACGAATACCATGAACCATAGCCATCGCATGGTGACCTGGTGGTCTTACCAATGCAAAGGCGCGATCTACTTCACCGCGCATGACCGCATCAGCTGCCGCAATAGCACCTCCAGCAGATACTCGATGAGCTTCAGTCACCCAAGACTCTAAATCTGGAGCACCAACATGAACCCGCTCTATTGTATCCCAATCAGCTACTATTGGATTATATTCTCTAATATTCGGTATATCTAACAAACCTTCTTCTACAATTTGATCACGCGTATAGAGTAAACGCTCTTGTCGTTCAGGATGTGTTTCAGAAATTTTCCAATCAAACGCAGGGAAAAAGACAAGACCTAAACTGTGATGATATTTAGCCTTATCAATAGTAGAATTCACGTCGTCATTCAGTTTCGTGTTCGTATCCTTTTCTATAAGGCCATGACGCTCTCGATAGGATAGTCCTTTATTCCACATAGTGTTTCACCCCCGCCGCTAGTTGTACTTTCACCGTAATTAAACGCTCCATAGATTGCCAGCCCTCTACCACAGGGAAATCTTCAATGCTAATGACCTCGATTTCTTGCGCCGTATCTAAACCTAAACGTAAAGCCTCTTCACTAAGAGCCTCTTTAGCTCGTTCTACAACTTGTTCCGCTCGTTTTAAAGTACAATTTTGCTGTTTAATACCTAATTCCGGAATGACAAGTAAACGACGTTTTGTATCTACATGGAAAGTGAGTTCGATGGTAGATAGGGCTAGCGCAGCACCAATAGCATTCGCTACGGCTGCATTTTCTGGAATCGTAATAGGTAAATCCATATATTCTCCAATGCTCGCTCCGAGACTTGGCGCCGTGCCCCCTACTACAACAATATGTTCAGGCACAAATATATCAGGATTCACAATATCTGCCACCACATAAATAGGACGTTTATTCTCAGCCTCTACGACCTCATCAATACCATGTTGAATCGTTTTCAGTGCATTTTGTACGATTAGCCTTGCTACATCAGAGGCGGTCTTAATATGAGCTAGTTGATTGTTTGAGGTATTTACATTATTAAATTGCAACGTAGCCTGTATAGCATCCGTTAAATCTTGTAAAGCTCGTGATGCCAAATTAAAGTCGCCATAGTTTGCGTGACCGAGCACGATAAGTGCATCCCCCAAGGTAGGTTCTACACCACCTAGAGCCACCGATGGTCCCACTCGTTCAGGACCTACGGTAAGATTACCATTTTTAAGGCGAACTACAGATTCCCCACCAATGCCGACAGAGGTAACGGCAAAGGATCGCACTGCACTTGGATACTCACGGATAGATACACCATTTTTTGTCATCAATGGTCTACCATGCTTCCAAAGGGATATATCCGTTGTAGTCCCCCCAATATCTAGAGCCACTGTATGCTGATTACCTATAGCGCCGAGAGCAGATAGTCCAAGAACTGTTGCGGCAGGGCCTGTAAAGGCGGTCTCTACTGGGCGACTCACCATGTGTTCTACTGGTAGAGAGCCTCCATCTGCTTTTAAAATGTGAAGTGGAGCCACTATATTCCATGCACTGAGAGCATCTTCAACATTTTTCTTAAACACCGTAAATACTGGTGTTACAGCGCTATTAAAATAAGCGCTAATAGTACGCCGAGGAAAATTTAGAGAACCACTTAATAAACTGCCATTAGAAATTGTATGATATGTGTTTTTCAATTCTTCTGTAATAGATAGTTCTTCTTGAGGGTTCCGCACCCCAAATTTAGCGGACACAGCAGCCAAATCAGTACCACTACGTGCTTGAACCATGTTGGCTATACCACGTACCGCATCAGCAGGGGTATGCTCTACAACGATACCTCTATGATCTGTATAACCTTGAAGGTATATAGGTTTCACAGGGAATATATCATCTACATTACGGCCTGGACCTGTAACCACATAGAGATCTACTACTTGCTCCTTCTCTTCTACGATGGTATTCGTCACCACGGTAGTAGATAAGGTTACTTGTTCAATATTTGATGTATCATAACCCTCCAAAACCGCATCTAAGGCCTCACCTATACCATTCATTAGATTATCCTTTGTAGTCCGCCTCTTGGCAGTTGCCACTACACGATGGCCATCAATGATAACAGCATCGGTAAAAGTACCACCTACGTCTAATCCTAGTAACATATAACCTCCTTATTAGTATTAATAAAGAATCTATACAAACTCAAAACAAAGTAAAGAAAACTCAATTTAAGCTAGCATATAATCTCTATTTGAACTAATATACAAGCCTTCTTCAAACCTGCGTATAGTCCGTATTCAGTCTCATTATATATAAAAAAGCTGTACCCATCTCTATGTGATGAGTACAGCCTTCTGTTATTTACCAGATACAGATGCGTAATTTTTGATGATAACAATCGGAGTCATTTGGCTATCATTACCAAATGGATTATCAATCAACAATTGTGCAATTTTTTTAGCGTCAATGCCACGACTTGTACCTAAAATAGCGGACCGTTTCAAGTCATTAACGTCAGCTACAACGGCACCATAACAACCAGTGCGAGATACAATTTTCTCAGCCACTTTATCAGGATCCTTTGGACCAAATACAATATGCTTATCAAATGGAGGCATAGTCCCCGTTACATCATCGGTTAAGGATGCAGCACGAGCAATTGCATAGAACACGCCAGGTTTACGGAAAATTTTAGCAATGGCCCCTAAAATAAAAGCACCTAACACCTTCCATTTACCGTCCAAATTCATAGCCGATTGCATACCATAAATAGATGCCATAGAGCCATCTGGATGGATAAAACGATTAATTAAACGAGCTTGCCAGCACACATCTAGCTCTTCAGGACGTGTAAAACGGCCTTGCGTAATAGCTACTACAGATTCAGCAACACATACGATATCTTCAGGTCCAATATTATGACCGCCAAATTCAACGATAGCATCAACGATGTCATCATTATCTGTAAGAATACGTGTTGGCACACATACTAACTCTAATTCTGCCATTGTTATGCCTCCTTATTGAACCATTGCTGCTTGAACTTCTTCAGCAGTCAAACGAATACGCTGTTTGTCGATATGATAGTCTGTCCGACCTACGATTTGGTAGTAAATATCGATGTCCATATAAGGGAATCCCTTAATATCTTCTCGAATATTGCCAGTTTTACCTGTTAATGTAACATATACACGAATTGTGCCACCTTTGCGTGGTTTGATAATTATAGCTTCAAAGTATCCATCTTGACGCGGACGATTAATATCCATAGCCCAGGCATTTACCTTAACTGCATCAAAATGTTCTTCAGGTAATAATGGACGTGGAAATAAGTCCATTATTGTGCCTAATTGGCGCCCTTTATTTACAAATGGTATATCACAGAACAACGTAATGGACTCAAAATTACGATCAGATACTTGAAAGTTCGTTGCTCGTTTCGCTAATAAGACAATATTTTCATTACCTTGTTTCAATACAAACAAACGGAATAATAAGTACAGAGCTGCAACAGCCACAATAATAGCTATTACTGCACTGAGGATGTTATAAAACCACATAGGGTATCTCCTTTATAATGTAATATGTTCAATGGTACGACGGCTTGTATCAAGAAAGGATGCACTCAATGCATCACCAAGTTCGACATCCTTTGTAAAACACAATGTCACGGTGCCTACAGTATCTTGAGGATTGAAAAGATTTTTACTCTCAAGTCTGTAACGAACCAATTCACTTGTTTCAAAAGCAGGATCAATGAACTGAATGCGACATGACGTTAGTTCCTCTAGTAAAGGTTGTACAAATGGGAAATGAGTACAGCCCAAAACGACTACCTCAATTTCTCGAGATAATAAAGGTTCTAAATAATCCTTGCATACTTCACGAACAAAGTAATCATCTAAATGACCTTGTTCAATAAGCCCCGCCAACTCTGGACAAGGTTGTTCCCAAACCAAAACCTCATGATCAACTTCTAAAGCCACATGCTTATGAATATGACTATTTACAGTGGCTACGGTTGCCATAATACCGATAGTCTTGCTTTTACTTTTATTAATGGCTGTTTTCACACCTTGTGATACACCAATAACTGGCACAGATACAAGTTCACGTACCGCATCAAGAGCCACAACGGTGAAGGTATTACAGGCAATCACTATCAACTTAACAGGCTGCTTTTCTAGCGTCTCCGCAATACGACACGCCAAATAAGTAATTTCATCATCACTGCGATTACCTACAGGATTATTCGCATTATCACCGATATAGATGAAATCTTCGTTAGGAAATTGTTCTTGTAACACCTTTAACACAGATAATCCGCCTACACCAGAGTCAAATACACCGATAGGCAATTGTTGTACATTACTCATGCGGCATCTCCTCAACAGCTGCTAACATAGGCAGATAAAAAGTATCGTCTAATCGCACAATTTTTCCTGTTAATTTTGACATAAAGGCGTTCTTAGTTTCCCCCGTAGCAAGTAACGCTCCATCACTAGCACGGCGCATGCGATAGCGAAACACCATTTGAGCCCTTGTCATCTTAACCAAATACGTTTCGATGTGAAGTTCATCATCGAAATTCGCAGGTTCTTTATAATTGCAAGATACATTCATGATAGGAAATACAATATCCTCATTCATCATATCCCACAAAGTGACACCGATCTTACGAAGGAATTCAATGCGCGCCATTTCAAACCATCTAAAATGGTTACTATGGTGAGCAATCCCCATCATATCAGTTTCATAAAATCGTACATTTACTGAAGCAATATGCATAAATTCTGTCCTTTTTAAATAGTATACAATTTTTATTCTATATCTATTACTTTAGTGTGTCAAATAAATAAAGGCAGTTCAATCACTGTGGATCAAACTGCCTAAAATGGTAAAAGTTAGCGACTGCTACCAAATGGAAAGAATTTTTTTGCCTCTTCTTGATGACTCGTTTTGATATAACGATTCGCAATCTTAAAGGCTAATCCGAGTACTGCCACATCATCTACCCAACCTAATACAGCAATCGCATCCGGCACAATATCAATAGGTAATACCAAATACCCTAAGGCACCTGCAATGACCGCTTTTACATATTTGGGAGTATCCTTGTCACGAAAACAAAGGAACAAGGTTACTGCTTGTTGTACAAAGGCAAGTTTCTTACCATATCGACCAAGAAACCCTAAAAATCTTGATTCGCTAAAATACTTACCATACTTAATAATATTAAATGGATTCATAGTAATAATAATCCTTCAGCGTTTATTTACGCAAACCGCCAATTTTTTCTTTCGCTGTATTAACAGTGTTTGTAGCAACATCTTTTGCTGTCTCTACAGCATCAGAAGCTTTAGTTTTTGCAGTTTCTACTGCTACTTGTGCAGAAGCTTTTGCCACTTCTACACCACCTTTTGCGAATTCTTTGGCTACTTCAATACCTTCTTTAGCAGAATCAATTTTTTCTTTCGCTGCATCAGAAACCTTTGCTACAACCTCTGCTGCGTTATCATGGATTTGGTATTTTGTTTCATTATTCCATTTATTGATGGCAGGTGTTACTTTTTCTTCGTAAACTTGCTTTAAAGATTCTTTAGCAAGACCTGTTTCATTAGCAATCCCAGCCCATACGTCACGTTGACCTTGAGTGAAAGGAATGCTAGCACCTGCATCACGAACGATTTCAGAAGCAATAGCTTTGCCATTTTCAAGGAATTCAGCAACCATCGGTTTGTAACGTTCGATATCAGAAGGCATGCCATCTTGAATCCAAATATGTGCAATTTTACCAATAGCATAAGTTAAACCGATAGCTACAGGAACGCGAACAGCTTTAATTGGAATTAGAAGGGATACTGCAGCTGTACCTACAGCTGTGCTAAGACCACCTACTAAACCAACTACAGCACCTGCTTGCAATTCTACATCATAAAGATGAGCAATGCGAGTTACCATGTACGTAGCATTGGCGCACAAAGCGACACTGCTGAATTTAGAGGATAATGCCAATGCTGCCGCACGACCTGCCCCCCAGAAGATAAATTGTTCAACTTGATAGTCACGATCTTGAGATCCATCCGTAAGGGGCTCAAGTGTTACGCCATTATATTCTGCCATAAGTATTCTCCTTTGTTGTAAACCAACTATAGGTCTTATTATTAGTATTATTATACCATTCTATTGATAGAAGTGAAATGAATTTTTCTAATTATCCATATATAACAGCTTCTAATATTTTCTATATTACCAACTTGTGAGTCCTCCATCGATTGTCCAGGCTGCACCTGTCACAAAAGACGCCTTATTACTCAACAAAAATACAATTACTTCTCCAATTTCATGAGGCTTAGCAATACGACCTAATGGGTAATGTTGGCCCATTTCAGCCTTAGCAGCCGCCGCATCTTGGTGGGCATTAGCAATCTGTTTATCTACTAATGATGTATCTACATCACCAGGACACACACAGTTTACACGAACACTGTGAGGTGCCATTTCAAGGGATAGAGATTTTGTAAAGCTCACTACAGCTCCCTTTGACGCACCATATACAGAACACGCTACATTACCTTGTAAACCTGCATCACTAGCGATTGTTACAATACTGCCCTTTGAGGCTCGTAAATAGGGAAGCGCCGCTTGACATAAGAATACAGTACCTTTTACATTGGTCCCAAACATTTCATCAAAAGCTGCTTCTGTAACATCAGCTAGTAACTCTTCTTCATAATAGCCTGCAGCTGTTACAAGAGCAGACACCCCACCAAATAAATCTACTGTTTCTTTTACAATTCGCTGACAGTCCTCAATTTTAGATACATCACCTTGAATATATTGTACCTTAGAGGAATAACGACGTAGCTTAGTTTTAGCCTTTTGACCAACTTTTTCATTTCGACCATTGATGACTACACACCAACCTTCTTTAAGTAAAAGCTTTGCCGTAGCAAATCCAATACCCGATGTACCACCACTAATCAAGGCCACTTGAACATCACTTTTATGAGGCATACCTTGCCCTCCTATAATGTTGAAATATAGTCATAGACTAATTTCAACAACATAACTGTCGTTACCGACAAGAATACAACTCGCACCAAAGATGAGCCCTTCGCAATTGCCAAATGCGAGCCTAAATAAGCACCTATAATTTGACCTGCCCCGGTGGCAAGACCATACGTAATATTGACGTGTCCTAAATATAAAAATACCAATAAAGATGCCAAATTACTAGTAAAATTCAATATTTTTGCATTAGCAGATGCATGTAAAAAATCAAAGCCTGTAAAGATAAATCCCATAATCAGAAATGTACCTGTACCAGGACCAATAAAGCCGTCATATATACCAATGCCAAGAGCAAAAGCCATACAAATATATAGCGCTTTTCCTGTTACCTGAGATGTACGATTGATTTCACCCCAGTCTTTTTTGAACACCACAAAGAGTGTTACACAAACAAGTAATATGATAATAATAGGCTTTACATATAGCGGTGGTAAAGAAACAACCGCCAAGGTACCAAGCATAGAACCCACAAAGGTAAAAGGCAGTAATTTGCGAACTAGGGAAAAATCAACCATGTGATTTCTTAAAAATGTAATCGATGCACTACCAGCACCAAAGATACTGGATAATTTATTACTGCCTAGAGCCACACTAGGTGGAAGATTTGTTAATAACATGGCAGGTACAGAAATGAGGCCTCCCCCGCCTACAATGGAGTCTACAAAGCCAGCAAACGCACCAGCTACGGCAAGTAAAACGAGTATAAGGATATCAAATGGTAAACCTGTTACCGCAATGAGCCACTCCATAATAAACCTCCTACAGATAGCACATCAACGGTCGCCAAAGGCCACCGTTGTCATGCTAATTTATTTTATTTTGCACCTAGACGATCGAGGGCCAATGTATAACCATCCGCACCATATACTAAACAGCGCTTTACACGACTAATCGTAGCAGTACTCGCACCTGTTTCTTCTACGATTTTCTCATAGCTATCCCCTGCGCGAAGCATTTTTGCTACTTGTAAGCGTTGAGATAATGCTTTTAATTCGTTAATCGTACAGATATCTTCAAAAAATGCATAGCATTCCTCTGTATTTTCAAGCGTTAAAATGGCGGTGAACAATTCGTCATTTTGTTGACTTCTCAATTTTTCATTGATACTCATAGGATCCTCCTACTTTTTATTCATCGCTTTAGACCAAGCATCACCAATCATTTGTACAACTTGTACCAATACAATCAAGATGATGATTGTAGCGATCATAATATCGGCTTGGAAACGTTGGTAACCATATCGGATAGCAATATCCCCAAGGCCACCACCACCAATAGCACCAGCCATCGCAGAGTAACCGATGAGGTTAACGATAAGCACCGTTACATTGTCAATAATTGTTGGCAATGCTTCTGGTAATAATACTTTCCAAATGATTTGTAATGGGCTTGCCCCCATGGATTGAGCCGCCTCGATAACGCCAAAATTGATGTCCTTAATAGACGTTTCTACAAGGCGCGCCAAAAACGGAATTGCCGCAATGGTCAACGGCACACATGCTGCAGTTGTACCGATGGATGTACCTACCACCATACGAGTAAACGGAATGATAGCAACCATCAAGATGATGAAAGGTACAGAACGCGTTGCATTGACAATGGCACCCAATACTTTATTGAGTGTTACATTTTCCAAGATATGACCTTTAGAAGTAACGACCAGAACAACACCAAGAGGAATACCTAATAACATTGCCATGACGGTAGAAATTATCGTCATTTGCAATGTATCAAGGGTGCCAGTTATGAGTAGATTAATGATTTGCTCTGACATAACCGATCACCTCGCTTTCAATTGGTAACGTTTTGATGTAGTCCAAACCTTCTTGCGCATTTTCTGGGTCACCATTCAAAATAACGATAAGGCGACCAACGCTCGTATTTTGGATGTAATCAATGCCCCCAAAAAGGATGCTTACATCTAAATTAAAGCGTCTTACAAGGCCTGCTACTACAGGCTCATCTGTTGCTTGTCCTGTAAATTTGAGGCGTACTAATGGTGCGGTCCCTGCAATCCATTGATCATGCAACTCTAGATGTTCCAATGCTTCTGGAGGTAAGTTATCACTCACTACAGAGCTAATAAACTCTTTTGTCGTATTTTCGCGAGGATGTGTGAATACTTCAATAGTACTACCTTCTTCGAGGATGACACCACCTTCAATAACCGCCACGCGATCACAGATTTCACGGATAACGTGCATCTCATGTGTAATGAGCACAATAGTGAGCCCCATCTTCTCGTTAATATTTTTCAACAACTTCAAAATGGAATCTGTTGTTTGAGGATCAAGGGCAGATGTAGCTTCGTCACAAAGGAGAACCTTTGGATTAGACGCTAAAGCACGAGCAATACCAACACGTTGCTTTTGACCACCAGATAATTGAGATGGATAGTTGTTCATACGGTCAGTAAGGCCTACAATATCAAGAATTGGCTCGATACGTTCCTTGATTTCAGACTTGCTCATGCCTTGTAGCTCTAACGGAAATGCCACATTGTCATATACGGTACGAGAAGACAATAGGTTAAAATGTTGGAAAATCATGCCAATATCTTTTCGCGCTTTACGCAAATCAGATTTGCTAAGTGTAGTTAAGTCTGTACCATTTACGATAACAGAGCCAGATGTAGGTGCTTCGAGCATATTGATGCAACGAATCAATGTGGATTTACCGGCACCGGATTGACCGATAATGCCAAAGATTTCGCCTTCTTTCACATTTAGGCTAATATCTTTCAACGCTTCCACACGAGTAGCGCCTTCATAGACTTTACTAATGTGTTCTAATTGTATCAAAATAATTTCCTTTCTTAAGGTAAATGTTTAACATTTGATGAAAGCAGCTTATCTATCAAGGTAGTCCTTCTTCCATCAATTTTTCTAGTGCTTCGCGTAGACGAAGTGTAATAGCACCTGGTTTACCACCAGATACTGGATTTCTGTCTAGCTTAGTAATTGGGATGACACCACCAATTGTATCGGTAAAGAATAGTTCGTCCGCTTCATCTACAAAGGTGCGGTCAAATTCTTTCTCAATAATGGTAATACCTAAAGATGGTGCTACACGGGTTAAGATCATTTGGCGCGTAATACCTTTTAAGATATGATTATCCGCTGGATGCGTGTACAAGATACCATCTTTAACAGCAAACACATTAGATGTAGCGCCCTCTGTACAAATGCCATCACGGAACAAGATGGCTGTATAGGCAAATTTCTTTTCTGCTTTTGTTTGCGCCAAAATATTCGGGATCAAGTTAGTGGTCTTAATATCTACATGTTCCCAACGTTCATCAGGCAAAGCTATCGCTTTTACACCTTCACCCAATTTATTGACTTCATCTAAATCCAAGGTACGGATAGACATAAGCATTTGTGGTTCTAATTTGGAGCGATCATAAGCATGATGACGTGGTGCTACACCACGAGAGATTTGTAAATAAATATAGCCCTCTTTGATTTCACTTTGCTCGATCAAAATTTCGTGCAATTCTGTCAAATCATCAGGGGTCATTTTTACAGGGATATCCATTTCACGCATAGAGCGATACAAACGATCTTGGTGGTAAGACAAAGCGAAACAACGGCCTTTTACGACGCGAACAACTTCATATACAGAGTCACCAAATAAATAGCCACGGTCATCAATGCTAATAACTTTGGCACCTGGTTCAACGAATTCACCGTTAAAATATGTTAATTCTTGCATAGGAGCACCTCTTTTTCTATTTCGTTACTCTATCAAGTGGTAATCATCATGGACTTATTATAACACAATTACTTTCAAATTTTCACACTTTACTTTGTGAAAGATAATAATTCGATATACAAAAATCCGCTAGGATACCATAGTTAAAAACTATATCCTAGCGGATGTATAACAAATATTATTTTTATACTAAATCAGCACTACAAAACTAACTAAAACTACGTACACCATTAACGTACTAGCACCAATTAGGTCTCTCTATAAAATAGTTCTCATACTAAACTAATGACCCAGTATAAATTTACGGATAGATTTAGGCACATAATTAAGGCCCACTGTAGTCAAATAAGATAATCCCAACGCCATAACATACATAATTAACACGTTGGCCACCGTATACAAGAGATTATATTTAGCCATCTCACCAGAAATGATTAACAACCAAAATGGATGCGCTAAATAAATACCATACGATTTATCGCCTATCTCAGACCAAATGGACTCCATAGTCACATTCATAGGTAGCCTTTGGAATAGGAACAAACTAAACATCGTTCCCAATCCTGTATAAAGAACGCCCATAGGACTCATTTGATGTACCGTGTAAATTGCTTCCAACACAGTGTAATGCCATACGTCCATGACATAGTAATAGGAGCCAAGCATCAACAATACGGAGCTTACCGCACTGACGCCTAAAAGGTAACGATAACGCCACATATATTCGCAGACGGTTTCATATCGTTCAGCACATACGGCACCTAAAAGGAAAATCCACACATAATGAATAACCCAATAGTTGAGTCTCATATCAAAAAGATATTTAAGAACTGGCTGATTGCTTAGATTTTCTGTTACCCAACGGCCAAGCATGTAAGACGAAACATAATCGATACCAACTTGGATGACAAATAGTAATACCAGCCAAAATACAGGCCGTTTTAAGATGACTTTCACCATGGCCCGCCATAATGGCATCATCACGTAGAACCATAGCAAAATAACCATAAAATATAGATGATACATAGAGGTACCAAAGAGTAGATTTATCGCCAACGGCCCTGGATGTAAATTGCCAAGGTTATGAGCTGTCATCCCTGTATATAGCAAGTAAAAGATGGACCACGTAATATATGGAAATAGCACCACCTGAATGCGGCGGTGCATAAATTCCTTATATGAGAATGGTCCCTCTACCGAGGTATGATAAAACAAGCCAAATGCAGAGAGGAAGAAAAACGCAGGCACTCCAAAGCGAGAGAGAATTTCTAACACGCTGATGAGTTCTAAATTTACAAAAGGATTTTGCAATGCGTAAGATCCTACATGAATGCCGATAACACCGAGCATACAGAGGCCTCGCATATAAGTAATTTCCGGTAAAAACGCTTTTTTCATAGCCATTCCCTATTCACTATTGACCAGGTGCCACTGCAGGTGTCGGTACCACACGTGGACCTTGAGACTCTGTAGCTGGTTGTTTAACTACAGGAGGGGTAGATGTAGGTGTTTGAGGCGTTGCAGCTTTTTCAGGTTGTGCGGCTTGTGCTGGTACAGCCTGACCATTTGCTTTAGCAGCCGCTTCTGCCTTAGCCTTAGCTTCTGCTTCAGCCTTAGCTTTTGCTTCAGCTTCTCGTTTCAAGCGTAATTCTTTTTCAAGTGGTACCACTGGTTTGTCGTAAACAGTGATATCCGTTTCAAATAGACGTCCCCATGGGAATGTAGCTTTTACTGTACGAGGATTGATTTTAAGGTATTTTTCAGCGAAATCTTGAATGCGTTCACCTAAATAACTTTCAAGACGTTCATTTAATTCACCAGAGTAACGAACATTGTCTGTTCTGATAGAATCTTGCATACGATAAATATCTTTACGGATATTTGCTTGATATGCCCAGTTATCCAAATATTGTTGCGTCAACATATCACGATGACCTTCTGGACTCATAGATTTAAGCAATAATCCTTGAGCAATAGCGTAACCTACTGTGTTACTTGCTGTATTCCAACCATTATACGCACCGATTTTGTACAACAAATCTCGTTTGTACATAGCGGATACCAATGTATTATCTGCACCATTATTGAAAGCAATATCTGCAACGCTTACGTTCACACCAGAGTCAACAGCTTGTTGAATGCGATCTACGAAAGCATTTGTAGAGTTGGAGATCATCGGGAAGTTTTCGAAGTTTTCAGACTCGCCTGTGCTCGTTGTAAGAGGTGTATTAACAGCCAATAATACAGTTGGTTTACCTTGTGTCACCATTGTGCCACCTACAGCCTCAACGTGTTGAGCAATTGTTTTATCAATCGTTTGATCTTCGTAACCTGGCAATGTTTTACCTCCGCCACCGAGTGGATAAATTACGGAGAATGTAGGTTTTTCTGTGCTCACATCGGTACGGGAACGCGCCATCAACAAGAGACCAAGTTGGTCAGCACCAGGGAAGCTACCATATTTTTCAACAGAAATATCCTTGGAATATTTGTTAAGGTAACGACCTTCTAGAGCGGATTGAGATAATTGAGATGTATCATCATGACCTAATGCAAAGTAGTCGAATACACCACTGCGAGTTTCATCAATCAACTCTTTGTTGATTTTCATATTTTTTTGACGGCGGTCAAACCAGTCTTGCAAGTATTCCACAGGAACAGAGGCTTGTAGGCTCATCAATTTTTGAGTTTCTTCTTGCGTTAAAGAGCCAGAATCTAATTTATCTTGTAATGCAGCGATTTGGAAGATAGTTGGGCCATATTCCGCATAGTAGGCCGGTTCAGTACCGCCACCACTCGCACGTGGGGAACGCATTACGGTGCCAAAGCCATAGATGCGTACATTTTTATTACGCGCTTTTAAACCTTCAATACGTTTCAAGCGGTTTTGCAATGTGCTAAGTGGAATATTATGTTTACGAGAATCTACAAGACCTCCATAAATAAGAGTATCTGTACTTAATACCATAACATCAGCACGACCTGCATTTTGCTCTACCCAAGCCATAATTTGATCAGCTTGACCTTGGTACGTCTTACCAGAAATCAAGTGTTGAGGTGGTGTCAACACAGTCATACCCGCCTCACGAGCTGTATCGACTGTATATTGCAAACTTACAGGACGATCATCTTGAGGTACATATAATACGGTTTCTGCATCAATTTTGATGGATGTACCTGTAGCAATGGCTGTAACCATTAATGCTACTTTCAACCATTTATTTGTCATAAAGCAAATCTCCTTCTGTGTACACGAGTACTCTCGACTCGAAAATTAACTCTTACATAATACTCTTTTTTTCTGACACTTTTATGAAATACTTAATAGTATAATTATATCATTTACCTGTTATTTCTCAAATGCAGTGCCTTTAGCTTTAGCGCACTTTGGGTAAGCTCCAATTATATTTAATAGCTAGTAAACGGATAACTAGTACAACGGTAAAAGCACCATATACAGCCTCTCCAACCCAGTTAGAAATAACCATTAAGTAATAAACGATGCCCCCAATAACACTAGGTAGAGCATACACATCTTCTTTTAAAACAGAGGGAATCCGTTGAGCCAGCATATCTCGGATAATACCACCTCCAACGGCAGTAATAGTTCCTAATAAAACAATGAAAATTGGCAGCTCAGGATATAGTTTAAACCCTGCAGATGCTCCAGTTACTGTAAACGATGCTAGCCCCACAGCGTCGGCTAATAAATAGCTTGCTCGGCTACGAGGGCCCATAGCATGCTTGCGATAACGGCTGTTATAGATAATAAATACGATAATTGTTACGGAAATAACCACAGTTACATATACAATATTGCGTAACGAATTCGGCGGAAAATACCCCAAGAGAACATCCCGTACAATTCCACCACCGATTGCCGTGGCCAGTGCCAATACAGCCATACCAAATATATCCATTCTCCGCGCCACCCCAACAAGTGCTCCAGAGATAGCAAAGGCAATAGTGCCAATCATATCAAATATATACCAAATAATATCCATAATACCCTCACACAATCTATTCGCATAACTGCGCACACTATGATAGACTTTATGTAAGATATTATACATTAAGAGGTATGAGAATGACAAAGAACATTACACCTATAGAGATTAAAAATATGGATGAGCGTAGCCGTGATGAATATTTTATGGGTTTTGCCCTAGAGGAGGCCCACAAAGCTTATGCTCTAGGAGAAATTCCTATCGGCGCCATTTTAGTTCAAAACAATACAATCATTTCACGCCACCATAATCGCCGCGAATTAGATAACGATGCAACGGCTCATGCAGAGGTGCTCGTCATCCGCGAAGCATGCGATGTACTCAAGCGTTGGCGGTTGACTGGTTGTACCCTGTATGTTACGATAGAGCCGTGTCCGATGTGCGCTGGAGCCATCATCAACAGTCGTATTGACCGTGTTGTATATGGTGCAAGTGATTACAAAGGAGGCGCTGTAGAGTCTCTTTTCAATGTACTCTCTCACCCTGGTTTAAATCATGAACCCGAATTAGCATCGGGGATCCTTGGTGATGAATGTAGTCAAATCATGAAAGACTTTTTTAAAGAGCGCCGTAAAACACGGAGGAGTACCCAAGAGGCTGAAGGGTCCGCACTCGAAATGCGGTAGGTCGGGCAACCGGCGCGGGGGTTCAAATCCCTCCTCCTCTGCCATATAAAATATATAAAGCGCTAACCATGGTTAGCGCTTTTTTGCGAAGGGACCACTACTATGAAAAAATATTACCCTTATCTCATTACGGTGAGTCATATGATTAACGACTCCTGTCAAAGTGTATTACCTGCCCTCTTGCCATTATTTATCTACACTTATGGACTTAGTTTAGAGCAAGCAGGCTTTCTCATATTAGCCAATACAGCATTATCTTCATTGTTACAGCCATTATTAGGTTATGTCTCTGACAAGATCAATCAGCCACGGCTCATCGCCTTAGGTGTTCTGCTCTCAGCTTGTAGCACAGGTGCCATGGGTTTTGTAACCTCTTATGAAAGCTTGCTTGTTTGTGCTACCTTAGCTGGTGTAGGCTCCTCTATCTTCCACCCTGAAGGAGCGAAAATCATGAATCGCCTCGGAGGTGGTAAAAAAGGTAAAGCCATGGGGACCTTTGCCATCGGTGGTAGCTCTGGTTTTGCCATCGGTCCACTCTTTGCGGGCTCTATTGCCTATACAGTAGGACCTCATGGACTGGCAGCTTTCACCATAGTGGGTCTTATTATCTCAACAGTTTTATTCGTCCTCATGCCGCGCATAGTAACTCAAGCACGCACTATCGACCAAGCGGTAGCTATGGAAAACCCTACACTAGTGGCTAAGCCGCTAAAGAATTACTGGAAATACTTTGGTATCTTGTTTATTATCATCCTAAGCCAATCAGTAAACTTCCGCGTTATCAATGCATTTATTCCTATCTTCTGGACTCGTGAACTCGGCACTAGCCCAGAGCAAGGGAGCTTTGCATTAACCATATTCTTTAGTATCGGTATCTTCATGACATATATTGGCGGTCTATTAGGCGACAAATATGGTCCCATCAAAATCATTAGACTATCCCTATTGATTTGGTTGCCAGCTATGTTCCTATTAACAGAAGTGCCAACCTTCTCCCCTGTTATCATGATGCCTGTAGCCTATATGTTACTACTCATGATTGGCGCTGCTAAAGCTCTTAGCTACAGCCCCGTTATTGTACTAGGCCAAACCTACCTTGCTAAAAGCATCGGCTTTGCGTCCGGTATTACCCTCGGGGTGAGCCAAACTATCGGCGGTATCATCGCACCTGTAGTAGGTAACCTTGCGGATACCTATTCTTTACCTGCCGCTATGATGACACTCGTACCATTCCTAGTAGTGGGTCTTGGGGCTTCATTGATACTTAAAGATCCTAAAAAATTACAATAAAAAAGGCCGTTGTTTCTAAATTGGAAACAACGGTTTTTTAGTATCAAAATATTTGAATTTTTGCCAAATTATATATTTATACCTTATCTAGTTCTTTCAGTCTATCTTCCATAATAGATATTTTAATCAATGCCCTTTGCTTCTTTAAATCTGCTACAATTCCCAGTAGTATAGCTATGCAAAATGTATTTAACAACAAAAAAACAAAATCAATAATTATTGTATGCTTTAAATATCCTATTACGACAAGGAGAACACTAATCACAAAGAAAATTCCGTAAAACCACCAAGCACGCCCTCCTGGAAGCTCCATAAATAAAGCTACTAACCATCCAGCAAAAGAGACAACAAGAGTAAATAAAGAAATCATAGATAAAAAATCAAAATAAACAGTAGTAATCATAAACTCTTTAGTGGCTGGTCCTAATACAATTACTTGAGTAGCTAAATCTAATCCATAAGTGAAAATTCCCGCACTTATCACACCAAATACAACGGAACTCCATATAAAAGTAAACTTACTGTCTAATTCTGCTCGTCCTTTAATTATTTCCCAGCTCAAATCACGCACTGAAAGATTTTTTATCTCATCGCAAATTTTCAATTTGTATGTACGCCAATATCTTTTATCTGCACTCGGAAATACTTTATGATAAAAATAAACAAACTTTTGGGGAAAGCTAGCTTTTTTAGGTAATAACACACTCATATAAACACACCTCAAACTATCTAGATTATAATTAGAATATCTTATTCTAATATACCTTTATATATCACCAACTATACATCATATTCTTAGTAAGGCTAAGAAAACGACCCCCTTTGCAAAAATTTTTCTGCATCGGGGGTTAATTTATTTTAAAACTTAGTGTTTTAGCATTTCATTCAATATAACTACGTCCGTTTCTTTCATGCCTTGTGCCACAGCACCAATACTGCGGATAGTTTCATCAACGGAGTATGCTACAAGTCCATCGCCTTTTTGGTAGTTTTTGTTAAGGCGAGCTTGTTTATATCCCATAAAGGCGCCATCAAGGGAAATTGCAATTTTACCTGCACAGGATGGTTTCGCACCATCACATACGATACCAGATAAACTTGCAAGACCATTTACAAGAGTGTTCTCGATTATATCTTTACTATCACCCTTCAAGAAGGCAATACCTGCTACACTTACCACACCGGCAGATACAACGCCACAGTATGCAGACAATTTACCAATACCAGATTTAACGTAAAGCGTTAGCAAGTTAGCAAAGACGAGAGCGCGATACAATTCATCTTCACTTTTACCAAGTTCATCGGAAGTCGTAATGATTGGTACAGACACGGTTAAACCTTGATTACCAGAGCCAGAGCAGATAACGACAGGCAATGGGCAACCACTCATACGCGCATCAGAGCCAGCTGCGGCACGAGCCTTACATTTCGTTTCGAGAGATGGATTTTCTTCATCTAACAATAACAATTGTCCAATATTAGATCCATAATCATTGGACAGACCTTCCTTAGAAATTGCAGTATTATACTCAACTTGCTGTTTAATTTGAGGTAGGATACCAGAAATATCACCTGTTAAAGCAAATTCGTAAATGCTATCGAAGGTCATGGCATATTCTGTTTTAGCCGCTTTCTTAATTTCATTGACTGTTTCAGAGACAATCTCACCATCTACTGATACATAGGTTACATTCGTATGGTCATTTTCAATGCGAACAACCGCTGTATGTTCATCTGTTTCTGCAGTGATTTCTATATATAGATTATCTACGCCTTCAGCAAGTGAAACGGTACAGAAGTTAGCATCAAGCAATGTACCAAGCCATTTGCGATCTTCGTCTGTAGCAGATTCCAACACCTCTAGTTCACGCTCTGGATGACCTACAATAGCACCCAGTGTAGTGGCCGCCGTTAGTCCTTTTCGCCCCCCAGAATTTGGAATGACTACAGATTTTACATTTTTGATAATATTCGCGCTGCATCTTGCGTGAATATGGTTAGGAAACTCATCTAAAACAGAGACTGCCTTCGCAGCCGCATAAGCCAATGCAATTGGCTCAGTACAACCGAAGGCAGGACGCATCTCTGACTGTAACAAAGAAATATAATCCATCTTATACTTCCGCAATAATTTCCACTTCTACAATAACGCCTAATGGAAGGTCTTTTACTGCTACACATGAACGAGCTGGTTTAGAAGTGAAATATTTAGCATACACTTCATTAAATGCTTTGAAATCACCAATATCAGCTAAGAAGCAAGTTGTTTTAACAACCTTGGAAAAGTCTGTACCAGCTTCAGTCAATACGGCTTCAATATTTTTGCATACTTGTTCAGTTTGCTCTACAATGCCCCCTTCAACAACTGTACCAGTTGCAGGATTGAGTGGAATTTGACCAGAAGCAAATAATAAACCGCCAATAACTTTAGCTTGAGAGTAAGGGCCTACTGCTGCTGGTGCTTTGTCTGTAGAAATTGTTTTCATGATAAATCTCCTTTTATAAATAAATATAAATTAATATGACTATATTTAAGGTGCGAAACTCATGTTGATGCCTCGATATATATGACTTACCTCAATATATCACATATTACACAAAAGTACGTATATAACCAATTATTTAATTGATTTAAATGCATTATCAAATATTGGTTTGAAATAATCACGTTGTACATCAGTTGTTATACCTACATACAACACTGGTTTTCCTTGCTTCAACACAAATGCAGCATTTGCATAGAGTGGAGTTTGTACATTTCCATCTGCATATAACAAGCGAGAGCTTGCTGCATATGTTTGATATTTTGTACCAGCCACCGGATGTACTTGTTCTGCATTTTCTACGGTTAGAGTTTTAAGTGTTTTAGGCATAATCGTTGCTTTTTGGGAATCACGACTAGACACATTAATAGGTCCATTCAAAGGAACTACTGTTGTGCTAGTGGGAATCTGTTTATTTATTGTTCCTAATAGAAGTTGCTCTGTTACAGGATCAATTTGACCTTTATCAAGAGCGGCCATTGCCGCTATAAACATAGGGTCATTAGCCTTTTCTTTAGCCACTTGTTGCGCTATTTGTTTAACATCTACAGCCACTACGAATGCATCTTTTTGACCAGTTTTATCTGCCCCTTGCAATTGGTATATATCAAAATTAGTACCAAAGTTTTGGAAAAATTCCTTTGCCATCATATTCGCCATCGTAGATTTTGAGGGATTCTGTTGCATTTGTTTCTCTACAAAATCACGTGTATTTGTTTTAGACGCAGAAACAATATTTACATTATTAGGCACTACCATGGATCCTGCAATTGTTTGTACATCCTTAGCAAAACCTACGCCAGATACAGTACCCATTAGGCAAGCTGCACAAGCCAATACTTTCAAAGATTTCATATTATTTACCTCCCTTGAGAGATTGTGTTTGATACATATGATTCAACTCATTAGCCCAATAATCATAGCTAGAGTCATCAGACATTAAAATCTGTAAAGATACACCTTTATCTGTAGGAACAGCATAACCAATTAAGGAATAAGTATTTCTAAAGCCATCATATTTTAGACTACCGCGTAAATCGCCTGTCACAGCTGTACCATAGCGTGTTTGAACAGGTTTATAGGCCACATGCGTTGCATCTAGGCTTACTTGTTTTGCCATAAAGTCTACATAAGAACGGATCTCTTCTATACTTTTAGGAGATGATTTCTTATCTGTGGCAAGCATTTTATCAAAGACACCTATAATTTGAGAAGGTAACTTATCATTTATCGTTTTTAGATCTTTAGCTAATTTAGCACCTTCAATAGTATTGCTCTTCAGGCCTTGTAATTGTTGTTGGGCCGTCTCTTTAGAGTAAGATTCTACATATTTAGAGATAGAATGCTTTAATGCGGCTTTTTCCGCATCTGCCCCCTTCTCTAAAATAGTCTTATTCATACCTATAACTTGATCAATTGCATTTTTAGAATAGTTAATAACAATTAAACCACCTATATGATGTCCTTGTTTATCAGTACCTTGCAATTGATAGAAGGAGTAACCATCAAGAAAGTCCCCCTTCACTGGTTCAACAGCTACACCAGTCTGTGCTTTCACAACATTATTAATAGTATCAACAGCAGATTTATTTGCTACTTTAAGAAATTTATCTTGTTCTTGATTACGCAATCTTGTATCAGTAGAAATATGCATAACTTCTACAGCTTTCACAGTTGGGGAAGTTGTGCCGTACATACCATAACCTAAATCTACCGTATCAGCACATGCCACTGCCCCCATACCCACAGTTAAACAGGTGGCACAAGCCAATGTCATCAACTTTTTATTGAGAGTTCTCATAAGACACCTCACCTTTTTAACAATACACTATGTATAGATTGTTAGATAATCTGTGCAGTATATATTAAGAGTTTAAAGGAGAATCTATACTGCATATATTAATTATTATACTATATCGACATATATAACTGTATAGTATAATTTACAAGCTTACCTTTCTGCTATACAATACATAAATAGACATGTAAAGATGATATATGTATGAGAAATGGAAAGGAGTGCACACTCGGTGTGCTTTTAACATGATACAAGAATTAATTCCCCTCACTAGGCCTCGCACATTAGCTGCTACATTGGGGCCTACCATTTTAGGTGCCGCCTTTAGTTATTATGCATTTGGTGCTGCTCAGGGTACAGGTCTTGCCATTTTCCATACAATGCTCATATTTTTAGCTGTTGTAACAGCCCAAATTGTAGCTAATTTATGGAATGAATATAAAGACTTTAAATCTGGACTCGATGCTGGTCAAAAGGTAGGTAATGCTGGTTCTATCACACGTGGCGTTATAACACCAGAGCTCATTATAACGATGATTAAAGTACTCATGTTTGTACCCATTATTATTGGTCTTTATTTATCTGCTACTATAACTTGGTACTACATCCCGGTAGGCTTCTTATGTATTCTAATTAGTTTCCTTTACTCTGGCGGTCCAAAACCAATTTCTCGAACACCATTTGGGGAAATTTCCTCTGGTATCGCCATGGGTTTTGCTATCGTACTCATTACAGGCTATGCCTGGATACGAGAATTATCCTTAGCCCTGTTAATTCCTGCAATTCCATCTACATTGCTAGTTGGTTCCATCATGTTGACGAATAATATCCGAGATATTCGTAATGATGAAAGCCATGGACGTCACACGTTGCCAATCGTGCTTGGTCGTGAAAGAGCACTCAGCTTAATGAGTATCTCATATATTTTCAATTTTATTTGGATCATTGCTTGGATTATAGTAGGCCATATGACATGGTTCGCCTTATTAGCGTTCCTTGCAGCACCACTAGCTTTCAAAACAATTCATACATTATCTACCAATACAGATGAGTTCCAATTAGATAAGGCTATGGGTACTACCGCTGGAGCCGCTATGATTTATCAACTAATGTGGGCGATTGGACTTATCATGGGCAAATTAATTTAAAAAATGAACATACTTATATTATAGGTTCTCCATAGTTTTTAGTTATGGAGAACCTATAATAATTCCTTCTTGATAGATAGGAAATTATTTAGTACTATAGATTTAATATTTTATATGTAATTATTGTATAAGGAGTGTGTCTAATGAGAAAATTTTTAGCATTAGCAGCTACTGTCATCCTTGGCGGCGCTTTATTAATCGCAGGCTGTGGTAACGACAACAAACAAGCTGCTAGCGATGGCAAACAAGTATTAAAAATTGGGGCAACAGCAGTACCTCACGCAGAAATTTTGGAACAAGTTAAACCAATCTTAGCAAAAGATGGTATCGAATTAAAAATCACAGAATTTACTGATTACAACACACCTAACTTGGCTTTAGGGGACAAAGAGATTGATGCCAACTTCTTCCAACACGTACCTTACATGGAGGAATTCGCAAAAGCTCACAAACTTGACTTAGTATCTGCCGGTGGTGTTCATCTTGAGCCAATGGGTTTATACTCCCGTAAAATCAAAGATTTGAAAGATCTTCCAAAAGGCGCTAAAATCGCTATTCCTAATGACCCTACAAACGGTGGCCGTGCATTATTGTTATTACAAAAACAAGGTCTAATTACATTAAAAGACTCTACAAACATCTTATCTACAGTGCAAGATATTACTGCGAACCCTAACGAATATCAATTCGTAGAATTAGAAGCAGCACAAGTACCTCGTTCCCTTGACGATGTAGCCTTAGCCGCTATCAACACTAACTTTGCATTAAACGCAGGTCTTAACCCTGGCAAAGATGCATTGGCAATTGAAAATAACGATTCCCCTTACGTAAATATCGTAACTGTACTTAAAGGCAATGAAAATGACCCTCGCATCAAAAAATTGATGGCTGCACTTCATAGTCCTGAAATTATCAAATTCATCCAAGAAAAATACCAAGGTGCTATTGTTCCTGCATTCTAAGCATCAAAAAGCTAGCCTCAGCGGCTAGCTTTCTTCATATACTAGTCAAAATTATGTTTAAAGGTGTCTCCATTGAGACGCCTTTTTTATTTAATATTTTATACTATTGTTTTATATAATTATCCCATTTATGGAAACGATACCCTACACCCCAAACAGTATCAATATACTCTTCATTTTGGAATTGTTTATCAATTTTAGCTCTTAATCTATTTATATGAACCATAATTGTTGAAGTTTCTCCTAAAGAGTCTATCCCCCAGATACTTTCAAATACTTCTTCTTTTGTAAATACACGATTAGGGCTAGATGCAAGAAGAACTAAAATGTCATATTCACGTGGAGTCAAATTCACCTCAGTACCACCTAAAAAAACTTGATGAGAATCAAGCAATATCTCTAAGCTACCTGCAGTAATTTTTGCGTCCAACACAACTGTAGGGCTTAGACTATTACGGATGCGATTATAACGCTGAATGTGTGATTTAACACGTGCTACAAGCTCTGCCGGACTAAAAGGTTTAATCATATAATCATCAGCACCAAGTCCTAGCCCCCGAATTTTATCAATATCTTCACGTTTAGCACTGACCATAATAATAGGTATTTCTTTTTCCTTACGAATATCTCGACACACAGAGAATCCATCCTTTTTAGGAATCATAATGTCAAGAATAATTAAGTCATATTCATAATCAAGGGCTGCCTTTAACCCATCAACGCCATTAGTTTGAATGTCTACTTCATAGCCTTCGATTTCTAAATAATCTCGCTCTAACTCATAGATACCCATATCATCTTCAATAATTAAAACTTTTCCCATACTTTTACTCCTTATCCAAAGGAAACTCCATCACAATGGATAGTCCAGGTCCACTATCATTATGTTCAGCATGAATAGAACCATTCATATCTTCAACGATTTGTTTTACAATAGCCAGCCCAATGCCATTACCATTAGCTACCTCTGTACGTGCTTCATCAGTACGGAAAAAAATATCAAACAAACGATTTAACATTTCTGTAGGAACACCTTTCCCATCATCTGAAAAAGTCAGTTTACAGCCATTATCTATCTTAGCTGTAGATATATCAATAGATACAGATTCGCCACGTCTATACTTTATACTATTGGATACAAGATTATCCAAAACACGATAAAACTGTATCCGATCAATTACTATTAAACTATCTTCGGCACTATACGATTCATGTAAAACGATAAGTTCATGATTATTTAAATGTCGCTCTCTAATATACTCTCGAATTAAATCATCTAATGCATATGTATCTCGATTGTAGTGAATTTGTTTTAACTCTAGTTGCGAAAAGTCCGATAGCATATTAACTAAATGTTCAATACGCCCCGCCATATCATAAATCCGCTGCACATAGCGTGCTTGCTTCTCTTCTGTATTTGCAATACCTTCAATAATACCACTAGCATACCCCTTTACCGATGTAAGTGGTGTTGAAATATCATGACAAACCCCTGCTATCATTTCGCGCCTACGCTCTTCATAAAGGTCTTGCTCTTGACGGGCTTTAAGCAATGATTCCTGCATATTATTAAATGCCTCACAAGTAACCCCTAATTCATCGTGATTTCTTACAGCAATTCTTTTTGGCACTATCCCATTTTTGAGATCATCAGCAGCTTGCTTCAAATCTATGACAGGTCTCAAAATATACTCACCTAATCGATTGGATATATATAGGCCTATACCAATGATAATAGCTATTATCATTAAAATACCTATACCAAAAGCGCCTTCCACCATTTTCTTATCCGTTGATTCTGGCCCCATACTTTTAGTCATAAATGGGATTCTACCAGCACCATACACTGTAAGTCCCATATCATAGGAATTCACATAGGTAAATTGGTTGCCTTCCCAGTTCAAATAATGATTAGACTCTAAGCCATTTATCATATTTTTAACGTTCGATAACATTATATTAGGCTCTATATCTGGCGTAGCATAAACTATTTTATTATCTTTGAGAATGACTATATCTAAGCCTTGTGCTTCTAAAACAGCACTACTATCCAAAATATCACTTATTGATGTAGACTCTTTTGAAAGTTTCTTATTTATTTGTTCTAACCCCAATTGAAATACTTGAGACTGAATTGTACTAGGCGCTAGCATCATCCACTGACGATGATTTACAGGATTAGTATAACGAATAACCCCCCATACTATAGATAAGGCGGTAAGTAAAACAATAAAAGGTATGATAATAATTAATAAATTACTAATTATCATCTTTCGCCGTACGCCTAAGCTATTAAACCAGTTAAAAAGCATAGATACCTCCTTTTTAACTATTATACAAACCTATATCTTATCTGTCATGATATAGAAATCAATCTTTTAGAAGATGTAATTTCATCGTTATATTTTCGTAATATTTCTCCTTTATGATGTATTCATACAAGAAAGTCATCAAATAAAAAGGAGATATATATGAATTACGAAATCTTTCAACTTATCAACAGCCTAGCAGGTACATATACGTGGCTAGATACAAGTATGATATACATTGTAAAATACCTTTCAATAGTCTTTGCTTTATTACTGATACTCTTATCTGGATTAGGCCTCTATTTTAAAGATAAAAGACTTATAAAAACCTGCATACATACTATCGCATTTCTTGGTATTACCATGATAGCTCATAGTATCATTGGTTTCATAGTGCAAGAACCAAGACCATTCGTCACACACACAGTAAATCTACTTATTCCTCATGTAGCTGATTCTAGTTTTCCTAGCACCCATGCTATGGCAATGACTGCTATTTCATTACCAATTTTAGCAGTTTATAAGAGACTAGGTTCTATTCTACTAAGTGGAACCATTTTAACAGGTTTTGCGAAAGTCTTTGTTGGTCATCATTATCCTCTAGACGTTATCATGGGTATCCTCATCACATATTTGTTATTTAAAGTCTATCAAAACTATTTATCTTCTAAGATTGATACGCTATTAAATCACCCTAAATATAATATTTTCCGATTACTCATAAATACAAAACTAAGCCTATATCTTATAAAAAAAGCAAACCAACCATTGAGTAAACAATTTAGCATGAAAGGTTAAGGCTATGAAGTATGTCTTAAAAAATAAGAACTATCATATTTTGATAGTCCTTATCTTCTCTGCCATCATTTATTTTATTGGAAATGCATATCTTAGTATTACGGATCCTGTAGAGTCTAATTATGCGCTAACCGCAAAAGAAATGCTTCTAACCAAAAACTATTTATCTCCACAAATTTTTGGTCATTATTGGTATGATAAGCCTATATTTTATTATTGGGAACTCATTGTTGGTTTCAAACTATTTGGCATTACAAACTTTGGCGCTAGATTCTTTTCTAGCCTTTTAGCTCTCTGCAATATTTTTCTAATCTATCGCTTTGTAAAAGCACAAACAAACCACGTTATTGCTCTTGTGAGCGCCATTATCGTATCCGTGTCAGCAGAATATTGGATTATCGCAAAATCTCTTATAACAGATATGACCCTAGGACTATACTTTAATGCTACCTTAATGAGCTTTTACATAGGATACATACATCATAAAACAGGTCAACGAGGTTATAAACGTTACTATCTATTAGCCTATATAGCATCTGCTTTTGCCGTATTGACTAAAGGTCCAATTGGATTCCTATTGCCAGGTCTCATCATATTAGTTTACCTTGCAATCAGACGAGATATTCGAGAATTATTTAGTCTACAGATTATACCTGGACTGTTACTATTTCTAAGCCTCGGTGGTAGTTGGTATTATTATATGTATATCACCCATGGAAATGACTTTATCAATGTCTTTCTAGGTGTCCATAATTGGCTTCGTGCTACAGTGTCTGAGCATCCAAGATTCAATGTTTGGTACTATTACATTCCTATAACAATCATAGCATTATTACCTTGGTCCATTATATTACCGAAGTCAATTTATAGTAATCGCAAGAATTGGTTTACCAATATTCCATTCCATAGCTTTTTAGCTGTCTGGGCTGGTATAGTTATCCTATTTTTCACTTGTATGGCAACTAAGTACTCCACCTATAGTTTTCCTGCTTTAACACCGTTAACTATATTAATAGCTGTTATGTGCTACAAACGTATCAACTTAATTTATAAAACGGCATTCGTTATGGGTATTGCTTATATAGTGCTTACATTTGCAGTAGCAGTACCACAAATGAAGAAAGCCTCAACACCTAGTATTAGCCAATTTATTAGCCAGTCTATTAGTGATGACTCCATTCTTGTACAAGGTAGTGGTAGATATCGCGTTTCACCTACTTACTATAGCGGTCATGAAGTATATCAATTACTCGGCCCCAATGAAGTAGCCCCTGATCCAACTACTATTTCTTGGAACGCTAAAGATGTCATGCCGTTTATATCTATAAATGACTTACCAACAAATAAAAAAATATATCTACTCGTTTATGGTGACGATTATCTTCCAGATACAATAAATTCAGATAATTTGTCTTTGGAATATTCCAATGCTGAAGGTACTATCTATCAATTACATCGTTAGATGAAAAACTAAATGGTAATAACGCTTCAATAGATACTACTTTTATATTGCCCTTCATGTTTCTCATAATGATAATAGGAATGTTAAACTCTCCCATTACCTGACGACAAGCACCACATGGTGCACAAGGCCCTTCCGTATCAGCAACTACGGCAAGAGCCTTAAAATTTGTATGCCCTTCTGATACAGCTTTAAATATAGCGGTTCGTTCTGCACAGTTCGTTAAGCCATAAGAAGCATTTTCTATGTTACACCCTTCATAAATAGTCCCATCCTCACAGAGAATAGCTGCACCTACGCCAAAATGGGAATACGGACTATAAGTTTTCTCACGAGCAACGATGGCGCGATCTATAAGGTTTTGAATTTCCTGTTCTGTCATATGAGTTTCCTTTTCTATCATATGGATCTCCTCATTCCACTATATCAAGAATCGTATCCGCCATGATTGGTGCAGTTTCGCCAAAGGTAATCGCCTCTAAATATGTCTTTGCAGCATTAGAAAGCAAGCTCTCATCAGAAGCATACAAGGTAGCTATACATTCACCTACTGTAACTGAGTCGCCTGTTTTCTTGTGCATCAAGATGCCCGCACTATAATCGATAGGACCATCCTTAACAGTGCGACCGGCTCCAAGCATAACGGATGCAATCCCGCATTGTTCTGTATTCATATGGGTAATATAACCGTCTTGAGGCGCTGTAACATCATAGGTGAATTTGCCAATGGCTAATAGGCTTTCATCATCAATAACTCGGCTGTCGCCATCTTGAGCATCAATCATCATACGCAATCGTTCTAATGCGGCACCAGAGTCGAGTGCCTCTTGCACACGACTGAGAGCCGTTTCATAGTCGCATATATGACTCAATACGAGCATGTGGGCAGCCATGATAATACATTCATGCGTTAAATCTTCTGGACCATGACCTTTCAACGTATCAATAACCTCGCGAATCTCCAACGCATTTCCAATAGCATGGCCTAGCGGTCGATCCATATCCGTCAAAATAGCCTTAACTGAACGGCCATTTTCCTTTCCAATATCTACCATTGCTTTAGCCAATTCACGAGCATCCTCTATGTTTTTCATAAAGGCACCACTGCCAACCTTTACATCTAACAAAATTGCTTGAGCACCAGAAGCCAATTTTTTGCTCATAACAGAGGATGCAATAAGAGGGATACTATCAACAGTTCCCGTCACATCGCGCAAAGCATATAGCTTTTTATCAGCAGGTGCAAGCCCTTCCGACTGACCAATAACAGCAAGACCAATTTTATTAACTTGATTGATAAAAGCATCTTGCTCTAAAGATACCTTTAAATTTGGAATAGATTCCATCTTATCAATAGTGCCACCTGTATGACCAAGTCCACGTCCAGACATCTTAGCCACCTTGCCGCCAGAAGCGGCTACGAGAGGTGCAATAATAAGTGTTGTCTTATCTCCCACGCCGCCTGTACTATGTTTATCTACGGTAATCCCATCAATATTTGACAAGTCTACCATATTACCTGATTGAGCCATAGCCAAGGTCAAAGTTCCTAGTTCGCGAGCATTCATACCATTAAAAACTATGGTCATCAAGAGCGCACTCACTTGGTAATCAGGGATTTCCCCCTTTACATAACCATCTATGACAAAGCGGATTTCCTCATCTGTTAACGGCAAGTTCGCCCTTTTCTTCAGAATAATATCATACATACGCATAGTTACACCGCCATTCTAAGAAACCACCTAAGCATAGCCTAGGTGGTTTTCTATTATACTTCTTCGTTCAAGTGATTCTTTAGTAACTCTACAGCTGCACTGGCTCCAATTCGGCTACAACCTTCTGCAATATAGGCTTTCATATCCGTAATAGAGCGAATACCACCTGCAGCCTTAATCTGTACATTAGGACCAATATGCTTTTTAAAGAGTCTAATATCTTCAAGGCTTGCACCGCCGCTACCAAATCCAGTAGATGTTTTAATATAGTCTGCGCCACCATTTGTAATACATTTACAAAGCGCCACCTTTTCAGAATCTGTAAGATAACAAGTTTCGATAATAACTTTTAAAATTTTATCACCACAAGCCTTCTTAAGCGCCTCAATTTCGCTAGTTACCGCTTCAAAATCACCTTGCTTTACATCTCCAAGATTAATAACCATATCAATTTCAGAAGCGCCCTCTTCAATAGCCTGTTTCGTTTCTGCCACCTTTACCTCTGTTGTTTCATATCCTAAAGGGAAGCCGATAACGGTACATATGTTAAGTTCTGGATATGCTTCATGGGCAGATGCTACAAAATCTGGAGGAATACAAACAGATGCGGTTTTATACCTTATACCATCCTCACAAACTTCTTTAATATCATCCCATGTAGCTGTAGGACGCAATAATGTATGATCTACATAAGCTAATAATTCTTTACCCAACATAGTACCTCTCCTTACTAAAAGAACGACATTTGCTCTGGTTCTGGCTCTTTATGTAATGCATCTTGAGCAGAGCGATTTTTATCATCAATGAATGGTTCTAATGGTACACCTGTAGCCTTTAATAAATCTGGTAAACTATTAACGCCTTTCAACTTAGCAGCTTCTAATACAACCTTTGCACAAGTCTCTGCATCATCCAGTGCATAGTGATGTTTAAACTCAACTCCAATATATGCGGCCATTGTATTCAACTTATGATTAACCAAATCAGGCCATACCGCACGTGAAAGTTTAACTGTACATGCATAATCTAGTTCTGGCCAAGGGATTTTATAATAATCTAAAGTAGCACGCAATACGTTCATATCGAATTTCGCATTGTGAGCCACCATAATATTACCTTTTAAATGGTTTTCATAAATGGCATTCCACAACTGATCAAAGGTCTTTTCATGAAGAACATCCTTCGGTTGGATACCATGAATTTCAATACATTCATCATCAAAACTCATAAACGGAGGCTTGATGAGGCTATATGCTTTTTTGGTAATTTGTCCGTCCTTTACGGTAATAACCGCCAAGGAGCACGCACTATTTTTAAATTTATTTGCTGTTTCAAAGTCTAATGCAACAAAATCTAACATAGGACTCCTTTCAAAATCTATATATAAGAATTATATTCATTTACTCTACTTATTATAGCATGAAATAGACTATAATCTACTGTTCAAAGGTGAGCAATAATCACCTCATTCATACCAATTTTAATTGACAGATAGACCCTCAGTATGTGAAAATTATTTAGATATGTATGTAGTATGGAGGTTGCAACATGGCAGATGACAGATTAATCGTTGCTCTTGACGTATCCACGATGGATGCAGTGAAAGAAATCGTATTATCCCTCGGTGATTCGGTTAGCTTTTACAAGGTCGGCATGGAGCTATTCTACGCCGAAGGAGCAAAAACAATTCGTTTTTTACAGGAGCAAAACAAACAAGTATTTCTTGATTTGAAATTGCACGACATTCCAAATACCGTAGCCCATGGCGTAGCTTCCTTAACACGTCTCGGCGCTAGTTTAATTACTTTACATGGTCAAGGTGGTCCTGTCATGATGAAAGCTGCTGTTGAGGCAGCTCGTGAGAGTGGCAAAGAACTAGGCGTAGAACGCCCAAAATTATTAGCCATCACCGCATTAACTAGCTTTGACGATGAATCTTGGACTGCTATTGGTGGTCAGCTACCAATTTCCGACCAAGTCATTCGCCTTGCAAAACTCGCTAAAGACTGTGGTATGGATGGTGTTGTATGTTCCGCATTAGAAGCCAAAATGATTCGTGAAGCATGTGGCGATGACTTCCTCATCGTTACCCCTGGTATTCGCCCTTCCTTTGCAACAACAGACGACCAAAAACGGGTTGCTACACCAGCTAGTGCACTACAAGATGGAGCATCTCGCCTTGTTATCGGTCGACCTATTACACAAGCCGAAAACCCTCGTGAAGCGGTTCGTTTAATTATTGAAGAAATGGAGAAAGTATCCAAATGATGACAGAACAAGAAGTAAAACAATTACTGATCGACACTCAAGCTATTTTAGAAGGTCACTTCCTTTTGACATCTGGTCTCCACAGTCCAATGTATGTTGAAAAATTTAATGTATTACAACATCCAAAATATACAGAAAAACTTTGTAAAGAATTAGCTGAACGCTTCCGCGATCAAAATGTAGAACTTGTTATTGGACCTATGACCGGCGGCATCTTACTTGCTCACGAAGTAGGTAAAGCGCTTGGCACCCGTGCTATCTTCACAGAACGCGAAAAAGGCGTTATGACATTACGTCGTGGCTTTAAAATCGAGCCAGGCACAAGAGTTCTTATCGTTGAAGATATCGTAACTACTGGTGGCTCTGTACAAGAAGTAGTAAATGTTGTCAACCAATCCGGTGGTGAAATCGTAGGTGTAGGCCTTCTTGTTAACCGTTCTGGGGGCAAAGCAGAATTCGGTGTACCTCATGAAAAGGTACAAGCATTACTTAATCTTGAAGTTCCAACTTATAAACCTGAAGAATGCCCTCTTTGCAAAGACGGCGTAGCTATGACAGAACGCGGTTCTAAACACATCAAATAATTTTTTAACGACCTATATACATGCATAGGTCGTTTTTCATTAGGAAGTTAATAAAATATTCCCAGTCCATCAACTACTGTCTATATTTATAAATAGATACAAAAAGAGCTCCTTCACTGAGGAGCTCTTTTTGTTTGTGTGTAGTTATTGTGTGTAAGAGAGAGATTCTGATACGAATGTATCACATAGAGTATGTGGCTCTATGGTGGCCATGAATGCACTTTCATGACCACGTACTCTATAATCTTATAAGAGAAATGGACTCATAAAGTATCGTTAGTTTTGTGTAGCTTGTGGCACACCTTGTTCACTTTGTTGTTGTGGTGCATTACCATTAGTTTGTTGAGGTGGTTGGCCTTGCATAGGCATTTGACCTTGTGGAGGCATTTGACCATTTGAATGTATATGCTGGCCATTATTTGGTCCCATACCATCTTGAGGCATCATTTGGTTTTGACCATTTTGGTGCATATGCTGGCCATTATTTGGCCCCATGCCATCTTGAGGCATCATTTGATTATTTCCATCCATCATATGTTTATCCATATATTTATTAGGACCATCATGTCTATGTGGTTTTCTAAACTGTTGTTCATTTGTTTTCATCCATTCACCAAAATTAGGTAAATCATTTACTGCAAACGATGTACATGCTCCAACCGCACAGATTACGGTTAAAATCGCTGTAATTATAATTCGTCTCATAAATCCTCCTTAGTCCACATTGCGGAAATAACGTTCACGCACACCACGAAGCTCTGTGCCAACAAAGACGCATGTAAGTCCACCAAATAAACCTACACCACCAAGTGCCACTAAAGTTACAATGGACAATACTGGAAATGCAGTAACATTCTCAAATGGTTGCCATGAGCTACCTAGTAAGAACAATATAGCCGGTGTAATAATGAATATAAGAGCACCTACAATATAGGATAAGGCACTTCCAATAGAGAGCAAAGTCTTAGATGCTTTTTTAGCCATGCCCGGTAATTGAGGTAAAAGACGTTCTTTATAATCATCAAATCGTGCATAAATTTCCTGCATATTAACAGATTTACTTTCGCTACCATCTTGATTCATTGTGTCTGTAATGATACCTGCATCTACGTAAGATGCATATATTTCCTCCGGAGTCCCTAAGGATTTAATGATCTCACTATCGGTAAGCCCCTTTTCATAACCTACCGCAAAATGCTCCTCATAAACCTCTATAATACTCTCCACATCTGCAACACGCGCTTTTTTAAATATATTACGCAATGCATCCAAAAAGCTATTTTTGTTCATTATTATCGACTCCTTTCAACAGCATATTGATAACACCAGAAAAATCATCCCATTCTTGACGCATCTTGTTATATGCTGTACGGCCTTCGTTCGTGATATGATAGTATTTCCGTGATGGGCCTGTAGAAGACTCCTTTAAATACGTTTCAACATACTTTTCTTTTTTCAGTCTGTTAAACAATGGATATATCGTTCCTTCAGATATTTCAATATATTCTGAAATGGTGCTTACGATTTCATATCCGTAGCGATCATTTTGTGTTAATAATGCTAGCACCAGCATGTCCATAACACCTTTTTTTAATTGAACTTGCATAGTTCCTCCCTTTTAGGCTGTGCTTGCCTGCCAATGTGAAAGCTCTCTTACGGTCACTATCATGTACTGACAAATACATAATAACATAAGGTACCTCGGAACACAAGGTACCTTACAAAAAAATATTGAAAATTAATATATTTTTTCTTATTTCTAATCTATAAACACAGTTAATTTCTGCATTTATAGAGAAAAATTTTTTCAAAAAAATTTCTTATTTATCGTATTTTTTATACAAAATCTATTAAAGTACCCTATTATAACTAAAAATCCTCATCTAAAAGATGAGGATTTTCTAACACTACAAAAGAAAGTAGTGCATTATTGGAATACTTAATTAAGTTTTATTTACTAGATTCTAATTTGAAGACGCTTCCCCTAATTTAAGCTGTGTACTCTTCATTTTGCCGTTATGAGTATAGGATACCAAAATTGTATCTCCAGGGCTCTTAGCATCAATTTGTTCTTTTAATTCAAGTAATGTAGTAATATCTTTACCATCAATTTGTGCAATCGTATCCCCTTCTACAAGACCAGCTTGTGCAGCAGGACCATTAGGATCAAGTTGAACAACAAGAAGTCCATCACCTTCATAGGTTACATTATTGCGCGCTGCAGTTTGACGGTCTACAGCCCACACCCCAATATAAGGGCGAATGACCTTACCATTTTTAATAATAGAATCAACAATTGTCATCGCAGAATTAATTGGAATAGCAAAGCCCATACCTTCAATTCCTTCTTTAGAGATTTTAGAGCTGTTAATACCAATTAACTCGCCATCTGCATTAATAAGTGCACCACCTGAGTTACCTGGATTAATGGCTGCATCAGTTTGAATCAATGGGAATCGTTGACCTTGATCATCAATTGTACGTGCTAAGGCACTAATAACACCAGAAGTAACTGAACCTTTAAACTCAAGGCCTAAAGGATTGCCAATAGCAATAGCTGGCTCCCCTACTTGCAAGGAGTCAGAGTCACCAATTTTGATAGGTTTAATATCTTTTGGAGGTTTAATTTTTACAACTGCTAAGTCCGTCTGTGAATCTGAACCTATAACAGTCCCCGTCACCGTACTGCCATCAGACAATGATACTGTAACCTCCCCATTTCTAGCCCCCGCTACCACATGTTTATTTGTTATAATATGTCCGTCATTATCGATAAGCACACCAGATCCGACACCTTCTCCAGCATAGATAGTACGGTTAAAAATATCCTTTTGAAATACTTGTGTTGTAATCCCTACTACAGCTGGCCCAGATTCTTTAGCTGCTTGTACTACATAGGTATTACGCGTTTCAGTAATAGGCTTAGTCTGTTTAGTTTGTTCTCTCACGTTTGTTGGTTGCGTATTAACAGGGCTGCCAAAGAAATAGTATCCTCCGCCTACCCCAATACCCAAAGCAAGAATACACGCAATTACTGTTTTCTTATATTTTGAAAATGTCATGTAGATCTCCTTATATTCTTCTTAATATTCTTCTACATCACCCATAACGTCTTAATGATGATTATAAAAGTTAAAATAAGAACCAAATCATAAATCATATAATTATGATACTTTATAAATACGCCACGTCTCACACTAATTCAAATTATCCCAAAATCAATTTTATAAAATTGATTTTGATGAACCTATTATAGTACGCCTGCTTTTACAATGCAAGATATCAATTTATAACTTTTCTTATGAAGGTATAATTATTATAACCGTATATCCTCCACTAGATAAGTACCTAGAATCCTGAAAGAAGCTTGTATAGAATGTATTCAAATATCTAAAATCTAAAAAACATAAAGGGCATTTACTAGCCGTCGCTAGCAAATGCCCTTTATGCATATAGTTTGAGAGTGTAAGGACTGTTGAGAGAGAGAGTATATGTGATCTAGATAAGCTTTAGAGAGAACTTATTAAGAGAGAGAAGTTAAAATATTACTTATCTAGAGTCATAGTCAGCCTTACTTAAATAAGTATACATGGAATATCTAAACTATCAAAGTAACTATATAAACAATTCTTAAATCTTTGATTATATCTCTATAATAAAATCTCTATAAAGTCATATCTAATCAACAGCCACGAACAACGTGAGTATAATGTGAATGCATATTCTCGATACTAAACGAATTTATACCCTACACCCCACACTGTAATAATATGCTTACTATCGGATGGATTATCCTCAATTTCTTCACGTAAACGATTAATATGAACTGCTACAGTTGCATAATCACCATAGGAGTCAAGTCCCCATACACGAGAATACAATTCTTCTTTGCTAAATACAATATCACGGTTACGCATCAAGAACTCCAACAATTGGAATTCTTTCTTTTTGAGATGAACTTCTTTTTCATTCACCCATACTTTCATCATCTTAGGGTCGAGACGGATTTCACCGGATTGAATAGCGTTTGTTTCCATTGCATCGCGCTCTGTTAAACGTTTATATTGCGCCAACATAGCTTTAATCTTCGCAATCAATACAGATGGAGAGAATGGCTTTTCAATATAATCATCAGCACCTACGCCTAAGCCACGGATTTTATCGATATCGTCAAGACGCGCAGTTACCATAACGATTGGTACACGAACTTTGTCACGAATTTGGCGACAAACTTCAAAGCCATCCATTTCTGGCAACATAACATCAAGGATAATAAGATCTACAGGAGTATTTAATGCTGCTTCAATGCCATCTGTACCATTAGTCATAATCGTTACATCATAGCCCGCCACCATTAAATAATCACGCTCAATATTGGCGATATCCAAATCGTCTTCAATAATTAAGATATGTTCACTCATGATTCTTCTCCTTGCTTAGGAAACTCTAATATTATACGTAGACCATGTGGCCTTACATTTTCAATCATAACTCGGCCTTCAAAGATTTCCATAATTCGACGGATAATCGACAATCCTAGGCCACTACCTTCTTGAGGATTCGTACGAGACGAATCTACACGATAGAATGGGCGCATCAGACGCTCTAGAGATTCTGGCGGCACACCTGGTCCATCATCACTGATGACACAGTATACAAAATCATCATCACTCGTTACATCTATGACGCAATGACCAATATCGGTCATTTTATACTTAGCACTATTGTTCAACACATTCTGCAAAACACGTTGTAACAATTGTGGGTTAGCATTGATAAAAGGTGTTTCCGTAGCTATACGGGCCTTAATCTCAAGCCCTTTCGATTGATACGGAGCTAAATGATCTTCTACAAAGTCACGTACAAACTGACCTAATTCAATTCGCTCAGATGGACGAGATTCTTTTTTATAGTTCAATGTTGTTATGAGGAATAGTTCCTCTAACATAGAATCTAAATCATTGGCCCGTTTCAATATAATCCCCATGTATCTTTTTTGTTGCTCTTCCGTTGGTGCAATACCATCACGAACGCCTTCAGCATACGCTTTAATAGCCGTCAACGGAGTTCGTATATCATGGGATATACCAGCGAGTAGCTCTTTTTGTTGCTCCTGTTCCATTTCAATCTGACGATTTGCCATTTCTAACGACTTTGTCATGTTCTTAACGTGAATCATGATAAATCGTGTAACAAATCGGTTAATAGCAAAAAATGTAACAATAAAGAGCAATATGGAAACTACGATAATATAGAAAGATACGGATTCCATTAAGCTATCACTACCATGAGTAGCACGCCTAATCGCAATATGGTATACATAGGAATGACGTCCATCGTACTTTCTCATTTCATAAACGAAAGTATTATTGGATTGATATACGATGCCCTGTAATTCAGGATTAACATCTATAAGACCAACAATGGCAGAAGCACTATAGATTTGTGGATTACCGTAGTTATACACCATACTTCCTTGATCAAGTACTTCAACATATACTTCCTTTGGATCAAGTAAGCTATAGCTAGGCTTAACCAAGCTATTAATTAGATCATTTTCTAACCCATAAAAGGTAATGGTTTCAGTTATTCGACTGACACTTTTAAACTGTTGTTCCTGCTCAATACGCAAATAGTAACCGGCATTGGCCAATATGCGCAAACCTGTAAAATATAGCAAAAATAAGATGATTGCTATTAAAATAGGTACAACAAACAGCACAACATTGGATATCCAAATTCGTATTTGTAAATTCACAGGATTACCTCAATATCATAAATAGTAGATACTCTCTATAGTTTACGCTATTTTTAATACTTAACGCAAGTAAAACACGCAAATATCCAACATATTTTTCACTATTCTTTCATACGTAGTTTATAATTGACCGATTATTCAAAGGTCCCTCGACCCTTTTAATATCTAATACTTTTCGTAAAAATTATATTTTCACACGCACCCATGTATCTTATGGCGATATGAAAATTGGTAATATCTGATATTTCATAGTTCCTTAGTCTCCCCTTTTAATAGGAACTTGTCTATGCTGTTTATAAAAAAACTAAAATATAAAATATAAGACAACTATTGGATCTCTTCATTTAATAAAAAAATATATACTAGATTATACTATTTCTCTATGAGGATAGTTTAAATATGGTCAAAAAAAAGAGGATTCCTAAGAATCCTCTTTTAAAGTTTGAATTAACGACGATTTGCATCGAAGAAGTTAATAGCAACTTCTGGGAACATAGCGTAAGTCAATACGTCTTCGTCAGTGATACCATTGTAGCCTTTAGAAGCTAAATCTTGACGGTAACCTTCCAATTCAGGTTCGATAAGATCTGCTGGACGGCAAGTAATAGGTTGTTCATCACCAATGATAGTTTGACGAATTTCATCAGAAATTGTACCAGGCAATTGACCATATTTACCACGAACAAGATCTTTAACTTCGTTAGGAACCATTTTGTAACGGTCGCCCATCATAACGTTCATCATAGCCATTGTACCAACGATTTGGGATGTTGGAGTTACCAATGGAGGGTAACCCAAGTCTTCACGAACGCGTGGCATTTCATCCATAACGTCAAAGAAGCGATCGCCCATACCCATTTCGTTCAATTGGTTTTGAGTATTGGACAACATACCGCCAGGAATTTGGTAACGACGAACAGCAGGGATTACATCACTAGCTGGTTTCAAGTTGAATTCTTCAGCGATTTGTTGTTTTACTTTACGGAAGTGGTCAACTAATGGAATATATTTATCAAGATCAAGACCAAGATCCCATTCAGTACCTTTGAACATTTCAATCATAGTTTCAGTAGCTGGTTGGCTAGTTGCATGAGCGAATGGAGAGATAGCAGTATCAATGATATCTACGCCAGCTTTAGCAGCTTCCCAGTATGTAGTACTAGCAAGACCGCAAGTGAAATGGCTGTGTAAGTCGATTGGCAATTCGCCAAAACGTTTTTTGAAAGTGGAAACCAAATCATACGCATCAGCAGGTCCTAACAAACCGGACATATCTTTGATACAAAGGGAATCAGTACCCATTTCTACCAAAGTTTCAGCTACTTTCAAGAAGCTTTCAGTTGTGTGAACTGGAGAAATTGTGTATACCATAGCGGATTGAACGTGTGCACCAGCTTTTTTGGAATACTTAATAGCAGCTTCCATATTGCGTGGGTCATTCAATGCGTCAAAAATACGGATACGGTCGATACCATTTTTTACAGCCGCATTACAGAATGCTTCTACTACGTCGTCGGAGTAGTGTTTATAGCCCAACAAATTTTGACCGCGAAGCAACATTTGCAATGGGGTATTTTTCAAATTAGCTTTCAATTTGCGAAGGCGTTCCCATGGATCTTCATTCAAGAAACGAAGACAGCTGTCATAAGTAGCGCCGCCCCAACATTCAAGAGCTTCATAACCAATATCATCTAAAAGGCCGAGCACTGGTTCCATTTGTTCGTAGCGCATACGTGTTGCCAAAATAGATTGATGACCGTCACGAAGAACGGTTTCGCAAATTCTTAATTTTTTAGCCATGTTAATCCTCCAAATCGAAATAGTCTGTGTATGTAACTTTATACACTCATTAAACAACTATCTCATACCTATTTTTTTTACGATTTTTTCGATGTCTGCTCACACTAGCCAAACGCGCTAAAATCGTAATACATACTTATATTAGACTACTTATAAAATTCTTTGTCAACAACCACATTATGCTATTTACTCATAATCTCATGTATTCTAAGATGATTTTTTCGTGATGAATATCACAAAAAACTGCAGAGAAACTAGAGTTTAGCATGTATGTTTAATCAAATTAATTTTTTTGTAATTGCTCATTTTAATGAGAAACTAAAAATTATATCGTAATAATTTTTGGTTATTATTAAATACTTTTCAAAATATATCGGTATTTATAAATGTAGTAATTCGATAAACGTCGGTATATTTATAAGCTCATCAATTTTATTAATAACTAAGCCGATATTTTTAAATGCATAAACATGCAAAAGAACCTGCCCATTTACGGACAGGTTCTGACCTAATCTTTAAAATTTGATAGTCTCCATTATACGGCTTACTTCTCAGGCTTAACCTTTTTAGGCGCAGTTTCAAGGACAATATTTTTACCTTCCCGTTTCACCTGAATAGAGAAAGCCCCTTCCCCTTCTTTAAAATACTCCATCTTGATATCAAGGAGCATTTTACCAATCATAGTCTCTACTTTTTCAGTTAAGAACTCACGGTAAAAAGCATCTTCTTTTTGCTTTGGACTTTGATGAACTACTGGTTTCTTAGCATCTCGCTCCATATTGAGCATAGTATCTTCGAAATTTTCTGTATCCTTAAAATTTTTCATCATATCCGCATCGGATAAACCTTTTTGAATTTTAAACTTTGCCATGTGTATCTCCTATCAGTTCAAAAATTGCTTTCTTTACGCGTACTGGATCAATACCAGACATACAATATTGATCTGGCTTAGGACAACGTCGTTTTCGACACCCCAAGCAATCTAATTCGTCATTTACGAGCACCTTAAAGGTCCCCGTCAGAGGGCCCCATAATTTAGGGTCCGTAGGGCCAAAGAGTGCTACTACAGGCTTATTTAAAGCTAACGCAATATGCAGAGCTCCCGTATCTGCAGTAACTAATACATCACAACTTTCAATTAAAGCCCCTAATTCTTGAAGTGTCGTTTTCCCTAACATATTCAGAACAATTTTATCAATACCCTCATCTGTCAAAGAGTCCAGCAAGGGTTTGTATTGAGTAGCCTCTTTAGGACCACCTAAACAAACAAAATTTCCTCTATATTGAAGGGATTTAATGAGAGAATACCATTTTTCCTGAGGCCACTCTTTCGTTGCCCAAGAGGTACCTAATACCAGCCCAATGCGTAACGGAGTTTCTACCACGCCTCGATGTAAAGAAACGTCATTATCAATCGACTTCCATTGCTCTTCTGCCCAACTATGTAAATTTGTTGGCACCTGAAAATCCATGTGGTATAGCATATTAGCATTAGATTCATTTAGTGAACAACTGCTCTCAATACCGTATTTATCAATGTTAAGCGATGTATCTAAATTTGCATGTTCAGTAATAGCCTTTGTTAACAACTGAGCTACCTCTACATAGCGTTTAATCACGTGTTCTGTACTAGGCTTCGTTTTATAGTTAGTAAACAGCCAATTCAACTCTTTTGTGCCACCAAGGCCAAGTCTAATGGGGGCTCCTGAAGCTAATAGTACTAGCCCTGTTATGAGTCGCCCTTGCACATCAACGGCTACATCAAATTTATAAGGCTCTAATTTGGCCTTAAGATCCCACCACATGCGCCACATTGTAGGAATATGTAGTTTTTTAGAATGTGCCTCATATATATCCCGTTCCCAGGGAATAATTTTATCTACATAGGGATTACCCTGTAAAAGCTCTGCCATACTAGGCGTTACAATCCAATGCAACTTAGCATCAGGATACTGTTCCTTAATCCACCGCGCAGCAGGTGTAGCATGCAAAACATCACCTATGTAACTAAGGCGTACAAATAATATATTCATAGATATCCTTAGGGTACATACTATTATAGGAATAAAGCCTTTATAATGAAAGAACATTATAAAGGCTTTTTCTTAAGATTTCTTTTTACTACCACTACTATTTGATGATTTAGAAGATGTAGCATCTTCTGTTACCTTAGTAGTTTCTTCACTACCATTCTTAATGATGTTTTTTACATCTGATAATGTCAACTCATTAAATGTAGTAGGGTGGTTGTATTTGTAAACTGGATTGAAGCCTACACCTAATTTACCAGTGTAAACAGTCAATGCATTATTGTCCTCATCAACACGGGCGATGTAGATGGTTTTGTCCATATCAACACCGATAAAGCGGAAACGCCCTTCAGGGTTGATAACACGCCATCCCCCTTCAATGCCGTTGAACATGAATACATCCCCAGTTCTGACATTATCGTAGAAGAAGTTATCTTCATCGTAGAATACACCGATATGACCGATATCAGTAGCTTGCATGTAAACGCGACGTGTATCGTAGTTAGCATCGGTACGATAAATGCGATATGTGTGTTCTTGAACTTTTACCTTCATATACACCACATTTGTCGCTTCAGAGTACGCAGCATCTACGATTTTACTGCCCCGAGGCAAGTCTTCAAGTTTGGTATCAACTTCGTGTTCTGGATCATCCGCATTAAGACGAGCCATGACAACATCTCTGGAGTCATATAAACCCATGACAGCATAGTTACGGTCTGGCATCCAGTTGAAGTAACTAATCGAACGGCCCTTCAAATCGATATTTGTAGGCTTACTTTCATTAGCCTTGTAAATTTTCAAAGAGTTTTCTGTAACAACGGCCATAAATTGACGGTCATAGGACACATATTTAGTGCCTTCCTTCACATCAGGGAAGTTTTTAGTATCATCTTTTGATGCGCCTGCTACGTTAAACTCTGTAGTCGGTGCAAACATATATTGATCAAGGTATAGGTATACCCCACCTTGCAGAAGAATACCTACCGCAAAGGCGCTCAGTACACGCGTAAAAGGTTTCATCTGTCCTCCTATTTCACGATAAACGCCGTTGGGATCATGCGTTCCCCTAACAAATCGGCAGGTTTATTTACGACTTTACCATTTAGGTACAAAGTAGAACTAGAACCGCCATCTAAATTTGCTGCAATGTAGCAACCTTTTTCAAATAGGATATCTTGTACGTCACGCAAGGTAGCCCCAATAGAATACCCTGGTTGACGACCATCGATTACAAGGAATAGCACTGTACCATCTTTCTTTTGACCGATAGCAGTACGAGGACCTACGCCCCAGCCACCATCACCTTCGGTAATCATCTTCTTGCCATCAACGATAAGAGGTGGACCAAAGGTAATACCTTCCATGGCCTTCATATCACTAAGCTGAGTTTTATCATAGTTACCAGCGATAAGATTACCAGATTTAGAGAAACCTACAAAGTCTACGTCTTCATCAGGGCCTACATCCTTACCGATAACGTACTCACCATCATGCAAGATGAAACCATATGGCAAACGGCCTGTACCAGTACCATTAGGGTCGTGGAAACCACCGCCATTAATCGCTGCTACAGCATTATTCATTTTTGCGATATTACTTGTAGTATCGCCTTTTTCTTGAATATTAGCCGCTGTACCTACTTGAATACGACGAGGATCAGGAATTTCTAAAATATAGCCTACATAACGAGCAGACTGGATTTTTTCAAGATTTAAAGTCTTATCTTCACGAGCATTAAACTTGAACAAATCTTGGCTTTTAACAACCCCTACAGTCCCCAAAATAGATTGTAATTCGTCTTCATTAAACAACCACGTAATGTAATGAGGATGGCGAGATTGTAAGATAGCGCCAATTACAGCGCGCTTTACATTATTAAATGGTCCAAAGAGCACCACGAAGGGTGATGTGACAACGGTAAATAAGAACACCATAATGATGAACTTTACCCAATTCTTTTTGAACAATGTATTTCTCCTTATAAATCAGTGAAATGTTCGGTGCTAATGCGTTCTTCAAAATGCTTGATATCCACCGCATTGCCTACCCAAACACGCAAAATATTATATGGATTATCACCAGTATGAGCCCAGCCAGATTTCATAGCCATCCCCATTTTAATGCCAGCTTTCTTAGATGCTGAGTCGGTGAATTCATTTTTATCTCCATATGGATAGCAGAACCAAGGATTATCCTTAATGCCTACTTCTTTAGCAAGTGCCTCTTGGGCCTTTGTTATATTTTCAATTTGTTTTGCTTCCGACAATTGGCCCATTTCTATGTGTTGGAAACCATGGTTTGAAATAGTAATACCATTTTTGTGCATTTCACGCACTTGATCCCAAGTTAGACGCGTCCCAACATCGCCAGGATTGATAAATACAGTAGCCGGGAATCCATATTCTTTCATAATTGGATATACGATAGAATATGTATCTGCATAACCGTCATCAAAGGTTAAAACAACAGGTTTTTCAGGCACCGCAGCACCATTTACAACATAATCATACAATTGATCCATCGTCAATGGATTATAGCCATTATCCTTGAGGAACTTCATTTGTTCTCTAAACAAATCCTCCCGAATAACTGCATCATTATCTTTGTCGTCGCCGACTTTATGATACATAAGAACAGGAATACCTGTTGGATGTACCATCTTAACTTCTTTTGCAGGCGGTACTGAACTAGTAGGTTCTGTTTTTTGTGAAAGCAATCCACAACCTGCCACAACCATTGCCAATACCAAAACTAACAGTGTTACCAACGGAATCCGTTTCATAGGTCCTCCTCTATTAGAACACAATTATATACAGAATATTATAACATTTCCATGAAGAATAGTAAAAATTAACGCTTTATTAGTACTTCATCAATCGATTTTCGAGGTCTAGGATACATAGTTTCATCTGGAATACCTATAGCAATGATTGCCTGTACATCGTGAGGAATATTTAAAAAGGTTTTGCTTTCACACTGCATAAAATACACATCATTCATCCATAGTGTACCTAACCCAATTGCTTTTGCCCCCAATAAAATATGTTCTATAAAAGCGCCAATAGCTTGTAAGTCACTTTTCTCCCACACGCGAGTATAGTCAGGCAAGTGATCATAAGGATTAAACACAAATAGCAAGTCACTAGCAGTTTGCATAGCCTTAAGACTAATCTCTAAACTACCAAAATGTTCCTTATGTTCTTTATATTGCTCTAACACCTGAAAGCCTAAATTCACAAAATGTTCTTTCTCCACTGCCGTCACATGAATAACCTGCCAGGGCTGACGATTTTTAGGGGATGGAGCTCGCATTCCGAGAGCTACCAAATTTTGAATTATGTCTTCTCCAACCGAAGAAGATTTTTTATACCGACGTACGCTAGTTCGCGCATTTATAACATCTATTATTTCCATATTTTCACCAAAAGATCTAACATTATCTAAAGTAATAACCTATATCTCCATAAATAGTATGCAAACTATTATTATCAAAAGATTGTAAAAAAATTAAACTAGCTTTATCGACTCTTATATTGTAATACACTCAATAATGCTTTAATATTCTAATTATAATACACATTACTAGAATTATATTCATCTAATAGATAAAGGATTCTCTATGAAAAAACGCTTAAGCCTTATACAAATGGACGTCCATGTAAACGAAGTGGAATACAATTATGCGCGCGTCCAAGAATTACTTTCACAAGCCCTATCAGAAAAGCCTGACATTATCGTCTTGCCCGAAACATGGAATACAGGATTTCATCCATCTAAGGATTTAATCAATATTTCTGACAGAAATGGAGAAAGAACAAAAGCTTTATTAAGTACATTCGCAAAAGAACACAATGTAAACATTGTGGGCGGTTCTGTAGCCGTAGCAAAAGAGGATTTAGTATTTAATACCTCCTATGCTTACAACCGTGAAGGCAAGCTCGTAGGAGAGTATTCCAAAATGCACGGATTTAGTCCTGCTAAAGAGGACCAATACTTCGCTAGCGGTACGCATACCACTCATTTCGAATTGGATGGTATTCCTTGTAGTACGGTTATCTGTTACGATATTCGCTTTCCTGAGCTCGTAAGAATGGCTGCATTATCAAATACAGAGTTATTATTTGTACCTGCTCAATGGCCTACTATGCGTTTACGCCACTGGCAAGTATTAAACGAAGTGCGCGCCATTGAAAACCAACTCTTCTTATGTGCTGTCAACGGCTGTGGTACAGTAGGTCGAGTTCAAAGCACTGGTCACTCCGCTGTATACGATCCATGGGGTACAAACCTCCTCGAAATGGACACTAGGGAGGGCATCTCATCTGTAGATATCGACCTCACCGTAGTAGAAGATATCCGTAACAAAATCAACATCTTTAGAGATCGCAAACCTGAACTCTACAAACTATAAAACAAAGGCACATTGTATTGAACACCCATCTAAAATTATTTCATTGTTAGATAGCCTGTTCATATGACAATGTGCCTTTTTATTTTATTTATGGGATTCATATACATTAAAACTCAATAAGCTTCCACATCTCCTCTGGAACCTGTTCTAGAGGTTTATTTTTTGCAATTGCTCCTTTTAGAATATCAATAGTATCTTGCACCTCTTGTTTATCCTTTGTATTAGGATCATGAAGGATGACACGATTTAAAGAATCTTCACCAAATTGTTTTACATATTCTTTTTCTACTTGATTAAGTTCACGGCGTAAGTATTTCATAGATTATAACCTCCCCATATATTTAATCTAATATATTAAGAAGTACTTGTCTATAATTCAAATGTTTTCTATACGTATCTTCAGCTAATAATAAACAATTTAATGTTGCAAATTAATATTTTTATCTCATAAATCATTTACATGAATTCTATAGAAATGGTAGTATTAACAATGCAATAGGATTTAGTTATTAAGAAAGAAAGGTAATAACTATGTTTTCATTTCTACAACCCAAAGAGGCAAAATCATCAGTGCCACAAAGCATGATTATGAATCTATATTATAAATATAGATTGCAATCATTAATTGGTATTTTTATAGGTTATGCTGCGTACTATATTGTTCGTAATAACTTTGCCTTATCAACACACTTTTTATCAGATATCCTCCATATGAGCAAAACAGAAATTGGTTTGCTATCTAGTGGTATGCTTATCGCTTATGGTCTAAGTAAAGGCTTTATGAGTAGTCTTGCGGACAAAGCAAGTCCTGCCAAGTTTATGGCTTTCGGTCTCATTTGCTGTGCAATTATCAATATCTTTATGAGCTTTGCCGATAGTCTCGCCTTCTTCTTAGTTTTAGTAGTACTAAATGGCTTTTTCCAAGGATTTGGTGTAGGACCATCCTTTATCACCTTAGCTAAATGGTACCCAAAACAGGAACGTGGCCGTTATGGAGCTATCTGGAATATTTCCCATAATCTCGGTGGTGGTATCGTAGCCCCAATCGTAGCTGCCGCATTATATTTTACTACTACAGATCACTGGCAATTAGGGAGTTATGGTGTACCAGCGCTTATTGCAATTATCATAGCAATTGCCATTTCTTTCTTAATCAAAGAAAGCCCTGAACGTGAAGGCTTACCACCAACAAGTGAAATCATCGCTGACACAGCTCATAAGGCGCACAGAAGTTCTGAAGCCCCCCATATGAGCACAAGAGAAATCTTTGTAAAATACGTATTGAAAAATAAAAACGCTTGGTATGTATCATTAGTTGACACCTTCGTTTACATGATTCGCTTTGGTATGCTTACGTGGCTTCCAATTTATTTATTGCAAGTAAAGGGGTTTTCCAAAGCAGAAATGTCTGTTGCCTTTTTATTCTTTGAATGGGCGGCTATCCCTTCTACTATTTTTGCTGGTTACATTTCTGATAAATTCTTTAAAGGTTATCGCATGCCACCTGCAATCATTGCTATAAGTATTATCTTCTTCTGTATATTTGGTTATTGGCAAAGCGAGTCTCTCTTATGGGTTACTTTCTTCGCTGCTATTGTAGGTTGTTTAATCTACATTCCTCAATTCTTAGCTTCAGTACAAACTATGGATATTGTACCACCATTTGCAGTAGGTTCTGCTGTTGGTCTTCGTGGATTCATGAGTTACATTGTTGGTGCAAACTTAGGTACAACACTATTTGGTGTTTTAGCAGATAAATTTGGTTGGAATGCAGGTTTCTATCTTTTATTAGTAGCATGTGTTCTTTGTATTACATTCTGTGTATTGGCTCATTTTGGCGCCAAAGAATTAGATGCTAAAGAAGCTGAACTTGAACAACTTCAACCAGCTGAAGCTAATAGCTAACCCCTAACAAATAAATCCTATAGTAAAAAGGTCGTAATATGTATTAATACATGTTACGACCTTTTATTTGCCCCACGAAAGGGACTCCTATATAACCAATGTGTTTTCATCAACGCATAGTTCTGGAAATAATGAAAGCACAAGCCACAATGATACCAAGGACTATACTCCCAGCTACTATATAAGGCCAGGTAAGTACATCCCGTACATCATTCAATATTTTTATATCAAAGATTGGCATATAAAGTAGTAAGTTCCCCAAAATCCAACCGATTGGTCCTATGAACTTTAGCTTCTTAATCGTATCCATTTTATCTAGAATAGACTCGGTTACCTCTGAATCCTTTTCGACAGATACGTATTCTTTATTAATGTAAAAGCCTTTTGAATATTCCGTTTCAAAAGCCCACTCTTGAACAGAAAACGTAGCAGTACCATCAGCATTTTCATACTCTTTATATTTAGCAGTATCAGTAGTACCTACGTCTACCTCACCCCAAGTGCCCGTTACCATCTCATAACCACTATCTATGAGTTTCATATCGGCTGGTAGTGCTTTTCCACACAACTTGGAAAACTGGTACGCATCTCGCTTCTTATCCCAACTGAGCCAAAACTCTGCATTATTCCTATGTTTAACTAACTTATACTCATACCCAATTTTTCCATGAGTATCAATATAGCGTATCTTGCCTAAGATTGTATATAGATCCCTTCGGATACGTAACGTCTCACCATAATTAAAAACCATAATTTTCTCTCATACTGAAAACCATACATGTAAATGTATATGTATATTATTTATTACTATGATTGTACACATAATATGAGAGTATGCCAATACAGCTATAAAAAAGGGCCGGCAACAGCCAAATATACTTCTTCTAAAATAACATCTTTCTAGAAAGATAAAATCCTATTTGGCCTTATAGGACAGAACTTTCAGCTTTTTTGCATCAAGTTCTGTCCTATAAGCCTAAATTTTTATAAAATGATGAATTGTAAAATATATTATGACAAATAAAAAAGACTCATATTGGAGATCTCGTGTAAAACTTAAATATCCACAAATACATGACACGGAGGTTTCTAATATGAGCTATATACATCTTACCATAGAAAAACGAAGTCAAATAGAAATTTTAAGAAAAGAAAGGTACTCTGTTCATAAAATTGCTAGTTAAATTAGTGTCCACCCTTCTACTGTAGCAAGAGAATTAAATCGCGTTGAAGACGAATACTCTACGATTAAAGCACAACAGATAACAACTAGTAAGGCTGCTAATAAAGGAAGACCAATAAAGTTAACACCTCAATTAGCGACTTTAATTGAATCCAAATTACAACAAACTTGGTCTTCAGAAGAACTGGTTGATGATGAATTAGTTAGAATTCTAAGCTTTAAGACAATATATTCCTAGATTCATCGTGGTTTCCTTACTGTAATGGGAAAAGTACTTCGTCGGAAAGGGAAAAAGCCCGGTACACACGAAAAACATAGACGATTCAAGGTTAAAAGAACCATTAAAGAACGCCCTCAAGAAGTTGAAGACCAGGAGGTTTTTGGGCATTGGGAACTAGATACAATGGTTTCATCTAGAGGCAAAAATAAAGGCTGTTTAGCTACATTTGTTTAACGTAAAACTCGATTCTATGTAGCAATAAAAATGAATGACCGAACTCAGAATTCTATGTTTTTAGTTATTAGTTCGTTATATAACACATTAACAAGTAAATTACTTAAAACTTTTACTATAGACCGTGGTAAAGAATTTGCGTGCTATGAACAGGTTGAAACCGAGTTTGGAATACCAATGTATTTTGCCGATGCTTACGCAGCATGGCAATGTGATTCTAATGAAAATAGTAATGGTTTACTTCGAGAGCTTTTTCCTAAGAAAACCGATTTAGCTAAAGTAACACTAGATAAACTAACAAAAGTACTAATTCTGATTAATAATCGACCGAGGAAATGTCTTGGATTTAAAACACCATTTAATATGTTTAAATATGTTGCTTTTATTTCTGACATTTTATCTCCTTTCAAAATTTAAATAGTAACTGAACGGATCTGTTCTTATCATTAACGATACCTTCAAGATTGTTTGTAATTCCTCACTCTTTAAGTCCAGCTAAAACAATACGAGCTCTTGAAATAACTACCTTTGACCGTTTAAGTTCGTGTGATTTTGGATAAATAGTACCCTTGATATTTTCTTTATCAATAGGTAGCACATGAATTACATGGTTTACCTTATCAATTCTCACCTTAAGTCCAATAGATTTTCCCATTGCTTTATAAGTATCCATGCTTAACCCACACGCGGAACCCCATACATTAAATTGTATCTTCGGAGGATACCGGCCCGTTCTATTAAAGAAATCAAAATCTATATTTTTATTAACAGTTGGCATGGCAGCCTCCTTATGTGTTACAATTTAACTAGGTTAATTTAATTTGTGCTCGTTACTCATTGCCGTGAGTGCGAGCATTTTTACTTTTACGGCGAATATGTTTATCGTGGCAATGCTTACAAACTCTAATTGCCTTACGATTTATCTCGTCATAAATGTAACTGTAAGTATATGGAATTAATTTAATTCCACATTTAATACATGTAACTCGTTTCATGTAACACCTACTAAATCATCATTAGTACGAATATGCTACTAATTAATGCACATACACTCATGATCAACGCAACAAAGAACAGTGCCTGTATGATGGATTGCATATCATTCACTCCTTTCAATAAAGGCTGTGTATAACAATGAGATTAGTGATGCGATGAAGCTTAAATATAATGCTCCATCTGAAAGGCCATATCCCTGAATATCGGACCCTTCCAAAATAAACACCATGCAAGCTGCTAGTGCAATTAAAAACATATTTTACCTACTCCCCTATTCTTGCCTGGCATCGTTTACCTAGCCATGCATTAAACGAATCTAAATGAATTAATCGTTTGCCACCTCGGGCCCCTATCTTCATTGACGGAAAATCAAAGTCAGCTGCCCATTGACGAATCACATCTTGAGGAACACTTGCTAGTTCGGCAGCCTCAGAGACTGTTATGCACAATTTATTCCTGTCCACAATAATCCTCCTTTATATCTTTTTATAAATGTTCATAAAATTCTCATGAATATTTTGTGTATTCTTAAATAATTGTTTGTATAATCACCTTAGAAGGGAGGTGATTATATGAAAGCAAAAATTAATCTAAAAACTGGCGATTCAATCCTTGTTATGGATATAAAAACTATAAAGATGCACAAGACTCTAAACACACCAGGAAAGGAACTTTCTGAGGATAACTTAGAAAATTTCTATATTGAGAGAGGTCGTGCATATAGTTTTATAGGAACCAACAGTGTTGCTGTCAATGGCGAAGATATTTTAACTGTTGAATTTTGTAGATAATCTTTAGCACAAAGGGCTCTATATTATTAGAGTCCTTTTTGGTATATTAACTGACCTCGAATATCAACCATTGTTTTAATGTCATCCATGCTAGCATCGACTGCCCCGCTAAGTGCTTTTAAAATAACATTATCAAGTTCTTGAAGCATCTCTTCTGTTTTTTCAGTTGTGTTGTACATATTTTTTCCTTTCCTTTACATAATTTACGCCAAAACCGTAACATGCTACAAAAAAATAATATCATCGTAAGCGACATTGAATACCTGTTCTATCTTAGATATGTTTGGTACATCTGGATAAGATCGCTTACGCTCTCAGTTTCCCCAAGTCTCAGTAGATACGCCAATTTCTTTTGCGGCCTGAGCTTGTGTCCAAGACTTGGATGCGCGGAGCATTCTAAGTGTATATTTCATAAATTAGCTCCTTTCTTATTAACATCACTTATTATCATGACTAGAGTATACTACGGTTTTGTCGTAATATTTATTAAATTTCCGTACATTATCGTAAAATTTTAGTTTAAAAATTGAATTTATTACGGAAATATCGTATTATGTTATTAATTATTATGAATTTATTATAGAGAGGAAATTTGAGATGAGTGATTTAAGCAATAAGGAAATTATGGCGCAAAATCTCCAAAGACTAATGGATAGCCGCGGAATAGACAGAAATAAACTATGTGCTGATTTAGGGTTAAAATACACTACTTTAACAGATTGGTTGAAGGGCAATACATATCCAAGAATAGATAAAATTGAAATGATGGCAAACTATTTTCACGTGCCAAAATCAGAATTAGTAGAAAGGCAAGATAAAACCGAAGAGGAATATTACCTAGATAAAGAAGCTGCTGAATTCGCTGAGTATTTGCGCACACGACCAGGGGCTCGCATGCTATTCTCCGCCGCAAAAGATATTAGTAAGGAGGATATGGAGAAAGCAGTTGAATATATAGAACTATTAAAATTAAAAAATAAATAAGATATATAAATAACGGGAGGTTTATATGTTTTTCTTTTTATTTGATGAAAATAAAACTAGCGCAGGTCCCTATACATCGCCTTTTGATTCGATAAAACAGCTTGATGATGAAGGAAACGAATTTTGGTACGCTAGGGACTTGCAAAGGTTGTTAGAATATACTGAATACAGAAAATTTTTACCTGTTATAGCCAAAGCTAAAAAAGCATGTAAAAGCAGTGGATATATAATTTCTGACCATTTCGCCGACGTGGGCGGAATGGTTGAAATCGGAAGCGGCGCAACAAGAAATGTCGATGATATTAAATTGACAAGATACGCCTGCTATTTAATTGCCATGAATGGCGACCCTCGCAAAGAGGTAATTGCATTAGCTCAAACTTATTTTGCGGTAAAAACTCACGAACGAGAAAATCTAGAGCTGTATGACAAAGATATAAAACGGCTAGAGGCTCGCGACCAATTAAAAGAGTCTGAGAAACGGCTTTCACAAAATATATATGAGCGCGGAGTTGATAATAAAGGCTTTGCACGTATTCGCTCCAAAGGTGATACTGCATTATTTGGTGGACATTCTACACAAGCTATGAAAGACAAACTTGGGGTTAACCCTACACGTCCTCTAGCTGATTTTCTTCCTACTGTAACCATTGCAGCTAAAAATCTGGCAACAGAAATGACGAATCATAATGTTGAACAAAACGATATGTATGGAGAAGAACCAATTACAGACGAACACGTACAGAATAATTCGACTATTCGTGAAATGCTAGCGGAACGAGGAATTAAACCGGAGGAACTGCCAGCGGAAAAAGACTTGAAAAAAGTCGAACGTAAAATTAATAAACATTTAAAGTCTATTGATAATAATCAACAAAATAAGAAATGACTTTAAGGGGAGAGTGTTAATTTGGTAGTTAATGTAATTTACTGTGATTTACCACATGCCAACGCTGTGTCGGAGGAATGTGAAGATGTGGATACCTATAATATCTACATAAATAAAAATCTCCCCCATGATCGCATGAGGGAGGAAATCAAGCATGAATTAAGTCATATTATTCGTGATGACTTTTATGTGGATCATCATGTTAACTTAGTTGAACGTATGGTAAGGATGTCTCAAATTGAAGACAGGGACCTTAACGGAATCGATTTTTATCACCACATTATTTAACACAGGGAGATGACAATATGAAGAAGGGGTTAGTATTAGCAACACTATTTGTACTATGCATAACAATGATGGTTAGTGCTAAAGAATTCAATGACGCACGTTGGCAATGGTTTTATTCAAATTCTGATTACACAGGGAAAGTCGATTTAAACACACTCTCCTATGACCCAGCTACTGATACTGCTAAAGCGTGGGCTGTATGGGTACAAACTAGAGGTTTTCAAGAATTAAGAGAATACAATATTCACTTTGCAGATTCTTCTGTTACAATCATACAATATTATGTTTATAGGAATGGTTCTGATACAATTCTTAAGGAGGCTGCAGTAAATACCACTCGCACTCCAGCCCCTGGAAGTGGTGGTGAAGCCCTTATTGCTTCTGTAAAAGGGTTAGTCGGTCGTGACGCTAAATTAGCAAACTATAAAAAACAAAAAACAGCCGAAGCACAGATTCAGGAACAAAAACGCATTGAAGAACAGCAAGCTGCCGAAAAGAAAGCTAAACATGAACGCAATCGAGATGTTTTAAGAGGAATATTTGGGATATAAAGGGTTTTAATACAGGGAGGTTAGTATATGGGATTTTTTAACAGTGAACCGAAAGTTATCGAGAGCCCTACAAAGGACTTTATGAGCCAACACTTATACCACTTAGATGGCATTGGTGCTAATTTATTTGTGTATGATACATGTGTTGTTATCGATCGCACTCAAGGCGGGCTATTTAACTTAGGTAATCGAACATATAAGATTATTCCAATAAAGAACATCTTAGCCATTCAAGTGAAATCAACTGGTGTTACTTCTGGATTTTTGGAATTTGCCACATACGGTCACGAAAATACATCGATGAAAGGCTTTGACAGGACCAACGATGAAAACAATATCAACTTTAACAGTGAAAACTCAGTTAATACTGCTAGGGAAATTGTTAAATACCTGGTTCCTAAGATTTGTTAGTAACTAAATAAGCCTCCTATCCTACTACTGGATAAGAGGACTTCAATGATAAGAGATGAATTTTTATAATGTTTAATATGCATTGCATGAAGGATATGTGAACTTCTGTTGACAGGCGGACTTGGTTCTGTTATATTAATGATACAGAGATTATGCACTAAGCTTACGGGCAACGTGCACCACTCGTCAACTCAAGGGTTGGCGAGTTTTTTTTATTATGGAGGCAAAATGGCAAAACCTTTTAAATCTCTAAATACGTTACTTCGACTAATGAGAAGCCGAAATATATCGATTGATAAAGAAGGTGAAGGCAGTAAAGTAAAACGTATACTATCGAGAGAAAATTATTATTCGGTAATAAACGGATATAAAGATATCTTTCTAGATATTCCTGCCACTCAATCAAGTGGTGATGATTATTACATATCTGGTACAACTTTTTTCCACATATATGCGCTGTATTGCTTTGATAGAAATTTAAGAAGCATTCTTCTAAAATACCTATTACAAGCAGAGCAAAATGTTTGTACTAAAGTAGCATATAGGTTCTCAGAATCATACCAATCTGAATTTAGCCATCTTAATATAAATAATTTTTCTAGAGCTAACTTACCAAGCACCACAAAATTAATATCAAAATTATCTAATACAACACAAAAGAATGCGAAAAATGGTGCCTTCTATCATTATTTAACTGAGCACCAGGATTTACCATTATGGGTTCTTGTAACAAAACTAACTTTTGGTGAAATTAATAGTTTTTATAAATCTATGCTCCCCGCTCTACAGGAGATAGTACTTGAGGATATTAATAAAGAGTATGCTTGTGAATTCAATTACCAAATTACAACGCCTACATCGACATTAATTGATACATTCAAAGGGATACTTGAAACGTTATTAGAATATAGAAATATATGTGCTCATGGAGAACGATTATACAATCACAGAATAAAAATGTATAATCCCCGAAATAGAACTACAGTAAATAAAAATTTAGATCACTATTTTATAAATAGCCCTAGAGGTAGTGAAGCTTCTATATACGGCGTACTTATAAGTTTAAGATTATTTTTACCCAAAGCAGAATATAGACGCCTATTAAAGGATGTAATTGCTGAAATTATTCTTTTAAGTAGGGGATTACCTACTGCACAATTCAATCAAGTTTTGGCTCAAATGGAACTAACATTAAACTGGAAACAAACTTTAGAAAATTTAAAACAATAAATCATAACCACCCGTAAAACGGGTGGTTTGCTCTGACACTATAAAGGTCTTTCTCTAGTGGTCGCTCTCTAAAGAGGGCATTGAATGATCTGACAACCACTCTATTACCACTGGCTGCCCCCTACTCGGGGGCTTTTATTTTGCCTATTTTACCGGCTCACCCGTAAACGGGTCGGTATATTCTTTAAAGTTTAATGTATCTTGTGCTATATCTTCTTGTAACTGATTGCAAATATACTCTTTTATCGCTCCTTCATATCGTCCTACCGTATCCACATAATATCCTCTACACCAAAATGTCTATTTCCATACTTATATTTTAAATTTGCGTGTTTATCGAATATCATGAGGCTACTTTTGCTTTTTAAATATCCCATAAAACTCGATATGCTTAAATGTGGTGTAATCGTTACTAGCATATGGATATGATCTGGACTGCATTCTGCCTCTATAATATCTACATGTTTTCTATTGCATAAATCTCTTAAAATTTTACCTATATCAGCTTTTATCCGACCATAAATTATCTACCTTCTATACTTTGGTGCAAAAACAATATGATATTTACATCTCCATTTACTATATGATAAGCTTTTTACGTCATTCATTGACATTGAACCTCCTATGTTGAAATGTTGTGGTTGCCAGACCAACTCCATTCTAGCACTAGGAGGTTCTTTCCTTTTCTCTAAGAATTTTTACTGACCCCCAGTTTAACTGGGGGTTTAGTCATGCCTATTCGGCGTACAACAAAAATAAGGGCTTACAGAATTACCTGTAAGCCCTTATTTTATTAACTTGGTGCGGTTGGCGGGACTTGAACCCGCACGAGCGTTAGCTCACCACCCCCTCAAGATGGCGTGTCTGCCATTCCACCACAACCGCATGGAATACAAATGGTGCCTCAGGACAGAATCGAACTGTCGACACACGGATTTTCAGTCCGTTGCTCTACCAACTGAGCTACCGAGGCATGATTTTTTGTAAAAAAAAATGGCGACCCCGATCAGATTTGAACTGACGATCTTCGCCGTGACAGGGCGACATGTTAACCGCTACACCACGGGGCCGCGTATCAACTCGCGTTGACTACTTGTACATAATATCATGGATTTAAAAGCAATGCAACTATTTTTTTAAAAAATATTATTACAAATCTATTAAAATAATTGATTATATTTGATAATCGTTATTTTATAGCTTTTATAAAGATATCTCTATATTATATTACAAGAATCCACCCTTTATCGTCATAATTCGTCAGTTTTCGCAATAGTACAATTTTCTCTATAAGCTATAATAGGTATACCCTTTACTAGAAATCATCCTATTCTTTACTCAATATGCTACAATATGTATATATTCAGTATGAAAATGCCTCTATAGAAACATGAAAGGATTCGCTATGCATAAGTTCAATTCAAAAGGTGTTATTATCGCTCTTATCATAGCTATTGTAGGAGCGATGGCCGCAGCATGGTACTTCTTATGGTATGTACCACATACACCAGCCTACACATTAAAAATCATTCACCAAGCAGTACAAGATAAAGATGCAGACGAAGCATTACGCCACGTAGATATAAAATCCATTGTAAAAAACATTGTAGAACGAGAAGGCAATAAATATGTCGATACATCTACCCCACTTGGTAAAGCTACAATAGCAGCTACCAAAACATTTGGACCAGCTCTTATCGAAGACGTAATACGGACATATATCGAAGATCCTGACAGTTTTAAATCTGAATCACCTACCAATAATACTACTACAGCAAATGATGATAATAAGTCTATGGTAGATCGTCTTGTAGAAGGTCGCCTATTTAAGGAACATGATGTAGAGGTTAAAAACCTGAAGTCAGAAGATAATGGTGATACGGCTACTGTGACTGTAACGATACAAAATAATAAAAAGAATATGACAAAAGATATAAGAGTTTTGATGCGTCATTTAGGAGATGGAACATGGGTAATTTACGATATTCCTGATATCGAGGACCTATATACTATCACTAGAAAATAAATATCTTTGTCTTTTCTAACATTTTAAATTGCAGATCTTAGAAAACGTAAAAAAGAGCTATGTCGTTTTTCTAGATGAGCCATTTACATTGTAAAACCAACAAAGGACAGTATCTACTGAAAAGTATATACTGTCCTTTTATTATCCTATGATCTTAACAATCGTAAGTTCTCATGTAGGACGAAATTATACATAACTTAATTAGCAAATATAACTAAATCCATTAAAAATGAGATTTTATCTATCAAAATCTACAATAGCCAAGGTTACAGTCACTTGTGAAATAAGGCGTTGTGCATCATCTATCATATCAAAGCGCCACACATGGGATGTCTTACCTTTTACTAGTAAAGTTCCTAACGTTGTTAAGGATCCTTCACACTTTACAGGGCGTAGATGGTTAGCAGTTACAGATTGTCCTACACCAAATTTATGAGAACCTACCAGTTCATTACTCATCATACCTGCAATAATTTCTGCAAAAGCTAATGTAGCACCACCGTTTAAATAGCCTTGTGGTTGTTTGTGAAACTCAGTTAAATTCATTTTTGCAATACATGTGTTATCACTCGTCATACGAGGAGCATCAATTTGTAAGGATTCAATTAAATTCATAGTGTTCGTTTCTCCACACAATACGCCTCTAGTCTATCATCAAAGACTGTTACACCTAGTCCATCTCCATCGGGAACATGCATAACACCATCTTTAAATGTTAAATCTGGGAAAATAAGATCTTGTCCAAAATATCTATTTGAGTCAGATAAATCCCCTGCCATATAGGAATCTCCTAATGCGGATAGCTGGACATGAAGCATTTTAGAAACCCCTGACTCTACCATGCTACCAATCCAATATGGAATATGACGTTCTCTACATAGATTAATAGCCGCTTTTGTTGGAATAAGACCACCCATTCGCCCTACTTTTACATTCAACACATCGATTAAGTCATATTCAATAGCATAGGACAGATCATTATATCCTAAAATGGACTCATCTAAACAAATTGGCGTATAGATTTTCCAATCGTCATCATTAAGACATTCCCACTTCCAATCTCTATAAGATTGAAGGTTTGCCATCGCAAAGGGCTCTTCAATACAAGCTAGACCTAAATCATCATACTGACGCACCTTATCGATTTCTTGATACGAATAGCTTCGATTTGCATCAGCCGCTAAAACTAAATCCGGATAATGTTTGCGAACTAAAGCTACGCGTTCATAACCATCTATAGGATTCACCTTTAATTTAATCCGCTTACAACCACTTGTAACATGGCACTCTACAATATCGAGTAATTTGTCTATTGGTACATCACCGACAACGACACCACTTTCAATAGTATCTTGTAAAGCTTGTCCCATAATATAAGAAACAGAGTTTACACCTATTCGTTCGCAATGAAGATGAATGAGTGCATTTTCTAGAGCCGCAATGGCCATAGGCATATTATCTCGATTGAGCCAAAACTGTAATTGTCGTACATAGGTCATAAGCGGTTTAGGCCGCATCAAGCGCAGATTAAAGATATAATCATCTACTAAGGTTTTCCAACAGGTTTCTACTGTCTCAAATGTATAGAATGGCTCTGTGAAAGCTACGCATTCCCCATACCCTACATAACCTTGTTGATCCTCGATACGGATTACGATGGTTTCCCGCTCTTTTACCTCCCCCTTGGCGGTCTTGAAGTTAAAGTTCAGCGGCAATTTAAGGCGATATGTAGTTATACTTTTAAAGTTTAAAATATCATTCATAGGCGCCTCAATCTTATAATTTCAATTCATTACGCAATATTTTGCCAGTTCCATTTCGAGGCAATGCGGTTAATACTTTGACATATTTTGGAATCTTATATTTTGCTAAAGAGTCTGTCATAAAGACTATAATATCCTCTGGTGGCAAACTTTTACCATCATGAAAGGTCACAAAGAGGGCTGGCACTTGTCCCCATTTAGTATCAGGTACAGGCACAACGGCGCACTCCTTTACCGATGACAACGTATAGACCAAATCCTCTAGTTCCTTAGGATAAATATTTTCACCCCCAGAAATGATGAGGTCCTTACGGCGATTCAAAATATAAACAAAGCCATCCTCATCGATATAACCAATATCATCTGTATTAAAGTCTCCATCGATAGATTCCTTGTTGATATACCCAGACATAACCATCGGGCCCGTCAAATGAATTTCGCCTACCCCATCCGCATCAGGGTTATCGATGCGAGCCTGCATGCCAGGCAATGGCTTACCTACAGATTCTCGTTTATGAGGATACTCCAATATCGAGAAGGTCACGCTTTGACTAAAGGTTTCCGTCATACCGTAGGTCTTATAGATGGGCAAAGATTTCTTTTCACAAGCTTCGATGAGAGCCATGGGAATGAATTCTCCACCGAGCAATATAACACGTAATGCATGGTGCGTAATATGTGGCTCTAATTGAGTCAGAATGGTAGGTACTAAAGACATCATATTAATATTCTCAGATTCTATGAGTTTGAGAACTTGAGCTTCATCATATTTAGGCAAAATAGTGACAGCCGTTCCGTTATAAAGAGACCTCATCAAGATAGATAAACCACTTACATGAAACAGAGGCAGTACCATTAGCCAATTATCCTGCTCTGTTTTCCCTAGTACCTCTTGGGATGCTTGTACATGAGCTTTAATTTGCCCCCATCGAAGCGGTACAGACTTAAATTGCCCCGTAGTAGCGCTCGTATTCATGATAGCAGCTATGTCTGCGTCCGCAAAGGTCCAATCAAAGGAATCCTCGCCCGCTAAATCCGATAGAATACTTTCTAAAGTTTCAAACTCAATTGTAACAATTGAATTAGCAGCCTCCAAACCAACGGAATGAGATAACTGATTTTCAACAGAATCTGATACTATAGGAGCAACTAAATTTGATACTTGAGTTTCAACGGCATCAGGCAATTGATTACGTCGTTCTTTACTATGTAATACGGTGGTAACACCTAATTGATCCAATTGATTCGCTATTTCGTTTGGTTTAAGATGTACATTGAGTAAAAGGACCTCTTTGTGAGCTAGCATAGCAGCCAACACATACATTGCCATGGTCAGAGAATTATCGGATAAGATAGCCACACGAGATGCATCTAAAGGCACTAAATTACGAGCTACATGGAGTACGCCACGGTATATATCGTTATAGGTGTATTCATTTATGCATATACGATTAGGGTAGTGCTGTGCACCATAACGTAACCACTCCATCATCTCACCTCGTATCTAAACCTAATCACTAATAAGTAATCACTAATTACCAATTACCAGTAAATAGTAAATAATAACTAAAAAATAATAATTGAAATATGATAAATAAAGAGATATTACAAGAAAGGCGCCTCATGTAGAGGCGCACTTGTCGTTTTAACAGTTAATATAATCCGTAATATAGGACTGTATCGACTCCCTATTAAGGGAATTTAGGGAATTGTTTGAAGTTAGGTTTGCGTTTTTCCTTGAACGCGTCGCGACCTTCTTTAGCTTCATCGATTGTGTAGTACATCAATGTAGCGTCCCCTGCGAATTGTTGTAAACCTGCAAGACCATCTGTATCGGCATTGAAGGCACCTTTCAACATGCGCAATGCCATTGGGGATAATTCAAGGATTTCGCTACACCATTGAACTGTTTCTTCTTCCAATTTATCGAATGGTACCACAGTATTAACCATACCCATTTCATAAGCTTGAGCTGCAGTGTATTGTCGGCACAAGAACCATACTTCGCGAGCGCGTTTGTGACCGATCATACGAGCCAAATAACCTGCCCCATAACCAGCGTCGAAGGAACCTACACGAGGACCAGTTTGACCGAATTTAGCGTTTTCAGAAGCGATGGTAAGGTCACATACGATGTGCAACACATGGCCGCCACCGATAGCATAACCATTAACCATAGCGATAACAGGTTTAGGAATAACACGAATCAAGCGTTGTAAATCGAGAACATTCAAGCGAGGCACATTGTCTTCACCTACATAACCACCGTGACCACGTACACTTTGGTCACCGCCGGAGCAGAACGCTTCTTTATCTTCGCCTTTTCCGTGGTTAGCACCAGTCAATACGATTACGCCTACTTCGTTATCTTCACGAGCTACTGTGAAAGCATCAATTAACTCCATTACCGTTTTAGGACGGAACGCGTTGCGCACCTCTGGACGGTTAATAGTAATCTTTGCAATGCCATTATATGTTTCGTAAATTACATCTTCATAATTACGATCCAATACTTTCCAATCAAATTTGCTCATGGACTTAACCTTTCTTCTGTAAAAAATCCAATACCGCTCGTTCAAAAATCTGCGGTTTCTCTATATGTACATTATGCCCCGCCCCTTCGACGATGACATGATTAAAACTTGGCAACTTGCCAAATACATCTCTTCCTATTGTAGTATATTTTGTATCTAATGCGCCACTCACATATAAACCATTAACAGAGAATTTTTCTAATTTATCGCCTACATAGGGCATTACGCCCTGCCCTGAGCCACGCAATGTACAGGCTAAGGCGTACGTACTATTATTGGATCGACGTAGATAGATTAATTCCTCTACCCCTTCTGAAAGCTGTTTTTGACTCTCAAAAATAGGACCCTCTGCCCATCGTTTAGCAAACCAAACACCATCATGTTCTTCGATGTGACTCGCTAAGTCTTCATCAGCCTTACGGCGTTCAGCTCGCTCAACATCAGAAGCGATACCTACAGAGCCACTTTCAAGAACGATACCTTTGATTTCACGTTCGTAGTGCAAAGCATAAGAAAGCGCAATACGTGCACCCATGGAATAACCCATGAGGTAATAGCTTTCACCAACCATATGATAGATAACTGTATGCAAATCTTCAAGCATTTGAGGAATGGTATAGGCTTTATCCTCATCAGGAATATCTGAATCACCATGGCCGATCAAATCGATACGGACCACACGATATCTCGGTAGATTAATAGAATCCCAAGTGTAGCTCGATTCAGAAAAACCATGGAAACATACAATGGGTTCACCTTCTCCAACCACAGTTAAACCGTAGCGGTACTCGCCCAAGTCAAAATACATACGCTGAGCTGGATTACATAAAGCATTATCTACAATACTGCAAAAATACTGACTCATAGTAATGCCTCCATATCAACTGAAACTTTTGTATATTTCTTATGTAACTGTTGACTATATTCCCGATTTGTAGGAATTTCAATGATATGAACACCAGATTCCGTGCTAACTTTAGCTAATACACGACTCAATTCATCAGGACTAGAGATTTTAGTGTGCCCACAGCCATAGAGTTTAGCGGCCCCACTATAATCTAAACCTTGTGACGTAGAGAACAAGTAATCAAAATGCTTTGTCCCCTTTTGCGGTAAGTATTCAAAAATACCGCCTCCATCGTTATTATGCAAAATAATCGTCAAATTTAGATTTTGCATTTTAGCGACCGCTAAGCCGTTTAGATCATGGAACAAAGACAAATCTCCCGTTACAAGATATGTAGGCTGACCATTTGTGGCAAGACCTAGTGCAGTTGAAACGATACCATCGATACCATTAACACCACGATTACCGTAAAGAACGGCATCGGATTCACCAGAGAACCAGAAGTAATCAAAGTCGCGAATGGTCATACTATTCGCCACAAGCAATTGGCTATTGTCAGGAATATGCTGTTGCAACTCGCGTATCGTGCGACCTTCAAAACAACTTGGTTCTTCTATGGCTGTACTTAGTTGAGCTTTGCCAGCTACTTCTAAACTTTGCCAACTATTAAGATATGCATTAGATTCGTTCTTTACAGCGTACAAATGCGTAAACATGTCGATGCTTGCTTGCATGTGTATGGTGGTTTTCCCCGTTGGATTCATGGAGTCCATTGTAGGATTTATCTCTATATACTCCACATTATCCCAACTTGCCACCATCTGTTGCACGCGTTTAGACACAACGATTTGGCCAAACTGAATCACGCAATCCGGCTTTAGTACAGGCCATAACTCTTTATCCGCTAAAAATGCATCATACGTTGAAATCACAACATCAGGAGACTGTTTTTCCTGAGTCATATCTGTATCATTGCTACGATTGATAGCAACTTCATGATTATCATCAATAGCATCCGTCTTATGATAGCGTCTTCCATTGGACAATGGATCCGCCAAGATAGGTGCTTGTAAGTTCTCCGCAAAGGAACGAATATTTTCAACATCATCTACATCGATTTGTGGACCAGCTAAAATTAGGACTTTCTTATATTGTGCAAGCAATGGATTAGAATTAATAGTACTATTAGTACTATTATTGCTATTAGTGTTATTATCAGTAGTATTTTTAGTATAGCTTACATTTCTTATATTACTTGCTTTACTTACGTTACTTGGATTACTTGTATTATTACTTCTATTCTGGCAACTGAACACATCACCGTAATTAGGCTTAAATACTTTGTAAGGGCTACGTCCCGCTTCAAAGTGCTTACGATCTAGTTCAGGCACTAATGGCTCAAAGAGGGGTACATTGATATGAACTGGTCCCTTTTTGATGTCCATAGCTTTCATATACGCCTTGCGAGCTACTTGGCGTGGATATGTGTAGTAATGGTCCTCTTGCGGCACCGCTAATTCTTCGTAATAGTTTACGGCTGTACCAAAAATCTTTTGTTGATCTACTGTCTGTGGAGCCCCTACATGCAACAAGGTATGAGGTCGATCAGCAGACAATACGATAAGAGGTCCCCCACTATATTGAGCCTCTAAAATAGCGGGCAAATAATGAGCCACTGCCGAACCAGATGTACAAACTAACACAGTTGGTTCTTTATAAGCCTTTGCAATGCCAAGTGCCATAAAGCTAGCAGAGCGCTCATCTATATTCATATATGTTTCAAAGCCTTCATACTCCGTGAAAAGCATAGCCATCGTCGTAGAACGAGAACCAGGGCTAAACACAGCATGCCGGACGCCGAGTTGGTAAAACTCATCTACCAAGGCAGCAATATATTCGTTCATTATATTCCCTTTCAACAACTCCTAAGGGTTTGGAAATTTATTATAACGCATCCAAAATGGTGCGCATTTTATTATTAGTTTCTGCGTACTCTTCATCCGCATCAGAATCGGCTACGACGCCACATCCTGCATAGGCATAAAGAACATTATCCATAATGAGGGCAGATCGAATAGCAACGATGACAATGCCGTCCCCCATATCTTTCATAAAGCCAAAAGGTGCTGCATACATGCCGCGCTCATGAGCTTCGTACTTTTGTAGCAATGCCAACGCCTTTTCTCGCGGTTCACCGCCGAGAGCCGGTGTAGGATGGATCAACTTTGCCCATTCCACGAGGGATTTTGTGCTATCCTTTGCAGTAATAATGGTGCGCAAATGATAGAGATGCGCCAGCTCCATGATACCCGTTTCACCTATTATAACCTCCGGAGTAATAGATTTCATGATATCCACAATACGGTCACGGACAATATTATGTTCAAAGAGATTTTTCTTATCTGTTAACAGTTGTTCCTTAGTCCACGCATTTGGTCCATGTTTAGGTGCTGTCCCCGCCAAAGCATAGCTGAGAATTTCACTACCTCGATGGCGAACTAGAATCTCTGGCGATGCACCCACAAAGGTGCGTCCATCCTTTTCGTAACCAAAGATAAAGCAATTTGGATTATTATCTACTAAATTTGCCAAAACACTTGCTACATTGTATGGTGTTTCACTAGTAAACTGTACCTCTCGAGAAGAAACGACCTTCGTCATTTCACCACTACTAATACCATCAGCGATAGCGTTCATCAAACTATCCCAAGCCGCCTTATCATCACTGGTTTCCTTGTAGTTATGGCGAACTCGAGGCACCTCGAAATCTGTAATAGGGACGCTTTCACCAGCATGCAAGTAGAAAGATTCCCCATTTTCTACGATGTAGTAATGGGTGAAAGCAATCATTTCATGGCCTATGCCAGCCCATTTGGCGTCCTTGGAGTTCTCAAAAAAAGTATCCCCATAAAACACGTACGCGTAATTATGGCGGTCCTCATCATCTTTAACCGTCGCCAGACGTTTAGCGCCTACAACGATGCGGTCACTTTGACGATCCACCCAAAATACGCGTTCTTCGTTTGGAAAATTCAACCAAAAGGCTATCGGACTATTCAGTTCTAACGGTTCTTTATTATATATCATAGTTATATATCGCTATTAAGAAATAAAATAGACTATAGTAAAAACACCTAACGTGTAGAAGATTTGCTTCTACACGTCAGGCGTCATCAATAAGTTTCCAAATTTTTGAGATGAGCCTAACGCCATCACACGTCGATGGGCCCTCTTTATCTCTAATTTATTATATCATAGGTAACAGTTAAAAGGTAGAAAATAAAACCTCTACACCGCATGCGTCGTGCATGAATGTAGAGGTTTTCATTATATTCAAAATGTTGTTATTTTATTTAAAAGCCTTAGCCCCAATATCTGTACGATATTGCATGCCTTCAAAGTCGATATGCTCTATACGTCCATAGGCTCTATCAAGTGCAGTTCTAAGGTCTTTGCCAAGACCGACAACACCGAGCACACGACCGCCATTAGTGACATAGTTTTCACCAACAAGCTTTGTACCAGAGTGGAATACGATGGTTGTGTCATATTGTTTAATATCCCCACTGATAACATCGCCCTTTGATGAAGTTTCAGGATAACCCTTAGAAGCAAGGATAACGCAGGCCGCCGAGGAGTCTTTCCATTTCACCATATCAGCTGTTAATGTGCCCGTAGCACAGGCCATCATGATTTGACCTAAATCACTATCTAGTAGAGGCAATACAACTTGCGTTTCAGGGTCTCCAAATCGTGCATTGAACTCTACCACCTTAGGACCTTCGTCAGTAATCATAAGCCCAGCGTAGAGGCAGCCCACATATGGCATACCTTCCTTTTCCATAGCCGCTACCATAGGCTCCAAGATAGTTTTCATCGCTTCGTCCCGCAATGCATCCGTAAGAACTGGTGCCGGTGCATAAGTCCCCATGCCACCAGTATTAGCCCCTTTATCCCCATCAAAGATGCGTTTATGATCTTGAGAGGCAATCATGGGAACAACGGTCTTGCCATCTACAAAGGCTAATAAACTAGCCTCTTCACCTTCCATAAACTCTTCAATAACAACGGTGCTGCCTGCATCTCCGAATCGATTACCGCTGAGCATATCTTCCACAGCTGCATTCGCTTCGTCGACGGTCATAGCTACTACAACACCCTTCCCTGCCGCCAAACCGTCAGCTTTAACAACAATAGGAGCTCCTGTTTGAGCGATAAAAGTTTTCGCTTCATCTACCTTGTGGAATACACCATACGCAGCAGTTGGAATGTTGTATTTTTTCATGAGATTCTTGGCAAACACCTTTGAGCCCTCTAATTGAGCGGCGGCTTTAGATGGACCAAAAACAGGAATACCCACCTTATTGAGTACATCTGCTAAACCTGCTACCAAAGGAGCCTCAGGCCCAACAACAACTAAATCAACTTGATTATCTTTCAAAAAGCTAATTAAATGATCGCTTTGTTGCCAATCGATGCCAACTAGCTCTGCACAATCTGACATAGCCGCGCTACCAGGAATAGCATATACCTTTGTTACGCTAGGGCTGATGGACAATCGCCACGCCAATGCATGTTCACGGCCGCCGCTACCGATTACACATACTTTCATAAGTCCTCCATCGGCGCCTAAACGCCATCAAATTCATAATAATATAAACACATAACGGGCTTACTCCAAACATCAATAATTGTTGACCATACAATAGATATTTTACCCTGATAGTGTTTAACAATCCGCTAAAAGTTCTTAACCAATTAATGCTTAAAGTGACGAATATTTGTAAATACCATGGCAATGCCCGCTTCGTCAGCCGCTTTGATAGATTCTTCATCGCGAATAGAGCCACCTGGTTGAATAATAGCTGCAATGCCATGTTTTGCCGCTGTTTCTACGGTATCGCCAAAGGGGAAGAATGCATCGGATGCCAAAACAGCACCTTTTGCGGCTTCCCCGGCTTGTTCAAGGGCAATTTTTGCAGAGCCTACGCGATTCATTTGACCGGCCCCAACTCCAAGGGTACGCTTTTCATTAGAAATCAAAATAGCATTGGACTTTACATGTTTTACGAGTTTCCATGCAAATTCAAGGGCTTTCCATTGTTCCTCTGTCGGTTGTACCTTCGTAACAACTTTATAGTTAGCGCGGTCTTCTACGAGATCGTCTTCTGTTTGCACTAATAAACCACCAGACACCTTTTTCACTGTCACTTGGCCAGATTCCGGCTTAGATAGCTCGATGAGGCGAATATTTTTCTTTGCTTCAAGGATTTCTAATGCTTCTTTTGTGAAAGCAGGTGCCATAATAACTTCTAAGAAAATTTTGCTCATTTCCTCCGCTGTACTTGCATCTACTTCACGATTTAAGGCTACGATGCCACCAAAGGCAGATACGGAATCAGCTTCGTACGCATTTACATAGGCATCATGTAATGTAGATGCAGTAGCGGCACCACATGGGTTCGTATGCTTAATTATACATGTAGCTGGATTAGTAAACTCCCATACCATATTCCATGCCGCTTCCATGTCTACAATATTGTTATAGGAAAGCTCTTTGCCATGTAGTTGTTTCAAAGCCCCCATACCATGAGCTGTACCAATTTCTTTGTAGAACGCTGCTTGTTGATGCGGATTTTCGCCATATCTAAGATTTGTTACCTTTTCATAAGCGCTCAAATACTCAGGAGGTGTAGGACCTTCATGCAAGATTCCACTCATATAATTAGCGATGGCCACATCGTAAGCCGCTGTATGAGCAAAGGCTTCTTTAGCAAGACCAAAGCGATATTCCTTAGTCAATTCTCCTTGGTCTTTGAGCATCTTCAAGATTTCATCATAATGATTTGGATTTACTACGATGCCTACGTACGCATGATTTTTTGCTGCAGAACGAACCATCGTAGGACCACCAATATCGATATTTTCAATGGCCTCTTCTAGAGACACATTAGGTTTTGCAATGGTTTCACGGAACGGGTAAAGATTGACAACAACAAGGTCGATTGGTTCAATACCATGTTCTGCCATAGCTTGTTTATGTTCCGCATTATCACGGATAGCCAAAATACCACCATGCACCTTAGGATGTAAAGTTTTTACTCGGCCATCCATCATTTCTGGAAAACCTGTCAAAGACTCTACAGCATTTGCAGAAACGCCCGCATCGGTAATCGCCTTAAGCGTACCACCTGTAGAATAAATGGTTACACCTAAGTCAACTAAACCTTTTGCAAAATCTACAATACCCGTTTTATCAGAAACACTAAGCAGTGCATTTTTAATCATGTAATCTCTCCATTTGCTTACACATATCAATCTTCAATATAAACCGTACGACCTTTTATAGTGAGCTTATCCTCACAAAATAGTCGTAACGCCTCTTTATATGTTTTATGTTCAATAGGCAATAATCTATCACTCAGGGTATCCTCTGTATCGTCTGGTAATAGAGGAACTGTATTCTGCATGATAATAGGACCTGTATCCATTCCGGCATCAACAAAGTGTACCGTACAACCAGTTATCTTTACGCCCGCATCGATAGCTTGTTGATGTCCATGTAGTCCCGGAAAGGATGGCAACAAGGCAGGATGGATATTTAAAATTCTATGCTCATAGTGCTCAATCAATGGAGCCCCTACAATGCGCATATATCCAGCCAAAACGATACCATCTACCTTATAAGGCTCTAACGCATCTAACTGGGCTTGTTCAAAGCTAGCCTTAGAATCATAGTCGCTACGCTCGATGACAATGAGTGGAATATTCCAAGGTTTAGAACGTTCAACAATCCCTGCATCACCGTGATCTGTAATGATAACTACAAACTCACCATTAATATATCCTTCTTGCATGGCTTTATAGAGAGCTTCCCCATTGGAGCCTCTACCGCTTGCGAATAGAGCTAGACACTTTTTAGCTACGGAACTAGTCATTAAATACCGCCCCTTTTACAACAACTGGACCTTCACCGCTAACAACATGACCAATTTCATATACCGCTTCATTACGACTTTCAAGATTTGCCTTTACTCGATCCACATCCGCAGCATCCACTATAAGAATCATGCCGATACCCATGTTAAAAGTACGGTACATTTCATGCCAATCTACATTGCCCCATTCTTGTAGTTTTTCGAATACAGGAAGGCGAGGCCATGTGTCACAATCGACCTCTGCCGTTACTCCCGTCGGTAAGACGCGAGGAATATTTTCATAGAAGCCCCCTCCCGTAATATGAACCATACCTTTAATTAGATTTTCTTTAATCAAAGGCAAAACGGCCTTAGGGTATAAGCGCGTTGGTGTTAATAATTCTTCTCCCAGTGTTTTGCCGAATTCAGGAATATTTTGATCAATGGAGAAGCCTTTATGATCGAATACAATTTTACGAACTAAAGAGAACCCATTAGAATGAACCCCAGAAGATGGTAACCCAAGAATAACGTCTCCTGCCTTGATACTTTCACCAGTAATCAATTTAGGACGATCTACGATACCAACGGCAAAACCAGCTACATCATAATCCTCATCATCGTAGAAACCTGCCATCTCAGCAGTTTCACCGCCTAGTAAAGCGCAGCCTGATTCTTCGCACGCCTCAGCTACACCACGTACGATATCCGCCACTTTTACAGGCTCTAGTTTGCCAACCGCAATATAATCAAGGAAGAATAAAGGTGTAGCACCTTGTACGAGGATATCATTAACACTCATAGCTACACAGTCTTGACCGATAGTATCATGTTTATCCATCATAATAGCGAGACGTAATTTGGTGCCCACCCCATCTGTACCAGATACGAGCATAGGATCAGACATAGCATGACCAGCTAAGGAATAGAGTCCCCCAAAACCACCTAAATCACCAACAACACCCGGTGTATATGTGCGTTTAACAGATTCTTTCATCAGTTCTACGGCGCGATTACCTGCATCGATATCAACACCTGCATCACGATAGGTTAAACTAGTTTTATTCGAGCACATATTTGACCCCTTCCTCTTGGTCCGCAGGAACCGCTACACTATAATCACCATTGAAACATGCAAAACATAAATCATCTGGCTTTACATCAGATACAGCACGACATAGGCCTTCACGAGACAAGTAATGTAATTTATCAGCCTTGATAAAATCTCTAATTTCATCCACTGTATGAGTAGCTGCTATAAGTTCTTTACGCACCGATGTATCAATGCCATAGTGACAGGAATACTCAATAGTTGGAGAACTAATACACATATAAATCTCTTTAGCACCAGCCTCTTTTAGCATTTTTACAATGATACCACTCGTAGTACCGCGCACAATAGAATCATCAATAAGGACGATACGCTTACCTCCAACAATATGTGGCAATGCATTTAGCTTCATACGAACAGCTAATTCTCGTTCCTCTTGATTTGGTTTAATAAAGGTACGACCGCTATAACGGTTCTTAACTAAACCTTCTGCAAAAGGGATACCCGATGCACGAGCATAACCTAATGCAGCTGTTGTACCGGAATCCGGAATGGACATTACGATGTCCGCATCATACTTAGTTTCGTTATATAGTTCGCGGCCCATATTTAGCCGAGATTGATATACGGATTGACCATCGATATGACTATCGCCACGTGCAAAATAGATGTATTCAAAGACGCAAAGTTTTTTATCGATTTTTTCTGGTTCCGCATAGATAGTACTACGCACACCAGAGTCATCGATGATAACCATTTCACCAGGATCTATATGACGAATAAACTCTGCCTTAATCGCATCAAAAGCACAGCTTTCACTAGAGAGCACATAACCATTTTCAGTTTTACCTAAACAAAGTGGTCTAAATCCTTGAGGGTCTCGTACACCTACTAAAGAGTCGTTCGTAGTAATGACTAAAGAGAACGCCCCTTCAATTTGACGCGCCGCATCGGCAATCCGTTCCGCTTGTGTTTCTGCTTTAGAACGGGCTATCAAGTTTACGATAACCTCAGAATCCATCGTCGTTTGAAAGATGGAACCATCGGCTTCAAGACGTTTTCGAATAGATAAGGCATTCGTTAAATTACCATTGTGAGCCACCGCAATTTGACCACCTTGGTAGTGAATAACCAAAGGTTGAATATTGCGCGGATTATTAGACCCTGTCGTAGAGTACCGCACATGTCCAGTCCCCATATAGCTTGGCAATGCTGGTAATTCTTTAATAGCTTCAGTCAACAAGCCCATGCCTTTTTTCAGTTCTACATCGTGCCCATCAGTAACAGCAATGCCCGCACTTTCTTGACCACGATGTTGGAGTGCAAATAGCCCCCAATATACATAGCGTGCTACATCAACTGTCCTATCATAGATGCCGAACACACCACACTCTTCGTGCCATTTATCAAAAACAGAATCGTAGTTCATCTTCCCCCCTATTAGGCACGCTCACCTGTAAGACGGAATAACATTTCCTTATATGCTTCTTCAATATTACCAAGATCTCGACGGAAACGGTCTTTGTCGAGTTTTTCACCAGTTGTAGCATCCCAGAAACGGCATGTATCAGGAGAAATTTCATCACCCAATAAAACTTCACCATTATGGGTACCAAATTCTACCTTGAAATCTACAAGGGTCACATTTTTAGTAGCCAAAAATTTCTTCAATATATCATTTACCTTTAAAGTAATTGTAGAAATTACGTCAAGTTGCTCTTGAGTAGCCCAACCAAGTGCTGTGATTTGGGATTCATTGGCAAATGGATCGCCTAGTTCATCGTTTTTATAGCAGAATTCAAGAATTGGATGTTTAAGTGGTGTACCTTCTTCAATGCCAAAGCGTTTAGCCATAGAGCCAGCCGCAATATTACGAACGATAACTTCAAGAGGAACTATTTTCAATGCAAGTACTGTTTGGTTGCGATCATCTTCACGACGAACGAAATGAGTTGGTACGCCTTCTTTTTTCAACAATTCAAAGAAGAAAGAGGAAATTTTGTTATTCAATACGCCTTTACCAAGGATGGTGTCATGTTTTTCACCATTAAATGCAGTGGCATCATCTTTGTAATGAACGATGTACTCATCTTTGTTATCTGTTGCATATACTTGTTTTGCTTTGCCTTCGTACAATAATGTTAATTTTTCCAAATCGATGTTAGCCATGATCTTTCTCCTTTATCATAAATTAATGATACAAACTATGTAATAGATATCTAAATAAACTGTTTTTCTTAACCAATATTTAATCGCCGATGATTTATATGATTAAATATGAATAGCACCTTGTAATTCTGCATTGTCTGCTAAGACTTTTTCAGCCATATCTTTACGATATTCTTGATATTGTTCTTTCAGGTCTTTATTGAAAGCTGCCCCAATTTGTACTGCAAAGAGCGCTGCATTTTTAGCACCATCTACAGCCATAGTTGCTACAGGCATGCCAGATGGCATTTGTACAATAGCAAGTAGAGAATCAATACCTTTTAATGCGGTTGCATTAAGTGGGATGCCGATAACAGGTAGTGTAGTGAAGCTCGCCACCACACCAGGTAGGTGAGCCGCTGCGCCTGCACCAGCAATAAAAGCGATAGCCCCTTCATCTTCAAGTCGTGTAACAAAATTCTTTACAGCCTCTGGGGTACGATGAGCTGAGGCAATAACCATTTCATAGGGAATGTTAAATTCATCAAGTACGGCAGATGCTTTTTTCATTGTGTCCAGGTCAGACTTGCTGCCCATGATAATACCGACCTTCATAGATCCTCCTAATAAAAAAGCCCAGCCGAAACAGACTGGGACAAATGCGCACAAGTAGCCTCCGTAGACTTGCTTTGAATTTGTTGATTTGCATAGTTCACGGTGCTACCTCCTTCTTGTACTCAAATTGTAACACCTAACATTTACAAAATCAATACTATTTTCGAATATTTTTTTATTAAATATTTTTATTATTCGTTATATTCCGAACTATTATAAAAAGGTAGATTGCATCATATAAATTAAACTTAAATAAATCTGCAAAATAGAATACTGCCTTTGCAATCTTATAACAGCATAAATTTATTCTATCAATCATAATATTTGTATGGTTTTGCTTATCCATATAAAAAAGCGGATAACCCGGTTAAAAACAGGTTATCCGCTTTTCATAATTCCGAACATTAGACCACTTAACTTGTATCTATTATTGATTAGTGAGTACCACTTTCAAAGGCAGCTTTCAATTCACCTACAGATTCTGGAATATAATCTACGATAGAAGACATCAATGCATACATCAATGCCGGCTCGAACGCATCATCACCACACATATATACGCAATCCAAGTATAGGCTAGAATCTTGTTCATCAATATATAGTTTATAATTTTTATATGTCGCATTGTCACGATTAATTAATGCATTCAAAGCATTCATATTTTGTGCTGTTACCTTTTCAGGGCCTAAGACTAAACGAACTACACTATAAATACTGTTATCGAGAATGACGAATAAAGGCATATCCCATAAAGGAGACTTGATATAAGAACGATATACTACTGTACCATCTTCATCATCAAAATCCTTCCGTTCAAAAGATATGATTTCTTCTTCTTTCAAAAACTTATCAAATAATAAGGATTTAGGATTCATAACAACCTCTATTAAGCTAAGCCAGCTACTTTAAGAATATCTTTATGTACAGCATCTAAATGCGGTTGAATCACTTCAAGCATAAGATTCACTACTACAGTAGGATCAAATTGTTCATTCAAACATGGTATAGACACATCCATATAGATGTTATTGTCTTCATTGCTCACGTAATATTTAGATATCTTGTAATCTTGATTTAACGTGTTAAGTTCTTTCAATACCGCAGGAATCACTTTTTTATCAATAGAAGTTGTTGTAATAGCGATGCGTACATAGGTGAACGCAGAATCGTCTACAACGATGAACACAGGCAAGCTATGCTCATGAACATCCAAACGACCATGATATACAACTGTATTAAGATCGTCTGTCATTTCTTCCTTTGTAAACCAAGTGTTACCACCTTTGTTAAGGTCAGCAACGAGTAAGTCGAATTTTTCTGCTTTTTTATTCATAATTCCCTCTAACAATAATCAGACTAATTAGTCTTCGATAAACACACAACCATTATCTTTGAATTCTTTAATGCGAACTAAAGACTCTACACGGTAGCCCGCATTTTCCAAGCGTTCACGACCAGGTTGGAAGGACTTTTCAATAGCAATCGCCATGCCTACTACTTGATCACCTGCGTCTTGAACCAACTTAGCAAGGCCCATAGCCGCCTCACCAGACGCCAAGAAATCGTCGATAATCAACACTTTTTCGCCAGCTGGTAAAAATTTTTTAGAAATAGTGATATCATAATTCTCTTCTTTTGTATAAGAGTACACAACACTATGATATACATCATCTACCATAAGGATGGATTTTTTCTTACGCGCAAATACCAATGGCACGTCTAGTTCAAGCGCGGCCATCAACGCCAACGCAATACCAGATGCTTCGATGGTAACAATACGTTGTACACCTGCATCACGGTAACGATCCGCGATTTCTTTACCAATCGCCTTAAACAATTGTGGATCGATTTGATGGTTTAAGAACCCATCTACTTTCAGCACTCGATTATTGAGGACAATCCCCTCTTCACGAATGCGTTCTTTTAATAATTCCATGTGCTCATACCTCCGCATAACTATCTTTAAATTTTAACGTAAACAACCCCTTAGGGTCAACCTATATCTAGTAAAAGTCTTATAATATAACCCATAAATATCATTGCAAATAAGACTTAAATATTTCATATATGAATTATATAACTCAACTGCTTTATAGGAATATAATATAGCACGGTAAAACTCACACTAATATATAAAAAGACACACTTTAAGAAAGTTTCCTAAAGTATGTCTTTAAACATGTCTTTTTCTTATAAAACTTTATCTCGAGTACTTTCACGATTAACTAGTAAGGACGTAAATCTTGCAGCCCCTTCAGATTGAGGAACCAAACGTGAACGCACAAGCACAATGTCGCGTGTTGGTACCGGAATATCTGTATCGATGCGCACAATAGTCCCTTCTTGCATTTTTTGTTGTACCACATGATTAGGCAACATGGAAATACCCATATTGATTTCTACAAGATCTAGTAATACATCGACGCTACCCAATTCAAAGCGAGGCTTACGACAAGCACCATGTGTTACATCGTCAAAGAATGTACGACTAGCAGAGCCTTTATGCAAGAGTAAAATAGGCTCGTTAAGAAGGCGCCCTTGATCAAAGAATCCTGCCCCTTTATAGTCAGGGCCCCCAACAAAGACGTCTTGAATGGTAGCTAACGTAGTTACCTCTAGCTGAGGATTATCTCTCAAGCCCTCATAATCATTAACCACAGCTAATTGCGCCTCTTTATTGAGTACTAATTCTACACAATCAGGAGACGGACGATTGATAATATGTAAGCCAATTTCACTTTCTTGTAATTGCCATTTGTGGAAATAAGGCAATAGGAAATGGCGACACAAAGTATCTGTGGCAGCCAAATTTAAACTTTCATAAGCTTGGCTAACCCGTTCTTGTAATTGGGTAACACCATTATCAAGAATAGAGAAAGCTTTAGCTACCGTATCAAACAATTCTTTACCTTCTGGCGTGAACCCTACAGATTTTGTAGTACGCACGAAGAGAGGCATATTAAGTTCTCCTTCTAATTGTTTAATACTTTGACTGATGGCGGATTGGGACACGCCTAATTCTTTTGCGGCACGGGAAAAAGATAAATATAAGCCTACCCCTAGAAAGGTTCTATATAAATCTGCAGATACTGCCATTTTATTCACCTCTGTTATATACTAATAGTAACGTCTTACTTTTAAATACACATATCATTACCCTATTATAACTATAGACTCTCAATATATAATGAATATGTAGAAATCTTCATGAAAGTTAGGTCTTATGACCTTCATGAACTTTTCATATTTATTAGTATTTCTAATCTTTTCATTAGTAAGATTATCTTTACTTATAAGTCTAGACCGACTATACTTAATTTGTCAATATCCCATAGGGAATTATATACATTACAGGAGGCTACAATGGCTATACAACGATTATTCGTAACAAAACGAGAATCTTTCAACCTAGAAGCGCAACGCATGTTACAAACCTTACAACAGGAATTATCTATGCCTGCTACAGCTGTGACTATCTATGAGCGATACGACATCGAAAATTTAGATGCAAAAGATCTAGAGTCTGCTAAAAATTTAATTTTTTCTGAACCTCCTGTAGATACTGTATTAGAAAAAATTCCAAATGTACAAGGCTTTGTATTTGCTGTTGAATATGTGCCAGGTCAATACGATCAACGTGCTGATAGTGCAGAGCAATGTATTTCTATGCTCACCCTCACATCCGGCCACATCGTGCGTTGTGCTCGCGTATATGCTATCGAAGGCACCTTTACAAAAGAACAAGAAAATACCATCAAGGCCTACTACATTAACCCTGTTGATTCCCGCGAAGCGAGCCTTGACGTGCCAAACACCTTAGCTCTCGATTTAGAAGATCCAAAACCGGTGGCAACAATCGATGGATTTACTACGATGAGCGATGATGATTTAGAAGCTCTCATCAAGAACTATAGCCTTGCTATGACATTGGCAGACCTTCAAATGATTAGACAACAATACGCAGAGGTGGAGCACCGCGATCCTACGATTACAGAAATTCGCCTCTTTGATACATATTGGTCTGACCACTGCCGTCACACTACCTTTATGACAGAATTGACGGATATCACTATTGAAGACAGTCGCTTTACAGGCTCTATAAAGGAAGCCCTCGAAGAATATATGGAAGGCCGTGCTGAGCTCTACACGACTAAGAAAAAAGCTCGCTCCCTCATGGACATGGCTACATTGGCTGTAAAAGAATTGCGCCACGCTGGAGGACTTACAAATCTCGATGAATCTGATGAAATCAATGCATGTACAATCATCGTCCCTGTCGATGTAAATGGCAAGACTGAAGAATGGTTGTTACTATTCAAAAACGAAACCCATAACCACCCTACTGAAATCGAGCCATTTGGTGGCGCAGCTACCTGCTTAGGTGGTTGCATTCGCGACCCATTGAGCGGTCGCGCCTATGTATACCAAGCTATGCGCATCACAGGCTCTGGCGATCCACATACAAGACTTGAAGATACATTGGAAGACAAATTACCACAAAGAAAGATTACCCAAGAAGCAGCTCGTGGTTACTCCTCTTACGGCAACCAAATCGGCCTTGCTACAGGTGAAGTAAAAGAATATTACCATCCTGGCTACGTAGCAAAGCGCATGGAAATCGGCGCAGTTATCGGTGCTGCACCTCGCAACCAAGTTCGCCGTGAGGTACCAGTTGCAGGCGATGTGGTAGTATTGCTAGGTGGTAAAACTGGCCGTGATGGCTGTGGTGGCGCTACAGGTTCCTCTAAAGAACATACCGTTGAATCTCTATCCACATGCGGTGCAGAAGTCCAAAAAGGCAATGCTCTTACAGAGCGCAAAATCCAACGTTTATTCCGTCGTGGCGAAGTAACGACACTTATCAAACGTTGTAATGACTTCGGTGCAGGTGGTGTATCTGTCGCTATCGGTGAACTAACTGATGGTGTATCAATCAATCTCGACTTAGTCCCTAAAAAATATGCTGGCCTCGATGGTACAGAGTTAGCCATCTCTGAATCCCAAGAGCGCATGGCCTGTGTCATCGATGCTTCTGATGTAGAGGCATTCAAAGCATACTGCGACGAAGAAAACTTGGAGTGTACAGTTGTGGCAGAGGTAACTGATACAAATCGCCTTGTTATGAACTGGAATGGCGAAGCAATTGTAGATATTAGCCGCGACTTTTTAAATACAAATGGTGCCAATCAACAACAAGAAGCTATCGTAAAAGCTCCTACAGATCGATCCTACTTCTTACGTGGTTCAGCTAGTGCAGATAACTTCAAGGAAAAATGGCTCGCAGCCGTATCCGATTTAAATGCAGCATCCCAACAAGGCTTAGCAGAACGCTTTGACAGCACTGTGGGCGCCAATACAGTCCTCATGCCATTCGGTGGCAAATTCCAAAAAACGCCTACCCAAGGCATGGTTGCTAAATTACCGGTTCTAAACGGTGAAACTACAACGGCTAGTATTATGACTCATGGTTTTGTGCCTGAGTTATCTGCATGGAGCCCTTATCATGGTGCGCAATATGCAGTACTTTTATCTGTAGCAAAATTAGTAGCTCTTGGCGGTCGCCGAGAAGACGCATACTTAACATTACAAGAATATTTTGAACGCCTCAACTCTAAAGAATCTTGGGGTAAGCCAGTAGCAGCTTTACTTGGTGCTTATAAAGCACAAAAAGAACTTGAAATCGGCGCTATCGGCGGCAAGGACTCTATGAGCGGTACATTTATGGATCTTACCGTTCCCCCTACCCTCGTATCCTTTGCGGTTGGTACAGCTCATGTAGATAATATCGTGAGCCAAGACCTTAAAGGCGTGGATCACCGCCTCGTATTCTTCGATGTACCTCGTACATACGATGACACCCCTGATTGGGATCGATTCAAAGAAAACTGCGATACACTACAAGAACAAATTGAAAAAGGTCGCGTTTACTCTGCCTATGTAGTTGATCAAGGCGGCATTCCTGAAGCAGTCACTAAAATGGCCCTTGGCAACAATATTGGTGTTAAATTCGATAAATACGCTGAACGTGGTATCTTCCAACCAGCTCTTGGTTCCTTCATCGTTGAAGTAGATATTACGGCTGTTAATTATCTTTTAGAATTACCTGATGTGAAAGTTATCGGCGTAACCCAAGCCACACCTGTTATCGAATGGGAAGGTCAATCCGTATCGCTCAAAGAAGTACAAGCGGCCTATGAAGCACCTCTAAACGATATCTTCCCAATGTACGCACCAAACGGCTTTGGTGAAGCAGTCGCTTATATTCATGATCAACACGCTAAACCTCGCAGCGCCTCCCTAGGTGCCAAACCAAAAGTTCTTATTCCAGTATTCCCTGGCACAAACTGCGAATTTGACTCTGCTCGCGCCTTTGAACGGGCTGGTGCAGAAACAGATATCGTGCTTATCCGCAACCAAACTCCAGAACAATTAAAAGAATCTATCGACGTAATCAAAGCTAAATTAGCAGAGTCTCAAATTCTTATGTTCCCAGGAGGTTTCAGTGCTGGTGATGAGCCAGATGGTTCTGGTAAATTCATAGCCACCCTCTTCCGCAACCCATACCTTGCAGAAGGTTTAGAAAACCTCTTGTACAAACAAGATGGCCTTGTATTAGGTATTTGTAACGGCTTCCAAGCGCTCATCAAGTTAGGCTTATTACCTGGTGGACATATTGAAACGTTAACTGCAGATCATCCTACATTGACATACAATACCATTGGTCGTCACTTGTCTCGCATGGTCAACACGAAAGTTATTTCCACTAAATCTCCGTGGATGAGCGATGCCAAGGCAGGTGAAATTTACACGGTACCAATTTCCCACGGCGAAGGTCGATTTATTGCTTCTCCTCAACAAGTGTTGGAGTTCAATAAAACTGGCCAAATCGCTACACAATATGTAGACTTTGATGGTATTGCCTCCATGGATAGTCGCTTCAATCCAAATCAATCTGTAGCCGCTATCGAAGGTATTTATAGCCCTGATGGTCGCGTATTCGGCAAAATGGCACACTCCGAACGCTGTGGTGCAGGCATTAGCAAAAATATTCCTGGACAACTAGAAATGCCAATTTTTACATCTGGTGTAAAATACTTCAAATAATTGATTACTATGAACTTTCTTGTGAAAGCCTACTTCTTCAAGTAGGCTTTTTCAATATTGATTTTTTTCGAAAATATTAGTATTATAAATTGATACTATATTTACAAACATGAGTTCTCATGTAAAGCTATACATACCTAGTGTGGGTTAAGAAAGGATTTTATTATGCATTGTGCTCAGAAAATGACTCATAATATCTACTGGATTGGTAGTAATGACTGGACAACAGAACGTTTCGAAAACTTATTTCCTATTCCAAATGGTGTTAGCTATAACAGCTATTTCATCGACGATGAAAAAACTTGTGTGGTAGACTCTGTAGATGCTGAAATTCGTGAAGAGTACTTCGACAACTTGACTCACCTCTTAAATGGTCGTGAACTTGATTACATCGTCGTAAACCATATGGAACCTGATCATTGCCAAACATTATTGGAAACATTGGAACGGTATCCAAATTGTAAAATGGTAGGTAATGCTACAACATTCCGCATGTTTGAGCAATTCTATAACACTCCAAAACCAGAACAATACCATCAAATTAAAGAAGGCGATGAAATCTGTTTAGGTAAACATACTTTAGTTTCTTACACTATGCCTATGGTTCACTGGCCTGAAGTAACTTGTACATACGAAAAATCTACAGGCACATTGTTCTCTGCAGATGCTTTTGGTACATTCGGTACAGTTAATGGTAATATCTTTGCTGATCAAACCGATTTCGTAGCTACATACGAAGAGGAAGCTCGCCGTTACTATACAAATATCGTTGGTAAATACGGACCACAAGTACAAAATGCGCTTCGCAAAATTTCTAGCCTTGATATCAAACGGATTGCTCCACTTCATGGTCCAATCTGGCGCACCCCTGAATCTATCCAATATATCACGCACAAATACTTACATTGGTCCAGCTATACAGCTGAGAAAAAAGGTGTTGTTATCGCTTTTGGTTCCATGTACGGCAATACTCGTGCTATTGCTCAACAATTGGCTAAACAACTATCTAAACGTGGCGTTACAGATATCAGAATTTACGATGTTTCCAAAACTAATGCTTCCTACATCATTTCCGATGCTTGGAAATATACTAACTTGGTAACTATCGCACCTACATATAACTTGAATCTATACCTTACTATGGAAAACTTTATCCATGAATTAAAAGCCCTTAACTTCCAAAACCATAAGGTATCCATCATCGGTAACCACTCTTGGGCTTCTGCTGCTATGAAAACAATGGTTTCCCATTTCGAAAATGACTTCAAAGACATTGAAATCGTTTCCGAACCACTAGATATCAAATCCTCTTTGAAAGAAGAAGATCTTCCATTAATTGAAAAAATGGCAGACGATATAAAAGCGTCCATTGAAGCTGCTGAAATTAAAGACGTATTCTAATACAAGAGCCGCCTATTTAGGCGGCTTTTTCTTTTTATATACCAGATTTTATACGCCTAAAACCAGGCTATGTTTTTTGATTTATATCCATTTATTGAAATCAAATACTATATTTTAAAAGCCTTGTAAATATGCAATAATTCTACTATTTTTTTGCTTGACATAAATCTAACTTTTTCATATACTATACAAGTACCTGTTACACAACAGAATACATGGAGAGGTGTCCGAGCGGCTGAAGGAGCATGATTGGAAATCATGTGTGCGGTTATCCCGTACCCAGGGTTCAAATCCCTGTCTCTCCGCCATAGTAAAAGCAGTGCTTTCGCACTGCTTTTTTATTTGCATATAAAGAAAAAGCTATTCGAATTATACTCGAATAGCTTTTTGTATATCACACTATATTAGTTGTGAATTTTCTTTGCAATATCACCGATAATTTCAGGTGTTGTTCTACAACAGCCACCAATGATTTCAGCTCCAGCTTTTCGCCATACTTCAACGTAGTCTACAAATGATGCAGCATCGCCATACCAAGTTTTAGTTTTACTATCATAGCTTTCACCAAGATTAGGATATACAGCAATCGGTTTATCTGTAACAGTACGAATATCTTTTATCAATGATTCTACATATTCCGGTTTAGTACAATTAATGCCAATCCCTGTAATAGGATGTACCTTGTCGATCATTTGTGCACATTTAATAATGGTTTCGCCACTAGAAACATGGTGCCCATCTTTACAGGAAAAAGCAATCCATGCAGGAATACCTTTGGATGTAAACGGATCAGACATAGCTCTCGCAATAGCGATCGCTTCAGCATAAGACGGTATGGTTTCAAAGGATAATATATCTGGATTTTCTTCACAGAATAACGCTAATCGAGGAATATGGAATACCTCTAGATATTCTGTTTGTACATCAGGATACCCACGGTATTCAGAACCATCTGCCAAGAAAGCGCCATAAGGACCTACAGAGGCTGCCACCAACGGTTTAGGTAAAGCACCTTCAGAAAAATATTTAACCCCCTCAGGAGTCTCTTCACCAAGCTTAATACCACGCAATGTAAGCGCCCCATTCGCCTTTGCTTCTAAAAACTCATTACGAGCTTGCACAGCTATACGAACAGATAGTTTAACGAGCTCTATCGCTTCTTCCGTGCCATAACCTAAACCTTTAAAGCCTGCTACTGTCGCTTGATAGCCAGAGCTTTGAATGATATCGGCACCAGCAGCTAAATAAGAAATATGTATTTTCTTAATGATATCTGGCTGATCCATGAGAACTTTAGCAGACCACAACTTATGTTGAATATCACAGCCATAACGCTCTAATTCGGTCCCTAAAGCTCCATCTAAGACGAGGGCGCCCTTTTCCTTAATAATATCTAAAAATGCACTTCGTTTAGCCATCATATCACCCATTCTATACATACCTCATATAACACGAGGCTTACCTAGCATATTATATCAAATAATACATTCTGGTACTATCTACAAACTATTTTAATACCTCTGCTGGAGGCTCCTTACCAAACCATTTCTTATAAATTTCTGCGTATTTACCATTTGCTTTGATCTTAGCCAAACCATCATTGATTTTGTTAAGCAACTCTGTATTGCCTTTTTTCACAGCAATACCTAGTGGTGCCGCATCATAGTCCTCTCCAGTAACCTTTGCGATACCTTTGCCCTTACCATTAACATAATATTCGTTTACTGGTGTATCGTTGATAACTACATCAACGCCTTTATTTTGTAGTTCTAAGAAAGCATCGACGATGATATTAAACTGACGTACCTCGGCATTTGGAATCTTGCTAGCAATCTCTGCACCAGTAGAACCAATAGAAACACCAATGCGTTTCCCTTCTAGATCCTTAAAGCTGTTAATATTGGTGTTATCAATGTTCACAACGAGACCATTACCTGCAATATAGTACGGTTTACTAAAATCAACGGATTTTGCTCGTTCTTCAGAAATAGTCATATCCGAAATAGCGATGTCGATGGTATTACTTTGTAATGCTGGTAAAAGCGCATCAAAGTTTAGATTTTGAATATCTGCTTCTATGCCCTCTTCGTTTGCAATAGCATTAATAATATCAATATCAAAACCAGCTAATTTACCACTATCTTTATCTTTAAAACCAAATGGTGCATAGGTCGCATCAGTACCAACGCGCCATGCCTTCTGACTATTCCCCTCCTGACCACAGCCTGCGATTAATAAACTACTAGCAATGGTGAAAGCCCCTAATAGAGCTGCTATTTTCTTAAATTTCATATTATTATCCTTACTTCTCTCTGTTCTATCTAGAAACAGAGTTCTTCTTAATCAACTAATATATCTATACTTACACTTATGAGCATAATAAAAATAATACCTCTAAAGGTATTATAGTTTTATGATAACATTCGATATAGTACGGGTCAATAAATCCAACTATACCAATAGGTATTGAATTGATATAGTTTTTAGCTATATCGAAAATAACATTCCTAAGTATATAAAAAGACCGCCTTTACCAAGCATAGATGAAACTTGATAAAGGCGGTCATCTCCAAAATGGAGGATTCCTGGTTATTTATAGAATAAATAAGCTATTCAATTCATTTAGGATATATAGTATGTAATTTATTTAGCATGTTTAGCTTTTATATACATAGCTACCTTGTACAAGAACGTACAGAGTAATAAATACATTACGATACTGAGATATGTCGCTTCAGGTGTTTCTACCCAAGCTTGAGCAAATACATCAACACCTGCAATACGAAGCACTGCACTAAACAAGGAGCCAATAGCACCACCAGCTACGAGACCAGAGGCAATTGTACTACCTTTGGAGAAGCGAAGATCTGCCAATTCTTTGTCTTTTGTACTATTTTGTACAAGATACGCAATCAAACCTCCGATAAGTAATGGTGTATTAATTTCCATTGGCAAGTATGTGCCCAAGGCAAATGCCAACGGTGGAACTCTTACCATCCACAAGATAATTGCAAATAATGCACCAGCCATGTATAGAGGCCATTGAGCACTACCACCAGTCATCATTGGCTCAATGATGGCAGCCATAGCGTTCGCTTGAGGTGCATTTAATGCGTGATCTCCTACAAATCCATAAGCATCGTTCAAAAGAATCATAACACCTACAGAAAGTACGGCACAAAGAATAGTACCAACGATTTGCCATTGTTCCATTTTCTTAGGTGTAGCACCTGTCATATGTGCCACCTTAAGCTCAGACATGAAGTTACCAGCCATCCCAATAGTAGTACCAATAAAGGATGCCATCATGAGGACTGCTATCATACCGACCTTACCAGTCATACCTGCTGCGGTTAAGCATACAGCGGAGATAATAATCATAAAGATTGTCATACCTGAAACCGGTTCTGTACCTGTATAAGCGATGGAGCTAATCCCCACTACAGACAATAGGAAGGACATAATAAGAACGATTAAGAACGCTACAATTGTTTGTCCGAAGCTTTCAGCATACATAAAATGGAAATATGCTGCAAATAAAACTGTACATAACAAGATACCAGCACCAATCCAAGATGTAGGTACGTCACGTTGTGTACGAAGCAAATTAACATCTACAGTTTTAGAACTAAAGATGTCAAGCACTGCATTTTTAACAACATTTGCTACCACTTTAGACATTGTAATTAGACCGATGATGCCTGCCATAGCGAGCATGCCGATACCAATATGACGAACATAATCAAGGAATACCTTGCGAATTGGGGCCTCCCCTAATGGAACTGCATGGCCGCCAATTTGCATGATATGTTCAGGCGCTAAATAGTACACAATCGGAATACATACAAACCAAGAGAAGAAAGAACCGGCTGCAATGATAGCCGCATAGCGAAGTCCCGTAAAATAACCAAGGCCAAGCAATGCTGCATCAGTATCTACCGCTGCGGTTAGCTTAGTTTGATCTGCAAGGGCTGCCCCCCACTTAAAGGTAGCAGTGCGAATAACCTCTTGCCACCACCCCAAACTATTAAGAATAAAGTCATACACGAGAGCAATTAAACCAGAGCCAAGCATAAGTTTTGCTTTGCTGCCCTCATTACTCATCAATACTTCCGCTGCAGCACGACCACTTGGGAACGGATACACATAGTGCATTTCCTCAACGAAATAGCGACGGAACATAACGCATAATAAAACACCTAAAACACCGCCAAGAATGATAGGAATCGCCATTTGTACAAATGATACATCTGTTACATTCCAGATGTAAAGAGCTGGCAAGAAGAACATAGCCCCTGCTAATGTGTTCGTACTAGAACTAGCGATAGCTTGAATGTGTACCGTTTCGGCAAAAGCATTTTGCCGCTTTAAAATAACTGCTGTACCCATAGCAAGTACAGATACTGGCGCAAAAGCATCTACTGTTTGACCGATTTTCAAACATAAATAGCCAACAGCCAGTGTGAAAACTGCCGCATAGAACAAGCCCCAGAAGACTACATATGAGTTAATCTCTACGTAATCTTTCTTAGGATCTAACACCGGTTCTATGGGTGGAATGGAACGAACCTCGTCCGACATAGTAAAACCTCCTCACAGAAAAAGTACAAACGTATAACTATTCACCTTTATACTAACACGGTACTACACATGGTTCAATGGTATTCTATGCACTATGCGAATAAAACAATACACCCCCTATAAATAATTATTTTGCATTTTTGGCGTCCCTGTTCTACAATGAAAGTATATTAAGAATCTCTATTATGTAACGGTATCGTATACTGCCCTGTATAACACGTATGTTTACTTACGAGGAGGCTCATTATGGAATCAATGGTCGAACGTTTTGTACGCTATACGAGCATAAATACACGGTCTAATGAGGAAAGTACAACCATTCCTAGTACTCAAACTCAAGTAGACTTTGCTACGAATGTGCTCGTCCCCGATTTAAAAGCAATAGGATTAGATGAGGTTATTTATAATCGTGAAAATGGTTTTGTCATCGGCACATTAAATGCTAATACTGATGAGAAAACTCCTTCCATCGGCTTCATTGCCCATATGGATACAGCTGATTATAACGCAGAAAATATTAAGCCTCGTATCGTAGAAAACTATGATGGTAGTGATATTTGCCTTAACGAAGAACATCAAATCTTCACCCGTCGTACAGATTTTCCTAACCTAAAAAATTACATTGGCAAGTCCTTAGTTGTAACCGATGGTCTAACACTCCTCGGTGGTGATGACAAGGCTGGCATCTGTGAAATCATGGAAGCCCTCGCCTATCTCGTATCTCACCCAGAAATTAAACATGGTAAAATCATGTGTGCTTTCGGTCCAGATGAAGAAATCGGTACTGGTGCTGACCACTTCGATGTTAAACAATTTCCTGTAGACTATGCTTACACTATCGATGGTGAAAGCCTAGGCCAACTCGAATATGAAACCTTTAACGCTGCTGGCGGTACAGTAACCCTCAAAGGCGTATCCGTTCACACAGGTACTGCCAAAGGCATTATGATCAACTGTGCTAAACTAGCTATGCAATTTGACGCTTTATTACCAGGAGCAGCTGTTCCTGAGCACACATGTGGTCGCCAAGGTTTCTTTATGCTCATGAGCATGGAAACACAAGTAGATACCGGTAAAATGAACTATATTATCCGCGACCATAATAAGGAATTGTTCGAAGCAAAAAAAGCATTCTTCTTACAAGCAGGTCAAACATTGAATGAAATATATGGGCGTGAAGTATGTGAGGTCTCTGTAAAAGACCAATACTATAACATGTACGATATCATCAAAGACAATATGGAATGCGTAAACGTAGCCAAAGCAGCAATGAAAAAAGCTGGAATTACACCTATTTGTGATCCTATTCGCGGTGGTACAGATGGATCCAAAATCTCCTTCATGGGCATTCCTACACCAAATATTTTTACAGGCGTAGAAAACCTACATGGTCGTCATGAATTCGCATGTATCGATGATATGAAAAAAGCTGTTGAAGTTATCGTTAATATTGTAAATATTGAAAAATAATAATATTAGCAAAGCAGTACTAGATAACCAAAAAGGACTATACGAGCCTAGGCTCGTATAGTCCTTTTATTTTACATTTTACGCAAGCTTACCATTATGTTTACGATTCCTAATTTCTTCTTCTTCAGCGCGAGCTTTCAACGAGAGGTCTCTCTCAGTCCCCACATAACGACCATATAATAAATAATAAGCAACTAGTGCAAGCAGCGCCACAACAACAGTTACATGGAACATACTAGTATAACCTACAACCTCTTTAACAGCGCCTAAAATATAGGGGCCAAAGCCTAGCCCCATGTCCAAGGCAATAAAGTATGTGGATGTGGCAACACCAATACGATGAACAGGTACTATTTTAACAGTAACAGCTTGTCCGTTGGACATAAATGTACCATATCCAAGACCAACAAACACAGCCGATAAAAGCACAAGCCATGTGGAGTGAGCGATGGATAATAAGAAAATACCAAGTGCTAAGGATACAAAACAAGGATAAAGAACAAAGTTTTCCCCTTTCATATCAAACACAATGCCAAGCAATGGTCTTGTTATAGTAATAACTACAGCATATACAACAAAGAAGAAGGTACCTGCCATAATAAGATCTAGGTCTTTTGTGTAGGCTGCCATAAAGCCAATAACACCAGAGTAGGCAAAACCGACTAGAATGGAAACAAGACTGATTGAATTCATCCGTGGTTCAATGTAGTCCGAGATTCTAATGCCCTTATGTGCTTCAGATTCGATACCAAGTTTAGGTTCATTAAATTTCATGATTACTGAGCCAATACCACAGAGGATGATAAGTGCAACACAGAATGCGATGATGAAATCATAACCAAGACTATGAAGCATCAAGATACCTAAGAATGGCCCTACTGCAGCTGCTAGAGAGGTAGATAAACCATAATAGTTAATCCCTTCCCCACGGCGTGACGTAGGAATAATAGCAGCTATGATAGTACTTGTAGCAGTAGATGTAATACCATAAGCAAAACCATTTAAGAAACGAACACTATCAAGCATTAGTAAATTAGGTGTGTAGAAATACATAGCCGTTGAAATCAAGTAAATCAATAACCCTAAATAGAGCATCTTGCGACACCCTAGGATACTGATAAACCGCCCTGCCAACAAACGGGCTACAACGGTGCCAATAATATATATACCAACAGCAAGTCCCGCTTGACTAGCCGTAGCATGAAGATTATCTTTTGCTACAACCGCAATAATAACGATTAATAAATAATAAATTAAAAATACTAAGAAATTAATCAAAGTATCAAGGACAAAGGATTTTGTCCACAAGGCCTCCTTAGCCTTATCCATATTATCAACTCCATTTTTTAAATTATTGTCAACCAGTTTGCGACAACGGTTAATTATAAACCTCTCATTATAAAAAACAAGAATTAAAATATTATATATCTCATCAATTTTATTTATAACAAACTACATATTCACAATAAATATGCATTAATTTCCATTTTAATACCTCATATATTTTTACGATATAAAAGCACCTTCAATAGCGACAGATGAGACCAAAAGACTCAAAGCCAACTATTAAAGGTGCTACTTTAAATATTTATTTTGTTTTTAGACCACAAGCTTTGAAGAAATTCTTGTACGCTTCAGCCTTTTTCGGTAGGCTCAACGGATAGGCACGTGATGTAGATGGCAAACGTGTCAATGTCAATTCCCGACCATTAAATACAAAAGGAATTGTTTCACCAGTTTTAGGTAATTTAACCTTTTCTGGTAAAAGGCTCAATAAAATCTCCGTAGCCTTGCCGCCTGTTGTACCAATATGCTTACAGTCAGGGATTTGCTCCAGTACGTCCGCAAGTGGAACTGGTTCAACGACCTTAAGAAATGCATCAGATGCATTCCCTTTTTCGCGAATAGCTTTCAAAACAGTAGGACAAGATGCAATTCCAGCTTCAGACAAAAAGGCTTTAATCTTCTCAGGATCCATCGCTTTTTCCTCACCATTTCTAAAATGATCCTTTTCATCAAAGAATACGAGGCCAAAAACACGCCACATATCATTTTGGAAATTTGGATAATGGAATTCCATAGCACGTTTTGATTGTTCTGGAGGAAATGTGCCCATCATCATGACTGTTGCCTTCTTTGGTAAGAATGGAGGGAATGGTCTTGTTTCAATTGTTTCTGCCATATAGCATCAACTCCTTTCACATTCTAATATGAACTTAATTTTCAATACAATATATGAGATATATCACACATTATAATCCAATTAGCTCCTAGGTGAAAGCAACTAAAGAACTTATTAAAATATATCAACAGACTTACATTATCTATTATTATTGGCCAATTGGTTGAGAAACTAAGGTATTAATATGATCAAAACCAACTGGTGTCGGAGATACGAGATACAAGCAAATTACAGCAGCCACGGCAAAACCGATTGCTAAATAAGAGAAACTGCCATTCCGAGGAAATTCATACATACCAAAGAGGCGTATCCCTATAGCAGCACCAATAGCTGTAATCAAAGACGGTATAGAAAAAATGTTATAAAAGCCGAATACTACCATAAGGCCTGCATAGCCACCTACTACAGTAACCATAGGCAACATGCGATCCATTGGATTTGGAATAGATCGCGTAAGTGCAGCTGGATAATATGAAGCCTCTACGCCAAACATGCCTAAGAATATATTAAAACCAGCCCAAATGCTATCCCATACGCTTCTAAAAGCATCTCTATGCTTGCCGGCATACCATGCAAAGTCCGTAACGATTAAAATGGATAAGCCTACACAGACAAAATAGAATTCACTAGGAATTTTAGGACCTATATAAGCACCTACAGCTGTTGCAACAGCACTCAAAATCGATGCTACTATTACGCGCTGTAAACGAGGTCGTTTATTTTCAGGAATGCGTTTATACACAGTAGCCAATAACTCTAAAACAAAGCAAGCCATAAAAACAGCAATGCCTGCAGCAGGAACAAAGAACGCGCTTACCAAACTCAAAATGAAGGGAATGCACAAGCGCCATTTAGGGAATAAAACAAGATCTTTATAATCTAAACGAATATCTTGTGTTTCCATAGTGAAGTTATTGTACACCACAAAGAGCAACATAAAGGCGATTACGTCAACCGCAGTTGCACCCCAAATCAATAAAGTTGGTACTACAACCATAGATAAGGCTACCCCAGAAAGGCGAGATAAACCAGCAGCCACTAAGCCCAGTAATAAAAACGGTGTTAAAGCAGATATAATTTCGAGCATAATATTCCTCCCATCATTGTATAAATTTAAGTATATAGTATCTACCACACTACATCAAGGAGAGATATATTTTTTCATAGCTAGACGCTTTCGCACAGCAGAGGTAGAGCATCCCATCACCTGTGCAATCTTTGCAACTCCATAACCTTGTGCACGGAGTTTTTTAATCTTATTTTCGTCTAGATCAAGAGTATTTGCCCTTATTTCTATACCTTGCTCTCGCAAATACATCGCCACTGTAGAACCACGTATCCCATAAGCCAGTCCAATGTCATCTGTACTCATGTGATGATGAATATATAAATAAGCCATCTCTTCTACGCGCATAGGCTTTCGAACTTTAGGAAGTAAGCAATTCCCCATATGCCGCAATACATGGTGAACTTTCCATCGCGATATACCATACATACGAGCAATGGCATCTGTACTATTTCCACTTTTATAAGCCCTACATATACGTACTACATCTATAGAGACGTTTTTATTTGATTGCTGACAAGCCAATCCATATTCCTTCAAGCGATTCGCCATCGTCGTAATAGACACATCATAACGCTTTGCTAATGAATGGAGCGACCACTTACCGGTCTCATACAAAGCTTGTACATGAACCATATTGATTTCTTTCTTCAGAGGCCTCCGTTCGATATCGTACGCTTTCATACGGCGCATGATGGTATCTACACTACATTGAAAATAATCCGCCACATCGCGAACGCTCCATTGTTTCTCTATATATAATTGCTGCAACAGCTGTTTTGGTATAACACGCACATTACGATACATAATTTTGCCCTTCCTTATAAACGAACTCCTTCCCCTATTATTGTGAAAGTTTCACTAGGAAAAAACAATAAAAAAGAGGTTCCTAATAGTCACATAGGTGACCAATAGGAACCTCTTTCAATATGTAATTATATGCCCCACATTATGATATGTGACAGTATGGTTGCTATACCACATCAGTGCACAATCCATTATTATTTATATTCCAATAAAACCATAATTGGTTTATACACTTATAAATAGATTACTTCATTAACGGTATCTACGTTCAAGAGCTTTAGGTTTACTTAAAATGATGAACCATTTCATGCCCTCTTTTAAAGCATGATTAGATTTACGACCGCGAGTTGAAGTCGCAGCTAGAGCAGTAGGCGCAGTTGTAATGCCTACATTTTCAATAAGAACTTGCCCCTCTTTAGCTACTTTATCTCGTTTAAACTCAGCTAGTCTTTCACTTAAGGTCGGCCCCGTAACAGCTTCTCTATCTAAGCGAGTCTTACTGGTAGTATAACTTGGAGTGCTACTGGAACTTTTCATTGATAAGGCTTCAATATCTCGTTGAGCTGCTGCAGCCTCTTCATTGAAATGTATGTCCTCCATAGTTTTCGATGGTGCTTCTGGTTGCTGATTTACAATCGGTTTATCTTCATAAGAGTCCCGATAAAAGTCATCAACCTTAGACAAATCATCCATAGACGGTTCATCTACCTTGCGTTCTATGGAGATGCCATATTCGCGCTCCATATCTTCCCAAGTTCCGCCACTAGAGCTTTCATACTCATCATACTCTTCAGACTCTTCAGTATTCTTATTTTTTATAATGGAAAAAGCAATGTACGCTATGATACCTAAAACAAAGATTGGATTATGCGAAAAGATGGATAGCACTGAAGACAAAATAGAGTCCATAGCTACTCCTATTCACCATCTGCTAAGTTTTCACGCATTTTAGTGTCTGCAATAATATTGTTCATATTGTAGTAATCCATAACGCCAAGATTACCATTTCTGAAAGCTTCTGCCAATGCTTTAGGGACTTCAGCTTGTGCTTCCACAACCTTAGCTTGCATGTCTTGTGTTTTAGCACGCATTTCTTGTTCTGTAGCAACAGCCATTGCACGACGTTCTTCCGCACGAGCTTGAGCGATTTTCTTATCCGCTTCCGCTTGGTCAGTTTGCAATTGAGCGCCAATGTTACGTCCCACGTCTACGTCAGCGATATCGATGGACAAGATTTCGAATGCAGTACCCGCATCAAGGCCTTTACCCAATACAGTACGGGAAATGTGATCTGGATTTTCCAATACATCTGTATGTTCTTCAGAGGAACCTACGGTCGTAACGATACCTTCACCTACGCGGGCAATAATTGTAGCCTCACCAGCACCACCAACGAGGCGATCGATATTAGCACGTACAGTTACACGAGCACGAACTTTCAATTCGATACCATTTTTTGCTACTGCAGAGATAATTGGAGTTTCAATAACCTTAGGATTAACGGACATTTGAACCGCTTCCAATACATCACGACCTGCGAGGTCGATAGCTGCGGAACGTTCAAAGGTCAATGGAATAGATGCCCGTTCAGCGGCAATCAAAGCGTCTACAACGCGGTCAACGTCACCACCAGCTAGGTAATGCGCTTCCAACTGATTTACATTCACATCAAGACCAGCTTTATTAGCTTTAATCAAAGGCATTACGATTTGAGACGGATTTACACGACGTAAGCGCATACCTACAAGTGTAAAGATACCTACGTTAACGCCCGCTGCTAGAGCAGATACCCAAAGCCCTAATGGCACAACATATAAGAATACCATAATACCAATCAGCAAAATGGGAATCAAAATTAAAATACCTACATCCATAATAACCTCCATTATTTACAACGATGTTGCGAAAGCTTAATCACGCTTTCTAACAATATTGCGGCCACCTACAACGCGAAGTACCACAATAGGTGAACCGGCATCGATGAAGTCACCTTCGGTCACAACATCTACCAAATTACCATTAATTTTAGCAATACCTGCAGGGCGTAGTGTTGTATGAGCTACGCCTTCCTTGCCAGCCAAATCTTCTAATACATCATTAGATATATAACCAGCTTTTGTCGTAGATCGTTGCCCTAAAGTAAACAATTTGCCTATCCAAGTCTTTTCAAAGTGATTAAAGAACACGATGATAATGACAATTAACAAGGCTGTTAATCCTAGTACGGCATACAATGCTACCGTACCTTCCCCAAGAGCTACATAAACGCCCCAAAGGAATGCGCAATAACCGATAAGACCTAAAATACCGCCTGGTACTACGAGTTCTACAGCCATCAAGGAAACACCGATAGCCATCCATATTAAAAACTCCATAGGCCCTCCTCTCTATAATTAATTTTATGCAACTTATATGTTCATTATACAATATTGAGGATAAATTATAAAGACACTAAATAAAAACGACTACTTTCACAGATACAATCTGATTCAGTAGTCGTTTATTATATTGAATACAAGTCAATTTACTTTAATCTCAAGGTTCTATGCCAAGAGCTCGAAGTCGTATAAGGTTATACTTCTGTTTTTTTCAATTGGTCGTTGCCAACGCCTGTTTTTTGAAGGATCAATAAGCAAATGCTCATCGCCATACCTACTACAGTAGCAAGCCCCATCCCTTTTAACACTACAGGTCCAACAGCAAGTTCTGCGCCGCTAAGACCTACTACAAGGATAACGGATGTAAGAATCATATTAACAGGGTTTGTATAATCCACCTTACGTTCTACAAGCATACGCAAGCCAGATGCTGCGATAATGCCGAACAAGAGAATAGAAACCCCACCCATAACAGGTACTGGGATAGCATGAATAAGTGCTGCCACTTTACCAACAAAGGATATAATCATCGCAAGAACTGCAGCACCACCAATTACCCATACGCTAAAACAACGAGTAATGGCAAGTACGCCGATGTTTTCACCATATGTCGTATTTGGTGTAGCACCAAAGAAACCAGAAAGAATATTTGCAAGGCCATCACCAAGCAAGGATCTTTGTAGACCAGGCTCTTTCATCAAGTCTTTAGCGACGATATTACTAGTAACAACTAAATGACCAACATGCTCTGCAAATACTACGAAGAGCGCCGGCATAATCATGATAATCGCATTGATATCAAATACAGGCATGCCATAGAACTGAGGCAATGAAAGCCAAGGAGCAGCTTCTACACCAGAGAAGTCAACAACTCCCATCACAGCAGACAATACATAACCAGAGACAACACCGATAAGAACAGGAATAACAGCTAAGAAACCACGGAACACAACAGTTCCAAGCAAGGTAACAACTAAGGAAAACATAGAGATAATAACAGCTTGGCTATGGCTCATGCCTAAATCTTGATTACCGATAAGGCCAGACATACTCATCGCTACTGGCGCTAATTCTAAGCCGATAATCGCTACGATAGCACCCATTGCCGCTGGTGGGAATAATTTATCAATCCAACGCGTACCAATATAACGGACGAGAACAGATAAAATTACAAAAGATAGACCAAATACAACAAAGGCCCCTTTTGCCGCTTCATAACCAAGACCTGCAGATAACACACCTGCTACAGGCGCAATAAAAGCAAAGCTGGAACCAAGATATGCAGGAATCTTACCCTTACACACAAATAGGTACAATAATGTACCAATACCATTCATAAACAATGCTGTTGCAGGGTCTACTTTTAATAAATACGGTACCAATACAGTAGAGCCAAACATGGCAAATAAATGTTGAAAACTAAGTGGTAACATTCGGCCCCATGATGGGCGTTCTTGAATATCAATATAATCTTTCATCGTTTCTCCTCACACACAATATAACGATGCTAAGTTCATATAGTACAGTCCTTAAATATACTCTATGAATTTACACAAACAGATTCATCTTATGATACATACGTTAGATATTAACGTTCAAATTTAGTCTATCTACGAGTCGACTTTTTAGAAGGCCGTGGTTTAAACGGTCCAGGCATATTTGTCTTATTAGTACGTGTCGTAGCAGCAGGCTTGAAACGACTTTGTGTTTCTTCACGCAAAGATGGTAATGGTTCAGCTGTACCAACTGGTTTTACCCCTTCTACATTACGACGACCAATACTTGCCAGCAACCCAATAGCCATGAAATTCATCAGTAATGAAGAGCCGCCATAACTAACAAACGGTAATGGTACCCCTGTTACAGGCATGATACCACATACCATGGCGATGTTAAACAAGGCCTGACCACTGATAAGCAATGTTATTCCCATTGCTAACCATTTGCCAAATTCATCACGAGCCTTATTAGAAATGCGGAACCCAAAATAGGTAAAAGCTGCAATCAGAACGACAACAAACACTGCACCAATGAAGCCCATTTCTTGCGCCCATACAGCAAAAGCAAAGTCCGTGTGTGCTTCTGGTAAGTAGAAATACTTTGATGTACCTTGCATAAAGCCTTCGCCTAAAATGCCACCAGAACCTACAGCCAACAAACCTTGAACTGTTTGATACCCCATATCCTGTGCATGAGGCCAAGGATCAAACCAAGATTGAATACGTTCCCAACGATATGGCGACATACGAGCTGCAATAAAGCCAAGAAATCCAGCTATCGCAAAAGCTCCGCCAAAGAATTTTCCATCAAAACCCGCTAAATAGATGAGCACAAATGAAAAGCCAAAAATCAATACGGTAGTGCCCATATCTGGTTGCAAGATTGTTAAGCCTGCAAATATAATTGGCCATATTAACATTGGCAACATATAACTTATACGTTCACTAAAATAACCTTGTAAATTAATGAGAGGGTTAGTATGCTTTGGTTTTCCCCATTTCCGCATGGTGCTCAATTTAGCCGACGTCCATATTAAGGCAGCCAATTTCGCAAATTCTGAAGGTTGAATCGATACAGGCCCAATAACAATCCAACGACGTGCACCATTAATGACTGCACCAATCACAAGAACTAAAATCATACCAATTAGTGTAGCAATCATAATTCTTTGCAACATGTGAGGCTTCTGTAACTGACGGTAATCGTAACGATACAATATAACACCTGCCGCCATAGACAAAAACAAGAATGTCATATGTTTTAAAAAGTATCCTAATAATCCCGTATTTTCATAGATAGAGCTGATATACGTAGCACTAAAGATATTTACACTGCCTATAATTGTAATGAGAAGAATAGGTAAGAGCATACCTTGTAAGTCATTTTTAAAGAGTGAGCCCCACCGACTATCCCCCTTATTCGGTGTTTGCATGTTAAGCCTCCTTTTGAACTTTTGGCTTAATTGCTTCTAAGCGGAAAATAGGTTGTCCTTTTTTACTAAATTTCTCTTCATACTCAGTTTTTACATTTGGAAGGTCTGTGCTATGTAAATCATACGTTACATTTTTAAGCTCCCAACCACACGCTTTAAACTCTTCAAGAGAGAACATGAACAACCCTTCATTATCTGTCTTAAAGTGAACTTCTCCACCATCTTTCAAAAGGCGGGCATAACGATCGAGGAATGTGTGATATGTAAGGCGGCGTTTTGCATGTTTAGCCTTAGGCCAAGGATCACAGAAGTTAATATAGAAACGATCAACTTCTCCAGGTGCCACTATCTCTTCGATACCTGCAATATCAAATAGAGAGACCTTTGCATTGTTTCGCTCTCCTTCAAAGATTTTTTGTGCTGCATAATAGATAACACCCATTTGTACTTCAAAACCTACGAAGTTAGCATTTGGATACGCTTCAGACATCCCCGCAATAAAGCGACCTTTCCCCGTCCCTAGTTCCATATATAATGGGTACTCAGGATGTTCAAATAATTCACGCCACTTGCCTTTAAACTCTTCTTGTCCAGACAAAATGATGTGAGAGTCATATTCGTGGATAGCTTCATCAATCCATGGTTTTCTACGAAGGCGCATACTTTCTCCTTACATCTATTTTTAATAATATATTTATATTTGTTTATATTTATTATTACAGGTCATATACCTATCTTATTAATTATAGAAAAGGGGACCTTAAACGTCAATTACATTCTATGGATTTAATCCTAATCATTAAAACTGTGAAAGTAGAAGCCATAAAAAAAGACCTACTTCCGAAAGAAGTAGGTCTACATTTTATTGGAAAATCATAGCTTCTAAATTTTCAATTTGATATTGACTTAGGCCAAGTTCAGATAAACTCTTTTCAGCTGCAGTAAAAAGATTATTTTTACCAACTCGAGTACCTAGTGCTGCCGCAGCGACCAATTCACGGTCCAATTTACCTAAACGTGAACGATTACGATTTTGAGGTTTTGGTTTTTTCATACGGAACGTATTATATTGAACCCCCTCTTTTGTTTCCTCAGCTTTCGGCTTTGTTAAAGGTGCCCCATTAGTGCCATTCCCCAATAAAGCACTAAGTCCTGTTTGCTTTGGAACCAATTTTTCGTACTCATCGCCAAACTCAGGGCGTTCATCACGTAATTGATCAAATGTAGCTAAAGCAGCATTCATTTGTTTCAAGCCAGCAGCAGAGTAAAGTTGACGAATGGCAATACTCACCTCTTGTGGCGTCAACGTGCCTCGCTCAATAGCAGATGCAATTACACTCTTTAATGCACCTTGATCACCAGACGCAGTATAGCGGCCGATTTCAACCAAGTCTTTCTGACGTGCATTAAGCTCTTTTGGCGTATATATATTTATCTCAGATATAGATGGTGCCTGTTTAGAAGGTTGTTCTCCCGCCCCATTAGCCTCAAACATATAGCCACCGGCAACGATGGCCACGGCTAATGTTAAGGTTAATACTCTTTTCAAAGTCTTACAATCTCCCTTATCATTAATACTAATTGTATAATACTGCAATAGTAGCGTATATTATCAATGGATTTATTTTACTGTTCTACTGTAATACATACTGTAGATATTATTATATAATACTTCATCTAATTTTTATAGTCCTATTCGAAAAAAATCTATAATCTTTTAATAAATTATATATATTTATCTATAAAAATTATATATTTATAAACCACGCTTAATTATAGAATGAAATTGAACAAATAAAAAAATAACACAGTAGAAATCTACCAATTCCAGATTTCTACTGTATTTACAGAGAATTATTTATTTAATATTTTATCAAACTAAACTGATAACACTTGTTTTGCATCCGCCACAATCTGATCTAGAGAAACGCCATTTTCTCGTAACAATTCAGTTGCATCATAACGATCTTGGAATTCTTTAGCAATACCATAATTTTTAACACGCATATTAGATGGACCATAGAAGCTAGCTACACGCTGACCCCAACCGCCTTCAACTACACCATCTTCCAATGTAAATACTACGGAATGATTTGCTTTCAATTCTTCCAGTAATGCTTCATCAAGACCAGAAGCAAATTTAGGATTTACTACGGTTGCGTTAATGCCGTCTTTAGCCAATTCATCAGCCACTTGGTTAGCTAGATGATAGAAATTACCAAGCCCTAATAAGGCAATGTGTTCACCACGACGAGTCACTTCAGATTTATTTAAAACACTGTAATCAGTCGTATCGGCTACACCAGTAGATGTAAATTCACCTACAGGAACACGAATAGCCACAGGATACTCGTGTTGATGCACTGCATATTCGGTCATAGCCAACAATTCTTCATTATTAGTAGGTGCTAAGTATACTAAATTAGGAATGCTAGTAAGCATAGGTATATCAAAGAACCCTAAATGCGTGACATCGTTCATTCCATATACAGATGCCATATGATTGATGATGACTGCACTGTTATTATTGACGCAAAGATCTTGAACCAATTGGTCATAAGCGCGTTGTAGGAAGGTACTATATACATTAAATACTGGTTTACCACCATTTTTAGCGATACCAGAATTCATTGCGATGGCGTGTTCTTCTGCAATACCTACATCGATGTATTGTTTGCCTGCCGCCTTGCGCCATTCAGGAGTAAAACCAAAACCTCCTGGTGTACCCGCATTAATAGCTACTACCGTTGGGTCTACCTTAATTTGTTCCATCAAATAGTCCGCAATTGTACCAGCATAGGTCGGACCATGATGTTCCTTTTTGAGTTTACCTGTTTCTAAATCAAAAGGCATTGTCCAGTGGAAGGCTTCTTTATTTTGCTCTGCAATGGCATAACCCTTACCCTTTTGAGTAACAATATGTAAAACGATTGGATGATCAATGTCTTTTACATCCTTGAATACATTAATCAATATTTCTAAATCATTACCTTCTGCTACAAAACGATAGTCTAAACCAAGGGCCTTAAAAATATTATTAGAGCTTTCACCATTAGACTCGCGTAATTCACGAAGGCCACGATACAAACCACCATGGTTTTCTGCAATGGATTGGTCATTATCATTGACGATAATAATCATATTGCTATCTAATGTGGCCGCATAATCTAGACCTTCAAAGGCTTCCCCACCAGATAAAGAACCATCACCAATAATAGCGATAATATTTTCAGAGTCGCCCTTTAAATTTCGAGCAGTAGCCAGGCCAGATGCTAAGGAGATAGATGTGGATGTATGACCAATGTTAAAGAAATCATGCTCACTTTCAGTAGGATCTGTATAGCCCGTTACATCATCATAATGATCGTGATCTAAGAACGCCAATGCACGACCTGTAACCATCTTATGTACATAGGATTGATGAGATACGTCATATACAATCTTATCTACAGGAGAGTTAAATACATAGTGCAAGGCCATGATCATTTCTGCTACGCCCATAGGTGGACCAAAATGGCCGCCGTGCTCAGATACCTTTGTCATAAGGGCTTGTCGAGCTTGTGCTGTTAAGTCTGTTAATTCAGAGATGGATAAGCCTTTTAAATCGGCTGGAGATTTTACATCAATTAAGTTCATGGTAATCCTTTCAATACAAATTATAATTACTTCAACTACAATCACTATACATAAAATAGTATAAAGATTATAAAGATTGTCACTAAAAATAACTAGTTTTATACTTCAAGTATGTACCAAGTATAAAACTTAAAGTTAGGTTTAAGTCAATACACCTTACATTTACAATTTTTATATCCATCTATAAATGCCATATATATTAGGAGATTCAATGACATATACTGTTGGCGAAATCGCAAGAAAAACTAAATATAGCACCTTCTGCTTTGCGTTATTACGACAAGGAGGGCTTATTGCCCTTCGTAGAACGTTCTAGTGGAGGTATCCGTATATTCCGCGAAGAAGATATGGATTGGCTAGAATTAATCGAATGTATGAAACGTACGGGTATGCCTATAAAAGAAATCAAACATTTTATCGACTGCTGCGTTGAAGGCGATAGCCGCATCAACGATCGATTATCTATTATTAAAAATCAACGAGATCGTGTGCTAGCAGAAATTGAGCACCTACAAGCTCGCTTATCTATGCTAGAGTTTAAAACCTGGTTCTATGAAGAAGCACAACGTCGAGGCACTTGCAGCTTTTATGAAACAGCAACCCCTAATGATATCCCACTTGAGTATCATAAATATTTCGAACGCAAGTGGCGCGCCGATAAAGAAGCCGCCGAAAATGGTGAACCACCTAAAAAATATAAAGCTGTATAACAAAGAGGAGCTATCCAACGGATAGCTTCTTTTTTTGTATAGCAAAAAGGCGGCACAACCAAATGGTTGTACCGCCTTGATTCATCAATTATTCAGCAGTGAATGGCAATAAAGCAATTGCACGTGCACGTTTGATAGATGTAGTCAATTTGCGTTGATGTTTTGCGCAAGTACCGGAAATACGACGAGGTAAGATTTTACCGCGTTCAGTCGTAAAACGACGAAGTTTAGCAACATCTTTATAGTCGATTTGATCGATATGGTCTGCACAGAAAACGCATACTTTTCTTCTTGGCTTTCTGCCTCTATCTCTTCTCATTGCGAATCCTCCTTTTCGAATTAGTAGGAGTCCCTGACACTAGAACGGGATGTTTTCGTCATCGCCGCCTGTACTGAAACTATCAAAATTGGACCCACCTTCGAAAGAATTAGTATTCATATCAAGGGATTGGCCCACAAAGTTCGCTACCACTTCAGTAACGTACCGTTTTTGACCGTCCTGAGTCTCGTAAGAACGAGTTTGCAAACGACCTTCTACAAAGCAACGACTGCCTTTACGAAGATTGCCTGCCGCTTCACCAAGTTTACCCCAAGCAACGCAGTTGATGAAAGCAGTTTGTTCTTTCGTCTCATTTGTTGTGGAATCAATATAGGTATTTGTGGCAGCTACTGTGAAAGTTGCTACCGCACGACCAGTTTTGGTATAGCGTACTTCAGGATCACGAGCTAAATTACCTAGAATTTGTACAGAGTTCATGTTTTCCTCCAGGCTTTAATTATGCTTCGTGTTTAACAATTAGATGTCTTAGGACTTCATCGTTGATTTTCAATACACGATCGATTTCTTTGATTTCAGCAGGTGCTGCTTCAAAGTTGATCAATACATAGAAACCGTCAGTGAATTTCTTCACCGCGTAAGCAAGACGACGCTTGCCCCAACGATCTACCTTTTCTACTGTGCCGCCTACACGAGCAATTAAAGCTTCTACTTTTTCAATAACAGCGTTAGTTGCTTCCTCTTCAGCTGGTTTCACAATAAACATGACTTCGTATTTGTTCATACAAAATCACCTCCTCTTTCGGACTAATGCCCCTATCGACACATAGGGGTAGGAAGTGCTTACCATCAATAAGCCTTACTATTATAACCTAAAAAAATGATGAAAGCAAGGATTCAAATTAAAACCCTCGCTTTTACCAATATTATATACGATTATATTTTTCATCCTCAGGAAAGGCGATAATAGCGCAGATAATTACAAATATGGCTATTACCCCCATCATAGGATAGGCCGTATCATTTGGTAAAAAGGTAAGTATCAACGATGACACAATACCACTACCATATTGCATGGCACCTAATAGTGCCGCCCCAGATCCAGCCATTCTACCTGCTCTATCTAAAGCTAATGCATTAGTTACAGCGGCAATGATACCATTCATGGAGAAGAATAAAAAACAACCAATAACGATTAACCACAATGAATGGTAACCTAAGAACATCAAGCCCATAACAATGGATACACAAACAGCAGCAAATAGTGTGGCATATTTCAATAGTCTATCAAGGCGTATAGCACTAACAATACGACGATTAATGGCACTTAACAACATAACACCAATAATATTAACAGAAAAGAGATAACCAAAATATTCTTTGGGCACTTCATACACATCTATATATACATAAGGCGATCCCGTTAAAAACGCATAAATGGCAATATAAAATGAGCTAACACATAGGGTATATTTCATAAAACCTTTATTGCGTAATAAAATCCAATAGTTATTATAGGTATGACCTATGGACTTTTTGCTCCTCTTCTCTACGGGATGTGTTTCCGGAAGCACTAATACGGCAACGAGCATTAAAAGTCCTATACCAACAAGCAACCAGAATATAGAATGCCATGTATACCATACAAGTAAATGTCCGGCTAACATTGGGCCTGCTATAGGCGCTATAGCCATAACAATGGCCAATGTAGACAACATTTTAGCCGCCTCAGTCCGACCATATAAATCCCGAATCATAGCCCGCGATAGCATCGGTCCTACACAGGCACCAAATGCCTGAAACACACGCCAAGCCAACAACTCCATCATAGAGGAACTCAAGGCACAACCTACAGAACCAATACTAAATAAAACTATCCCTATAATCAGTGGCTTCTTACGACCAATTTTATCGCTAACGGCGCCCCAAAAAAGCTGAGCTAGCGCAAACCCAATTAAGAAACCCGTCAACGTAAGCTCCGCATCACCATTGAGGTCACGCCCCATCTCAGGCATAGCCGGCAAATAAATATCCGTCGACAACGATGTAAACGCCATCAAAGCACTTAATATAGAAGTAAAAAGCCATCCTTTATTGCTAATCGTCAGCATAAAGACACCACTTTCATATAAAATCGCACTATAATATGTATTCATTTAGATTATATCAGAAATAAAATTAATGCTATATAAAGTTTTGATTTTTTCAATAAAAAAGCGTAGTAAAATACTACGCAAAAATTGGTCTATAGTAATATCACTCTTTGCACTATTCAAATAGTATAAAGACAAAAGCCTAACGCAACAGAGTATTCAAAATACTCGCACGCTAGGCAACCCTTAAAAAGTATTTATAAGATGAGCCTAACGCAACCACACGTTGATGGCTCTCTCTTTTTACTTATTATACAACATAAACAGAATTTCTAAAAGAAATTATAAAACAAATGATATGACTAATAAATTCCTCATAATACGACCTTTTATAGTAATAGACTTAAACAATATTTACATAAATCAGAAATTCTATAGAAAATCCTTGCGTCATTATTCTATATAATTTACTATATATAGAGAAATCTGATTATAAAAAGGAGTCATCATGGCTAATATCAATGAAAACTACTTAAACCTTCAAGGTTCTTATTTATTTGCTAATATTGCTAAAAGGGTAAATGAGTACCAAACTACTCATCCAGATGCAGATATTATTCGTCTTGGTATCGGCGATGTTACATTACCTCTTGCTCCAGCAATTATCGATGCTATGAGCAAGGCTGTCCAAGAAATGGGCAAAGCAGAAACATTCCGCGGTTACGGCCCTGAACAGGGATATGATTTCTTACGTCAGGCTATTGTTGATGGCGATTACAAACCATTAGGCGTAGATATTGCTATTGACGAAGTGTTCGTTTCCGATGGTGCAAAATCTGACGTTGGTAATATTCAAGAATTATTCAGCGAAGATAACATCATTGCCATTACTGATCCTGTATACCCAGTATACCTTGACTCCAATGTTATGGGTGGTCGTACTGGCGAAGCTGTAGATGGCATCTTCCAAAAGGTTGTATACCTCCCTACTTATGCAGAAAATAACTTCTCTCCAGAATTCCCGTCTGAACGCGTAGACATCGTATATCTTTGCTCGCCTAACAATCCCACTGGTACTGTTTTGAGCCGTGCTCGTTTGGCAGAATGGATCAAATGGTGTAAAGATAATGATGCCATTTTGATGTTTGACTCCGCTTACGAAGCTTTCATCAGCACAGAAGATACTGTAAAATCTATCTACGAAATCGAAGGCGCTCGCGAAGTGGCTATCGAGTTCCGGTCCTTCTCTAAAACTGCAGGTTTCACTGGTACACGTTGTGCTTATGCAGTAGTACCTAAAGAGGTCACTGGCAAAACTAAATCTGGTGAACGCCAACCGCTAAACCCTATGTGGAACCGTCGTCAATGCACTAAATTCAATGGTGTTCCTTACATCATCCAACGTGGTGCAGAAGCAGTATACACAAAAGAAGGACGTGAACAAACACGTGCAAACATTGCGTACTATAAAGAAAATGCCCGCATCATCAAAGAAGGTCTTGAATCTATCGGCCTTACTGTATACGGCGGTGTTGACGCTCCATATATTTGGCTAAAAACACCTGGCAACATGACTAGCTGGGAATTATTCGACATCTTGCTCGAACAAGTTCAAATCGTATCTACACCAGGCTCTGGCTTTGGCCCTCATGGTGAAGGTTACCTTCGTTTAACAGCATTCGGCAGTCGTGAAAATACAATTCGCGCCGTTGAAAGAATCAAAACATTACAATTCTAATATGATTATGTCTATATTTAGGTTTAGATTTATATCTTGATTTATATCTTGATTTATATTTAGATTACATTAAATCTGGATTATGTGATTTAAAATAGTTTATATCTATAAAACCAAAAGACCGATTACAGTCCTTCAATAGGAATGTAATCGGTCTTTTTATATACCCTTACATATATGAATATTTAATTCTAGTATTCCTTAACACTATAGTACTAACAAATAACATCCCCATATTATTTGTGTCCGCTATATTTACCATTAATTAAAAGTTATGACGAATCCCTGCGTCAATGCGATAGGAATTGTCTACGATAGCACCAAAGTTTTTAGTGAAAGTCCCATAAATATATGTATTAGGACGTACACTCCATGAACCACCTAACTCAAGATCTAACCATGTATCTTTAAGGTTCACTTCACTGCCTGTAGTTGGCTCACCGGTCATGCTATAAGTAGCTTTCATTTTACCAGAGAATTCATGCGCTAATGCTGCTTTGAGGAAAAGGTTACTATTCTTACTTTCCTTGCCAATGCCTACACCAACACGACCAATAACGGAATTCACCGCATCAGAGTTAATGTGCACTGTGCTACCTGTATTTGTACGAGCATCAAAATTTACACTAGACAATCGACTAAGTGTCAATTCTGCGTTAGGATCGATGTAGAAACCATTATCTTTCTTAATCCGTTTACCATATTCAACGCTCAAAGAGGTACCTGTATTGCGGTAATCTCCGCTCAAGCTTGTACCCAAGCTATTGCGCACAGTGAAATCATTTTTCAAACGACTTAATTTACCAATCACATCGAAGTAACGACCATCATTGTATTGTTTTGCACCGTATAATGCTAAACCTGCGGTTTTACCGGATCCAGTACCTAGAGCGTAATCGCTATTGCTTGTACCATATAACAACGCTCCACCAATAGTCCAATCGCCGTACAATGTATCATAGCCTACTTGCGCCATGTTATAGGTTTGATTTACATAGGCGCTGTCCGTAATTTTAGATTTACCACCGATGTATTTCCCCCATACACCATGCTTATTGGAGTTAAGTCGCACATCACCGAGGCGACGTTGTAAATCATTCGTATCAGCTCTCATTTGCATCTCAGAGGAGGCTAACGCACTCTTAGCACCAGAAACAGCTTCGCTTTCACGAGCTGTCACAACCGCTTGGTCAGTAATACTAGGTTTCCCATCAACAGTAAAGCTATCTGTACCGAGTTTAGTAGAATATGCAGGACTAATAATGCCTGAATCGACTTGAACATTTACATCTAAATTACGCTCACCCTTAGTAAAGCCAGCGTATGTTAATTTATTAGCCAACTGCTGCAAAGTACCTCGTGGGTTATCTACATTTACAGACCCTTTAAGTGCATCTGCCGAACTGCGCATAGTCACAGAAGACCCTTTATCAGCATAGTTGATAACGACTTCGCCCTTACCTTGTGCAGTCGCAGGGGCTCCCTTTTCATAGTCGATAGCTGCATGACCAGCATAGTTGTTAATAGTAATAGGTCGTGGATCTACGGCTTGGATAATACCTTGACTATTTATATCTTTACCACCAATAAAATGTTCTACACGACTACCAGTATATAAATAGTTTGCATTATTAGGACGACCTTGTGTAGGATATACGCGTTCAGCTCCTAACCATTCATTGCGCCAAGTCGCACCATTTTGTAAGTACAATCGTAGACCACCATGGTATGGATTATTGTTGCTTTCATCAAATTCATTCAACACACCACCTACCAATTTAGAATTTGGTGTTGTTAAACCTAAAGAAATTTCAGATCCATGATTATGTGGGTTCTTTTCAATACCATAGTTTTTATCTAAGAATCCTATATTACCGTACATCTTCACATCATTAGTTCCCGGATGTAAACCATCCATACCTGTATTTACATAAACAAAACCTTCTTCAGATAATGCAGAGTAGGTATCGGATGTGTCTAACGGATATGTTTTTACATCGGCCCCTCCTAGTATGCGAATATATCCATCTTTATTGGCTTGTAAGCCAACGCCAACAGCATCGACTTTAGCATTTCCTTTTATGGTGACTCGAGTATCATCGTTATTGCCATCACTAGTAAGTCCACCATAACCAGCATAGATCCCGCTCATATAATAATGTGCCAAATCAGGTCTACGTTTCGCACCACTTTCAGCAGGCGCTGGATTTTTAACTGTTACAGTTACATTTTTATCAATAGCAACTTGTGTCCCATCAAGGGCATAAATACCTGTAACATTATTATGATATTTTGTACCATTTACACCCAAGCCTGATACATTAACAGTTAAGTCATCTGTATAATGTCTCTTTTCACCCCACAAGTTAAGACCAATGGATTTCCCATCTGTATGACTTTCCACAGTTGTGGCTGATACCATGGTAAAAGCATTAGCACCTGTTACGATTAATGCAGCAATAACAGCAGCTTTTACATTTCTTCTCATGTTATACCTCCTTAACACTTCAACTATGAACATAACTAACTAACATAACCAATTTAATTGTATCTAGATTCAGGGTATATGTGTCAATTTCTACTCATATGATTTTTTATTTGTCCCCTATAACAACACGCTATGTATCGATATAGTTGTGCACAAATTACTTGTTTAAATTAAATATGAATTATTCTCTATACCATCTAATAAATTCTATAGAAAAATATTAAAAGCTATTAATTTTATGCTATAATAAATATGTTAATTATTAAATTTCAACTTATATAGGAGGCTAATATGAATATTCGTATTGGTATCGTTGGTTACGGCAACTTAGCTCGTGGCGTAGAAGCATCTGTTCAGTTACAACCTGATATGGAGCTCATCGGCGTATTTTCTCGCCGTCAAGGTATTGAAACTGTATCTGGTGTACCTACTTACACGATGGAAGATATTCCTAACTTTAAAGGCAAAATCGATGTAATGGTTCTTTGCGGTGGTTCTGCAACAGATCTTATCGAACAAACACCAATGGTAACAAAATACTTTAACTGTATCGATTCCTTCGATACACATGCACGTATTCCTGAACACTTCGCTAATGTAGACAAAGTAGCTAAAGAGGCCAAAACTGCTACATTAATTTCTTGTGGTTGGGATCCAGGCATGTTCTCTTTGCAACGCGTTTACGCGGAGGCAATCTTGCCAAAAGGTAAATCCTACACATTCTGGGGCCGCGGTGTATCCCAAGGCCATTCCGATGCCATTCGCCGTATCGATGGTGTTCTTGACGCTCGTCAATACACTGTTCCTAAAGAACAATACCTAGAAGCTATCCGTAACGGCGAAACTCCAGATGTTGATGGCTATAAAGGTCACCTTCGTGAGTGCTACGTAGTAGCTGCTCCTGATGCAGACAAAGCTAAAATTGAAAACGAAATCAAAACTATGGAAAACTACTTCGTAGGTTACGAAACTGTAGTTAACTTCATTTCCCAAGAAGAACTTGATCGCGACCATAAAGGCATTCCACATGGTGGCTTCGTTCTTCGCTCTGGTGAAAGTACAAAAGGCACACGTCACGTTATCGAGTACTCTTTGAAACTTGACTCTAACCCTGAATTCACAGGCTCTGCACTTGTTGCTTACGCTCGTGGTCTCTACCGACTTGCTAAACACGGCGGCACAGGTTGCTATACAGTATTCGACATTCCACCAGCTTGGATTTCCACACAATCTGCTGAAGAATTAAGAGCACATTCTCTATAATAGAGCGAGGTCCTCATCGACTTAATAGATGAGGGCCTTTTTTATACCAAAAAATACTATCAGAAACTCTATTACCGGATATTTTCTACATATTTTAACTTTATAATATTCTTCTATATGTACATAAAAATTAGGAATTAGAAGTTTATTTTTTTTAATGCTAGGATAAGTTTATTTAATTTATATCCATCATGGAGGTGCCGTATGAAACTGAAAAATTTTATACACAATAGTCTTATAGCAGGATTATTAATATGTCCTCTACTATTTGCCGGTTGTACTAATTCTGTTGGTCCAAACGATAAACCCAACGATAATATAAAAGTCGTTACAGATTTAACCGGTACAGACGTATCTATGAAGAAAGAAATTAATCGTATCGCTATCGTCCCTATCCCTTGGGCCTCTATTGTATATGCAGTTGATGGTAGCGATAAAAAAATAGTAGGTATCCATCCATCAGCTAAAAAGTCATATGAAGCCAGTATATTTAAGACGTTAGCGCCTGATTTAGAAAATGTTAATTCATCATTTGTAGACAACAATTTCAATGTTAATTTTGAAGAAGTTGCTAAGTTAAAGCCTGATGTCGTCATCATTTGGGATTATCAACCAGAGGTAGCAAAAAAACTTAAAGAGCTAGGTATACCTGCTGTATCCATAAAGTATGGAACATTGGATGATATTCAAAACGGAATTCGTCTGTTAGGCAAGATTCTAGATAAACCAGAACAAGCTGAAGCCTTAATCTCATACCATAAAGATTCAGAAGCATATTTTAAACAAAAAAATGCTTCTGCGTTACCAAATAAGCCAAAAGTATTATATTTGCAAAATAAGAATCTAACTGTTGCAGGTAACGAATCAGTCAATCAACTCATGATTACTATGACAGGTGGTGAAAATGCCGCAAAAGATACAAAAGGTAGCTGGACTAAAGTCTCAATGGAAGAAATCATGACCTGGAATCCAGATATAATTATATTAAGCAACTTTGATTCTATTACACCTGATGATATTTATCAGGATAAGCTTGAAGGTCAAAATTGGAGTAACATAAAAGCTGTAAAAAACCATCGAGTTTATAAAGCACCTATGGGAATCTATCGTTGGGATGCACCTAATGTGGAAACACCATTAATGATGAAATGGATGGGACAACTCATTCAACCTGATACTTTTAATGACTATATATTACGTGACGATTTAAAACAGTTTTACAATACCTTCTACCATTACAGTCTCACGGATAGTGAAATTAATACCATCTTAAATATTTCTATAAATAACACTCCCACATTTTAACTAAGGAGTAATTATGAAATCTCAAAATAAATATCTAGTTATATTTTTCTGCCTTTTAGTATTTCTCGCTCTTACTGTATTAATATCCTTAATGACTGGGCGATATATGCTAATGCCCACACAAGTTATAAATATTTTATCAAACGGAAACTCTGCAGCTGCATTTGATATGGAATCAGCCGTAATTTGGAATCTTCGTATTCCTCGAATTTTACTAAACATACTTGTCGGTGGAGCTCTTGCAATAGCTGGAACCGTTTTTCAAGGTATTTTCAGAAATCCATTAGTCAGTCCGGATATATTAGGTGTCAGTTCTGGTGCAGCCTTCGGCGCTGCACTGGGAATATTAATTTCCGGTATAAATATATACGCTACGGGATTTGCACTTATCTTTGGTATTGCCAGTGTTTGCCTCACATATAGTCTAGCTCGCCTAAGAAATCAAATCACATCATTATCACTGGTTTTATCAGGAATGATTGTTTCTGCTATTTTCGGAGCATTGATAGCTTTAATTAAATATATAGCTGATCCATATGACAAATTACCGGCAATCACATATTGGTTAATGGGTAGTTTTTCTACAGCTTCCTACGAAAATGTTTCACTCGTCTCTATTCCTATCATCTTTGGATGCGCTGTGCTATACTTTTTACGTTGGAAAATCAACATTCTCTCTATGGGAGATGAGGAAGCTACAGCACTTGGGGTGAACCCTTTTAAGTTACGCCTAATTATCATTGCTATGGCCACGTTAATAACTGCAGCCTGCGTAACTATCACAGGAATTATCGGTTGGGTAGGACTTGTCATTCCACATATTTGTCGCATGTTAATAGGTGTAGATCATCAGAAACTACTTCCTATCTCCATCATTGTCGGAGCTATTTTCATGATTATCGTGGATTTAATCGCACGCTCAGCTATTGCTGCAGAAATACCAATAGGAATAATCACCGCCTTAGTAGGGGCCCCATTCTTTGCTTGTCTTTTTTACCGAACACGAGGTGATTGGAAATGATTTTTGAATTGAGAAACGGCTCATTTGCTTATAATAAAAAAGATTATATTTTCAAAGACATTTCTTTCACAATAAAATCGGGCGAAATATTGACTATTTTAGGCAGGAACGGGATTGGAAAAACAACATTAGTAAAATGTATCTCCCGTATACAGCAGTTGCAAGAAGGCAACATATACATAAATAATAAACTAGTTAGTCCACATGATAATGCTCCTATTGGCTATGTTCCGCAAGCAAGAGAATTATTATTTCCTTATACGGTAGAAGAAATCGTATTAATGGGACGCAGTAGACATATTGGTATGTTTTCTGTACCTACAGATAAAGACTATGAAATAGTCCACTCTGTCCTAAAAAGAATAGGTATTTCCTCACTCGCTTCCAAAACAGCATCAAGCTTAAGTGGAGGTCAGTTGCAATTGGCATTTATTGCCAGAGCACTAGCGAGTGAACCGCAACTGCTCATTATGGACGAACCAGAATCACATTTAGATTTTAAAAATCAGTATACCATGCTTTCACTTATTCGAAACATCGTAGATGAATCTAATCTTGCTTGCATTATGAACACACATTATCCTGATCATGCACTTCAAATATCTGATAAAACTTTAATGCTAAAACCTAATAACTATATTTTAGGTACCACCAAGAATACTGTAACAGAAAATAATCTGAATGATTTCTTTGATGTTCGTACCAAAATCATTGTAGGAAAAGAGGATAATAAATCCTATTCAGGGTTTATAGTACTTGGCACTAAAGAATGATAAAGTTCTTTTACAATTATATATGATATTCATTCAATAAAATTTTTAACGAAACTTACAGAACGTGCTTTCGATAATCTACAAATATAAAATAGTTACAATGCCGCTAATTAAAAGAGACCATCTTAAGATGGTCTCTTTTTTGTCCTATAAGTCTATTTTTACTCTTACTTAATACCAACGTGTTAACGGCAGCTCGTTCGTAACACCTTTTGTCATCAGAATTTGATGCAAGTCCATATTACCGATGTAGAAACCTGCCGCACATCCACAAAGATACAGATCCCACATGCGTACGAATTCACTGCCTCGTTTCGCTTCTACTTGCTCACGGACGCCTTGGAAATTGTTATACCAATGCATTAAAGTCTTATAATAGTGATACCGTAAACTTTCAACATCGATGACATTCATGTCATAGTCATAAGCGAGGCTGACCATTTCGCGAAGGGACGGCAAACATCCACCCGGGAAGATATATTTACGAATCCAGGCACTTGTTTCCTTTTCAGAGGGATCACTGATGTAGTGAAGCAGGAACAAACCTCCGTCTTTAAGCATATCCGATGCGTCCCCCATATACAGAGGAAAATTAGGCCGCCCTACATGTTCAAGCATGCCGATGCTGACAATGCGGTCAAAGGTACGCCCGGAAGCCGCTACGTCGCGATAATCTATAAGCTCAATCTCAACCTGTCCTTCAAGTCCATATTCTTTAATGCGTTCCTGCCCTTTTTTCCATTGTTCTTCGGAAAGAGTACACCCATAGCCCTTAACACCGTATTTACGAGCCGCCTCAATGAGAAGAAATCCCCAACCGCAACCGATATCAAGTAAAGTCATCCCCTCTTTCAAATACAACTTATCGAGAATATGATGAACTTTTTGATACTGCGCATCTTTGAGACTATCATCATCATGCTTAAAATACGCACAAGAATAGCTCATGGTTTCATCGAGCCACAATTTATAGAATTCATTGCCTAAATCATAATGGGAGGATACTTGTTGTTTTTGATCTTTCTTTTTAAGACCTGCATTAAAGAGCGAGCTAAGTACCTTACGATTGATAGAGTCCTTACCTACATGACCAAGGACTACACAAAGGGCTTTAAACAAATCCCCTTCAATTTCGATATCTTTACGCATGTACGCTTCACCGAGGGCGAGTTCTGCGGATATTAACAAATCCTTTTTGGGAATATCGCGATTAACGATGACGGTAAACTCGGATTCTCCGTCACCGATTGTATATTCATTATCTCCAATTTTTACGGTAAAACAATGATCATTAAAGCGTTCTAAATAATGGACTAAGAAACTATCAAATAGCTTGGAAAACATACTGAACTTCCTTTCCTATTAGCTTTCACTATATAGGTTTAAAAATATATACATTAACATGATTGGATACATTCCATACCCTATTAATATATACACCTATAAATTATATCTATATAGTTACGGCGAATAAAAATCTATATTAATCCTATATTTTAATATGAACTTATCACATTATTTAAGTAATATATTTAACTCTATTTATATTATAGCACTTTGAAATAATCTATTTTATATTTATTGAGTAATTCCATCCTATTAGTATGGTATAATATTTATTTGATAAGGTTTATAACAAACTATTGCTATAAACTTTCACAAAGAACGAAATCAATTTATTAATAAAAGGTGGTACCATGAGCACAAATTTAGAAGTAGGCATCGTAGGCCTTCCAAATGTTGGTAAAAGTACATTATTCAACGCTATCACAAAAGCGGGCGCTGAAGCTGCCAATTATCCATTCTGTACAATTGAACCTAACGTAGGTGTCGTTGACGTTCCAGATAATCGTTTAGCTGTATTGGCTGAAATGTTCGGTTCCAAACGCATCCTTCCTGCTGCTATGCGCTTCGTAGATATTGCTGGCCTCGTAGAAGGTGCATCCAAGGGCGAAGGTTTGGGTAATAAATTCCTTAGCCATATCCGCCAAGTAGATGCGATAGCACAAGTTATTCGTTGTTTCGATGACCCTAACATCACTCACGTTTCTGGCTCTATTGACCCAATCCGTGACATCGAAATCATAAATACTGAGCTCTGCCTTGCAGACCTTGAGTCCGTAGAAAAACGCAAACAACGTATTGAAAAAATTGCTAAATCTGGCGACAAAGATGCACGTGCTGAATTACCATTGTTAGAACGCATCATCGAAGGTCTTGGCGAAGCGAGACCTGTTCGTGCACAAGGTCTTGAAGAAGAAGAATTGGAAATGATCAAAGAGTTAACATTGCTTACAGCAAAACCATCTCTTTATGTAGCCAATATTTCTGAAGATGAAGTATCTGATTACTCTTCCAACGAATATGTAAAACGCGTAGAGGAATATGCGAAAAACGAAGGCGCTGGCATCGTTGTTGTGTCCGCTCGTATCGAATCTGAAATTGCAGAGTTATCCGAAGAAGAATCTGCTGCATTCCTTGAAGATCTTGGTCTTGAAGAATCCGGCTTAACAAAACTTATCAAAGCAAGTTATGCGCTTTTAGGTCTTATCAATTACTTCACAGCTGGTGAAATGGAAGCTCGTGCATGGACAATCGTAAATGGCACAAAAGCACCTCAAGCTGCTGGTAAAATTCACTCGGATATTGAAAAAGGCTTTATCCGCGCTGAAATCGTATCCTTCGATGACTTACAAGCTTGTGGTAGCCAAAACGCGGCTAAAGAAAAAGGCCTCGTACGCCTTGAAGGTAAAGACTACGTTATGAAAGACGGCGATGTAACCCATTTCCGCTTCAATGTATAAACAAACTTATATAACAAAAACCAGTAAATCTCAGGATTTACTGGTTTTTTTATTACTAATTATAACCTTTATATAATATTATTTATCGTCTTTATGAAGAACATTTTTGACGCCACTAATCGCACCATCTACAGCATCTTTAACATCTTCAGCTGATTTTTTGAGATCTTCAGCAACATCATGTGCAGCCTCTTTAACTTTTGCAGCTGTATTTTCTACAGCGCCTTCTGCTTGCAATTCTTTGTTATCAGTTAATTTACCGGCATTTTCTTTTAATGCACCTTTAGCTTGATTTAATTTATCTTCTAATGCCATAATTATGATCCTTTCATATAAAATCATTTATAGCTATGTTAGCTATACTTTTAAAAATAGATTACTATCCCTTTTTCCCGAAGAAAAACGAAACAACAGCAACAACAATTACAGCACCAAGAACAGAAGGAATTAATGCCATGCCAGCTAAGCTAGGACCCCATGTGCCAAATATTGCTTGACCCACAGACGAACCAACTAAACCAGCAACAACATTGGCAATAACGCCCATTGCTCCACCTTTGTTAGTGATGGCTCCTGCCAGAAAACCGATAAAACCACCAACAATAATTGACCATAACATACGATCACTCCTTCCTATTTAATCAATATATTTATAATATCCTATCAAATTATACGGGCTTTATAAATATTATAAATAATCTGTATATTTATAATATAACATTCATTTCTAAAGATTAAATGAAGAAATTTGATATAGTTATAAAAGTCGCAATCGATTAAACTACTGTAACAATTTCATCCATTGTGCGACGTGTTTTATTGCGATGCGGTTCTTCATCGCGATAACCAAAAGCAGCCATCACAGCAATACCAAAATGTTTTGTATCAAAGAGCCCTAGTTCATCACCTAAAAAAGCGGTCATCTTATCTTGATTAAAGCCTTCCAATGCACAGGAATCAAGGCCTTCATAAGCAGCCATAGTCATCATGTTAGCCATTACAATATACGCTTGCTTAGAAGACCAATCAAAGGCAGCACGATCAGACTCAAATGTTTTATAGTCTTCAGTTGTGAACTGAGCATATTTTTCTTTATAAATAGCATCGACTTCAGCAGGTAATTGTTTCACCTCTTCTTGAATGTAGCGTACATAAGGGGAATCAAATTCCAAATCTACCTTTTTACGTGTTAAGAACACCACGAAATGGCTCGCTTCAAGACCAGCTTGAATACCCCAACCATAAGCTTTCATCTTTTCACGGATTTCAGGATTTTGAATAACTAATAATTGGTAAGCTTCAAAACCTAAGGAGGTTGGAGACAAGCGCGCCGCTGTTAAGATACCTTGCCAATCTTCATCAGAAATCTTTTTAGCGCTATCAAATTTCTTACATGCATAGCGATATGTCATAGCATATTCTAAATCTTTACGATCAAATTTAGGGGCTGTTAATTTTACATTTTCTATTTCATATTTACTCATATATACCTCCATAATTAATATCTGTAATTGATAAAATATATCATGTTTCTATAGTACCACACTCATCATTCAAGTTATATGAAGATGGACACTAAAGTAAAAAAGCCTAGACAACGTCTAGACTTTATACGGTACAGCTAGCTCGCCCTTTTCATACCAAAATAAGCCAGATGTACTAATTTTATGTTCTTTTAAAATGGTCTTTACTTGATCCACTATACTTGAGTCTATTGCAATAGATAAACCGCACATATCGTAAAGCTCTGGAGGGGTGGCCATCAACTGATGAGGCACCTCTAATTCTGTTAATACCTTATCCGCCTTATCTCCAAAATAATAAGAGGTAAAAACTACAAGTAATTTTTTTCGTTCCATTACCTCACCCCTCTGATAACTAGCAAGATCAAATTGCTCATACATTAAACATAAAGCTTGGAGATATAAAAAAATCCATCGAAATTGATAAAAAAAGATACTATACTACTAGAAATTATAGCTTAATAATATTATCCCCTACAATAGAGTCTGTAATAGCATACATATTAGTAATACTACCTACGCCCAGCTCATCTTTCACACCGAAATAATCAAGGCAAATGCCGCATGCTGCAATTTCTACACCAAGCTCAGCTAATTTCTTGATATTTTCCAAATGAACCGAATCATTGACTACCATCTTAACACTGCTATTGATGAAATAAATCTTAGAAGGCTTTACGTCAGCTTCAAGCATACATACCCAGAAGGTTTTCATCAAATTTCGGCCAAGCTCTTCACTACCTTCACCAAGATAATCCTTCGTCATCAAAATGACGCGATTTCCATAGTTCATAGGTTCACAACTTACTTCCGTTACCGAATTTGCATTTGGTGTCATAGTAAGATAAAAATCCTTGCCATCTTGGCGAATACCTACACCATAACCACGAGACTTACCAAACTTCTCTACATTATCGCGGCTCACTTCATTATCTACAATTGTAATAATAACAGCATTTGGATTCGCATCACTTACCTTCTTAGTTTCAATAACAGGTTTTGGACACAAGCTACCGCGCACATCTACCGTTAATTCCTTTGTATTGCTCATCATACACCTCTATATACATTATATAATTTGTGAAAGTATCAGCTATCAGCTATCAGCTATCAGCTATCAGCTATCAGCTAATAATAATTTAATTAAATATCTATCCTCAATAGTATAGACCTGATTTTTATAATTTTATTCTGTAACACGTACCGCTAAACCACTGAAGCTTTCAACAGTGCCCACAATAGCAGCACAGTCAATCCCCGCCTTATAAAAGGCCTCGACAAGTGTCTCACTTTCGCTAGCAGGAACAGAAAATAGTAACCCGCCAGAGGTTTGAGGATCAAATACAATATCCGTCCATACAGGATCCAAGTCCTCATCAACTTGTACTTCAGTTATAGCCTTGCGATTACCATAAGATGCAGCCGGAATTAAGCCCATTTGAGCCGCCTCGATAACATCATCAAAAAGAGGGATATCGTAAGCTTTGATATGAATCGTCACATCAGAAGCACTTGCCATTTCTACGGAGTGCCCCATAAGGCTAAAGCCTGTTACATCTGTACAAGCATGAACTGTAAAGTTATGTGCCACCTCAGCCGCTACACGGTTTAAAGTACTCATACTAGTAACAGCCTGTTCCGTACCTACAGGAAATAAACCTGCTTTCAGAGCATTATTCATAATACCTGTGCCAATGCGTTTTGTTAGCACCAACACGTCCCCTACTTGAGCACCTTTATTTTTCCAAATCTGATTTGGATTTACTTGTCCTGTCACAGACATCCCAAAGATAGGTTCCTTATTTTCAATGCTGTGTCCACCTACGATGGCTGCACCAGCCTCGGCTACAATCGAACCAGCCCCATTTAACACATCCGTCAAAACACCTTGCTCGACAAGAGGAACCGGAAAGCCTACGATATTCATCGCTGTTAAAGGGGTGCCACCCATAGCATATACATCGCTTAATGCATTGGCAGCTGCAATTTTACCAAATAAAACAGGATCATTAACCATAGGGGTAAAGAAATCTAAGGTTTGCACCAATGCAAAGGTATCAGAGATTTGATATACTCCAGCATCATCGGCACCAGTCATATCCGCGAGAACATGCTTGTTAGTAACGGGTGTTACAGCTTTTAGCACACGGTTCAATATATGAGGCCCAATCTTACACGCACAGCCTCCACTTGTAACATAATCAGTAAGTCGTACCATAACTCCTCCTTACTCATTTTCCGGCAATCGAGAGACGATTTTCTTAACAGCCTTTTCAAATTTAGGGCGCGGCATCAAGAGTTGATGACCGCAGCCATTACATACGATGAGAAAGTCTGTGCCGATTCGCTTAACTTCCCACTCGTCACTGCCACAAGGATGCGATTTTTTCATTTTCACTACATCGCCTACGTAATATCTAACAAATGCCATAGCGCCTCCTTTAACTTCTGTCAGTATTTATATATTTATTATACATAAAATAGTTACTTCTATAAATATACCCTAATTCTATAGTTCAATCCTCTATTATATATAACCATAAAATTTTCACCCTAAATATATAATGTACAATTTTAATATATCTACTGTTCTTATAATTAAACCATAAATCAAGAGAATTATTATTTTATAACCACCAAAAGGTTACAGAAACTTTGCACTTAATCATTATATTTTATGGGGAAATATTAGTGCATACAACGAAATTAACATTAACAACTAAACAATAATGATTTTTCATTTAGTTATCATTCTCAATATCAAAATATAGATTTTTTATAAATCCCATACTATTCAATCTTTATAAACCCACATTTTTACTACATTGATAATATTTATCATTTAGAAAATTTTCGAAATAAATTTTACAAAAAGACTTGCATTTCTCATTTAGTATGTTACAATATAGTCAACAATGATTATTCGTTAAGTATACGGATAACACATTGTATATAAAACTGTTAAGACGGCAAGTGCCGAAATACACAAATAAGTAAGTACTATTTTAAGAGTTAGGCAAGTGTCTATTTGATCTAAGAATAAGTTTTCTTACTAAGGCGAAGTCGCCCTCGAAATTGATAGAATAAGTATTCTATTCCATTGCATTCACAACCAAGTGGTTATGAATATATACGTTAAGTAACAATTTTGAAAATTATCGTAAGTACAAAGGAGTATTAAAATGGCAGAATTAAAAGGTTCTAACACTGAAAAAAATCTTCAAGCAGCATTTGCTGGTGAATCCCAAGCATTCCAAAAATATACATTCTACGCTAGTGCAGCTCGTAAAGCTGGCATGAACGAAATCGCTGACTATTTCGAAGAAACAGCTCATAACGAATCTGCACATGCTAAATTGTGGTTCAAAGCTCTTCATGGTGGCGATATTTCCGCTGATATCGAAGCTAACCTTCGCGATGCAGCAGCTGGTGAAAACTACGAACATACTACAATGTACAAAGAATTCGCTGACGAAGCTGAAAAAGAAGGCTTTGCTAAAATCGCTTTCCAAATGCGCGAAGTTGGTAAAATCGAAGCTCGTCATGAAGCTCGTTACCTTGCATTAGCAGCTCAAGTATCCGGTAACAAAGTATTCCACAATGACGAACCAGTAGCTTGGATTTGTGCTAACTGCGGTTACGTACACGTTGGTGAAGAAGCTCCAAAAATTTGCCCTGTATGTGCACATCCACAAGCTTTCTTCCACCGTTTCGTTGAATCCATCTAATCTGTAAGTACGACACTAACTAGATTAATAACCTGTAAGTACAGATTTTAATAAAACTATACTTGTAAGTACAATCTAAACTTACAGTAAGTACTGACAACTTCCTTAACAAAAAGACGATGACATTTGTCATCGTCTTTTTTTGCATTCTTTTGTTAGATTTTTATTTTGTCTACTATATTTTATTCTATTCACTATAATATGTTTTTTATTTCCTTTGTATAGTGCTTATTATTTACTATTGAGTTATAAAAACATATCACTTAATATTATCTACTAAATTTTTAAATTCTTCTGCTGCTTCATATGGATCATCTGCATGAGCAATAGCAGATATTACGGCTACTCCACTGGCACCTGCTTGCAAAACAGGCGTTGCGTTATCTAAGGTAATACCCCCAATACCAACGCACGGTAATGTTAGACCTTCTGCTCGTAACTCAGTAATACGATCTGGTCCGCATGGCTCTTGAGCATCAGGTTTGCTACTTGTGGCATACATAGGACCTACACCGACACAATCTGCATACACTACATCAGTCTTATGAAGTTCCTCCACAGAATGAATGGATATACCAACAACCTTATTTCCTACAAGATTACGAACGTCTTCTAAACGCATATCCTCTTGTCCTACATGAACACCATCAGCATTAACAGCCACTGCTAAGTCTACATCGTCATTAATAATATAAAGCACATTATACATAGCACAAATTTCTTTTAACTGCTGAGCTAATTCTAGTTTCTGTTGTCCTTCTAATGTTCCTGTGCCCTTCTCTCTAAACTGAAAGCATGTCACGCCACCCCGACAAGCAGCTTCAACAGTATCTAGTAAATGTCTTTCATTAAAACCTACATCTTGCGTACCACTAATAAAATATACCTTTAATTGATCGGGTACAACTACGGGCCGTATTCTATTTCCAGATAAAAGCATCGCATCATCGAATTCATATAAGGCATCCATAAATGCCACACTAAAGCTGCCAGGTTTTACACCGCTCACCTTAACCGCACTTTCACCAGCAAGTCCATAGTAAGCCAGTGCATACGCAAGAAACTCACCGATAGACATGTTATGCATAAATGGATAATAGGAACTAAAGAATGCAGCTAAGACAGCCCCTAATAGACAGCCGGTCCCTGTTACCGCTGTCATGATTGGATGACCATGAGGAACTGCAAATACACGAGTTCCATCAGAAACGTAGTCCTCTTCGCCCGTTGCGACAACAGGACAATTAATTTGGCGTGCAAGACGATACGTTATAATTGCGCTATCCTCAACTTGTGCCCCATCTACGCCCTTACCAGAGAGAGAACTGTCAATCTTATGATTTGTATTAAGAGCATCATAGATGGCTTTAATTTCACTTTGGTTCCCTCGTAGCAACGAAATAGCACCGGTTTTAATCAAGTCTAAAACAACAGATAATCGATAAGCCCCAGCGTGACAGCCCACAGGGTCTAGCACAATAGGTACCTCATGAGCCTTCGCTAATTTAACAGCCTCTTTGTAATAAGTAACCTTATCTGGTGTAACGGTCCCAATGTTAATGAGTAAAGCCGCAGCATGAACGATAAGGTCTTCTAAGTCTTCGCTGCACTCACTCATTACGGGTGATGCACCGATGGCTAGTAAACCATTAGCCGTAAAGGTCCGCACCACATCATTGGTAATACAAATAACAAGAGGATTTTTTTTGCGTAGAGTCTCTAATATATTCAGTTCGGGCCAATTTGAACCATTTATATTTGGATTGTTGTAAATCATATAACTATCTCCTCTAGTCATTTTTCAAAAGTTCATCCATCGTTTGAGGGCCATTTACCAATAACCCATAAGCCATATGATTAACAGGCCCACAGCCATGACCAAGAGCAGGGTTATGTTTAATAGCTAGAGCGATATAGTCCTTTGCAATACCAATAGCATCCATTACATCACGTCCTTTAGCGAGCTCTGCCGTAATGACTGCTGAGAAGGTGCAGCCCGTACCATGAGTATGAACAGTATCATATTTAGGACTTGTCCACGTACGCACATCTCCATCTTTGGTGAAAGCATAATCCGTAGCATCATCTCCAATATGGCCGCCTTTTATAATAACCACTCGAGGTCCTAATTCATGTAAAATACGCTTAGCTGCTGTTGTGATATCACTTTCACAAGTAATAGACATGTCCGCTAACACCTCTGCCTCGCTACGATTAGGTGTAATGACTGTGGCGACCGGAATGAGTTTCGATTTTAAGAAATTCACGGCCTCATCCGATACAAGTCGATCACCACTAGTAGCAATCATAACGGGATCCATTACATAAGAAATATTCTTGCTTACATAAGGATAAATGAGGTCCATCATCTCCGGTAAAGCAATCATGCCCGTCTTAACGGCTTGTGGTGTAATATCTGAATATACATCGTGTAACTGTTTTTCTATGCTTTCTAACGATAGGTGTTCTACGTGATGTACACCCGTTGTATTTTGAGCCACCACAGAAGTAACAACGGCCATGCCGTATACATTTCGACTTTGGAAGGATTTTAAATCAGCCATAATGCCAGCGCCACCACTAGGGTCAGTACCGGCAATTGTTAATGCAGTATGTAGTTTCATTATGCCTCCTTGTGTAACAGATTACGTCGAGATAAGATTTGTAATACTACGAAGCCAATGCAAGCACCTGCAATAGAGCTCATGGAAAAGGATGTAATCAAGGTCAACAATGCCAATGGTTTGCCTAGTAGGAAATGAGCAATTGGATAGCTTACAAGAGCACCAATAAGTCCAGTGCCAATGATTTCGCCTAAAGCCGCTGCCCAGATGGCGTTGTATTTTTTATATAAATACGCAGATAACCAAGCGCCAATCATACTACCTGGAAAGGCTAATGGAGAGCCTAGTGCTAGTACATTACGTAAGCAAGAAGTACTAAAGGCTGCGCCTACAGAGAATCTCGCCCCAACTATAACGGCTAAGATTACATTTATCATATGTTGAAATGGAAAAATACGAGCCGGGCCAATAGGAATCGACGTAGTCGATAAGACGACACCTAAGGCCACACATATGCTAGCAATAATCATTTTTTTCATAATACCTCCAAGTAAATAAAAATGAGACCACCTCAAATGGAATGGTCTCGTAATAGTTTGGTATCATGTTTCATTCCACTTCCCTACGCCAGTATTATCTGGATCAGGTCTAGGGTTTTGAATGGTCAATCTCAGCAAAAGCACCCCTAGTGGCAATATATTTTTATAATCTAGTTATAACATTATTATACAATCTATGCAACAAAATAATTGACGGTTCCCGTAGCACCTCGTATAATGAAGCCATAATGGGGTGCTCACACAAGTGGGCTGAGAGTAAGCTAAAGCTTTAACCCATAACCTGATTTGGATAATGCCAACGTAGGGAACATAGAGGATTAATGGCCGAGTTCCTGTGAGCTCGGCTTTTTCTATGACTTCCTGGCAAGGAGGACGTATGAAAAATACACACATCACGCAACCACAATTTGCCATGATATGGTTCGGTGCCGCTCTATCGATTGCGGAAATTATGACCGGTACCTATCTGGCCCCCTTAGGACTTACACAGGGTCTCTATGCCATCATACTGGGGCACATCATTGGCGGTATATTACTTTTTGGAGCTGGCCTCATCGGTGGACGTTTACAGCAAGGCAGTATGAATACTACCGCCTTCAGCTTTGGCCCACTAGGGGCAAAGGGCTTTGCCTTTTTAAATATGCTCCAACTCATCGGTTGGACCAGCATCATGATTTACGATGCCATGTTAGCCTTACAAGCACTGGCACCTCTATCACCTATGATTTGGACCATTGCCATCGGGGCCCTCGTCATTTTGTGGCTCTTCATCGGCCTCCATAATACGGGCTATATTCAAGCCATCGTATCTGTTCTATTGCTAGGTCTCACCCTCTACATGGGCGCTCACATGATATCGCAGTGGCCTAACGAAGGTAGCCTTCTAACTAGCGGAAATATGAGTTTTATCGCTGCTCTTGAATTATCTATTGCCATGCCACTATCTTGGCTACCTCTCATCAGTGATTATACCCGTGAAAGCAAAAAACCTTTCTCCGCATCACTTACAAGTGCTACAGTCTACACTATAACAAGTATCGTTATGTACACCTTAGGTCTTAGTGCCGCTATCTTTGGTGGTGGAGACTCTATTATTACCATTATGATGAATGCAGGCCTTGGCCTAGCAGGGCTCCTCGTAATTATCTTCTCTACTGTCACTACAACCTTTATGGACGCTTACTCTGCAGGTGTTTCTAGCACCACCATCTATAATAGTGCATCTAGTAAGGGCATTGCAGTTATTGTTACAATCGTTGGCACTATTGCAGCTATCTTGTATCCGATGGACGATATTACAGACTTCCTATACCTCATCGGCTCTGTATTTGCGCCGATGATTGCCATCTTATTGGCGGACTACTTTATCAATCGCCAACAAGTACAAACACTATCGGCTTATCTCGTACGAGGTCTTATTTGGGCGGTATCTGTTGGTTTATACCACTATATGTTACATAGTGAAAGCACAATAGGTGCCACATTACCAACCTTTACAATGGCATTTGTCGTTACAGCTATCATTGGATTTATAAGTAAAACAGCACACATATCTGCAGAAATTAAACAGTAACAACAACCAAAACGTAATGTACATATACTAAATTAATAATAAAGATTATAGTAATAGCAAAAACACCTTCACAAATAGTCATCAAAATGAGACCCTATTCAAGTTGAATAGCATATATCATATGATAACGTTTATGAAGGTGTTTTATATTTTTATTAGACTTCTCCTTATTTAGGAATTGTAATAATTCCGTCTTCACAGGTCCAGTGCCGATCTCCAACCATTTCGGCTTCGCTTTCATCATGGGTAACCCATACACAAGGTACATCCCACTCGCGAATAATGGACACCAAATCTTCGCGCACATGCTTTCGCAAGTTCCAATCTAAAGCAGATAAAGGCTCATCAAGAAGCAAGATAGTCGGTTTAGAGTAGAGCGCACGTCCCAAAGCAACTCGTTGCTGTTCGCCACCAGACAGACTGCCAGCCTTCGTTTTGCGATATTTCTCAAGGCCTAAACGCTGCAATAAACTATTGCACATGTCAGGTGTGCCTCGTTTGCTATAGGTAATATTATGTTCCACAGACAAATGCGGGAATACGATATTGCCTTGTGGCATATAGCCTACCTGACGTTTTTGAGCGGGAACCCAAATCTTATTATCTCGATCCACCCACGTTGTTTCATTACAGTGAATACTACCTGTAGTGGGTTTTACCAGTCCTGCAATGCATTTAATGAAAGTACTTTTACCACTGCCAGATTGACCTGTCAAAACGGTAATACCAGAAGGAAGTACCCCATCGGCTTTCACAGTCACAGAAGGTCTAGCTATGGTAAAGGAAAATGTAATCATCGGACCTCCTAATTATTATCAATGTGATGGAACAAGGACCCCTTTGTGATGAAGTGAATTCCACTCAACAATGCCAATGTGAGCACACAAATATAGATAACTAATTCAAAAGCATCCATGTACTGCCCTGCCTCTACGTAAGAGTAGATAGCAAGTGGCATGGTGCGCGTTACCTTTGGAATATTGCCTGCAATCAAAATGGTAGCACCGAACTCGCCCATAGCACGACAGAAGGCTAAGATACTGCCCGTCAAAATGCCTTTCCAAGCGAGTGGTACGGAGATAGTAAAAAAGATACGTAACTCTGAAGCACCTAATGTACGCGCTACGTCCTCCATATTATGATCGACGGATTGCAATGCTGAACGCACCGTTTGATAAAACAGCGGAAATGCAATTACAGAGGAGGCTATCACGGCACCGGATGCAGCAAAAACAACACTCATACCATGAGCTTCAAGCCAAGCACCAAACGCATAACCTGGAGTAAATACCATAAGTAACGCAAAACCAACAACTACCGGAGGCAGTACAAGTGGCAAGGTAATAAGTGCATCAAGAATGGCAATACCACCCCACTTACAACGGTTCATCCAGTAACAAGTCCCTAAGCCACTTAAAATAACTATGATAAGAGCTATACTTGCTACCCATAATGATAGCCAGAATGGACTCATGTCACGCCCCCTTTCTATACACAACAAATTTAAAATATTTGCGGTATCCATTATTTCTAAAATATTTTTCAGATAAGATTTATGTCCTAAATCATATGCTAGATTATTAATCAGTCCCCACTCCTCACTACAAATGAGTAAAAAAGAGCATACAGTTAGAAATAATCTTATTAGTAATACCGATAATATCTCTATTGTATCATAAGAAAACGCTAGCCCTGAAAGCTAGCGTTTTACTCTTATTTAGAAGTAGAGAAACCGTATTTTTCTAATACTTTTTGGCCTTCTGGGCTCATTACGTATTGGTAGAAGTCTTTTGCCAATGCGTTGTCATATTTTTTGATAATACCAATTGGATAGATAACTGGATCATGGGAGTCAGCCGGTGTTACAGCAGAGATTTCAACGGCATCGCCCGCTGCAATAGCATCAGTTTTGTAGATGAAACCAACATCACCAGCACCTTGACTAATGGAAGCAGTTACAGCTTTAACGTCTTTCGCATACACTACATTAGGTTCTACTTGTTCCCAAACGCCTAATTTTGTTAATACTTGTTTACCATAGTTACCAGCTGGTACTGTTTCAGGGTTGCCCAATACGATACGCTTTACTGTAGCGATTTGATTTAGGTCAACCTTAGGTTGACCTTTTGGAACTACAAGAACGAGTTCGTTAGTTACAAATGGTTTTACGTCAGTTACTAAGTCTTTCTCTTGTAACATTTTCATGTTTTTTTCGTCAGCAGAAATGAACAGACTAGCTGGCGCACCTTGTTCGATTTGTTGACGTAATGTACCAGAGCCAGCAAAGTTAATAGCAATTTGATCATCTGCTAAGTTATGGCTTTTTTTGTATGCATCTGCCAATTCGGTAAGAGCACCTTTAAGACTCGCTGCAGCTTGTACAGTAATCTTTTCAGATGTACTTGGTTTAGCCGACTCAGTTGGTTTACTTGCATCATTACCACAGCCAACTAAAAAGGCAAGCATGAAAACACTCATTAACACTAATAAAATTCGTTTCATAATTCCTCCTGTGTATCCCTTAAAACGCCACACTGTAAAAGCTATGGTAACACCTAGAGACACCTCGTGTACTAACAAATTAAAATATACAATATATTCATATTATACTATAAATCGATAGCTAAAGTCGTATATCCAAAAACACATATTGCATAGATATTTCTGATGATTATGATAAGTAATCATAATCAATAATTTTTTAAATCCCAAAAAATACATACTATGGTATGATAATATTATAAAGAATAAGCACATTTCGTAACGCTTATTCACTTTTAACTTATATAAAGTAACTGTATATTTGCTATATAGTTATACGATACATTAAAACTATGCCTTTATATTAATGAGAAACTCTAGGTGAGATGATGAATCTATTCGAATTAGTAGGCCATATCTTTATGAACTCTATGGTACCTATCCTAGTACTTATAGGGGTAGGATTTGTATTAGATAGAAAATTTAAACTCGATCTATATACGCTGAGTAAACTAAACTTTTATATACTGCTGCCTACCTTTATATTTCGAGCAATGTACGAAGCAAAACTTAACTCAGGTACCTTGGAAATTGTATTCTGTGCACTCTGTGTACTCATACTAAACTCAATTCTTTCAAATGTAGTAGGAAAGATACAAGGTTATGATGTGGCTAAGATTGCAACTCTGAAAAACTGCGTCATGTTCAATAATGTTGGGAACATGGGTGTCGCTCTTGCCATCTTTGTATTTACTAACATTCCCTACGTCATCAATGGTGCTACCCCCTATGCTAATCTAGGTTTAGTGAGTGTTGTATCTATCATGATCATCCAAACTATTAGCAGTAATACCTACGGTTTCTACCAAGCGGGAGCAGGACGATTAACCCCTAGGGATGCACTAAAAGTCGTATTTCACATGCCCATGGTATATGCCATTCCACTGGCACTACTTTGCCACCTACTCCCTTTTGATTTACACGGCCTCTTCTTCTTTGCACCGCTCAATATATTTGCCAATGCCTTCGTTGGCGTCGCTATGATTGCCTTGGGTGTTCAAATTAACAGAACACCGCTAAACTTCTTCAAGATGGATGTTATGCTTGCTACTACATTACGACTCATTGTAAGTCCACTCATAGCCGCCGGTATTACCATACTATTCATTATGTTCTACGGCCCTATGCATCCAATAGCGGCACAAACTATCATTATAACCTACAGCGTACCTACCGCTATCAATATGTCTCTTATTGCTATTGAAATGAAGAATAATCCAGAATATGCAACACAAATCGTAATGGGGACTACCATTTTATCCGCTATAACTATGCCACTGTTTATTACTATAGCCTATTACCTATTTCCATTATATTAAAATAAAAAATCACTCATAGTCGTATGGCTATGAGTGATTTTTTATGCCTTAGCATTTAGCCTTGTTAAACAAGTTACACAAGCTGTAACAATTATAGCACCGATAATTTCATTCGAGGCTAAATTATGATTAAGAATAACTACATCTAAACCTAAAGTAACTATTGGTCCCATTGCACTAATAACGGCTGCAAGAGATGCATTAATTTTTTTAAGACCAAAAGACATCAAGTATGAAGGAATGATAGAACAAAAAATGGCCAAAAATACTAAATAAATCATAGTATGAGTTTGAAGCGTTAAAAAAGTAGTAAAATTTTTGCTATCAATTATAAAGCCAAAAAGTAAAAGTACTGTAGTTATACACATATAAGTACTAGTAAAAATAGTAGGACTAATATTCGAAACAGTCCTCTTACTATAAATAATAAACAACGCCCAAAAAACGGCAGAAAGTAAAACTAGTGAAATACCTATTAAAGTGTCTATAAGGTGGTTATCAACGGTAGGATTAAACATAATTGCTAAGCCTAGCACAGTAGATACAATTAGAATTACTTTTGAAAATGTAATGCGTGATAAATCTGAAGATAACAGAAAAACGTAAATTGGAAATGTAAATAGAACAGCACGTTCTAATGAGGCAGATATATATAATAATCCTATAAAGTCAGCTATAGATGAAGATAAATAAAGAATAGCTCCAAAAAATGAGTATTTAAAAACCTTACTTTTATTCACGCTATTCCAATCAAAACGAATCATTGGTATAAGAAAAAAAGGTAATGATAAAACAGCCCTACACACAAGAACATTCAAGGGGCTCAGTGAATCTAAATAAATTAGTTTTGCCCATATAGATTTTGTTGATAAGAATACAGTAGCTAAAAATACCACTAATATTCCTATATTTTTCATTAACAGATTCACTTTATATACTTCTCCATAATCAGATACAACTCAGATTAAATATAAAAACACATTTCCTCCTAAATAGGACGAAATGTGTTCATGATACTAAAATGTAATTATTGATGAGCTACGTGTTCCATCCCCATGCGAACTAAACATTCAACATGATCATCGTTTAGAGAATAGTATGCTGTTTTCCCATCTTTACGATATGTAACAAGGCGTGCTTGGCGCAATACACGCAATTGATGAGAAATAGCAGATTGTCCCATCTCCATGGTTTCTGCAATGTGATTAACACACATTTCACTTTCTAATAATAGCTCTACTATTTTAAGGCGTGTAGGATCACCCAAGATTTTAAACAGTTCTGCTAGCTTCAGCAATGATTCTTGTTTGTCGGTCATATAATCCCCCTTTTTCAATCCTATCCATTCTTTTTTGTAGCTCTTCTGTGTCACTAATCGATACGTCTTAACGTATAACGCCAATATGTATGGCATACATATAAACATTATATCATTTTTAACATAAAAAAGAGACTTTGAGAAACCAAAGTCTCTTTTTTTATCATATCTATATAAGATATAAATTATTTAATGATTAATACAGGGCAAGTGGAGTGGCTAGTTACATAGCTACTTACGCTACCCATGAATAAGCCTTTCAAAGGGCCAAGACCACGGCTACCCATTACGATGAGATCAGCATTGTATTTTTTTGCCACTGCAAGTAGTGCAGGACCAGGGGAGCCAACTTCGAAAACACTTTTAACTTTTACGCCTGCAGGAATTTCTTTCACTACATCATTAAGAATTTCCTTACCAGTTTCTTCCATATCCTCAGCAATTTGCTCAGATACGTATCCACCAGAAATTGGTGTTTGATCAAAATTGGAAATAGCAGACACAATATTTGCAACGTGAACAACAATCAATTCAGCTTGATTGCGATCCGCTACAGCGAGAGCATGTTCCAACGCACGTTTAGCATTTTCAGAACCATCAGTAGGTACGACAATAGTTTTGTAGGTAACCATAATAACCCCTCCTATTCCTAATCCCTCAAAGGGGATATGATCAAATATCGTTTAGCCTATACTAATATATTCTAGACCATCAAGGAAAACTCCTCTTTTTTCTGAGGATTTATTACATTATAGCACAAATCGTACAGAATTATACAAATAAAAGAATATTATGTGCATATTAAAGAACTTGAGACGATTGGTTTGTATTGAGTGTAGTCGTCAATTTAAAGCCATCTAATATATCTATAAGTTCCTGAGTAGCAAGATTACTACCGGATGGACCAATCATTCGAGCTACTGCCACATTACCTTCATTGCCAAGAATAATCGTCGCGCCAAAGGATACTGGTTCCGCTACAGATGTATCAGACGTATTTGGATTTTTCATATGTCCCGCCAAATAGAACATCACATTACCGTCAATAATATGCGTTTCATAACGAGTAATTGTGGCCTTGTTCACATCAACCAATTGTTTAAGATAATAATCACCAAGCATTTGCTTAGCCATCATAGTTGGCATGCCGGAGCTAACAGCTTGTACAGGAATTGTAAAGGACTCAATGTCGAGGCGTACATTATGTTTAGTGAAAGCAATCTTCCCCTTTTCATTAAGACGGGTAAAGCCTTTCGGATAGGTAAATTTGATGCCTTCTGCAACACTGATATCGCTTGTGCCGGTTAATATTTTTTTTACCCCTTTAATAGCATTAGAACCACGCTTATTGATCAATTCAAAGGATGGAATTGTATGCTCCATCAAACCTAGCTCCATAAACTCTGCACGAACAGGAGCATATGTGCTAGACAAATTGTACCGATGAGTTGGATCTTTTTCCATGATAAATTCTGCTTCAAATACAGACTGAACCGGCTCTGTAGATGTCATATCTGCATAAGATTTTGGTGTACTCTTATCCCAGCGTGCGGAAACTGCACCTTTCTTAGTAAAAAACCCACCAACAATATCATTATGTTCAAAGTTATTGCTATGTTGGCGCCAAATATTCAAATACTCCTCATTAGACATGCCCTTAATAGGTACACCATACCAAGTTGTATTCCATTCTTTTTGAGACACCCCTTCTTGTGGTGTATTATTACGCTTAGTAAAAGATACTGTATAGGAATCCTCTTGCGTAGGGCCCGCTAAATTGAAGGAATACCCTTGAATATGTTCGCTTTCACTACGCACATCCATATCTATCATAACACCATCAGCTACACGCCAAGGAATCGAGAACATATAACCATTTTTGTAATCCTTTACCACCGTGTTCATCTTAGTAGCATAGGATTTGTATTGTTCTGGCAAAATAGATGCGGAATCCTTCTGAGATTCCACAATAGATAAAGGTGTATCAGGCGTCTTCTGTAAACCTTCCGCCATAATAGAAGTCGTTCCCAAAGCCATGACAGCTAAGGTTGCCGCAAATAAACGTAACTTCATAGAACCTCCTATAACATATTATCCAAAAACGCTTTCGTTCTTTCGTTCTGCGGATGATTAAAAATTTGTTCTGGTGTTCCTTCTTCTTGGATAACACCATCAGCCATAAAGATAACACGATCCGATACTTCTCGAGCAAAGTTCATTTCATGGGTTACGATAATCATCGTCATGTGATCGTCTGCCAATTGTTTAATCGTCTTAAGAACCTCACCAGTAAGCTCTGGGTCGAGAGCAGATGTAGGTTCATCAAAGAGCATAATTTCAGGATTCATCGCTAGCGCACGGGCAATAGCTACACGCTGTTGCTGACCACCAGACAAGCGAGATGGATACATATTACGCTTTTCCCATAACCCTACTTTATTGAGTAATTGCTCTGCAATCGGTGAGATTTCATCATCTTTCATACCTTTTACCATACGTGGAGCAATCATAATATTATCTAATACCGTCATATGCGGGAACAAGTTGAAAGATTGGAATACCATCCCCATACGAAGCAATAATTCATGCTGAGTTTGAGGAGAAGCGTATTTTACAACCCCATTTTCAGTACTAGCAAGAACTGTACCATCAACGGTAATAGAGCCTCCATCAATCGTTTCTAACTGGCCCAAACAGCGTAAAAATGTGGATTTACCAGAACCAGAAGGTCCGATAATAGAAACGATTTCTCCTCTATTCATTTTGAGCGACACATCGCGTAATACTGATTGATTATTAAAGCGTTTTTCAATACGCTCCATATTTACAAATGTCATAAGTACCTCTTACGTCGTCATATTAAGTATATAACCAACACCTCAAGTAAAGATATCTCATCTACAAAATCACATCTATAGCATCAAATAAAAGTATCTCAACTATAAAACTAGCTACATCATTACATACGACAAACTATCATAGAATTAGATTAATCTTCGTATACAGCAAATCTTCGTTCTAAGTAGTTGAAGATATTCGTTAAAATAAAGGTAAAGATCAAGTAGAATAATGCTGCCACGAGGAATGCAGAAATATCAAAGTCACGTTGTACGATAGATTTTGTAATACGCAAAATATCATTCATCGCTAATACATATACAAGAGATGTATCTTTCAATAAGTTAATCGTCTCATTCGCAAGAGGAGGCAATACACGTTTAAACATTTGTGGCAAGATGATCTTACGCATAGTTTGTGCATAGGTAAAACCAAGCACTTTCGCCCCTTCGTACTGACCTCGAGAGATAGATTGAATGCCCCCACGGAAAATCTCACATAAATAAGCTGCATAGTTTAATACGAAGGTAAGAACTGCTGCCGTGGCATCATCCATTTGAATGGCACCGTCTGTGATGATTGGTAATGCATAATAGACGAATAAGATTTGTAGCATCAACGGCGTGCCCCGCATTAAATATACGAAAGCATCGACAAGCTTATCTACTAAAGGCAATTTAGATAGGCGTAACATAGCCATTAAAATGCCACCAGGAATAGATAAAATCCATACAATACAGAATAGCGATACGGTTACCTTTAAACCATCAGCGATAGTTGGGATAATCTGCAATAAATAATCTAACATGAAAGACTCCTTCAAAACACGACTAGAGAAGGGCCATCTGGCCGCTTCTCTAGTGTACATTTCGTTCTTTAATTATCAGTTGTACCTACTGACCATAGTACTATTAGTATATCACGAATTGTACTATTTAGCATCGCTCTTATCTAAGTCTGCGCCTGAGCCTAACCATTTTTCAGCGATTTTATCAGCAGTACCGTCTTTTTTCATTTCAGCTAAGATACCATTAATTTTGTCACGCAAAGCAGTATCATCTTTGCGGAAGCCAACAGCGAAATTATCAACACCGTAGTCAGTACCTTCTACGATTTTGTATTTACCAGGTTCTTTTGTCATGAGATAACGAGCGATTACACCATCAGCAATAACCGCATCAACACGACCAATACCAAGATCCATGAAGGCACTTACAAAATCCGCATAAGATTTTGTCTCTTTAACCGTCTTACCGCTTGGGTCGTTTTGCAATGCTGCTTCACCAGTACTAGCTTGTTGCACGCCTACTACCTTACCAGCTAAATCGGCTTTACCTTTAATGGAATCATCGTCATTACGAACAATGACATATTGTTTATCCTTCATATATGTATTGGAGAACAAAATATTTTTCTCCCGCTCAGGAGAAACTGTTAAGCCATTCCACAACGCATCAATTTTTTTTGATTTTAGTTCCGCTTCTTTACTAGACCAGTCGATAGCTTTGAACTCTACATCCATGCCAGCACGTTTAGCTGCTTCTTTAGCCATGTCGATATCAAAGCCAACGATTTCACCTTTTTCATCTTTAAAGCCCATTGGAGGGAAACTATCATCTAAACCGATAACAACTTTCTTAGGCAATTCTGTATTAGCTTTTTTAGCGTCACCACCACAACCTGTTACAAATGCCATCATAGACACGGTTGCAAGGCCAACGGCCATCATCTTTTTCCAATTCATAACTATCCTCCACGGCAATTATCGCCTATTTACTACTTAATAATATGTTCAATACAGATTTAGATTCCGTACTTAATGATTGTATTATACTTTAGTTCATTAAAGTTGTAAATAGTTAATTCGATGAATTTTACATTTTTTATTTTACAGACTCTCCACATATATAGTTTATGATTCTAGATTCATTTGCTTTATGTTTCTGTAGTCCTATATTTATATTTCTGTATGACTATATTGTATGACGCTACGTACTTATATACGTTATGACTGCGTATGTTTATGAATGGCCTCAATCATCGCCATTTTATCCTTGTACGCCACCTGATGCAGATCAAGTGGTATCACATAGATCCCACCATGACCATTCATCGCTTGCAACTCACGCCATTCCTCAGTGAATCCAATAATATGCTCATAATCAACAAAGACAAAATATTCATCCCCATAGAATAAACTGTGAAAGTATTCTTTCACAGAAAAGGGCCTACGTTTTAACACGAGGCCCTTTTCACAGATAAAAGCTTGACTTTCACCTAATCTATGAAGGGTCCATAATATCACGAGCAACAACAGATAATACCATACACGTTCCGCCCAGTCTGAGGGCATATATTTTACAATCAACGCACACGCAACTAGACCGATGATGCGACCGGTCCACTGTATACCGCGATGTATTTCTAAGCTCTGTTGTACGGCACCTGATGAAAAGCGTTCCATCGCCTCTTGTTTCGTCATGGTTTACCTCACAAATTGAAAGTCTACTATATGATTTTATTTACGACACAAGCCCATAGCTTGTTCTACCTTTCGGTACATTACACTTGCTTTAGCATGCGCCTTAGCAGCCCCTTCATCAAGAATTACATCCAGTTCAGGGCTTGTAATCAATTCATTGTAACGTTGTTGAATTGGTTCAAGGGTTGCTACTAATAGATCAGCAATGTCGGATTTAAATACACCGTAACCTTTACCCGCGTACATTTCTTCGATAGCTTCGTAGCTGTCTTTTGTAATAGCACGGTAAATTCCCATCAAGTTAGAGATGCCAGGTTTATTTTCTTTATCGTAGCGAACCGCATTATCAGAATCAGTTTGAGCTCGTTTCAACTTTTTCACGATTAAATCTGGTGCATCCAAAAGACGGATTGTAGCATTTTGGTTATCATCAGATTTACTCATTTTCTTAGTTGGTTCTTGCAAGCTCATAACGCGAGCACCACCTTCGCCGACCTTGATATCAGGTACTACGAAAGTTTCACCGAATCTACGGTTAAAACGCTCTGCTAAATTACGAGTCAACTCGAGATGTTGCTTTTGGTCTTCCCCTACAGGAACATAATTCGTACCATATAGCAAAATATCTGCCGCCATCAACGGTGGATACGTAAGCAATGCAGTTGGAATAGAATCCCCTTGCTTTTGAGACTTATCCTTGTACTGAGTCATACGCTCTAATTCGCCAACATAGCTAATAGATTGCATAACCCAACCGAGCTTAACATGCTCAGGTACTTCGGATTGAACAAACAATGTTACCTTTTTAGGATCAAGGCCAACCGCAAGGTACAATGCAGCCAAATTACGAGTGTTTTGAAATAATTCTTTTGGATCTTGCGGTACCGTAATCGCATGTTGGTTAACGATACAATAGTAACATTCATCAGTATCTTGATAGTCTAAGAAATTACGTAAAGCCCCCAAATAGTTACCAAGTGTTAACTCCCCACTTGGTTGGATGCCGGAAAATATAACTGCCATAATAGTCTCCCTATATTGAAATAAACCAACAGTGCCAAAGCACTGTTGGTTATATATTATTCTACGGTTACAGATTTAGCCAAATTACGTGGCTTATCTACGTCTGCACCGCGTGTAATTGCTGCATAATACGCCAATAGTTGCAATGGTACAACTGCTAAGATTGGAGCGATAAATTTATTCGCACGAGGCACATAAATTGTGTGGTCTACATGTTTAGATAATTCTTCGTCACCTTTCATTCCAATACCGATTACAATAGCTTCACGAGCTTTTACCTCTCGGATATTACTGATCATCTTATCGTAAACATCCTCTTGTGTAGCCAATGCGATAACAGGTACGCCCTCTTCGATAAGAGCCAATGTACCATGTTTCAATTCGCCACCAGCATATGCTTCAGCGTGGATGTAAGAAATTTCTTTCAACTTCAAAGCACCTTCCATCGCTACTGCATAGTCGATAGCACGGCCCAAGAAGAATGCATCAGATTTGAAGCCATAATGTTTAGCAAAGGCTTTCATATCTTCGTCTACTTCAAAGATTTCATGAATCAAGGATGGTAAGTTTTTAACGCCGCTAAGAATTTCTTCGGCTAAGGCTGGATTCAACTTGCCATTCAATTGACCAAGGTATACAGCGAACAATAAGCCCGCTACTAATTGAGTAGTGTACGCTTTTGTGGACGCTACAGAAATTTCAGGGCCAGCCCATGTGTAAACTTTGTTATCTGCTTCACGAGAAATACTGGAACCAACAACATTGGTAATGGCCAATGATTTGGCACCAAGGCGTTTAGCTTCTTTCAAAGCCGCCAATGTATCGGATGTTTCACCAGATTGACTGATAACGATACATAATGTTTTATCATCAGTCAATGGGTTGCTGTAACGGTATTCAGATGCTATTTCCACATCAACCGGAATACGCGCCAAGTTTTCAATATATTGTTTTGTTACAAGCCCTGCATGGTATGCAGTACCGCATGCAACGATGAGAATTTTATTGAAAGCTTCTACATCTTCAGCAGTCCAATTTAGCTCATCGAAGATTGCTGTTTTACCATCTTCAGCGATATGTGTACCGAATGTATCGCGAACAGCTTTAGGTTGATCATGAATCTCTTTCAACATGAAATGCTCATAACCGCCTTTTTCTGCTGCTTCAGCGTTCCAATTTACATGGAATACCTCTTTATCAACAGGGTTAGCTTCACGGTCGAATACGGATACATTATCACGAGTTACGATAGCTAATTCACCATCGCTCAAGATGTATGTATCACGTGTGTAGTTAATGATAGCTGGAATATCGGATGCTACAAAGTTTTCACCTTTGCCAAGGCCGATAACCAATGGGTTTTCTTTTTTAGTACAGATGATTTTATCTGGCTCATCGGAGCAGATGATTTCAAGAGCATACGCACCATCAACACGAGCTAGCATGCGACGTACGGTGCCCACGAAATCGCCATCGTACATATCCTCTAACAAATGAGCTACAACTTCTGTATCAGTTTCAGATTTGAAATGGTACCCTTTTGCAAGGAGCTCTTCTTTCAAAGGCATGTAGTTTTCAATAATGCCGTTGTGTACAACAGCAAATTTACCATCTTCAGATGCATGAGGGTGGGCGTTCATATCGGATGGACGACCATGTGTAGCCCAACGTGTATGACCAATGCCTACAGTTCCTTCATTAGGATCTGCTTTCACAACTGCCTCAAGATTAGCAAGACGGCCAACCTTCTTTTGAATTTTAATTACATTTTCAGGGCCGATAACAGCAATACCTGCAGAGTCATAACCACGGTATTCTAACTTTGCCATACCGTCCAACAAGAAATCAGATGCTTGATTAAAGCCAATGTATCCTACGATACCGCACATACGTATATCCTCCTATAACTGGGGGTATTTCTAGCCCCAGCAAAAACTAAGGCTAACTAATTAATGTTCTAGATTAATATTCTATTTAATGAATTAAATATTAGTTCAATACAATTCATTCAGATATACTTTGTCCCCATCGTTACCGATGGGCTTTTTAATACCTGTTACGACATGAATATGCCGGAAGAGCATCCGCTGATGACTCGATCACTCTTCACCTCGTCTACCCTAACGACTGCCTTCGCGGGTACTTGCGCTATTCGCCTTTACGAATTTGGAATTCCTTTCTATGATATACGGCAGAATCAGTACAAAATAAAATATGTACTGACGTATATTATACTAAAAAAATCGATAAAAAGTAAACCACCACAGATAATTCAAAAGGAATAAAAAAGATTGATTCTATGCTTCACGTCCTTTTCATTGTAAGAAATTATACTTCTATCATTCTAAATTTTACACAATTAGATTTTGTTGTATTTTCAAAATGTATGTATATAATTTGGGAGATGATAATCATGAATAAAACAACTATAAAGAAGCAACATAAAATTAAAAAGAATAGTTTGTCATATAGAAAATTGCGTCGTTGGGTATTACCTGCAGTCCTTGGTGCAGCTCTGTCGACATTAGCGGTTATCCCAACCTTAGCCGTAGAGACTCAAACTAGTACTAACGTAGCAGTTGTAACCTCAACAGAACAAACTAAAACAGTACCCTCCGCACAAGGAAGCACACCTCCAAACGGTGCACCTCACGGCAAACCACCTGTGGGTCAATCACCTACAGGCACGTCTAACCAAATACCTCCAAATGGGAATCCTCCTTCTGGTACTCCTAACGGTATGCCTCCAACAGCTATGCAAAATGGAGCCCCTAATGGAATGACACCACAAGTTGAAGTAGATCCTAGTACTTTTAAAGGCACAACTATCGTTACAGAAAACAAATCTATTGCTCACGAATCGATGACAAACACAACGGCTGATCAGAATGCTTTCATCGGTAAAAATAAAGCGGTAATTGATATTGAAAATAGCGTTTTCGATAAAACAGGCGACACTACAAGCGATGACAACAGCAATTTCCGCGGTCAAAATGCAGTAGTCCTCGGTATCGAGGGTAGCCAAATTAACATCAAAGGTAGCAATATTACATCTAATTCTAAAGGGTCTAACGCAGTCTTTGCCACTGGTGAAGGCTCTGTTATCAACGTAGAAAACACTAATATCCATACCAAAAGCGATTCCTCTCGTGGTTTAGATGCCACTTACAAAGGCACTGTAAATGGCAAAAATCTAACTATCACCACTGAAGGTGCTCATTCTGCCACACTTGCTACAGATCGCGGAGAAGGCACTATCACCGCAGAAGCAGCCAAACTTACGACATCTGGCGAAGGCAGTCCTGTCATCTACTCCACAGGTAATATTATAGTGAACAATGTCAACGGCATAGCGAATAACAGTGAAATTGGCGTCGTAGAAGGTAAGAACTCCATTACCCTTACAAACTCCAATGTAACAGGCTATAAAGGTAATGGTTTCATGCTATACCAAAGTTTCTCTGGTGATGCTGAAAGCGGTATTGCTCGTCTGAAAGCAGAGAATAATACACTTACAACTCACGCTACAGGTGCGTTCCTCTATGTAAACAACACTACTGCTGAAGTAGACCTTTCTAACAATACAATCTCTATGCCGAACACTTCTACCCTAGTGAAAGCAGCTGCCGACTCCCGTTGGGGAAAAACTGGTGAGAACGGCGGTCATCTTACACTCCGCACATCTAATCAAGAACTAAGCGGTAATATTATGGCTGATTCAATCAGTACCATCGCACTAAACATGACAAATGGATCTAGCCTTGTAGGCACTGTAAACACAGACAATGCTGCTAAAGAAGTAACTGTGAAACTCAGCAAAGACTCCAATTGGATATTAACAGGCGACAGCTATGTAAAATCCTTGAACAACGAAGACACAACAGGCAGTAACATTCACTTGAATGGATATAAACTCGTTGTGGCTAATAAATAATAATAAAAGCACTACTTTGAATTATTCCAATCCAAAGTAGTGCTATTCTTTTTCAATAAAAACTATAAAACTTCAACTATATAAATATTCTTTAGCTCTATCACTATGAAGTTAGCGTATTATAAGTTATGAATTAAACAGTCTATTAAATAGCAGCCATATATAGGCCACAGTTTTAATTCAACCATAGGCTTGTAGTTTCCATCTTTAATTTTATGTTCCAATAAATTTAGATTCTCTAAATCATCTTCCCAGCTTTTGATATAGTCCTGCTTTTCTTCTTCGCTATCAAAGTCTTCGTCCATTTTTGCATTTTCAATGCATGCCAATATTTCTGTTCGTTGCTTGTCCACTTCACGACGGAACATATCATGTTGATTCATAATCCAAAGACCAAAGTAATAAGGGCCATCACTTAAATCACAGTGCTCTTTAGCCTTTTCACATTCGTCTAAGAATAGGCTATACTCATCTAATATATAATAGACGTCAATGATATCAAACTCAAAAACTTCATCATTACTTAAATGATATGCTACATCGCCTCCAAGCTTAATTTGCTTCAAACGATCGAGGGCTTGCTTTTTATTACCTAAATACACATCACAATAAGCAATACAAACTAGTAACCTCATCCTATTGGGATAGCTTTTTAATAACTCTTCAAAAATGACCTTTGCTTTCTCGTATTCCTTAAGCTCAAACAAACACACTGCATAGCCAAAGTTCATTTCATAACCATCGGATACTGTTCTTCCCTTTTCAAAGGCATGTAAGCTTTCCTTCAATTCCTCTACAGAACCTTTCTCTCTATAAGCTGAAAAATGATATAAAGCCAACCCTCTGTAAGTCTCTATATATGGAGAATTTAGCTTTACAGCTGCAGATAGATAGTCATATTCTTTTATATTACCCTCATCATTATAATAAAAAGCTAGATTAGTATAAACTCTTGCTTTATCGGTATCACTCAGTTCTTCTATATATTTTCTGAGAAACTCTTCTAATAGTTGTATTGAATTTTCTTCATGCTGCAACACCTGTTCAACAGTTGCTAAAGCACATACTATATTTAAATCATGCGGATGCTCATGCAGCAAACCATTCAAGTATGTTTTAAAACACTCTACATATTCCTTTAATACATTATAATCACTAAATATAGATACCTTATAAGTAGTTTCATATTCTGTTTTTAGATTTTGCCAATACTCTCTTATAGCAAGTTTCATATTACACCTTTACTATCATCGAACATGTTTTAGACCATATGTTTATAATAACATAAATTATTACTTATATACTTTTGTGCTTATAATAACGCCGCTCATATAAATTCAAACTATACAAAAAGATTTCCTTTAGCCTCTATCTAATTCTAATTGCATAAAAATAACCCTCTATTAAATATTCTAAAAATGAATAAAATATCTAATAGAGAGTTATGTTGCTTGGACAAAATAAAACCTAACTATATTATGCTCTATCAATAGAAATTAAAGCCGCATTTTTTGCATGTATCAATGTAGTATCAAATAAAGGTATATCCGTATCATCTTGTTTAATAAGTAGCCCAATTTCAGTACAGCCTAAGATAACACCTTGTACACCAGATTTTACCAAATCACCAATAATATCTAAGTATTGTTGTTTAGATTCATTAGAAATAACACCTAAACACAATTCATTATATATAATGTCATTCACAAGTTCGACTTGATCTTCGTTAGGTATAACAACATGAATCCCCCGATTTTCCAAGATACATTTATAAAAATCTTGTTGCATCGTGTACTTGGTACCGAGTAGACCTACCTTTGTAATACCTGATTTTTCCAACTCTACTGCAGTCATTTCCGCAATATGAAGAAGTGAAATATGAATATGTCTTTTTATTTCATCTGCTACTTTATGCATTGTATTCGTGCATATAACAATATAATCAGCACCAGCCTTTTCTAAAGATTGAGCAGCATCGGATAAAATTTCAGCACTTCTAATCCAATCTCCATTTGCTTGACACTTTTCTATCTCTTCAAAATCGACACTATATAAAATACATTTTGCTGAATGTAAGCCGCCCAAAACTTGCTTAATAGTTTCATTCAAGACTTGATAATACGTAATCGTACTTTCCCAGCTCATTCCCCCAATTAAACCTATTGTTTTCATAATTTCACCCTCTAAGCTTAGAATAAACCAAAATAAAAAGATTATTCATTATGATTATTCAATTTTAAATATCACTCATCTCTAAACCTCCTATATATGTTCCTGCAGCGACTTTACGTAGGACGGAGCAAAGGGACATATATAGGAGGGGATACCTTTAATGTCAAATTGTAGAATGGATTCACAATTATTAAAATCCATAGGATTAATCTCAGTAAAGATGGTTCCTCGCTGTGGATTTTGCTTCGCAAAATCTTACGCTCGGAACAAAGTGATATGTGGGCTTCATCGTCGCAAGCTCCTCTGCCGCCTCACACCCTACTTTTATTCAGCCAACCCTTGTTCTCTACCGATAATATCAGCAATTTCTTGGCATAGGGATTGTAGTTCTTCTTGGTTAGGACCTTCAGCCATGACGCGAATAAGTGGTTCGGTCCCTGATGCACGTACTAAAACGCGACCTTCGTCACCAAGTTCTCCTTCAGCTGTTACGATAGCAGCTTTGATGAGGTCATTGTCTTCCCAGCCAGTTTTTGTAGCTACACGAACATTTACAAGAACTTGTGGGTATTTTGTCATAATGCCAGCCAATTCAGAAAGAGGTTGCTTTTTCTCCTTCATAAGAGCCGCCACTTGAACAGCTGTTAACATGCCGTCACCAGTGGTGTTGTGATCTAAAAAGATTACGTGACCAGATTGTTCACCACCAACGGAAAGATTATGTTCACGCATGTATTCCAATACATATCGATCACCAACAGCAGTGGAAACTGTTTTCATACCAAGTTCTTCTGCTGCTTTATGGAATCCAATATTACTCATAACGGTACCAACTATGGTATCCCCTTTAAGTTTGCCTTCTTCTTTCAACTTAAGTGCACATAGCAACATGATTTGATCACCATCGAGGACTTGACCTTTTTCATCAACCAATAAACAGCGGTCAGCATCGCCATCATTAGCAATACCAAGGTCTGCATTATGTTGTTGTACGGCTACTTGTAAGCCTTCAATGTGTGTGGAACCACAATGATGATTGATATTCAACCCATCTGGATTCACATTAATATTGATGACTTTAGCCCCTAGTCCAGACAAAATTTCCGGACCTACACTGGACGCTGCGCCATTAGCACCATCATAAACGATAGTCAAACCTTCAAGGGACGTATCGATTGTGTGACGTACAAAATGAGCATATAAATGAGCCAAGTTACTATTGAACTCAATTTTACCAATACCATCACCAGTAGGACGTGCCAATTCATTATCTGCACTTTGACGAACATATTTTTCCAATTCATCTTCCACTTCATCAGGTAATTTATAGCCATTACCATCAAAGAATTTAATGCCATTATCTGGATATGGATTGTGAGATGCAGAAATAACAGCACCTGCATCAAAACCTTGTTGACGTACAAGGTACGCTACTGCTGGAGTTGGGATAACGCCTGCAATTACTACATTACCACCAACAGAGCAAATGCCCGCCGCTAATGCACTTTCAAGCATAGAACCAGAAATTCGCGTATCGCGACCAATCAAGAACGTAGGGTGATCCTTTTTCTTACCAAAATGCGTTCCTGCCGCACGACCTAAATGATAGGCTAATTCCGGCGTTAAAAACTCATTAACAACACCACGTACACCATCTGTACCAAATAAACGAGCCATAATTATCCTCCTCTAAGGATTTGTGAAAGTTTCACAAGTCTATATATCTACCGTGTGTATCTTTTCAATAATTACTGTTGTGTATTATATCATAATATAGAAAGCATACCTACTATAAAGTCACATCTATATTACATAAATAGTATGAATCTATACTGTAATTCAATTCATCAGTATAATTCCCACTAATTAGGTTTTGCGTATTTTGCCATACATAAAATGGCCGTTTCCGCGCCATCAAGGGCAGCACTCATAATTCCCCCTGCATAGCCAGCCCCCTCACCCATAGGATAGAAACCTCCTACAGTAGGAGAAATGCGTTCTTCATTGCGTCCCATACGGAGCGGCGCAGAGGTACGTGTTTCAACGCCTGTCATACACACCGCAGGATCATCAAACCCTCGGATGCGACGCCCCCAGTATGGCAAGGCACGCTCTAATACGGATGTAACGAATAATGGCAAGCAATCATGTAAATCGCAATTTACAACACCTGGCTCGTAACTATATATACTATTTTGTACACTAGGTGCTTGTGAAAGTCCTAAAAACTGTCCTACAGTTTGTGCAGGCGCATGGAAGTTAGAACCGCCCAACTCATAGGCCTTGCGTTCCCATTCTCGTTGAAATGCGACGCCATCTAATGGATGAGTACCAAAGTCATCTGGACCTACGTTGACTACGATAGCACTATTAGCAACACCGCTATCCCGAGCGTATAAACTCATGCCATTTACGACAACGCCACCATCTTCAGAGGCAGATGCTACTACTTGACCTCCTGGGCACATACAGAAGCTATATGCAGTACGACCTGATTCTTTATCGTGGTATACGAGAGAATATTCCGCTGCACCAAGGCCCAAACTAGATGGATCTACACCATATTGAGACTCATCAATTACAGCCTGATCATGCTCAATACGAACACCGATAGCAAATGGTTTTGCCGTCATTTCCACATTGCGTTTATAAAGCATTTCATATGTGTCACGTGCACTATGGCCTACACCAGACAAAACAACAGTCGTATCAATACGCTCACTACCATTAACTTCAACGCCTACGATACGGTCATTTTCAATAAATAAATCCGTTACCTTAGAACCAAAGCGAACTTCACCGCCCCATTCGATGATGCGCTCACGCATAGCTTTTACCATGGTACGCAATTTATCAGTACCTACATGAGGTTTATGTTTATATAAGATTTCTTCAGGCGCGCCAAACTCTACAAAGTATTTAGATATTTCATGTAACCGCGGATGGGTAATGCGAGTTGTTAACTTACCATCGGAAAAAGTTCCTGCGCCGCCTTCCCCAAACTGTACGTTGGACTCAGGCTTAAATATGCCCTTTTTCCAAAATGTCTCTACATCATGACTACGTGTATCTACATCTTGACCGCGTTCAAGTACGATTGGGCGATAGCCTTCACGAGCTAAGTAAAAGGCTGCCAGCATCCCCGCAGGGCCAAAGCCCATAACTACAGGACGATGTGCTAATGGTACAGCCCCCAAAACGATAGGTTCTGGATCTTCTGCAGCAAATACAGATACATCCTTTTCTTTACCAAGCTTTCTCATGACTTGAGCTTCATTATGAACCTCAATGAATAGGGTATATACAAAAACAATGTTTGGCTTCTTACGGGCATCTACGGCTCGTCGAACAACATGAATCGTTTCGATAGCGCCACGCAACGGGGGATATTTCTTTTCTACAATACTTTTGATATCCGACTTAACCGTAACAGCCACGCGGAGATTTATTATTCTAATCATATCTTTCCTATTAAAGCCTCCCTTTTAGGTGAGCCTACTTCTTTAATCTTTGACCAAAATTCTTTACCACTTGACCAGTAAAAAAATAGTCATACATCTTTATTATACAACACTCCTATAAAAGCTAATATATAAATCATAAAAAGGCCCTAATAGAGAAATATTCACTCTATTAGGGTCTTTGTTGCAAGATTTCAAAGCCTCACAAAAAACTTATCATCCATTAAGTACTTTCTTTTGTATTTCTACTTTCACCCGTACCGTTGTGGTATTGCTATTAACCCCATTCGGTAATACTAAATTATAGTTACCCTGTACAGTTTCAGTAGCACCCGATACATCGATAGGTTCCGTTTGTATTTCTGTAACGGAATTAATCATTTCTTCACGACCTGTAACTGTTAATTGCGTTGGTGTAGCAGACGTGGATTTAACTTCATAACCTTCTGCTACTGTACCAACAGTCGGAACAGTAATAGGAACCGCCTTTTCTTTACGTAATAAGTTGAGTTCGTATTGTGCTTGGCCTTGGTTTGGATTAATATGTACATCCAGTACATTACCTGCCGTATCCCAAGCTTCTAAAGTACTAACAGCGCTAAAGTTCTTCGTTTGACCAGCCACATTGACTTTCATCACAACCTTGCTCACTGCATTAACTTGTTGCTTACGACCAGAAATAGTTACCTCTTTCGGCACAATCGTTACCGATTTCAAAGCAATATCATCAGAGAACTTGCCGATTGGAACTATTTCAACAGGAATCGTTTTCTCTGCATATTCATCAACATTGATGATGATGTTATCTGGTTTAACCTCCACAAGATTCATCCCTGCCGGAGGCGTAAAATTAATAGTTACATTATTTTGACCTGGTTTTACACCAGATGCATCAATATAAGCCCGTAAATTATCTGATTTCATAGACATAATGGTATCACGTGGACCAGCCAGAACAACACGGACCACATCTGGTGCATCTTCTATGATATAGCCAGAATTGAGATTTTGAACCTGAACAGGTATTGTATAGGTTACTTCCATCACAGGGTTCTGATCGCGCATAATAAAGAACCACATGACGATAGCCGCTAGCAAGGATAATAATTTAGCAGGCCAATTGCGTTTCAAATGAATCATCATTTATTTGCCCTCCATTTCCACATACTAGTAATGGTTTGACGAGGGCGTTCCATAAAGGTGCGCAATGCCTCTTTAATTTGATCCTCTGGTAAATGGCGATAAATATGACCCCCATATGTATAAGAGATGGTCCCTGTTTCCTCACTGACAACGACTACGACAGCGTCTGTTTGCTCAGATAAGCCAATAGCTGCACGGTGACGTGTACCTAGTTCAGTACTCAATGTGCGGTCCTCAGTCAACGGCAACAAGCAGCCCGCTGCACGGATTCGCCCATCACGAATAATCAAGGCCCCATCATGAAGCGGTGTACTAGGAACAAAGATATTTTTAATCAACTCGCGACTCAATACAGCATCGATAAGAATACCAGTATCTACAAAGTCATTAAGACCTACTTCACGTTCAAAAACGATAAGTGCCCCAGTATGTTCACGAGACATAACGCGAGCCGCAGCCATCACTTCATTAATGGCCATATCCATTTCTTCTTCGTTTACATTTTGTGCCTTGCTGAAGATTCGTCCACGCCCCAATTGTTCTAGAGCACGACGCAATTCTGGTTGGAATACAACGGGTAACGCAAAGAGAAGAACGGTCATACTTTGTTGCAAAATCCAGTTGATAACGTATAGATTTAACAGATGACTTAATAAATTTAAAATTGCCAACATAACGAGACCTTTTAAAAGAGAAACGGCCCGTGTATCTTTAAGCAATTTATATAAATAGTAAATACCAATAGCAACGATTATGATATCAACGATATCAAGAAGCCTAAAGGTATGTATAAGTGCGTCAATATGCATAAAAATAGCTCCTTATACAAAATAATAAGGTACAATCAATTCTTTGACTGTACCTTATATTTTAACTCATTTTGAGAGTACTGTAAATTTATAAACAAACGCTGAATGAGATTTTTATTAGATGTTTTGTGTTTCAATCCAAACATCCATTTGGCCCCCACAAACCATGCCTTCTTTAACAGCTACGTCATCATCGAGATGAACATCGATACGACGGTGAGCTTCTTTTTTATTCAAAGAGTCCACCGCACTTAGGCGGATTTCATTTTCCGCACGTCCGCCGCCGATAGTACCAAAAATAGATCCATCAGGAAATACAACCATAGATGTACCAGCTTTACGAGGTGTGGATCCACAGGTATATAAAATAGTGGCTACTGCTAAGGTTTCGTTTTTACGTTCACTAAGGTATTCAATAAACTCACGATTCATGGATCACTCTACCTTTCCGCAATGAGCCGCCTTTTTTTCCACGCACCACTGCCAAATATTCACTAACGATAGATAATGCAATTTCCTCAGGCGTTTGAGCTCCTAAATCTAGCCCAATAGGCGCATATACCATATCTAACTCATCTTGAGTCCATCCCTGCTCACGCAACACTTCAAAGGCGTGATGGATGCGTTTTTGGCTACCCATAACGCCCATATAGGTAGGCAAGTACCCTCGTAATTGTTCTAAGCATATATTATCGTACTCATGAGCACGTGTCACAATGATAAAACCAGTATATTCATCAAGAGGTAAATCGTTCTTGAAGTTTTCTAAAGGTAAGCATTTACGTATGACACGTTCATCAAAGAATTCAGGAACTACATATTCTGGACGATCATCTACGACTGTAACACGACATCCAATAAACAACAGCAAATCTGTAATCGCTCGGCTAACATGACCTGCGCCTAATACGAGAACTGACGGATCATTTTCTACAGGTTGTACGAAACACTCCATTTCGCCTACCATGCATAGAGAATTTAGCTTTGCTTTATCTACAGTAAACCCTTCAATAGGAGTTCCGTATAGAACCCTTCCATCTTCAGCATAAATAGTCTTATCCCCTTGACGAGGACCGGATAGAACAGTAACCATCACAGTAGTTTCAGCAACCTGTAGACGATCTTTCATCACATCATAAATTGTTTCCATCTAGATTCCTTTCATAATCCCAAGCGGTAACAGCCTCTAATACACCTCCACCGACAGCAAGGGATTTATCTGAAATACTATAGCAATGAGACTCTTCACAACGAGCATCCACATCAGCCAACTTAAAATGATCTGATACGATGAGCCCACTTTTTAAAATGCCTCGTAGAATACCTGTAATTTTCGCTCTTACTGGTTCTTCATCAACATAACCAATTACTTCATTAGCTTGTACAGAATCTCCAATATGACGTTTTGCTGTAAATAGTCCAGCCTTTGGAGAATGAATAACACGCTCATGAGTGTAGCCACCTACATTTCCAGGGATACCCGTATTAGGTTGAGCTGGTCCATCATAGATACAGCGACCTAATGAATGACCACGCATCGTTTCAATGACTACATCTACATCTTCTCCAGCAATAAATCCAGGGCCCACACCGATAACGAGATCTGCATCATCCCGTTTTGTACCAAGATTCTTTTTACTCAAAATAGCATCGACTACAATCTCTGGTTTTAAAGTGTCCAATAATTCCTCATATGAGCTAGTGACAACGGGGATGATTTCCTGTGCCAATGTATCCTTCACTTCACTAAGAGACACATGACGAGCAACAAAACGTTCCAAAATCATTTCTCCACGATGAACCGCATTACCGTAACATACTTCGCGGCGAATCATGGTAGGAATCGCTATTTCACTAATTACAACGGGATAGCCCGCCCGTCTCAATCTATATACAGCGCCGGAAGCAATGTCTCCGCCTCCACGCATGAGTACCAATGGTTTCATAATGCCTCACTTTCACGATGTTTCAAACGCTCAAAATCATCGGGTGTATCGATATCGTCGCCAATATCATCACTAATCCATAATTTCACGACATGGGCTTTACCATCACCATGAATAATGGTCTTCCCCCCTTGATCCCCTTGAATCTGTTGTAAATAATCAAACCAATGAGAACCAAAGAGAACGGGATTTCCCGAGTGATAATTTGCCCCATAATGTGGAACGACGATAGTTTTCGGATGAAAGTTTTCATTAAACGCACGAATGACCTCGTGTACAACAGCACTCGTCAGAAGTGGTTGATCTCCTACTGAACAGAGAATACCGTCTAGCGGTATGGATGACGTATTCATCAAATGACGTACTCCCATCGCTATGGATACGCCTTGCCCTAGTTCAGGATGGTCATTTCGAATGGCTTCAAAACCATAGTTTGTGACAATTGGTTCTAATTTCTCATGATCATCACCAGTAACCGCCACAAAAGGTAGCCTACACGATACAGTAGAAGCCACCTGTCCACCCCATCCACCTTGAAGAGCCCCACAGACCGCATCTAGAACAGTCTTACCACGCCAGGGCAAGAGTTGCTTATTACATCCCATACGCTTGGATTGTCCTCCCACAAGGAGGACAATGCCAATATGCAAAGGATGACGGTCTATGGGGTCTCTCATGGGACTAAAAGCGGTGTTACAATTTGCTTTCATAATAGTCATGAGTACCTACCGACATTGAATAATGCGACGGATTTCACAACTTGCTTTATATCCATCAGCCAAAATGATAGCCGTAATATCACTATCAACAATATGATCAATAAAATCATCGATAATGCGATGTTGCACTGTTTCATAACCAGTACAGAATAATATTTTCTTACCTTTACTGTATTGGAATAAACCTTGCCTATGCAAAACAAGATCAGCCAACATACGAGGAGTTACAATAGCCCCCATATCGCGTTTTACAATATCTTGAACAAGCTCGATATTATGTACGTGCTCATCATCTAACGGGGCCCCTAGCATTTGTAGATTCACGAGGCCAATCGTAGTCTTTGTAAGAGATGGAATGACAGGTTCGGTCATCTTAGGTGCCTTGAGCCATTTTTCCTTCGCCCCATCTGCTTCTACAACAATTTGCCAATTGGGATGTAACTTGGATAAACCATCGATGAGATCACAATCTAAAGAGTCTACTTTTGTTCCTGTAATTCCAGCGAACCACGCACCACAATAGCCACGTAAAAGTCGGTCAGTACAATACTCATCAGCTTCATTAATATTACGAGTATAAATCGGTTCATAATGAGCCACCTGAGACTCATAAAGTCGAGTCGTAGTCGTAACTACGATGGGCTGACCTTTCAGCCGTCCATATTCTACTAGTTTTGAAAGCACAGTCGTTTTACCGCCTGCCCCAACAAGGGCAACGATTCCCGGCTGAATCAATCGATTCCAATAGGATGTTTGTGATGTCATAGAACCAGGCCTCCTTAGAAAGTAAAAAGAACTAGAAATCTCTATACTTTATATTTCTCGTCCATAGCCATAAATACCTTCTCAGGTGTCATAGGTAATGTACGAATATCCGCACCAACTGCATTTTTAATGGCATGTTGGATAGCAGGGCACCCCGTATTGATGACAACCTCACCAATAGATTTAGCTCCGAAGCCACCTGTAGGCTCGTAAGATTCTACAAAGTCTGTATGTAATTCACCAATATCCTGACGGGTTGGGATTTTATAAGTCATAAGATTGTTTGTTTCCAAACGACCATTGTTGGAATAGCGTACATCTTCATATAAAGCCATGCCGATAGCTTGTACTACACCACCCTCAACTTGAACGCGAGCCAATTTAGGATTGATAACAGTACCACAATCAACGCAAGAATAGAAATGAAGAGGAATAACCTTACCTGTTTGTTTATCTACCTTCACCTCAGCAATAGATGCCATAAATGGAGGTGGGGATGTATGACTCCCCCATGTAGCAAAACCAGACAATTGCTCCGCATTAACACCAACTAATAATTTTGGTGCCAATTGATGGATATCCATTGTTTTAGCACCATCTTTTGTGGTAGCTACAACGCCGTCAAAGTCAACGTTTTCAACGTCAGTTTCAAAGAATTGAGCGAATTTAGCAATAATCTTAGTGCGCAATTCTTCTGCCGCCATCTTAGCAGCAGTACCTGTTACATAGGTTGTACTAGATGCGTAAGACCCTGGATCGAATGGTACGATATCTGTATCTGATTCAATAACAGTCATATATTCCATAGGACAGCCGATTACTTCACAGGCCATTTGAGTCAATACGGTATTAGACCCCATGCCCATATCAGAAGACCCAGTATACAATGTATAATTACCATCGTCACCAAGGCGAATTTCAACAGATGCCACATCGATATTTGCGACACCAGAGCCTTGTAATGCTAAAGCCATGCCAAGTCCACCGCGGTAGCGCTCATCGATATCCCAAGAATGAGGGCGTTCATCCCAACGAGCCATTTCTTTTACGCGATTTACAGTATCTTGGAAAAGACCAGAATCAAGATATTCATCTGGAGCATATACTAAGCTTTGTTCACCTTCCGCTATTAAGTTCTTCTGACGTAATTCAGCTGGATCAATCCCCATCTTATCAGCTAACTGGTTTACTGCACATTCTAATGGCCACAATGCTTCTGTTGCACCATATCCACGGAAAGCACCACCCGGAGTTTGATTAGTATACACACCTTCTGTACCATAATGAACAGCAGTCGCTTTGTTGTACAAAGGTACAGATTTATGTTCGCCAGCCGTTGTAGTAGTGAAGCAATGAGTTGCATGTGCACCAGCGGCTGTGATGGAGTCCATATCAATAACTTTAATAATGCCATCTTTTGTAGCACCTACGCGGATTTTCCATTCACGAGCATGACGTGTAGTAGAGCACGTTTGTGCTTCTGTACGATCGTAGAAGAGATAACAAGGTTTTTTCAATGTCCACGCTACAAAGGCCGTCATAATTTCTGTACAAGCCGTTTGTTTAGAGCCGAAACCGCCGCCGATACGAGGCTTAATAACACGGACTTTTGTGGCCGGAATACCGAGTGCACGAGCGATGTGACGGCGTACATGGAATACGATTTGCGTCGAGGATACGATAACTACACGACCTAGCGCATCTATATATCCAAAGCTTTGGAATGGTTCCATCGCTGTTTGGCGTGTGGCCTGGTCAAAGTATGTGCCTTCTGCCACGTAATCACATTTAGCAAGTTCTGCTTCCACATCTCCTACCCGTTTGTGATAGGATACGCAAATATTGCGTTTGTAATCTTGTCCTACAGGGATATTATTGTGAATATCATCTTCAGGATGTACTATAGTTTCATGGTCGATAGCAGTGTGCATATCAAGCACAGGTTTCTGTACTTCGTACTCAACCTTGATAAGAGGCATAGCTTTTAGCGCTGTAGCTTCATCTTTTGCTACGATGAGAGCTACTTCGTCTCCAACATAACGAACTACAGGGTCTAAGATGAGCGCATCATAAGCGGATGGCTCTGGATATGTTTGACCTGCTAATGTGAATCGCGTATTAGGCACATCTTCATAAGTAAAAATAGCTTCTATGCCAGGGATCAATTTAGCTTTAGATGTATCAATAGATTTGATGCGCGCTTGAGCATGAGGGCTACGAAGAACCTTAATAACAAGCGCATCTTTGGGAACAAAATCGCCAGTATAAGACGGTTTACCAGACAAAATACCTTTTGAGTCAACTTTGTCATAAGACTTACCAATATGCTTGTTCATCATTATAGGCCTCCTTCTAAGAATTTACGAACTCCTCGAAGTTGTGATTCATAACCAGTACAGCGGCACAAGTTACCTATAAGGTATTCGCGAATTTCATCATCGCTAGCCTTTGGATTTTTGCGTTTCAAATTGATAGCACTCATCATCATGCCAGTTGTACAAAAACCACACTGATCTGCGCCTTCACTTGCGATACAAGCTGCCAATAATTCAGCTTCCTCTTGTAAGCCTTCTAATGTAGTAATCTTATGGCCTGGCGCACGAAATGTAGGATAAGCACAAGACAAAATAATTTCATCATCCACCCATACAGTGCAAAGGCCACAGTTTGTGGTGTCACAGCCACAGCGGACACTGTAATAGCCAAGATTGCGCAATGTATCTAACAACATCTCATCAGTTGGCACATTAACAGTTACATTTTTGTTATTAATATTAAGTACGAGTTCCATTATTGTGCCACCTCCTTAGCTAAGCGTTGAACCATTGCTTTTACCATCTCCATGCGATATTCTTTGGACGCATGAGAGTTAGATTGATAAACTAGTTCTTCAGATGCCAATTGAGCTGCCTCTTTTGCGGCAGATAATCCTCTTTCTGAAAGCAAAGCACTTGCTTTTTCTGCTAATTGAGGTGTACCAGGTCTTGTGCCGATGTATAATTCAACGCCTTTTTCGTCATGGCGAAGAGCGCCTGTCAATAATGGGAAGTCGCCACGAGAGATGCGAAGAGCTTCAACAGCTACAGGTACATCTACTTTAGGGATGCGAATTTCCACGAGGATATCACGTTCTCTATATTTCATATAGTCTTGCATGGACATACGACCACCTTTAAAGGTTACGATGTCTGCATGTACTGCCAATAAAGCAGGAATGATATCTGAGAAGCCAAATTTACTTGCTACAGAACCGCCCATGGTAGCAGTATTTCTAAATTGAACACCAAGAATCTCCTTAACGCCTTTAACTACGGCTCCGCCACAGAATTGTTGTAATGGCTGAAAACGTTCCACATCTCCTTGTGTCGCCATAGCGCCAATTACAAACTCCTTATCTTCTTCACGAACATAACGCAAATCAAGACCCGCCATATCAATCACTGATGGCCAAGTACGTCGTCCTAGACGCAGCCAACAGCCTCCCGCTAGCATAGGAGCAGTTTTGTTCTTTGTGGCTAATTCATAAGCCTCTTCCACCGTCTTCGGTTGTAATACTTTCATAAATGCTAACATAATCTGTCCTCTCAATGGTATACTAATACTAACAGAATTACGGTGCTAACTATAAAAATACAGTTATCACCAAACTACAAACATAATAAAGATCTATAGAATCTCACGCATTTCTTATACTTTTATTTTACCAATTATTTACCACTAAATCTACGATGAAAGATATAAATTTACAGCAAATTTGCAAAGAATTACATATTTATGAATTTGGAATTGCCTCATGGCCACTGCCTGAACAAGCCAGAACTATTTTATTTGAAAGCAACCCATGCCCCTTCACTACGGCAGATGTGGAGGCAAGGCTACTAGGAACGAAGCAATTCATACCGAAAAGTGCCATCGTTTGTCTATTCCCATACCATGTAGAACACAAAGGCCAATCCAATCTATCTCGCTATACATGGTCTACAGATTATCACCTAATCATTAATGAATATTTAGAACATCTTATTGAAAGATTACAAATAATTGATGACTCGGCTCAGTTCTCCATTCATTGCGATACCTCTCCTTTAGCCGATCGGTACATGGCCTACTTGGCAGGCCTTGGCTTTTACGGAAAGAACAACTGTTTTATCAGCCCTAAATGGGGTTCTTATGTCGTTATTGGTACGATTTTAACAACACTAGAACTCAAACCAAATACCCCTCTTGAGCAGTCCTGTATAGGATGCAATCGTTGTATTACAGCATGCTTAGGCCAATGTTTGGGCCATGACGAATTTAAATTCGCGACCTGTAAAAGCTACTTAACTCAGAAAAAAGGAGAACTTACCGATGAAGAGGAACAGATTCTCGCTAAAACACCACTCGTATTTGGTTGTGATGTGTGCCAAGAGGTGTGTCCTCACAACAAAGATATTCCAACTACGCCCATCCCAGAATTCCAACAGATAGAACCGTATATCAATATAGACGAACTAGAAACACTAACGAACAAAAAATTCAAAGCAAAATACAGTCATCGAGCCTTCTCGTGGCGAGGTAAAAAAATACTAATGAGAAATCAAGAGATTATAGATAGAAAAAATAAACTATAATTATTACACGATATGCTGCTAATGGTCACACAAAGAGATTGTCATTAATACTCACATGAGCAAACTGTTACTAATAGGCACATAAGTAGAAGAATCTATAATTACATAAAACTAAAAAAGACGACCTCTGGTCGTCTCTTTTAGTAGTTATTTAATTTCATAATAGTTCAACTCATCCAAGCTTTTACCAAGAGCAGGGATATATATTTCAAGAAACATATCTACCTCAGGCATATTTAGCGTTTTCAACTTGGCTAAAATAGAGTCATGTGCCTCTTTAAACTCATCATTTCCTGCCTTGAGCTCTTTGACGCATTTCATATAGGCAGAAATTGTATCGGCAGCCTTAACGATAGGCCATTCTGGACTAGCCTCTGCATCAACAAGTATAGGCTTATAAACAGATTGTAACCGGTCTGGCAAGGTTGATAGCATTTTTTCTTGCGCCAAAGTTTCAACCTCACCATACAGTTCACGCAACTTTGGATCAAAATACTTGATTGGTGTCGGCATATCTCCTGTAAAGATTTCACTCACCTCATGATACATGGCTATGACAGCTACCTTATTAATATCTACATTTCCACCAAAGTATTCATTTTTTATAGCTCCCAAATTGTGGGCTACCATAGCCACTTCAAGGCTATGTTCTTGAATATTTTCTATTTCCGTATTTCGCATGAGGCTCCATCGATTGATAAAGCGCATGCGTTTTAAGAATGCAAAAAATGAACTCATATGTCCCCCCCCATTACACAATAGGTCCTTAAATGACCCCACGGAGTTTAAAGCCATAATCAAGGAATTGTACCGCTTCGTCCCAACGATTATCATCATTAAGCATAACTACAATCATAGTATGGCCCTTACGTGTGGCAGATGCAATCAAACATTCTCCTGCTGCATTTGTAAAACCTGTTTTCAAGCCATTTGCACCAGGATATTTGTTGCGAATGAAGTGGTTTGTAGTACGAATTGTTTCTGGTGCGCGGTTTTGGTACGGCACCTTGTAGTAATCATTGGCAACCTTGTCACGGAACATTTGGTATTTCATACCGTACGCGGCAATCATCGCTAAATCACGAGCCGTAGAATGGTGACCCTTTTGTGTTAATCCATGAGGATTCAAGAACACACTATTCTTTGCCCCCGCTTTTACAGCAATGCGAGTCATGTCTTTAGCAAATTTATCCACAGAACCACTTACATTTTCGGCTACTACAACGGCCGCATCATTACCACTAGCAACCATCATACCTTCAAGAACACCTTCCAATGTAATCTGATCGCCTACGCGAACCCCAAGGTTTGATTCTTCCATGCTCGTTGCATAGCTACTTATAGTAGCTAATTCATCAAGCTGTGTGCCCTTTAATTCTAAGGCAGTTAACAAGGTGACCATTTTTGTAGTACTAGCTGGATGCATCCACTTATCTGGGTTCTTTGCAAATAAAATTTCTTTTGTATCTGCATCAATTAGGACTACGGCCTCACCAACAGTAGAAGGAGGTGCAATGTATGCAGCTTGAGCACCACTAGCACCTATAAATATGATTCCTATAAAAGTTATGACCAATACTAATTTCTTATAAAACATATGAATATTCGTCGTTAAAAGTGTCATCACTCTCGTTCTACCTTCCAGTATCTTAACTTTCAAGACTATCATCTAGTGCTACATTTGTAGCAGTTGCTTTCTTCTTTGTCCCTTTAATTTCACCTGTCGATGTATCTACATTTTGAATATATACTACACGTTGAGGATATGGAATATCGATGCCATATTTGTCGAATGCATCTTTTACATCAGACATAATGCTATATTGAACATCGAGAAAATCATTCGACTTAACACGAGCATAAGCGGCGATTCGTACAGAATTATCTCCAAATTCAGAGATACCTATTTCCATATTCTTCGGATTAAGGACACGTTTATCTGCTGCAAAAATATTTTTTAAGATTTTTATTGCCTCATGATGATCATTATTATAACCAATGTCAAACGTAAATGGGATAACCCGTTCTGTAGTATAAACAATGTTAGTTACAGCTTGTGATGTAAGAAGAGAATTAGGTATGTATACATTCTTTTGATCTTTTGTAGTAATAACTGTATACATAAATTGAATTGATTTAACACTGCCAACTACATCACCTACCTGAATAACGTGACCCGCTCTAAAAGGTTTGAAGATAAGAATTAATAAACCAGATGCTAAGTTAGAAAGGTTATTCTGTAAGGCGAGACCAATACCTAAACCAAACGCACCAAAAGCAGCTATAAAGGATGTTGTAGGAATACCGATTTGGTTTAAGCAAATCAATACTAACCCTACTAGCAAGGCATAATTAATAATTTGAGTGATAAAGCTCATTGCTGCTGAGTCATAGGAAGCTTTTGTCATAATGCGGACCGCAAATGCTTTTACCCATTTAATAGCATATCGCCCAATCCAAAATAAAATTAATGCTAATAAGATATTTCCAGCTTGTGCAAAAAACCAGTCCCTTATTTGAATTAATATATTAGCGTCTTTAAAAAGAAATTCAGAAACAGCACTTAAGAAATTAGCCATAGTAACCATCCATAATATAAATCGATACAATAACAAATATCTATCACAACATAATAGCAATATAATAACGGTAAATATATATGCTATAATTTTACATATGCATTTGCAATACGATAATAAAGATATTATATCGTTATATTCCATATATAACAATCATAAAACTAGGGAGACTTACATGTTCAAAAATCTATACGAAGCACCCCAAGAGCTTGCTACTGGAGGCTATGTAACTAGAGAGTTACACTCCGTTACGGTACACTTTGACGATATCCACTATTCTCTTTCGAGCGGACAATTAAATGGTGGCTATCACCATACGCTAGCGGTACGCAACCAACAGCTAACATATCAAATCGAAACAGAAAAAGATTTACCCGGTGGCTCTGTAGCCGATTATTTGGCTCAAGAATTTGAACATATTGATACTCCTGTTCATTTTAGTACAGCACTTCTCACGTCTGCCACAATGCATCTACACGCCTATGCCAAAGTTGAAGAACATGATACTATTGTGGAAACTATCGTGACTGCAGGCTATGAAAAAACGGCACATCGCGCAGGTACAGGCTATTGTTACGAAGAGCGTGATGGAGACTTCATAGTGCCAGGCACAATCAATATCCTCGTATTTACAAATAAAGCTTTAACAGATAGCGCTATGGTAAAAGCTATTATGACTATTACCGAAGCAAAAACCGCAGCCCTACAAGATTGGAATGTTGAAAGCGTACGACTCCATCCGTTTATTAATGAAGACATTCCTGACGCAATCACAAAAGAACGCAAAACATCTGCCACAGGTACCTCTACAGATGGTATCATTCTCACCATCGATACAAATGGAGATATCTTAACAGATGCTGGTTCCTTCTCACTATTTGGAGACACCTTAGCCAAGGCTGTCTATGTAGGCGTACAAAGAGCACTAGAAAATGCTATTGGCGCTGAATAGACCTATCATGTGATATCCAAAAACATCTAGAATGATACCCCAAAAAATTATCATTCAACTCCCAATCATATACGAAAAATATAATACAAATGGAAAACCGCACATCCTAGGCGATCGGAATGTGCGGTTTATTGCATATAAAACTGTTAAACACAGTATAATTCTTGAAAATGAATATCAAATTAAAATTTGAGATATTTTCTCAAATTTTTCAAATTAATTATTAGATTCAAAGAATTATTATGTTTCATATGTTCCATGAGTATTATGTGCCTTTAATACTCATGGAAAAATTGTTGTAACTTTTTAAGATTTTTAGTTTTTGTAAGCCCTAGCATCAATAGAATACGAGCTTTTTGTGGACTTAAAGTATCACATACGAGATAGTTTGCCAGTGCATCTTGTGGCACTGCAGATACCATACCACTACCGGTACGAGAAGCACGTACCGTTGGAAATTTTGCATTCTGTGTAATCTGACGTACATTTTGTGGAATTGTACCATGACCAAGCCCTGTTAAGATCAAACCGTCAGGATTTGTAGCAACTACACTCATAGGCACCATATCATCCATACCACCGTAGCAAGTCATTATAACTACACGAGGCAACTCAGATAATTTACTCACATCAAATACAGAGTCTTGCGTATGGCGTCGAGTAGACGCTTTATAATAGTGGGCAATACCATCTTGTACAATACCAAGATGTCCCACTAATGGACTATCAAAAGTCGCTACATTAGTAGTGTTGCATTTAGATACATCCCTTGCCCCATCAATATAGCCATTTAATACGACTACCACACCTTTACCTACAGACGATGGCGTTCTCGCTACTTGGATTGCTTGCAATAAATTAATTGGCCCGTCTGCACTAATAGCACCAGCAGGTCTCATAGATCCAGTAATAACAATTGGCTTGTCTGTATGAACTGTCAGATTCAGAAAATATGCTGTCTCCTCCATGCTATCTGTGCCGTGAGTAATGACAACACCACCGATATCCTCTCGATTAACCAATTTTTGCACCAACTTAGAAAGTTCTAACCAGTGATTTACGGTAATATCGGAGCTTTCAATATTACTAAACTGAGTATATGTATAAGGACCATACGGTTTTGTGCCAGGTACAGAGGCTAAAATTTCGTCAAGGCCTAATACCCCTGCCGTATAACCTGTTAAATCCGTATTTGAAGTACCTTTTCCAGCAATAGTTCCTCCAGTACCAATCAAAGCGATTTTTGTCTCCATATTGCCTCCACTATAAATCAAGATTTTCACCCTATCAATTAAAGGTTTGGGTCAAATGACGGTATCAACTCTAATTTATGCTTATTAATTCGATTCAGATGGTCGATTCGCTCTTTTGTTGCTTGATCTTCAATTTCCCCAGTTCTAATATAATGATCCAATACAGCATAGGTAAATCCTAATTTATCCTCATCGGACTGACCGCTGAGACCATCACTTGGCACCTTATCAACTAGGTGCAATGGAATATCAAGAAGTTTTCCTATTTGACGAACTTCTTCTACTACGAGTTGTGCGAGAGGGCTAAAATCACCTGCACTATCTCCGTATTTTGTAGAGTATCCTACGTAGTCTTCAGATCCATTACAAGTATTTGCTACACGAGCACCATTTGGTAAATTTTGTCCTACTGCATAGAGAGTTGCCATCCGGAGACGAGGCGGGGTATTAATGGCAGCATCTTTAGATAAATCGGTTCTCCCCGTTACAACATCATACCCCTTAGCCTGAACGATAGCATGAGTTAGCGCCTCATAGGCAGCACCAATATTGACCGTCATGTGCGGAATTCCTAAATGATTTACCACTGTCTGAGCATCATCAATATCCGATTGCACTCCATTTGGCATAAGAACACCAACTACGCGATCTGCACCGAGAGCTTCTTTGCAAAGAGCTGCCACGATAGTCGAGTCCTTACCACCTGAAATACCAACTACAGCACTACAGTTAGGACCATTTTTACCAAAATAATCTCGAATCCATTGAATGAGGGCATCCTTTGTAGCTTGTGGATTTTCTAACATAGGCCCTCCTACTTTTTCCGATAAATACGGTTCAATAAATCCATCTTCAATTGATAGTAGCTAGGACTCATATCAAGATAGTGACGATGTGGATTTTCAAAGCGTTGCTCTTCAGGCCAAATTTCATTAGCTAATTGATCTTGCACATATGCTCGAATTTCCTCTAGTGTTGGTAAGTCCACAACTAATTTACCATCCTTGATAATAAGCTGCTTCATCTCTTTAAAAGTACAATTTTCAAAATATAATTCACGCCAAGGTTGCTCAGGATCGATATAACGATATGGTTCCTCTGTATCAGGTACCTCTCTCAACAATGTTAATAGATCTGCAATCGCACGACCTTTATCATTATAAACACGATATACCTTTTTAAGACCTGGATTAGTAATTTTCTCTACACTTTCAGAAATCTTGATACGAGGTTCCCACATACCATCTTTCTCGATGCTAGCAATTTTATATACCGCACCAAATACGGGGTCACTCTTAGAAGTAATGAGGCGTTCCCCTACACCAAAGATATCAATAGGCCCACCTTGTATTAGCAAAGATGTAATTGTATACTCGTCTAGGCTATTTGATGCCATGATTTTACAATCCTCTAAACCTGCATCATCTAGCATGCGCCGTGCTTTTTTAGCCAAATACGCAAGGTCACCAGAATCTAGGCGAATTCCTTTTAAGCGTTTCCCCATTGGCTCCAATACATCCTTTGCTACCTTAATAGCATTGGGCACGCCAGAGTTTAACACATCATAGGTATCAACAAGGAATACTGCATTATTTGGATACACTTCGGCATAGGCTTTGAAAGCATCGTATTCAGAGCCATAGTACATGACCCAACTATGCGCCATAGTCCCACTGACAGGAATGCCAAATTGTTGACCTGCCAAAACGGTTGCAGTGGACTGAACACCGCCAATATAAGCGGCTCTTGCACCATATACAGCAGCGTCTACATTATGTGCACGACGAGCACCAAAGTCAGCCACAATACGCCCATCCGCAGCGCGAACGATGCGATTAGCTTTTGTGGCGATAAGAGATTGATGGTTCATCATAGTAAGTACTGCAGTTTCTATGATTTGTGCATCTATGAGAGGCGCCACAATTGTAATTACAGGTTCATTAGGATAGATGATAGAACCTTCTGGGAAGGCATATACATCACCGGTGAAAGAGAAATCTTTTAGATATGCTAAGAATTCTTCACTAAAAATACCCTGACTCCGTAAATAAGAGATATCACTTTCATCAAAGTGTAAATTTAAAATGTACTCAACGATTTGTTCGAGACCACCAAAAATAGCAAAACCGCCCTTGTCTGGATTACGTCTAAAGAAAACATCAAATGCGACGCGATCCACATTTTTTAATTTTGTAAAGTAGCCATGTGCCATAGTCATCTCATAAAAATCCATAAGCATGCTAATATTGCGGCTTTCATGTTGCATTAGTTCACCAACCTTCTAAAATCTATAGAAATTTAGTTAATTGTTATTCGTTATTCGTATACCCTCATTATACAATATTATTCCTATATAGCTAGCACCTAGCATAAGCTATCCTAATAATCCTTATTGTGATATAACTATATATATACAATAATAATTTATATAGTTCGTATGTATGAAAGAAGCTAGTCTAGACTGTAAAACAAGCGACCATTACGCTATAATATTTTATTTTATATTGTTTTAAAAGCTTTCAATAATACATACATATCTATTTTACATGAGAATGAAAGGTACCATTATGGAAACAATCGTTCAAGCAAAACGCGTATTAGAAATTTTTAAAGAAATGAGCCAAATCCCTCGTGAGTCCGGCAATGAAAAAGGCATCAGCGATTACATCGTGAACTTTGCTAAAAATTTAGGTCTTGAAGTTCATCAAGACGAAATCTTTAATGTAGTTATCAAAAAAGCTGCATCTCCAGGTTATGAAAACCGTCCATCCATCATTTTACAAGGTCATATTGATATGGTTTGTGTTAAAGACCATGACTCTAACCACGACTTCTCTAAAGATCCAATTGCTAATATCATCGAAGGCGAATGGATGCACGCAGACCATACAACATTAGGTGCTGATAATGGCATGGGTGCTGCTATGATGCTTGCTCTCCTTGAAGATGAAAGCCAACAACATGGACCAATGCAATTATTATTCACTACCAACGAAGAAACTGGTATGGATGGTGCCTTTGCCATAAAAGAAGGTCAAGTAACTGGTGACTACTTACTCAACCTGGATACAGAGGTAGAACATGACTTCACCGTTAGTTGTGCTGGCGGTTGCCACGTACATGTAAAAATTCCATTGTTACGCGAAAACAATTTACCAGGCTATGATGCGGGCTTATCCATTACAGTAACCGGTCTTAAAGGGGGGCACTCCGGCATCGAAATCAACGAGCAACGAGCTAATGCAAACCAAGTACTAACCCGTGTACTCTATGATATTCAACAACAATATCCTATTAGCTTAGCGTCTTTCGAAGGTGGCGTAAAACATAATGCAATCCCGTCTAAGGCAGTAGCTGTACTATCCGTACGCTCTGAAGATGTGGCAGCCATTAAAACATTGCTCGCATACCAAGAAAAACAATACCAACACGAATATAGCGTACAGGATCCAGGCCTTACATTTGTAGTTGAAGATGTTCCTACTCCTGAAATAGTATATGCAGAAGACACAACAGAAGCACTTATTACATATATCTATCTTGCACAAGATGGGGTTCATTCTGTAAGTAAGTCTATCCCAAACCTTGTAGAAACATCTAATAATATTGCTATCGTACGTGAAAATCAACATACCATTGAAATACTCATTTCTATTCGTAGTTCCAATAGCAATAGTCTTGAATTCTTAACGAAAAAAATGATGCTTCTTGCAAAAGCACTTGGCGTAGCTGCAGAGCGTACAGGTGGATATCCAGCATGGGAATACGACAAAGGCTCAAAATTGGAAGAACAAGCGATTTCCTTGCATAACGAAATGTTCGATACACCAGCTAATGTAAATGCTATTCACGCAGGTCTCGAATGTGGTTTGTTAAAAGGCGTATTGCCAAATACACAAATGATTAGCTTTGGGCCTACTATCGTAAGTCCTCATACACCAACAGAACGCGTTCATTTACCTTCTGTTGAAAATGTATATGTGTACCTCAAAGCATTATTAGCAAAATTACAATAAAATAAATAATTACTATATTTTTGATGTATAATTTGTTATACTATAAGCAAATAGCACATCAAATTACGAGACCCATGTAATAATGACTCTCCAACCCTCCTACAAGTAATTCAGCCAATCTCTCCAACTGAATTATCTTGTAGGAGGGATTTTTTTATAAAAATTTCTCAACTATACAAATAAATATTTATTCACATAGGAGTATTCTTTCATATGTGGACAACATGTAATGCATCATTTTATTTATAAATAATTATGAATATCAACTACATGTGTCAGTATACTCATATATAGTATATAACCTATAAATTTCAGAGAAGACTGTTAAACTCTGAGAAACTTGCTAGTCTCCATATACCCCATAGAGTATTTTCTGTGTTATCCTATAGGTGTATACTGTGTTTACATTATGCAGGAGGTATATATGATTCCAATAGTTATTATATCCGGATTTCTAGGTTCTGGAAAAACAACATTATTACAACATATATTAAAAGAACATACATCGAAAGATAAAATTCTTATTATAGAAAACGATTTTGGTGAAACTAGCCTTGATGCGACTAATCTTGCAAAAACAGGGGCTACAGTTCGCGAAGTAACCTCTGGCTGTATTTGTTGTAGCTTACAAGGAAATTTCCAGCAAGCACTACTTGATATTCTCCAAAATTACAAAATCGATATGATCTACATCGAGCCATCAGGTGTTAGCAAGCTTAGTGAAATCATCCATACTTGTAACGACGAGGACATTGCAAAATCTGCTTACGTTCACGCATCGATAACGACTGTCGATGCTATGCAAGCACCAATGTTTATCAAAAATTTTGGACTTTTCTTCAAGGATCAAATCACTCATAGTGATGCGATTTTTTTGAGCCATACAGAAGATATTCAACAAACAAGCATTACGAAACGTATGATTCGCGACCTCGCGCCACATACACCAATCCATGAAGAAGCATGGGATACCATCAGTTTGCGTGATTACATCAAGCGTCTGTATCATTGTCATGATGATCACTGTTTGCACGATGAACATTTATTTATGAGTCATACCTTTAAGGATTTACGTACTCTCAGTCTCGCACAGTGGAAAACCATTTTAGAAGGCATGCCTGATACAGTGCTTCGTGCCAAAGGGATTGTACCTACTACAGAAGGCCCACACGAACTCCAGTACGGCACACATTATTGTTCGCTTTCACCTAGTGAAACTAATGACTATAGTTTAGTCGTTATCGGAACAGATTTTAATGTACCAATGGTACATAACGAAGTGTGTCAATCATGATTCCTGTTTATATCGTTACAGGGTTTATTGGATCCGGTAAAAGCACATTCATAAACAAACAATTACAATACCGAAAAAAGCTAGGCGGTACCGCAATAATCAGCGCCGAAGGAGGCAGTGAGCATCTTATCAAAGAGCCCTTACAACTCAATGCGGATGAACTCAGTGCTATCGTTCCTAGCGATATCAAGTCTTACGAGTTGATAGCCTGTAAAATCGGGGATTATTTAAAACAAGTACAGCCAAAAGAGCTATGGATTGAGTGGAATGGCATGGTAAGCTTTCATCAACTAGAAGCCTTACTATATAGCGATATGTTAAGACACCTAGTACAAATAGAAAAGGTATTATATATTTGTACCGATCAATTTGTTTCAACCATACTCCCTGGTTTAGGTAATGACGTAATGAGTCAATTATACAGCGCAGATTGTATCATAACAGAGTCCGATACACATCACACTTTATTGCGCACCTACAACGGAGAGGCTAAAATTGTAACCACTCCCACCCCTGAAAAAGTGGAGCAGCTGTGCCGAAATTCTACATGGGGACTCATTCCCAATCTATTAGTTATTGGTGTTACAACTTATATACTGTTGGTCACAGCTTTTCGCCATGATATCCCCTATTCCATCCACCAATGCTTTGCTATAATCACGGGTCTCATCATCGAAGCCATCCCATTCCTATTGCTAGGCACGGTAGGCTCAACGATTATTCGCTATTTCGTACCACAACGAGTGCTACTAAAACTGTTAGGCGACCATTCTTGGAAAAGTTATGGGGCTGCTATGGTCAGTGGCTTTGCCTTGCCAATTTGTGACTGTGCTATCATCCCCTTATTCAAGGCACTAATAGACAGAGGTATCCCTTTATCGGTAGCCCTTTTATTTATGCTCGCTAGTCCGATTATAAACCCTATCACCATTCTTTCTACTTGGTATGCATTTCCAGACAATCCTATGCTCTCCGTATGGCGTATCGTTTTAGGATTAGGTGTTGCCTTGTTAGTAGCCCTATCGTTCCGATTCTGGCCTCCAGCCACATCTATATTGAAAGCAAGAGCACCACAGAGTCTTAGCTACGAAGAAATCGTTTTAGAAACAACTAAAACTAAATATATTGATAAAAAAAGATTGTTAATCCATATGGAACAAGAGTTTTCTCAACTCTTATTCTATTTCTCCATGGCGGCAACTGTACTATCTATAGTTCAAGTGTATGGCAAACCTTGGCTTCTCAATGCAGGATTAACCTTGCCAGAATTTACAGCCATTCCAATTTTGCTGATGTTAGCATTCTTCTTCTCAGTCTGCTCTACATCAGATGCTATCATCGGTAAATCCTTGAGCACTTTATTTCCTATTAGCTCCGTAATGGGCTTCCTCATCTTGGGTCCGATGCTAGATATCAAAAATGTATATATATTAAAACAATATATGCCTGCCTCATTTATCATACGATTAAGTATAACAATTGCCGTTATGTCCTACATAGCAGCATTAGTATTCAAATTTTTTCTTAGCTAATTTACAAATTTTTATAATCATTATCTCAGTTCTTAATTAATTAAAAGGAGATGATTTCATGACATTAGGACTGAAAGATCGCTTTTCTATCGTGAAAGGTCTATTGTATCTCACCTTAGGTATCTGCTGTATTTACCTCATTGTGACAGGTCGTTATTTGAACTATATTGCACCACGTTATGAACTTTTACTAGGTATTAGTGGCGTTGCCCTTATTTTAGGAGGTCTAGCGACGATCATTTGGGCGCCTTCAAAATACTACAAGCATAACTGGAAGTCTATCGTTCCGATTATTATTCCCATTATGTTGCTCATCATTCCTCCCGTTCTTGTACCATCAACAGGCGTTCATGGTGCCGCTCGCGTAAACGATGATACTAACAATTTCGACTTTACAAACGATGCTATTGGAGAGGTTGTCACCGTTAACAGTGAAAGTAAAGAGCCAGGGATTTCCAAGGACAAAAAAGAAATCGTTTTGAACTCAGATAATTTCTATCAAACCATTGTAAAGGTTGGATCTAATGTTGATCAATATAAAGACTACACAGTTTATATGACAGGCTATGTAAACCGCGAAGATAATACATTAAAACCTAACGAATTTACTATTTCTCGTATGGCTATGGCTTGTTGTATTGCTGACGTTGCCCCTATTGGCATGACAGCCTATAAAACAGATGGTGATAGCTTACAAAATGAACAATGGGTATCGATTGAAGGTAAGGTTTCTACCCGAGACTTCCACGGTCGTAAACAACCATATGTAGAGATTACAAAAATCAAATCTGCAGAACCTATATTAGGCTATGTATACCCTTAAGAATTACATAAAAAACGAGGCTTAACGCCTCGTTTTTAATAGGAATGATTCTGTTGAATAAAATAATAACGCATATTTCATAGTTCAATGTCTATATGAATCTACAAAAGATTGATGCTTTATAATAGTTATTATATTTATTCTTGTTATTATAATTATAATAATTATTAAAACGTTCTATTAGTGCTGTAATTCTTTAATAATTCTCTTACCAAGAGATGCTGCTACAGCGCACAAGAAAATATCTGGACCAACGGGGATTAGGAAGCATGTAATAATAACAGCTTCGACACCAATAGGCTTACCTAAATACAGATTCATAATAAAGTATAGGTACACCATGCCAAGACCATATACAATAAATAGATTTAATATGGATCCAGCTAGCAAACGTTTAAACGATAATGTATCCATTGTCTCTGCAATGCGTCCTACTGCATACGCACCAACCATAAAGCCAATTAAATAACCAAAGGTAGGTTGCAAAATATAACTAGGACCACCACCGGACGTAAAAATAGGAACCCCAACAAGACCTAATATAATATAAATGCCAACACTAGCGGCACCTAAACGACTACCTAAAACCATGCCCGCTAATGTAGTAAATAAGATTTGCAATGTAAACGGACAATTCGGTAATGGGACCCGTATGAAAGCACCAACGGCGATTAGCGCCACAAAAAGTGCTGTCATCGTTAACTGACGGGTGGTAATGTGAGTTTGTTTTGATACAGTAGAGCTCATGGTATACCTCCATTCATAACAGACTAAGCAGGAATTTGTGCTATCAATGGAGAATAAAAATCCAAGATAACACGAAAACAAACTACTAACTATCTAAATTAAAGCACTTGTATTTTTAATTGTCAACTATAACGATTGACTTTTAGTTTACTATATAGTCTAATATTATATATACTATATTTTTTGTACTTTTTAATTTTGACTATAGCTAATAGTTATTATCAATAGTTCATAATAACTAAAAGATATACTCATCTTCATACAGAAATCATTTAATTTCATCTTACTTTCATATAACAAGATTAAATTATACGTAAGTAGATTGAGTAAAATCTACTTTCACAAAATCGTAACTAAACGAAAATTATAATTTGGTATCAGGAGGCATTGCTTATGAAAAATGTTAAGAAAGTATCCAAAGTACTATGTGCATTTGGCGTTAGTACAGTATTATTAGCAGGTGTAGTTGGTGCAGCTAGCAACCATGGTTACAACAACCATAGCAACTGGAATGGTGTTGGTAGCGTTGTTCCATCCGCACAAGCTAACTATTCTGTTGATTATATGGGCGCTATTACAGTATTCCAACAACAATTCCCTGGCGCTACTGTAAAATCTATTTCCTATGACGCAAAACACAATCCTTACTATGAAGTAGAAGGTTATTATGGCAACCGTGAAGTAGAAATTAAAGTAGACGAAGCATCTGGTCAAATCGTTGGTAAAGAAGTAAAAGGTTACTCCAAAGCTTCTAAAACAATTAACGTTCAAAACATCATCATTCCTGAAGTAGCTGAAACAAAAGCTATGGAAAAAGTTGGTTCTGATTTCCAAACTATGGATTGGACTGTTGAACGTGAAAACGGCAGAGTTGTATATGAATTCGATATGACAACTGGCGGCGGTAAAAATGCTGAAGTAAAAGTAGACGCTACATCCGGTAAAGTTATTAGCGCTAAAGTTAAAAACACAAAATACTAAGATTTTTTCTTTCATCAAGTGAAACCCTATCCTAACCCACTTAGATGACACACTACACATATAACACACATACTATACACACTGTATCCTTTGGATACACTTCTCTAACACACTCTCAGAGAGCCCGTAACACTAACCACGGGTTCCCTAACATCCTATCTCACACAATAGGAAAACGGTCTGTGCACACACCACAGACCAAACGTTACACACACTATACTCCCTTAAAGGCCTTGGATCATTGAATCCAAGGTCTTTTTTTGATTATTTAACTTTTCTTAACAAATAACTTCTAATAAAAATATAATTTATAGAGGTGTAATAATCTTATATTGGAAAATACAGATTCATTAATTTACATTTCATTTTACTTAGTTACTTCTAATTATCAACTAATAGATCTCTCCCTATTGTATACTCCAAGTAAGCATCGTAATTATCTATCTTTATATCATCATAATTATATTGAATTGACAGTTTATTTAATTTTTCCTCTAAACACCTCTTCCCAAAAATCGGTTCTTCTGTTCTATTTTTTGCTTCAGCAAAAATAACCTGATTTGTTGTTCTTGTAGGGTGAATAATCATACCATCAAACTCACATAATTTACGCCCCACTGTATCTTTTTTGTAAACTACAATACTTGCAGGTATAGTAATGCACGTATCATTTTTTAAATCTCTTTCTAACAAACATAAAAGAAATTCAACCTCATGATTAATATCTACCGTTTCACCAGAACCATGTAATAAATTTCTTAATTCCTTCAATCGAGAAGTTTTGCCTCGAGTACATATAACACATTTTTTCCTATCTACTGTTGGTTTGATAATCGCAGGATTTTCATTAAACAAATAAAACAAGAAGAACTTCACACAAAGAATGAATCGCACATCCGAAGATTTAATAGAAGGTATTTTACGTAAATATTTCACTACGCAGCGCATAACTTTAAATGCAGCATACCGTTTTATTTGTCTACTACATCTTTTTTTTATTGAAACCAAGATAGTTTGTTCACCAGACTGTCTGTTATAATATCCAACTCGTGAATTATTAATTCGTTCAAGTTCAGCAATCATCCCCGTAATATAGTCATGTTCCTCTATAGGAAAAGTAATCTTTAAAATCTCATTATACGTATAGTCTTTTCTATGTTTGTAGTTTTTATTCAAAATACTACTTTTATCAAGAAATAGATTATCATTATAGCTTATATTTGCAATGTTAGTATTTTTTTTAATTTGCGAAACCATATCCCGTGAAATTTTATAATAACAAATAGCATCTGAGTTCTCATTATAAACAGTATCATCAAGTAATTTCGTAGCAGATTGTACTAAAGAATAAGATGGTTGATTATTATTATACTCAGATAATAATTCTCTAAATAATAGTATCATTGCTTTCTCATTACATAGATCAATTAACAATGGAGTTTCTGCAATATGTAAGTCATACGCCATATATGATACAAGTCTCACATTTCGAAATATCTCAAATACATATTTTAACTTGCTTTCTTCAGGTAACATAGACTCATTTATGTAAGCATATAAGATTTCTAATGCTAATAATACTGATTGTTTCCCTTGGTTACATCGCTCTAAAATTAATATTGAATTCAATAAATGTAATCGGTGATAATTTTTGTTATGCAAAATATTCTTCGCTGCAGATTTATACCTTTCATTTTCCGAAGAATTCACTACCTTATCATAAAACGAGTTATCCTCTGATGCTAACATAGTAACAGCTCGTGATGCTGTAAAAGTATTATAAAAATGTCCAATGTTATAAATAATACAAAGCAACTGTAGTATATCTGCAATTGATGGTTTATCATCAATCCCCTCAAAACTACTTTGAAATACCTCTCCGGAAACATAATTGTTATAACTCAGTCTTAAGTGACTTTGTAAATTTTTTTTTATTATTTGGTGAAAATATAATTGTAAAATAATATAATCATATCTACTCTTAGCTAATTTTTTTACTACTTTAATAACTCCTAATTGCGGTATTTCTTTTACACGACTAATAAATCCACTATCTTCAAGTTCATCCCACAACTCTGTAGCATAAGCATAAAGCTCTATCTTTACTTTCATATTGTGTTTACGAGTTTTTTGTTTTGGCAGTAAGTCATGAGTAATTATTGTCATTTACTGATATCTCCTTATAGTTCTCTAACAATCTGAGTTTTAAAATTCAGTATTACTATTTTTAACATATAACACGTAAAAATAGTTTAATAAATGTACCAATATTAACCTTTTTATAATCTTTAATTTTAACTATACTCTAGCACGACACTCTTTTTATTTAATTAAAGAAAACATAAAAATTTACCAAAAAATAGTCTTATTATATATATTCATGAATCATTGTTAGATATATTGTTTCATATTTATATAAAAAAAATAAATAATTTTATATTTAATATTCACTCATGAAGAATATCGTAACATTCTTTCTATCACAAAGATAACACCATATTAATAAAATATCGTTTATAAAATTAGTACTTAATAAACCACAAGACCTCCCACTAAGGGAGGTCTTGTGTATAAGTTTTATAGGTTTGATAGTTCTTTGTTCTATTTCTTAAGCGAGGTCTAGCTTAAGGATGTCATTTATGTGTTCTGAAAGTTTGATCTATAGTTTTCCCAATGAGATTTGAGAGATTATGCTTTATCTAAAGCTTGTGCTAAGTCTTCGATGATGTCATCTACATTTTCAAGACCGATAGACAAACGAATCATGTCTGGTGTTACACCAGCAGATTTTTGTTGTTCTTCGTTAAGTTGTGCATGTGTTGTGGATGCAGGATGGATAACAAGAGATTTAGCATCTGCTACGTTGGCAAGGTTGGAGAAGATTTCCAAGGAGTCAACAAGTTTAATACCTGCTTCTTTACCACCTTTTACACCGAATGTAAATACTGCACCAACACCTTTAGGGAAGTATTTATCAGCTAATGCTTTGTATTTGCTGTCTTCTAATTCTGGATAGCTTACCCATGCTACCTTAGGATGTTTGCTCAAGAAATCTACTACTTTACGAGCATTTTCTACGTGACGTTCTACGCGCAAGGACAATGTTTCAATACCTTGTAAGATTTGCCATGCTGCAAGTGGAGTAATGCATGCACCAGTATCACGAAGTAATTGAGCACGAATTTTTACAGTGAATGGGATTGGCAAATCACCAAATACTAATCCATTGTAGTGTTCGTCACCTTCGGAGAAGCCAGGGTATTTACCAGAACCTTTATAGTCGAATTTACCAGATTCTACAACTACGCCAGCCAATGTTGTACCGTGACCACCAAGGTATTTAGTAGCAGAGTGTACAACTACGTCAGCACCATGTTCTAATGGACGGAATAAGTATGGAGATGCAAATGTATTGTCTACAATCAAGATGATATTGTGTTTATGTGCAATATCAGCTATGGCTTGTACATCGATAAGATTAATACCAGGGTTACCAATAGATTCGATATAAACGGCTTTAGTCTTTTCATCGATAGCTGCTTCAAATTCTTCCAAATGATCCGGATTTACGAATTTAGTTTGAATCCCCAAACGAGGCAATGTAGCAGTAAACAAATTATAAGTACCACCATACAATGTGGATGCAGCAACAATATTATCACCAGCATCTGCTACATTTAAAATAGAGTACGTAACCGCTGCAGAACCAGATGCTACTGCGATACCAGCTGCACCGCCTTCAAGTTGTGCAACACGAGCATCCAATACATCTGTAGTAGGATTACCAAGGCGAGAGTAAATACCACCAGGATTAGTCAATGCAAAACGACCTGCGGCTTCCTCAGCATCTTTAAATACGAAAGATGTAGTTTGATAAATCGGTACTGCACGAGAACCTGTTGGATCCACCGTATGACCAGCGTGTAATTGTAATGTTTCAAATCTGTATTGTTTACTCATTATAATAACTCCTTTATATTAACTATATTTTAAGTTCGTTCTTTATGCCTAGTATATTACTATGCTTTAAAAGTTATGTCTACTATTTTTTATATTCTTTTCTCCATAACTTTAAACTATGGTGGACAAAGGAGGATAAAAGCTTTTACCAAAACCGCTAAAGCGAACTAAGTCATTTATGAGAAATAAAATCCCCTAATTACTTCCAAAGAACTAGCTCCCTTGAGAGATGTTAGAAGTAATTAGGGGTACATAGTACTATCAATAGATTGGAAATAAGTACTTACATTTAGATGTAAGCGCCTAAATTTTTATCCCGTTCAAATTTCATTTTTTGGATTTGTTCAATGATGTACGGTGTTTCTTGGTATACATAGTAGTTCAACCAGTTTGTAAATAATAGTGTACTTACAGAGCGCCAGCGCACGATGGGACGTTGTTTCGGATCATTATCCGGGAAGTAGTTTTCAGGAACCGCAATATCCATACCTTTTTTGATATCCCGCACGTACTCACGATTAAGTGTATCCCAATCGTATTCGGCATGACCAAATACAAAGATATGTTTATTGTCTAAACTACGAACGATAGCAGCTCCTGTTGGTTCAGATCCAGCCAAGAGTTCCAAGTCACGATTTTCCTTAATTTGTTGCAACGAAACTGTGGTATGCCGTGAGTGTGGCATCCAAAACTTTTCATCAAATCCACGCATGAGCACTGGTCGATCATTATAAATATCGTGTTCGTAAACACCAAATAATTTCTCATCCATAATCGATTTATTAATGCCAAAGTGATGATATAAGCCAGCTTGAGCACCCCAACAGATATAAAACGTAGAGTAAACATGCTCTTCGCCCCAGTTCATGATTTCTACGAGTTCAGACCAATAGTCTACCTCTTCAAAAGGCATTAACTCTACAGGAGCACCGGTAATAATCATGCCGTCAAAGAACTGGTCTTTTACTTCATCAAAGGTGCGGTAGAAGGTTTCTAAATATTGTTCATCTGTATTTTTAGCCTTACGAGATGCGGTATGCAAAAGAGTCAAATTAACTTGCAATGGGCTATTACTAAGAGCACGTAAAATCTGAGTTTCCGTCACTTCTTTAGTAGGCATCAAATTGACAAGCAAAATTTGCAAGGGTCGGATTTGTTGATTTTCCGCCCGTTCAGTATCCATAACGAAAATATTCTCTTGAGCTAATTTCGTTATGGCCGGTAAATTTTTTATTACTTTAATAGGCATAGTGTCACCTCTACATATTCTACAATTTGATAACCTAATCTAAACAATTTAAATAAGCTAATTAAAAGCCTTTAGCCTCGTAAGCACGTCTCCAAGCTTCGAGCCCTTCTTCTAATACCTTACGAGGGCAAGCGACATTAATACGCTCAAAGTCTTCCCCATCGACACCAAACATAGAACCCGTATCGAGCCATAGCTTAGCATCATTAATGATCCATTCATCTCGCTCTTTAGGGCTAAGCGGCAATTGAGAGCAGTCCAGCCACATGAGATAGGTCCCTTCAGGACGATATGCATGAATCTTTGGCATATATTTTGCTACATAGTCGATGGTGAATTGAATATTGTCTTGAATATATTCTTTCAATTCATCAAGCCAAGGAGCCCCGACTTTGTAGGCTCCTTCACAGCCCACAATCCCCATCGTGTTCAATTGGCTATAACCAGCACGGTCAATTTCTTTTATAAAACGACGACGTAAGGAGTCATTTGGAATAAAGATATTACTTACTTGTAAGCCTGCAATGTTAAAAGTCTTGCTAGGCGCTGTACATACAACGCAGTGTTCTGCATAGCTTTCACCAAGGTCGGCAAAGACCTTGTGCGTATGCCCTTCCCAAACAAAGTCAGCATGGATTTCGTCACTCACGATGAGCACATTGTGTTTAATACAAATGTCGCCGAGGCGTTTCAACTCGTCCTCAGTCCACACGCGCCCTACTGGATTGTGCGGATTACACAAGAGGAATAATGTTACATTCTCCTCAATAATTGCACGCTCGATGCCTTCAAAGTCGATAGTGTATTTTTCGTCGCCTTTGATGAGCGGCACATTGATAAGACGACGATCGTTATCGTCAATAACCATACTAAATGGGTAGTACACAGGTTGATTAATGAGCACCCCTTCGCCAACCTCGGTAAAAGCACGAACCGCCATCGCTAAAGCAAATACGATACCAGGCGTTTTAACAAGCCATTTTTGTTCTGGCGTCCAGTTAAAACGCGTAGCAAACCAATTCTTCAACACTCCAAAGTATTCATCGTCAGACTCTGTATAGCCGAAAACACCATGCTTAACACGATCCAATAAGATTTGTTTTAACTCAGGGGGAATTTCAAAATCCATATCCGCTACCCAGAATGGCAACACATCCGCAGGTTTACCGCGCTTTACAGCAAAGTCGTATTTCAATGATTTTGTATGAGTTCTATCTAATATTTGATCAAAATTATATTGTCCCATAGGAACTCCTTTATTTATTAAAAGCCTGTTCCAAGTCCGCAATCAAGTCTTCTGTATCTTCAATACCTACAGATAAACGCAACAAACGACGTGTAATACCTTTGCGTTCTGCATCTTCAGGTTTCAAGTCAGGATGTGTTTGCGTCACAGGATACGTCAACAAGGATTCTGTACCACCAAGACTTTCAGCGAATTGAATAAGCTTAATACCTTCTAATACTTGTTTAGCCGTTTCTTCGCTGTCTACTTCAAAGGATAGCATGCCTCCAAAGCCTGTTGTTTGGGCTTTATTGATTTCATAACTAGGATGTTCTGGAAGGCCTGGGAACAAAACTTTAGTTACTTTTGGTTGTTTTTTTAGCCATTCAGCAAGAGCAATGGCATTCTTTTGATGTTGCTCCATGCGTAGAGCCAATGTTTTTACGCCGCGAATAACGAGCCAGCTATCCATAGCAGATAAACATGCACCTACGGTTTTGTACGTTAAACGCAATTTTGCGGCGATTTCTTCGTCTTTTACAATAGTAAAACCAGAAATTACATCGTGATGACCACCAATGAATTTGGTACCACTATGAACGACAATATCAGCACCCAAAGTCAATGGCTTTTGGAAATATGGACTTAGGAAAGTATTGTCGATAATCACTAGCGCATTACGTGCATGCGCCAATGCACAGAGTGCACGAATATCGGTAATCTCCATCATAGGATTTGTCGGTGTTTCAATATAAACAGCCTTAGTATTTGGTTTGAAAGCTGCTTTCACCGCATCAAGATCAGAAGTACCAACATATGTAAATTCTATGCCGTTTTTTTCATAAATATTGGTGAACATACGGATAGAACCACCATATAAGTCATCACCTAAGATGATATGGTCTCCAGGGGAGAATAGATGGAATACTGCGTCCACTGCGGCTATACCAGAAGAGAATGCTAATGCATCTGTACCTTCTTCAAGATCTGCTATCAATTGTTCCAAACGGTCCCGCGTCGGATTAGACTCACGCGTATATTGGTAACCTGTGGTATCACCCAACTGCGAGTGAGAAAATGTACTAGACATATAAATTGCAGGGGAAATTGCACCAGTACTATCTGGCTTGCCACTGCCGTGAACACATTTTGTATTAAATTTCATTCCATTCAACTCCTCATATTTGTATACAATATGTTAATTATAAGAGTAGACAATGACTAAGGTCAATAAAAAGGGGCACTCATACATCCTGAGTGCCCCGAAAAAGTCATATCTATTTTGAATGGGTTGTCATAACTCTAAGTTAAGTTAGACTAATTTTTAGTACGTTTTGTAATAAGTAATGCCAAAATAATACCTAAAGAAGATGTTACCAATTGAGGCCAACTAGATACAAAAAGCATGGTATTTACAATCTTTGGTGGAAATTCGAACAAAGAGAAGAACAAGGAATATCCCCCAAAGAGTACGCCGGCTTTTACCAAAGCCGCCACAATAATAAGTAAAAGCTTTGGCTTATGTTGTAACCAATGTGCCACAAATACATACGCTGTCGTGCCAAGAGCCGTAATCAAAATGAACGGCGGTAATGGTAACATGCCTTGTAAATGCGCCACCACTGGTGCAATCCAAGCAATGACTAGACCATTTTTCCAACCATAGCGCCACGTCGCCAAAACAAATGTAGCAGATGTAATGGAACCGATGAGGAACATGCTCACCTGATTAGGAATAAAGGGGAAAATGAGGCGCAAGCTTTGCGCCAATAAGGCAACGGCCAACAATAGGCCTGTGCCCGTAATAGACTTTGTAGACATAAGAACCTCCTACTATACGATATAGATTTTACAAGAGGTACCTACCTCACATTTAAAATTAAGCCTCTACAAAATATAGACGTGCTCGATCATATACCCAATTATAAATATAAGTATAACCTAATATGACTAATGTCATCGTTATATCTGTAGCAAAGGCCATCCAAAAACTCATATGCATCATGTACATAATAATAGGCACTGTGGCAAGCATAAACAAACCTTCAAACAACACTGCATGAACCGTGCGAATGATTGGGCCTCGTGCTAATCGATCACCTGGTACTAGTTTATCAAAAATCCAGTTAAACACAAAATTCCAAACCATCGCCAACAAGGAAAAAATAACCATCAAGACCAAAGGCTGCCCCTCATGCGGAACAAACTGCATCACCAAACAGCCAATCAAAACACAGCCTAGCTCATATAAAATCGACTGTACAACACGCTCTGTAGCAGACATAATAATAAAGCACCTCCATCAGAAAACCCAAAAAAAGATATTTACTATCATATCAATATTATATTATATTTATTTTCTTAGATTTGTCGAGTTCTGTCGAGTTTTGCCATTTTCGGATATAAAGGAAGCTACTCGTAGTGTTCTTTAAACTCGACTTGCTTTTCCCAAAGTGAGTATTGCCATTTCAGGATAAAAGAAGCCGCCATATGTCTGTCCAGCGACTTGCCCTCCCGAAGTGAGCTATGCCATTTTCGGATATAAAGAAAGCCCCTCGTAGTGTTCTTTAAACTCGACTTGCTTTTCCCAAAGTGAGTATTGCCATTTCAGGATAAAAGAAGCCGCCATATGTCTGTCCAGCGACTTGCCCTCCCGAAGTGAGCTATGCCATTTTCGGATATAAAGAAAGCCCCTCGTAGTGTTCTTTAAACTCGACTTGCTTTTCCCAAAGTGAGTATTGCCATTTCAGGATAAAAAGAAGCCGCATTGTATCTACTAAGCGACTTGCAGCGAATGGAGCGCAAGGAGATACAATGCGGCGGAGCACTTTATCCTAAAAGTGGCATTACGAACTGAATCCATGGAATCCCCACCACGATAAATATCGCAAGGTAGATAATCCCAAAGATAGCACCTAGTTTCCAAAATTCAGGGCCTTTATTATAACCACTAGCAAACCAAATTGGGCTATGGCCAGTACCATAAGGGGTAAGGATACCCATAATACCCATTGGTACTAAAAGAATTAACATAACTTGAGCTGGATCAATACCAGGAATCTGAAGAATTAGAGTAGCAAACAAACCTACCATAGCTGTTACATAAGCAGTGCCAGAAGCAAAGAAGTAACGAAGTAAGCAAAAAGCTAATAACAAGCCAAGAACAGCCATTGTTGGATCTAAAGAAACTAAAGAACCACCTGCAGATTTAGCAAGCCATTCCAAGAATCCTACATTCTTAAGCCCAGAAGCCATAGGCACAAGTGTGGCAAACCAAGTCAAAACATTCCATGCTGGTTTGTTAGCAAGAAAATCTTGCCAAGTCATAATTTTAGTAAAAATCATCAAGATAATAACAATTAAAGCCGTTGTAGTTGGGTTGATTTTAAATGTAGAAGCCCCAATCCACAATACGAGAGCCAATACAGAAATCAAGGCCATGAAGATTTCACTGCGTGTCATGGAGCCTAATTTCTTATACTCATCTTTCGCCCACGCCGCAATTTCAGGGGAACCTTTTACCTCTGGTTTGCAGAATACATAAGTCAACAATGGTGTGATGATAAACAAGATAATACCCACTGGCAAGAATGCTAGGAACCATGTGCCCCAGTTGGCAGCTACAATACCCGACTTAGCAGACAATTCAAGAGCCAATGGATTTGGCGCCGCACCAGTCAAGAAAATAGAACTAGATACACACGTAGTAGCCAATGCTACCCAGTTCAAATAGGAACCAATTTTACGAGGATTCTTATCTGGATAAGAATCGAACATCGGACAAATACTGGATACGATTGGATAAATCGTACCACCAGAACGGGCCGCGTTACTTGGAATAAATGGAGCCAACACAAGATCAGTAATAGCAATGGCATACCCAAGGCCTAAAGAGGACTTTCCAAGCTTGGCTACGAGGAACAATGCAATACGTCGGCCAAGACCAGAATTTTCATAACCGATACCAATCATAAATGCTGCGAATATCAACCACACGATAGCATTAGAAAAGCCGCTAAGTCCCCAGCTGATAGCTTGGGCATCCGTAATAGCCTTTGCTACACCAGTTGCTTTATCTACAATAGGTGCTGGACCAACCTTAAATAACATAGATACGGTAACAGCAATGATACCGATGAAAGCTGGTGGCATTGGTTCTAAAATCAACCCCACCACAAGGCCTGCAAAAATACTTACATAAATCCAAGAATTTGGACTAAGACCTTCAGGCGCACCGATGAGCCATACAAGAATAGCTACCACAAGCGGTGCGAATAATTTCCAATTCAACTTCATTAAGAACACTCCTTACTAAAAATAAAACTGCAAAATTGCTAATACAGTATAGCAGAATTTTTTTAGTGAGAATATAATATTCGTCATAATACTTATTGATTGATGCTAAAATTTTAGTAATAGTATTTACTAGATAATTTTGATTTTATACAATATGATATAAATATCGAAAATTATTAATCTATCGAAAGATATGTCGAAAGGATTGAAATGAAGCTAATTTCTAATTATATAAAATCTTTATGGTTTCCAGTCATCATCGTATCAATTCTTTCGTTACTCACCGTGGCAGGCACATTATATATACCAACATTAACGGCCACAATCATTAACAATGGCGTAGATATTCGCGACGTATCTCGTGAAAGCTTACACAACACGGTAGGCATGGTACTGCAAGATACTTGGATTTTTACCGGCACTATCACAGAACAAGGAACACACCACGAACTCATCAAACGCGGTGGTCACTATAAAGAACTATACGAAAACTATGTGGCAGGAATAAGTATATAAAATTCAGGATTGCCATTAACATCAATGTGAGGGGTTCCATATCCATCATTGATATCTTTCGTCATTTCATATATAGTAACCATAGAAGCAGAATTACTGGTCTGACTACCTGTACCTTTATGTACAGCAGCAGCAGTAATTCTGCTTTTTATTATAATATATAATTTCATATAAATTAAAATCATTAGGTGAAACCCTTATTTTATTCAAACCTTGTTCCGTAGTTAACCTAATAGCACCTAAATCAAACAAATCAAAATCATGTGACGACCCATGACACGCAGCTTGATAGTACTGATAATTATATTGTTTTTGAAGCTTGTCTAAATCTTTTTCGTTTAGTATACTATTGTTAATCATAAACTGATTAACACTCATTTGTCCGCTTGATTGGACGTTATTGACTGTTAGTTGGTTTATTTTTTGTATTACCATACAATAGAATTATAGGAAAAAAGAACCACCGATAAGCTGCAACTTATCGGTGGTTCTCTTATTTATTCACCTTTTGGTACGAACCATAGGCCGTTATTATTTTTCTCCATGTAGTCTTTAAATTCTTGAGAGTGGTAAGCTGCTACAAGGTCTTTTGCCCATTGTGCATCTTTATTTTTCTCGTTAACTACTACTTGTAACAACCATTGTGGCAATACATCTTCGTTAGCCAACGCTGATTTTGGATCAATTTTTGCATTATAAATGATAGCACCGGTAATAACAATATAGTCGAAATCAGTACGTACAGAAGGAATTGTAAGAGATTTCATTTCAGTAAATTTAAGATGTTTAGGATTTTCAATGATATCAGCTTGTGTTACTGTTGCTAAATCTTTGTTAGGATCAAGTTTAATCCAACCGATTTTTTGCAACAATGCATAGGCACGAGCCATGTTAGATGCATCATTTGGTACTGCAATAGTATCACCATCTGCCACTTGGTCTAAAGAGGTTTTAGAACCGCTAAAGATACCTGCTGGCACCGTTGGAATTGGAGTCAACGCTACAAGATGACCATTTTGTTTTTCGTTGAAGTTTTTCATGTATGCTGTATGTTGTTCAACGTTGAAATCTACTTCACCATCGCTCAACACTTGGTCCGCTTGTACCAAATCAGACATATCTACACCTTTAAAGGTATAGCCTTGTTTTTCCAAAATTGGTTTTACACCTTTTTCAAATAGTTCAGAGTAAGGGCCTTGAGACTTACTATAGGATAATTCCTTTTTAGCACCATTATCGCTATTATTGGAACCGCAGCCTGCGATAAAAGCTACGCTAAATACTAATGCCGCGCCAAGGGCAAGAAGTTTTTTAAATTTCATAGTACATTCTCCTATACTTTCACAATCCATATAACTAAAATCTATTTCATCAAATTAGGAACGACGCGCACGACGTGCAAAGTAGTTACCTATTGTTTGAATAATTTGAACAAAAATAATTAAAATAACAACGGTAAATAACATCAATGGAAAGTTCAACCGTTCATAACCATAAGTAAGGGCCAAATCACCTACACCACCAGCACCAATGGCACCAGCCATAGCAGTAGCACCGATAAGACCTATGGTACCTGTTGTAATAGATAGAATAAGCGAACCCTTTGCCTCTGGTAAAAGGAAATGCCAAATCACCTCAAAATGAGAGGCCCCCATCGACTGTGCAGCCTCAATAATGCCTTTATTGACCTCTAAAATAGAGTTTTCAAAGAGTCGAGCAAGATACGGCGCAATGAATATAACAAGCGGTACGATGGCCGCTGTTGTACCAACACGAGTACCAACAATCATCTTTGTTAATGGCAAGATAAACACCATCAAAATGATAAATGGTACAGAACGCACGATATTAACAATTGTATTTGTTATAGTATAGACCACAATATTTTTAATGATGCCATTAGGATTTGTCACCACTAGTGTAACTGCGATAATTAGACCTAGTACGGTACCAATGAATAAAGACAGGAACACCATATATAATGTCTGTTCTGCAGCTAGTACTAACTGCGAACCGGGAACGCCAAGTTCTTGCATAAAGAAGTCCATTATAGTGTCACCTCCTGCCATTCGATGCCTTGCGCTACAAGATACTCTTTTACCTTGCCCACTTCCAGATCATCACCAATAAACTGAACAATGAAAATACCAAGTACCGTATGCTCTAACTCTGTTACCGTAGCAAACAACACACTCGTTTCTAAATCAAAAGTTTTATTAATATGATATAGCACATTATCAGTTGTATTATTTCCTAAGAAGTGCATTTTAAGTATTGTGTAAGGCCTTTTATCACAAGCCAAGGTATGTTTCACTGTAGATGGGATTTCATCAGGAATAACAGTCCTAACAAATCGTTTTGTTGTTTCATGCTTAGGTTTACTAAACACCTCAAGTACAGAACCTCTCTCGATAAGCTTCCCATGTTCCATAACTACAACGCGATTACATATCTTTTGGATTACATCTATCTCATGAGTTACGATAACGACTGTTACCCCTAGTTCACGATTAACGCGTTCTAATAATTGAAGAATAGACTCTGTTGTATCTGGATCAAGAGCACTTGTTGCTTCATCGCAAAGCAGAATTGATGGATCTGTAGCCAACGCACGAGCAATACCAACGCGCTGCTTTTGACCACCAGATAATTCTCCTGGATAGGCATTTGCCTTATCACCTAAATCAACAAAATCTAACAAGGTTTTAACCTTGTTATCAATCTCTGATTTAGAAACTTTATTTAGAATTAATGGAATCGCCACATTATCATACACAGATTTAGCATTCAATAAATTGAACTGTTGAAACACCATGCCGATGCGCTTACGAACCTTTCTGAGCTCGTTAAAACTTAAACCATTGATATTCACACCATCTATTTCAACATGACCAGAGGTAGGTACCTCTAAAGCATTAATCATGCGTAACAGTGTAGATTTACCGGCTCCACTAAAGCCAATAATACCAAATATGTCGCCTCTTTCTATGGTAAAGTTTACATCAGATAATGCAGTAACCTTTTGCTTATTAACATCAAACTCTTTCGTTACATTTCGTATAGCAATCACTGTACCGCCTCTTTTCCTGCAATTTAGTAGGAATTAAACTTAAATTTAAAACATATCTATAAGGTATGATTTAATTATGTACTTAGATTACTACAATTTATAAGGACTGTCAAACCAAAAAAGAACCTCACCAGTTAAAAGGTTGAGGTTCTTTTATTATATAACTCTTATCTTATAAGGGTTTACATCCCTATTTATCTAATTTTATATTTTTACATCAATCTGAACCGATTCAGACACTAACAAATAACTTATCTATATCTATTAAAGAGATATAGGGATCCTAAAATGACAGGCGCCCCTATATAGAGCCCCATATTAGGTATTTCTCCCAATAAGAATGCTGCTACAATAGCTGCCACTATAGGCGAGATATACATAAAATTAGTTACATCAGAAACCTTTTCAGCATGTTCCAAAGCAAAGCTCCAGAATACAAAACCTAATGCACTGGATAAAAATGCTAAATAGGCCATAGCAAACTTTGCACTAATCGGCGATACTACAATCATTTCCAGGGCATGTTCTGCAAAGGGCAATGCCATAATAGCCCCCGTAAACATAGACCACATGGCGATAGTGATAGGCTTATAGCCTTTTAAACTAAGTCCACGATTAAGGATATTGTAAACCGCAAAGAGTGTCATTCCTAGCAAGGTCCATAATGCACCTGTAGGAATTGTAAGGGTCGAATTCCAAAGAATGATTATGGCTACACCAATAAAAGCCGTTATTGTAAATACCCATCCTATGGGACGAATTTTATCTTTATAAACAATCATGGCCATCAGTGCCGTCGTCATCGGCGTCAAGGCCATAATAATACTGGATGTAGCCGCTGGAATTGTGCGCAAGCCTTCATTAAAAACAACTTGGTAAACAAAATTCCCTGTAGCGCCTAACAGAATATATAGTCCCCACTCACGCCATGTTGTCGGTATATGTAGCCCTTTTACAACGCCGATTACTAGCATAAGTAAAGCGCCACCCATGACCCTTGCCACAGACAATGTCAACGAATCTACTGACTGTAATGCGATTTTACTGAAAGGAAATGCAGTAGCCCACACCGCAATAGTAGCAGAAGCACCTAAAAGTGCTTTCTTTCGATTTGTCATTAACATCCACCTTTCAATAACATTCGCCTATACAATCTTATAATCCACTTTGATTAACGTATATTCTATCCAAATTATTTCTATCTTGATTCATTCTACCAAGATCATGTTATCTACATGTTTTATAGCTTAATAACACTATCTCAATAGTACCATAATATACCCCTAACACTACAATAAATTAAATCATATTTTTTATTCCTATGAAGGGGATGCTTTGTTCCTTATGGGACCTACAAAATGTGTAACAAAGTCGTTAGAAAAAGTAATAACGCTTTATGAAAACTATGTAGCAGATATGTCTATGTAGTTAATACAACTATTCACTTAACTTGACTATTGTAAGTTCACTATTGATTCCATTAATTTCAATTTGATTTTCTGATTCAGACACAGAAAAATCGTCTACAAGATGTCCACGATCTTCAAAGAGCAATTTAGTACGAATACCTTTTTTCACCGCTTTGAAAGCATACTCATGAGAGACATATAGACGAGATTTCGCCGATATCTGATTCACATCAATTCGCCCCGTATAATCTGCTACATATATCTCCATTGGAGAGTTATTATCCAGCTCTATATGACTGTTACCGCCGGCAATATAAATTTCTTTAGCCTCTCCATCTAGCTCAAACTTTTCACTAATAATATCAAACAGCTCTAGCTTTTCACAATGGGTCGCTAGCTCCGTATCTCCCATATATTTTTCAGGCAAATTTATAAAAATCGACAGATGTTCTTTTACAAGCTCTTCACATAAGGATTTGGAACGATTTACATCCACATCGATACGCCTTTTGATATCATCGATTTTTACTTTCACCAGTTCCGTCAAATTTTCAATAGTATCACTGACCAGTTGAACCTTTATCTTCTCACCCTCTCCAGCTCTCATTTTTACGCGATTAACAGAACCCAGTTTAATGTCGAAATGTTTTATCTCATCGATATCGTATTCTACAATACTTTCATAAGGATATCGCGTTTTAACCGCTTCTTCTGAAAGCAATTCATCCACAGAGACATTTAATACACCTGAAAGGGCCTTTAAATTTGAAATATCCGATCATACTATTGAATAATCCGCCTTCATCCTCTTTAATGAAATTTTTATTTCCCTAAATAATATTGATATGCAATTTCATATTATTATGTATGCATCAAGTGAGATCACAAAAAGAAAAAACTTATATAATCCTCTATATACAAGTAAAATTCAACAATTCGACTTATGGAAATTTATAAGATACTTCACAAAATCGCATAGTATGTATTGAAAATCTATATCATCTATTCATTGTGGAATTGTTACAAACATTGTACACTATAGGCATAGAAATCTATAGTTATATCCTTTTATGGAGGTGCAAAATGCAACATACTGCATGGAAAGATTTTAACACAGGTGTGTGGGATAAAGCCGTTGATGTACGCGACTTTATTCAAAGAAACTATATTCCCTATGAAGGGGACGATTCCTTCCTTGCTGGTCCTACAGAACGAACAACAAAATTGTGGGAACAAGTAATGAAGCTTTATGAAGAAGAACGTGAAAAAGGCGGCATGCTCGATGCTGATACTTCTGTGGCCACACACATTACTGCCCATGCGCCAGGATATATCGACAAAGAACTTGAAACAATCGTTGGTTTGCAAACTGACAAACCTTTAAAACGCGCTATGTTCCCATATGGTGGCTTGCGCACAGCAAAATCCGCTATTGAAGAATACGGCTTCAAAATGGATCCGCAAACAGAGGACTTCTTCAAGAAACATCGCAAAACTCACAATGATGGCGTATTTGATGTATATACTCCAGAAATGCGAGCTGCACGTACCGCTCACATTGTAACTGGTTTGCCAGATGCGTACAGCCGCGGTCGTATTATCGGTGACTATCGCCGTATCGCTCTTTACGGTGTTGATTATCTCATTGAAGATAAAAAAGAACAATTTAGCATTACAATGGGTGACATGCTAGAAGATGTTATTCGCGACCGTGAGGAAATACAAGATCAAATCCGTTCTTTGAAAGAATTGAAAGAGATGGCAGCGTCCTATGGCTATGATATTTCCAAACCAGCTAAGGATGTTCGTGAAGCTATGCAATGGATTTACTTCGGCTATCTTGGTGCCATTAAAGAGCAAAACGGTGCTGCTATGTCCATTGGCCGTAACTCCACATTCCTCGATATCTATGCGGAACGAGACCTTCGCAACGGCACATACACAGAGGAACAAATCCAAGAATTCGTAGACCATTTCATTATGAAATTGCGCATGGTTCGCTTCGCACGTATCCACGAATACAACAATTTGTTCACAGGTGACCCTGTTTGGACCACTGAATCCATCGGTGGTATGGGTACTGACGGCCGCACATTGGTTTCCAAGATGTCCTTCCGTTATCTACATACATTGACTAACCTTGGTCCTGCTCCAGAACCAAACCTCACTGTATTATGGTCCCCTCGTATGCCGATTGGCTTCCGCCGTTTCTGCGCAAAATTATCCATTGAAACATCTTCCATTCAATACGAAAATGACGAATTGATGCGCCCTAACTCTGGTGATGACTACGCAATCGCATGTTGCGTATCCCCAATGCGTATTGGTAAAGAAATGCAATTCTTCGGTGCTCGTTCCAACTTGGCTAAATGCTTGCTTTACGCTATCAACGGTGGTGTTGACGAAAAGTTAAAGAAACAAATTGGTCCTAAATACCGCCCTATCACTTCCGAATACTTAGAATTCGACGAAGTATGGGAAAAATTCGACGACATGATGGAATGGTTGGCAGGCGTATATGTAAATGCATTGAACATCATTCACTACATGCATGATAAATATGCTTATGAAAAACTAGAAATGGCCTTGCATGACCGCAAGGTAACTCGTTGGTTTGCAACTGGTATCGCTGGTTTATCCGTAGTAGCAGACTCCTTATCCGCTATTAAATATGCTAAAGTAAAACCTATTCGTGACGAAAATGGCATCGCTGTTGATTTCGAAATCGAAGGTGACTTCCCTAAATATGGTAACGATGATGACCGTGTAGATAGCTTGGCAGCAAAAGTTGTTTCCACATTTATGAACAAGATTCGTAAACATCCTACATATCGTCAATCCGTTCCTACTATGAGCTTGTTAACAATTACTTCCAACGTAGTATATGGTACTGCTACAGGTTCTACTCCAGACGGCCGTAAAGCTGGCGAAGCTTTCGCTCCTGGTGCGAACCCAATGCACGGTCGTGATTCTCACGGTGCCGTATCTTCATTGGCATCCGTAGCTAAAATGCCATGGCGTGATTGCTCCGATGGTATTTCTAATACCTTCTCTATCATTCCGGACGCATTAGGTAAATCTGGTGAAACATTTGTTTCCGTTAGCGATTTTGATATTGAGTTAGACCCTTCTCAATTGCCTAACAGCAATACAAACTTCGCATGCAGCGAACCAAATGTTACTATAGAGGAAGATAAGTAAAATCTTCCACAGTATCGAACTGCTTTCACCGGCATCGATACGCGTGTTAGTCTTGGTTGAAAGGAGGTTATACCCATGAGCAACCAACAAGTTGATAACTTGGTAGAGTTATTGGATGGTTATTCCCAAAAGGGCGGCCATCATTTGAACGTTAACGTGTTTACTCGTGAAACATTGTTAGACGCTCAAAAACATCCTGAGTTGTACCCTCAATTGACGATTCGTGTATCCGGTTATGCGGTGCACTTCAACAAATTGACAAAACAACAACAGGACGAAGTTATTTCCCGTACATTCCATCAACGTATCTAATCGAGGTTTCCTATGACTGGACGTATTCATTCGGTTGAAACGATGGGTACGGTTGATGGTCCAGGCATGCGCATGGTGGTATTTCTTCAAGGATGCCCCATGCGCTGTGCTTATTGCCATAATCCTGATACATGGGATGAAACTAGCGATAATGCTAAATTCATGACCGTAAAGGAATTATGGGACCAGTACGAACGTAACCGCCAATTTTATACTAATGGTGGTATCACCGTCACAGGTGGGGAAGCTCTTATGCAAATCGACTTTGTTATTGAGCTTTTCACATATTTCCGTGAAAGAAACGTCCATACCTGTTTAGATACAAGTGGAATTTGTTTTGACCCCCACCAAGAGGTGGCATACCGTAAATTACTCAGTGTAACTAGTCTCGTCATCCTAGACATTAAGGAAATCGATCCAGCCAAGCATTTATGGTTAACGGGTAAACCGTTAGAGCCCATTCTCGGGTTTGCTCGATTGACGGCAGACGTGGAAGTTCCGATTTGGGTTCGTCACGTAGTAGTCCCTACGATTACAGATAATGCCGATCGTCACTATCGTCTAGGCTTTTTCCTAGGATCTCTGAAAAATTTACAAGCCGTTGACTGCTTACCATATCACGTTATGGGTACCGCCAAATATAAGGAGTTAGGTATTCCCTATCGCCTAGAGGGCATCCCCGCTGCAACGAAAGATATTGCAGCCAAAGCGACAAGAACCGTGGTGGAAGGCATCAAGGCCTATAGACGCCATTGGTGGAGTCCCATCAAAACACAACATCAATCATAATCAAGTTTGAGGATAACTACCTCCCTTGATATATATAAATATATATACCAAGACTTGATCTATGATAGCCCTAATCAATAGAGCCGCCCCCATACAACCGGGGACGGCTCTTATTGCATTTAAATAAACTTTCTATCATACAAACGGGCAGCGATGAGGACCACTAAACAAGATCCCACATTATGCACTAATGCACCTGTAGTAGGCGTCAAAACCTCAAGCAATGAGAGAATAATAGCGATACAATTAATGACCATTGATAAAGCAATACTAAATTTTATAGTTTTAATCGTAGCATCTGATAATCGTTTAATATAAGGAATTTTACTAAGGTCATCACTCATCAAAGCAATGTCTGCTGTTTCTATGGCAATATCACTACCAATAGTCCCCATTGCAATACTCACATCAGCAATCTTCATAGCCGGTGCATCGTTAATTCCATCGCCAACCATACAAACCTTATGATGTTTCCCTTGCAATGATTCGATAATACTTACTTTTTCTCCTGGTAAAAGCTCCGCATGTATTTCGGAAACGCCAGATTTCTTTCCAATATATGTAGCTGCTTCTTCACTATCACCAGTAAGTAATACTGTTGTCATATCTAAGCTTGAGATAGCAGATATCATATTTATCACATCATTTCGCATTGTATCAGATAATGTAATGATACCTATAATATGCTCTCTATCTGCAATAATGACAGATACCTTTCCTTCACTTCGATATACATTAATGGCTTGTTGAATAGACTCACTGACAATAATATTATGCTCTTCAAGGAATCGTTCATTTCCACAATATAATTCTCGACCTTTTATTACGGCTATAATCCCTTTACCTACGAACATCGTAAACGAAGTAGTATCAAGTATTTCTAAATCTTGCTCTATGGCATGAGAAACGATAGCTTTACCAATAGGATGCTCGCTCTTAGCCTCTGCAGATGCAGCTAATTGAAGAATATCGGTCTCACTATAATCTGTATCAACGGCTAAAATAGATTGGACCGCTAACTGACCACGTGTTAATGTGCCGGTTTTATCAAATGCCATAGTATCTACTTTTCCCATAGTTTCAAGAATTTCACCAGATTTAATAATAACTCCATGTTTAGTAGCTTGACCAATAGCAGCCATAACTGCAGTAGGTGTAGCGAGCACCAATGCACAAGGACAAAACACTACCAACACAGTAACACCGACGATGATATTACCAGTTATTAAATAGCCTATACATGCAATCATCAATGCAATAGGAACCAATCGACTAGCAACAATATCAGCTATACGCTGAATCGGAGCCTGTTTCTGTTCCGCATTTTTAATAAGTTGAATCATTTTTTGAATAGAACTATCTTCGCCCACTTTAGTAGCTATAATATCTATGGCACCAAAACAGTTAATCGTTCCGCCAAATACATCATCATCAATTATTTTATCAACAGGTATAGACTCGCCTGTCATAATGGATTGATCTACCGTTGTTTCACCATTAATAATGCGTCCATCTACAGGTATCGTTTCGCCCGGAAGGATTCGTAAATAATCACCACTTTGTATAGACTCTACAGGAACCATCATTTCTTTGTTATCTTGTATTTTACGACCCTTAACAGGTGCTAATGAAATTAACTTCTTTAACCCTTTTTTTGCTCGCTCTGTAGTTGCTTCCTCAAGGAGAGCGCCTAAAGCCATAATAAACGCTACCTCACCAGCCGCAAATATATCTCCAATGGCAATAGCTGCAAACATAGCCATGGAAATCAATAGAGCCGATGAGATTTTACTAATTCCCTTATTATATACAATCCTTCGTATAGATAAATATACAAGAGGAAAACCACAAATAATAACGGTAATCCAGGAAGGTTCAAAAGGGAATATATTTTGAAATGGTCTCTGTCCACCAAACTCCTCTATCAAATGCGGAATCCCATCAAGCAGTAAAAATAGCCCCGCTAAAATCGTCATATATAAACCAGATAATATATCATGTATTCGATGTACCATACAACAATCCCCTTATCAAACTTTCACTACCAATATGAATTGAATTACAACTATACTTACAGTACAATAATTACGATAGCGAACACCTTGTTCACTTTAATTGTATCAACCTATAGTTTTAATACAATATATAAAACATCTTATATGTTCATTACGGAACATATACGCTATTCTGTACTAAAAGAACGATAGGAGTTAATATGGATCGTAGACAGAAAAAAACTCGCAAAGCCATATTTATAGCTTTTAACGAATTATTATCTAATAAGGCGTATGACAAAATCACCGTTCAAGAAATCATTAGTGCCGCAGATATTGGCCGCACCACCTTTTATGCTCATTTCGACACAAAAGAAGCATTACTAGAAGCACTCTGCGAAGACTTATTTTTACATATAAAAGATAGTATTAATCATTTACCTCATGCTCATGGGCTTTATCAACAAAGTATTTACCCAGTCTCAGTATTTGGTCATTTATTACAACATTTACAGCAAAATGAAAATAAAATCCTAGAGCTACTAGCTAGTGATAATAACGAAATCTTTTTGCGCTATTTCAGGGATCATCTAAATGAGTTGGTACAAGGATATTTTATCAACCAAGACCGTAAAGCAAATACAAATCTACCAGATGACTTTATTATCAATCATATTTCAGGTAGTTTTGTGGAAATGGTGTTATGGTGGGTAAAAAACGGCATGAAAGAATCGCCTACAGAATTAGACAATTACTTTCATGCCGTTATAGAACCTATTATATAATTATTTTAAATCTATTAGGATACAACATTGATTGGTTCACCCTTAAAGAAGGCTTGTACATTATCTCGAATAATACCTACTAAGCGTTGACGTGTTTCAAGGCCTTTCCAACCCATGTGCGGAGTAATGATGACATTATCTAGTGTATAGAGAGGACTATCCTCAGCTGGTGGTTCTACCTCTTGTACATCGAGACCTGCTCCAGCGATATGTTTAGCTGCTAATGCTTCACAAAGATCCTTTTCATTAATGAGAGGTCCACGGCCCGTATTCACAATGACCGCATTAGGCTTCATCTTACCGATTGTTTCTTTATTAATAAGATGTTTAGTTTGGTCATTTAGCGGGCAATGTAAGGAAATATAGTCACTATTTTCTAGCAGTTCATCAAGGCTCACATAACGAATGCCATCACCATCAGCCTTTGGTGTACGTGTATGCACTAAGATGTTCATACCTAGCGCTTTTGCAACTTTGATGACTTCCATACCGATGTGACCAGCTCCGACAACACCTAAGGTTTTACCATTCACTTCTGTATGGCTCACTTGAAGGTATTTCGTGAAATTGCTGCGATCACCTTTAGCCAGCATACCAATTTGTTGCTGCATGGTAGAAGCAAAATTGAGGATCATCATGATCACTGTATGTGCTACACGCTCTGTGCTATACGCAGGAATATTGCACACAGTGATGCCCTTTTTCTTTGCTGCATCAAGGTCAATATTATTATAGCCAGTACCTGCTTCTACGATAAGCTCTACAGTATCAGGGAATTGTGAAAGCAGATCGGCACTTACAGGCAATTCTTTTGTAACCACAACACGAGCACCTTGAATCCGTTCAATAAGCTCAGCATTCGTACTATCTTCGTAGACCTGCACATCATTAGATAATATGGAGAAATCCAATGCATGGTCATAATTCATTTTGCCTGCATTTACCACTACTACACGTTCGCTCATGAGAACCTCCTAAATTGAATAGCTTTAAATATATGTAATACTACTTCTATATAAATTATACTATTATTTATATAAATTTATACTAAAATAACTTCCATTATATATCAACTACCTATACCAATTAATATACTTTCACAACTAATTAGTATTCTTTCACAATTATTGTATATAATATATGCAGAAGAGCTATAAAATTAGAAATATAACTAATTTTTCTGTATATAACTTTCACAAAAGTATTGTGTAATTCCCCAAAAGTTATAAAATAAGAGTAATGTTATATAGAATTGAGGAATACCATGAGACCCACCTATTTGACCATAAATACAAGTCTCGTTCGCGAGAATTTGCGTAAAATTAAAGATAGTTTGCCTGAGTGGAGTACATCTACAGCTGTTATCAAGGCCAATGGCTACGGCCACGGCAGCGTTATGATGGGCCGCATTGCTGTGGAGGAAGGTTACGAATCCTTAGCCGTTGCTATTCCGGAAGAGTCTGTACCTCTTCGCAATGCAGGTATTATGGTGCCTATTTATCTATTAGGTCTCACAAGGCCACAATCTTTTGAGCTTGTGGCAGATACGAATTCTATTCCTGCTGTTTGTGAATCTACAGACTTGGAAGCACTCGATAAAGTAGCCGATAATCACGACATGATTATTCGCGTTGCTGTTGCCGTTGATACAGGTATGCATCGCATCGGTATCAAGCCTGAGGATGCCATTGAGTTTATCAAACGCATTGAGTCCTACGAAAATTTGGAAATAGACGGATTCTTCTCCCACATGAGCAATGCTGATGCGGCGGATCAATCACACGCCCATAGCCAAACGCAAAAATTTCATCGCATGGTAGATGAAATACGGGCATTCCGTCCAGAAGCAGATTACCGCTTCTCTCTCGCCAACAGTGCAGGTCTCTTATCTGTCAAAGACAGCTTATTTACGGATGCTCGCCCTGGTATTATTCAATACGGTATCATGCCATCCCTTGATGTGCCAAATCGATTGGGCTTAAAGCCAGTTTTATCTTTCCATAGTGAAGTCGTTCACGTACAACATGTACCCGCTGGCGAAGGCATTGGCTATGGGTCTACCTATATCACAACTGAGCCAATGACAATTGCTACCATTCCTGTAGGCTATGCTGACGGCTATCCTCGTAGTTTATCCAATCGAGGTACCGTACTGATTCATGGCACGCGTTGCCCTGTAGTAGGTCGCATTTGTATGGACCAATTCATGGTAGCTATTCCGGATACGATTACCGTAAAACCAGGCGATAAGGTAGTCCTTCTAGGTTCTCAAGGTCATGAAAGTATCTCTGCACTAGAGATTGCCGCTCTTGCTTCTACTATTCCATACGAAATATTCTGTGGATTCTCAGAACGAGTACCGCGACAATATATATAAATAAAACAATTATGTTAGATCTCATAAGAGTCTATATTTATAACAAAAGAGCAGATGCGTCCTATAACATCTGCTCTTTTTACCTTTACTAAAAACTTATAATCTTATATCTACCATTTGATATAAAGAAATTTTCTTACAAAAAAAGCCCGTATCACATGCAGCGGTCTACATGTGATACGGGCTTTCTTGCTCTCCTATACCCAGCGTGCTGTAAAGCAGTTACGTTCTTATTGTGAGAGAGAGTATATATACCAAGTATATAATCTTATGATTCGGAGGGAACCACAATTCATAAGGGGCCCTCTGAACGACAGACGGCATAGGAGAGAGTCAATGTTTGTCTATCCAATCCAGAGGGCTGTGTGTAATTGTTTATTGTGTGTGTTGTTTATTGTGTGTGTTTTTGTGTGTTTTATGTGTTGTGTATGTGTGTGTAAGTGTACTTATGTTATGTGTGTATAGTTTTGAGTGCTTAGTGTTCGTTTTTGAAAGGGTTTACTTTACAGCGCTATAGAATAGGAGATCAACTTATTTTGCTACCGTCCCTGTTTTAGCATCCAATACAACGGATATCGGTTTATTTTGTGCATCATGGAACTCTATGGTATATAGTGATTTTCCATTTTGATTAGCAAGAGACCACGCATTAATACCAGTCGCTACCTTGCCAGACTGTACGAAAGCTGCATTAATTGCCACATGTGGAGGTATTACTGTTCCGGCATCAATAGCACTAGCTTCCATAGATGCATCATATGCTTTAGGAGTACCATCAGTTACATTACCAGTAGCCACATCTAGAGTCATAGAATGAGCACCACTAGTATTAAAACCAGCTACTTCATAGATGGCAGTTTTACCTTGAGTTTTGAAAGATACATTTGTAATTTTGGAGTTTCCAAATTTGCTTTCGAATTGGTCAATTAAATAATTAGCACCAACTACGAAAATACTATTTTGGTCTACTACGCCTTCTTGCTGGTTGGTTGTGCTAGGTTGTGATTTTCTACTTTTAGAGTTTTTTTTTCCTCTTTAGTAGGCTCTTCTTTATCAGCTTTTTTTTCGTCTTTCACAACTTTTACTTTAGGCGCTTTATCTACTGCAGCTTTTTTAGTATTTTTAACTTCTTTACCATGCTTCGCTACAGATTCAGATTTTTTATCACCACTGCGTACTACTCTTGGTTCACTAGGAGCTTTAGCTACAGATGCAGTTTCAATAGAAGGGACCGCTGCTGCAGGATTTTCTGTACTAGGTACTACAGTTTCTTGAGCTACTGGTGTTTTAACATCTTGTGTAGCTGTTGGAACTGGTGTAGTATTACGAACTGCTGTACCTACTTGATTAGCTTCTGCTACAGGAGCTACCGGAGTTTTAGGTGCAACTGCAGTAGTAGCCACATCTGGAGCCACCGCTACAGTAGGAACTACTGGATCAGTAACTGGTTGTGCTGGAGTCGCTGTACTCGCTGTTTCTTGCGTAACAGGCATTGGAGTTACTGGTTCAGCTGCTGTTACAGCTACAGTGGCACCAAATACGCCAGCCACTGCTAAAGCAATACTACTTTTTAAAATAGATTTTTTCATATTGTCCTCCTTATTAATTCATATACATGCAACTTTACGCATGTATATTTCCAGTCAACTCAATATCATCATGTAAGTTCCAAAACATATATCTAGCATGGACTTGTAGATATATAGTTTGGAAATTTCAGATATAGTTGAGTTTGTCTTTCGACTGGTACACATACTATCGATAGTCTATGAAGTCAAAATGTAGAAGAACCATTAAATGCTTATTTTATAGTGAGTTTAGAATGAATTTATATATAATTCCTATAAAATCCTATGGGATTTACTTTATACTTAAAAATTCCATGAATAACATGTCAAAAGCCGTTTACCCCATATATAAGGGATAAACGGCTTTCAAAATACACGTATTGATATCTAAAAATTTACATTCATGAGCAAACTTTCACAAAAAAACACTTCAATACTAGTTATTTTTTAAGAAAAACAGTATTAATGTATTTAATTATTATATTCAGAATAAAATAACTAAGCACTATTAAGATATAATAACTAGTCAATCATATATTAGTCATCAAATTTAACAGATAGCAATTTACCGTTCATTGCATCCATACGTACATGTACCTCTTTATTATCTTCTGTACCAAAGCTAACTTTGTACACGATTTTACCTTTATCATAGCGCACAGCCCATTCGTTGAGGCTCACAGCTTTGCCTTTTGTTTGGGCATAAGCAAAGTTCACCACTGCTGCAGGAGGTAAAATTTCTCGTGGATCAAAAGATTTTTTCTTTAACGATTTATGGAAGTCCCCTTCGCGTTTTTCAAAGATTTGATTAGTAGCATAGATATACGTTAACTCATATTTGCCAGTTTCATCAAAACCTTCTACATCATACTTAATTTGACCTCCATCCGCATCAAAGGCGATTTCCGTAATTCCAGCATTTGGATGATTTTGGATAAAGGCATTTAATAAACCATTAGCTCCTACAATTGCCGCATGGTTGCCATCAACAACTGCCACAGTTGGCTCTACAGCTACTAAAGGGGCTGCACTTGCATTTGGCATACCAAATGCCGCTGCCAAGGCCAATACAAGGCTACCTTTTACAAAAAATGATCTCATTAGTTCCTCCATATCTCAAACAGTTATCATAACAATATATATACAATTATACACTAAATCAACACGGTTTATAATCTTTATTTATATAATTAGTGCATGTACCTGCACCCTATGATACAATGCACATAGATTCATTTTTGTAACTACATGTGAGCTAACTATGATTTCAATTTACCCCACTATATATCACGAATTTCAATGCAAGGCCAATCGATGCGAAAATACATGTTGTCAGCTGTGGACCATCGATATAGATGAACATACTGCTGAACGTTATCATTCCATGACAGGTTCTCTTGGTGAAAGTTTACAACAAGCCATCACGGTTGATGACGAAGGTAGTCATTTCGTATTTTCCAAAACACAACCTATGTGCCCCTTACTCAATGAAAATGGACTGTGTAAGGTTGTACTCGAATTGGGCGAAGAAGGACTTTGTGACACCTGCCATATGCATCCGCGCTTTTATAAATATATTGAAGACTTAGAGCTATGTGGAGTCGGTTTATCTTGTGAAGCCTCTGTTGAGTTATTAGCTCAAAATAAAACGATAGACTCCCTCCTCTTTACAATTGAGGATGACGATAACGAATTTACTTCTGAGGAGCGATTAACACTTCAGAATGTATTTGAATTATTGGCCTTTGATTTAGATCCTAATTTATTCCAATATGCGCCAAATCCCACAAAGCAGTCTTTCAAAGAATTATTAGACCTATATAAAAAAACGGAACCCATCGATGAAAATTGGACTGCACAGGTTAATACATTATCTAGTAAACTAGACCAACTCACCGCATCCGTACAAACCTATATACAGCAAGAGGATATGAGCCTATTTAACAAAGTGTACCAATATATATTGTATCGCCAAATTGATATGCTATCAGACTATTCCTTGGAATCTATCTTAGCTTATACAAAGGATGGTACTGACTATATACTTATGGCTAGCGCCTTAGAGGGGCAGCCCTTAAAGCAAATTGCAAGATGGTCACAACAAATCGAATACGACGAAGATAATGTAGAGCTCTTATTACACCATTACGAAACTCAACTAGGTTAATGAGCAAAAAACCGCAAGATATGTATCTTGCGCTTTTAATTCTTATCACAATATATTATTTGAATAATGTATGGACAAAGCGAATCCATTGAGGCAATGCTGATATAGATAATAATGCCACAATAAACATAACAATATAAGTTTTAACGATGCCTAGTCCAACATAACGTCGCATTAATTGAGCTATAATAAAGACAGCATAATATTGGCTAAACATCGTAATAAGATATGCCATATCCCCTACATACTTTTGAAGGGATAGAGAGAAGAAAATAATCCCTATTATATGGACTAATAGTAATACAACCGTGCGAAGCGCATTTGTATAAGCTATGCCATATATATAATTGCGCAGCACGCCGCTATAAGTACCACGACCCCCTAATAAAATAAGTAAGCGCCATATGACAAATGAACCGATGATAATTTGAAAAATCAAGAATGTAGAACTTGCTAGAGTGCTAACTAAATCAAAGTGAGTTAACCCAGTAATCCGTTTAATCCCAAGCAATGGAGATATAACTTTCACCATAAACGGTAAGCTATAGGTCATTATATATAATACAATAGTAGATACAACTAGATTCAGAATGGCTCTCGTATGAGATCCGTAATTGATAATATTTTGAAATGATTGTTCGCTAAGTTTGGTAAATAAATGTAATATATCCTTATACCATGTCATAAATGCTCCTTTTCTTTGAAAACTAGTAAAAAAGGACGAGTCATAGCTCATCCTAGATATATCATATGTATTTTATCGAGTCAACATATAAACCCATTCAAACACGTGTGCTACCAAAAGAGCAATCAACATTAGAATCAGACCTTCATAAGGGGTCCCATTAATACATGCTCCCGCAATACGTCCCATAGTTTGTAACAATAATACGGTACTTAAAATACATAGCACAATCATACAGAAGCCAATGATCGCTTGCAGTATTAATGGTACCGAAGTTAGAATCAGCATAATCCCTGCTGTAAAAGTAATCAGTGCCACAACAAGTTGAGCAAATGACATGATATGCAAAATACCGGTTGTAACAGTTCGAACATAGAATTTACGCTGTTGAGCAACCGCATAGACTATAATGATACATGCCATGAGAATGACTTTTCCGATTACCCATGCAAAGCGACCTACATTCCAAAATTCTCTAGGACTACCCATCTGTTCCAAAAAAAGTTGTATTTCATGTTGACCTACTGGAAGAGATAGTGATTCCCACCTTACCAATAACGAAGAATTACGTATAAACGCACGTATAGCATCTAAATATACGCCTTCACCTACAATAGTAAATTGATAGCATATAAGTGTTAATAGCAACATTCCTATGAGTTGCCCATAGGCAATATCAAAGTGATACATACGAGGATTATTCTCTTCAATAGGGTTTAATAAACGATAGATAAACTGCATTAAACCTACCATCATAAGTATCACCACCTTTTACACAATATACATACATAACATTCAAGTTTAAATACTATAACATACAACACACCAAAAGAAACTATAAAAAATAGTTCCTTTTCATTTTCCGTTCATCATTATAGCACAAAAGAGCCTATAAAAGAATGTGGTTTTCCCATATTCTAATTGCGATTCCTTTAAAATATAAAAAAGGGGCTGTTTTGTTACAGCCCCCTTTCATATTTTTCATGTTATGTAATTATCTGGAAGTAGCAAGTGCTATCATTCCAATCAAGATACCTAAAACGATTATGGGAATTAAACTCGTAATAATAGAAATGCCAAAAGTTGCTAAATGGGATTTATTAATTTGGCGACTTAACAATGTTAAACATACCCAGAATGTATAGACTGCAAAAGCTATCGTTGCGAATATAATAATAATTATCCATACGATACTACCTACTGTAGAATCAGGATTAGATCCTAGTAGCAACAAAAATGGCAATGATAGTAATAGAAAGCCAATGAAATATACTAGGCCCATAATCTGATTATAAGCTTGTTCATACCACATGATCTTTAACACAGACTCATATGTAGTATTGGCATCAAATTTATTGGCGACCCAAGAAAAAATAGCAGAATAAATAGCAATACCAATAAAAGCAAATAGCAAGCCAACCGCTAGGCCTAATAGGCCGATCCCAGAAAGAGCAGTCGCACCAGTAAGTGCAACATTAAGTTTATCTACAAATATCATACCCACAAGAGCAGGTAGAATATTTGAAAATACGAATGACATTAATGCCAAAGCTGCTGTGGCATAGAACCCTTTTCGACAAGATCCATGTTCTACGATCTGTGGAATACCACGTTTAAAGGGAGCTACCATAAGCTGCCAAATATCTGAATACCATTTTGTTTCCATAAAACCTCCAAAACACCTATATTTTTCTAATCGTAACACAAACAAACCATTTATAATACTATACCTTATAACTTTTCACTTTTAATTAATTGATTCCCTTCAAAATAATAATTATGGTCAAGACCTTTCATCAGCAATCTCTGATTTATTAATGATAACCATATTAGGTCTCCTTTTTATTTAATCTGATAATATATTATACTATATAATCTAACTTTTAAGATATTATTTCAGCCTATTATAACGCAAAAAGCAGCCCACTAGGGGCTGCTCTTTTATTTATCTTATTGCAAAGATGCTGCAATTTTTGTAAGGTTTTCATCCATACGTTCTAAGTATGTTTTATTGTCTTCGTTACTTTCGATAGTGTAAATTGTTTCTACCTTAGCGCCTACTTCTTGTGCCAAAGTTTTGGATACTTCTGGACTAGCCATTTCTTCTGCAAAGATAGTAGTAATATGGTTTTCTTTAGCGTATTCGATGAGTTTAGCCAATTGTGCTGCATTAGGTTCGCCTTCAGCAAATACATCTTCCACACTATTTTGTTCTAAACCAAAGTCACGACATAGGTACGCAAACGCTGCATGGCCTGTAACAAAGTTTTTATGAGGAGCTTTGGCGAATTGCTCTTCATATTTTTTAATCATTGCATCTAATTTAGCAATGTATTCAGTATAATTCTTTTCATAATAATCCTTGTTTGCTGGATCAACTTTTACAAGGGCATCCTTGATATTTTTCACTTCAATTTTAGCATTTTTCAAAGATAACCATGCATGAGGATCTTCTGCACCATGTTCTTTAATTTCTTCTGGGTCAGTATTTTTAATAGCTTCAACACCTTCAGTAGCTACAACAGATACGAGTTTATCATTTTTAGCTGCTTCGATAGCTTGTTTTGCCCAAGGCTCCATACCAAAACCGTTATATACAAATACTTGAGCTGTTGCCAATTGTTTCATATTTTCAGGCTTCAACTCGAAATCATGTGGTTCTACGCCATCTGGTATAATAGTAGATACCTCTACCTTGTCACCGCCAATAGCCTTAGTAAACTCAGCCATTGCATTAAAGCTTGTTACCACTTGGATTTTTTTACCTGCTTGTTCCTTCTGTGCATTCGGTGCATCATTGCCACAACCTGCAAATAAAGCAGCCATCATAATACCTACAACTAACAAAATCAGTTTCTTGATCATCGTAGTCCTCCTTTGTAAAAACCTGATCGCTATGCCTATACAGAATATACTCCATTCTTTAGTTGCAGTTGCGACTCAGTTGCATTTGTAATATATTTATAGTATAAACTTACTTAGAATTTTGTCAATTAGAAATGTGGTTTTCATATGTTATCAATAGAACATCTTTATTTTTCCTATCAAGGTCAACCGCCTTATGTGCTAAACGACCTTAATTTACATATTCACAGTGGTGATTATATATCCATCGTTGGGGATAATGGGTGTGGTAAAAGTACCTTACTTCGTCTTATTTTAGGTTTTCTTACACCAGTAAAAGGTTCTATCAAACGAAGCACCAATAATATTCGGTATGTGTCTCAAAAAAATGACTTCTCTCACGCAGGCTTTCCTATTACGGTAAAAGAAATCCTCGATTCCTACCGTAAACTTTTAAAGATTAAGGATAAACAGGAAGTCAATCGCGTATTAGAGCTTACCCATATGACGGAATTTAAAGACCGTCTCATCAGCAAACTTTCAGGTGGACAAGCTCAGCGTGTATCTATCGCCCGCGCCCTTATCGGTAAGCCTGACCTCATCATCCTCGATGAGCCTTCAACAGGTATCGATAGAAAAAGCCAAGAGGGCATCTATGCTCTACTTCGAAATTTGAACCAAGAGCACCATATTACGATTATCTCTGTTGAGCACAATATCGAAATGGCTCTCGCCAACTCTACCAATATCTACCATATTGCAAATGGTCAAGGTCACCTTTGCTCCCCTGAGCAATATGCTAGTGAAATCATGCACAGTACAGGTCGCAATCCAATAGATCACAAAAACTGCTCCTGTTTCACAGATGTAACAATAGAAGCTCAAGCTCAGGCTCAGGCTCAGGATCAGGCTCAGGATCAGGCTCAGGCTCAGGCTCAGGCTCAGGCCGATGATACCACAGTTGAGGAGGTGCGCCATGTTTAGTTATGATTTCATGCAAAATGCCTTCTTCGTAGCAATTTGTATTTCTCTTTTATGTCCATGTATTGGTATCTTCATGGTGCTACGCCGTTCCAGTATGATTGGCGATACCATGAGTCACGCATCGCTAGCAGGTATTACACTAGGTTTATTAACGAATACTAATCCAATTTTAGGAGCCTTTATCTTCACTGCCATCTGCGGTGCACTCATCGAGTTCTTGCGAAAATATTTTTCACACCATCTCGATCTTATTCTTACTATCATCTTATCCCTCAGCATCGGTACAGCTATTACACTTATTAGCTCAGGCAAACTAAAGGCTAACGCAAATGTATTCTTCTTTGGTAGCATCCTAACGGTAAACGCAACCGATATGATTAGCATTGCAGTGCTCACCATTTTATCAGTATTAACGCTATACTTTTTGTATAACTCCTTACTCTACATCGCTTACGATGAAGAAGCGGCTCGTGTAGCAGGTGTTAAGGTAGATTTTATCAACTATATCTTTGCTATCTTAATGGCTGCCGCCGTATCCATTTCTATTAAAATCGTTGGTGTTCTCGTATTGAGTGCCATGATTGCACTACCAGTAGCATCGGCATTACAATTAGAAAAAGGATTTAGAACAACACTACTCTGTTCCATTGGATTTAGTTTACTAGCCATGATTATTGGACTTTTTGGATCCTACTTCCTTAACGTAGCTCCTGGTGGCTTCGTGTCTCTAACATCGGTAGGTATTTTACTAGTAGTATTAGTCATTAAGAATATTCGAGCTATCATACGACGCATGCAATTTAGCAAATAAACTAAAACAATCATTAATATGTTTAGATATAAACAACATAGCTAGTTAGAGTTGAATAATATAATTAGTTAAATTAAAAAATACAGCTAACTAAATCCGATAGTATATTTGATATATTGTTAGCCATATAAATCATCTAACTATACAAGTGTATAACAGTTTTAGTATTAAAACAGAATCGAAAGAGAGTTATGAATACAACAGCTTGGCCGGAAGGCATAAAAAAGACCAAACAGCGCGAAGCCATTTGGTCTGTATTAACAACTACAGATAAACCTATTACAGCCCTTGAAATCGCAGAACGCTTAGGTGACGGTAGCACTACTTGGATGTCTACTATCTACCGTACACTTGAACTATTAGAAACTAAGGGTATCGTTACACGTACCACGCTCATGGGTAGTGAGATGGCATATTATGAAATTACCCCTCATACACATCGCCACTATGCTGTATGTACGCGCTGTGGTGCCATGATACCGCTCCATACCTGTCCCGTCGTAGAAATGCCACAAGAACTTAACGATGCAGGATTTACCGTAACAGAACATCACCTTGAGATCGCAGGGATTTGTAAGAAGTGCAAAAACAAGAAGTAGAAAATAGACAACTAATGTTTAAACAACAAAAAGGACGCAACTGATAGTTACGTCCTTTTTAGTTTTAAAATATATTTTGTATTAACCTTATTTAGCTTTCACCAATTACAGCATCAACGGAGCCACTACGAAACCGAGTGCTACAGAAATGGCGATGGCAAGCACGCCTGGGATGAAGAATGGATGGTTAAATACGAGTTTACCGATTCGTGTAGAACCAGTGTCATCCATTTGTACCGCCCCCAAAAGTGTTGGATATGTAGGCAATACGAAGAGTGCAGATACAGCTGCGAAGGATGCGATAATAATATAAACCGATCCTGTGTTCTCTGGTGTAATACCGAGAGCTAGAATTACAGCTGGTACCAAAGCTTGTGTAGTTGCCGCTTGGCTATACAACAATGTACTTGCAAAGAAGAAGGCTACCGCCAATAGGAACGGATATGCTGTTACCATGCTAGAAGCGAGTGCTTTAATTTCAGGAATATGACCTTTTACAAAGGTATCGCCCAACCATGCTACACCTAGTACGCAAACACAAGCAGATAAGCCAGATTTGAATGTACTTGTATTAACAAGTTCTGCTGTATCAAGCTTACAGAAGAATGTTATAGCAGCCGCAATAATCATCATAAATCCGATGATAGCATCGTTTCGACCAAAGATAACTGGTTTAATAATACCAATATTTTTGGAAATTGCTGTTGCATAGAATACGATACAAATGATACCAATCAAGAAAATCAATACAGAAGCTTTTGCACCATGTTTTAAGTGGAAATCCGTGTTTTTTTCACGAGGTGGCGCCACGTGACCTGCTGCCAAACGTTCTTGATATACTGGATCAGAAGATAAATCATTATTCGCAAAGGTAGACATGATAAATGCCGTAATCATAACCCCTACGAATGTTGTGGAAATACAGATCGCAAGCAATGTAGGATAGTTAACACCATATGGTTCAAGGAATCCACTCATAGCAACTACTGCTGCCGATACAGGACTCGCTGTGATACCAATTTGGCTCGCTACAACGGCAATAGATAATGGTACAGATGGCTTAATGTTTTCACTTTTCGCCACCTCTACGATTACTGGAATCATAGAGAATGCTGTATGACCAGTACCTGCTAAAATAGTTAAGAAATACGTAACAGTTGGTGCTAAGTAGTTGATGTGCTTTGGATTTTTACGCAAAATATTTTCAGCAATGCGCACCAAATAATCAAGCCCACCGGCTAACTGTAAGGCACAGATGGCTGCGATAGCAGACATGATAATCAGAATTACATCCCACGGAATTTGTCCCGGGAACATCCCCATACCAAGGCTTAACAACACAACCCCAAGGCCGCCAGCGTAACCGATACCCATACCACCTAGGCGAACGCCGAGGAAGATGGCACCAAATAAAATAAGAACTTGCATAATTACATAAATGTCCATACGATGACCTCCTTTATACATATATAGTATCATAGATATGCTAAATAATCATCGAATTTTGGCAATGTATAGTCTATAGTTTAAAATATGACGAAATTTCGATATGCTATACAAAAAAACTACACCCCATTGCCTTAAACTACTAACAAAAGACAATAGGTGTAGCTTTCCAATAATTAATTTAGTATTATAAAATAATTGGGCGCATATCTTCAAGTATCCCCTCTTCCTCAGTTGCACGTTGGATACTTTCACCCACAATACGAACCATATCCTCTAATTGTTCCACAGTGGATGCCAATGGAGGCATGAGAATAACCACGTCACCGATAGGACGACAGATAAGTCCTTGCTCACGAGCGAGGATTGCCACCTTAGCACCGACCGCATCATTTGGGCGATACGCTTCGTGAGTTGCCACATTTTTTTCAAGTTCAATACCTACGATAAGGCCTCGCTGACGAACCTCTTTAACATGCTTCAATGACTTAATAGGTTCTAAAGCCTTTGTGAAAGCTTCTACTTTAGCAGGCAATTGTTCAATTACCTTTTCATCACGGAATACTTTCAAAGAAGCCAACGCAACGGCACAGGCCAAGGCATTACCGGTATAGGAATGACCATGATAGAAAGTTTTCTTTTCTTCAAAAGTGCCGAGGAATGCATCGAATACGCGTTTTGTAGTCAATGTTGCTGCTAATGGAAGGTACCCACCAGTGATGCCTTTGGATAAAGTCATAAAATCTGGAGATACGCCTTCATGCTCGCAGGCAAAGAATTTACCAGTCCGACCAAAGCCTGTAGCCACTTCGTCGACGATGAGGAATACATCGTGTTGTTCTGTTAACTCACGAACACGTTTCAAATAGCCGTGAGGCATTACGAGCATACCCGCTGCTGCTTGCACCAATGGTTCCATAACAAGAGCTGTAATTTCATCACCTTCTTCGTTAAGGATACGTTCCAATTCAGTCAACGACTCTTCAAAAGCTTTATCTCGATCTGCCAAATCTCTATACACACCAGGGCTTGGCAATGTTAATGGTTTAAATAATAGATTATGAAATACTTGGTGAAATAATTGAATACCACCTACGGATACCGTGCCTAATGTATCCCCATGATAGCCTGCATTGAGGGCGATAAACTTAGTTTTCTTAGTTTGGCCCACTTGCTGACGATATTGATATGCCATTTTAATAGCCACTTCGATAGCTGTACTGCCATCATCAGACAAAAATACTTTATCGAGGCCTTTTGGAGCAAGCTCTACAAGTTCTTTACACAATTGTGCAGACGGAGGACTTACGAGACCTAATAATGTGCTATGCGCAATTTTATCGGTTTGATCCTTCAATGCTTGGTTCAATACAGGATGGTTGTGACCATGAATATTAACCCACAACGAAGATACGCCATCGTAATACTTTTTACCGTTCTCATCGATGAGATATACCCCCTCACCGCGTTCAATTACTACTGGCTCTTGTGCTAGCCAATCTTGCATTTGTGTAAATGGATGCCATACAAACTCGTGGTCCCATTGTGCTGCTTGTGAAAGCTGTTTCTCTGCCATTTCGTCACCTCATACTTACTAAGTTTTACAAACTATAACTCTCTATGACTATAAATAAACTATAACTATAAATAATGTAAGTTAAATTACTCTATATAATGTAAGTTAAATTACTGTACATATCTAACTACGCCAAATTGATGTATATAATTTATGCTAAGTTTCTACCACTAATAAATAACGAATTATCCGATCTAAGCTTTATAGCCCTAAGACGGTGTTCCATAATTCCTTAGAATCAATAAAAGAGCGAGCCCAACCAAGTTGAACCTTGTGAATATCCGGGCCTTGGTATGGTGGTACTACAGCTACTACAGGAACACCTGTGTAACGCTCCATATCTACCACATTTGTTTTCAATAAAAACAGGTCTACAGCTGTCGTATCATTTACGATAATAGCTTTCACCTCGATACCATGCAATTTAGCATATTCGCAAGTCAAAACGGCACGATTAATAGATCCAAGCCGACCATCTGCTACAATAATAGCTGGTAATTTGATATCTTTCATAAAATCCGTGAAAGTTTTATCTCCATAGAGAGGAGTCGTGATACCGCCAGCACCTTCTACAAAGGTTATGTCATAGCGACTCACTACATCTAATGTATGTTCTACAAGACCATCATAGTCAATCTCGATACCAGCCAATTCCGCTGCAAGGCGAGGAGAAAAATCACCGGCAATAGCATAAGGATTCACTTCATGACGACGAGATTCAGGAATACCTGCCGAGCGCATCAAATGTGTCGCATCTTTACTCTCAAGGCCGATATTATAATTATCCTCATCCATCGTCACACATTCAGGGAAAGGCACTGCACTAGAAGACACAGGTTTCACCATCCCAACAGCAAAGCCATCGTCTACAGCCATCGCCCCCAATAACCCGGTCACAAACGTCTTACCTACATCTGTATCTGTACCAATTATAGAAATACCTAACTGCTTCATACAAAGCTCCTCTCAAGCGAATACTTACTGCCGCATAAGTTAACTAATTTATATGAGTAAGTTTACAATCTAATTACAATATACAGCGAAAAGGAATATATAGTCAACCTATTATTACGCTTAAGGTTTACCATAATAGGACTATATGGGGCCCGAATACATTAGTGAGACCCTAGTTAAAAATCACAGAACCTAGCTCATCGCTCCAAAGCGAGCTAAGTCGCTCTTTACTAGGTTCTGTGATTTTTATGGCTGTACTTATGTAATAGTCCCATATAGTCCTACCATCAACCTTAAATGCGAAAATAATAGGTTGGCTATATAGAGAGCAAGAAAAGGGAATGGCTAAGCCATTCCCTTTCTTTGTTCACTCTTGATGCGGCGAAATTACGCTAACTCGTTAATAGACATTCAGATTTGATGGAACTAATTCATAGGTACAGTTGGAAAAAGAACGATAACTTTTTCGTCCCTTACTCATTTGATACAGTGAATTTTGTTTTATTGATTTATGAATAGACTCGATGGGACGAGTTCACAAATACAGTTATAAAAAGAGTGATGACTAACCAATTAGCGACTTAGCTCACTTTGGAGCGTAGAGGTTAGTTAACGTCCTTTTTCACCTAAATGTACAAATCAACTTGGGCCCCATCAAATCTTGGATTATATTTCGAGGTAACGGAATTCGCCTGTATCAGGATCCATCATGCCGCCATAGAACCCCATTCCTTTTGGAAATAGTGGATGGTGGCGTAGGAAGTTAACTGTATAAATTACATTGTCTTCAGAAATATGAAATCTATCCATCCAATCGATAAGGCCTGGTTCGATCATGCGAATAGCATCTTCACTAATACCTTTCGCTTTCATAGATTCCATAAAAGTAGTAGCAGAAAAGTCGATCATACCGCAGTTTTCATGACCGATGATTAGCACATCTTCAATTTCCATACCATAGGTAGCAACGAGCAGACTTTGCACGATGTTATCGATAGGTTGTGTTACACTATTGCCTGCAGTTTTAATGACAATTATCTCTCCTCGATGAAAGCCTAGTGCTTCTTCTAGCATACCTACTAAGCGGGTATCCATACAGGTTACAATACCTAACTTTTTTGTAGGATGACTTGTTAATCCAGCCTTTGGTAACTCAGGATGATGTTTTACATAGTCTTTATTGGTTTCAATTATTTTTGCAATGTCAATCATAAGGGCCCTCACTTTATATACTCTATTTCCACCTGAAATAGATTCTATTCATTATATACACCTTATTCATCATAAAACAAGTTAAATTTATCACTTATAAATAATTATTACAGCCTATCCAATCCACACAAAGTTCATTACTCAAGTAATAATTCTATACTCATAATCAATATTTATCTTCACAGTCCTCAATACCTTTACATTCACAAGAAATGAATATTCTGTATATTTCTTATATATGTGGTAGATTTAAAAACCCTTCCTATGGTACTATTAACACTATAGAAAGCAAACGCCACATGATACCGCATATGACGTGAACTGTATGTACAGTAAGGAGGTTTTATAATGGGTATCAATCAAAAAACGTTGCCAGGCATTTTACTCTGTGCCATTCTCGCTATTCCTTGTTGGTTGCTAGGACAGCAATTTCATCTAGTAGGTAGTCCAATCTTTGCCATTATTTTAGGTATAATTATCGGTTCTATCTTCACATCATGGAAACGGGAAAAAACAGGTGCTGGCATTGGGTTTACATCAAAAAAGATTTTACAATGGGCCGTTATTTTGTTGGGCTTTGGTCTTAACATTACACAGATTCTACATGTAGGTTGGATTTCTTTACCTGTCATCATTTCTACCATCGCTACATCGTTAATCGTATCCTATGTTATTTATCGATTAACTCATATTGACTCTAACTCAGCAGTCCTCATCGGTGTTGGTTCATCCATTTGTGGTGGTTCTGCTATTGCTGCGGCAGCTCCAGTTATTAAAGCAGAGGATCATGATATTGCACAAGCAATCTCTGTTGTATTCTTTTTCAATGTAGTAGCCGCCTTTGTATTTCCTCAATTAGGTGACGCCATTGGACTCTCTAACATGGGCTTTGGATTGTTCGCTGGTACTGCAGTTAACGATACTTCTTCTGTAACAGCAACAGCTGCTGTATGGGATAGTATGAAAGGTACTGGCACACAAGTACTGGAATATGCTACTATCGTAAAGCTAACACGTACCCTAGCTATCATTCCTATATGCTTAGGTCTTGCTAGTTACCAAGTATACAAAGCTAAGAAAAATGCCTCTCAAACAGATGGCGCAAATGTTAGTATTGCTAAAATTTTTCCAAGATTTGTTTTATACTTTGTACTTTGCTCCCTTGTCACAACAGCATTATCCTATGCTAATGTAGATATTCAATTCTTGAGTATCTTCAAAACAATTTCCAAATACTTTATTACAATGGCCATGGTAGCAATTGGCCTTAATACAAATATTGTAAAATTATTAAAATCCGGTGGCTCAGCCCTTACCTTAGGAGCTTGTTGCTGGATTGCTATCTCCGCTGTAAGCCTTATGGCACAACATATGATAGGTTTATGGTAGAAAATATACAGATATTGTATATTATGTTATAATTATATATGAATAGAATAGTAAGGACCCCTCCAGTAATGGAGGGGTTTCGTGCTACTATTCACCTTATTAGTACTTTATCATACCATAGTCAGGAGGGTTAATATGTACTTCTTACAAGGACTTCTTGTCGGCCTCGCTACGTTTGCCCCTGTTGGCATGCAAAACCTCTTCATTATTAATACGGCCTTGGTGCAACCTGTTCGCCGTATTATATTGACGCTGATCATACTAGCGTTTTTTGACATGAGTTTAAGTGCTGCCGCCTTCTATGGTATTGGTACCGTTCTTGAAATGTGGCCACTCACAAAACTTATAGTTCTCATCTTTGGGGGACTCCTCATTGTATATATGGGTTTTAATATATTTAAAACTCAACCAGACATACGCAACGTAGACACGCATATTCCAATTAGGAAAATTATCGTCTCAGCCATCGCTGTATCATGGGGCAATCCACAAGCCATTCTAGATGCGACAATGATGCTCGGTGCTTTTCAGGCTAATATTCCAAAAGAAAACATCTACCACTTCTTCTCTGGTTTCTTGGTAATGACACCTATTTGGTTTGGATCTCTAGCTACCACAATGCATCTTCTAGCTAAAAAAATTAAGATTACTCATATGGCATGGATTAACCGTTTCTGTGGTTCGGTTCTCGTCATTTACGGTATCAAGCTATGTATTGATGGCCTCATGATGTTAAAAGACTTTTTGTAAGGCTATACTCATAGATACAAAAAAAATTTAAATTTCTAATACTATCATAACTATATAAGGAAAATACAAATAGACGATGTGCAGAAAAAGAAAAAAGTCGTTAGCAAATTGCTAACGGCTTTTTCATTTATAATCTCATTTATAATTTTTCAAGTACCTGCTGGAACATATCTCTGAGTGCTACAATATATGAATTATTTTGATTTCGTTGAGATATAAAGTAGTAGTGGCGTTCCATAGGTTTACCATGATTCATCAATACCTTACGTTCGATACCTGGCATAGGATCTGTTAAATATTTAAAACAATCTAATAGTAATAGCCCTTGCTGCCCTGCAACTAAGTATCGTGCTTCTTCTAACGTACGAGCATAAGCGAAGGCGCCATTATAACCTATAGCTTTGCGATAGTGTTCTTCTTCAGACAAGGTATATTTCCCACGACACAATAAAATAAGTGGTAAATCATCGATATGCTTTAGTTCTACACAGCCTTCATTAGTATATCCTTGTGGTACCTCAATAAATGTAGTGGCTTTATCAATTAAATGACTTTCAAAATCATCAGATAAAATTTGCCATTGATCATTAAATACTACATCTACACGACGATCACTGAGCATGCCATATAGCTCTTCATGACTGCCGCTGTACATACGAATATCTAAATTTTTATAACGCTTTGCCATGTGAATCACCGTTTGCTGCATAGCAATTCCACTGTAACGATTCAAATAACCAATGCGCAAACTCACACGTGCATCTGTACCGATACGCGTCGTTTCTACCTTAATATCATGAAACCGTTCTAATAGTTTTTTCCCAGATCGATATAAATATTGTCCTGCTGGTGTTAGATGAAAGCTTCGTTTTTCTCGAACCATTAGTTCAACACCAAGACTAGTTTCAAGAGCTTTGATTTGCTGAGATATAGCAGATTGAGATACATATTGCTCTGTTGCAGCTTGTGTAAAGCTATTATTATCTACTACACATACAAAATATTCTAATTGTTTTAATAACATAACGATGCACTCTCATCTCTCTTGCAGATTAGACAGCTCAATATCTTTGAAACATTTCGCAGCATACGGCCCCATATTGGAGTTTGCCATACGTTTTCTCTACATAGTATTTATAGATTCTATACATACTACTAAATATATTTAACTATGTCTAAAACGGTGAAAGCAAATCAGCTATGCCGATTGACTTTCACTGGGAATAACTAAACTACGATAAATAAACAGCGCCGCTACAAAGAATATAGCTGCTGTAGACCAAAAGACCGCCCCGTACCCAAAGGCACGAGCAATCATGCCACTAAGGACAGGCCCCAATACATTTCCCATCATGGCCACACTAGACACCGCACCAAACACGATACCTCGTCGCTCAATAGGAACCGCCTTGGATATGAGCGTATTAGCAATCGGTGTAATAAAACCCATGAAGAATCCTGCAATGGCACGGAATATTCCAAGGCCCCATATACTAGGCATTATGTATTGAAGTATAAACAAAGTCCCTACAGCCCATGTAGCAGTAAAAACAATACGAGGCATGGTTAAACGTTCTGTTATCTTACCAATGGAGATTGAAGCTAAAGCACTAAACAAACCGGCGCCAAAGATGATTATACCAACAATAGTGGCTACAAACTCATCATTCATATGCATATAGTGCTTAATGTATAGTGGTAAAATGGGACCAATACCAGTAATACCAAAATTACATAAGAACAATAGCCCTACCAAAAGGCGAACTCGAGGTATGACCAAAAAGGATTTAATTAGAGACAGCTGCGACTCTCTAGCATCTACCTTATGCTCAAACTGTAGATTAGGCATGAATAGATAAATTCCCAACATACAAAGCCCTGTTAAGGCTGAGAACATAACAAATGGTGCACGATAACCTAATAAGTCCGCCACCAAACCACCCATGAGTGGTCCAAAAACGAGGCCCATAACCATGGAGGCTTGATATAAGCCCATTGCCCAAGGTACCTTATTTTCAGGGGTTACTAGAATAATAATAGCCAATCCTATTGGAACATAGCCCCCTACCACACCTTGCAGTATACGTAACATTAATAACTGCCATGGTGTTTGTGTAAAAGCACAGGCACCAACAGTCACCATCAGGGTAAACAAGATGAACATCATTACCTTACGCGGACCAAGCTGATTAGCCTTACGCGACCAATAGGGTGCACTCAGTGCCACCATACAAGGCGTTACACCTGATACAAGGCCTGCCCACATGGCGGCTTCTCCTGGATCATGAAGACCTAGCTCAGCTAAAAATAACGGAAGAAAGGATAATACACCAATAATTGTTATACCCCCACCAACCTGTATAGTACAGATTAGGTATATAATTCGTTTCCAAGAAGAATCCATAATATCCTTCTTTCTTATTTGAAATTACCTATAAAGGTAGTAATATACATATCGATATGAGCTAAAGAATACTATAATACAAAAGAAATGTTTATAGAACAGATTTTTATTCTTACCTCAAAAGAATGTAACAGCATATATTTACATAAATCCATAGAATATATACTTATAATTCTATTGTATCGCAAACAACCTAAAAAGACCATCGCTTATACCCATAAGGGTCAGCGATGGTCCTTTTTATCGTGTGATTCTCCTACTTTTACCAAAGAAAGAGATGCCTACGATATATTATTTTTGTTTGAACATCCAATAAATATAGTAAATAACAAGCGCATAAGTCACTACGTCAAATACAGGTAAGAATGGCACCATTTTAGATAAACGTCCAAATCCATGAACATGGATATTTGCCGCAATAATAGCAACAAGATTCAAGCGATGAATCCAGATTGCTTTTTTACGAGATACAGATTTTGCCATATTCCCTACCCAAGGTGTTAAGTATAATACCGCAAAGATAAGAGCAATAAACATAGCCACAAGGGAGATATAACCTCCCCAGAAGCCTAAAAAGGATTTCAAAGCTTTCAAGAAGTATACATACCAGTGTGCACATACGAGAACCACACTAACAATACCTACGATACGATGAATTTCAAACATTTCTTTTGGATTGTATCGTTTGATAAACCATTTTGGTTTTGTTGCAATGTATGTTAATACAAGCCATGCCACATAAGGAATAAGGCCTAAGTGAACCTTCCAATTTCCGAATGGTCTACCACCTGTTACATAACCATATTCCACCATCCCCATAAATATTAAGGATAAAACTGCAATCCAAATTAAAATATGGTATTTACTCTTAAACTGTTTTTTTACAACTTCTGCCATAATAAACCTCTCTATGTCTTATATATACAATCTACAAGTATACATCTAGTTTGGCCTAATGTAGCATGCTAATAAAACACTCTCACCCTATAGCATTCTACTTAGAACTAATTACTGATTAAATTAGAATTTAAAGTTAAGATCCGCACGATAGTAATCATTTACGCGATTACCCTCTTGTGTTTTAGCATTGAAACCGTAGTATGCATTAATGCCGATATTTTTCTCTGGTGCGTAGGATGCACCTAATTGCCATGCTTTATAACCTTCATACCGTGTTTTCTTTAATAAATCATTAGATTCATATTTTTGTGTTTTAAATACAGGTGCATTCTTAGCTTGATCAAAGTAATCTAATCGGATAGCCCAAGAGTTCTTCTTATTAATTTTATAGTCGCCCCATTTAACGCCAACGTTCCAAATATCGGAATCACTCAAGCCAGATGCTTTTACCCACTCGCCATCAATACCAAATTTACCAATATTATACTTAGCATTAAATCCATATACATTATCGAATTCGTTATTTTTCTTGCCATTACCCATACGTACATTCGTTGTACCTACATGAGCAAACATACCACCAAAACCAAAGCGATCATTAACAGCTACATTAGCATTAATAACACCTACATCACCATTATCAGCTTTACTAGTCTTAGCAAAACGACCTGCTGTCATGTAACCATAAGCGCCATTTAATGTAACTTTATCACCAAGCTTAGCTGTAGCGCCTACCCCATCAAAGTTAGAGCTATAAATCAAGCCACTACCAAATTTTTGAGTATAGCGACCCGCATCGACCACAACATTTTTACCGAATTTGTGCTCTACATATGCTAAATCCCAATTAGCTTGTGCCTCTTTAGAGCTATCACCTAGTTCAATAGAGCCTGTTGTAATACGTGCTTTAACAGATGTATTTTTATTAACCTTTGCATCAAGACCTAAACGTACACGAGCTGTGATTTTATCTTCGTAATCATAACCATCGATACCCTCTTTACCGATATAGTTGATACGAGCATCACCAGTAACTTTGACATTGCCTACTTGATCTTCCAATTTAGCTACACGCACACCGAGTGTATTCAATTCATTGGAAAACTCATCAGCTAAGCGATTCAACATAGCTTGTTGTTCTGCATTAGCACGGTCTTGATTAGCCATGCCTTTCGCAATCATTTGGGCCATTTCATAACGAGTAATGTTATTTTGACCTTTGAAAGTACCATCTGGATAACCATTGATAATACCCGCTGTAGCTAATTGATCTACAGCTTGATAAGCCCAGCTATCGGACGAAACATCGGAAAATGGGTTAACAGCAAAGGCTGTAGCCACACCCATCATGGCTGCCACTGCAAAAGCACTGGTCATTTTACGTTTAATCATACTAAACCTCACACAATAAAATAACAGGAACAAAAAATGAATAGATAATGAATTTTCGACTCTAATTATCATTATCATGTTTAACATACAGATAATAGCAATTTTCATTATGCGAGTAAAGAGAAAATGTATATCAATCTCACAATTATATATACCTTTAACTAATAATATGCCCTATTTAATTTCCTAAATAATAAAAATATAACGAAAAAATCCCTTCTGTTTAACACAGAAGGGATTTTTGTATATATCTTATTATCTCTTTTTAAACATCAAGTAGATACAGTAGATAACAAGGCCGTACGTGATAATATCAAATACTTGTAAGAATGGTACCATTTTGGAAATGCGATTAAAACCATGAATATGGATATCTGCAGCAACTAATGCTACAAGATTTAAGCGATGAAGCCAAATGCCCACATTACGACCAGAAGCTGTAACTTTTCTAAGTTTTGGAGTTAAGAACGCAAGGCCAGAAATTGTGCCAATACCGAAGGAAGTAAGGGCTACATAACCACCCCACCAACCGAGGACAGATTTAGCAGCTTTACCAAAATAGAGATATAAATGGAATGCAATAACAGCTACAGATGCAATACCTAATGCACGGTGAACCTTGAACATCTCACCTAAATTATAACGACGTGTAAACCATTTAGGGCGCGTTGCTAAGTAAGTCATAACAATCCAGGCACACCAAGGTACAAGGCCTGTGTATACTTTATAATTACCAAAGGCACGACCACCTACAATATATCCCCACTCTAGTAAACCGATCATAATTAAAGAAAATACAATAATCCATATAAAGATATGGTAAATACTCTTATACTGTTTCGTTTCCACTTGATCCATTGTAAACCTCTCTAAAATAATACCTATAATATCTAATTTACTTAACATATTTTATCATTTAAATCGAAATCTGTAGATTACTTATATTAGATAGGTAGTATTTATTATAAGAATAATTCTAAATTAGAATACGATTCGACTTGAATTGTAATACTATATACAGCAACCCCATATAGTATCATTAGTATTTTGATTTAACTTAGAACAAAAAAATAACATACTCAAACAAAAAGCCCCTTGTACTAGTCAGCATAAGCTTTCACTAATACAAGGGGCTAAGGATTAATTTGTCCTATTATAGAAAGGCATGCAAATCAATCATCATCCTAATTATTTTTGATCACGTTTACGATAAATGATAAACGGACGTGTTAAGTAGTTAAGTGGAACACTCAAGCAGTGTACCAAACGGCTGAATGGGAAGATAATAGCAACCACCATCCATGCCAACATGTGGAATTTAAACATGAATGGCACGCCTTCCATCAAGGATGGATCAGGCATAAAGGATAGTAAGCTACGGAACCATGGGCCGATGGATACACGGTAGTCAAAGAAGCCAGATGCATTAAGCAATGTACCAGCCATACCACTAAAGATAGCTAATGTTAAGAATAAATATAACCATTTATCAAGGCCAGATGTATTTACTTTCATAGCAGGTACAGTAAAGCGACGTTTCATCAAGAGCAAGAAACCAACGATGAAGATGATACCCGCTACAGCACCCATATATAATGCACCTTCATGGTACATATGGTCATTGATACCCAAAGCTGCAGTCCAAGCTTTAGGTACTAATACACCTACTACGTGACCGCCGATAACGCATAGCAAACCAAAGTGGAACAATGGATTGGCAATACGTAATTGTTTTTTCTCTAAAAATTCACTTGATTTTGTAGTCCAGTTTCTTTCAAAGTAGAAGAAACGAACAAGTGTGCCTACGATTAAGAAGGTAAACGCAATATATGGCAAAGCGCCCCATAAAAATAGATTCATCGTGCACCGTCCTCCAATCCATTTGCAACCGACAATATGATATCAAATAAGAATGCATAGGTCAGTTTTGCTTCGATCAATCGATCCCTAATATATTCTAGCTTTGGTTTACAATAATCATACACTTCACGAGCCTTTTCAGGTTCGATAACAGCGCATAACTCTAGAATAGCTGGAATATAGTCAGGCATCTCCTTTGGTAAATCATAGCCATTTTCTAGGAAGAAGGCTTTATATTTAACGAGTTCCTCTGCTTGTTCCCCTGTACCTTGCAATTCATAAGTTGATAAGTACATCGTCGTATTACGACTGAAGTCAAAGATACGTACGTATTGGTCTTCAAAGGCCTTACGATCCGTTTCTTCAATGTAATCAAAGAACTCTAACAATCCTTGGCGAAGTTGAGGATGCTCAACAGAGCGAGTATCCTCTTTCCATTCACCAAGTTCATTGTACCAAGATTCATCTGGATACCGAAGCAAAAAAGAAGCAATGAGAGCTATTTTTTGTGCATCATCCATTATGGCAACCCCCTGTCGGGCATGCAAAACCACGATTGTGTTGCATTTCTAAGCGACCTTCGCGAGATACATTAACATCGGATGGGATAACAAAACGATCATTATATTTAGACAAGGCTAACAATTTGTACATAGCATACATTTGCTCTTCTGTAAGATCTACTTCATGAGCGATTGCTTCATCACCTGTTTCACGGCGACGCATGTATTCACGCATATCGAGAATGCGTTGTAATACACGAGCTAAAATATCTGTATTACCAGCAGTAAACATATTAGCTAAGTATTGTACAGGCACGCGCATTTCATGTGCATCTGGCAAGTATACATCAGATGTAACACGTTGTAAAATTGGGCTGAGCGGTGGCACATACCAAACCATTGGCAATGTGCGATACTCTGGATGCAACGGCAACGCAACGCCCCATTCTTTTACAAGCTTGTAAACAGGAGATTTTTTAGCTGCTTTCAAGAATGCTTCAGAGATACCTGCTTCGCGAGCGGCTTTAATAACCTCTGGATCATTAGGGTCCAAGATTAAATCTACTGTATTTTGGTAGATGTCTTGTTCATCCCTCGTAGCTGCCATTTCTTGAACTTTGTCCATATCGTATAAAACTACACCAACATAGCGCATACGACCTACGCATGTTTCAGCGCAGATTTGAGGCAAGCCATTTTCCAAACGAGGATAACAGAATACGCATTTTTCAGCTTTATTCGTTTCCCAGTTATAGAAGATTTTTTTGTATGGGCAAGATGGAACGCAATGTCTCCAACCGCGGCATACATCTTGAGAAACAAGTACAACACCATCTTCATCACGCTTGTAGATAGCACCGGATGGGCATGCTGCTACACATGCAGGATTCAAACAGTGGTTACAAAGACGTGGTAAATAACGCATGAATACTTCTTCGTAGTCAAATACGATATCATCACCCATCTTAGCCAAGTTCACATCTTCCCGTGCATGATGACCACCAGCCAAATCATCATCCCAGTTAGGGCCCCATGTTACTTCCATTTTTTGCTTTGTTAACAAAGAACGAGGACGTGCTACAGGTTGATTATTTTTACGACCGGTATGAATCAATGTTTCATAATCGTATGTCCAAGGTTCAAAGTAATCCGTAATTTCTGGTTGTTCTGGATGATAGAACAACTTCATCAATCGAGAGCCTTTAGAGCCTGTGGAAAGCGCCAAATTACCGCTTTTATCGAGAGTCCAGCCACCCTTCCATTTCTCTTGGTTTTCCCAATTACGTGGGTAACCTACGCCAGGGCGGGTTTCCACGTTATTAAAGTACATATATTCCGCGCCTTCGCGGTTCGTCCATGTATTTTTACAAGTAATAGAGCATGTATGACAGCCTAAACACTTGTCCAAATTTAGGACCATGGATACTTGAGCTTTAATCTTCAAGCCAATCCACCTCCTTCAATTTACGAGCCACAATTGTCATATCACGTTGGTTACCAGTTGGGCCATAGTAGTTAAAACCATAGCTCAATTGACCATAACCGCCGATCATGTGTGTCGGCTTCATGTGAATATGTGTTGGCGCATTGTGTGTACCACCGCGACGATCTTTCTTAACTTGCGTACCAGGAACGTTGATGTGACGGTCTTGGGAGTGATGCATATAAGAAATGCCACGAGGAATACGTGGAGATACAACTGCACGAGCTGCAACTACACCATTTTTATTGAAAGCTTCTACCCAGTCGTTATCTTTAACACCAATTTCTGCTGCATCATCTTCGTTAAGCCAAATTGTTTGGCCTCCGCGGAATAATGTTAACATTTGTTGGCTATCAAAGTACATACTATGTGTAGACCACTTATTATGTGGTGTTAAGTATTTCAACGTAATTTCTGGAATACCTTCTTGTTTATAATCACCTTGTACTGGTTTATATGACAATACAGGTTTGTACAATGCCATAGCTTCGCCATAGTCGCGCATCATTTCATGATCACAATAGAACGATTGACGACCTGTTACAGTACGGAATGGTACCTTATCTTCTGTAGATGTTGTAAATGGGGAATAACGACGGTTTTTATCGTTCTTACCTGTACTTGTTACAGAGCTAATGATAAAGCGTGGTTGACGAACCATGTCATCGAAAGTAATCTTTTCTTGTTCGCGACCTTTTGCATTCTTTTCAAGCCCAGAAAGACCTGTTTTTTCTTCCATCGCTTTCCAAGAACGAACCGCTAATTTACCATTTGTACAAGAAGATAATGTTAATACAACATTACAAGCTTCCTTACATTCGTAAATGCTTGGACGGCCATGAGAAATGAAGTCTGGATTATCAATCGTACCATTTTGACCATACAATGTTTGATATTCGTCAGATACATCCCACGCCAAACCGTGAGCACCCATTTTATTTTCGATATTAGGTCCTAAAGCAATGTATTTTTCAAAAATCTGACTGTAATCGCGTTTTACATGAACGAGGTTCGGCATTGTTTTACCAGGGATTGGTTCACATTCGCCTTTACTCCAATCAAGAACTTTACCTTCTGGTTGCGCTACTTCGCCTGGGCTATCATGGCCAAGTGGAGTAGCTACAATATCTTCATATTCTGTAAAGCCAGATTCTTTTGCTACGCGAGATACTGTTTCTGCAAGAGTGCGGAATGTATCCCAGTCGGATTTAGTTTCCCATGCGCAATCAACAGCTGCTTGGAATACATGTACATATGGATGCATGTCCGTAGAAGACAAGTCTTCTTTTTCATACCATGTAGCTGCGGGGAACACGATATCAGAATATAAACCTGTAGATGCCATACGGAAGTCGATATCAATTAAGAGATCAAGCTTACCCGCACCATCTGCTTCACGCCATTTAATTTCTTCTGGGCGTGTAGGAGCATCATCATCTTCCAATACGGCATTTTTTGTGCCTAATAAATGTTTCAAGAAGTATTCGTGGCCTTTAGAAGAAGAACCGATAAGGTTCGCACGCCATACAAACAAGTTACGTGGATGGTTTTCTTTAGCTGCTGGATCCTCTACACAGAATTGTAAATCTTTATTTTTCAAGGCTTGTGCCACATATTGGTTGATTTCCGCTTCTGTACTAGCACCGGCTGCACGAGCATCATTAATCAATTCTTGGCTACCTTTATTGAAAGTAGGATAGGATGGCAACCAACCTAAACGAGCCGCTAATACATTGTAATCCCCAGGATGACGATAGCGAGGTTTAGCCAATTTAGATACGCGGTCTGCCAAATCGATGCAGTCAGAACGATATTGTTCTGTAGCAAAGTAGAACCAAGATGTACCATTTTGCAAACGAGGAGCCTTACTCCAGTCATTGGCAGTCATGATACCACCCCAACCTTCAACAGGACGAAGCTTTTCTTGACCTACGTAGTGGGCCCAACCACCGCCATTAACGCCTTCTGTACCACAGAACATGATAAGGTTCAAAATAGTACGGTAAATAACATCGGCATGGTACCAGTGGTTGATACCACCGCCCATGATAATCATGGAACGACCTTTCGTTTTTTCAGCATTATCTGCAAATTCACGTGCTGTAGCAATAGCAATATCCGCTTTTACGCCAGTGATTTTTTCTTGCCATGTAGGTGTATAAGGTGTGTCGTCAGTGTAAGCTGTCGCTACCTCACCACCGATACCGCGGTCAATACCGTAGTTAGCAAGAATGAGATCGTATACAGTAGTCACTTTTACAGGACCATCAACAGCTTGTACTGTAATAGTTGGAATAGCGCGTTCAATAATACCTTCGTGTTCTTCATCACCAAAGTACGGCAATTTAACAATCGTCACATCTTCCCGTTGATCAAACACGGATAAGCGAGGATCAATTTTAGCTCCTGTGTCGCGATTTTCAAGTCGTAAATTCCATTTTTGTGGGTTCGTGTGACGTTCACCCATTGTACCATTAGGTACAACGATTTCATTTGTTAATTCATCAATCAATACCATTTGGAAGTCAGCGCCTTCCTCTTGGCGACCTAAGTCCTTAGCATTCAAGAAACGACCTGGTTGAACCGTGCCGTTAATTTCTTCAACGCGTACAAGGAATGGCATATCTGTAAACTCTTTTGCATACTCTTTGAAGTATGGAGTTTCTTTGTCGATGTAATATTCTTTTAGGATAACGTGACCCATTGCCATTGCAAGAGCCGCATCGGTACCAGCTTTTACATTGAGCCATGCATCGGAAGAAGTTGTAGATTCCGCATAGTCAGGAGACACGGATACTACTTTAGTACCTTTATAACGAACCTCTGTCAAGAAGTGAGCATCTGGCGTACGGGTCAACGGCACGTTAGAACCCCACGTCATGATGTAACCAGCATTATACCAGTCACCAGATTCAGGTGTATCAGTTTGTTCACCCCAAACTTGAGGGCTGGAAGGTGGCAAATCGGCATACCAGTCATAGAAGGACAATGGTGTGCCACCCATCAAGTTAAGGAAACGAGCCCCTGCTGCATAGGACAACATGGACATCGCAGGAATTACAGAGAAGCCTGCGTTGCGGTCAGGGCCATATGTTTTTGCTGTATATAGTAAGGATGCTGCAGTAATTTCTGTCGCTTCATCCCATGTGGAGCGCACAAAGCCACCCATACCACGGGCTGACTTATATTTTTTCGCTTTTTCAGGATCTTCTACGATAGATTTCCAAGCTTCGATTGGATTCTTAGCATGCTTCTTCGCTTCTCTCCAAAGCTCGACCAATTCGCCACGTACATAAGGATATTTTACGCGCAAAGGGCTATAAAGATACCAAGAGAATGTTGCACCACGAGGGCACCCACGTGGTTCATAATCTGGCATATCATCTGGTGTTTCAGGGTAGTCAATTGCTTGATTTTCCCAGGCTACAACACCGTTTTTGACATAAATATTCCAGCTACAAGAACCAGTACAGTTTACGCCATGCGTTGTGCGGACAACTTTATCGTAAGACCAACGGTCACGATAATAATTTTCCCATTCACGACCTCCATCTTCTGTGATTTGATGGCCGTTTGGAGATACTTCCTTCTTTCGAAGAAACTTAAACTTTTGAGACAACAAGCTCATCTCGTGTCCTCCTTCAAAACTACAAAAAAATCCCTTGTGCTAGATGTGCTAACACAAGGGAGAAAATCCTGTTATTCGATATTACTAATATTAGGGTCAATACCATCAACCTCTAAATCAAGTAATCCGATTAAAGCGTCAAAATCACAGATTACTAGATGGTGTTTGTCATAGGCTACATAGCCTAACTTACGTAACTCACTTAACATGCGATTTAAACTTTCTCTTGATGTGGCAGCAAACTCAGCCAATTCTTGATTTGTTAAGGCAATATCAATAAAGATACCATCCTCGCGCTTTACACCATAACTATTGGCTAAGCGCAACAAGGTAGAATAGAATGCTCCCTTCTTGCCGTAAAGTAGCAAGTCCCGGTATTTTGCCTGTTGACGACGCATATGTAAAGTGTAGATTTTCATCATTGCAATAGCCAATGAATGGTCTTTTGCAATAGCCCCTTCCAACACATCATAGCGTATACAATAAACAGAGCAATCCTCCCGAGCAATGGCGTTGAACACATATGTTCTAGTGTTCTCCTCATACAACGGAACCTCACCAATTACATTATTCGGCCCTACTAAACGCAACGCAAAAATGTGTCCGCTAGCTTCGAACTTCTTAATGCTCATTCTACCTTTTACTACTACGTAAAAGTATTCTGCCTTGTCCCCCTCACGGAAGAGAAAATCACCTTTTTTAAGATGTACTTCCTCACCCGGCAAAGCAAGCAATTGGTTAATTAATTTTTGATCCATACCATTATCACTCCACAGTACTTTTATAACAAAATCCATTAGTTATACTAATCTATTTATAGTAAAAGTACGTATACTATATACTTTTTCGTATATATATGATTATTATAACTTATTAATTTCAGAATATGTGTGTTTTACATCACATTCACAAAAAAAATTACACTATATAATATATCTGTGATGTAAGACATTGAAAAATATTAATGCTACAATAATTATAACGCAGTTTTGTAAGTAAATCGAATGCTTTCTATGGAAATTCTTTAGATTTTACTATATATATATATATATATATATAGTATATATAATCTTATATATTTTTCTTGTCTACGTGTATAGTTGTTACAGTAAGGAGAAGTTCAAAATGAACGAACTAAAAATGCCTCAAGTAGGTGCAAGCCGCAGCGAAATCGTGGCTAATTGGCAACCGGAGAATCCGGAATTTTGGGAAAAGTTTGGCAAAAAAATTGCTAAACAAAACCTCGTTATATCCACTATTGCCTTAACACTTTCATTCTGTGTTTGGTACTTATGGGCAACCATTGCGGCTCAGCTAAATAGCGCTGGATTTAACTTTACTACTGATCAATTATTTACATTGGCTGCCTTACCAGGCCTAGTAGGTGCCACATTGCGATTTGTATACACATACATGCCAGCACTGTTAGGCGGTAAAAACTGGACATTTATTTCCACAATTATCTTATTAGTTCCTGTTGTGTGGCTCGGCTTTGCTGTACAAGATACAACAACTTCTTATGCGACATTTATGATTTTAACAGCCCTTATCGGTTTAGCAGGTGCCAACTTCTCATCCTCTATGGCATACATTGGTAACTTCTTCCCTAAATCTGAAAAAGGCACAGCTCTTGGTATCAACGGTGGCGTTGGTAATCTTGGCATTTCTGTAATCTACTTCCTAGCTCCATTTGCTATGGGATCTGCGGCTTTAGGTAGTGTATTTGGTGTAACGCCAACAATTATTAAGGGCAACGCAGTATATCTAGCTAATGCAGCTTTCATGTGGGTTGTACCTCTTGTTGTTATCCTTGCATTGATGACTCGCTTCATGGATAACCTACCTCTAGAAAAACCAAATCCTAAAAACCTCGTACAAATCTTTGGTAACAAGCACACATGGGCGCTAACATTGCTCTATACATGTTCTTTCGGTGCATTCTCTGGTTACGCAGCAGCACTTGGTCTATTAGTAGGCAAAGAATTCCCTGAAATTCCATTTGCTTCTATCGCATTTGTAGGTCCACTCGTAGCAGGTGCCCTTCGTCCTGTGGGTGGTTGGTTAGCAGATAAAATCAATAGTGGTACAAAAGTTACCTTTATTAGTCTTATCGGCTTATGTGCATCAACCGCATTAATTGCAGTTGGTGTAGATATGCACAACTTCCCATTCTTCTTTGCAATGTCCGTATTAACTTTTGTATGCTGTGGTTTTGCTACCGGTGCAACATTCCGTATGATTCCACACGTATTTGGCAATCCATTGCTCTCCTCTTTAATTACAGGTTTCGTAGCCGCTGTAGCTGCATACGGTGCCTTCATTACACCTAAGATTTTTGGCTTTGTATATTCCATGTTCGGCAATATTCACCCAGCCTTTGCTGTATTACTTGCGTTCAACCTTGTAACTGTATCTGTGTGCTACTGGTTCTATGTGCGTAAAGGTGCAAACATGAACGTATAATTTTCTGGAACAGAAAATTATACGTTTACTGAACAGTACAACAAAATATAATTCACTTTTCTATACTAAGTGATAAAAGAAACCATGCATCTCTCCTCCATACTTATCAGGTCTGCGGCCTAGGGCCTTGATCTCGTAAGTCGGATCGATGCGGGGTTCTCTTTTATAAAAATATAGCCATTAATAAGATAATCGAATATAGTGAATTATATTTTACACAGTACAGTAAAAAGAATACAAAAATTTTTTGTTTAAAATTTTAGCCTTCATTTTAGAGGGAAAAAAAGGGACTGCAACGCAGTCCCTTTTTATTATCCAAAGATTTCTTCTAGTAGTGCATCATCGATGATGGTACCAACATAGAAGTCGCTGAAGATGCCGTATTTTGCACTGGCTACTTCGAAGCGCATATCGTATACGATTTTTTTGAATTGGATGTCGTCATTACTAAAGATGGTAATGCCCCATTCCCAGTCGTCTAGGCCACAGCCACCTGTAGTGAATTCAGATAAAACGTCTAAATATGTTTTACCAAGTTCGCCATGAGATTTCATTAATGCACCACGTTCTTGAGGTGGTAGCATGAACCAGTTATCATCACCTTCGCGTTTTTTAGACATATTATAGAAACAGATATATTTATCGCGAGGTACATGAGGATATAGTTTTTGGTTAACTTCCTCTGTATCGAGTTTAGCCTTAACATAGGTGCTTACTTCTGTTACAGATGTATAAGAGTATGTTTGTACTAATACGCTTGCAATGGCAAGACGGCGGAATTTACGTTCTACTTGAGCCAAGTATTCAAGGGATGGGCCGAGAATCCATAGAATTAAATCCCCTTTTGCTCCATTACAATCATAGAATGCATAGCTACCTTCTTTAGCTTGATGTTTAGCTTCAAGGTCAGCTAAGAATGCTTTTAATTCATTGCGCGCTGCTACTTTTTCATCCTCTGTAAAACAGTTCCATGCGCTGAAATCCATGGCGAATACCATGTGTTGGCTATGCCAACCTTCTACTGTAGGGATTGCTTTTCCCATTATGATCACTCCTATCTATGGTGATTATATCAAAATAATAATGTATATCTATAATTACGGAAATCAAAAGACTCCACTTACTATTATAGCATATAGAGTCTTTTCAATTTAGTTTCTATTGAGATTTTTTATTAGTATATTCTTTAGTTAAGACTAAACTACTGCTTTTAGGCTAAGATAATCCTATGCCTCTTAATACTATACTAACTCTTTTAAGCAAGTCACTATCTTACTTGTCATTCACAAGTTTTTCTACCAGTTCTTTTGCTTGTTTTACACCATCAGGAATACCAATGCCATCAAATGGCGTACCGATGAGGTGTAAATTTGGATAATGTTCCGCCACATGTTCACGGACTGCTTTAATCCCTGCACGATGGCCTACATTATATTGCGGCATGCAGTGAATGAGACGATTGATACGTACCCATTCAGGTTTGACAGAAAAACCCATGATATGTTGAATTTCTTTAACTGCCAATTCTGAAAGTTCCTCTTCGCTGAGTCGTTCTACCACATCATTACCAGGCTTACCGATGAAGACGCGCAACACTACCTTATCATCAGGCGTAGTTTGTGGCCATTTTTGATTAAGAATGGTACACGCTGTGAGAGGTGTATTCGTGTTACGAGTAATGAGAAGACCTGATCCCTTTAAATCACCATCAAAGTTGCTTTTATCAAAAGACATGATAGCAATGGCGCAACTAGATTGCTCCATGGAACGCAAGAAATCAAAACCCGCATCATCCTTGAACCATTGAGTATATGTTGCCGGCGGCGTACTGATAATCACATGTTCTGCCGTAGATTGACAGCCACAAGAATCGTTACACGACTTCGCTACATCTATTGCATATACACCATCAACATACCGAATATCAGAAACTAGTGCACCTGTATACAACTGTACATTACTAGGCATGGCCTCAACGATAGCGGTAATAACGCTTTCAAGGCCGCCTGTCAATTGACGGAACATACCAGATTGAGCAGCAGTACCCTTTCTACTTTCCATATCCGCTTGCGCCTTTGCAGACTGATGATTAGAACTAGTCTTTGTCACATGGCTAGAGCCGTTTACACTATTACTAGCAGCACTATCTTGACTAGTCTTAGCTTCGTGACTTTCAAATTGACGGTCCGTCATGGTTCCTTTACCAGCTCGAGGCACATCACCTTCAGTAACAGCCCCTTTGGCGGCCTTAGAGACACCCGCTTTGGAGTGACTCATCTTAGCAGCCATCATACCTTTTACCATGTTTCCATATTTTTGTTCTACTTGAATAAAATGAGGGAATGTCGACAATAGGCTAATTTTATAAATATCGCCACCATAGATGCCAGCTAATAGGGGCTCGATGAGTTTATCCATCATTTCTTGTCCTAAGTGGTATTTGAAGAAATGACCAATGGATACATCCCCATTTTCATCGAGTTGGTATGGTTTCTTAAAATAATCTAGGCCAGCACGCAATTTACCAGGCCATGAAATGAGTGTTGCTTTCACAAAGGGCATCATTTCCGTAGGAATGCCCATGATGGAGCCGCCCGGAATTGGGTGGATAGAGCCCTTATCATATACAAAGGCTTGACCTGTTTCATTAGACACAAGGGTATCACCTAGTCCAAGATCATGCACGAGATCTGTCATTTCTGTTTTACGCCCCAAATAGGAGTCAGGACCGAGTTCCACTACGAAGTCATCCACACGTTGCGTTTGTATTTTCCCACCAAATCGTGGTGCTTGTTCGTAAAGAGTAATGGTCCATTCCGGCTTTGCATGACCTAGATAATAAGCCGCTGTTAGCCCTGTTAAGCCACCGCCCACAATTGTTACGTTCACGAATGAATCCTTTCTATTATTGCACTCGCCATTGCTTGTAAAAATGTTTCATTACAATTTGGCATGGGTGCACGCATATATGTTGCGCCCTTTGCTTCAACGAGTTCTTTACACTCCACATCATTATCGTACAGTACCTCAACGTGATTGCTTACAAATCCAAATGGTACAAAAGCAATGCGAGTAGCACCAGTTTGTAAAGCTTCATTGATTGCATCCTCTACAGTAGGGCCCAACCATTGGCCATGAGGAGCCGCACTTTGCCATGCCACAGACCAATTCGGTAATTTACAATATTCAGCAATCTCTTTAGCACTTTCCTCTAAAGCTAACGCATACGAATCGCCACCATGATTATTGATAAGAGGTATACTGTGCGCACTAAAAATAACGAATACATCTTTAGCATTATGCACACACTCTGAAAGTGCTTTTACCCAGTATTCCTTGAAAGTTGGTTGGTCCCACCAGGAACGGATAAAGTCAAATGTCACATTATCATAGTTTGAAATGGCTGCTTGCACTTGTTTTTCATAAGCTCCAGTACCGAGAGCGGTGAAGAATGGAGCTGTTACAATAGCGATAATATGCTCCACTCCTTGCTGGACTAAGCAGTCAACCGCATCTGCAATGGATGGTTTCATGTGTAAAAAACCAATAGCGGAAGGCATAGTCGGCAACAGAGTAAGCAATGCTTTATATTGGCACTCTGCCATAGTTTGAAGCTCAATATTTTCCCATTGACCGATTGTATCATAACGCTTAGTGAGATTTGTAATCTCTGCTTCCGTTGGTACACGGCCACGACGAATGCTCGTCATATAGGGTACTAAATCATCCTTACTTAAAGGGCTACCATAAGACAGGAATAATAATCCTTTTTTTTCTACTTTCACTAATTTACCTCTCTTGAGTCCAAATCTCACGACTACGTTCATGCACATAGTCCGTTAGCCAATGGAGTTTTTTAGGATCTGCCTCTGGAAATACGCCATGACCTAAATTAAAGATATGGCGCCCATAGCGAACGCCGTCGAGCAAGATGCGATCCACTTCGCGGGCCAATGTTTTTTCGTCTCCGAACAAATACGCCGGATCTAAGTTACCTTGTACCGTTTGTGTTACGCCGCGCTCGTTTGCCATAACGATGGAACTACGCCAATCAAGGGCAATGACATCTAAAGGCAAGTGAGACCAAATAGACACCAAATGATCCGTACCAACGCCATTCATGGCCATTGGCAAATGAGGATATTTAGCTTTCACAGTCTTTATAATCCGCTCCATATGAGGGTAAATTCCTTGTTTATACTGGTCTGCATTAACAGCACCTACCCAAGAGTCAAAGATTTGAAGTGCATTAGCACCCGCTTCGGCTTGCATGGACAAGTACGCAATGGACATGTCCGCTAGTTTTGTCATCAGTGCATTCCACACATGAGGAGCACCTATGAGCATGCCACGAGTCTTATTGTAATTCTTTGTTGGGCCCCCTTCGATAAGGTAGGACGCAATAGTAAACGGTGCCCCGCAGAAACCAATGAGTGGCACGTCGAGCATACCAGAAGTTAATAATGTAATCGTTTTCGCAATATAATCTACCTTTGTAGGATCAAAGGTTTCTAATTTATCCACATCAGCCATAGAGCGGATAGGCGTGCTAAATACAGGCCCCACACCGGCCTTGAGTTCTACATTTACATTCATAGCCACCATGGGGCTCATAATATCTTTGTAGAGAATCGCCGCATCGACGCCATATTCCTTAACAGGTAATTCCGTAACGCGAGCACATAGCTCAGGCTCTTTTGTAATTTCAAATAAAGTATATTTTTCTTTGATTTTGCGGTATTCCGCTTGACTACGACCAGCTTGTCGCATATACCACACAGGCGTCACACCAGGGTTCTTCCCCTGGATCATGTCCAAATAAGCTGTGTTCAAGTACTCAACCCCTTTCGTTCTAAATGTATACTAACACACTATGGTAACCAAAACAGTTACTTTAGTTACAATCACTTACATTATTTATTCTTTAATAATCCCTAATAATCCCTGTGAAAGCATATGCCTCCACAGGGATTATTATTTCATTACCACTTTAATTTGACTGAGTCTTTAATTCAAGTCTGAAATTCATTTAGCTACGACTCAATCTATGGCAATCGATGCCCATAATAGATTGAGCCATATCATATACGGAGCGTTGACAAGTAAAGAGCCAAATCTGTTGATTTTTCCCAAGCTCAGCCAATAATTCTAAAGCACTACGCTGACGATTTTCGTCAAAGCGCACAAGAATATCGTCCAAGATAATCGGTAAGGACTCCACTTGATAAGAGAATACCTTAGCTAGGGCGAGTCGTAATGACAAGTACACTTGATCAGCTAAGCCACTAGACCAAAATTTAAGTTCTAGTCGTTCCCCATTATTGTTGATAAGTGCTACCCCTTTATTAATGCCTAGAATATCAAGCGTATACCTCTCACCAGTTAGTTTTTCAACATAAGAGGAGGCAAGCTCTAACATATGAGGTTGTTTTTCTTGTTCATACGATTGTTGAGCCTTATCCATACAATGGCTTATCAATACTTGTGTAGCCCAATCTTCTAGTGCAGACTCTAATTCACTTTGTAAAGCCTCTCGTTCTTGCAACATTTGGTGTTGCTCCTGGTCAGATCCAAGTGTACGCATTGCTTCAACGATTTGACCACGGCGCTCGTACAAGGTAGCCAATTTATCTTCAATAGAGGCTATTTCACGCTCAGAGTGAGCCAATTCATCTAACCAGTTATCTTTGTTGCCTTCTCGCAAACGACGATAGAACAGGTCTTTATTCTCCGCATCAGGAGCAAGTAAATCCAGCTGTACCTGACTTTGCTTGTAGATAGTTTGCCACTGTTTATATTGATCCTCATCGATAAGATGTTGACGATACTCGTTGGAACTTTCCATACCAGCTTTATGGAGCAGTTCTTTTTGACGAAGGAGTAGTTCTTTTTCCTTGCGGTGCCAATTATCGTATTCATTGCGGAAGCTTTTACGTTGTGCTTCCTTTTGTTCCCATACAATTTTATTTTGTTGAAAGTTCTTATATTGATTATAAATACGTTTTAATTCCGTAGGCGATACTGGTGACTCTATTCCAAGGTTATACCACAAAGCCATCGCTTGGTCTTCAATAATGCGTAGACCTTCTTTATGCTCCGCTAAACGCTTTTCATAGCCTTCTATAGTGCGTAGTTGCTCATGATATTGATCATATTCATGTTTGAGACCAAAGAAATCATCTTCATTGAGACTCTTAGCCGCCCCTCGGGGTAACCAGTTTTGCCATGCTGCGAGGGCTTCATCATAAATACCTTGTAAGGTATGCCCTTCCTGAATCCAACGCTCAAGATGTGCCTCTCCTTCTAAGGATGGTATAGGGCTCACTGTAGGTGTAGCAGCCTTGATCAAAGCCTCTAGCTGATGTTCTACATCAGATTTACGGGAAGATAAAATTTGTAACTCATAGTTTAATTTAGACACATCAGAGTTACCATTATGAAGCCTCCAGGTAGCATACCAGAATAGCCCCATAGATAGAATCAAGAAAATAAAACCACCTATAGTATATAATGCAGATTCAAGAACCAACAGGCCTGCTAATACTACCAATACAGCTATAACAGCACCTATACCACTAATGCGTTGTAGCCATTTTGGCAGAATTGTGGGCTGTGCGTCTGAACCATAACTATTCCGTCTAGCCTCTAGTCTAGCCTCTACTTGATCTATATCCATTAAGATACGATCTAATTCACGTTCTAAATATTCTTTTTTAGCTAATTCTTCTTCACTAAAGTTAGGTAAAGTTGCACCATCAAGGTTCGCCGTCGGCACCTCATCGGTAGCCTCTGCAGGCTTGCGGTCTTGCCAATGTAAAAGTTGTTCTTTTGCGGTGCGCAAACGACTTGCCAAACGTTCTCCATCAAACCAATTAATGTCTTCTGCCATTGGCTCATCGTGACGCCACGCAGAATGTAAGGTGCGTGAAAACTCTAATTGTTCTCTAACCTTACGGATGTACGCATCGCCTTCTTCGCACTCACGGCGTAATTGCTCCCATTTAGCACCTTGTTGAATAAGGTCTTCAATATCTTGGCCGTAAGTTCCAAATGGGCTATCAGGACTAAAGTTGGCGGGCATCAATGCCGCTTCCTTTTCCTGCCATAATTGCATATTGTCACGAGCCCGTTTTATTTCTTCATCAAGACGTAGGAACTCATCACGACTCAAGGCGAGCTCACTATTATACTGCTGCATGTGCATACGCGCCTCTTCACTGCGACGATATGTATCCCACGCACGCAATACTACATCGATACCATCCCGATATTCCTTCCATTCTTTCAACTGATTTTGCAATTCCATTTCGGTTTGCTCCGTGCTGTGAAAGACGGTTTGTAATTCCACATATTGCGCTTCATGCTCCGCCAACTGACTCAACTTTTGACGGTTTTCTTTAAGCTCATCCATCAATACATTGATGCGACGTTTACCATTCGAGGATGCTACAAGTAGGTCTGTAGCCCCTTTTTCAACATCCTTAACAGCTCCACCTAAGTGTTCTCCCCCTTCGGCGCCAAAGAATCGAGAACGAACCTCTACCTCTTGTAATACATCAAGGCCTTGTAGATCGTCTAATGTTAACGCAAATATGCGGTTATATGTTTTTTTATCGATGCCATGCCACCAATGTTGAGCCGGCTCTTCATGGATGGCAGGATGACCAGGGCTGTAAAAGTCTAACTGCTTACCCTTACGACCGATATAGTAACTTTCACCATTACGGTCCACATCAAGGGCCCCCGTCATAGGGCCATAAGCCTTATGAGTACCGCCAAATAACAAGGTGCGCATCCCTTCGAGCAAGGATGTTTTACCACTTTCATTAGGGCCATACATGAGTTGAACCCCATTGTCACCCGTGGTGAAAGACCAGTCGCGATACGGGCCAAATTCATCAAATCGTATACGTTTAATGTTCATCATTAGCCCCCATCAACACAGTAACACCTTCAATTTCACAACGTTTCAAAGCTCGTGCCAATAATTCATCACTCAATAAATCGGCATATGCGCCTAAGCGCTTAAATTCAGGACGATCAGCCATGATTTGACGTGCAATCTGTATCGCATCTCCATCTACCATATCGTCATAAGCACGCAAGTAATCACCTACTACATCTGTTAATAAACGTCGTTCAACTAGATTAATACTAGGTCGTGTATTAGAAATAATACGGTAAGGCATAACGAATACAGATTTGCCTTTCTCTTCATTTTGAGACTCTTGCAACCATAGTTTTCGAATCCCCTCTTGCGTACATAGGCGATGTAGAGGTCCCGTTCCGGACAAAACGAGGGATAACAAGATGTTTTTCTTATGTTGCTTTCGCAAGTTTTCTTTTTTACGCCGCAAAATCTCTAAGAAATCTGTTTCATTTTGCATGCCAGCAATATCGATTTTGATTTCCTCAAATCGAACAGCACAGGTGTCGATAAATCGCAAATCACAATGACCATTATGAGATACGGATACAAGATAACATCCCTTAGGTCCATGTTCTTTACGATGCAATCCTTGCGAATTACCCGCATAAACTACGAGAGGTTCCTCGCTAAGAACTTGAGATTTATGAATATGACCCAATGCCCAATAATCCATGGCAGCCTCTGTTAAATCAGTTAAGTTACAAGGTCCTGTTACATTATGATTTTCAGAGCCTACACTAGAACCTACAGTACCATGCATGACAGCAAGGGAAAACTCATCCCGTTCAAAAGCTCTGTATTGACGAGCATAGTTGTCGCTTTCATTACCATGACCACAACTAATGCCATATACGCCACCAATTTCTATATTATTAACGATGAGCGGGAAACGCTGTACCTGTTCGCTAGAAAATATATGGACATTATCTGGCATCTGCAGTTGCGCTCTCCAGCTTTCAGCAGGATCATGATTACCTTGCACCATATAGACATCAATACGATGCTCAGCCAAGCGATACATGGCGCGCACAAAACGGACTTGAGCCTCTAAATTATGGTCTTCGCTATTATAAATATCCCCAGCTATTACGACAGCATGCACATGTTCTGTAATAGCAGTATCAATAATTTTATCTAAGGCTACATAGGTTGCTTCACTTACGGCGCGATCAACAGCATTGCTAATACCTGTAGCATATTGAAAGGGTGCCCCTAAATGCAGATCACCACAGTGTATAAATCGAAACGGCTGCATCTATATCCACTCCTCCATTAATATTTTTATTATAGTTATATATAGTAATTACAATAGTTTATTATACTACAAAACCTTAAAGATAAGTTAAAAATAACTATCATTTAGCATCAAAAAGATATAGTTAAACTAAACTTCTCTTAACTATTAATAAATATAAATTATAAGATAAGCTCAGATTCTTTCATCATAAGATATGAACCATAACATGTTATTATTTTTGTTAACCAATTCATGTATTAAGTTGACAATTTATACGTGAACGTTTACAATCAAATTGTCAATATATTATGTTTTTATTAAGTTAACAATTTACCGGAGGCTATTATGGCTTTGCCTATAGATCAACAACCATCCCAAGTGGGTACATACGAAAAAATTCTTACCATTGCAAACCGCATCATGAACGGCGGCGAAATTACAAAAGAAGAAGCAATCGAGCTGATTCATACTTCAGATGATGATACCATGATTCTACTCGCTATGGCTGATAAAATTCGCCAACATTTCAATGATAATTCTGTGGATGTATGTGCCATTGTTAATGCTCGGTCCGGCAAATGTCCTGAAAACTGTAAATTCTGTGCTCAATCCGCACACCATAACACAGGCGTTCAGGAGTATCCTTTCATGGATGAAGAAAGCATTCTCCAAGCAGCACGTAAAGCTAAAGAGGCTGGTGCAATTCGTTTTTCCATCGTAACAAGTGGTCGTAATACTAATAACCCTGATGAATTTGATCAAATCATCCATGTATTAGGCCGTATCAAAAATGAAATTGGCCTTGAAATCTGCTGTTCCCTTGGGTTGTTAACTTACGAACAAGCACTCAAATTAAAAGAAGTTGGCGTTACTCGATACCACTCCAATATCGAAACGGCACCTAGTCACTTCCCAGATATTTGTACTACACATTCCTACGAAGACAAAATGTTTACCATAGATAATGCACAAAAAGCAGGCATCCGTGTTTGCTCTGGTGGCATTCTTGGTCTTAACGAAACATTAGAACAACGCGTTGAAATGGCGTTCGAACTTAAACGTTTACATATTGACTCCGTACCATTAAACATTTTGAATCCTGTTAAAGGGACTCCATTTGAAAGCAACGAAGCTTTACGTCCATTAGATATCTTACGTACCTTCGCCGTATTCCGTTTCATCTTGCCAAACGCATTGATACGAACTGCAGGTGGCCGCGAAGTAAATCTACGAGACTTACAAGCTTATGCTCTAAAAGGTGGCCTAAACGGTATCATGGTTGGTGGCTACTTAACTACTGGCGGTCGTTCACCTCAAGACGATCTCCAAATGATTCAAGACTTGGAGTTGACTCGCAATACAGCTCAAGTCTAAAAACCTCATATATACCATTCTCTACATCTAGAGGATGTAGTATATAAAATATTCCCTAATACTTTATAAATATTTTACACATAAAAAGAACCATCTAGTTTGCTGTACTAGATGGTTCTTTTATTTCCATAATAAAATATAAATGGCTTGACCATTTGTGTTCCCTGCAATGGGCTCAGGATTCTCATTAAATTCTACATTCTCATACGGCGTCCCGTCTGACATGTACGCATCTACCTTCAATGTTTCCATGGTTCGATTATATCTACTGATATAAACTTTATATCGCAATTCGTCGCCACCCAGTTCATTAACTCGCAGCCACAAAAGCGCATCGTAATCACTCTTCTGTACACTGTCATTGTCAATAAATAATTGGTTTCCTGATGCATCTGGTCCAACATAGTACCAGTCCGTTGCGTTAGTAGTACCCCCTATACTGAGTAGCCACAAAAGTGTTAATATGGTGAATATTTTACTCATATGACTGCCCCTCTCATGCTATCGAGCTGTATATTTTATAAAAGCTTAATGTGGATAAACCTTTATAAAATATACAACTTCTCCTTTATATAATACCAAAATTGTCCCATATTTATCAACAATAATTAAAATTAATTACCATGTTTTTTACAAATATAAGAATTTTAAAGAAATTTATTAAATTTCTTCATTTTTAACTCATTTACCATTCCTATAATAATAATGTCAAATGATAGATAGAGGTAACAATTCCCTGGTTGCCGTACGTGTATTTATCTCCCGACAAGTAATACTAACCCCAAACCTACTACTTGTTTAAATACATGTTTCATTTGATATTAATACTAACACTCCCCTTACATGAAAAAAGGACTCTATACAGAGTCCTTTTTTCGTTGTCTAAAAACTTCATAGAATACTAAAACATATGCGAGTATAAATACTATTGGATTTGTAAACCACGGTAAACGAATTCAAAAATAGTTTTCTGAGCTTCTAACCACTCATCACTTTGAGTCCACTTATATTCTTTATTAACAGCATATAGTCCGTGTACTAAAAATACAAAAATGGATACCCCCACATCAAATGAAACCCCAAGTACTTCTGCCATAACAAGCCCTTGCCGATCTTTTTCACGCCGTATAATGCGTTGTAATACATATTCTGAAATTTGTTCATCTAAAAATAAAGGTAAATACTTTTTATGTCGTATAATACGCTGACATAAAGGCAGTCTATCAAAAATAGAATCGTATGCTTCTCTCAATGACACAGAATCAGAAGCAGCTGATAAGGTTCTAGCTATAGTTTGTAAATTGTTGTTATCTACCATTCCTGGCTTTGAATAAGCGATTGCATCATCCACTAAATCATCAACAATTTCCATGATATTACTATAGTGTAAATAAAAAGTAGAACGAGTTATACCTGACGTTTTACACAACAATGTTACTGTTATAGACTCAAAAGAATGGTTCTTTAAACAACTAAGCAACCCTTTTTTTAACAACATACGTGTCATTTCTTTTCGAGTTATCATAAAACCTCCAATATAGACACTTTTATACAATATGTCTATTAATAAACAGAGTGTTAATTATTGTTGAGACTAGTATAACAAAACAAGGTACACTAATTCTAGAGATTACAAATAATAATCTATTCAATTAAATCAATAATAATTCAATTAAGGAGATAACTATGACACAATATACTCACATTCGAAATGCAACGGGAAAATTAACAATAAAAAACACAACATTTCTTATTGATCCATTCTTAGCACCAAAAGATACTTATCCTGGCTTTGAAGGAACATTTAACTATCAACAAAGAATGCCTATGGTTGATTTACCTCTATCAATGGACGATTTATTAAGCAATGTAACTGCAGTAGTAGTTACACATACACATCTCGATCATTGGGATGATACGGCAATCAATTCTATTCCAAAATCACTTCCTATTTTTGTACAAAATACAGCGGACAAAGAACTTATTACTTCACAAGGCTTTATCGATGTACGCATCATTTTTGAAAGTCTGGAGTTTAATGGTATCACATTAAGAAAAACAGGTGGCTCACACGGCACTGTAGAAATGTATGTCAATCCAGTTCTCGCACCATTAGCAGGCGATGCGATGGGCGTTATTTTTGAAGCAGCAGACGAACCAACTGTGTACCTTGTAGGCGATACAGTTTGGACAAGTGATGTAGAGAAGGCCCTCCTTCGCTTCGACCCTAACGTTATTATTATGAACACTGGATATGCTCAAATTTTAGGCTTTGAAGATAGTATTATTATGGGTACAAAAGATATTGGCCGCATGGTGGTACGTAAACCAGAGGCTAAAATTATTGCGGTTCACATGGATACAGTTAATCATACTGCAACAAGTCGTAAGGATGTGCGCAAATTTATCAAAGGCAACAACATTGAAAGCCATGTAGCAGTGCCTGAAGATGGTGAAACCATCACACTTTAATAGGTCTAAAACAATTAGTACATTATACTACGGCTAATACAAGACTAGTAAAAAAATCTATCTACAAACAATAAAAAACACCCTCTTAATTCTAATAGTCATAATAACTATAAGATCTATAGAGGGTGTTTTTATACTTAACTACAAATTATAATCTATCAAAGGATAAACTATTTTACTTCAGCCCAACCTAAAGCAGCACGCTTTTCATCGATATCTGCCAAGATTTTCTCAGCTACTTTAGCAGGATCTGTATTTACATACATAACAGAGCCTAAGATATCCTTAGTATCTTCTTTAAGCCATTTTGTAACGGCATCAGAGCCTTGTGTAGGTGGCTCAACACAGTGGTAAGAGTTAATCCCCATCAAGCGGAAGCCAAGGGATGCATCAATCCCCTTTTCATTAGACCATTCAGGGCTAGACATAGCAAATGGCAATTGTGGTAAATTAAGGCCAAGCTCTGCAGCAATACCACCGAAGATGCCGGAGGAACGTGCATTATCTACACATTCGCCCACATGCCATACTGGTGGTTGATCATCACCCAAGAACTCTTGCAATGCAGGGCTACATTTTTTGTTAGCATCTGTATTGCAATAGCCAAGTTTCATCAATGGGAAGGATGCACAACCGTTTGTAAGGATGATACAGCCATTTTTAATAAGTGTATCAACGATATCTACAGTTGCTTTTTCGTAGATAACGCGAGGGTTGGAACAACCTACTACGTTAACGATACCGCGAACTTTACCAGATTTTAATGCCTCTGCCAATGGTTTGAAGGAACCATAATGTTTAACAGTAGATTCTGGAGAGAAACCAACTTCTGCAGTAATTTCATATGGCGGAATGAATACAGGCACACCCTTGCGCAATTCATGAGCTTCAAGAGCACGATCCAAGATTTTACGAGCCAATTCTTTTGTTTCAGCCAAGTTAGTGTGATGATGGTCGTAGCCGATATGTTCTGCACCTGGTAAACGAGCTGCATCAGATGTAGTGATAACTTTTGTGTTGAAGCAACGTGCTACGTCCATAATAGCAGGGTAAACGTCTTGAACGTCAGCTACCCAGCAATCGAGTGCGCCAGTACCAAGTACAAGTTCTGCACCAATAGCATTACACAACGGAATAACATTTTCATAACGGTACATGCTGGACAAACCAGAACAACAGATACCATAGAATTGGATACCTTTAGCGCCGATAGCTTTTGCTTTTTCTAAATATTCTTCAGATGCACCAATTGTACAAATTTGAGATACCAATGTTGGCAAGTGACCATGAACAGCGATGTTAACATACCCTTTTTTCAAGGCACCAATGTTAACTTTGGAAGTACGACGACCACCTTGCCCGAACAATGCGTCTGTTGCGATATCCGCTGCCACTACGCCAGTGAATGTGAAAGCAAGGCCACAACGTAAGAATTGCTTCATGTTGCTTTCCCAATCGCCATCTGTACCTACGCATGTACGATGATATGCATCGAAGGCTTCATTGTATGCAGAAATAGGTAAGATATCTAAGTTTTTCCAAACTTCGCGGCGTTCAACAGGAGCCATCGCAGTAATTGTTTTATATTCGCCAGGTAATGCACGGCTCAAATCTTCTAATAGAACATCTGCCAAGTCATTTGCCACTTCTTTTAAGGAACGACCTTCTTCAGGGATATTGAAAGCTTTACATACAGTACGGATTTTTTCTTCCCCCAAAATTGGAATATCCAATTGGTCATTAGCAGCCGCTTTCAAAGAAATCAAGATTTCACGAGCATGCGCACCATGTTGAGTCAAACCACCTGCAGCAGCACGTGTCATATTACGAGCTACGATAAGATCAGCATCGGCACCACAGACACCACGAGGGCTCTTAGGTGTAATTTTACATGGCCCCATAAAGCAGATACGGCAACATACACCGGCAATACCGAATGTACATTGTGGTTGTTGTTTATCAAAACGGTCAAATACTGTATCGCAACCGATTTGCTCCATGCGAAGAATCATTTCGCGTACCGCAGGATCTGGTGTTTGTTCAATAACATCTTGTTTTGTAGGCCATGTTTTACGATACTCAGCAACGGCTTTCATATAGTCATTTACGCCATGTTCATGAGGTACCCCTGGTTCATGAGTGTGTGGCACCCATTTATCCGTCGGAAGAGCCTTTGCATGACTATGGTCGTGCCCATGGTCATGATTGTGGTCATGTTGATGATCGTGGTCGTGACCATGATGATCATGACCGCCACAGTGGCAATGATGTTCATGATTATGATTGTGACCATGATCATGTTGTTCACCATGATTATGGTCATGGGTATTTTTGTTTTCCACATCTTTACTCATTTGAAACCTCCTAGGGGCCTACATAGGCCAACCAATAATAACAAAAACATATTCTACTTTTAATTATATTTAAACCCACTACAATTATGGGTTTTAAATCCTATCTCCTAAATATGTTTTAAACTACTATAAGTATATTTTCTGAAAGGACATTTGTCAATTAAAATTTGAGAAATTTTTGACGCATCTATATCTAAGAATATGATAATCACAATATTTATTAAATTCGATTCTTTCAGTTTCTTTTCATAAATAAAAAGAGATTAATCCCTAAATTCTACAGGAATTAATCTCTATAATTTATTGATGATTTACATATTAATTTATGTATTAATTATTAATTCACTAATATGCTCTAACCCCTCAGGATATGCCATCTAAATATCTTTATATCTATACATTACAAAAATTGCTGCATAATATGTGCTACTTCAGATAAATGGAAACGTTTTGCCCTATCAGACCTCGCCACAAGAACTAATTGACGGAAACAAAGTTTCGATGCAAGAGGATAAAATTTAACCTTATCGTCATCTCCCTTGCTATTAAGAGTATTCGGTAAGAATGTAATACCATAATCATCTTCTACCAAGGACCGGCAGGAATCTAAAGTTTCAGCGCCAATTACGGCTTTTGGCACAAAGGATTCCGCTTGACATAGACGGTTTACCAACGTCCGCAATTTGAGTCCCTCTCTTAGCAAAATAAACGGAAATGCTCCAAAAGGTGCGATTTCTCGAATTCCATTATTAGTCATGAGAGAATCTGCAATATCTATGGCCTTCTTGTTTTCCACACTAATGGCCAATAAAATCTGCTCATCTAAAACGGGATAACTTTCAAGGTCCTGAGAATAAATCGGCGTTGGAAATAATCCTACATCTACTAAGCCATCACAAATTTGCTGTTCCAAAAAGTGAGATTCTCCCTCTACAACATGGAACTCCCAAGAAGGTTCAATCTGTTGAAAGCTTTTCAATGTTTTCCCAAGCATATGATGTCCATAGAATTGAGACAAGCCGATACGCACATGATAGGCTACATCTGTGCCTTGATTAATGATAGATTGCGTTAAAGCCTCCACCTTTAAAACTAACGGCATGCCCTCTTTTGCAACTTGTAACGCCGCAGCAGTTGGCACGACTTTTGTGCGATCACGAACAAACAACGTAACTCCTAGCTCTGCTTCAATACGACGAATCCCCTGACTCAACGCCGGCTGAGAAATATATAATTTTTTAGATGCCTTTGAAAATGATGCCATCTCAACGATGGTACTAATATATTTAATGTCTTTTATGTCCATATACAAGTCCTTATAACTATGTCCGTATACAAGTCTTATAATAAAACATTATTTCTATTATAGCTACTCATTACTAAAATATATGTTACATATACATGGGGAAAAATAAAAATACCAAGAAATTTAGTGTCTTACAAAGCTAAATTTCTTGGTATGTCTTATAAGGTAAACGAACTACATATAGGAGCGATAGAACCGCATTCTATTACAGCCCTTTTTAATTTTTAGATCACATTAAGGACTTAAGTACATCCAATACTTCTTGAGGTAATTCGTTTTTATGACCTTTAAGTTTTTCCACATAGTCATAACGGAATTCGAAAGCTTGGTGTAATTGGTGATGGTATTCACGCACTTCGAATGGAGGTTCAAAACCTGGTACCTCTACATAGGAAAGATTTTCGTATTCACAGAATGGTTTGAATTCCAATGTACCTTCCACCAAACGTTCCAACAAATCAAGAGTAACTTCTTTAGGAATTTTATTTTCCAAGAAGAAGCCTGTGTTCATGATGTAGCATTCAACACCACATTCGCAGAACAGTTTTTTATAGCTTTCATAATCACGAACCAATGGATATGTACGGAATGGATTTGCGTAAGGTTCGATAACGAGTGCATTTGGATCGACATGAGCATCGAGTTTTTCTGCCGTAGAGCGGCGAGTTGCAAGTGTTGCCCCCATGGTAGAAGCCAATACAGGATCATTAATTTTGAGGATTGGTGGCAATGTTTTATCTTTCATTAGCCATACAATAGCATTTACAGGCTCACCAACGTAGTTCACGCGATTATCTGTCCAAAATTGAGATTTAATAGCACGACCATTGTTATTACGAACGTCTTCAGCTAATACGACCTTACGGCCCTCTTCATCCATCGTTACACCTACGTTTTGTAGAGTCAACAAAAATTCGTTTGCAGGATGTTCCACAGGGTAATCTTGCATTTTGTCAAAGTATGTAGGTTCAAGGGCAATAGAACTCAAATCTTCAGTATTGATGATATACGCATCATCATGCAAGATAGAGATATCATAGCGACCATCGTGTTTTTCATGAGTCAATGTAGATTTACCGGAGCCGGACAAGCCGAATACACCGATAGTATAGGATTTGCCATTATCAAGGTTGTAACGTTTCATACCGCCATGGCAAGCAACATAGCCGAGGCGATTTGCCAAGGACCATGCCAATGTAAGGGTACCTTTTTTGTGCTCGCCGAAATAGCGCATGCCAAGAATCATAGCACAGTTATGAGCAGGATCAAAAATAGCAAGACCACCTGGATGACCTGGTACAACATAATCTGGATCAGAGTAGATGTAGATATCGCCTTCCGGAATGTCTACACTATCGTTGTAGAATTCTTTTACAGCCGCATCAAAGAACTTAAAGTTCATAAGCCAAGAATATAAAATAGACGCGTGATCTTTTGGAATCATCAAATGAGCACGAGCTGTGAATTTTTTATCAAGACCAACGATAGATTCCGCAGAAATCCACTCTTTATTGCGGCTATCATATACTGCGTCACGTGCAATGTTAGCGAGTTCAACTTCATCTATGCCTTCATCGCCAATAATGCGGCGAGCTTTAGCATAACGGCCAGTAGTTTTACCATCGTTTGTAACAAGAACCTTTGCATCAGCTGGCAAACCTTGCTCTAACGGTTTAAATACTGGCATATCGAGGACGATAACACCTGGCTCTTCAGAGGCTAATTGATACGCTTGTGCCACAGATGTTACAGGAGTTACATTGTTCCCATAGAATGCAGTTTCAATTGTACTGCGCATCATAGAAAATAATGGGTTTGTTTTGATTTCACTTTGCTTCCAAACGCGTCTTGTCGACATAGTATCTAGATCCTCACCTTTAAATATATTAGTAATTTCTCTTGTAAAAGTAATGTTGTACATGAAAACACTGCTAAGGCAAATACTTTCATTATTTTCTATTTTACCCTTTTCAATCAAATTTGTATACATAAAACAAATGATTTATAGGAAATTAATGTATGTTTATTTTGAATTAGTGCAACACATTTGTAATGTAATAAATTAATACCTAGCGGCATAAAACTATTAGTATGCAATGGAACACCTTAAAAACTAGACATAGTTACAAAGTAACTAGTTATATTTACAAATCAACTAGTCAAATAGCTAAACGAAAAAGAGGCAAGGTTCTAAGCACTTGCCTCTTTCACGTTTAAAAAATGCAATTATTTCTTATCTTTATTGATAAATGCATCGATTTTACTAATTAGATCATCTACCTCAAAATCACCGCGCTCTGCCATCATCTTGATTGTTGCTACCTTAGCCATTACTTTTACCATAGGTGTTTTTAATTTCTCGAATTTAGGATTTAAAGAAATCAAATGATCTACAATATCCGGGCATTGTTTAATTAGATTAGATAATGTTGTTTTTGCATCGATATGGAATCGACCATTTGCATCAGTTGTTAATGGTTCTTCTTCTACCTCTTCTGCTGCCTCTTGAGCCAAGGATTTTTCTTTACCACCATCGCCTACAAAATCAGTTTTATCCCAAGTCAACAATGTGCGGGAACCCTCAAGTTCACGGATATGAGTACAGTCTTGCATCATTTCCAATACGCCGCGGAATTTACCATTTTCATCGCGTACTGCTGTGTAGATAACATAGATGAACAAGCCTGGTTTATTAATCCAGAATTCCGCTTGGCTTTGTTCGCCAGAACGGAACTTCTCTACAATTTCCTCTACTATATGAACAGATTTTGCAGGGTGACAATTCTTCACCTCACGGCCGATAACGTTCGCACTGCGAGGGAAAATACGATGTGCCGTATCGCTGTAGAACTTAACTAGTTCATTTTCATCTACATAGGATAAATCTACCGGTAAATGACGGAACAACAAATTAATTTGCTCTAATGTCAATTTACCCGTTGCTACATCGAGGACTGCATCCTTACCAGCGGGCGCCCCACCAACAGGGCCTACATATTTAGATAGCAAGCCAGCTAAATCATTTAAAAATTCGTTAGATACAGCACCACCTTGAGCTGAATTATTGCCATTCAATTGCGCCGCAGAATCATTAATACCTGGCACTACATATAAACCTGGCGCATTGATGATAGCATAACCAATTTCATGGTCATTTTTACTCATCCGCACAAACTCTTCGTCACTCAACAATTTATAAGATGTTGGCAATAAGACTTCTAGTTCTTTAGAATTCAAATCCCGTAATTTCGCCAAAGTTTCTGGCACAGACGCTAGGAATTCTTCATACTTATCTTCCCGAAGCAATGCATAGGATGCAGAGATAGCATCGCGCACAGCATCATCAAAGGTCCACATAATGCGCGTTGGACGATCAAAGCCGTGGTCCTCAAGCATCGGATAGAGTTGATTTTGCTTACGAGATAGATGAGTTCTCCACTCTGCTAAGGAATCAAAAACGCCGAGCCACGGATTTTTGATAAAATTCTCTTGTTTCAACAATTCGTCTGCTTCAAGGGCTACCTTTTCAACAGCATTGATTTCTTCCAAGTACGCCCACAACGGATGGTTCTCAGGATACTCATTTTCAGCACGCACCAAAACGCCGTCAAATAGATCTAAGAGATCATCCATTTTCTCTAGGATTTCTTCGTCCTTGTAAACACCTTTCAAGCTTTGCTCTGCATAGGCAAACTCATCAGGTGTACAAGTACCTAGTTTCTCTTTTAAAATGCGATTGCCCTCTTCTAAGGACAATTTACCATCTAAATAATCTTCTTTAATGGACACAATAATTCTGTAACGTTCATTGTTAATATCTAGCTTTTGTTTTAATGGATTCATATGCTTATACCTCCACAGGCTAATCTATAATTATATTTTTATTATATCATTTTGAAAGTAATTTTCAGTTGCTATAGATACAATTTTGATTTATTTTTAAAATTTACACATCCAATATTATGAAAAAGAATAACCTTACTTTATTTTTTAGAATATTTTGGCATACAAAAACTGCACCTCAAAAGTTGTGTCCAAGTTTTAGGGTGCAGTTCTCTATAAGTGTCTTTAATTAGTTTTTAAAATCAATATATTCAGTTTTAGAAGATGCTACAGGTCTACCATTGGAATCTGTAGCAGGGCTAAATCTCCATTTAGAAATAGTATCAACAATGGCGGCATCAAGCGCACTAGAGCCACTAGATGAGACAACTTCAACGTCCCCTACAGAACCATCTTCCTTGATGGTAAAACGTATATCCGCACCATGAGCTGCTTCACCATAAGCGGCGAGCAGTGCTCGGTCAATAGGTGGTGTAGCTATAGCTACTGGTGGATCGTATGGAGCTGCCAACACAGAAGCTATCATACTCATTACAAAAAATGAGCTTAAGATAATACAACGCAACACTTTATTCATCGTTTTCTCCTTATTTAGCTTTCACAGCTTGCTTAGGCAGAGTAATTGTCATCCCAATAATGGATTCGTGTGCCTTTTGATCTGTGCCAATAGCAGGGGTAAACTTCCACTGCAAAATTGCTTTTTTTACTGCTTCATCAACGGGAGCATATCCAGAAGAGCGCTCTACGAAAACATTTTTAACATTACCTTTTTTATCAATCAAGAAGCGTACGCGCATATCAGGCGCTACCGTAGCGGTTTGAGGAATCTCAGGCAACTCTGGTTTTACAATAGTAACCTCTCTTGGAGATTCTAAAAACTTTGCCGCATCAGCTGTATAATCACCTAACATGCCAAAAGATGCAACAAGTACTGCTGCAGCAGCGTATCGGAATAATTTATTCATAAGAAGCCTCCTTATTAACCTTTTATCTATGCATAATATCATACTAAATAAAGATGAATATTAAAAGAATAAATTCTTATTGATAAAATTTCTCATTTATGATATATTGAATTTAAGATAACTGTTCGAACTCACATATCTAGTTGATATGACAAAAAACTACACAAAGGAGGTTCATCATGAGACGTAGAAAGCGTATTCAAATGAAGGTCATGATGGTACTTGGTATCGTTGCCCTCATTGGGCCTAGCCATCTACAAGCACTTATTCCCTAGATTATTTTGACCTTAGCAGAAGACCGTATAACTGCCACTAGCCGCTACGTTAGTAGCGGCTATTTTTCCGTTTAGATTCAGAGAGATATTTTCCTTCTTCAAATTATTTCATTATTAGAACAAAATATTTCCCTCAAACAAAGTCATTAATGTTTTTAAATTTAGTATCTATTAAAAAGGAGGCTTATTATGAAATTTAATCGAATTTTATTAGTCGTCGTATCATTAGCACTTATAGTATTTGCCCTTGCAGGCTGCGGAAAAGACACAGCCCAAGATAGTCAGAAAAAACTTAATGTCGTAGCTACTACAACGATGTTAACGGATTTAGTAAAAGAAATCGGCGGTGATCATGTAACCGTACAAGGTCTCATGGGACCTGGTGTAGACCCTCATCTATATCAAGCGAGCGCAGGCGATGTAACCGCTATGTCTAAGGCAGATGTTGTAGTATACAACGGCATTCACTTGGAAGGTAAAATGGGTTCCATTTTCGATAATCTAACAAAGCAAAATAAAGCGACCATCCGCGTATCTGATGCCATTGATCCAGCTACATTGCTTGACTTTGACGAAGAAGATGGTGTAAAAACAAAAGACCCTCATATTTGGTTTGACGTTGCTAACTGGAAACTAGCAGCAAAAGCAGTATACGAAGGTCTTGCGAAAGCCGATCCGGCTCATAAAGAAGATTACAAAAAACGCTATGACGCATATCTTACTAAGTTAGATGAAACCGATGCGTACGTTAAAGCTCAAGCAGAATCTATTCCGAAAGAATCTCGCGTACTTGTAACAGCTCATGATGCATTCCAATACTTCGCTCGCGCGTACGGCTTTGAAGTAAAAGGTTTGCAAGGTGTAAGTACTGCTACAGAAGCAGGCACACAAGATGTGAATGAACTGGTTCAATATATCGTAGACCACAAAATTAAAGCGATTTTCGTAGAGTCTTCTGTACCACATAAAACAATTGAAGCCGTTCAAGAAGCAGCTAAGGCTAAAGGCTGGAATGTTGCCATCGGTGGCGAATTATATTCCGACTCTCTCGGCTCCGAAGGCACTGAAGGCGGTACATATATCGGTATGGTGAAAGCAAATATAGATACCATCGCTAAGGCATTAAAATAATATATACCATTTTTAAAACGAGGGTGACATAAAATTTATGTTCCCTATGTAAGTACATATGCTACTAGCAATTCACAGCTAGCAGCACTCATTAATACAAGGAGGTTTCCATGGAATGGGCCGTTGAAGTTGAAGATATGACCGTAGCATATACGACAAAACCCGTATTATGGGACGTAGATATGAAGGTACCCATCGGTTCCTTAGCGGCCATTGTCGGCCCTAATGGTGCCGGTAAGTCCACATTATTAAAGGCCATGCTCGGCCTACTAACAGTTATCTCAGGAAGTGTAAAATTTTATATCGATCACCACTTAGCAATGGACAAAAACGATTACAAAAAAATCGCCTATGTCCCTCAAAGTGGTAGCGTAGACTGGGACTTTCCCACTACCGTACTAGATGTAGTACTCATGGGTCGTTATGGTCATCTAGGTTGGTTCAAGCGACCTAGCAAAAAGGATAAGAAACTCGCCCTCTCCATGATTGAAAAAATGGGCATGAGCGACTATGTGGACAGACAAATTCGCCAGCTTTCAGGGGGACAACAACAACGCGTCTTCCTCGCAAGAGCTCTCGTCCAAGAGGCAGATATTTACCTCATGGACGAACCATTCAAGGGCGTCGATAAAACCACAGAGCATGCTATTATTTCGCTTTTACAAGAAATGAAAGCTCGAGGCAAAACGGTTATCGTCGTCCACCACGATTTAAATACGGTGCCCCAATATTTCGATTGGGTAACGATGGTAAACAAACAAACTGTCGCCTATGGCCCCGTAGCAGATACATTTACGGACGAAGCTATTGAGCGCACCTACGGCAAGGGGAGGATTGTATGACCATACTCCAATCCTATACGACGCAGATGGTACTGCTCGGCACGGCTCTATTAGGCCTCGCTAGTGGTATCGCTGGCACCTTTGCGGTACTTCGCAAGGAAAGCCTCATCGGTGACGGCCTATCTCATGCAGCACTACCCGGTGTGGTCATTGCCTTCTTGCTGACGGGCATCAAGGACATCGAAGTTCTCATCGCAGGTGCTGCCCTATCCTCTATCACTGCGGCTTGGCTCATTACCATCACCGTAGAAAACAGCAAAATCAAATTTGATGGCGCTTTAGCCACCATACTCTCTGCCTTCTTTGGGCTCGGTATGGTATTGCTCACCTATGTACAAAGCTTAAACAATGCTGGTCAAGCAGGGCTTTCAAAATTTATATTTGGACAGGCAGCCACCATATTAGCGCGCGACGTGTACATCACATCTGCAGCAGCGCTCATCATCATCGTGTTAACCGCATTATTCTGGAAGGAGTTAAAGCTCATCTCCTTCGATGTGGAATACGCCAAAACACTACAAATTCCCGTCACTTTCACCCTTATTTTATATCGTTCATTATTAATCATGACCATCATTATCGGCATTCAATCGGTAGGGGCTATCTTGATTAGCTCCCTCCTCATTGCACCCGCCGTTGGGGCAAGACAGTGGACGAATAAACTGGGCACCATGTGTATATTAGCAGGATTTTTCGGCATGATATCCGCCATCGGCGGTACTATCTGGAGTACATCAGTTCCAAAATTACCGACAGGTCCAGCTATCATCGTCATTTTATCGATTCTCGTATTATTGAGCCTCATCTTTGCTCCTAACAGAGGTATGCTCTGGCAGTTCCGTAAAAATAGACAGTCAAAGCACGCATTATTGTTAGAAACCACGAGGGCTCCCAAATCCAAGGCACAGCAAAGTATTTGCGTAGCAGAGGACGCACAACCTCGCATAGGAGGTGCCCCATGACAGTTCATACAGAGATATTGCTCATTGCCATTGCGGTATCCATCGCATGTGCCATCCCTGGGGTCTTCCTCGTATTGCGTCGCATGTCCATGATGGCCGATGCCATTACGCACACCGTATTCCTCGGCATCGTGCTCGCTTTCTTTATGACGGAAGATTTAAACTCTCCATTTCTACTCGTCGGGGCTACCTTAGTTGGTGTAGGCACCGTATGGCTTACAGAAATGATACACAATACGGGGCTTGTCAACGAAGATGCGTCTATCGGCATCATCTTCCCGCTTCTATTCTCTATCGCCATCATTCTAGTCAGCCTATACAGCGGTAACGCTCATCTCGATGTAGATACCGCATTACTCGGCGAAATAGCCTTTGCCCCCTTTGATCGATGGATTGTGAGCGGCACCGACTTGGGGCCTATATCGCTATGGATTTCCCTAGGCGTGGCGCTCATCAATTTAATTTTAGTCATGCTGTTCTACAAGGAATTGCAATTATCTACCTTTGATCCGCTACTAGCGGGGCTCTTCGGCTTTATGCCAGCCCTCATCCACTATGTACTCATGACCATGGTATCCCTCACCGTTGTAGCCTCATTCCAAGCGGTAGGTGCCATTCTCGTCATCGGCCTCATGATTGGGCCTGCGGTCATCGCTTATTTATGGACGGACTCTGTGAAAGCCATGCTTACTAGCAGTATCATCATCGGTATTATCTGTGCTGTTATCGGTACGGAAGTATCTTTCACCATGGACGTATCCATCGCGGGTTCCATTGCAACCACCATCGGTATCGCACTGATTATCGCTGTTATCGCAACACCAAAGACAGGCTATATCGCCACATACCGTCGTCAACGTCACTTACGTCGCCACTATCGGGAAACGATGATGCTATGCCATATTTATACACATATGGATACGCCTATCGCTCACGTTGAAAACGGCATCGGTACCATTCATGAGCATTTGAACTGGAGGCCTGATTATACTCATCAAGCTGCTTCACAGCTAAAGAAACAAGGTCTATTATATGTGACAAATGGACACTACGTGCTTACTGATAAAGGTATAGCACAGGTTAAAGAGATTATTTAAATACAATACCAATACTTTTCCCAACAAAAAGAAGCTGAAATCAATGCTGCTCTGCAAAGATTTCAGCTTCTTTTATTATTAACTAATTATTTTACAGCCTATTAATATAACTGGATTCACGTCAATGATTATCTATAATAAATAGTTCCAACACTATAATAAGCTCAACGCAATCACAAAGAATCCTATTAATTAATAATAGCTTCTAATGGAATTACATGAGGTAGCCCATTGTCATCCATATAAATTTTCGTTTTAACACGGTATACATCTTCCATCATGGCTTCTGTAAAGATGTCTTTCGGCGCGCCTTGAGCATATACTGTACCCTCTTTAAGCACGATGATTTCATCTGCGAACATAGCCGCCAGATCAAGATGATGCAATGTTACGAGTGTTGTAAAATCATTTTCTTGAGTCAGGTTTTTAAGCAATGTTAACAAGTCAAATTGCTTGTGCAAATCTAAAGCACTTGTCGGTTCATCAAGAATTAAGATTTTAGGTTCTTTTACAAGGGCTTGCGCCATGAACACAAGTTGGCGTTGACCACCGCTGAGCTCCATGATGCTACGCGATGCAAAGCGCTGTAAGTTCAACCGTTCCAATACCTCTTGTGTGGCTGCAATATCCTCATCACTTACGCGGAAGGACATGGAGCCCATGCGCCCTAGCATAACGACTTCAAAAACAGATAGATTGACTTTACAGTCATTATCTTGAGACAAATAGCTCACTGTACTACTAAAATCCTTTGTAGAATATTGAGATACAGGTTTACCATTAACGGAAATCTCGCCCTTGCCTTTCAAGATACCCATAATTGTTTTTAAAAGTGTAGATTTACCAGCACCGTTAGTACCAATGAGCGCAGTCAATTTACCTGTTTTGGCAGCAAAATCAACGCCCTTTAAGATTTGTCCGTCTTCCGTAGCGGAATAACCAAAGGTTAGATTATGAACTTCAATCATTTGAAATAGCTCCTTTTCCTAGTTAATACCAACGAGAAGAAGAAAGGTACACCTATGATTGCCGTCACAATACCGATTGGGAACATCGCCCCAGGAACGAGCATCTTACTCGCAATAGATGCGAGAGACAAAATCGCCATGCCACACACTGCAGATAACGGCAAGAAATACCGTTGATCCTCACCCACAAGCATACGTGCAATATGTGGTCCTACAATACCGATAAAACCAATGGTTCCAACGAAAGAAACAGCAACGGCTGTAATGATGGAGATGAAAGTAAACACTTTTACTCGTAAGCTTTCAACATTAACACCAAGACCAGAAGCCTTTTCATCGCCTAATTTTAATGCTGTTAAACGCCAAGATTCACGCATCATAAGCGGAAGCATGATTGCTAGCACGATAAGAACAATAGAGATGTTCACCCAATTTGCCTTAGCTAAACTACCCATCGTCCAGAACACGATGTTTTGAAGGGCCTCAGGAGATGCCATATATTGCATCAAGGATTGAAGCGCTTGGAACAAGAACATCATGCCGATACCAGCGAGAATCATCGTTTCAGAGGAGAAGTTCTTAATCTTATTGATGGAATAGATAAAGAAACTCGTCAAACTAGCGAATACAAAGGCGCCAAATGGAACCATAAAGACACCTAAAAACTCTAATGCACTAGCGCCTACAACAACCATAAGAGATGCACCGAAGCCAGCCCCTGCGGATATACCAAGTGTATACGGGCTAGATAACGGGTTATCAAGAATAGTCTGCATGCCAGCACCAGCAATGCCCAAAGAAGCACCTACGAGCAACGCCATAATGGCCGTCGGAAGACGAATCGACCAAATGATAACATATGCGTTTTTGGAAACCTCTGCTGGGTCTGTTAATGCGAGCCATACATCACTTAACGTAAGTGATGCAGGACCTACAATAATATCGGTAACAAAACTTACCGCACAAATGATCAGACCGATAATAATAAACATGAGCTTTTTATAGCTCTGTTTTTTATAATCGTACTGATTGTTAGTTTCCGTCACTATACAAAACCCCTTTTTAGTTCAACTGCATAAACCAAACGCCACCGTAAGAGAATGGAAGGAATTTGTCATAGAATTCCTTAAGTGTGCCTTCAGGATCTACATCCTTGAATTCCTCGGGATAGAATGTTTTAGCTAAGTATTCAAATACTGCAACGTCATATACTTCACGAGGTAAACCATGGTGAGTAGAGAAAACGTTTTTAGATTGAACGGCTTTCAATTCAGGCCAGCCTTGACGTTCTGTGGTGAAAGCTTTCAACAATTCTTGAGATTTAGCTTCATTTGTATCAAAACCTAAACGCATGGATGTAGGTTTCTTAGGCCAGTAAGAACCGATGATCATGATGATATCTGGGTTTCTTTCCAAAATAAATTCTGGGTTAACAGGACCTGCTTTTTGAACTACATCTTTTGTAATAAGGTCGCCACCAACTTGCGTTGCCAATGCGCCCCATGCTACGTTTGCACTATACGCAAAACCTAAACCTTCTGGACCTTCGTTACCTGTTTCAATGTAAACAGTTGGTTTTGGTTTATTGATTTTGCTAATGCGGTCCATAACTCTTGTTAAACGGTCAGTATAGAACTTGTTAATTTCTGCTGCACGCTCTTCTTTACCCAATGCTTTACCGATAGCTTCGATAGATTTTTGATGATTTTCAAGCTTTTCCGCATGGTAATCGATATAGATAGTAGGGATACCAGCTGCATCGATTTTAGGTTTGTAATCAGCTTCATATTGATCTTTGAAATATAAAGGCATGAAAATAACATCTGGGTTTAAGGAAATTACTTTTTCCACATCAAATGTTTTGTCATTTACGTTACCAATGAGAGGAATTTTTTCCAACTCTGGCACTTCAGATTTGTAGCGATCCCACATATCTGTACGCAATTTACTCAAATAAGGGTCAATACCAACAATAGTCTTAGCCACATCTTTGCCTTGCAACGCAGCCATAGTCAAGAACGCACCACCAGAAGCACTCAATTGAACTACTACGCGTTCTGCTGGTTTTTTCAAGGTAACCTTTTGACCTGTTACGTCTGTAATCTCAATTTGTTTGCCAGATTGTGCCGCATCCTTTTTCGTATCTGCTGGACCACCACAAGCCGTCATAATCATGCTCACAATCAGTAGGAGCACGGTGGCAAGATACGCCATACATTTCTTTTTCTTAACCATAAAAGCACCTCATATCTAAAACACAATAATTTCAAATGATAACATCAGAAAATAACTTTCAAAACCTCGGTCAATCAACCCCTATCAACATAAAATCCTAGTTCATATGCATAAACCAGATACCACTATAAGAGTATGGCAAGAATTTGTCATAGAACTCTTTAAGTGTAGCCTCTGGATCAACATCCGCAAACTCTTCAGGATAGAATGTTTTTGCTAAATATTCGAATACAGCCGCATCAAATACTTCGCGTGGAAGACCATGATGCGCGGAATAAACTTGTTTATTTTCAACGGCTTTTAAATCACTCCAACCTTGACGCTCTGTTGTGAAAGCTTTCAACAACTCTTGAGATGAAGCTTCGGTTGCTTCAAAACCTAAACGCATAGAGGTTGGTTTCTTAGGCCAGTAAGAACCCATGATCATGATGATATCTGGATTTTTTTCAAGTATAAACTCTGGATTAATAGGAGACGTTTTCTTAATAACATCCTTGGTGATGACATCAGCACCAGCCATAGTAGCTAACGCCCCCCAAGAGTAATTACTACTAAAAGAATTACCAAATTCTTCCGGGCCATTCATACCAACTTCAAGGTAAACAGTTGGTTTGGGCTTATTAATTTTACTAACACGGTCGAGAACTCTTGTCACACGATCCGTATAGAACTTGCTAATTTCTGCAGCTCGTTCTTCTTTACCTAAAGCCTTACCTATGGCTTCGATAGATTTTTGATGACTTTCAAGTTTTTCAGCATGGTAATCAATGTAAATCGTTTGTACACCTGCTGCATCTAATTTTGGTTTAGCATCGGACTCATATTGTTCTTTCAAGTCAAGAGGAATGAAAATAACATCTGGATTTAATGCCACAACTTGCTCAGCATTAAATGTTTTATCACCGACTGTACCCACTACTGGAATCTTAGCTAGCTCAGGCATTTCAGCAGTAAAGTGCTTCCACATATCCGCCCTGTAATCCTGCAAAGATGTATCCATACCGGCAATAACCTTTGGAGTATCTTTACCCATAAGGGCAGAAATCGTAAAGAATGGACCACCAGCACCACTCCATTGTAAGACAACTCTCTCTGCTGGCTTTTTAAGCGTTACCGTACGTCCTGTTACATCAGTAATCTCAATAGGCTTGCTATTTTGCGCCGTATCTTTCTTTGTCTCACTAGGACCTCCACATGCAGCGATGAGCATACTAACAATTAAGAGGAAAACCGTGGCTAAATACACCATAAACTTCTTTTGTTTGAACATAAGTACCTCTCTTCTCTCAACTAAAACTATCACTATAAGTTCACATAAAAAGCCCGTTTCCCCACGAAGAGGAAACGGGCTGTCATCTCAGTTAGACTAACTACCACGCCTAATAAGCTAGCATATAGTATGAGCTTTCAACTATGCATAGCTAGTATAAATTCATCTATATCAATCCCCATCCCTGTCTCTCGCAGGTCAATTGGCAATTGTTAATTAGGCAGTTCTCCTGGCTCCAGTTCAACGTTACTTTGCGCCTTCCCAAAAACTTCAGTGACCGAGAGCATTTTACCCTCTATGCAAAGTACCTCGCTGTTACAGTGGCGTGACCGCTTTGGCTTGTACCAAATTCTCTATTAAGTCAATAGACACCTAACCCAATCATATGTGATTTTTCTCATCGTAGCATGAGGGATATACAGTGTCAATAAACGTATAGGGGTACGGCTATTCTTGTAAAATCTACACTTTTTAGCAAAAGAGAAGCTAAAACTCAACCACTAAGCGGAGTTTTAGCTTCTCATTAGGACAATCTGTAGAAATGTCCTTAAAATCCTATAATTTATTTTTATCGATTAATAACTTTTCCGCTACAATTCAAGGCGCATTTGATACCATTTAGCACCACCATGATCAGACTCTGATTCTCCTTCATTTACAAAACCAAACTTGGCATAATAAGGTATCTTTTCTTTCTTACAGGTTAGAATTACGCCCTTTCGATTTTCCTCTCTGGCCAATTCGATGAAAGCCTCTATCAACTGACCACCTACACCGCGATTTCGATATTCTGGCATTGTATTTAAGCCAAATATCATCTGCCATGCGCCGTTAGGGTTATGTAACGAAGCATCAGCAAACATCTCATCCGTTAAGACTTCATCATCCGTTACAAAACCATCGATAAAACCAATAGGTGTATCACCGTCAAAAGCAATTAAAAACTGACCTGCATAATAGTCTAAGCGCTCCTTAAAAGCCTCACGAGGCGCAGCCTCAGCAGGAGGGAAACAAGTTGCTTCTATATGTGTCACTAAATCTAAATCAGCGGTTGTCGCTTTTCGTATTAATATATCCATATCCTTCTCCATCGTATCTACATATCGGTTTTAGTATATACCGTTTATAAAACAAAGACTACACATTCAATGAGTGATGTGTAGCCTTTTCTGCTCTACTTTTTCGTATATTTAGGTACATTACGATACTGCATCGGTAAGGAATTTTCTTTTACTTTAAAACCATGCTTCTCGTAAAATAGTGAATTCTTGCTATCACCAATCATAACATTGATGTACAAATACGATTTGTAAGCGTCTTTCACCCTTTCAAGCAAGTGCCCTGCAATACCTCGGCCCCGATAATCAGGATGAACCAGCACATAATTGATGAAGCACACAAGTTCACTATCGTCCATGACGCGAATAAGACCTATTAAACGATCTCCATCCCAAGCAGATATCACGCGCGATGAATTCATCAAAGCCTTGTATAATCGGTCAGGATATTTACCTACCACCCAACGAACAGATAAAAACAGTTCTGCTACCTGCTGAGGGGTAAAGTTTTTTTCTTCGGTATAGGTAATCGCCCTATCGCCCTTAACGATATTAATCATGGTACTGCCTTTTCTAATCCATTTACCAACTACATCTTAGGTGTGTGACACAACTTCCTTAGGATTCCACCAGATTATAGCAGACCGAGAGGAAATCAAACATTTATTATCCTTAGATTTTGCTATGATTTCTTTCTTGATTTGTTCCTCTGCTTCTGGCGTTAAATCTCCATAGTACTGTTCGTATATGATCTTTCGGCACTCGATTTCGTCATCTACAGTGCGTTCACATCTATAATCAATGATGCTTACATTAGGTGATCGCCCTTGTGAAATTAACATATTATACAGAATTTGAAACTCTTGTACATCAGATTTACTAGCTTCCCGAGGATTCTTCCAATCAGGAATGCCAGCTACGATTGCACAATAGCCTTTAGAGTATTGTTCCATTTGTAAAAGCCGAGGCCACACATCAGGAAACATCCAAAGCACAAGAGATATGGCTACAAGGTCAAATTGAAAGTCTGAAGAGCCATCTTGAGGTAAGTCTTGCACCAATTCTTCAATAATGTTAATGTTCTCAACGTTTACTTCTTTGGCATTTTCTTTAAGGACTGCCACCATGCCCTTTGACGGCTCAATAGCAGTAACAGATTTAATATGTTGAGCAAAAGGAATTGTGAAAGAACCTGGCCCAGCACCTATGTCTAACATACTAGAATCAGGTGTTAAGACACGACTTAACGCAGCATATACCTTCCGTCCAAAGTCGTAGTCATTGCTTTTACGCATAAGAGAAAAATCATTGGCCCGCTTGTCCCAATACTCTAATAATGGATTCGCCCGAATCCCTTTCTCACGATCATAATAACTTTGTTTCCACATTTCATTCCAGAACGAAAAATCTGTAACTTGCGGTGTCATACGAAACCTCCTGATTTAGTCTAAATTCCTCATTTCACGGATAAACTCTTCTGCCTCTTGCAGGTTCTTAGGGAACTCAAAATAAATACATTGCTCATGTCCACAATAAGGATTACGGAAATCATATCCACTTAACAATAAATACTCTATAATCTTCCACTCTTTGTTATTAGATTTTTTAGGAGCCTTGAACTTCTCGTTTACAAAGTACATTTTTCCTTTACATGTGGGACAGGTTTTGTTTTTGTTAAACAACTCGTAGTTTGTGCCCTCCGACAAGGAGATCCGGCAGTTTATACATACATTTTTATAGCCCATAGTTATTTACTCCCATACGGTTTATGCTGAAAGATTTCTTTTACAATTCCTTCACCAACAATATTTCCGCCTTCCATAATAAGGAACTCAGTACCTGCTTGTAGAGCAGAATAATCCACAGTTTCATAAAGTGGCAACGCATTAGCTCCTATTTGTTTATCAAAGATGACATCTTCACCATCAATAAAGTTAATACCAAGATATTCCTCAGTACCTTTTATAACGAAATGAGGATAGTACATTCCATTATTTAAATTCGGTGAAGTTCTCCTCTTCTTGCTGAAGAAAGTAACTGTACAGCCAATAGTAAAATCTAAATTACTCATTTCGGGCCTCATTCAACTACATATACCATATCACCTTTAAAGTATATGTTCATTATACAATGTACGGGATTCCCTTCGGTCCATAACCAACCCTGGAATACAGCGTGTCCCCAATTATAGGTCTCTGTAATGACCTCAAATTCGCTTTCACTATAATCCTGTTGATACTGAGATAACTCAATTCTTTTACCTGTGAAAGTATCTAGAATTGTAGTATTAAACACTAGAATTTCAAAAAAATCTATATCGCACGTCTCAAATACGACTTGAGCCTTATGAGTTTGTTCAATACCGTTCTCATAAGAGAAAATGTACTCAAAAGTAAGGATCAAATTATCATCTGCGTATTCTATTTTCTGTACTCGCGCATCATGGAGAGAATATTTGGAATGATTGCCAAAAGATTTCGTCGTTTTCATAAGACCTCACTATGTAGCTAATAAATACCAAAGGTTAAAGGTCAATTAATATAAGCCTAATTTATTAATCAATATTACATTTCGTTTTTATAGCACTATCAATAAAGCTTACACCAGCCTTTTTCATTAATCGCCATTCATTAGACAAACTCCCCCAAGTTAAAGCTTCATAACAAAAAAGCCAATATCGATCCATATCCGTATTTTTTAACCGCATTGCTTTTTCGTTTAATGGTTTCACTTGTGTTGCAGTTCTATTCCAACTATTTTGTTTCATAAAGTAAATCCAAGTCATTGTTAGCAATAAGCAATTTTCACTATGAATAACATAATCTTGTGCACTTTTATAATTACGATCAAATACATCGAGTACAAAATTAAATTTTATTGCAAAATAAATAGCATAACACAAGCTTTCATAATCGTTTATTTTCACTGCATCCTGATATATAGCATCTGAAAATCTTTTTATTTCTTCTTTATCTACCTTATATGGTTCAAATACAAATTCTTCCATTAAAGGCAGTAAATATGGATAAATGACTGCCAGATGCATAAATCTTTTTGTAGCTAGTAACTTTCCATTTTTTGATTTATTTAAACCCCTTAATGTTTTAATGGCATAATTTATAATCGCATAATCACCAGTTTCCACTGCAAGCTTTATAGCTGTGTCTATGAATGTATTAACTTGAGGATATTTTAATATTCCAAATTTACTATCACCAATTAACCCTTTAAGAATATGTTTCCAATTCTTATCTACACCAATGGGTAGCTCAACTACTTTTGTTTTCTTATGATTAAGATGTAAATCAAATTCATGTAATGCTTCCTCAAGAGCTAATATAAAACATTGTGCTTCATTATAACTTTCCACATAGCAGTTGTAATCATCTATAGCCCTGACATAACGGTAACCTTTATCATACAACTTTTTATCAATAACAGTTAAAATAATTTCTGAAAGCAAATTAGAAGCATGAGGTCCAATAAGAATTCCATGTGTTTCACCATTATGCATATCAGAACATGCACTATCAATTTTATTATACCAAGCTTGACTAACTTTATGATTCTGCTTAGCTTTTTCTTTTGTCACTAAAGCCCATGGTATAGAATGACTATAAATACTTGGAAAGCATGTAGATATATCTGCTCGAACAAGATATCTACTAACACCTCCTTTATGAAACAGTAGATCCAACTCGGGATTACCATCAGTACGCCAGTCTTTATAGTTCATCTCAAATATGCGTTTTTTGCCAAATTCTTTGCGAATATGAATACGACTAATACGATGTTTCTGATACGCAGTTTGAGTATGAAAATGTTTTTTTAGTTTAGCCCAGTTTAATTTTAGCTCTGAACATAATCGTTGATATTTGAAAGGGTTAGGGATTCCCATAATACGTGGTATGCCTACATTTCTCATCACTCGAAAGCTTATATACTCATTCCAACCAGAAGGAAAAGAGCTTTGTAAACTATTACAATAATCAAAAAAAGGAACAGCAGTAAATACAGGAGGTAGTTTTTCTGCAAAAAAACCATATGCAAGAAGACCTTCATATAATTCATCTTCAGATATTTCATCCATAAAATCTGTATATTTTTTAGACATTTTAGCTTTTATCCCCTAATTTTTATAATCCATCCCATAAAAACAAAAATACTATATACAATTGTATAATGAAACTTTTCTTTATAAATTTAATCAATTGAAGAAACAGGTAAAACATTTTCTTCACCAAAAAATTCTTTAGCTTTACCTAATATTTCAGAATCTTGAGTAGGTAAATATATTATTAAATTCCTTTTCGCTCTCGTTATACATACATAAAATAATTTTTTTGTTCTTTCCTGAACAGTAGGACTTGAAGATCCTTTTCCAAATAATGTATTAAAATCGTATTTATTCCAATTAGACTCTAATACAAGAAGCACATTGTCATATTCACTCCCCTTGACACTATGTTGAGTACAAATTGGTGAAAACTCTTTTAAGTACAATACACTTTTTCTATACTGTTTAAATGTTATATTTTTTATTCTCTCCCATAAATAAAAGCCTTTATTTATAATATAGTCATCAAATAAATCATCTTTTTCGAGTAACCCTTTATCTTCTGCAAACGCTAAAACATCTTCTATCCTTTTATCATCTTCTTTTACAAGATAATCAATTGCTTGCTTAAGGCAAATCTTATCCTCTCTTTTACGAATGGAAAACTTTGTTATTCGTAGAAAATCATTAAATCTATTCTCTTCATATAATTCAATAATCTCCTCTAATATATCCAACCTACATAAAATTTTATCTCTATAAGAATTGGCTTCATATTTACCGCTCATTCCATTTAACTTATATGACATAAGAGATTCCTTGGTTACTTTACATTTATTGTAAGCTTTTTCCCATGTCATACTTTCTAATATACTATATATTGACTTATAAATTTCTATTCCATTAATTTGATCCAATAAATCTACTTTATTAAATTTCGGTTTTACCGCTAATGCCAATTCTCCAAAAGTCTTATTATCATCTAAATCTTCTTTATCTATTTTGTCTTTTATCTTACTTATAAGTGTAGTTATCAAATCAGCATTATATAGATCATATAAATCTTTAAATCCAGCCATTTCAGCATTATATTTATGTGTTAGTCTTAACTCTTTTGTTTGTTTTCCATCAGAGAAATCCCAAGATTCAAAAAATTCTTTGTCCTTTAAACTTATAACGTCATCTGTTTCATTACCATATAAAAATTTAATACTACCTTCTCTAATAGTACCATTCTCCATATTAGGTGCATTTATATCATCTGAAGGTATTTGTTCAATCCCATCATCTCTAAATTTATTAGCTACTTCTATTACATTTTTTGGATTTCTTCGGTTTTGCTTTTTTACTATTTTAGTTAAACCATATTGATTTAAATTACCAACTCCATTGTCATATATAGATTGCATTGAATCTCCAAAAAAACCAATTACATTTTTTTTACTACTTTGCTCAAGATGCTTTAATAAAATATTAGTAACTAAAGAACTTGTATCTTGATATTCATCAACAAAAATGCACTCTGCAGTATCCTTTAAAATATCCGAAATTTTTTTATATTTCTCAAACATTTTCTCTGCAACAATTAAAATATGATCATGGCTGATTTTAACTACTTTATTACCATTTGGAGTTATAGAGTAATACTCATCATAGTCCACATAAAGATCGCGGAAGTAATCTTTACAAACTAATTTCTCACCATAATCTTTTGGTTTTTTAAAGCTCTTTTCACTAGTATCATTGATAAGTTCAAGTAAAACATCTTTTATTTCATCCTGATATTTCCTAATAAGACTCCATATAAACTCATGAATGGTTGATACTCTTATATTTTCATTTTCTGTTCTTGACAAAATTTCTGCAACTGCATTATTCGTGTATGTAATACATACTATCTTAATATCCGGCAATTCCTCTGTAAGTACATTTATCAAAGAAATTAACGAATATGTTTTTCCACTTCCAGCTCCACCTTCTAAAATAAAATTCTTACGATCTTTGATACATTGAAGAGCTTGTAATACTTCCTTTTCTAAATCTCCCGCAGCCATAATAAGCCCTCCTCAATATAATGTGGGACTATCCACGTTTCATCATTCTCACCATCTTCATTATCAAAATACAATAAACTAGATGCAAATACAGATTTTTTTGCTACCTTATTCAAAGCAAAACTATAGTAATCACTTGAAATATCATTTTCATTAAATTTCTTTAAAGCTCCATATGCACAAAGTTCTTTTTTATTCTTAAATATATAGTTTTTATTTAATGCTATAAATGCATCTTCAAAACTACTTGCCTGATATGCACCTTCTATTTCCGGTATTTGATATGCTATTCGGATGTTATCTTTAATTTTATCCTCTGCTCTTTTTTCTACAAGTTCCTTAAATTGATTACTTGTTTTATCAAGGTCATCATTACTAAAAAATTCTTTTATGGAAACATTACTTGTGTGTGTGCCTTCATCAGGATGGCAACTCGTATATACAGTTCTTTCTACTCCTTTTTTATCTGTTTTCTTCTCCGCTTTAACTGAATCAATATCTGTAATAATCAAAGCCTTTGTCCCCAGAAAAGAAAATAAAGGCATAAATAAATGTGAATATGCACCAACTTCTATTATAGAAATATTTTGTGATAATAGTGGTATAACGTATCTTGATGGCTTTTCTTTTTTATCAACCTTATGCATCATCATTGGCATTAAAATTCTTTCCGTATCTCCCTCTATACAAATAACTTTATCCGCAAAGAAAAGCTCACTTCTATTGATTGTTAGATATTTCTTTACAAACTTAAATTCTTTCTGTCTGTCTCTATCATACTGATCTTTAAAGGAATTAAAACTTTTTGCTATAACCTCATTCCCTTCTCTCTTCAAATATATGATGTCATCAAAATTACATTCAGAAACTATATGTGATGAATGAGAAGTAATTAAAATCTGTAGCTGCTTATTTTTTTCATCCAAAAACTTCCTTCTATGTTTCATAATATGCGATTTAATATTCCTTATAAATACATACTGTAACTGAGGATGTGTATGCGCTTCAGGTTCTTCAATATATAGTAGATTTATATCTGCTGGTTTTTCAAACAATTCCTGTATTTTTGTTTCAATTTCAAACAAAATGCCTATTAAATTTAAATACCCCAATCCATTATAAGTTTCAGGAAGTGAACAATCTTCACCTTGTCTATAACTTAAATTTGTATTATCTGACAATAAATTTTTCTCTGAAATAGATGACTCTATTGCTATATCAATTCCACTTTCTGTACCACCATAAGTTTTTATGACACCTATAACATCGCTAAAAATACCATCAATAGATTCTCCACTTTCACTTTGTTCCCCATTATAAATCTTATATAGTTCTTTATCGGCTTCCTCCATCGTTTCTTCAAGTTTTGTAAATACCAACTCACTTTCATCTTTGACGGCTTTATAAGAACTAAAATATTTACTTGTTAAGCCTGATAGAACATGGTTACGATCATCATTAGAAACCGCTCTATCCGCTCTTATTCCAACTACTTTAATAACTTTTTGAATATCCTTATTATCAATTTCCTCTGATCTAGCTAATGTGATTTGATTAGATTCAATATCAAAGCCCCTTGAGTATTTTTTAGTTTCAAAATAATTGGAAAAATTCTTACTAATAAATTTAGAAAAAGATACAAAATTCTCAATTTTTTTCTCTTTTATTATATCTTTTAGTTTTAAAATTTTATTTATAGGCATTATTGAAATAAATTCTAAAACTATAATATTATTATCCGGATTTAAATCCATCATAAATTTTTGTATATTTCTATACGAATCATTTTCATTATACTCAATAAATAATTTCAAATTAACAGCTTCTAATGATGCAACCGAATCCTGCTCAGATATAATATTGTTATATATATCTTTCTGACACTCTAAATTTATATCTTCCCACATTATTTTAGATGAATTTAGCATCTTATCTATAATAATCAGCGCAGAAGTCTTTCCACAATTATTTTTACCTATAACTAACGATAACTCTTCTTTAAACTCTAATTCAAAATTTTTTAGTAGTCTAAAATTTTTTACTTCCATTTTTTTCAAATTCATAAAAAACTCCCCTCATATGATTAATCATATTTCTTTATATATATATTGATATTACATCAATATCATAATCTAAAATAATACAAACTTTAGGTATAGTTAAGTTTTGTTGTAGTAATTTCCCTGTTTTATTTTTTAAAATATATAATTACTTATATTGATTGTCCCATTCCTTTATTTCTCCCAAGAACTAAAAAATCTAATATCTCTATCCATACTAATCGACTTGCTAAGATGAATAATATAATGATTCATTTCTCCATCAGCTATGCCTAAATGACATTTTTTATACTTCTTTCCAGAACCACAAGGACAAGAATCATTTCTTCCGATATTTTTATATTCAGCTAACTTAACTTTTTGAGTTTCAACCCAAAATTGATCATATGGATTTTTTAACATGGGCATTAAATACTCTAACATCCCATAATTATATTCTTTTCCATTAATTTTTACATATGCATATTTATCAAATGGGTCAGTAACAAGGGAAATCCCTTTAAATTCCATCTCTATAACATCGTATACACATTGTTCCCCCATATAAAGTTTTCCTAATTGATGCCCACAAGGGTTTCTAATTGAGACTATTTTCCCACAAATAGAACATCTTTCCGCTTTAATGATACACTCTCTACTAAAAAAATATTGATAAGGATATAGTTTCTGATATTCTTTTATAATATTAGAAATAAATAACAAATTATATCTATCATTGCTTATCCCCAAATCCATATTTTGACTTAAGTTTGACAAAAGCGTTTCAGTATAATCAAACATATTCCAGCTCGCTTCATATTCGCCAGACTTTATTGCATGATAAGCAGCAATAAAGTTTTTATGTATATTAAAGATAGTCGCAAGGCACCAACAATGATTCGCTTGTATTTCATCTAAAACTTCTTTTGCATTTTCACGATACAATTCAATTTCATCGAATACATTTTGATCCATAGATGCATGTTTCTTTTTTAGATACTCTTCAATTTCATTTATCGTCATTAGTTTCATCCTTAAACATATTTTTCGAGGCTAACTCAAAAAAACTTTCTACTTCAGAAACTGGCCCCTCATATTTTATTATTTTACTTTTTTTAGTTTCAGTTTCTTCAATAATAATTTGCACTTTAGCAGAAAGATCTGTTGTTTTTTTTAAATATTTTTTAGCTAAATCATATAAATATGAAGCTATTACACTACACATAGTATTATATAAAAGACTATTAATAATAATTGTAGTAACTATTACAGCATCCGAATGGAGCTCAATCTTCTGAAAATCACTATCAGAAATTGCAATATCCACAGTAACATCTCTAGGGAGCTTCGCTTTTAAATATGTCAGAAACTCAATAGTAGTTTCCGGAAAAAGCACATCACCATCATCTCTAAAATTTTCTTCAGGAATTAATAATACATTTGCATTCTTTATTTCTTTAAGAATTTCTGGTGAAACATATGGCTTGCTATAAATTGTTTCAAATGTAATATCTACATCAGTAATTTCATAGTGACAAGTTGTAATCTCATGTTTCATAATTTACTCTCCCCTTATATAATAATTAGATTTAGAATAGATAAATATTATTGATTCTACTAACACACATTTATAACTAAAAAAGCTCCCACCAAATGACGGGAGCTTTTTATACACACTAAAAATTCAATAACTCCCTTTCACCACTATTCTTTTACCTTTCAGTTAAAGTTGGTATCACTCAAAAGTTTAAGTTAATGAATTTAAAGTCAATATTTCTTATTATTCCCACTCAATTGTAGCAGGTGGTTTAGATGTAATATCGTACACGATACGGTTGATGTGTTGTACTTCGTTAACGATACGACGGGAGATTGTGTCCAATACGTCGTAAGGGATGCGTGCCCAGTCGGCAGTCATGAAGTCTGTTGTTGTTACGCCACGCAATGCCAATGTGTAGTCATATGTACGGAAGTCACCCATAACGCCTACAGTGCGTGTAGATGTTAATACTGCAAAGTATTGGTTGATACTACGATCAAGACCAGCTTTTGCAATTTCATCACGGAAGATGTAGTCCGCATCACGCAAAATATCGAGTTTGTCTTTCGTAATTTCGCCCATTACGCGGATAGCAAGACCCGGTCCCGGGAACGGTTGGCGCCATACAAGGTAATCAGCCAAGCCTAATTCAGAACCAAGTTCACGTACTTCGTCTTTGAAGAGGTTGCGCAATGGTTCGATAAGGCCTTTAAAGTCTACAACTGCAGGCAAGCCGCCTACGTTGTGGTGAGATTTAATCACTTCCGCTTCACCAGTACCGGACTCGATAACGTCAGGGTAGATTGTACCTTGCGCTAAGAAGTCAACGGAACCGATTTTACGGCCTTCGTCTTCGAATACGCGGATAAATTCTTCACCGATAGCTTTACGCTTTGCTTCCGGATCTTCAAGACCAGCCAATTTATCTAAGAAACGTTTTTCTGCATCTACGCGAATGAAATGCATGCCGGAATCTTTAAAAGCTGCTTCTACTTCGTCACCTTCGTTTTTACGCATTAAACCATGGTCAACGAAGATACAAGTCAATTGGTCACCTACAGCTTTAGAAATAAGAGCTGCCGCAACGGAGCTATCTACACCGCCAGACAATGCCAATAATACTTTGCCATCGCCTACAGTATTACGGATGTCTTCAATAGCAGATTTCGCATAGTTTGCCATTGTCCATGTGCCTGTGAAACCACATACTTCGTACAAGAAGTTGTGAAGCATTTCTTTACCATGTTCCGTATGCAACACTTCTGCATGGTATTGCATAGCATATAGTTTGCGTTCTGTATTTTGCATGGATGCAACAGGGCAATCCTTAGTATGTGCTACAATTTCAAAGCCTTCAGGAACTTTTGCTACATAGTCAACGTGAGACATCCAAACAACTTGGTCTTCTTCCAAGCCTTTGAACAATGGAGATGTAGTGTCCACTTTAGTAGGTGTTTTACCAAATTCACGATTGTCCGCAGATTTAACTTCGCCACCCAATGTATGCGCCATAAATTGCATACCATAACACATGCCAAGAATAGGAATACCAAGTTCAAAAATCTCTTTTTCGATTTTTGGAGAGTTTTCTTCATACACGCTGTTAGGACCGCCTGTGAAGATGATACCTTGCGGCTTTAATTCTTTAATTTTTTCCAGCGCTTTGTTGTATGGATATACTTCGCAGTATACGTGATTTTCACGAACACGGCGCGCGATCAATTGGTTATATTGACCACCAAAGTCAACAACAATTACAAATTCCTTGTTTTCCATGCCTTCCTCCATATGCATCTATTTGTGAAAGTATATTCACTATTTGTTATGCCCATACATATCTGTACTGGGGGTGCGTTTTTCCGAGCTAAACGCTAATTTTTCATTACAGTTTATTATACCATAGGAAGTATAACGGCTCCATATATTCCGTATATAGATTATAAATAAGAATTTAATGTTCGGATTCCTAGCTACCACTCTTTAGGAGCCTTCCGTATGTGAGTTAATTTGCTGACAATACTAAAAGATTTCTAGCTATCACTTTTTAGAAACCTCTCGTTTATACATTTTCACAGCCCCTACAGGACATATGGAATAACAATCACCACAGCCAATACAGCCTTTCCCAATGATAAATCGAGTTTTCCCTTCGGTGATGCATTGAACAGGACAGTCCTCAGCGCAAGCACCGCATTTAACGCAAGTGTCATCAATATTAAACTTTAGATTTCCCATTATACATCACCTCCTATGCATTCTTTATTTATTAGCCTTTACAAATCTACGTAATCATAAACACGTATTACATGCCAAACTTAACATTATCTACTTTTACTTCTTCTTATTTAGCTCATTATTGTACGCAATAGCCGAATAAATTGCCTTTGCCACACCTTGGTGGTTATTATCTGTTGTTTCGTATCGTGCCGCTTCTTTAATGTTCGGCTTGCTATTGCCCATCGCTACGCCTGCCCCCGCAAAGCGTAACATAGATAGATCATTTTCGCTATCCCCCAGTGTCATTACCTCATCAGGACTTAATCCCCAATGTTTTGCCAAGGCTTCTACGGCTGTGCCCTTTGTAGTATGAGGCAATACAAATTCTAGATTGCCTTCACTAGAGAGCAATACATCATAGAAACGTTCACGACCTGTACCGTCATGGGATAAACCTTGGTATTCATCTCGTAAGTCTTGCAAGATACGCTGACGCATCGGCTCATCACCGTAGAAGATTTGAATTTTCTCAGGTCCTTCGTCTAAGGATTCCATATGAGCTAGTAGATCACATACCATAGTCCGCGTAGCTAAGATAAATGGGCGAATATTAGGTCTAAAGAAGAAATTAGATTGCTCTATTTCACATTCAGACATCTTTACCTTTGCTGCTTCGTTGCCCTCCGCCAATGCATAGTGGTCGTACGTTGCGCCTGGCAGACGAGTGTCCCCTGTACCAGAAATATGATTTTTAGTATTAGGCAAATGGTTATCCAGTATGCCATGTACAGTCTTTTTATCTTCTTCAGTACGCTCGCTAGCGCATACTCCCAAGCGTTCAGGCGTAATACATCTAGACGGAGGATACATGCCAAAGATTTGATCTTTCACATAGGCCTCTACATAGACACCATAGGTTAATAGTTTGCGCAACAAATGTAATGCTTGTTCTTTATCAAAACTTACGTGGAATAGACTGCGATTTTCATCCTTATCCATCACATAAGCACCATTGGTGCACATAAAATAGCGCAAGCACGGCAGTTTTTCGATAACATCATTCATCTCATTCCAAGCACGGCCAGAAGCAATGGCTACGCGGATGCCACTTTCACGAGCGGCACGAATCGCCTCAATGGCATCCTCAGGGATCGCCTTTGCATCGGTTACCAAGGTGCCATCTACATCGGATGCGATAAATCGAATGGGCTTATCCCCAGTGAGGCCTATATAATTTTTTATTTGTAATGTTTCAGTCGAGGCCATACATCCTCCTTCTATTCCTTCTATTTAAAATTATTAAATTCGGCTACGATTTCTTCTAAGATTTCTGGGTGTTCTACCAATCTCAATACTGTGCCACCAATAATGTTCGCACCGTCGATGATAGTTTGTTCAATAGTAGGATCTACCATAGCACCGGCAAATTCTTTAGAATGGCACACCTTCGGCTCGCCAGCGAGGCGCAATTTAGGATGGAGTGCTGCACATTGATAGCTTACATTACCAATATCTGAACTACCTCCGAGGGCTGCAGCACCTGGTTCAAAATCGAGGCCTATGTCGGCCATTACCTCTTCGATAAGCTTTGTGCCACGATTATTTTGATTCATATCATCATACGGATTGCCATAAAACTCTACGTCCACAGTTGTACCTGTACAAAGGGCCGCCCCTTCAAAGATGTTTTTAATCTGCTCAGATAAACCATTCAAGTACTCACGCTCCGTATGACGCACGGTAACCTCTAATTCACCGAAGGCAGGAATCACATTGGATGCGGTACCTCCAGCTATGATCCACGTACCGATGCGCGTTTCAGGACGCACTTGTTGACGCATCATATCCATAGCGTGAATAGCGAGTTGCACACCATTCACCGCATTGATGCCATTCCAAGGCTCGCCTGCCGCATGGGCTGGTTTACCGTGATACTTAGCACGGAAGCAATCGAGTGCCAAGAATTGTGAATTAGGACGCGTTTCCTCGCCGTCGAGGTGAACCATGATGGCAAAATCGTATTCTTTAAACACCCCTGCATTGCACATATCCACCTTGCAACCCATCGCTTCTTCGTCTGGGGTGCCGATAATGTCGATATCCATGTTGAAGGCTACACCCTCTTGTTGCATTTTATGCAGTGTCAATGCAGCCAATACGCTCATAGATCCGCTCGCAGAATGACCGCAAGCATGACCAACCTCAGGTAGTGCATCGTATTCGCATAGAATCGCCAATCGTCCTTTTGGATGATCTACTTTCACAACAGATGCCTTGAAGGCGGTCGGTAAATTACAGAATTCATAGGTTACGTCCATGCCATGTGTTTCGAGAACAGCACCAATGGTTTTGACGGACTCGAACTCTTGACTGGAAATCTCAGGGTTTTTAGCTAATGTATAATTCACCGCAAAAGCATCGGGAGCGAAGCTTTTACAAAGATCTGAAAATATTTGCGTAAGGGACATAGCGCCTCCAATAATATAAATAAATTTATATAAATAAATGGATATGAACGGCTTTACCTAAGCCAATTAAGATAAATTAATACGGTTCGAAAACTAACATAAACAACAGAGATATGATATATCTAAAATCAGTCCAAATGAAAGCCATTTTTAAATATGAAACTCATGTACTCTTAATTATACAATGTTATTGCCTATTGGTGTAAAATTCCGTACAATATAAACAGAAATGTATAAACCATGTATATGGATGTTTGAGGAGGATACTATGTTTAAGTTCAAAAAATTGACAGCCATCGCCCTCGTAGCGGTAGCAGCAATGGGTTTATTAGCTGGTTGTGGCAACGACAAACCTAAAATGACACAACAAGAAGGTGTATTGCGTGTAGGTTCTGAAACTACATTCCCACCATTCGAATTCACTGAAGGCGACAAATACGTTGGTTTCGACGTTGATTTGTCCGAAGCAATTTCCAAAAAAATCGGCCTAAAAATGGAATTCAAATCCATGGGCTTCGACGCTTTGATTCCAGCTGTTCAATCTGGCGATATCGACATGATTGCTGCAGGTATCAACGCTACTCCTGAACGCGAAAAAGTATTGGACTTCTCCGATGTGTACTTCGACCAAGGCGGTTTCATTACAGTTGTTCGTAAAGACAACACTACCATCCACAACATGGACGAACTAGCAGGCAAAACTGTAGGTGTTCAAATCGGTACAATCCCGGTTGAAATGGCTCAAAAAATTCCTGGTACAACAGTAAAACAAATCGATTCTAATGCTAATATCTTTATGGAATTGAAAGCTGGTACAATCGACGGTGCTATCATCGATAATGCAGTTGCTATGTACTACCTCAAACAAGGTGCTGATCAAGACCTTAAACTTGTAGGCGAACCTACTAAAGCTGAAGGTACAGTTCTTGGCGTGAAAAAAGGCAACAAAGCTTTACAAGAAGCTGTTAACAAAGCTCTTAAAGAACTTAAAGAAGACGGCACTTACCAAAAAATCTACGACAAATGGTTCGGCGATTACAACAAAAAATAATATGTATTCCTAAGAACTAGGATACATAATAACCCCTCTGAAAGATTGCAGACATCACATAAAATTTGTGACAGCAGATTTTCTTCAGAGGGGATTTTTTTATCATTTGAATCCAATACATGCTGAAGACTCCGTATTATGCATAGATATAAATTAGAAATAGGCTAGTATATTGTGAGAACAGGTAACCTATAGCAGTATGATATCAATAGAGAACATACAGATATACTAGTATTTTCTCTTTTACGGTACCTCGCGTTCGTTATATAATAAATATGTATTTACTGTATACATGTATAAAAGGAGGCCTAATGGCACAGTACTTTACGGAACGCCTGCAAAAGGTCTTCCACATGATTTTTACATCCTATAATCAAAAACTGGCTCAAGAAGGCTTGCGTCAATTGGAGCTCATCGTCAATAATCAGCAAAATCCCAGTCAACTAAAAGATAGAGCCTTACGAAACGACAAGACAAGCCGTCTTGAAAGTGATATAGACAATAAAGAGGGTGCTCTCAAGATAGCCAATGATCCAGAGGCTCGAGAGCTAGGTGACGCCTATGCACTCTTGGCACGCGTCTATGCAGGCCCTCGCTTTACCTGGGAAGAGTCTAACTTCCCAGAGGATAATATGCGCACATATCAATGCTTGCATGACAGCATTCGCCGCTGTAGCCCTATCGGCACATTACAAGCTTTGCGCATCAAAGGCTCCATTACACCTACCGTGGAGAAGGATATGCAAATTTCCTTCGACGAAGCATTTCGCATTGTCTATGATTACGCAAACCAAGGCGATGCGTATTGCCAATATGTTATAGGCAATGTCTTTTTCTGGCGTGATGACAATCGCATCAGCTCCGCTGAAACTATGCTAACACCTCCGCCTATGAGTTGGACCAAACGCATTCAAAGAAGCCTTACAGCAAACTCTGTGCAGGATCGCATCGCCGCTTTGCAAGGCACTGTGCCAGATGAAACATTGCAAGAAAATGCATCTAACCTTGCGAAAGAGTGGTTTAACAAGGCCCTCGACAACGGTCTTGCTATGTTCCAAGGGAACTTGCGCAATATCTATATCGATGAAGCCGATTTCAGCAATGCGCGCCGTGTCGCTAGGACTGCGGCCGAACTTGGCAACCCTGCCATGATGTTATATACAGGCCTCGACTGCCACGAAAACGGTAAATTTGAGGATGCTTTCACATGGTTCACTAAAGGTGCCTCCTTAGGTCAATCTGAAAGCATCGCAGAATTAGCGGATTATTACTATCATTTCTATGATGCTAAAGCGTTACGTTCTACGATTCCCTACGATCCGGTAAAGGCTATCGGTCTCTACCGCCGCGCTGCAACGAAACAGTTTAGTGATGCAGGGTATACCGCCTTACAGGCAGCCTTTGGCTATATCTTTCACATAGGCCACCTGCCTCTCGACTGGGGACTCATTGCAGACTTAACACATATGGCGGCTACAAAAGATCGCTTCATATTCGCCTTGCCCTATATCGGATACATGCGTATCCACGGTTTAGGAGTGACGAAAAATATACGCTTTGGTGTACAATCGTTACTACGCGTCTTAGACGAGGAACAACGAGCCTTTGAAGAGGAGAATCGCGTTCTTTTCTACGATATTACGCGCGCTTTAACACGCGTTGCCTTAGGTTATGCCTACGAAAAAGGCTATGTAACAGGCAAGCCAGATTTAGATCAAGCCGTATCCTATTACGAGCAATCCCATCAATATATCTTGTCTCATAAAGCCAATTTGGATCCGGAGCTAAAGGATATTCCTATCGATGACGAAGCAGAAGAACGCTTAGCAGCCTTTGAGGAGGTCGATGGTCATTGGCAATACAAAGAAGGTATTACCGAGTCAACTACTACGGTACGCCCTGCACCTACCACCTGGCCTCAAAATGCGGCCCGCTTATCTGTAATCATGGATGACTTCCTGTGGGATACGACACTGTACGACTGGCAAACCATTGAAACAGCCTTAGAGTCACAGGAAGAAATGAAGCTCAGCTTTTACAATCATTTCCTATCCGTTCAAAATACATTGCGTAATATCTTTAAGGTCGATGTAAAACGGATGCTACGAGAGCACTATCAAATAAGGCTACATGGTTATGATCCATCAGAAGGACATGAAATTATATACAAGTCCATTTACGACAAAGAAAATACCATAAACCTATTGAAAGAGCTTTACGATAATCATCAATTGCCTAGCCTCGAGGATAATTGGACTATCGAAAAGGACGAAGAAAAGCCAACCTGGCATTACGTGCTCGATGTGGATCAACAGCCGTTTTTGCTAGAGGAATACGATGATGCAAACGCTATGATTCAGGCTGCATTACAAGGATTAAAAGAGAAAAAGTACGAACAAATTAATATTCGTACTCATGACTTTGTGGGCCCATCCTATTTCATTTTTAAAGGCAAGCAATCGACCCCATTTAGAGTGCAGCTCTATCTAAAAGAATCTGCCCGACACACCATCGATGACGATGGAAACCAACAAGACACACCTGGTAAGACCTACTTATTTGAACAATATGTGGGGAACGAGGTGTCCTTAAACTATTGGATTCAAAAAACAATAAATACCTTGGAAATCCCTGAACTAGATAATTGGAAACAGTTAACAGTACCAAAGGATTTACAAACATAAAAAAGACCATCCCCAGTGAACTGCAATCCAAAAATTGTGTCCAATTTTTGGAAGCGAAGTTCAGAGGATGGTCTTTTTTTTATTATAATGTTTTTACAACATCGGCACAGCGTGCACAAAGTGTAGGATGTGCACTATCTTGACCTACTGTATCGCGGTGGATCCAGCAGCGTTCACATTTTTCGAGACCAGAGGCAACAACAACTGTGGCAACGCCAGTTTCTTCGTCTTTTACGGCTTCTGCTGGTGCAGCGCCATTCACGATGTGAGCTTCGGATACGATAACGAGTTTAGCCAAGCCTTCTTCACCAAGGGCGTTCAATGCATCGAATGCAGCACCTTCAGCATATACTGTAACGGATGCATCCAATGGATGACCGATTGTTTTATCTTGACGAGCAAGTTCCAATGCTTTTTGTACAGACGTACGCATGTCTAACAATTGGTTCCATTTGTCAGCCAATTCTTGGTTGAAGTGTTCAGGATGACCTTGTGGCCAATCTTGAAGCATAACGGATTCGCGCATGCCCTCTTCTTTAGGCATGTATTTCCAAACTTCTTCCGCTGTGAAAGAAAGTACTGGAGATACCATGGCTACCAATGTTTTCAAAATTTCGTACATCGCTGTTTGAGCAGAACGACGAGCTACATTGTCTTTGCCTTCAGCATACATTGTATCTTTCATAACATCTAGATAAATAGAACTCAAGTCTACTGTACAGAAGTTATGAATTGCATGGTACAACATGTGGAATTCATAGTTTTCGTACGCATCAGTAACCTTTTGACGCACTTCTTCTAAGCGTAGCAAAGCCCATTTATCGAATTCGGACATATCTGCGTAAGCCACTTTATCGGTGTTTGGATTGAAGTCATCCAAGTTGCCGAGCAAGAAGCGGAACGTATTACGGATCTTACGGTATACTTCGGATAATTGTTTTACGATGTCTTTGGACAATCGTACGTCTGCTTGGTAATCTGCGGAAGATACCCACAAACGCATAACGTCAGCGCCATATACGTCGATAATGTCGCTAGGAGCTACTGTATTACCTACAGATTTAGACATTTTGCGACCTTCGCCGTCCACTACGAAGCCATGAGTCAATACGGAGTTATATGGTGCTTTACCTGTTGTGGCTACTGCAGTTAACAAGGAAGAGTTGAACCAGCCGCGATGTTGGTCAGAACCTTCAAGGTACATAGCACATGGTACATCAAGATCATTTACTTCGAGCACGCCAGCCCAAGAGGAACCAGAGTCGAACCATACGTCCATGATGTCTGTTTCTTTTTTGAACTCATCATGACCGCAATGAGGACATTTGAAACCTTCTGGTAATAATTCCTTAGCGCTGTGAGCCCACCAAGCATCGGAGCCTTCTACGGCTACTTTTTCTTGTAATGCTTTGATAGTATCATCGTTGATGATGTGCTCGCCGCAGCTTTCACAATAGTAAATAGGAATTGGCACGCCCCAAATACGTTGACGGGAAATTACCCAGTCACCACGGTCGCGCACCATGTTGAAGATGCGGTCATGGCCCCATTTAGGAATCCATTGCACTTGGTTGTCGATTGCATCAAGCGCTTGTTGACGGTACCCATCTACAGAGGAGAACCATTGTTCTGTAGCGCGATAGATGACAGGATTTTTACAACGCCAGCAGTGAGCGTATTGGTGACGCAAGCTAGATTTGTGAAGTAATGCATTGTTATGTGCCAAGATTTTGATTACAGGCACTTCTGCATCGTGGATTTCTACGCCAGCCAATGGGAATTCAGTATCGCCATAACGGTTGTCGTCTACTTGTTTAGTGTAGTTACCAGTTTCATTTACAAGGGATACGATAGGAAGTTCAGTTTTTCCTTCCTTGTTATAACGCATAACGATGTTAAAGTCGTCTTCACCGTGTGCAGGAGCTGTATGTACGCAACCAGTACCGGCTTCAAGTGTTACATGGTCGCCACACAATACAGTGGATGTACGTTCTACGAATGGATGTTTAAATTCAGCTAATTCTAAATCTGCCCCAGAGAAGCGGTTTACAATTTCGTAGTCTTCGATACCAATATCTTTCATGGCTGCGTCAACAAGTTCAGTAGCCATCAAGTAGTATTCGTCGCCAGCTTTCACCCAGCCATATTCAAGTTCAGGGTTAACGGAAATAGCTACGTTGGCAGGCATTGTCCAAGGAGTAGTTGTCCAAATAACAGAGTATGCTTGTTTTGGATCTACGCCAGCTGGCAATGTAACCTTTTTCTCGGATACGTAGGGGAATTTTACGTAGATTGAGAAAGATTTTTTCTCAGCATATTCGATTTCTGCCTCTGCCAATGCAGTTTCGCAGTGCGTACACCAGTATACAGTTTTAAGACCTTTATAGATATGGCCGCGTTTTGCCATTTCGCCGAAGATGCCAAGTTGTTTAACTTCGAACTCAGGACGCAATGTCAAATACGGACGGTCCCATTCGCCTAATACACCAAAACGAATGAAATCTTGTTTTTGTGTTTCTACGCACTCCAATGCATATTCCTTACATTTATTGCGCAAGTCCAATGGAGCCATTTCATGACGGTTAAGACCAGTGTTTTTAATAACCGCATGCTCGATTGGCAAACCGTGCGTATCCCAACCAGGAATGTAGCGAGTATAATGACCAGTCATAGTCTTGTATTTCATGATGATATCCTTCAACGTTTTGTTGAGGGCATGACCGATATGCAATTTACCGTTCGCATATGGAGGACCATCATGCAAAATGAATGGCTTTGCGTCTTTACGCAATTCCAAACGTTTTTGATAAATCTTGTTATCTTCCCAGAATTTTAAGATTTCTGGTTCGCGCTTAGGCAAATTGCCGCGCATTGGGAATTCTGTTTCAGGCAAATGTAACGTCTTACCGTAATCCATGCTGTGCTCCTTTTACATAAAAAAATCGCCCGTCCCCGAAGGGACGGACGTCATATCCGTGGTACCACCCTACTGACTCTCGTTACTTGTGAAAGCCACTTAAACATATAACGGTGTTCACCGGCAGGGTTCCTGCTTGCTCCAAAGTGATCCGCAAATCTCTAGATTTCCAAACCTTTCAGCCTATGAGTTTGGTCTCTACTAAATCCGTCTGAGACATGCCGTCTTTTTCAACGCAATATTCATATAATAGATAATTATAGGACTCAAACGGGGAAATTGTCAAATACTTCATTTCTAAATTTAACAGAACCTACATCACCTATTAAGCAAAAAAAAGCCTACTTACGTAGGCTTTATTGTATATACAATTATTAGATGGCACTCATGAGAATTAATTCAAGAATAATAATTGCAATGCACACGTACATGAATTTACGATCCATGTCGTCAGTTGGAGTTTCTTTAAGACCAGTGCGAGCGGCTTCTTCAGCAGTAATTACTTCATAGCTCATTGGAGATCCGTATTGGTTATCACCTTCATCACCCTTTTGAGCGAGTAGATAAATAACATAGATAATACCAAATGGAATCAAGCTAATCAAAAGCATCCAACCACTTTTACCAATGTCATGTAAACGACGAGCAGCAAGACCAATGGAAGGCAATAGAATTGCAAGATTATATACTATAGAAATAAGACCTACAACACTTGCTAGCGCAGTATCCATTACAAGAGCACTCAATACATTGAAGATACCAGCAATAACAATTGTGATACCATAGAAACGCCAATATTCACTGCGGCTTGCACGACCTTTAAAATTAGCATAATTACCCATAATCGTATGTTTAAAATTATCTACATACGAAAGATTTTTGATAGACAAATCAGTCATAATCTTCTCTCCTCTAGAAATAACAAATAAATTCTTCTTGAAAATATTATATCATTACTGTTGACGATTTTGAAAATGAATGTCTATATGTTTTGGGAATAACTTATGCTTTATATTTCATTATAGGATACATCATAAACTACATCGCACTAGTCATAAGTAGTTTGTCCACCAAGAACCAGAGCACAAAGATAGCGCAGAATAGTCCTGCAGTTAGTCCCATAGATGGCGTAGTATCAATAAGACCTAATTCACGGGCCATTTGTTTTGTTACAACTACTTGACCTGTAGGGGAACCAAAGCGATTTGGTTGGCTTTCACCAGGCAGAGCCATAAGGATCAACAGGATAATAGTCCCTATCACAGGGATGAATCCAATAAATACGAGGCCCCCTGAGCGGCCTTGATCGTGTAGACGTCGCACTGAAACAGCCACGCCAGGAATAACCATAATCACGGACAAAAGGACAAGGATGACCAAACCAAAACCTACGCCTACTACGCTAGATAGTGGGCTAATATAGCTCAAAAAAGCACAAGTAAATAGAATGGCCACAAACAACAATTGATAGACTAACAAGAAATGCCAATATTCACTACGACTTGCACGACCATCAAAATCAGCATATTTATAAACCAAACATTGTTTAAAGTTTTCAATCAAGCCTAGATTGTATTTATCTAACGAGATTTGTGGTCTACTAACATGCCCACATTCTGGGCAGTAACAATCTGTTTTCAACACTGCATGTCCACAATAGGGACAAGATTTCATAATAAACTCCTTCTAGCTACAAACAGGAATCAGCAAAGATTACGAGGTCCTGCTGTACTTAACACATATAACAACTTAGATATTTTTTATTTATTAATATCTATATTTTTGAATTCATCTGAAATTCATTTTACTACAAAGTGTTATATTGTCTATAAAGGAGATGTTAAACTTTTATAAAATAAAATAATGAGATTGTTAATAAATACAGGTATCTATTACATGTATCCATTCCCATTAATTCCATACCATAATATCTCTCTAATGATATCGGCAATAATAATAGATTGGATAATAAAGATGGCAATCCCCATCGCCCAATCTTGGCGACGAGATGGAGTTTCTTCTAGTCCTGTAGCCTTGCTGATCTCAGGAGTAATAGGCGTGTACCCGGTTCTTTCACCATATGAATTCTCTCTTTCATCGCCACGACGCAACTCGTAAACGAGGAATATAAAGAAGCCTATAACAGGAATAAATGAGATTAGCTGCGTCCAACCACTCCGGCCAATATCATGCATACGCCGCGCTGTGATAGCTATATTGGGAACTATAAAGAAAAGAGATACCCCTACAGCAACATTATCAATAAGTGTTTCATAATTAGGAAAGCCCAAGGTACTACAAAGTAAAGCTAAAATCCCAAGTAATCCTTGTATCAGTGTAACGCCTGCCACGAATCGCCAATATTCACTACGGCTAACACGGCCGTTAAAATTAGCATAATTTCTAATGCCTAATTTGAAGGCATCAGTATAGTTCAAATCATATATATTTATGGTTGACATAACCTAATCCTCCTCCGCGGCTTCAATAGCAACAATGCCCCAACCTTTGCCTTCATTATGCAAACGAACTAATAGAGGCTCTAGATTATCTTCAAAGGTAACGGTAAAGCCCATATAATTTACAACAATATCATCATCTTGGTCTTGAGAAACATAGTCAAGCTGTATCGTTTTCACCTTAGGAACCTCCTCCTTATTCATGGCTTGTTCCCATAGTTCAAAGGTACCATATCGCTCCATAGCACGAGCGCTCAAATAACGATATGCACCACGATAATCCTTTTTGTTGAGGGCTTCATAATAATTACTTACCACAGTACGCCCCTCTTTTGTAGCCGTTTCACTTTGTAAAAGACGATTTGCTTGTTTCGTTAACGAACTAGGTTCCAAATTGCCATAAGCAGTCTCTTCTACCATAAAATTATGATTAATCATTGTACTACCTGCACTAGTGGCTAGGCATCCTAATACCAATATGGCCACAATAAAGAGACCCGATACGGAACGTTTTTCCTCTAATTCATTAGATACAGGCGATGTGCGCTTACAGAATAGATACAATAATGCAAACCAGCCTAAAAAAGGAACCAATAGCAAAATCATCAACATTGGATCATTATTAGAGTCTCGCAACCGTCTTGCCATTAGCATAATCTTCGGCAAGCATAACAGGATGGACAATACAAATAATACGCCGCCACCGATAGAGACAGCATAAAGAAATCCGTACGGTATGTAGGTTGCAAGACCTGTAATACATATAATTAAGCCATATACAAAGGATATAGCACTTATGGTGAGCCAAAAATCGGCTGTATTGGTACGTCCTTTACTGTTTGCATAGTTTTCCACTAGCTCACGATAGAGGATTTCGTATACTCTCTGTTTCATAAAACTCCTACCATAATCTTAGATAATAAACATATATAGATATACCTATTATACTATGATTTATCAACTTAGTTGATTCATTTTTCATTCATGAAATATACCTATACTACAGATATATTTCTTACAACTAAAATTCGTACAATCAATTATACAGGAGATAATTATGAAAGCTAAATTAATGAAAGCAGTAGCTTTAGCTAGTTTAGGCGCCTTCTTAACAGTTGGTATTGGTGCCAATGTAGCTCAAGCTAAAGATTACCACTTCAAAATCGGTGAAAATCATCGCATGGTAAAAAATGATGATGGCACAGTGGATAGCAGTGCTCATCCATGGTACAAAGTAAATGATAAAAAGAAAAAGCACAGAAAGCATAGAATATCTGAACGTGAAAAGCATGATAAAAATGCAACAGCAAAACGCAGTGAACAACATCAACGTTCTGAATCCTCTAATGACTAAGCCTTGCGCATAATACATATTACTAGCCCTAAAAACACAAAACTAAATTAACCAACCAATGAAAAGGACGTTATACATTGTATAACGTCCTTTTGTGTTATCCCCTATATAATTTTTCCCAAGGCTATATGAGTTATTATGTTATGCGCCAGCCTTTAGAACAGCTTGTTTCATGGATTGTACGTAATCAAACAACGCTTGGTCCGCATGTTCACCGTGTTCTGCCACGATTTTAACGATGGCAGAGCCTACGATGGCTCCATCAGATACGCACGCCATAGCTTCTGCTTGTTCTGGCTTAGAAATACCGAAACCAACAGCTACAGGGATATCCGTGTATTTGCGAATCGTTTCAACAATGGATTTAATATCCGTCTTGATTTCACTGCGCATGCCTGTAACGCCAAGGGAAGATACACAGTATACAAAGCCTTCTGCGTCTTTAGCAATCATTTCAATGCGATTTTCAGATGTTGGCGCAATTAAGGATACCACTTCAACACCATGCTTATGAGCCACACTAGCGAGCTCGCCTTTTTCTTCAAACGGCATATCTGGCACGATAACACCAGAGATTCCCACCTCTTCACAGAGGGTAAAGAATTTTTCACGACCGAATACGTAAATTGGATTCAAATAGGTCATGAATACGAGCGGTATAGTCACCGCATCATCACCAGTACGTAAACGACGTACCATATCAAAGATATCATTGATTTTTACGCCTGTGGAGAGAGCACGCGTGCTCGCCTCTTGAATAACTGGGCCTTCCGCGGTTGGGTCAGAGAAAGGAATACCAATTTCTACCATGTCCGCACCGGCTTTCACCATAATACGAATATAACGTTCTGTATTCTCAATACCGTGATCACCAGCACTAATGAACGGGATGAATGCCTTGCCCTTTGTGAAAGCGTCTTTAATTTTACTCATGAAGATCCACCCCTCTGTATTTCGCCATAGCCGCCACGTCTTTGTCGCCACGACCAGATAAACAAATAATAATGATGTCGTCCTTACTCATAGTAGGAGCAATTTTACGTGCATGTGCCACCGCATGAGCACTTTCAATCGCAGGAATAATACCTTCCAAGCGAGATAAGTATTCAAAGGCATCTACTGCTTCGTCATCTGTAACCGGCACGTATTCAGCACGACCGCTATCGTGCAAGTACGCATGTTCAGGGCCGATACCAGGATAATCAAGGCCTGCAGAGATAGAATATACTGGAGCGATTTGGCCGTCTTCGTCTTGGCAGAAGTACGATTTCATGCCGTGGAAGATACCAACAGAGCCTTTCGCGATTGTCGCCGCATGTTCTTCTGTATCGATACCGCGACCTGCCGCTTCACAACCGATGAGACGAACACCTTCATCTGGAATGAAGTGATAGAACATGCCCATCGCATTGGAGCCGCCGCCTACGCAAGCCATAACAGCTGTTGGCAATTTACCTTCTGCTTCAAGGATTTGCTCACGCGCTTCACGGCTGATGATGGATTGGAAGTCACGAACGATCATAGGGAATGGATGAGCCCCCATAACAGAGCCCAATACATAGTGCGTATCGGACATGCGATTTGTCCATTCGCGCAATGCTTCAGAAACCGCATCTTTCAATGTACTAGTCCCTGTTGTTACTGGATGCACCTTAGCGCCTAGCAATTCCATACGATATACGTTAAGTGCTTGACGTTCACAGTCTTCAGCACCCATATATACTTCACATTCCATGCCCATCAACGCAGCAATAGTAGCCGTTGCCACGCCGTGTTGACCTGCGCCGGTTTCAGCAATAACACGAGTTTTACCCATCCGTTTTGCCAATAACATTTGGCCGATTACGTTATTCAACTTGTGAGAACCAGTATGATTTAAGTCCTCACGTTTTAAATAGATTTTGGCACCTCCAAGGTCCTTTGTCATGCGTTCTGCATAGTATAAAAGGGATGGACGACCTGTATATTTTTTATGTAAATCCTCAAGTTCGTGTACGAAATCAGGATCATCTTTGTACTTGTTGTACGCCTCTTCCAATTCGATGACTGCATTCATCAATGTCTCTGGCATAAATTGGCCACCAAAGGAGCCAAAATAGCCATGTCTTTGTTCACTCATATAACTTACCTTTCTATATACCATTCCTGCTAGCACGCCATACTATGGCATTGCTATTGTTCTCACAATATTGGTGAAAGCTTTTATCTTCTCATTGTCCTTCACGCCTTCTGTTTCAATCCCGCTACTGATATCGATGCCGTACGGTCGAACCCTACGAATGGCACGCGCCACATTGGTGCTATCGATACCACCAGCGAGCATAAACGGTCGTTCAAACTCATCTAAGCAAGACCAGTCGAATACTTCACCCGTACCGCCTCGCTCGTCTTTGTGGTATGCATCAAACAAGAGCATATCAGCACTGCTATCAATCCACGCCTCTGCATCTGCAGCACTACGGATTTGAACAGCCTTCCAAATCTCTACATTAGTACGTTCTTTTAAGGATTGGATGAAAGCTTCATCTTCATCGCCATGCAATTGCACCACATCAAGATTTACTTCTGTGGCAATCGTAACGAGATTTTCTAGCGTTTCATTGACGAAAACGCCGACAGTTTTAATAGCTTCTTGATGTATAAGCGTCGGACTTGCATTTTCTGTACTAGTCAGTGTCCCTTCATGCGCATCACCAGTTGCTGTTCCTTCTTGCACAGCACCAATTACTGCTCCATCTTGTACTACATCATTACTACATTGTACTTCTTCTCGACTATATCGATTTCCATATTGCTTATGTAGTTCTTCAACCAATGTTTTAGCTTGGTCTACAGTGACTTGTCGTTTACTTGGTGCAAATACAAGGCCCATATAGTCTGGTTTTGCTTCTACTACAGCAGGGATTGTTTCTACTTTTGAGATTCCGCACATTTTAACCTTTAGTGTGTAATAGGTTGGGCCATAGAGATATGCTAATTTTTCCACCTTGTTAGGAGAACGCATAAAAGTTTCACCCATTAAAGCTACGCCGATATTGTTATCACGCAATACTTGGATGTCCTCTGGCGTTTCAAGGCCGCTTTCAGATACGAAAATCACATCGTCTTGTACGAGATTGCGCAAACGCACACTGTTTTGTACGTCTACGGTGAAGTCTTTCAAGTTGCGATTGTTAACACCGATAATACGTGCACCGCAATCAATGGCCATTTGTACTTCGTTCTCATCATGAGCCTCTACCAAGGAAGATAAGCCAAGAGAATCTGCTAGCTCACGGAACTTTGTCAGCGTCGGCATATCAAGGCATGCACAGATTAAAAGGATGGCACTAGCGCCCCAAACCTTCGCTTGGTAGATTTGGTATTCATCGATGATGAAATCTTTACGTAGTACAGGGATTTTTACGGTGCTAGCGATTTCTTGTAAATATTTTTTATCACCCTTAAAAAAGTCTGGCTCAGTCAAAACAGAAATAGCCGCAGCACCAGCCACTTCATATTCCTTGGCGATGTCTAAATATGGGAAGTGCTCTGCTATGATGCCTTTTGATGGAGATGCCTTCTTTACTTCGCAAATAAAGTTGAAGTCTTGCTGACGAAGGGCTGCTTCAAAAGGAAATCCTGTATCAGATGGTAACGCTAAAGCCGCTGCTTTCACAGCCTCAGGAGACTCCACCTCTTTTTCTTGGGCTACCCGAATTTTGGTAGCCTCTATAATCTTATCTAAAATCAATGGTTATACCTCTTGGGTTGCTTTCACAAACTGTTCCATTGTCGCAAGCGCCTTACCAGAGTCGATCATATGTTTCGCCTCTTCGATGCCCTCTGCCAATGTAATGCCGTCTTTCGCAAGGTAAATCGCCATGCCCGCGTTAAGAACAACCGCAGTGCGTTTACCGCCTTGCTCACCACCGAGAACGCGGCGAGTAATCTCAGCATTCACCGTAGCATCGCCACCTTCAAGCTCGGTTTTATCAGCGTATTCGAAACCATATTCCTTAGGATCGAATTCGTAGCTTGTGAAAGTACCATTATTAATTTCGCATACGTACGTTTTATTGGTAGCCGTAATCTCATCAAGGCCGTCAAAGCCGTGTACCACAGCACCGCGTTTAACGCCAAGATTAGCCAATACACGAGCCAATGGTTCTACTAAAGATTTATCGTAAACGCCCATCAACTCAACCGTAGCACCTGCTGGATTTGCCAAAGGTCCAAGGATGTTAAACACAGTACGAACGCCCAACGCCTTACGTACAGGACCTGCATATTTCATGGCTTGGTGATATACAGGCGCAAACATGAAGCACATATTCGCTTTGTTCAACACCGCCTCGTTTTGTTCACCGTTAAGCTCTAATTTAGCGCCCAACGCTTCAATTAAGTCAGCAGCACCACATTTACTAGATACACTACGGTTACCATGTTTTGCTACAGGAATACCTGCGGCGGAAATGATAAAGCCAGATGTAGTAGAAATGTTGAACGTATTAGCCTCGTCACCACCAGTACCTACGATTTCCACAACGGTGCCATTATGAGGCACGGAGCCAGCCTTCTCGCGCATAACCTCAGCAAACGCCGTAACCTCATCTACAGTAGGGCCCTTTGCGGCAAGAGCACACAGGAAACCAGCCATAGGAACCTCGGGTACATCACCGCTCATAATCTTGTTCATTGTATCTTTAGCAAGGTCGTAGGATAAATCCTGACCGTGCGTTACTGCATATAATGCGTCTTTAATCATTTTATATCTCCTTTTGAGGATATCTATTAAATTGATACCATATCTACCTAGTCGGTAACGATTGGGTCATGCCCTTAGCCTCCAAGAGGCCACCCCCCGCTATGCGGGGCGCCAAGTCGGCTTCGCACATAACCCAATCGCACCTATCAGCAAAATCATACCAATTTAATAGATATCCCTCAAACAAACTATTATCAAATGATCCTGCGCATTATATAAAGTAACGCACAGGTCATTTCTTTATAAGAGGTGGGAATATAGAACGGCGTAGCCGTTCTTTTCCCTTATAATGATTTGCAATTTTTTATTAATGGTAGTGATAGGACCGGATTTGGATCTAAATTAAGGTTTAGTCGAGATGGTGGTCATAAAACGACTTTGGCCCTATCCCGAAGGGATAGACCTGGCCAGTGGAGGCTTTAGGGCCACTAGCTCGACTACTAAGGTATTTAAAGCTAATACCGGTCCACAGTGCTACTTAGATAAGAAATTGCGAATCATTTGTTCCCCGTTTGGTGTCATGATGGATTCCGGATGGAATTGCACTCCATATATCGGGTAGTCTTTGTGTTCTACGCTCATTACTTCGCCGTCGTCTGTAATAGATGTAACGATGAGTTCGCTTGGGATTGTTTCGTCGATAATTGCCAAGGAGTGGTATCGTGCCACTTCAAATTGTTCTGGTACACCTTTAAGGATTTTGGATGGGTGTACTTGTTTGGCTACGCTTTGTTTGCCGTGCATAACTTGTTTTGCATAGGAAACGGTGCCGCCAAATACTTCGCCGATGGCTTGGTGACCAAGGCATACGCCAAGGATTGGGAATTCACCTTTGCATTCGCGCAATAGGTCTTCGTATACGCCTGCATCAGCTGGTCTGCCAGGTCCTGGTGAAAGTATCACATAATCTGGTTTTAAAGCACGGATTTCTTCAACTGTTAATTCATCACTGCGGATGACTTTAATATCTGGATCGATAGAGCCTACTAATTGGTATAAATTAAAGGAGAAGCTATCGTAATTATCTATAAGGAGTACCATTATTCTACCTCCTGTGCATCTGTAATTGCGGAAATCATGGATTGGCCTTTGATCAATGTTTCATTGTATTCACTAGCAGGTACGCTATCACGAACGATGCCAGCACCAGCGCGAACATAGACCTTACCGCCTTTATTCATAGCCATGCGGATGCCGATACATACGTCCATGTTACCGGAGAAATCGATGTAACCTACAGCACCACCGTATACACCGCGCGGGCTTTTTTCTAGTTCATGTAAAATCTCGATGGCACGAATTTTAGGGGCTCCGGACAAAGTACCTGCTGGCAATGTAGCACCGATGGCATCGAGTGCATCTTTACCATCTTGAATGTCACCACTTACAGTAGATGTAATGTGAATAACATGAGAGAAACGTTGCAACATGTGTAACGCCTCTACTTTTACGGAACCGAATTTAGAAATTTTACCTAAGTCGTTACGGCCAAGGTCAACGAGCATGTTATGTTCAGCCAACTCTTTTTCGTCATTAATAAGTTTTTCTTCAATAGCGAGGTCCTCTGCTTCGTTTTTACCGCGGCGCATAGTGCCTGCAATTGGGAAGGTATACATTTTGCCGTCCGTTAATTTTACCAATGTTTCTGGAGAGGCACCTGTAAGCTCTACATCGCCACCAGATAAGTAGAACATATATGGAGATGGATTCAACGTACGCAATACGCGGTATGCATTTAACAAGCTACCTTCAAACTCAGCTTCACGGCGATTAGATACAACACATTGGAAGATATCCCCTTCCTTGATGTAGTGCTGTGTCTTTTTAACAACTGCTTTAAACTCGTCCTTTGTAAACTCAGAGGTAAACTCTGTTTTAAGGATGCCTTTTGGAATGTCCGCCTCTTTGCCGTTTACTACGAGATCAGCTAGTGCTTTAAGTTCAAGCTCAGCCTTGTTGTAGTTGCGTTCTAAATCGTTTGTACTAATGTTAGCAATCAAGTAGATTTTATTTTTGTAATGGTCAAAGGCGATTACCTTATCGAAGAGCATAAGGTCTACATCGTTTACCATAGCAGAGTCATCATCTGGCGTTGGGAAATCCAATGTTGGCTCGATGTAGCGAATGTATTCACATGCGAAGTAGCCTACAAAGCCACCTGTAAAGGTGGGTAATTCTTCTAAGCGAGGGCTTTTGTATTGGCTCAAAATATTGCGAATTTCTGCAGCTGGGTCAGAGCATTCAAAGGTACGCGTTGTACCGTCTTTGATAGTCATTGTATGATTTTTGCAGAAGAGCTCAATCTTAGGGTCATAGCCCAAGAAGGAGTAACGGCCCCAATGATTACTATTATCCGCACTTTCAAGCAAGTACGTATGACTGCTCACTTGTTTTAATGCTTTCAACACACTAATCGGTGTGCGTACGTCGGATAAAATTTCCATATATACAGGTACGATATCGTAGCCCGGTGCGATAGCTTTCACACGGTCAAGACTAGGGAAAATCATGAGAACCTCCATCTGGCATTTGCCAATAAAAAAACTCGCCCATGACAATATAACGTCAAGGACGAGTCTATAGTTCTATTATTACAATATGATTGTATTATGCTATAAATCGCGGTACCACCTTGTTTGAATGCAGCGCATTCCCCTTTCGCAGGATACTAACATATCCCTCACGACTAACGCTCGTGTGACGTCGCACCATACTAGGAATGAAATTCATTCTTTTCCATGCGCCCTCGGTGGTCCATTTAATAAGCTGCGTACTACGGGTTCTCAGCTAATCCCGCTCTCTGTGAGTGCATTTCCTATTTTTATCTCCACCTCATCGGTTTCTTTTAGGCGAGTATAAAATTATAATCTGATTATAATGTTTCTATAGAATGAAAGTCAAGGAAAATCTTAACTTTCACCTTATTCTTAGATTCATCAATCGTCTAATATGGTCACTTGTAATTAAATAATATCCCTCTACTCCCCTAGCAAATTCAGAATATTTATATTGTTTTCCTCTAAATACTAATAGTATACTGAAATTACATATGTTATCAGCTTCTACTGATTATTATGCGGAGGAGAGAGCATGAATTTTTATTTTACTGATCAAATACAGCAGTCTTTCAATAAAATATTCCATCAATGTAATAAAGATATCGCTTGGGAGGGTAAGGCTGAGCTTGACGCCCTTGTGAAACTTGACGAGGAAGGTCAAAAGATTCCTGGTATTGGCGATGTGTACGCTATTTTGGCACGCGTCTATTCTGGCCCTCAGTTCACCTGGATTGAAGCAGGCTTTCCTGAGGATGACACAAAGGCGTATAGTTATTTACATACAGCTATTCGCAAAGGCAGTGCCATCGCTATTTTACAAGCTATGCGTACCTCTGGTGCCCTTACACCAACGATTGAAAAAGAGTTGCCTATGACAAAGGACCAAGCCTTCCAGCGCGTCTATGAGGGCGCCCAAAAGGGTTGTTCCTACTGTGCCTATGCCATTGCCAATGTATTCCAATGGGGGGATTACCACATCTTGCCATCGGCTCAAAAGGTGGCTAATGAAGGTGAACCATCTTCCTTTGTCCGTTTCTTAAAAGGCTTGTTTGCCCAAGCAGATCAACGTAGATTCGCAAATAAAATAACTGCCATTGCTCAGCAATGGTTGCGTAAATCCGCTGAAGCAGGCCTTGTTATTGCATACCGCAACTTGCGCATTACCTATATAGAGCAAGATAATAGGAAGATGGAAGAGCAAGTCATTTTTGAAGGGGCTGCAGCAGGTTTGCCACTCATGATGTATTTAGCTGGCGATATTTGTAAGTCTCGCGGGGAGCATGAACGAGCACTCGAATATTTTGAGCGCGGTGCCGCCATGAATAATGGCATGTGTTTGCGTGAAGCTGCCGAGTACTATGCAAAACCATGTGAGTCTAACAAAAGAATCCCTCAGAATATTCAAAAGGCCCTCAGATATTACGAGCGTGCTGCTATAAGCCCAAATTATTTAGACTTTAATGACCATGCTTATGTTACCATGCAAGCCATCATTCTTCGCACATTGAATATCGATGGTCAGTCCCAAGACTGGTCTCGCATCGCTCACTTATTACAACAACCAGCGATTTACACTCTCGATGCGATTTGGCCGTATCTCGCTTATGTATTTACTTTCAAAAAAGGTAATACCCCTGCCATAAGAACCGCCATAGAGTGCGTTAATAAGGCTAGCAAATGTTTCGATAGATACGGTAGTTATGACTATGCGGACCATCTATGGCAACTAGCAGCCGGCTATTGCTACGAAATTGGTGCCATTACAAAAGAACCCGATTTAGACCAAGCCGTTACGTTCTACGAGCATGCTCGTGAAAGCATCAATCGTCTCAACACAAGAAACGATAATTGGTTAGGCACTGGTGAGCCGTTGGCAATTCCTGACGAAGCATCTGAGCGATTAGAAGCCTTTGAACTCGTTGATGGACATTATCAGTACAAAGAAGGGATAACGCAATCTTCTACAACGTGTAATCCTATGCCACCTGCATGGCCTCAAAACTCCGTAGATGTATTAGAAATTTTCGAGGACTCTACTACTGGTTGGCGTACCAATAAATACGACTGGCCGTTCATCGAACGCGAATGGGATACACAAAAATACCTCAGTTTTATCATCTACGATAATCGCCAATCCATAGAAAACGTAATTTACGATGTATACAGTATCGTTATGTTCCACAATGAAGATAAGAACACTTGTAATATCTATTTATACGGCTACAGCGAGGATCCTGCGGAATGTGATGAAACCTTGGAGCCTACGATATATGAAATAAGAGACTTTAAGGAGATGTCTATTTCTGAAGGTCTCCGTTTAATTAAAGAATTCTATGATCATGCTACATTGCCTGTGATTGATGAAAGCTGGGAGAAACAGTACAAAAATACTACGCCACCTCGAGAATATGTATTAACTTGCGACAACGATATTTTCTACCTCAATCAATATAAACTTTCCAATCAAATGATTAAGGATGCCTTAGAAGGCGTAGCCAATGGCACGTACGATATCATTGCGGTTCGCCCATCCAACCTCGACGATCCGGGTATTAGCTACTTCATCGAGCGCGGAAAAGGTAAAAACTTACACATTCGCCTCTATATCACTACAGAAGACGACATAGGAGACGAGATCGTATATGGCTTTGAACGGGATTCTAGCAACTTAACCTCTATTAACTACTGGATTCAAGAATCTATAACAAGCAATAAACTGCCGGACTTAAGCGATTGGGAAGAAGTTAAAAAGAAAGACTAAAGGAGGGATACTTTGGAAACGTGGAAACGAACGGTGTACATTTGCGCATTCTGCATATTCTTCATGTCCCTCGGGGTTAGTCAGGTAAGCCCTATTCTTCCTCTATACTTCCATGAAATGGGCTTAAGCGATACAGGATCGATAGCACAATGGTCCGGTGCCTCCATGGGCATCACCTTCCTCATTGTCTGCTTAGCAGCTCCCTTCTGGGGCCGATTAGCAGACCGTAAGGGACGTAAGATTACCCTCATACGCTCTAGTCTTGGTATGGCTATATGTAGTATATTATTGGGCTTTCAGACTACACCAGAAGGTGTGTTCCTCGTTCGTACATTGCAAGGGTTAGTAAGCGGTTTTTACCCCGCATCGGTAACACTTATCGCGTCAGAAACACCGCAAAACCATACAGGTTGGGCTCTAGGGATTATAGGATCCTTTAGCCTTGCAGGCTCACTAGCCGGTCCGCTTGTAGGAGGGTATCTCAGTGATGTAGTAGGTATTCGAAATGACTTCTTTATCATCGGGGCCCTTATGCTTATCTCTTTTGGCTTGACGGCAATGCTGGTACATGAAAACTATGTTCCAAAGCCACTTGTTGAGAAGCAAACCTTTAGAAATCTAAAAACTCACTTACCTGAGTTTTCTAGTTTAGTCGCTTTATCTGCAACCTCCTTCCTGTATGCCATTTCGGTTACCGCCATCTCCCCCATTATGACGGTTTACATTAAAGGAATGCTACCAAGCAATACGGAAAATATAGCCTTTATTTCTGGTGCTGTGTTCTCTGCCATGGGTATCGCCCAATTCTTTAGTAGCTCTCCACTCGGGAAATTAGTAGACCGTATAGGCCCTAGAAAGGTGCTCATCTACTCGATGATCTATGTAGGTCTACTCAATATACCGCAAGCCTATGTGGACTCTGTGTATGTACTTGGGTTTATCCGTTTCTTGCAAGGTTTTGGGCTAGGTGGTATGTTACCTGCGCTCAATACCTATTTAGCATCAAAAACACCTAAGGAATATACGGGACAAATATTCTCGTACAATCAGTCTTGTTTGTCTATGGGTTACTTTCTAGGCTCCTTTGGTGGTTCCATTGTAGCCGCTCAATTTGGCTTCACAACCCTTTTCTGGGCATGTAGCCTTACCTTTATCGGCGCTGCACTATGGGTTGCGTTAAAACTAAAGTAATGCCGTAATACAACGAAAATAGTGCAAATGCATTAAAGAAACTATATAAACAAATAAAAAGAGCTGTTCTCAGAACTCAGATGTGTGTGTACTGATTCCGAAACAGCTCTTTTATTATGTTGTTTGTAAAAGTATAGAAACTTTCACTATCTAGGGGATGATCATTCTATATGTATAGAATAACTATTGTCTCTAGTTAGGTATTATAGGATACCAAGAATTTCCCACCATGCGTAGCCCACTGTAAGGTTTACGATGAAGCACATGATAGCGAAGATACCACCGATAATCCACCAGCTTTTAACTGTGTTGTAACCAGCACCGAATACGATTGGAGCCGCTGCACCGCCGTAGTGAGTCAACGCACCACCGTAGGAGTTTGTAGCAGCTAGTAACAAGGACAACGCCATTGGGTTTACACCCGCTACTTTACCTACAGTAAGGAATACTGGAAGCATTGCAACTACATACGCACTACCAGAAGCGAACAAGTAACGAACAGCGATACTGATAGCGCCGATGATAATAAGAGCCAACATCGGGTTGTCGCCGAAGTTGAAGTGTGTCCCCATAAAGTCAGCTAACCATTCAAAGAATTTAACCTTGGACAACGCACTGGACATACCGATGATACCACCGAACCAGATCAATGTGTTCCAAGCACCTTTGGATTCAAGCATATCTTCCCATTTGATTACGCCTGTTACAAGCGCTGCTACCATGGCTACGATAGCTACTGCTGTTGCATCAAGGGAGAATTTAATGCCAAAGCCTTGCGTCAAGATGGAAGGCAACGCCCAGCCAACTAAGGCAAGAATAAAGATAGCAATAAGAGATTTCTCGCGACCAGACATAGGTCCAAGTTCTTTCAAACCTTCATCAGCAATCGCATGAGAGTCGATGTGTTGAATAGATGGTTTGTCTAAGTAGTATACCAAAGCAGGTGTAATGAGAAGCATTACAAGACCTGGTACTACGAGTGCTAATGCCCAAAGGCCCCAGTTAATATCTACACCGAGGATTTTGTTCATGTAGTCAGCAGCCAATAAGTTTGGTGCCATTGCTGTAGCGAACATCAAGCTTGTTACCTTAGTTACCATGTATGTGTTAACCATGAGGTAAGAACCAGCTTTTTTAGCGCTTTCACCAGGCTCAGAACCTAACGCTTTTGCTACAGAGTTCATGATTGGGAACACGATACCGCCACAACGTGCTGTGTTGGAAGGTGTTACTGGGGAAATAATAAGATCTAATAAAGCAGTTACATAGCCAAGACGCAATGTAGTGTGACCTAAGGATTTAATCAATAGGTACGCAATACGACGGCCAAGGCCTGTTTTTACGAACGCCACACTGAGGGAGAACGCAGAGAATACTAACCATACTGTGGTAGATGCATAACCAGACAATACGTTTTTCGTAGCATTCAAGAAAATTGCAGAACCTGCAATAGATAATAACAAGATAATTGGTGCTGGCCAAGGTTTAACAACAAGACCAACGATAGCCATTAAATAGAAACCTAGCAGTCGCCAAGCTCCAACGCTCAAACCTTCTGGTGGTGTAATGAACCACATTGCCAGAGGAATGGCAAACATAATTGCAATTTTAAGTAGCTTATTCATTCTTACTCTCCTTTTACATAAGCTATGCCTTTCATGATCGGTCGCGCTGTTCTAGCGACGCCCGCCTTCTCCACATGCCAACCCTTATCTTTGGTTAAACATATTTCGAAATCAAATTTCCCTGATGGATGCGCTAAAGTAACTTGATTCGTTTCTTTAGCACGTTCGCTCACTACTTCGTTCGCCACAGTCCCCGTAATAAGCGCTGCTGTAGCTGTACAAATACCACCTGTAACAGCATACGCTTTATGCATTACAGCGAGTGCCTTTGTACGAGCCACGATGTCTATACTATTCCCCTTGATAGTTCGACCATCGCTTGCCACATAGGTTTGTGGTGCGGACACCATGCATACCTTTGGAACTGCAGGACTAGCAGCCTCTTTAGATGGAGCAAATCCCATCATTACAGCTGCAGTAGTGCGAATATCTTCAAGTGTATTGAGTAATACACCGCCATCCGTTTCTGTGAAAGCCGGTAACTCCGTGCCTTCATAACCAAGGTCTGTAGCCTTTACAAATACAGCTGGATTAGCTGCATCTACGAGACTGACTTGGATTGTGCGACCATCAGACAATGTAATTGTGTCTTGTACATTGCCTGTTGGTAGTAGCTTACCTGTCTTAGAACCGCCAGGCTCCAAGAAATATAATGTAATACGAGCACCTGTACCAGGTACGCCATCGATAGCAAAATCACCGTCAATAACAGGTTTGCCTTCTTGGACTGGCACGTGCGCTTCAATAACCTTATTTGTATTTGTGTTAAAGATACGAACCACTGTTTCTGGTTCTACTGCTTTCACAAAGCCTTCCATAATAGCAAATACCCCTGCACCAGCAGAAATATTGCCACAATTACCTTCGTAATCTACCACCGCATCAGCGATACCGACATAGCCAAAGGTGTAGTCGATATCCGCATCATCCCGGTCAGAAGGGTTTACGATAGCCACCTTGCTCGTCAATGGATCAGCACCACCGATACCATTAATTTGACGCGCATCAGGAGAGCCATATAAATCTAAAATCATACGATCCCGAGCAGCTTGGTCAGTTGGAAGCGTATCTTTTAACAGATACGCCCCTTTGCTAGTACCGCCGCGCATATAGGTAACAGGAATTTCTTTATACCCGTTCATAACTTACTCCTTTATGCTCACCACTTACGCTTTGCTATTTGCATAGTAGTTGATGAGACAACCTGCTGCGATAATATCTTTTTCTTCATCGCTGAGGTGACCTAAGTGCAATGTGATTTCTGCTTTCTTCACGCCTCCGCTGATAACATAAGCTTTATAATCATCAGAGTCAGAGAATAGTTGTTCACGTACATTTGGCACATATACATAGTCGCCTACTGCCATCGTTTTAGAGTCTTCTTCGCTAGTTATGAACGGCAACATACCCCAGTTAATGACATTACTGCGATAACGTTTTGTAGCATATTCAATAGCAATGTTAGCACCGCCACCCAATACGCGTTGGCAAGATGCGGCTTGTTCACGAGCAGAGCCATCGCCAGGGCGATTAGCGTACACCATGCTAGACACAGCTGTAGACTTAGCCATCTCCTCTAAAGATTCTGTAAGGCCAAGCGCTTGTTTTACTTCTTCGTATGCACTTACTAAATCTGCTGCGCTTGCACCTTCTTGACGAGATTTTTCCCAATCACGAACGACTTTTGCACGGCCTACATACTCAGGAACCTTACGGCTCAAGGCAAATTCAGACAATGCATATGGGTCGGAACGGAAGGAAGAAGTTTCACCAGATGGAATCAACTCATCTGTAGTTGTTACAGGATCATCGATGTAAGCAGCTACTTTGAGCAACACATTTGGCGTCAATTCTTCAATAGAAGGCCATGGTTTAATGGATGGACCATACACGAGTTCAGTATCTTTATTCGGTTCGTTGAAACCATTATATACCTTGCTTTCATAAGGTTTATCATCATAGTGGTAAGCTGGCACCACATCATCATATTCGATATCAGTTGCCGCAGTCAATGCACCACCGTTAATAGCTGTAGCCGCTACGGAACGGGAGTCTAACAGTGCAACAGAGGAAATTTGACCATTGCCAGGTTTAGACCCTTCACGGTTAGGGAAGTTACGAGTCGCATGACGACCGCTGAGGCCCGTGTTATTAGGTGTATCGCCTGCGCCGAAGCAAGGACCACAGAAGGCTGTACGCACAATAGCACCAGCGCTCATAAGGTCTACGAGAGCACCATTTTTCATAAGTTCTAAGTAAATTGGTTGGCTAGAAGGATATACGCTGAACGCAAAACGCCCGGAGCCTACGCTCTTACCGCGTACGATGTTTGCCGCTTGCATAATATTTTCATACAAACCACCAGAGCAACCTACGATGATACCTTGATCTAAGTGTAATTTGCCATCGAAGTGTTTTTCAGGCAATTGCAAGGATAAGGATTTATTATCTAATTGTTCAACCGCTTGGCGTTCGATTTCTGCTAGTAAATCGCGACCGCCTTCGTTGATTTCTTTAATAGTATATACAATACTTGGATGGAACGGCATAGCAATCATGCTTTCCACTTCGTCAAGGTTAACCTTAACAAGGCCATCATAGTAAGCTACATCGCCAGGATTAAGCTCTTTGTACGCATCACCGCGACCATGAAGTGTTAAGAATTCTTTTGTAGTGCTGTCTGTTCTCCAGATTGTTGTAAGGCATGTAGTTTCTGTAGTCATTACATCGATGCCGTTACGGAAGTCCATGGACAAATGTTCAATACCAGGGCCTACGAATTCCATGACTTTATTTTTTACAAAGCCATTTTTAAATACAGCTTTTTCAATAGCGAGAGCCACGTCTTGTGGGCCTACGCCATGTTTAGGTTTACCATCTAGGTAGATAGCGATAACCTCTGGACGTTGTACATCATAGGTACGACCGAGCAATTGTTTTACAAGCTCTGGACCGCCTTCGCCAATCGCCATAGTACCAAGTGCACCGTACCGAGTATGGCTATCGGAACCGAGGATCATTTTGCCACAACCTGCCATTGTTTCACGCATGTATTGGTGAATAACAGCAAGATGAGGAGGTACATAGACGCCGCCAAATCGTTGCACTGCAGACAAGCCAAATACATGGTCGTCTTCGTTAATTGTGCCCCCTACAGCGGCTAAACTGTTATGGCAGTTTGTCAAAATGTAAGGGATTGGGAATTTATCTAGACCACTGGCAATCGCAGTTTGGATAATACCAACATAGGTAATATCGTGAGATGTTAAGGCATCGAATTTGATGCGTAAATCTTGATCACCTTCATGTTGTTGGTGGTCCATTAAAATACGGTACGCCATCGTTTCCTTATAGGCGCGCTCTTTATTAAAAACTTCTTGCTGATCAAGGGCTGCACTAGAATCTGCAGGAACGATATCCGTACCGTGATATAAAAATACACCATTTGAAATTAACTCAACCATGACTTGCTCCTTTATACTTTCAGGCATGTGTAAACCTTTACAAACGCTATACTTTCACCATGTGTATTGGTGAAAGTTTTATTCCTCTTATTAGCATCTAGTCGTTAGTTATATCTAATCTGTATAACCCTAGCGGCCCCTCATCTGTACCAACTCTATGGGATAGAGTACAATAATACATATGTAAAGGAGAGTTTATGGACACGAAAGATTGTACAATTTTAAAAACCTTAGCAGAGGAAAATAATATTACCTATGCGGCGCGTCGTCTATTTATGACGCAACCGGCATTGAGTGAACGGATAAAAAAATTAGAAAAGGAATTTAACTGTCCCATTATCAACCGACAAGCTCGAGGTGTAGAGTTTACCTATCAAGGTCAGCGCCTGGTACGGTACGCCGAAGATTTGCTCAATTCCTATACTTCGGTGCGCCAAGAGCTACTAGCTATGGGTAGTGAACCGCGCGGTACATTAAACCTAGGATGCTCAAATGTATTCGCAAAGTATCATATTCCCCATATCTTATCCACCTTTAAAGAGGCTTATCCCCACATTGATATCATCATGTATACGGGCCTTAGCTATAAGCTATACCATGACTTCCTTGAAGGTCGCCTACATGCAGCCATCATCCGCGGTGCTCACACTTGGACAGAATCGAAAGAACATATTTGGTCAGAACCATTCTGCTTCTTTAACAAAACACCTTGTGCCGTAGAGAATTTACCACGTCTGCCATATATTCACTATCAAACAGATCCGAATTTACAACAAACTATAGATGATTGGTGGTATTCTCACTACTCACAACCGCCGATGCGCACCATTGAGGTAAACGACATCGATACGTGTATGAAGCTCGTCAACCAAGGACTTGGCTTCACCATCCTCACCCAAAGCTGTGGTAATGATTACCCTAACCTATTTAAGGAAACCTTGAAAGCGCTCGATGGTCATATCATGACTCGTGATACGTGGATGTACACCCGTCATAGCGCCCTTGAATCCAAGCCAGTACAGGCTTTTTACTCATTTATGAAAACCTGGGCAGACACAAAGGTATAGTATCTATTCCTTTAATACATATAATATATTATGAAAGTGCAATAAAAACAAATTGCTCTTTTCTTTAGTATCCATAAATTTTACTTATATCTATTTTGTAAAAGATACGAAAAAATCATGGAATTAAAAACTTAATTATAGGCGAAAACTAAATTATAAAACAAAGAACCCCGTCATGACATAGATAATCATGACGGGGTTTAGTTTATATAGTCTTATCTAAACATCAATTTAAATCTCAGTTTAAAGCACTACCATAGTTCTATTTAATTATAATAACAATAGCATAATAACTACTGTCGCAATGATACATGGTACAGCATTGCGTTTTGCCATTTCCATAGGATTGATTCCTGCAATACCAGCAACGATGATACCTGCGCCTGCTACGGGACTCATACTACGACCGATACCTGCACCGATTTGCGCCATGGAGCCAAGTTCCATAATGCCATACCCAAAGTCTGCTGCGTGTGGTGTTACAGCACCGTTAAAGGCAAGGGCGGCTGCATTACCAGAACCAGAGATAACAGCCAACAAGAATGGACCAAAGGCCGCGCCAATTTGAGCGATTTGTTGAGAGTTCTTCATGCCATCAATAAGAGCATTAGTAAGACCGATAAGTTGCATACCAGCTGTAAAGCATGCCGCCGCAGCCATAAGACCGACTACATCACACATGCCATCGCCAGTACCGCGGAAGAATTTCTTAACTGCTTCCGTTACATTAGGACGCACAGCAATAATACCAATAGCTGTACCAATGAGCATAGATACAGGAACAGAAATTTCAGGAATCACCGCTACTTGTTTACTACCAAGTACGAGTAATACAAGCGGAATGATTGGGATGATAGCATATAAATAATTTACTTTAAATTCTTTACCTTCTGCTTCGTTAGCATCTTTCAATACATATCCTGTATGCTCTTTCTTAACGATAGCTACGATATTAAGCAAGATAGCTGCTACGACAATGCCAATAATGGCTTGCATAGAGAAGCTAGCGATAACGGTCATTACGTCTTCACCTGCTAGTTGTGCCACTTGAGGGTTAAACATGAGACCAGGGCTCAATGCACTCCCCCAAGTCCCTAAGAAAATAGCGGAACCTGCCATCGCTGGATGCACACCGGAGCGAATAAGTGCAGGAATTAATAGAGCACCTACTGCAGCTGCACAGCCTGCCGCTGTAGGTAACGCAATGTTGATCAAGAACGTAATAATAACAGCACCAGGAATGATGATTTTAGTCATTTTTTTAAGGCCTGCAGAGATGAAATATACCATGTGCTCTGTACATTTTGTATACTCCATAACATAACTAAAACCAAGCACTGTACAAATAGTTGGTACAAGACCTGGATTTGTAAGTTCTTTTACAAAGGCTGTCGTACCAGCACTAAGCTGTCCACCAATAAAGCACATTAATAAGCCCGATAATAACAACACAAGCCGTGTTTCAAACTGCTTAATAATGGCAATAAACGTCGCCACTACAATAACAATACCAGCAATAACCATAATCTCTCCAATCCATGTATTCCCTACCAATAGCAAGTATTCTCTGCCATTCTATTACGGAATACACCCTTCTAACCACGTAAAATATGATATCTTAGCTAGTTAACACATTTCTAACTAAATTATATCTACATCAAATATTCTACAGTACTCAATCTAGTTAAGTTTAGTACTTTCTAAGCTAAGCTTTCTTAGCACCGTGTCTAATATCTTAGCTCCCGTAACGATGTCATCCATATCTGCAAATTCAGCTGGATTATGACTGATACCTTCGCGACATGGAATAAAAATCATTCCTGTAGGAACATCATCAGCCCAATGCATGGCATCATGACCAGCACCGCTTGGCATAGTCATATAGTCTACGCCTACAGACTGAACATCCTCTTCAATTTCGCGAATCATAGCCGGATTCATCACTACAGGATGATCTTGTGCAATAGGCTCAATCGTATAGGATAAGCCTCGTTTCTCTGCAATAACATCAATAAATTCTTTAATGAGGGTAACTACAGAATCTCGGGCCACCTTAGAAATACTGCGAATATCTACGCCCAGTTTAACGGCCCCAGGAATAACGTTCATCGCTCCTGGCACAACCTCTACTACACCGACTGTGCCCACTACTGGGGGCTCTTCTTGCATGGATGCAATCTCTTCAATGCCGAGAATGATTTTAGAAGCCCCACAGAGCGCATCATGACGCAAGTTCATTGGTGTGGCCCCACTATGATCCGCATTACCACGGATGGTTACATAGAACCGTTCTGGTGCACCAATCCCTGTTACAATGCCGATGGGCTTAGCTTCGTGCTCTAACACCTTACCTTGTTCAATATGAATTTCTGTGAAAGACTTTACAGGTCTCTTATATTCCATATGCTCAATAGCATCTGGATTTAAATTACGCTCTTTTAATACGTCATACAAGGAAATGCCTTGTTTATCTACTAAGCGATGTAAATCTTGCAATGTCAATTCACCGCGCATAGCTTTACTGCCTAATGTGGCTGCTCCAAAGCGGCTAGACTCTTCACACATAAAGTCTACTACTGCAATGGTATGGTCATGTTCAAAACCATCATCAGTCATACTGCGAATTGCTTCGATAGCAGATAATACACCTACAACACCATCATAATTGCCCCCATTAGGTACGCTGTCCGTATGAGAACCAACCATGACAACCGGTAAATCAGGATTCTTACCAACCTTATAGCCTAGCACATTTCCAAAATCGTCTATCTCTACAGTTAGCCCCGCATCAGTCATACAATCAATAATATATTGGCGCCCCTTCCAATCTGCATCGGTGAAAGCTAGACGATTAATACCTTCACCAGGTGCAGTCAACTGTGCCATAGCATCAAAATCTTTAGCTAAACGCTCTCGTTGAATCATATAACACCTCACAATCTAATACTCATATTACATCTAATATATAGCACACTATACATATTTCGATGCATACATCTATATAGTTATGTACCTATAGCTTGGATGTATGCATCACAATATCTCAATCAATATGTCCTATTTTAAATAGTGAGTAGCAATTGTACCTAACGCAACAATACCGTTTAGCATGTCTTCTTCATCGATATCGAATAATGGATTATGATGAGGTGCTTTAATAGCAGAGCCCAATACCATATAGGTTGCTCGACCACCACGATCAATAACACGATTTAAGAAGTAAGCACAGTCTTCACTACCGCCACCGCTATAATCGAATGGAACTTCTTTAAAGATACCTAATGGTTCAATGATAGATTGTACTTCGCGAGCTAAATCATCGCTAATACGTCCTGCAGGAGTTTCACCTTGTTTTGTAATTTCAAAGGTACAATCATGCATTTCTGCAGCACCTTTAATAATGGTCTTAGTACGTTCAATCATATAATCATTGATCTCTGTAGTAGCACCACGAGTTTCTAATTTAAGTGTTGCTACATCAGGAGTAACATTGCGACCTGTACCACTTTCAAAAACGCCTACATTCATGCGAGATGCACCCCCACTATGGCGAGCAATGGCTTGTAAGTTAATAACAGCTGTACAGCCTGCAAGCATGGCATTTTGAGCCTTTTCTGGGGAACCACCTGCATGGGAAGAATAGCCATGGAATACAGCATCAAGTTTTGTAGTCGCTAAAAAGCCATGATCACTACAAGCAAAGCAATTAGATAACTGTTCATTGAATCCGATATGCATGCCGAACATCAAGTCAACGTCATCTACTACGCCAGCCTCTACCATCGCTTTAGCACCACGTACGCCTTCCTCTGCTGGTTGGAAGATAAGTTTAATAGTACCCTTCAAGCCATCCTTATGTGTAGCAATATATTCAGCAAGGCCAAGGCCCATTGTCATATGTGTATCATGACCACAAGCATGCATAGCCTTCTCATGGCGGGAACGGAAACCATTCTTAGCAGGAATATGGTTAGATGCTTTAGATTCGATTACATCATTGGAATCCATATCTGCACGGAACGCTACTACAGGACCATCATCACTGAACTTCATAGTTGCTACGATAGCTGTTTTACCATAGCCCATTTTTTCTACGAGCTCAGGATCAGCGCCTTCATCCATAGCGCGAGCCATGGCTGCTTTCATAACCTCTTCGCTAGGTAAACCCATACGAGAATCTAAATCGAGTACATCTGCACCAAGTGCTACATCATACCCTAAAGAAATTAACTTTTCAGCTACTTTAGAAGCAGAACGATATTCAAGCCAAGCTGGCTCTGGATACATATGAAAATCACGACGCATAGCGATAAAATCATCACGTCGTTGTTGTACGAAATCTTTTACAGACATAGGAACCTCCTAAAAATTAATTAGTACTTATATATTAACTATATGAATAGATAAGTAAATAGTCAATAAAATAGGTCATGTATACAAAATAAAGAGACGAGCTATGCTATAATAATAGTAATAAAGGAGGTGCCTATGACATTAAATGTAAATAAAGAAAAACTCACCATTTTAGATGTACAATTTGATAATTATGAGGACTTTGATGCAGTTTGGTATGCCATAGGTTCATCTATGATTGAAGACTTCACTCCTACAACTGAATCAGTTCTAGAATTAAAAAATTATGTTACAAACAGAAGGAAGGAACTACAAATTGGCTAAAAACCAATACGAAGGTTACCACTACATAGATTTAGATAATTTCTATACCTATGAAAATTCATTTGTATTAATAAATAAACAAAATATTCTAGATCCTAACTTAGCAAAAAATATAATATTTGATTACAAAAAACACATATACCTCATGGTATATGTGTTTTCGTTTGTCTAATTAATTTCTATTTAATTAAGTTTCTTTAGTTTATCTCTACTTTGTTCAGTTTTTCTAGCACTTCTCGTTTGATTTGTCGTTGTCGATCCCAGGCGATAATGAATACGGTGGCAATGATACAAATCATACCTATAATTCCGATAAAGGTAAATTCATTTCCCAATAATGCCCAGCCAAATAGAGCGGCTGAAATCGGTTCCAACGAAGAAAGAATAGAGCCTTGTACGGCACCAATCCGTCGCACCCCTTCGATATAAGCATTAAAGGATACAACCGTCCCCAATATAATAATGGCGAATAATCCAAGCCATGTCATACCATCCCAAATTGCTTCAGAATCGATTTGCTGGAACATGGCTAACGAAATAACCCCACAGATAAACATGGCAAAACCAACAATCGATGTAGTGCCATATTTCTTTAATAGTTCAATAGGTTGCAATGTATAGACACAGATGCTAGCTGCAGAAATGAGTCCCCACAGTAAAGCTTCACCATTAATATTTGCCATATCTAATCCATCTTGTGAGACGATACAAACGGTGCCAATCATGGCTAATACAACACAGCCAGTTTCTGCAAGGGATGGCTTTTTAAAGTATCGTAGGAAGAGATAAATAATAATCAACGTTGGCGCTACATATTGAAGGACCGTAGCAACACCCACGCCAGATATAGCGATGGCTCTAAAGTATGTATACTGCGCTAAAGCGATGCCAAGAACACCGAAGATGAGCAATTTACCAAAGTCTTTTTTATTTTTAAAAATATCAAAGATGCGCATCCCATCTTGCATATAGGCCAATATAATCGTCAAGAACCCGGCCACGAGTAACCGAACCTCTAATAGCCACTCTACATTTAAGTGTTTTGCCCCTTCCAGATATTGTACAGATGTGCCTGAAAGGCCCCAAAACAAGGCTCCTAGAATGGCTAACGCCATGCCAATCCACTGTTTCTCCCCCATCTAATTCCTCCATCTAATGCGACATTAAAATACTATAACATCATAACAAAGAGGCCTCTAAACCGCAATATACAGCAAAGAGACCTCATATATTAATTACGTTTTTCAAGAGCGATAATAATAACAGTAGCGATAATCATGGCCATGCCAATTAGCCCTAATGCACTAAATTGGTTGTCTAAAAAAGCCCATCCAAAGAAAGCCGCCGAAATCGGTTCAATAGATGACAAAATAGAGCCCGGCACAGCGCCTATGCGCTTAACACCTTCTAAATAAGCATTAAAGGATACAATGGTCCCAAGAAAGACAACATTGAAACAGCCAATAACTGTCCATACATCCCACAAGGCATACGAATTTGGTTGGTGGAACAAGATAGCCGCCACAATACCACTGAGGAGCATACCAAAGCCTACAATCGGTAAGGTGCCATATTTATATAGTAAATCTACGGGAGAAACACTATATACAGCGACGCCCACGGCAGACAAGAGGCCCCACATAAGCACGGCCAGAGGGAAGCTTTCAAAAGAAAAGCCATCATTCCCCATCAAACAAATCGTACCTACCAAGGCCAATATAACAGAAATAATCTCCCCTTTAGAGGGCCGTTTACCATAACGTGCTAGCATATAAATAATAATCATGGATGGCGCCAAGTATTGGAGTACCGTCGCAATGCCAGCCCCAGCCAAAGCAATGGATTTAAAGTATGTATATTGGCACAAGGCCATACCAAATACGCCAAAAACGATAAGGCCTACTATATCTTTCAAATTTCGAAAGACATCAAAGATAGCATTACCATACTTAAACCACGCATAGATAACGGTTAATAGCCCTGCTGTAATTAATCGCATGGTAACTAGCCATTCTAAGTTCATATCCCTAAAGTTGCTTAGGAATTGTACTGAAGCACCTGATACGCCCCATAAAATGGCACCTAATAGGGTTAGTAGAACACCTATAACTTCGTATCGCTTCATAGGATTACTCGCCTAAGAGATCCACGTGCACTTTTACAACAACCTTGCGGATTTTAATAGGCTTATCATTAACCGCTAACAAAGGTCTATGGATATCAGATGGGAAGAATACCGTATAATACCCTTCCGGACAGTGGATGTGCCCTTCATCAACGGCTTCGTTTGGATAGAAATAGCAATCTCGTTCTGGATAGGATTCAACAGGTTTAACGAGACCTTTATCTACGAAAAAGCCCATATTTTCTTCACCACTCACCATAAATTGAATATCTACATAGTTACGATGAGACTCTGGCTTTGTAGTTTCAAACAGCTTAGTTTCCACATCGTCCACATTGGCATACATCTTATCGCCTTCAATTTCATGACGACCGCCTGGCAATGCTTTTAAATCTGTATTCTTTAAGAAATCTAAAGCTCGTACGATGGCTTTAGGATAGCCCATTTTTGTATAATCTGCAGTAATGCTAGAGAAAAACATATACGATCCTTTCCCGATATATGGAAATAACACCTGATATATAAGCAATTATATTACCTTTAATGTTAGCACATATATACATAAAGGACTAGACACTATACGCTTTATATAAGGCGCATATATAGTAAAGCATATATAGTAAAAGCCCTCCATACGCTACATATATGGAGGGCTCCTGTAAAATACTATTCAAATTTATGACTTACGTCAATTGTTATGCTATTAAGTTGTTACTATATGCAATTATCTATTCAGTTGTTGTGATTCTAACTGTATTTGATACAGTACGTGGACATGGTCTTAACTTTATTCTTGAGTCTTATGAGCAGCGATAATTTCTTCCGCTTGCTTATGTGGAACCTCTTCATAAGTATAGAACTGACGGTTAAATACGCCTTGTCCTTGAGTGATGGAGCGCAATGCTGTCACATAGTCGGCCATTTCAGCCAATGGTACTTGTGCTTTAACAACAGAAATACCTGTTCTTTCACTTTGTTCCATGCCTAATACACGACCTCGACGGCTATTTAAATCACCCATGATGTCGCCCATGAAAGCATCTGGTGCATACACGTTAACTTCATAGATTGGTTCTAATAGGACGGGTTTCGCCTTAGGAATTACATCCTTGATAGCCTGTGACGTAGCTACTTTGAATGCTAACTCTGAGGAGTCTACGCTATGGTAAGATCCATCCAAGAGTGTCACTTGCACGCCAATCATAGGATATCCCGCAATTAAGCCTTTATCTAGGGTTTCTTTGGCACCCTTTTCCACTGCTGGTATGTATTGTTTAGGTACAGCACCACCAAAGATTTTGTCTACGAACGCAAATTCGGTACCATCATATAATGGGTCCACTTGAATCTTAACGTGACCATATTGACCATGACCGCCACTTTGTTTCTTATATTTAGACTCGGTTTCAGCGGAGCCTTTAATGGTTTCGCGGTATGGAATGTATGGAGTCACAAGTTTAGCTTGTACGCCATATTTACGATCCATTTTGTTGAGGATATGCTCGAGATGAACCTCGCCCATACAATCGATTTGTAGTTGACGGGCCTCAGCATTTTTCACTACTACGCAAGTAGGATCTTCTTCTGCTACTTTTAGAACAGCACCAGCTAATTTTTCCTCCTCACCTTTTTTCACAGGTTCTAATGCCACTGTGTATAGAGGTTGAGGGAATCGGATAGCATCGTATGTTACTTTAAAGTCAGGAGCAGTTAATGTATCGCCTGTTTTAGCATTAGCTAATTTCGGTATCACTACGATATCGCCAGCTTTAGCGGCAGATACAGGGATTTGTTGCTTCCCGATAAGGGTAACCATCTTGCCCCATTTTTCTTCTACACCTTGGTTTACATCATAAAGGCGATCGCCTTCTTTTAGTTCACCAGAGAAGATACGTACAAAGCTTTGTTTGCCTGCGAATGGGTCTAACAATGTTTTAAATACGAATGCAGTTAACGGTTTATCTACATGTACTACACATTGTTCGCCGGTTTCCGCATCAGTTGCGGTCATCACTTTTTTAGTTGCATCCGGCATGTAACGGATCATACGATCCAATACTTGATCTAAGCCAATACGAGATGTGGCACTGCCACACATGATTGGGCACACACGGCCACTAATCATCCCTTCACGCAAGCCTTGGCGAATTTCCTCTAAGGATAATTCTTCGCCTTCTAAATATTTTTCCAACAATTCATCGCTACCTTCAGCCGCGGCTTCTACGGTCATTTCCCGAATTTCTTGAGCCTTTTCGATAAGGTGAGCTGGTACAGCAATCTCTGTTGGTTGGCCGTCCTTGTAAGTAAACGCAGTCATTTTTGCTACGTCTACGACGCCTTCAAAGTTGGCGCCTTCACCGATAGGAATCTGCAATGGCATAATGCCTTTGCCAAATAATTCCCGCATTCTTTCAATAGTACCGAAGAAATCGGCACCATCCACATCCATTTTATTGATAAATGCCATGCGTGGCATTTGTAATTCCACTGCATAATCCCATGCGCGAACTGTGTCAGTTTCTACACCAGATGTGGAGGATAGCACCATCAACATGCCATCACAGGCACGCAAAGCGGCACGAACTTCGCCATGGAATTCATTATAGCCTGGAGTGTCTATGAAGTTAACCTTATGGTCATGCCACTCACATGGCGCCATGCCCAATTGAATAGTTACATTACGTTTAATTTCTTCCGGTTCAAAGTCCATAATATGTTTATTGTCTTGGCCTTTACCTACGAAATCAACCGCACCAGAGGTTAACAACAAAGATTCGACAAGAGCTGTTTTACCCGCACCATCGTGGGAAACAACAGCAACATTTCTAATTTTATCACTACTGTACTCTTTCATCGGAATCGCCTCCTTAATGGCAAATTACGGCTTTTGCTAATACATTTCGACACTACAATAGAAAAATCCTCTTTTTCTGAGAAAAATTTCTCCAAAAAGAGGATTATATAATAATACTAAAATTCTCCCGTCCGTTTGCCGTAGTGTTTAGAGTCCCCATTTTGTTTCCAACCCACTGTATCACCGATAGACATTACGCGGCGCGTCAAGCAGTCTTTACATTGTTCTGCATTGTCGTCCACGCATGGCTTATTATCGTATAGCAAATATTTTGCACGGTGTTCAGGAATGGTGATGATAGGCATAAGGATATTCGCCCCTGCGGCCAAGCCTTTTTCACGGCCTAGTTTATCTAATGCTTGTAAGGCAGTAGTGGCTGCGATATTTACGTCTTTCAAGAATAAACGAGTCAACGCAATCATCTTGAGACCTAGTTGAACGCGGCGCAATTTACCTGCTTCGTCATCGATGCCCATCGCCAAAGCTTCTTGGCCTAGAGGCGTATCATGATGCACCACATAAGGGCCCATGCCAATCATGTCGATGTCCATATCGCGATAGAACAAGATATCATTCACAAGATCTTCTTCTGTTTGACCAGGTAGGCCAATCATAACACCCGTGCCAACTTGGAAGCCTACGCGGCGCAAACGACGTAAGCATTCTACGCGCGTTTCGAAGGAGTGCAATTCATCACGAGGATGAATCTTATTGTATAAATCTGTATTGGTTGTTTCAATGCGTAATAAATAACGACTCGCACCGGCTTCACGCATGCGACGGTACGCCTCTTCGCTTTGTTCCCCTACACACATCGTTATGCCAAGAGAACCATCACCAATGGCTTTAATATCGCGAATTAAATCCACAACATAGTCTACAAAGACATCATCACAGCGTTCACCAGATTGAAGTGTAATGGAACCATATTCATGATCGTACGCCCACTGTGCCATCTTGATGATATCTTCGCGATTCATATCAAAGCGTTCCGTCTTGTCATTTTCACGGCGGATACCGCAATAATTACAATTTTTAATGCATCGGTTTGAGAACTCGATGAGGCCGCGATAGTATGCTACAGGCTTTACGTATTTTGCCTTCACTTCGTAGGCCTTTTTATATATCAACTGCAACTGTTCTTCATCAGTTACAGACATGAGAAATCGCAATTCCTCCTCGGTCAGCCATTCATCGCCGACGAGGTCTTTTGCAAGAATGTCTTGCACTTGCAAACAATCACTTCCTTTCGTAACGAACCGTCATCGATTCGCTTGGTATGGTAATGGATTCAATGTCAGAGATACAGGTAAATCCATTAACTTCGCGCGGCAATTCTCGCACATGTTTTACTTGTTGAGTTAAACATTCATGAGCCATCACACCGCGGCTCATTTTGGAGGACGTACTCATCTGCTTAAACGTATCGCCCCGTAATTCCCAAAATTCAACGGTTACCACCTTTGGATGGTTCACCATTTTTGCATATTCTTTAGATACTAGGTTTAGGATCCAATCTTCCTTGTGAAAGTATGCGTCTACCGTTTCACGCCATGTATCGTATAGATTAATGCCCACCTTATCGACCATATCGAGTCGATAGTCGCGCACCCCCATATTAGGTTCAACGATGCCATACAATGCAGACAGCACAACGAGATGGCTTTCACCAAAGGCCTTGGCTTCGTCAGATAAGTTCGACCAGTCCAAATATTTGAAAGCAATGCCATCATAACTTTCACAGGCACGACCTACGGGATGAGCCTCAAAGGACTGATAAAAATCAAAAAGAGCCTGTGCCTTATCATCCTTAAGTTTTAATGCCTTTCCAAGAGCCGCTACATCAAGAGATTGTACATGTGTTACAATTTCTTTCGTGATGTTCGGCTGAAATTGACCATCTCGAGCTGCATGATGTACTGCCTCATCGTTGCTAGCAACATCGGCAATCGTTTTTGTCTTACTAGGAGAGAGGACGATTTTCATGAGATAATTCCGCCTTAATAGATTCCTCTGTCAAATTGTCGATTAATTCAGGGTTCCACAACATGAGAGGCACCGCCACTACGTGGCTTGCTTTCAATTCTTTACATAATTTAATGCATTCTTTGAGATAATTAGAATCTTCATCTACAAGATCGCATACAATAACCACGTGACGCCCTTTAAGATTTACACCTTCATAATCGATGCTTTCAGCAGATACTGTAAGCATGCCGGTTTCCAAGCGACCTTCGCTCATATCGTTCAAACGAGACATCAATACATGCTCAAGCATAGTAGATACAGGTGTCACTACGCGGCCAATGCCGATAAGAGCCTCAGGTTGTGCATGAACGATAACTGTTTTCTTCCGTTTATCCGTTCTGAACTCAATAAGAGCTTTTTCTAAAGCACCAAAAAATACGAATAACTGCCAAGGATCAAAGGAGCCTGTTTGGAACATATCGATAACAGAACCATCCTCATCCATATTGAGGCGCGTCAATAACTCTTCAGCAATATCGTTAACCACAACACTAAAATCAGATTGTATTGTCTCTTGTACGTTGATTTCCTTTGCCATTAGGGCCTCCTAGTTTTCCATATATCACACTGCTAAGGAATACTCCCAACAGATATTATATTATCCTTAAAAATATTATTCTTATATTATACTATTTTTAATTGTACCATATTTTATACCCCTCTTGGGTATTCAAAGATACGCGTTTCACATAATAGATACGTTAGCAACATGACAAAAGGACCGCCGTAGCGGTCCTTTGTATTCTAATGTTGTACTCTAATCTTGTATTCTAATGCTGTATTCTAATTATGATTTTATAATAAACCTTTTGGTAACTAACAAAGAATATTCTATTAGCCTACAATCAATAAGTAGATATTCATGATCGTAACGATGATACCTATGCTCCATAAGAGAATATTTGTAAATTTACGGTTTGCGTATTCTCCCATGACCTTGCGGCTACTCGTCATGTAAAGTTGCAAGAAGATGGTGATTGGTAATTGCAAGCTCAAGAACATTTGAGAGAACAATAATGCTTGGAAGGAATCTGTAATAAACACGATCAACAATAATGCTGGAACATATGTTAGTGCCAAGCCTAATCGCGTATGGAAGTCTTTCATATCGTAAGACTCGCCAAACATTCCTGCAAAGATACTTGCCCCCGCCATACCTGCCGTAGCGGATGAGGCAAAACCTGCAAATAACAATGCTATTGCAAAAATAATACCCGCTGCGGGTCCAATGAGTGGTCGCAACAACTCTTCAGCCTGTTCAAGCTCTGTTACTTCAATTCCATGAGCAAAGAAGACAGCCGCCGCCAATATAATCATGGCGGAGTTAATCATCCACCCAATCCCCATAGATAACAAAGTATCGAGGAATTCATAGCGCAACTGCCGTTTCATAATCGCTGGGTCTTGTGTATTAAACTGGCGACTTTGGATGATTTCAGAGTGTAAAAACAAGTTGTGAGGCATAATTACGGCCCCTAATATACTCAAAATAACGAGCATCGATGTATTAGGAATATTAGGATCCACCCAACCGATACCAGCCGCTGCCCAATCCACATTGACCATATTTACCTCAACGAGGTACGCCAACGCGATGAGGGACACAAAGCCAGCAATGATTCGCTCTAATTTACGATAGGAGTTCGTAATGAGCATGACCGTACAGATAAGAGCCGTCAGACTACTGCCTATCAAGATAGGAATACCAAAGAGCATCTTCAAGGCGATAGCGGCACCAATAAACTCAGCCAAGGCCGTCGCTGCCGCCGCAATTCCTGCCGTGCTAAGCACAAAGCGAGATGCATAACGCGGTAAGAATTCATAGGCACATTCCGACAAGCATTGACCGCGTACAATGCCTAAATGTGCCACATTATGCTGTAATAAAATGAGCATAATCGTAGATAGTGTGACTACCCACAATAATTCGTAACCATAACTGGCTCCAGCTGCCAAGTTAGCGGCCCAGTTGCCTGGATCGATAAATCCAACGGTTACGATTATACCAGGTCCTATATATTTAAAGACATCACTTACCTGTTGCTTACCGTTTTGATGGACAGTAAACAATTGTTTCTTTAAAAAATCAATCATTATAACCCCTTACTAAGAGTTATAGAGTGAACGTCATCTCCGTCTGCATACGAGCATCTGTTTTGGACTTTTTATCCTTGGAATCAGCGTAACGAATACGCACTTCATTATTTACCTTAACGCGAGAATCATCAATTTTGAATTTCTTCATTTTTTCTTTGATTTGTTCATCTGTTAAAGCGCGTTCTTCCGGTTTTGCTACTTCATCGCCAGCCTTATCGAGGGCCTCTTGTTGATCCTTAGATACTTGATACGTCTTACCAGATTTTTTTACCTTTTCAGCACGCTTTTCATCTAGTTTTTGACGGCGCTCATCAGTAGCTTTTTTATCACGAGCAATACGATAGTCCATTACATCACGCATATTTTCTTGGTAAATACGCAATGCATATTCTCGATCATTATCGTTCATTTGCTCACGTTTTGTGACTACCTCATCGATAAGCGGCATAAGCTCATCCTTTGTGTAGCTAGCACCATCAAAAGTAAATCCGTGGGTATCTGTAATAGCACCATGTTTAATGAGCCTTTGTAACGCTGTATATGTCCAATCATTAGGCGTAATAACATCTGAGTTTATATGCTGTTGTCCTTTACTAGAACTACTAACAGTCTCAACATCAGCACTTACGCCATCCACCATAGGACGTGCACTTGGGATGGCAATACTTTCAGCATGACTAAACCCAACAGACGCAACGAGGCATAATGCGCCAATGCCTAACGCTCGACGGATACGATTCATTTGACGTATATGTTTTGTATTCATAAGAGTCTCCTTAAAATTACATTTTATACAATCTATTATATGAAACCCCTAGACATACGTCAACTCTATCCCCTTACACACCTGTGTCATTCAATAGTAATAAGGCCTTGGACTCACTCGAATCCTCACGATTTTTAGGCCTATATAAATAATATAATAAATTAATATATTATACAAAAAGACCTCACATCGAGTGATGTGAGGTCTTTACATGGCGGAGGATTAGGGATTCGAACCCTAGCGACGGTAACCCGCCCTAACGATTTAGCAAACCGTCCTCTTCAGCCTCTTGAGTAATCCTCCATGCTTTACTGGGTAATCATATCATACCCAATAAGGCATTGTCAATCGTCTTATTTCAGCATAGATTCGATGAACCAGATTTGTTTTACATAGTATGCAACGTGATCTTCCATCATGCTTACGAGCAAGAAATCACCTTCTTCATCAGCTGCTGCACGAATTGCTACAGCTTGATCATTCATGTATTTAAAATCTTTAAGAAGGATATCAATTACCTTTGCTTGAGGAATGTCTTCTTGTCCCAATTCTTCGATTTTAGTCAATTTTGCGTATTCTGCAGAATTTACCAATGGAAATTGACCTTGCATTTTCACATGTTCTGCTACGGCATCAAAGTATTCAAAGGCTTCATCATAAATGGATTCCAAGTATTCATGAATAGATTTGAATTGCGGACCAGTTACATTGAAGTGTAGGTTATGTAATTTTACATTCCATACGGAAAGATCTGCTAAATATTGATTTACTTGTTGTACGTTTTTCATAATAAAACTCCTTTTTCACTTAATTCTCAATTATAGTTTATTCTAAAAGCAGAACAAACACAGTTGGCTTCTACGCCATCAATTCGTTTATTTAATTCATAATCAATATTGATTATGTTTATATTCTACCAATAATGATTTTCCATGTCAATATATGAATAGATATTTTTGTATAAAAGTTTAATGAAAACATTATAACCATACTAAATCAAACATATCCCCAATCCAATACAATACAATACATACCAAATCTAAACCCAATACTTCACAGAATCATGTTTCTACGAATCATAAAAAACCTCTAACTACTAGTTAATCTAATAGTTAGAGGCTTGTATGATTCTATATTCAATATAACTCTATATTAAAAATGATTATATATTAAATACGCTTTAATATTAAATATAGTATTCTATGTAATTATCAGGGATTTTTTTCTCCTCTGCTTGTGCAGCAGCTGCATTGCGACTAGGTTTGCGGACATACATATTCTCTGGATCTGTTTCAAAGATTACCATATCCTTAGGAATATCATGTTTGATAACGAGATTACAGCCAATCTTCGTGCGAGCCCCAATCGTAATATCCCCTAAGATTTTTGTACCCGTACCGATGAGTACATTATCTTCAATGGTCGGATGGCGCTTTGTCTTTTTAGAAGACATCCCACCTAGTGTTACTTGATGGAACAAGGTTACATTATCGCCTACAATAGCCGTTTCACCAATAACAACCCCCATACCGTGATCGATGAAGAGGCCGCGACCAATCGTCGCACCGGGATGGATTTCAATGCCCGTTACATGACGAGAATGGAGAGCCACACGACGAGCCAAGATAGGCCACCCCGCCTTATATAGACGGTGGGCAAAGAAATGCCAGAACAAAGCTGTAATATGCGGATATGTCCATATAACCATCCATACACTTGTGGCAGCTGGGTCAGAATCCATTACACGCTTAATATTATATTGAATTTTGCCCCATAATTCGCGCAAACCTTGCATCATAGTGACTCCATCTCAAATAACTCTACTTACATTCTACAGAAATATAGATATATCTAGTATACAACATATTTGGTCTATATTCCTATATATAAGGCTTTATATATAGAACCTATTCTTTTACCAATCTTAAATTCAGTATTGTATCTATCTGAACTCTATTATTTAACGTATTCGTTGTTGCCGAAGTCCAAGAGGGATAAATATTTCTCTACTCCATCTGGTGCAATAACGACGATATTTGCCTTAGGTTCTTCACGAGCTATGCGTTTTGCCGCTACAATAGCCGCCCCCGCGGAAAGTCCAATAGAAATACCACTTTCACGCATAAAGGTTTGCACCTCACTAAAAGCTTCTTCATCACTTACCGTTTGCACGCCATCCATCAATGTTTGGTCAAAGTTTTCAGGAATGAAACCAGCCCCAATACCTTGAATTTTGTGAGGACCGCCCTTACCTTCGGTAATAGCAGGAGATCCCGTTGGCTCTACAGCAATGGCTTTTAGATTAGGATTATGTTCTTTCAATCGTCTTGTAACGCCTGTGAAAGTACCACCCGTGCCGATACCCGCTACAAATACATCGACATTCGGCACTTGTTCTACGATTTCAGTACCCGTCGTGCGGTAATGCATATCTGGGTTTGCAGGATTTACGAATTGCCCCAAGGTAAAAGCATTTGGATACTTCTCTAAAATTTCATTGGCCCGCTCAAGAGCCCCCTTCATACCTGTTTCTTTTGGAGTTAAGATGAGCTGCGCCCCATACGCCTTAATAAGCTCACGGCGTTCTTTACTCATACTTTCAGGCATGATAATCACTGTTTTAATATGTAGAATAGCGCCTACCATAGCAAGAGCAATCCCCGTATTACCACTTGTGGCTTCTACAATGATACTATCCTCGTGGATACGACCTTGCTCTTTTGCAGCCTGTAACATACCGAGAACGGCACGGTCTTTTACAGAACCGCCTACATTATATTTTTCAAGTTTTACATAAATATTGGTATTTGGCAATTGATATATCGGTGTTTTACCAATAAGTTCAGTTGTTTGGTTTGTTACTATACTCATCTAATTCTCCCTCTAGCGATAGATGATAAAAATCGTCCTTAGGAACATCCCAAGGACGATTTTATATTGCACCTTGTTATTCACCATATACGGGGTATAACCGTTTATGTATTCCAATTAATACAACCATACTCTAACATTTGAATCATTTCATTGTCAAGAGAATGAGAACGACTTTTAAAACCCTAAAAATACAGGAAATAACTAGCTTTATCTATTTTTTTGTAAGTGCGTCAAGTACCCCATCCCATGTGATGGGTACCATTATAATGATGAGGGCCAATCCAATAAAGAAAATTGCTCCTACCAAGACTGTAAGACGAGGGATAAGAGATATAGCCATGCTACTAGCTAAGTGCGATACTTTAGTTACATCATGATGTAATGCTACATGGCCCCATAAGAAACCAGCAACTACATAGGTGATAATATAGGGGTCGAAAATGATTAGGGTCGTCAATTCATTATCAGCATGCATAATTCGGTTAATACTCGGAGACACTAGTACATTTACAAGTATGGCTAGGATTTTAAACCACACTAGGCACACGATATAAGGCCACATTGTTTTTATCGTCATTCTCAGCATATAGAGCAAGCCCACCAAGCTCGCTCCAAGAGAGCCTCTTTGACTCCCCATGTACTGCTCCATCCAAGAAGGCTTATGTTTACCTACATCTACTTGGTCATAATAAAAGGATAAATCCCGTTCTCCATGAGTTAAATCAACGAGCCCTAATACTTGAAACAACACAAGCGAAAAGACTAGAATAACGCCTATTTGAAAGCTTTCACTAAAGAACATATCCATAGGATCGAAATCAAAATAACCAATGTTAAAAAGATTACCATATACATCGTGAAACGCAATATATATACCATTCGTTACGAGCATATCTAACACAAATAGGAGTAACACAAAGATGATATATCCGTTCCAGCGAGTCCATTTACTTTGTTCTCTTAAATGAGTGTGAGTCCCTACGATTATTGACGCAGGTTGTAAAGACAAGGTCACACCCATCATAAAACAAGTAATAAAGGATGCGACCATTGTTAAATATTCGTATGCCATATTAACGGTATGCTACGCGCTCAGGCTGCATGTCGTGGAAATGAAGGCGCTCTTTTGCCGTTTTTTCCCACTCTGTACCAGGCTTGCCATAGTTTGCATATGGATCGATAGACAAGCCACCGCGCGGCGTAAACTTGCCCCACACCTCGATATATTTAGGATCCATCAACTTCACAAGATCTTTCATGATAATGTTGATGCAGTCCTCGTGAAAGTCCCCGTGATTGCGGAAACTAAACAGATACAACTTCAAAGACTTGGACTCAACCATTTTCTTATCTGGCACATAAGAAATATAGATTGTGGCAAAGTCTGGTTGACCTGTCATAGGACACAAACTTGTAAACTCAGGACAATTAAACTTAACGAAATAGTCATTATCAGGGTGTTTATTATCAAACGCCTCTAACACCTGTGGCGCATAATCAGTAGGATAATCGGTCTTGTGACCTAACATCGTTACCCCTTGTAACTCTTTTTCAGATCTGCCGGATGCCATAAAGAACCTCTTTCTATAATCTCTATAACTCTATAATTAAGATATATTAAATAATTCATGTAACACTTAATTATAGCATATAAAGAATTACTTATAGCACAACATCCTCATGTAATTCATCAAAGGTAAAAGCATATTCTTCCACACGCATAATCTCTTCCCAATCATTATGTAATAAAAGAGAGAGATGGATTGTATCCTGTTCCTCCAATATATCTGCACCAACACAATAACATGGAAATGAAAAAGAGATTAATTTACTTTCCCTAGCATTCTCTATATTAATAAGCTGTAGCTGTTTTTCACCAATTGCTAACAAATATCTATTAGAGGCCATTAGTTGATAGTATTTGATAGAAACTACATCTGGAATTTCAATAACACGTGTACCATCTACAATTATTATATTTTTAGAGTCATGACAAATTAATTTATGATTTCTAAAATACGTCACTATTCCATTATATCTATTTCGATACTCATTAAATGGATATTCATTAACAGAATCAAGATCTAGCACTGTAACTTTAAAGTCAATTAAATCCAAAGATACTACATTCTTACTTGTACCTATCATAATATAGTCTTTGCCAAAACAATGTAAGTCTGAAAAACATAAATCTTGCAAATCACTAGGAAGCTCTATTAGTTTAACCCAACTACTCTCAATATCAATTAAGCACAGAAATGCTTCTAACTTAAAAAGTATCCTATTATTGACGTAATCTATATATCTGGCTTCAGGGAAAAATAGATTTTCATCTACCTTAATTTTTTTCACTTCATTCCATGAGGAGTCCAATACAATAATCCCTTGATGGTTATTATTTATTATGCTATATGGTCCTATTCGTTCTAACATACAAATATCATTTTGGTTATATCTACTATATAAAGACTTAATAGGTTTCATAATCATTACCTTAAATCCTTTCTAAGTTTTTTGCTACGGTCTTGAGATCCCTCCCTAATCACTCCAGTTATAGGATCTGCTTCTCCTAAATGATTTCCATTTTTATCAAATACTTCTAAGTGAGCATCTACACCTTTATGAAAATATAGCTTTTAAAAAATTTTTATTGTTAGCAGGCATTCCTACTTCTCCCTTGATTCTCAATAAAGGGAATATACTTTTTCTTTACAACTTAAACGCTACAAAAAATCATAAAATTTCAATACACCTAGAACCGCTAATAAATAAAAGAATACAATCCACACTACATACATCTGTTTTTTTCTAGCCCAATCATAATAACGACTGTGTGATGACTGCCTGAATAGTGTAGCTGCAACTAAAACAGGTTGTAAAAACCAAGCCATAACAATTGGCACGGCTATGTAATCTAAGAAATAAAACATGCTAAAAAGCATGAATGGGTATGTAATAATTATCGCCTAAGAGATAAATTTAATAAAACTATAATTAGAATTAGCAATTAAAGATACTAGTAATGGTGAAAGTTTTTTTCTTAAGAGTATCTTATATATGATCCAATAGAGAACAATTGCCGAGTAAAAGATGACTACGAAAACTAATGGTAAATGAATATGCACAAATGCTAACCTCTTTTACGTCTTAAATAGTTATAAATATAGGTCCATACCACATAGCTCAAAAGGATTACAATATATAGAGTAACAAAAAAATGAAAATCGACTTCATCCTCGATCATTTCAGGATTTGTAACAATAGTAAAAGGGATAATTATAAGAAAGAAAAGTACAACGCCCCTCACAAAATAATTATAAATTTTTAAAAATAACATATGAGTATTCCTATCATTAAAACTACTCGTTTACAACACAACTAAAATTTTAATTCTAATATATCACAAAATTTATATAAGTTTATATAATAAAAATTAGAACAATCCATCATGATTGCCACATCCTTAACACCATACATCGGTTATGATAAGAGTACTAAGATAGTAAAAGAACCATACAAACGCGGTTGCTCTATTAAAGAAATCATATTGGAAGAAAAACTCATGACCGAAGACGAATTCGGTGAAGCAGTTCGCATGAAATAAAATCTCTCTCATCTTTATAACATATCTGTAACATCCTCTCATACCTCAAATGAACGGAATAAAAAAGGACGCTATAGTTCTAAATCAATCAGTATAACGACTGAAGATTAGACTATAGCGTCCTTTTTAGATTTATTGAAACAACTATATTAAGCTTTTATCATTACCTGTTATATTTCTTAGAACTTGAAGCCATTTTGGTTCTCGATTTACGTCAACATAAGTAGGTAATCGTTTATCAATTCTATCAATTAACTTTTGATAGAGCTTTTTCTCTTTATCACTTAACGATTGACTGCTATCATACACTACAACCTGTCGTTTCTTAGCTTTATCTTTATAAGAAGCAATTTCTTTTAAAAGTGAGGCTCTATCATCGACTTCAATAAGATAGTGAATACTCCCCTCATTACCATTTACAAAAATAGCACCAAAAGACGTTAAACATGCAATCTCATAATCATTATAAACTTCAACAGTCAGTATTTCTCCTGGAACATACAAATCATAATCCATATCATTAAGATACCCAGCCTCCCTACCAAGAGAAGAGTCATAATTAGAGGTAGCTAAAAAGGTTGTTGTAGAAGCAACATAGGTAATTATATATATAGCTACAATACTAATAAATATAATTACAAAATAACCCATCCTTTTCAGTAAAGATTTTAGTACTATCATTTAGTATATACCTTTCCATTAGACTTATTGAAGTAAAAATTAGAAGTTACCTCAAAAGAAAACGGAGTAATTAAACCTTGTTGTTGTAAATCATAAAAGAAATTATTGGCCCATCTAATCCACTTATCTTTTATATCACTAGCATCCTCTTTATATTCATAATTAGATCTATCGAAACCTAAAAGTTTGACATCATAATAATCACCATGCTTTATAACTTTTAATCTAGCAGCCATTCTTCCTACCGATGCCCCTAAATCAGACCAGGCGCCACCCTTTTCAGTCTTAGCAAAATTAATATCAATACGTTTTAAAACACTATTTGTATCCTTATCAAAATCCTCATCACGCAAAGAAACTAAAATATCTTTAATGCCATTTGACTGCGCAATTGTTTTTGCTAAAATACTTTTCGAGTTATACTTTTCCATACTACCATTCCCAGTTCTCATTTTTTCAAAAAAAACTGTTAACACAGGATATTTAGATTTAAGTACATTACGTTCAAAAGCCATCCCGGCTTCCTTTGCTGTGTAGTGAATTATATTCTGACGTTTATTAACATCTCTTTCTTTATTAATATCAATATCCTTTTCCTTCTCTAATCTTATTGCTTCATCCAAGGCTCTCCTATCTTCATCAACATAAATAGCTTTAACCGGTACAACATCAGTAAACACATACCCTTGTTTGACTAACTCTTTTTGTAATCTAATTTGTTCATCCTTCAATAAACTATAATGATGTTCAAAGTCAGAGATACTTTGATAGGATAAATTGCCATATGAAATAAGAAAATCCTCCCAATGAGATAAATCCCAATATGATTCTGACATTATCTCCCAAGATTTGGCTTTATCACTATCTTTTTCAGCTATACTCCTTAAATTCTCCAAAAGGAATATTACTTCACGCTCACTTAAACTTTCTCCATTCTTTTTCTTTAAATATTTTTTTGCCAAATATATTGTATCTGGATTTGTTGTTAAATATTGATTCCATTTAGTCCCATATTGTGCTTCAGCTGCACCTGTCACAGGGGAATAGCCTAAGCTACCATTTACAGCAGCACCTAATAAAGCACTTAATGTTTGAGCTACATCAGGTTTTTCTTTTGCAATTTTTTGAATCTCTCCAATTAATGCTTCATTGGTAGCTCCAGCATAAAACCCACTACCCGGTTTATTCCCTGCCATACGAGCAGATACTTCAGCGACTACACCATGGGCTATTGCTTTTGCGGCTTTACCTTCTTTAGAGATTGGATTCCAATTATGTAATTGTTCAAAGGCTTCTTTTGCAAATAACTTAGATAATTCTTGACGTTCTTCAATTTTCTTTTTATCAAAGATTTCATCAAGCTTATTCAAGCTATCTTTTGTATCTCGAGACAGTGTTTGCATATTAAAGCCAGCATCTCGTACTTCTATTGTACCATTTGAAATAGCAGATTTTGTAGTAGTAGAAGTAGATTTGCTAGAGTCTGGTAACAGATTAGGTAATGTGCCTAATGTGTTCCACACAGCATCTTTTCCTGCTTTACTAAGGTTCTTAAAATTACAAAGCCACCATCACCTGCATATATCCCCGCTTGATCAGTAACACTTGCATAATCACTTTTCATTTTACCTTTGCTTGAGCTCATAGATACATTACTTAGAGAACCCGCATTTGTAGATATACTAAACCCTTTATTAGAGCTTTCACCTACATATGTCTTTGTATCTTGTAAGCTTTCAATAGAAAGATTTCCACCTACGTCGGCTGTTACAGATTTACCAATTACCTTGGAGCCACTGATATAGGTATCCTTTCCTGATGTAATATTAACAGCATCCGTACCTACAACAGTAGTACCAGTATGTGTTGTTACCTTTGTATTACCCTTTTGTTTTGCAGCATTAGCACTTGCATCAAAACCAAGTATACCGCCACCAGCAACACTAATATTAGCCCCAACAGACTAGCCTTTACTCTTAGCATTTTCAAGCTTTTCACTTGTATTCGTTGCCGCTTGTAAAGATACATCATTAGAAGCCACTAATTTGACTGATTTACCTGAAATTGCTTCACCAACAGCTTTAATGTTCGCATGAAATAAACTCTCTTTCAGCTCTATGACTTATCTGTAACATCCACGCAGACCTCAAATGAGCGATTAAATAAAAAGACGCTATAGTTCTAAACCATTCTGTATATACTACTGAAGATTAGACTATAGCGTCCTTTTTATGTTTATATACCTTATATTAGAGTTACATATTAATCAATAAAATCCTACTATATACATTATCAAAGTATCTAATAATAGGTTAAAACATATAAATATATGTATAAAGCGACTAGAAATAACCAAGTATATACGCCTACTTTAAAATTGGACTGATATTTCTCTACTTTATCACTTTCAAACTCGTCATTCTTAAGCATGAAATACATCCCAACCAAAGAAATTCCCATGCAAACTATTGTCAGAAAAAATAATACAAATACTGGGGCAAATTCATGAAGCAAAGCTATTCCGCTTCCCATTGCAAGGCCTAAAAATGTAATAATTCTAGCTAAAGTAAGCTTACCTTTATGAGTAATAAGTTTGTATATGAGAAATATAATCCCCAATATTATAATCAAATCTCGAGACATTACTTAACTACATCCTTTTTCAAATTAGACTTAATCTTATCTTTATAATAGTCTCCCGTTGTCGCCAAAGTAACACCAACGACAAAAGAACCTGCTGGTCCACCAGCACTGCCAGCAACACCTCCACCCAATCCGAAAACTACAGGAAGTAAATCCGCGCCCCAAGCTTTAGCTAGTTCTCGACCACTGTACATTTGGTAATCATTTTGCATATCGTAAAGTAAGTAACCTATTAAAACAGGCCCTCCAACTTTCGCTACAGTTCGAGTAAATTTTGATGCGTTCTCTGCATAATGCACATATCCAACCCATGGTTGATTTCCCACCTCTGATAATACATTTTGAGCAACTGACTTTCCTAAAGCCTCCTTAGTCCAAACAAATTCTGAATTATTAGAATTTTTTAGTATTTCACTATGATTAAAAGACAAGAACTTCGGTTTATCAAACGAACCAGCTTTATACTCTTTTGTTCTTTTAATTATAATATCAATTACTTCTCTTCCATCAGATCTATAATAGTTATATATAAATCCATATGTGGGATTAACAGCACCTATTTTTTCTTTATATTGATGAATATGGTTTCTTATTAAAGAATATAATTTACACAAAATTATTGACACTACCCTCAATAACAAGGATATAGCTAATAATAAATCAAAATATATAGAAAAATATATAAAGTTATCATAAATATCCAGGAGTATAAAGCCCCTTTATATAGCTTTTGATGCTTTTGGGCTTTATCCTCATCATAATTCTCACTACTTGGCACAAAATACATTCCTATTAAAGAAATACCGAGACAAATTAGCCACCAAAATAGTAAAACAAATGGAGATATCAGTTTACTCAGCAATACTAATCCACAACCGACAATAATAGAAACCGTTGCAATAATTCTAGCTAAACTAAGCTTACCTTCATGTGTAATAAGTTTGTATACGAGAAATATAATCCCCAATATTATAATCAAATCTTGATACATTACTTATCTACATCCTTTTTTAAATTAAATTTAATTTCATCTTTAACGCAATCGCCAAGTGTTGCTCCAGTAATACCAATAACAAAAGCACCTGCAAGACCAGCAGCAAGACCTCCAACACTTATTATAGAGCCTATTTAAATACTGTAATTCATACTAATGCCATGGCGTTAGCAAAACCCATTTACTGGGAACTGTAATGGCATAATTATCATCATCATAATAACGATCATCAGAATACTTCAACTTAAATCCATAATCAGTATGTAAATAAGGGCCCTCCGAATAATATGTGCTAAATGATGAATCAAATTTGTGATAGACTAAATATTTATAGTTGAATGTTCCATTAAACAAATAGTTATATTTACAAAAAATAATTTTATCATCATCTTCACGATAGCATAATACTTTTTCAAATATAACAAGCGGTTCATCAAAAAGACTATCTTTATAAATTACGTTTCCATTATTTAAAATTTGAATCTTTAATCCTTCAAAGCATTCCGTAGCATAGCGCTCCGCAAAGATAAAAACATATATTCGTTCTACTGGATTTAAGATTAAACATATCCCGATACATAATAGTATAAAAATGATATAACGTTTTAATTTCATTATTATTTTCACTACATATTACCTCGATCCTCTTCATAGATACCCCTTAAAGTTTTTTATCTGAACCATTTAACTAAATACAAGCCCAACAGAACATATACGTTTCCTACTATCAAGCCTAAACTTCACACTATTCTCAGGATGTAAGAAATAAATTATCAGAAAATCATACTATTCTTAACTTATCAAATTTAAAATCAATTTGAACACGAGAGTTAGTCACAGTCCTCATTTCCTGCATATGAACACCAATACTATTAATCATGTTTCCTCAGAATAGCATAATTAAAGTTTTGTTGTAAAGTATAAATATATTTTACAATCAAGCCTAGGTATAAAATCGATAAATTTACTCCTTCTCCTTTATCAGTTTTATAAAATTAAAATTCATAATATAATATTCATATATCCATGTTATAGTACCAATTATGATTTATCGTGACGTTTTATACACAATGGAGGTTACCATGAAATTAAAACAACTTATTGTATCCGGTATAGCCTTAGGAGCGCTGGCTTTCACAAGCGGAGTGGTACAGCCTGCACAGGCAGCAGTCGGTATGGATACACCTGCACCGACGCAGAGTTTAAAAAGACCTGCATCAGTAACGACACAGCATTACATCAATGTAGATGGCCTATTATTGGAGCCCATAGATAATAAACCAAATGTTATCTATGTTGACGGTCAGCCACTCGTAGCGTTACGTCAAGTGTCGGAAGCATTAGGTTATAAAGTATCTTGGGATACCCCTACAAAAACGGCATTAATCGATATGAATATTGCTACCTTAGCGGTACAACTAGACTCTAAACAAGTCGTGCGCAAGGGTAAACTGCAAATCATCAACCTTGATACATCCGAATCTTTACTTCCTGCAGCACGTATGGTAGACGGAATTCTATATGTAAGTCCGAACGCATTCAAACTCTTGCTAAATGATGTAACCATCAATAAAGACGAAATCTATATCGTTCCACAACAAAGTCAATTAGCCACTGATTCAAACACGCAAAAAGGCAAACGAAACGGTATCGAAACATTTTTACCGGATCAAGGAGATAAAGTAATTCCATACGAAGAAGAGGAAACCAAAGAAAAGAAACCTCTTATTACGGTAAAACGAACTAACACCAAAACAGATGCCAAAGACACAGAAAATACCGAATATGTACGCTCTAACGGATTAAACAGATAATAAAATCTTTCGTATAGCTACATATAATTTAGCACCTTATAACTTAAAGAAGGCAACTCATCACCATGATGAATTGCCTTCTTTTTTGATTTTTGCTAGTTTATTGTTTTTGTTACTTTATATTGTTACTTTATTGTTTCTTCTTACCTTTTACGGCTCAATACAGTTTATTGCTTACTGTTTTTTGACAGATTATCTAAGCTATCTTTTGCCGTATCCATACTCCGCTTCAGATCCTTCATGGATTCTTTTATGTCCGGCACTGTAAGGCCAGATTTGTCGATACCTTTTGCAGAGTCAGAGGCACGTCTACTATTTTCCCTGGCTTGTTTCATATCGTCTTTAATGCGAGTCATATTTTCATCAATTTCATCAAATGACTCATCATAAAGAATAAAATTACTGCCCCCGTGGGACGTAATATTAAGAGGTCCCATCGTGAGTTGTCCTTCATCGATACGTAGGGCATCCGTAGAAATAGTGGTGAATTTTGTATTTACTTTCACATCATTAAAGGATAGATGACGCCCCTTATTGTGAAAGTTACCCGTAATACTTTGAATCGGTATCAGCATATAATGACCTTCACCCGACCAGAAATTTCCCCACACCTCCATGTCTCGAGGTTGGCCTTCGCTTTTAAAGTTCAAATTTGCCGATACAGGCACGAGAAATTCTGGTGCTTTAAGAGCCACACTACTATCCAGATCCTTTGCTACGCCAGTAATTGTATAGGCACGAGTGTCCAAATTATATACACCTTTAGCTTCCAATTTACCACTGTATACATTAGCACTAACGTTTTCAAAATTCAAAATACCATCTTGGTACGTCACATCTCCTACTACATTCTCAAAAGTAAGTGCAGGAATGCGTAAAATAGGCATCGTCACACGCCCTTTAGCAAAAGGACGGTTAAAATCACCTGTTACCTTTGTAAGCAAGGTCATGGCATCATGAATATTCTCACCAAAGCCTAGTGATGATGGATCCACCCCTTTCACATCAAATTGTAGATCCAGTTGAGGCATGCGCTGCTTTAAAACATCCTTTAAATCTACACGACCTTTTAATACGAGACCATCCCCTATGGCGGTACCACCAAATTTGCCCGTCTCCATATCGATACGAATCGCTCGCTTACTATCAAGATCAATTTTTGAGTTTACATTCTTTATCACATAATGGCGATTTCTATTAAAGACCTCTAACTGACTATTTCTAATTGTAATCTTAAGATCTAAATGTTGACCTTGCCAATTAAAGTTACGTACTTTCTTACCTAGTTCCTCTTGCCGTTCTTGTGTGGTCTTTTTAGGTGCTTTCGGACGAGGCTCCACCTCATTAATTGGTTTATTTACATCTGGAGATATGGGCGCGAAATCTAACCGATTATTATCGTCTAAATCAATAACTATAACCGCATCATCTAATTCAATGCCCTTGATAGCAGAGGATTTAAAGTTACGTGTCACCACATCCCACATATTGACGCGGACTTTCCCGCTTGGTGCATTGAACAACTCATGTCCTTCTGGGTCCTTCCAAACAAGGCCTGTAAAAGTCAAAGTTCCCCATGGTGTAGCAGATAAACTTTCAACAGTAACCGTACCGCGCATCATAGTTTGTCGAGCCATAACCTCATTAAAAATAACGCCCATTCCACGACTAGCAATGGTTGCTAGTACAAAGACTATAATCGCTCCAATGGCAAGAAAGGCAGCAATGCCTTTTAGGCCTTTCTTATACAATTGTTTATATTTTGTCCAATAAGAACGTATATAATGTTTCATAGCCCTATTATAGCATGTTCAAATAACAATACCAATGCGGTGTTGCCTGTATCAAATATATTGACCATAAGAAACTCTTTTCCATATAAAAAGCGCCTTGCTCACAGAAAACTCTGCATGCAAGGCGCCGTTACCTAACTATTTTATAAAAAAGGCAGCAAATTTATAGAGTAAAAGTGCACCCACAAATGTGAGTGCACTGTATATATTGCAATAATCAATATTATGCTTTTACTTCTTTACCGTATTTTACAAGGCTTTCAGCTTCGATTTCAGCTTGAGTCCGATAGTCTTGAGGAATATTGGACAAGCGAATCCAGCTACGTACAGCTTCAATTAATACGATAAGGATCATGAGGAACATAGCAGCACTAAATGCTACTAGAATCCATTTACCAGCAGGAATATAGCTGTAGAATACATTTTCATAGTCTGCAGCGATAGCCACGATAGCCATTAAGATACAAGGAATACCTGTTACCCATGCATAGCGTTTGCGGCCAAGTCTCATGATAACTGTAGTACCTACAGCCAATGTCATAGTACCTAATAATTGGTTAGATACACCGAATAGAGGCCAGATAATACCGATGTTACCTTGTAGAACTAGGTAGCCCCACAAGATACAAATTAAAGCGGCACAACCATACACACCAGGAGCCCAGTGTTGGTCGTTGAATTTAGGATGGAAATGACCTAATAATTCTTGAAGTAAGTAACGACCTACACGAGTACCAGCATCGATCAATGTCATGATGAACAATGCTTCGAACATGATACAGAAGTGATACCAGTAACCCATCAAGTGATCCATATTAGGCAATCTGGAGAATATATGAGCCATACCTACTGCAAGGGATACGGCACCACCAGGACGGTGCATCAAGTCTTCACCAACCATTGCAGACAATGCTGGTAATTCATGAACTTTAAGGCCTAAAGCTTTGAAAGACTCAACTGTGGAGTTAATCGCAAAGTAATCATCTGGATGCAATGCAGTGGCAGCAATCAACGCCATCATAGCGATGAAGCCTTCTGTTAACATCGCACCATAACCGATAGGTAAAATTTCTTTTTCATTAGTAAGCATTTTAGGTGTTGTACCTGTAGCAATAACAGTATGGAAGCCAGATAACGCACCACATGCGATAGTAATGAAGATGTAAGGGAATACGGAACCTTTCAATACAGGTCCGCCGCCCCAGATGTAAGGAGTTACAGCTGGCATTTGAATTTCAGGCATTACAATGATAATACCAAGTGCCAATGCACCGATTGTACCGATTTTAAGGTATGTGGACAAATAGTCACGAGGAGCAAGTAACAACCATACTGGCAATGCAGCTGCGAAGAAACCATACACAGCAAGCATAATTTCAATGGTTTGCAAGTCGTATGTGAACCAAGATGCATATTCGCTAGCCGCTACATTTGGACCGTAGATGATAGCTGCGAAGATTAAGGCTACCCCAATAATAGTCGCCTCTTGGATTTTACCAGGACGCAACCATTTCAAATAAATACCAATAAAAATAGCGATTGGAATGGTAGCAAATACGGAGAAGAATCCCCAAGGAGAGTTATGCAATGCGTTAGCTACTACTACAGCCATACCAGCAAGGGTAATAATCAATAGGAATAAGGTAGCGAGCATAGCACCAAAACCAGCAAGTTTACTGATTTCTTCGCGAGCAATATCCGCAATCGATTTACCATCGTAACGAACGGAAGCAAACAAGATAACCATATCATGTACAGCACCAGCTAATACGGAACCAATAAGGATCCATAATGCCCCAGGCAAATACCCAAACTGTGCTGCGATAACAGGACCTACAAGTGGCCCTGCACCAGCAATTGCTGCAAAGTGATGACCAAAGGTTACCCATTTGTTGGTTGGCACGTAATCGTGACCATCATTGTGAACCATAGCTGGCGTTGGACGATATTGATCCAATGTCAGTACCTTAGCCGCTATAAAAGCCCCATAAAAGCGGTACGCTAAAATTAGAATACACGCGGAGGCAATAACTAAGTAAATACCATTCATAACCATATAAACACCTCCAATAATCACGTGACATGGAGTATATGAATATTACTGATAAAACTTATGTATCCATGCCACAATGGCTTCCTAAAATGTTAGTACTTACAACATTATTGTATAACTAATCAACAAGGTGTCAATTATTAATTTCTCATTTTGAAAGTTAAGTATAACTATAAAGCATAACAAAAGGCATTCTCTACCTATCAGAAAATGCCTTTACTATTTTATTTTGATAAAAGTTATCTATTGCCTTACCACAATACCTATTTCATGAAGTACTTTTCTGATATCTTTTATAGTTATATTATTTCTTTGTCGCTCCATAAACTTCTGTAATCTTGCCAAATGTACGCAACAAATTTAGACCTACAACACCACTTTTTTCGGGATGAAATTGCATTCCATACACTCTGCCACGTTCTACAATGCCAGGTACATCGATACCATGATTTGCAGTAGATGTAATATATTCAGGATCTGTATCCACATAATAGGAATGAACGAAATATGTATATTGATCATCTACATTATTAAAAGTACTATGAGGCTGGTGTACTACATTTTTATTCCAACCCATATGAGGCACGCTAAGACCAAGGTTGCTAGGAATTTCTTTCACCATACCGGGAATAAGGCCTAAACCGGGAGTTGGGCCGTATTCTTCAGACTCTTCAAATAAAAGTTGCATTCCTAAACAAATACCTAATAAAGGAATTTCACGCTTTACTACCTCATGAATGACATCAACTAAACCATGCTCTTTTAGAACTGCCATCGCCGGCGCATATGCGCCTACACCTGGCAAGAGAACACCATCAGTGTTTAATATGGTCTCAGGCTCCGCAGTTAGCACTGCATCAAGGCCGATATAGGCTAAGGCTTTCTGGACATTGAAGGTATTCCCTGCATCATAATCTATAATGGCAATCATAATAAACTCCATTCTATAAAATGAAATCCGATATCATAAAACAAATCTTAATACTATCTGTGATATACCCTATGTGGATTAATGCATAAATTCTTTTAATATCTGGCGCATAACATCCCCATCTTGAGGCATTGGAATCGTAAGGCGTAACCATCCTTCTCGTTGACCTCGGCGCACTTGGTAACCTGATTTAAGCCAAGCATCTGCAAGACCTTCCGCATCAGGTGATGCAAAGAAGATAAAATTAGCTTTGCTCTTATAGTAGTGAATGCCTAACTCATCAAAGAGGCTTTCCCATTTTGCTCGTTCCTCTGCATTTTGAGATACCGTTCTCGCCAAGAATTCTTGATCATCGAAAGCGGCTTCTGCTGCCACTTGAGATAATGTATTCAGATTGTACGGTAAGCGAATGGTTTGCATATAATTGGCCAATTCTAAAGGAGTCATCATGTAGCCTACACGGTAGTTGGCAAGGCCATAGGCCTTCGAGAAGGTACGCATGATAGCCACATTAGGAAACTCATCCAAGAGCGCACGTGCCGTAGGAACTGCTACGGAAGTGACAAAATCAATATAAGCCTCGTCTACGATGACCAAGGTTTCCTTTGATACAGCTGCTACAAATTTGCGGATATCTTCAACAGATTCATAGGTGCCCGTTGGGTTATTAGGATTACAAATCCACACGAGGCGTGTCGTTTCATCTACAGCTTTCACGAGAGCAGAAAAATCATACTGCCCCGTTTCAAAATCAGCTGGCACCTCGCGAATCTCAGCACCTTCCACGAGGCCATTCAAGGCATATTCCGAAAAGGCTGGCACGCTTACTACGATGGAGTCACCAGCAGTAATCAATGTTTTATTGACCATGGCGATGACCTCATCTAGACCTACGCCGATGATGAGTTGCTCAGGTTGCACCTGCCAGTAACTCGCTAATTTCATACGCAAATCGGTAGCATTACCATCCGGATAATAGTTGGCATCATTATGTGTTACATAGCTAAGGATAGCCTCCCGTACCAATGGCGATGTGCCATATGGATTTTCATTCGCCGACAAGCGCACCAATCTGTCAATACCAAGGCGCTCTATCACCGCTTCAGCCGGCTCCTCAGGTATATAGGGTTTCAATGTGCGAATTATCTCTTTCATAGGCTATCCTTTCTATCTATTTTCTTAATGTATATAAACTCGTTTTACCTCATTTTGTGTTTATAAACTCGTCTTAACTCATATAAACGCATGGGTAATCGTAGGAACTCATAACGCGATGTACATTATAAATTTGTAATTTCTGGGCGATCTGTAGTCTTGCTAACAACCCCTTCGCGGCTCGCCAGCTCAGCTTCAATGGCTTCGTAAGGAATATTTTTCTCCGCTAATAACACGAGCAAGTGATATAACACATCTGCTGTTTCGTAAATCAGCTCCTGTGGATCATCATTTTTTGCAGCGATAACGACTTCCGTTGCCTCTTCCCCAACTTTTTTCAATATTTTATCGAGTCCTTTGTCGAATAAATAATTCGTATAAGACCCTTCCTTTGGCTGTGCCTTACGATTTTTAATAATTTCATATAATTCGTTCAGTGTTTGCTGTGCCATGCTTAACTCCGTTCTACTTCATTAAAGAAACAGCTTGTACGCCCGGTATGACAGGCAGGACCTTCAGGCTTAACTTGAATGAGCAAGGTGTCGCCATCACAATCGAGGGCCATACTCACCACATGCTGTACATTGCCGCTGGTGCCACCCTTATGCCATAGTTCTTGACGAGATCGAGACCAAAACCACGTTTCCTTTGTTTCTAGTGTTCTGTGAAAGCTTTCTTCGTTCATCCACGCCACCATGAGAACGTCCTTAGTCTCCGCATCTTGCACAACCGTCGGCAACAAGCCATTTCCTTTTTCAAAATCCGGTTTCATATTCTATCCTTTATCAAAAGTAATCACCAATCTGTTATCCTATGTCAGTTTGTATATCTATCTCTACATCTGTATCTGTATTTATGTATGCATTTTATTCTATATCTATATATGTATCTACATCTTCATATATTTCTATTTCTATCTCTATCTATTACTATTGCTATTTCTATCTCTATCTATTACTATTGCTATTTCTATTTCTATTTTCTGTTTATCTATAAACAAACAATTTAACTAATTCTGAACATATAGACTAGCAAAGAGTTTACGAGAGATAGTAATTGTTTAGATCTATTTTAGCGCACTGTAATTCCGTGAGCTCGTAGTTCTTGTTTGAGTTCAGGAATTTTAACTTCCCCAAAGTGGAATATAGATGCTGCCAGTGCACCGGTAACACCGGTTTGCTTAAAGAGATTTACAAAATCCTCAACCTTACCCGCACCTCCAGATGCGATGATAGGTACATTAACAACAGACTCAATAGCCTTATATAACTCGATATCAAAGCCAGATTTTGTACCATCTTTGTCCATGCTCGTTACTAGCAATTCCCCTGCTCCACGAGCTACGGCCTCTTTTGCCCAATCTAGAGCTTTCCATTCTGTACGCTTGCGACCGCCGTGAGTATAGGCATACCATTCGCCGGTTTCTTCATCTGTTTTCACATCAATGGCTACCACCATACATTGATTACCAAACTTTTGAGCCCCTTCTGTGATGAGCTCAGGGTTAGCAAGAGCCGCAGAGTTCAAAGATACCTTATCCGCACCAGCTTTCAGCAAAGCCGTCATATCATCAACACTCTTGATACCACCACCCACGGTGAGTGGCATAAATACTTGTGTGGAGATTTCCTGTACCACATCGCGCATAGTGGTCCGCGCATCAACGGTGGCCGTAATATCTAAGAATACCAGCTCATCTGCCTGTTGCTGCTCATAGGAAGCCGCAATATCTACGGGACTGCCTACATCTACGAGATTAACAAAGTTAACCCCTTTTTTTACGCGACCATCATCTACATCTAGGCAGGGAATAATCCGTTTCGCTAACATAAAGCTCCTTTCCATCGAGTGTCATTCAATATAATTCAGCTGTTACGCCCAATACATTTCAACAGTTATACACAGCATATTTCATTGACCATGTACAATATATATTGATTATGCCCAATATTCCATTGGTTACAACCAATAATTAATGTAAGAGCATCATAGTCATTTCTATTATTTCTGCTGATTGTACTCGCCGATTTCCTCTAGCGTAATCGTGCCTTCGTACAGAGCCTTACCAACAATACTATCCATAACGCCTTTTTGTTCTAGCGATTTAATATCCCCTAGATTACGAACGCCTCCAGAAGCAACGATGCGTGCTGTAGGAAATTCTTTTTGCAAATTCCCAAGTAACTCTTCATTGGCGCCCTGCATTGTACCGTCCCGGTCTACATCGGTAACGATAAAATACTTTGCGCCCCCTTCAACCATGGCACCGATTAAATCGGTCATCGGCACGTCGGATTGGTCGAGCCAACCTTCAGCGGCAACCTTGCCATTTTTTCCATCTACACCAATAACGATACGCTCCGCACCGTATTCAGCGATAACCTGCTTTGTAAGTTCCGGATTTTTAAGTGCTACAGATCCTAAGATAACACGATCTACGCCCATGCCTAAATAGAGGTCAACGGCCTCTTTATCTCGGATGCCACCTCCAATTTCAAGGATGCCTGTGAAAGCTGCACGCACTGCTTTTACAATGTCTACATTTACAGACTTGCCCGCCTTGGCACCATCTAAATCGACGAGGTGCAAGGCTCCCACTTTAGCCGCCTCATATTGTTTCGCTTGATCTACTGGATCAGGATTGATGACCGTTTCCTGTGCGAAGTCACCTTTATACAGGCGAACACTGCGCCCATCTTGTAAATCTATAGCTGGAAAAATCATAAATTCTCCTTTATTAAATAACGCCCTTTGTAGAGTTAACCCCTTGGATATCCGGATTAATAGTAACTGCTTTGCGCAATGCACGGCCCGTTGCCTTAAACATACTTTCAATAATGTGATGTGTATTGCGACCATATAAATTGCGCACATGAAGGTTCATAGCGGCGCTCATAGCAAGAGCTTGGAAGAAATCCTCCACCAGCTCTGTTTCAAAGTTGCCACCTAAAACCGGCGTACTCCATTCCCCTTGGAAAACGAGGTACGGACGACCGCTCAAATCGATGACAACTTGCGTCAATGCTTCATCCATAGGCACCCACGCATCGCCGTAACGCTCGATGCCAGCCTTGTCGCCAAGGGCTTTCACCAAGGCCTGCCCTAAGGCAAGTCCAACGTCCTCAACTGTATGGTGAGCGTCCACATACGTGTCGCCCTTTGCTTCTACCACAAGGCCAAATCGTCCGTGTTTAGCGAGTAGCGTCAACATGTGGTCAAAAAAGCCAATCCCGGTCGAGATGGAGCTTGTTTGCGCCCCATCAAGGGTAATTTCTACTGTAATATCTGTTTCTCGAGTGGTGCGTTGCACCGTGCCTGTGCGTATCATAACGACCTCTATACTCCAAATCTATATTTCTAATCTATATTTCCGCTCTATATTTTAAATTTACATATAAATATAGAGGCCAAATATATACCGAATCTATTTTCTACTATTTTGTCCAATATTTTCTCTAATATTTTTATAACTATTTTTCAAAACGTACTTCGATGGCGCGAGCATGCGCTTCGAGCCCTTCCGTACGAGCCAACGTAGTAATGTGTTTTGCCACTTCTTCTAACCGTTCTTTTGTAAATTGTGTGAAAGACGTACGTTTCACGAAATCGTATACGCCTAGCGGAGACGAGAATCGCGCTGTACCGCTAGTAGGCAATACGTGATTTGTACCGCCCAAGTAATCGCCCAACGGTTCAGATGCATAAGCACCGAGGAATACAGAGCCCGCATTTTGAACGAGGCTCATGTAGTTCATTGGGTCTGGCAATTGAATTTCCAAATGCTCTGGCGCCACTTCGTTCATCACCGTGAACATGTCTTCAATGCTGTCCATAACGGCAATATAACTGTTGTTTTCAATGGCTGGACGAGCGATACTTTCACGAGGCAACAATTTTAATTGTCGTTCTACCTCATCAGATACGGCATTTGCCAAGCTTTCACTAGTAGTGACCATAATAGCACGGGCTCGAGGATCATGCTCCGCTTGAGATAACAGGTCAGCCGCCAAGTGAACTGGATTAGCACTATCATCAGCAATAACACCAATTTCGCTAGGGCCTGCAATCATATCGATATCAACTTGGCCGAATACTTGGCGCTTCGCTGTGGCTACGTAAATATTACCAGGGCCTACGATTTTATCTACCTTTGGAATGGTTTCCGTACCGTAAGCCAACGCCGCTACCCCTTGGGCACCGCCCACTTGGTACACCGCATCAACACCAGCCAGTTTTGCCGCACCAAGTACAGCAGGGTTAATGCCATCCTTTTGAGGAGGTGTCACCATAACGATTTCTTTTACCCCTGCGATTTTGGCTGGCAATGCAGTCATGATAATAGTAGATGGATACGCCGCTGTACCGCCAGGAACGTAGAGACCAACACGAGCCAAGGGAATCACCTTTTGACCGCGGATGATACCCGGTGTATCCATATCCACAAAGCCCTGTTCAATTTCTCGGCTATGGAACTCCGTAATATTAGACTTTGCCTTTAACAATGCGGCTTTTAAATCATCAGATAAAGATTCATAAGCAGCGTCGATTTCCTCTTGAGGCACCTTGAAATCTTCGATGGATACGCCATCAAATTTTTTAGAATATGCTTTGAGCGCCGCATCACCGTTAGTCCGTACATCGGCGATTATATCGTACACACGACGTTCAATTTCCATATCTGTAGTTTGCTGTGTATAATCACGTACGATACCAAGCATCACCTCTAGTGATTCCTTATATATTTTCATCTGTCGTCCTTCTTCCTACTTGAGTTATCAGTATCTCTAGTTAGATCTAGTATTCATTTTCTATTATTCATTCCATATATTAATAGTTTTATCTGCATATTAATAGTTTTATCTGCTATTAATCCTAAATCTTACTAGCTGAATATATGATTCACTCTACATCTTATTTATTAATTGCTTCTGAAAGCTGATCAATGAGTTTAAAAATGGTATTTCGCTTTTGTTTTAATGCTAGCGGATTTGCTACTAAGCGTGTAGATATGGGCTGCAACCAATCAAAGATTTCTAGATTGTTTTCACGCAAAGTGGTACCCGTTTCCGTAATATCTACGATAGCATCTGCTAGTCCTACAAGTGGGGCCAGCTCAACAGAGCCTTCAATCTTGATGATTTCCACATCTTGAGCTCCAAAGTACTGTTTTGTAATGGTTGGATATTTCGTACCAATTCGTTGACGACGACCTTCTTTAGGATCATAGCCCGCTAAGGACGCCAAGATAAATTGGCATTTACCCGTTTGTAAATCTAGCATTTCATAGCTTGTATCGTCTTGTTCATCGAGCACATCGCTACCGACGATGCCAAGATCAACCACGCCATTTTTCAAATACGTCGTTACATCTGGGCCCTTTGCAAGGATGACCTCCATAGAATCGCCCAAAGAGATAATGAGCTTACGCGCCTTATTATGTAATGGCTCGCAATCGACGCCACATGCTTCTAGGAGTGGAATAAAATCCTTTTCTACGCGCCCCTTCGTAAGAGCAATGCGTAATTTATCGTTATCTTGAGCTTTGCTTTCACCCTGCAAGGTAACATCAGTCAATACGTCGATATTGAAAGCCATCCCCACAGCTGGCATCGGTGTACCATCAAAGCTAAATAACAGTCCGTCATAACGACCACCACTGACGATATATTGAGACACGCCGTCCACATAACCTCTAAAGGTAATGCCTGTGTAATAAGATTGAGGGGGTTCTGTAGACACATCGATGCGAACCGGTTGCCCTGTTTGCTCCACTTGGTTTGCCATGTCTATGAGATTATCTAAAATGCGCTGCGCCGCTACAGGCAAGATGATTTGGTTCAACTCATCCTTAATATCTTGAACCGTACCAAATAAACGAGGCCACACATTGAGGAATGGGAACAACGCACTATTTTTAAAATCAGCAATCAACTCGTTGTAACGAGGTAAATATTTAGTGAACAAAGTCTCGAGGAGTTCTGTTCTTTCATCATCACTGAGCCCTAGGGCATCGGTGATAGCACGAGAGAATCGAGCATCACCAATTTCGAGCAACAAGCTACCACCTAGCTGAGTTTCATTTACCTCTTTAATGATCTTGAAGCACTCTTGCTCTGCCTCAATCCCATCATAGCCCACCATCTCGATACCACCTTGCGTCACTTGGTTCACATCGCCGCGGTGCTTTTTATTTTTCATGAACACATCGCCCAAGTAATAGAACGTGCGAGGCAATTCTATATTAGTAGTCGCCAAGAATCGACCAATAGGCATCGTCAAATCGGGACGAATTACGACGGATGCTTCAGAACTATCCATGAATTCGTACATATGTTGACCGCGCCCCATTGCATAGCCATTGAATACATCTTTGTACTCTACGAGAGGCGTAGAAATCTTTGTGTATTGACGATTTCGACAAAGACCGAGCACATATTGACTCACATCATCCTTACGCTCTGCTACGATCCCTATATCATCACGGAAACCAGTAGGTAATTGCTGCTGTACCATCGTAAACATCCTTTCTATTAATTCATTTATATTATTTCTCATGTTTTTGAAAGCTATATATCATCTGTATTAACCATTTAAGTTATATGATGGTTTAAGTCATCTAGCTATTCAGTTTATTATGAGAAAAAATTTACCTATATCGATGCTTTTCTATTTTATCGCTTTACTTTATTAAAGTATGAAATCATAATATAACGGTTCTATAGAATTGTCAATAGAACCGTTATAATTTCATGTATTTACTATAATAATGATTGAATGCTATCCCCAAACGTTTTCTATATCCGCCACACTATGTGCATCAGATCCCAGTACAAATGGCACCCCAATGATAGCCGCCATGCCTTGAATAAAGCGGCTTGGGTACATTTCACGGCAGTCTGGTTTGAAGAAGCCGCTCATGTTGTAGTCTAGTTCGCGACCTTGGACGCGCATAATATGCAAAATATCGCTCACCACCTGTGCATTGCGGCGATCTAAATGGCGTTCAAAGCCAAAGTGGTGTTGGTATTTTTTTATCAAATCAAAATGACCTATACGTTTAGGTGTATATTCACCGAGGTCAGCTCGCACGGCTTGGCGCACTGTGGAATAATACTTATAGTACAACTCATATTGCTTTTCAATCCACGGCCCGAAGCCTTTCTCAAATTCTTCAGCACTGTAGTCTAAGCAGTAAAAGGCATTATTAACGCCTTCCATAAAGTGAACGGATAAAATATTATCATCCGTCAACGGACCATAGCGATCCAAGAACTCTTGAATGTCTGATTCAAAGCCTGGAATATAATCGACTTCAAAACCGAGAGAAATATCGATATGTGTGCCATAGGCACGTTGTAATTGACGACCCAACTCTAAGTAAGTATCAACTTCATTTAATTTCAAAGACGCTGTATCATAGGCCTTTTTATCACCACCGTATTCAGCAGCAAAAGCTGTTGGCAATGGTGCATGTTCTGTAAGGCATACCTTTTCTATACGCAACTCGATGGCCTTTTCAATCATCATCGCAGTTCGGTCCCCACTACCATGTGGACACAACTCCGTATGCACATGACCGTCCACGAGACGGCTGCGATACTTACTGTATCCAACGAACTGCCGTTCATCTTTCATGTTCATTCAATCACCCCTATTCGCCCTACCCCTTAGCGAACCCTTATCTATAATCTATACATTATTAGTATATCGTATTAATATCTATGTTTTCCTATACTAATTATTATACCAATAATGCGTATGTTTCGGTATCCTGATATTTACCATGTTTGAATCCCACTTGCGGCGTTAACCCACAATAGGTAAATCCAAATCGTTCATGTAGCGCTGTACTTGCCGCATTCCCTGCAGTAATAACGGACACCACGGTGTGTAATGTGTCAGTCGCTTTGGCATGCTCTAAAATATACGCCATCAACTTAGATGCTACGCCTTTACCACGATAATCTTGGTGGATGTAAATAGATAATTCTACAGTGCTTTTGAAAGCATCTTTTGTTCTATATGGTGAAAGCGATGCATAGCCTACCACAAAATCATCCATAAGACCTACAAAAATGCAATGCTCAGACGTTTGATGAACTGCATACCACTCCTGCCACTCTGGCAACGTGCGAGGTTCAAGATCAAGTGTGGCTACACCATTTACAACCTCATAGTTATAAATATCTAAACAAGGGGCTATATCACCTTTTGTAATTGGTCGTATTACTAATTCACTCATAAAGTATTCCTCAAAACTGTAGGTATCCTAAAAAATATTATTTCTATTTAACATAATATATAAAAATAGCCCACATACGCAAGAAAAAGGACGAACTATTCGTATGACATACCATTTCACTTTTATCCATCTTTTAAGGTAAGAATTACATATTTTACATCTATATCCCCAATACAAAAAACTGAGTGGTAAAAACAACGTTTTTTACCACTCAGCATATACGATTTGAAGTATATATAAGTAAAAAGCTCTTATTTTACTTATATACTTTCATCATATTTTTTATTATAACTATTAGAGCTAATACATTTCTATAGAAGCAAAATTATACTCTTACTTGATTTATAAGAAAATTACACAATAACAAATAAAAGTACTGTAATAACAATTAAAGCGACAATCACAGTATAATCGATTCTTTTCAATCCTACGGATGCGGCAAAGCTGTGTGTGGGGCCCCCAAAACCACGTAGTTCCAAGGATAACGCCATTGTTTCGGAGCGTCCCAAGGATTTTAATAGCAATGGTTGGATAACAGATGCATAGGATTTGATACGCTTAATGAAATTACCTTCTAGAGATAAGCCACGGCAAGCTTGTGCCTCTTGTACAGCATGGCTTTCAGCAATAAAGTCAGGCACGAAGCGGAGCGCAGCAGTGAACATAAATGCATATTCATAAGGAATTTTGCATTGTGTTACGAGCGCGGCCGTAAGATCTTGTAATTTTGTAGTTGCCAACAAGCCTATAAAGACAAGTGTCATAGCCAACATTCGTAAGCCGGATACAATGGCAGAGGTTACATCGCCGCTGCCAAGGAATTGGATGAGGCCAAGGAATACAGCAAAGCTAGTTAATGCCAACACGGCTTTGTGTTGTTTGAATAACAACCCTGCCAAAAACAGTACACCGAGTTCTACTACGACTAATGCCAATAGAGATACCCAGTCACGCAACAGGATGGCCCACACGGATACAGCGAGGGTCATTAAGATTTTTGTTAACGGTACTAAACGTTCCATATGTCCCTCCTATTTTCCGCTCAACTGAGCCACTAACTTAGATTTCAATTCATCCATAGATTTGCAATAACCTAAAGATGGTACCGCTAGTGAAAGTTCCACACTTGGCGGTTTCGTAAGGCCTAAATCTTGCAATTCATCCGTAGATTTTTTGAACAATTCTTCTGGACTGCCATCAAAGGCTACGGTTTGGTTGCCCATAATGATAGCACGGCTACATTCGCTAGCCATGATTTCCATATCATGTGTAATGAGAAGGATCGTTATACCTTCTGCATTGAGCTGACGCAATAATGCTAATAGCTCTTTTGTTTCCTTACCATCTTGCCCACTTGTTGGCTCGTCAAGGATGAGAATTTTAGACTTCATAGCCAACGCAGAAGCAATGGCAACACGTTGCTTTTCGCCACGACGCAATGTTGGAGGGTATGCTTCACGCAAGTGAGCAATACCTGTGCGTTTTAATACTTCATCAACGATGCGTTTCACTTCGGATTTAGTGCGCCCCAAAGACTCAGGACCAAAGGCAACCTCTGTGGCTACAGTGGGTCTAAACATTTGACGATCTGGCTGTTGGAACACGTAGCCGATAAATTGCCCCCGTTTAGACGGCGGCATGGACGTAATGTCCCTACCGTTATAATACATGCGGCCTTCACTAGCCTTTTCGAGGCCTACGAGCAAACGAGTAATGGTCGTTTTACCACAACCATTACGACCACCGATAGCGATATATTCTCCCCCTTCGATGGTGAAAGTCACGTCTCGGAAAATATCTACAGATGGCACATAGCCAAAGCGGATGTTTTCAACCTTAAGCATGAGCGCCACCGTCCTTTCCTGGTACATCATCAACGCGTTGAACTGGTTGTCTATTTTCTACTATATTAGATTGATCAGCAAGATTATCTACTGTATTTCTTTGATTAGCTGGAGAGTTACTTTCACCATGCACCTCGGTTTGAATCGCATGAGCCATTTCAATTTGGTGCAAGCCCTTGATAGCAGACTCGATGCTGAGCCAAGGTTCATCGCTGTGGAAGCCGGCTTGTTCCAATTCCATATAGGTTGTAAATACAGATGGCAATGCATCGACGTGAATATTGTGCTCGTACATATAACGAAGCGTAGTCGGTACATCGTCATCACAGGCGATAGAACCATTTACCATGAGGGCCATGCGGTTAGCATACGGCAATACGGCATGCAAGTCATGGTCGATAACGACAACGGTGATACCGTGTTTTTGGTTCAAGTCACCTACGAGGCGATATAATTCAGCGGTCCCATCTGGATCGAGAGAGCTTGTCGGTTCATCAAGAACAAGTACGGTTGGATTCGTAGCCAATACGGAAGCGATAGCCAAACGTTGGCGTTGACCACCAGATAAACTTGTAATCTTGCGATCTTCTAAGCCTACGAGGCCAACTTGCTTAAACACCTCTTCAGAACGAGCTTTAATAGTTTCACGGTCATAACCGCGGTTTTCCATAGCAAAGGCTACTTCTTCACGAACCGTCATCGTTACGAGCTGTGTATCGTAGTCGGCCAGAACTACACCGATATGGTTCGCTAGTTCTGGAATTTCCATTTGCGTAGTCGCATGACCATCTACAAAGACCATGCCTTCTAGGCGTCCACCATAGAATTTAGGCACCGCCCCTACCATCGCCATACAAAGGGTGCTTTTACCACAACCTGCAGGGCCTGTAACAACGAGGAAGTCACCTTCATTTACATCGAGATTGATGTTTTCAAGGGATGGGGTAGTCGCCTTTGGATGATAATAATTAACGTGCTCAATAGAGATTTTAGCTTGGCGCTCAGGCAAAATAGTCAAGCGACTATGATCAGATGTCAATTGGTCCACATTTGGCAACATGCCACGTTTAGAAAATAGACGTTGTGCCGGAATATACAAGATTGGCGTAATGGCACCATTCAAGGCTCCTACAATGAGTACCAATGGCCACATGCCGTACATGTACACATTATTTGGCAACCCAAGCACTTGCCACAAAATGGTAACAAAGATACCACCAGATACAACAGTTGCTAAAAAACCAGACACGACAGGGGTTAAATCAAAACCACCAATTTTACGGAACTTCATGGACAACATAGCGCGCGTTACGAGAGCCGCCGTCAAAGCACCGCCTGGCTCAGACAATAAGTTGCCATAAGGGAACGCTGACTTAGACGTCAATACATTGATGAGGGCTGCCACGAGGCCAATCCCCAAGGTTTGACTCAAACTAGGACGAGTCAATAAAATAGCTACGCAGTACGTAGCAATCGTCCAGTTCGGCGTTACCCCAGCCACACTAGGGCTCACCAAATGCAAAATCGTGCCCAATGCGAGCATCAATGTGCTAACTGTAACCCATCTAAACTGGCCACCCTGCACATGCGTGTACACAAGATCCTGAATCCGTTCCATAATAGCCTCTTTTCTAAAAATGAATATATAGTCTATATTTTAACATTCTTCAGGGATTTGTGAAAGCCTAGAGGATATCAAAGGACTTTAAGTAAAGCCCATAAAAAAAGCACCATCTATTAATGATAGTGCTTTTAAGAACTAATGTACTTCATCTAATAATATTCTAAGATAATTACGTCTACTGTTTAATATTCTATCAATATAGATAGTCCGATCTAAATAACGGTAAAAACTTAAATAATTATGACAAAGTAAATATCTGTATTCAATTTTACTTCCTAGATTAATCAATAATCGCTGCCCCATTTCTGGAAATATACTCAACGAATCATTCGCAGTTACTATATCCAAAACGGTTTTCTTAGCTAACTCAATATCACCGGTTTCTTCTTCTATAAAAGATTTTATTTCTAGCAAATCTTCTCGTGCTTTTGGTGCATAGCTAATTTGATTATTCATAATTAAATCCCCAATTCACTCTTTAGTTGCTCTGATGAAATCCAACCTTGTTCTTCACCAGATTTACGACCTGTCTCTAAAGCGCCCATAAGTTTTATCGTAGCCATTAAGCGTTCATAATCTTGAATATCCATAATTGCATATCGGCCTCTACCATTTTTAGTTAAGAATACTGGACTATCTATAGTAACATCACGTAAAACTTCAGAATAATTACGTAAATCTGAAATAGGTTTTATATTCGGCATACTATCACCTCCAAAATACTTTAGTGATATAACACTCATCTTTCTAATATCTTATCATTATTGTAGTTAAATTATTGCGTAAATTCAACATTAAATTTTACAGCATCCTTTAAAATTACTATCAACATCTATGATACTTCTTTCTTCCTTTGCTTATTTTATACTTATGATATAATGCGCATAGATACTTATTTACGAATAAAAAAGGAAATATATCATGGCACAGGCATTAATCGTAATCGATATTCAAGAAGGCTTAGTTAAGGAAAACCCTTACAATGCGAAAAACTTTATCTCAAATACAAAAGCAATCATTCAACATTTTAGAGATCAAAATATAGAAGTCATTTTTATCAGGCATTCTGAAGATGAAGGCTTATTAGCAACGGGTAGTGATAATTGGCAAGTCTATCACGAATTAAAACCGCAAGAAAACGAAAAGATTTTCAATAAATATTACAATAGCATCTTCAAGGATACTGAATTAAAGGAATATTTAAACCGAAAAAATATTACCGATGTAACATTTGTAGGAATGCAAGTGGAATTTTGCATTGATACATCTGTGAAAGTAGGCTTTGAGTATGGTTATAATATCACCATCGTCGAAGATGCTATCTCAACCTTTGATAATGAGTATCTACCAGCCGATACAATCCTATCCTTTTACAAAGAAAAGATTTGGCGGAATCGATTTGCACAGCTAAAAACAACAAATGAAATGTTAAGCATCAATTAAATTACGAAAATAATACAAAGATTTTTATAATTTTTTCTCACGTATTTGTCATATATGTATGTTAAAATTTCATTAAATATTTATGCCCGAACATAGGAGGTCTTTTTTATGTATAAGTATATTACGATTTTAGGAGCTGCGGGCCAAATAGCTCAAAAGTTGACTGCTACACTATTAACATATACAGATATGCACATTACATTATATGGTCGTCAGTTGAAAACACGTATACCTCCAGAGATTATCGACCATGAACGCGTTACAGTGATTGAAGGTTCGTTCCAAAATCCTGGTAAATTAGAACAAGCTGTAACAAATGCGGAGGTTGTATTTGTAGGTGCTATGGAGTCTGGCAGTGATATGGCTTCCATCGTGAAAGCATTGAGCCGCAAAAATATACGCCGTGTTATCGGTGTGTCCATGGCTGGACTTTCTGGTGAATTCCCTGTAGCACTTGAAAAATGGACCTTCGACAACTTACCGATTAGCTATGTTCAAGGTGAGCGCCAAGCACGCAATGTATTACGCGAATCCAACTTAAATTACACCATCTTGCGCCTCACATGGCTTTACAATGATCCAGAGAAAACCGATTACGAACTCATCCCTGAAGGGGCTCAATTCAACGATGCCCAAGTTTCACGCGAAGCTGTGGTAAAAGCCATTTTTGATATCTTACATGCTGCGGATGAAACGCCTTTCCATCGCACAAGCATCGGCGTAGGTGAACCAGGTACACACTATGACAAACCAAGCTTTCACTAATATATAAATAAATATTTTGTAAAAAAGAGAAAATACTATATACCAATACAAGACTATCTTCAATACGCTTGAAGATAGTCTTTTTATATATCATTTTATGATTAAAGTATCTAGTTAACCTCATTTGAATTAAATATCTCATATATATATTTGTATACTGCAATTATATCGTTTAAATGATATAATTACAGTATAAGAATGATGAACAAATACTTTTAAAACTATAAGGAGATAACTATGGGAATATTACGCGAAACAATTCGTCCATCCTCTGATTTACGAAATAAGTATCCTGAAATTTCTAAAACCTTACAACTTAAAGATGAGGCTGCCATTATTACTGTAAATGGTCGTGGAGATACTGTAAGTCTCGGCTATAATACATATAATATGTTAAAGTCAAAAATAGAATTATTATCCTCTCTTGTAGAAGGACAAAACGATATCATTCAAGGTCGCACCACTACACTTGATGAAGCTTTCAACAGTATCGATAAAATGCTAGATCAAATGGGGTAACTCTATGAAATCCCAACCCTACACAATCATTCCTACTGAAAAGTTCAATAAAGAGCTACATCAACAAATACTTTATATAGCTATGCAGTTTTCAAAAGAAACAGCTATACAAGTAAAAGAAAATATTCAAAATTCAATTTCAAATCTTATGAACCATCCATATATGGGGACTACACCTAAAATTAGAGCACTTAATGACAGTGACTTTCGAATGTTGATTTTAGAAAAGCTTATTATTTTCTACACAGTTGTAGAGGAAGCTAGAACTATTTATTTAATCTCTATACTTGATCAACGACAGGATTATGTAAATATACTAAACGGATTATAACATTTGAACTAAACCAGTGCTTCTTTAAAAATTAAATACCCTTCAAAGTGGTATATCCTAAATCTAATCGGTACATTTTTACTCATGTAACATAGATTTTGGGTATACCTTTTTTATTCCTACATTTTATAGATATTTATATAGATAAACTCACGTATTTACGCTATACTAATAAATGATTAATATACACTTATAGGTATGTGAAAGCAAATGCCTCTTAGATTATCAATTATATTTATATATACAGCTCGTTGTATAAAATACACAAGATTCTATGTATAAAAATAAATAATAGTCATTTTTAGTCCCAGTTAGGGCAGAGGCTTATTAAGGAGTTATTATGAATCGCATTGTTGTTATTGGCAGTTGCAACATGGATATTGTAGTCCTCGCGAACAAACGCCCTACTGCAGGCGAAACAATCATGGGCAACGAATTGCACATCGCTCACGGTGGCAAGGGAGCAAACCAAGCGGTGGCTGCGGCTCATCTAGGTGCAGAGGTCACTATGGTCGGCTGTATCGGTGAAGATGCATACGGCCATATGATTATAGATAATTTAAAAGAAAATTTCATCAATACAGATTACATCGTTACGGTACCGAATACTACAACCGGTACAGCACACATTACATTAGCTGAAGGCGATAATAGCATCATCGTGATTGCAGGCGCTAATGCTAAGGTAGACCAGTCCGTAGTAGATAACGCTTGGTCTGCTATCGAGCAAGCCGATCTTGTAATGGTTCAAAACGAGATTCCTATTCCAACTATTGAATACATCGTTCGTCGTTGTCACGAGGCTAATGTGAAAGTCCTCTTAAATCCTGCTCCAGCAGCCGACCTCGATTCGGAATGGTTAGAATTAGCAACCTATATTACGCCAAACGAACACGAGTTATCTGCGCTCTACCCTAATCAATCTACAGAGGAGATTTTACTAGCTAACGAAAACAAAATCATCGTTACCCTTGGTAGCAAGGGTGTAGGATATGCCGATAACGGTGAAATTCACATTGTACCTGGCTTCAAGGTTGAGCCCGTAGATACAACAGGTGCTGGCGATACATTTAACGGTGCCTTTGCAACGGCTATCGTTAATGGTAAAAGCTTAGCCGACGCTCTACACTACGGCAATGCAGCAGCGGCCCTCTCCATCCAACGCTTGGGGGCTCAAGGTGGCATGCCAACAAAAGACGAGGTCGCTGCATTCTTAGCAGAACACGTATAGATTGAACCGGTCTTTCAAAGCTCCACTGACCGGGTCTGCCTTCGCAGGGCCAAAGTCGCTTTGAAAGGCCTATTCAATCCAAACTATACGTTCTTCAAGCAATGAATGCAACTGTCCTCTATATAACAAAGGGAGTTAATGACTAAGGCATTAAAGCCTTAGTCATCGGAATAGATAAGGAGTTATTTATGCAACGACACGGTATTTTAAATAGCCATATTGCTAAGGTTTTGGCAGATCTTGGTCACACAGATACAATTTGTATCTCTGATTGTGGCTTACCGGTACCTGAAGGGGTTCAAAAAATCGACTTAGCCTTGGATTTTGGTGTACCTAGCTTTGAGCAAGTAGTATCCATCATCGCTAAACATATGAAATCCGAAGCGATTCATGTGGCAACAGAAATTAAAGAAAATAATCCTAAGGCTTACGCCTTCTTAGAGTCTACCTTCCCATCTGATCAATACGAATGGATTGAAACGAGCCACGATGCTTTCAAAGAAGCCACGAAACAATGCAAATGCATTATTAGAACTGGTGAAACATCTCCGTATGCGAACATTATCTTACGTGCCGATTGTATTTTCAGCGATCGTCCCTAAAATAATAGATTAACCAACTAAGTTTATACGTTAAGGAACTGAACCTATAAATCAGTTTATGTAAATTAGATAGCTTAGTTTTCAAAGATTATCTAAACATCTAATCTATTACATATATCAAGAGATACTTTCATCAGTCATATAGGAGTAGTTATGGAAATTGTTATGTCAGGCATTGCGAAGGCATTTGGTACAAACCAAGTACTGCGCGATGTAAGTATTACCCTCAAGGAGGGCGAAGTTCACGCCTTGATGGGCGAAAACGGCGCCGGCAAATCTACGCTCATGAATATCCTCACCGGTATTCACAAGGCGGATGCTGGTACGATTACCATCGACGGCGTAGAGCGAACCTTCCCGAACCCGAGAGAGGCCGAGCTAAACGGTGTGGCCTTCATCCACCAAGAGCTTAACATTTGGCCAAATCTAACATTGTTAGAAAATCTATATTTAATGAGACCAAAGCGCAACAAATTTGGTATGCTCGACAAAAAGGCGATGCTCACTGAGGCTGAAAACACATGCCGCGAACTAGGCATCGAATTGCCACTCACAACAGAAGCAGGCCTTTGCTCCGTTGGTCACCAACAAATGACGGAAATTCTTCGTATCTTGATGTTAGATGCAAAGGTTGTCATCATGGACGAACCGACAGCAGCCCTCACAGAGCGTGAAACGGCGACATTGTTCAACATGATGCGCAAAATGAAAGCACGCGGCGTTGCTATCGTATATATCTCTCATCGTATGGAAGAGGTATTTAGCGAATGTGACACAATTACGGTTATGCGTGATGGTCACACAATTATCACTAAACCAACATCTGAGATTTCTGTAGACGAAGTGGTACGCCACATGGTAGGCCGTTCCATCGACGAGTTCTACCCTGCTCGCACTACAACACCGGGCGATGTGGTTATGAACGTGGATAACCTCAAACCAGAAGGTTTCGACAACGACATCTCCTTCTCCTTGCGCAAAGGCGAAATCCTCGGCGTAGCAGGTCTCATGGGTGCTGGCCGTACAGAAATTATGCGCGCCATTTTCGGTGTAGATAAACACAACGGCGGCACCGTAACAGTAAACGGCTCCGTCCTAAACTGTAAAAAACCAGAAGATGCCATCAAGGCTGGCATTGCTTTCATCACAGAAAATAGAAAGAGCGAAGGCTTGATTCTTGATTTCTCCATCGGTTCTAACATTACATTGCCTAATCTTGGCGAAATTTGCCCCTCTCATGTACTTGATAAGGGCAAACTCAATTCCTTTGCTGACGAATTGTCTAAAAAACTAGGCGTTAAAACACAATCTATTCACGAACCCGCATCATCCCTATCCGGTGGTAACCAACAAAAGGTGGTTATCGCGAAATGGGTCGGTAAAAAGCCATCTATTATCATCATGGACGAACCTACGCGCGGTATCGACATCGGCGCCAAGCGTGATATTTACGATTTAATGAACGAATTAACGAACGATGGTGTGTCCATTATCATGGTGTCCTCTGAGTTACCGGAAGTGCTCGGCATGAGCGACCGCGTTATGGTCATTCATGAAGGTCGCGTAGCAGGTATCTTGGACCGTAGCGATGCAACACCAGAATCGATTATGACATTAGCCACAGGAGGACAATAATGGACAGCAAAGCTCTACAATATGTAAAAAAATTAGGCCCCCTCATCGGCCTCATCCTATTATTTGTAATTATCTCTGTCATGAACGACAGTTTCCTTGAATTCTCTAACTTGCGTAACTTGTTGCGCCAAGTATCCATCAATGCAATTATCGCCTTCGGTATGACCTTCGTCATCTTAACTGGCGGTATCGACTTATCGGTTGGTTCCATCCTTGCCCTCTCTAGTGCAGTGATGGCAAACCTCATCGTAACTGGTACTGACCCTGTATTAGCTATCGTATTAGCCGCAGGTGCCGGCCTTGTATTGGGCGGTATTAACGGTCTCGTTATTACCTATGGCCGCGTAGCTCCATTTATCGCTACCTTGGCGACCATGACAATCTACCGTGGTGCGACGCTAGTATTCACAGACGGTAACCCAATCTCCGGTCTTACTCAAGATCCTCTATTCCACGGCTTTGGCCAAGGGGATATTGCAGGCCTTCCAGTTCCAGCGATCACAATGTTCCTAGCTTTCATCGCCCTTTGGTTCGTATTGAGCCGCACATCCTTAGGCCGTAAAACATACGCCGTAGGTGGTAGTGAAAAGGTAAGTTACATTGCTGGTATCAAGATTGACCGCGTTAAAATCTTCGTGTATGCCTTAACCGGTATGCTCTGTGGTATCGCGGGTGCAATCATCACCTCTCGTCTTAACTCTGCACAACCGACAGCAGGTGCAGGCTATGAACTTGACGCTATTGCAGCGGTGGTTCTTGGCGGCACAAGCCTTGCTGGTGGTCGTGGTCATATTGTTGGCACATTAATTGGTGCCCTCATTATCGGTACCCTCAACAACGGGTTAAATATTCTCGACGTTTCCAGTTTCTATCAACAAGTTGTAAAAGGTATTGTCATTTTATTGGCGGTTCTTGCAGACCGCAAGAAAGCCTAGGAGGTTCCTATGAAAAAACTATTGTTACTGTTGGCGATGGCTATCATGGTTATCGGTCTTGTAGCAGGCTGTGGTAAAAGCGCTGATAACGGCGGCGACAAAAAATCCGGCACAATCGGCTTCTCTGTTTCCACATTGAACAACCCATTCTTCGTAACTATGAAGGAAGGCGTTGAGGCTCAAGCTAAAGCGCTTGGTCTTAAAGTTAAAATCGTTGATGCTCAAAATGACCCTGCAAAACAAGCAAACGATATTTCCGACTTACTTGAAAGCGGCGTTTCTGTATTGATCATCAACCCTGTAGACTCTGCAGCTATCTCTACTTCCGTAGAAGCAGCAAATGCTAAAAACATTCCTGTAATCACTGTTGACCGCTCTGCTGATAAAGGCAAAGTAGTAGCTCACATCGCTTCCGATAACGTAAAAGGCGGCGAAATGGCCGCTCAACTTATCGCTGAAAAAGTAGGCAAAGCTGCAAAAGTTGCAGAAATCGAAGGTATCCCTGGTGCTTCCGCCACACGTGAACGCGGCCAAGGTTTCCACAACGTAGCTGACAAAGACTTAACAGTAGTAGCAAAACAAAGTGCTGACTTTGACCGTACAAAAGGTTTAAACGTAGCAACAAACATTTTGCAAGCTAACCCTGATGTACAAGCTATCTTCGCTCATAACGACGAAATGGCATTAGGCGCTATCCAAGCAGCTAAATCCGCAGGCAAAACAATCTTCATCGTAGGCTTTGACGGTACTGCTGATGCAGACAAAGCTGTTAAAGACGGCACATTGGCTGCAACAATTGCGCAACAACCGGACCAAATGGGTAAAATCGCTATTGATACAGCTCAAAAAGTTATCAAAGGCGAAGCTGTAGAAGCTAAAATCCCTGTAGATCTTAAAGTTGTTACAAAATAATTGTAAATAGAAACTGGGTACAAAAAAGAGTCGCATCCTTTGATGCGACTCTTTTTATTTTGGCTCTCGTTCCAAAAATTCTTTGAAAAACTCAATAAACTTTGGCAAATATGTTTGATCTAAACTTTCAATTGTCATATTACATTTGTAATTATAAGTAGTACAGATAGTAACATCTATCGCCAATGCACCCTTTTGATCTAACGAGAATGTTAAGGTATCCCCTTCTCCAGTTAATACATGGGTAAAGGTTGCTTTGCCTTTACACTTCTCATACAAATCGACTAATTCTTGATAGCCTTTGCGAATCCCGGACCAATCACTAGGATCAATATAGCCAGAACAGATATTATAACCTCGTTTAATATATACGCCAAATACACCAAATTCAGATAGCTCTACATCCATATCAAAGGCTATTGTTAAATTTGGTTCATTTACGATTTCATACATCTTATTCACACCCCACAAACAGTAACATTTTTATTTATTATAACATTACATGTATTAATGAAATAGTATCGATAATTTTTAAAAGCAACACTAATGCATGTAAAGTCTAGCATAACAATAACATATAAAAAATAGCGACTAGTTGGTTATCTTAACTAGTCGCTATTTGTATGGTAGGACTCCAAAATTAGAGTTCCCATTACAATATTTTCTTAAAGAATATGGTCGTATGTACCTTTCCAGGTAGTTGTGTTCGTTTATATTCTTTAAAGCCAAAGCCTTCATACATTTTGGCAAGCCATGGATGTTCTGCGGCTGTACCAAGGGTTACGGCTGGTGTTTTATATACGTTGCGCAATAGGTCTTCTGCTTCAGCGAGGACTTCACGAGCATAGCCCTGTCCCTTATGTTCAGGGGCCGTCACAAAGTGTGCAATGTGCGGATATACATCTGGCGTAGCCTTTGGTATCCAAGGCATGCGGAATGAAATAGAGCATACTAAGGAACCATCTACGTAGAGACCAAATACAGGATATTTTAAGATCCACGCCCGAGATTCTTCTGGGCTAAAGTTAATAGCATCGAAGGATATAGGGTAGTTCTTATTCTCCGCATAGCCTGCAATCAACACCTCATGATATTCAGCCGCATCATCTACGGTTAACTGTCTAAATTCTTTCATCTCTTTACCTCGTTCAAAATGCTCTAATCATAAACTAACTGCGTCATTAGATTGCACACTAGAATTAGCTATATCAAATACAGTATCACATTTTTAATATAATACTAGTATTTTAAAACAGAGCTAGCAGAGCCTTATAACGCTGCGCTATCAAGAGGCAATTCGCTATCTAGTGTAAGGTAACGGCTCAAAAATTTGCGTGTTCGTTCTTCTTTTGGATGTTCAAGAACAACCTTAGGATTCCCTTGTTCTACGATAACGCCGCCTTCCATGAATACGACTTGGTCCGCCACTTCTTTGGCAAAGCCAATTTCATGAGTTACAATAATCATCGTTACCTCTAATTCTTTTGCGATTTTTCGGATAACGGCTAATACCTCCCCTACGAGCTCTGGATCGAGAGCAGATGTAGGTTCATCAAAGAGGATAACCTCTGGGTCCATCGCAAGGGCACGAGCGATACCGATACGTTGTTGTTGACCACCGGAGAGTTGTACTGGATAGTAATCATCATAGTCTTCCATGTCAACTTCCTTGAGGAAGCGTTGCGCGATTTCTCGAGCTTGAGATTTTTTCATCTTTTTAACTGTTACAAGACCTTCCATAATGTTTTCAATAACAGTCTTATTAGAGAACAAGTTATAAGACTGGAACACCATGGATGTGTTACGGCGTACATTTAAGATTTCCTTGTTAGATGCTTTATGTAAGTCTACAGAAATATCATTTAACTGCATCGTCCCTGCATCGGCTTTTTCAAGGAAGTTGAGCGTTCTTAAGAACGTTGTCTTACCGCTGCCGGATGGGCCAAGGATAACCGTTACAGAACCCGTTGGTACATGTAAGTCGATGCCCTTTAAAATTTCACGGTTCCCGAAGGATTTGTGAACTTGTTTAATATCTATCATAATGCATTACCTCGTTTATACTTGCTTGCATAGATTTCTAAACGATGGAAGATAAATTCAAAGACAATCCCCATCACCCAGAATAGACCGGCCACCACGATGTAGGCCTCAAAATATTGTGAATTTTCCTCTGTATATAACTTTGCAGCGCCGAACAATTCAATAACGGTGATAACGAATACAATGCTGGTACTCTTCATGGTGTTAAGAAACTGATTCGTAAATAGTGGCAACGCAAAGACTGTAGCTTGTGGCAACACGATGCGGCGGAACGCTTGGAACCAAGTCATACCGATGGCCTGAGCCGCTTCCATTTGCCCTTTCGGTACCGATTGTAAGGCAGCCCGGAAGATTTCACTCAAATAGGCTCCTGTGTGCAAGGTTAAACCTACAACGGCTACAAAGGTAGCTGGCACCTTTTCAAAGGGCACATGCACCCCTGTTTGATTCTCTAGCGCGAGGAATAGAATTGGTAAACCATAGTACACGAGGTATAAGAGAACCATGTTCGGAATACTACGGCACAATAATACATATAGGTAGCTGAGCTGACTGAGCACAGGCACTTTATTTTGTTGTAGCACGCAACTTAATAACCCTAGGATTGTACCCAAACCAACGCTGAGGAAGGTAATCATAAGGGTGACTTTCACATAAGGAATGACAGCAAAGAAGGTGCCATAAATATAGGTTGAATCGATTATATGTCCCATACGCCCCTACTCCTCACTGATCAAAATGCGTTGCGTTTCCTTGCCCGCAACGGTAAAACGTTTTTCAAGCAATCGGCCCAAGAGGGACACGATGATAATTAGAATGCCATAAATGATGGCCGCATCGACGAATAACTCAAGATAGCGCTGACTATTGCCGCCCATAAGATCCGCCTTACGCATCATATCCACAACGCCGACGTTAAAGATGAGCGCCGTTCCTTTCAACATGCCGATAACGAGGTTCGTCAACGGTGGAATACTCATGGTGAAAGCCTGCGGCAAGATGATGCGCACATAACTTTGGAACTCGGTCATACCAAGACTTTTAGCGGCTTCTTTCTCACCAGGAGAGACCGCATCGATACTGGAGCGCATGATTTCAGCGCTGTAAGCTGCAATATGTAAGGTAAACACGGCATACACAAATACGAGGCCTGGCACATTTTTCATGTTAAGCCCCATGTGGGACATGATTTCTGGTACCCCAAAGTAAATGAGGAAGAGCTGTACCAAGAACGGCGTACCGCGCATAAAGGAGATAAATACAATAAATAATTGGTTTAATACTGGTACCTTCTTGAGGCGAATGATGGCTATGATAGAGCCCAAAATAACACCTAAGATGGCAGAAATAACGGTGATGAGTACCGTTACATGTACATAATTCAAGAGCTGTGGAAATGCTTGAATCATGTAGGACACATCAAAATACTTGCCCACAGTAGCACCTCGCTTCTAGACATAATAGAATAAGGCCGCCAAGGCGGCCTATTCGTTATTTTTGTGTTGGATCGAATGTGTAATCCCCACCAAGATATTGTTCAGAAAGTTTTTTCAACGTACCATCTGCACGCATTTCTTTCATAGTTTTATCGATTTTTTCGTTTACTTGTTTCATGTCATCTGTACGTTTAGACAAGAAATAAGTTGGTACTACGGCCAATACATCACCTACAGCTTTGAGTGGCAAGCCACGGTCTTTAATAGCAGAGTTAATTACGTATTCATACTCACCTGCTGCATCAGCACGGCCTGTAGCAACGAGGTTTAATGTTTCTGCACCTGCTTTATCTGTATAGATAACTTCGATTTGAGGATTTGCTGTTTCGTTGAATTGTTTTACTAACTCGTTGAACTCAGAGGATGTAGTAACGGCGATTTTCTTGCCTTTCAAATCATCCAATTTAGAGATGTCGTTGCGATCGTTTTTAACTACTAATTTACGTGTAGAGTAGTTGTTAACCTCATTTGTGTAGTAGTATTTTGCTTCACGTGTCGGGTTGCGACGCATTTGGTTTGCAATCATGTCCACTTGGCCTGCATCCATCGCTACAAAGGCAGCATCAACGGCCATTGGTTTGAAGTTGAAATGAAGGTCAGGATTACGACGTTCAATTTCTTTCAACAATTCTACGTCAAAACCAGTAAGGTTGCCGTTATCATCTGTGTAGGAATACGGGCGAACTGTACCGCGTGTAGCTACGTTAATCACTTTAGCATCTGGATTTACTTTCGCTTCCTTAGATGTGTCGTCGCCACAACCAGCTACAACGAGCACGCCTAGTGCCAATGCGCCGATGGCGAATAATTTCGTTAATTTCTTTGTATTAAACATGTAAAACTCCTTCTTTTCGCAATGTTTGCAGGAATGACTCTACCTTATCTGTATTGGTAAAAGCCACAATAACTCTATCTATTTGGTCAGCCTCCAAGGTGAGGCCTAATTTAATGCGTATATCCTCCATAGTAAGAGGATTCTTCGGCGATCCTTTAGGATTATTCACCGTTTCTGTGAAAGTATCTCCATTTTTCAAGGTAACGGTTACTTTCGTAATCCGCTCTGTTTGAGATACCTTCGGCAAGTCATAGACACGCTCTATGCGCGACATACAGTCTCGCACTGATTGGTCTATGGCATCTATCTTAAACAACTCGTCCTGTACCTCCCCATAAGCGAGGACTTGGTACACGACATACTCAATAGAAAACTGCCCTTCTCGACCTGTTTTTGGCAATGTGTAACGCAATGCCGCATCAGCACCAGGTGGAAAATGAACAGTCACTCGATTTATCTCATCCCACAAGAACGAATCAGATGTATATAGTCTATGTGCCACGATTTCTGCTGCTTCAGCGCCACAAATGGCTGCCGAGCAATAAGGGTGGACTTTCATCCACAAACCAGGATCAATGAGTTGTCCTGGTGCTAGCCAACGGCTAGCGATGTCATTTGATGTAACGGTAATATTACCGATAGTTTTAAACCAACCCCGTTCGGGGTCAAATGGTTTTGTACTTGTTCGCAGTGATGTATGTTGTAACAGTTCGTAAGCCCATACGCCATTGCGTGCCGCCAGTCCCGCATGGAGCGGCTTACCATCTGTGCCACTTTGAAAGAACATGCCCGCCGATTGAGTAGCAGCCAAAGACAGGAGCTGAGCCAAGCTTTCACCATGAAGGCCTCGCAAAGCGCCTATAGCGGCCGCCGCCCCAATAACACCAACGGTCCCCGTAGAATGCCATCCTTGGGTCCGATGGGCAGGATTGATAAGGGAACCAATAATCCCTTCTAACTCGGCACCGATGATATAGGCCCGAAAGAATTCGTGCCATGTATCCGTCGGCTCGAGCACTGCCAGTAAAGCAGAGTATAAAACAGTACTGAAATGACCTGCTAGATTTGCCTGGGCGTCATCAGAATCTAAATAATGGGAGGCAAAGCCATAATATAAGGCCTTATCAACCTTAGATACATTCTCTATTGCTAAGCCAGTATTGCCCGCTGATATAACCTTGCCACTGAAAACAGAGGAGTTCATATGACGGCCAACATCCAATCCTATAGATGACTTAGCTCCTATGAACCGAGCCAAGTCTCGAACGGCTTGTTTGTTCTCTGCTGGTGCTAAGGATGCTAGATAATCTAGGAAGGCAATGCGAGCCACTGACAGGAGGTCCTCACGGTTCGTCACATCCGTTTGTTCTATGTAGTTCACAATCGTCTGTGTTACGGAATCCATGGAGCCTTCCTTTCAGTTATCTATAATTAAATATATTGATCGATTCGTCAGTAATGTATCAGATTTCATAGTAAAAGATGTACTAAATACGGCTCATCCAACATATGAATTTACCGTCTATTTTATTTACCAAATTTTTCAGCCCGGTCATTTGGTTCTAACCAAATGGAATCGTCTGGTCCTTTTGGAACGAGGCGTGGTAGATCCTCAAATGGCGTATGATCTACATAGTAGAAGCGTTTGCGCATGGAGTCGAAGTCCGTTGTGCCACCGAAGGCTGGATTGGAGTACAAGTCCTTCGCATAGTTCCAAAGATTGGGATAGTCTACGAGGCGTTTCTTATTCACCAAGTATTTTTGGTAGAATACAAGGTCAAAACGAGCCAATGTAGGGAAGATACGAATATCTGAGTCTGTAATGGTATCCCCCATCAAGTAACGTTGCTTGCTAAGGCGTTCTTCAAGCCAGTCTAAGCGAGCAAAGATACGGTCGTAGTAGTACTCGTAGTCTTTTTGATTTGTTACGAGGGCTGCTAGGTTTACAGCCAAGTTGAAGTCAGCGTAGATGATTACATTCAATGCGTCTATGTCGGCACGCAATTCCTCAGGATAAATATCTGGCGCATCAGGGGACACAAAATCTTTAAAACCTAATGCTAATTCTGTAGTCAACGCATGGTAGTCATTATTTACAACAGCACCTGTTGTAACATCTACGATAGCTGGTACTGTGGAGCGTGCATCGTAGTTAGGGTCGCCTTTGCGGTACGCTTCACCTAAGGAGTGAATACCCAATACAGGGTCCTTTTCATCCTTATCAAGGGTAAAGAACCAGTCTGCAATTACACCTGCAGGACGCAATGGATCAACCGTGCCTTTTGAAATCACTTTATCTAAGCCAAGTAAATCGATGGCAATTGCAATGCGATGGGCCCAAGGACAATGCTTAGACCATACAAGACGATAACGGTCTTTCTCTACAGGTAGAAACCCTGGTTCACTGCCAAAAGGTGTTGTGAATTGAGGTTCTTCGCTATCAGAATATTTTTGACGACGGTTAAAATTCGATGCATCTTTACCTTCATACTCCTTCTGCTCCCCTTGAGAACGAGGGTTACTAGATTGAAACTCAGAAAAATCGATAGGACAAGGATTCATAGCGCGTTGAAACTCAACTTCTTTTCGAGCCGCCGCAATGGTAGGATCCTTGATTTTACTTACATCTACGTGTTCACTCATTCTATACTCCTTATAAAGGTCATCCCCATTAGCTTTATTCCACTTTTCATGGTGAAAGCTTCTGTGATATTCCTCAATTATTCCTACTAACTTAATATGAATATAAGCCTATATTATATTATTTAAAAACCTATGTCAATAGTGGGTATTTAAAATTTATAATATCTATTACAAACAAAAATCTCGAGTTATATCGTTTCTAGATATAACTCGAGCTTTATTTAAATTATGTGTATTAAACAAACACTAGTATTGGTAATATTTTTATTCGTGAGGTGTTGTATAGTTAATATCTTGTGCCTTGTAACTTTCACCATGAGCTAATACATGAACGATGGTTTCCAATGTGGCACGTACAGTTTCAACAGCCATGCTTGGTTGATTTGGTTTATCCACCACTTGGGATGGCAAGTATGGGATGTGCATAAAGCCCGCCTTAATATTGCCCTTTTGCGCGGCATAGTGACATACACCATACATCAAGTGGTTGCATACGAAGGTTCCCGCTGTATTGGAGACCTTAGCAGGAATACCGTTTTGATGTAACGCATTGACGATATTTTTTATGGGCAATGTCGCAAAATAGGCACTAGGGCCATCGGCTACAACAGGCTCATCTTCCGGTTGGTTGCCCCCATTATCTGGGATGCGAAAATCGTCGCAGTTAATAGCAACGCGTTCCACTGTAATATCAGGACGACCACCTGCTTGACCTACACACAGGATAAAATCTGGTTGGCACTGTTCAGCTGCTGCTTTTACAGTATCAACAGATTTATAACGAATGGTAGGAACCATTTGTGTCACTACCTTGTAATCACCATCGGTATAACCATCCATTGTTTTGACCGCTTCCCAAGCCGGATTAATAGGTTCACCGCCAAATGGATCAAAACCGGTAATTAAAATTGTTTTCATCACACTACCTCATAACGATATCTTATGGTTCATTAGAATAATCAAGCATGATACATAACCTTACAAGATATATCATATAGTTTCATAAGCATATCGTACTTTCACAAAAGGGTTAAATAAAGTAATACATTAATAGAATATTCAATACGAGCATGATTAATGCAATTGGAAGTTGTGCTTTAATAACGCCGTATTGGTCGCGCATTTCAAGGAGCGCTACCGGTACGATGTTAAAGTTGGCAGCCATAGGTGTCATCAAAGTACCGCAATAGCCTGCAAGCATTGCTATAGCACCGACAGCTGCTGGGTTCGCACCATGAGCTACAACGAGCATTGGGATACCGATGGCACTTGTAATCATCGCAAATGCGGCAAATGCGTTACCCATGATCATTGTGAAGATAACCATACCGATGCAGTAAGCCACAACAACGAGGAATACATTATCTGCTGGTACTACACTTGCGACTGCACTGGAGATAAGTTTACCAACGCCAGCCAAATTAAATAGATACCCAAGAGCCGCTAATAACTGGGACAAAATAGCAGTCCAACTGATAGCATCGATAAGTCGACGGCCTTCATGGAAACCTTGGTTAAGTTCGCCCTTTGTAATAAAAAGAGCAGCACACATAGCTATGATTGCGGCAATACCTAGACCAACAAGAGCGCCTAACTTAGTAAAGAAACCAATGAAGAATGTAATAATACCAACAAGTAACGCTGGTACGAAGATAACATTACCAATGCGAACCGCTTCGCCTTTTTTAAATTCAATAGGAGATTCAAAGTAATGGCCTTTGCCGAGTTGTTTTACTAATACAATAGCCGCCATAGCAATGACAAGCCAACCATTAATTTCCTTGGAGAGATAAGAACCAAAGATAAAGGATACGCTATATAAGAGCCAAAATAAGCCTGTACCAATGCGATATTTATGTTCTTTATCTAGAAATGATTGAATAGCAAAGATAAATAGAATAATCCCTACGAGAAGATATACATAATCTAAGGGCTGCATTTTATAGAATATTTCTAACATATTATTCAGCCTCCTTCTTCAATTCTTCTGGTGTAACAAGAATATTTAACTCATTAGGTACTAATTTACCAGCTTTCATATCCGCTTCGTCACGAGCTACAGAGGCTTGAATTGTTTTATCAAAGATAATAAAGCGAATAAAGTTAACGATATAGGCACAAACAGCAGTTGGCAATCCGTACAATACCATATCTGTTAACTCTACAGAATAACCTAATTGTTCCATAACGCCTTTGATGAGTAATAACCCACCAGCAGCAAGGAATAAGTTTTGACCGAAGAAGTTACCTATATTATCTGCAGAAGCAGCCACACCGCGCACCTTATCAAGCGTACGTTGAGATACTGGACGGCCTTGAGCTACCGCAGCTTCACTCATAGGAGCAATCAATGGACGAACCATAGCAACCATACCGGACATGTTAATGCCAAAGGCTACAGTTACTTGACGCACAAATAAGTAAATCATAAAGATACGACCTGCCGTAGCAGCGTTGATCTTGCCAATCAAAATTTCTGCCCGTTCACGCAAGCCGTGACGTTCCATAAGACCGATAACAGGTAAAATCAAAATAAATAATGACATATAACGATTTTTAACAAAGGCCTCTCCAATAGCACCAACGATATCGTTAATACTGAGACCACCTGCCAGGCCCGTTACAAAGCCTGCGGCTACAACAACTAACAAGGCATTAAAGCGCAGCATCAGACCGATGACCATCACTAAAATACCAGACAAAATCAACATATGGACACATCCTTTCTACAAATCATCCATAACACATATAACCATAAAGATACGTTATATGTATATATTATATACTGAATAGTCATAATCTTACACAAAAAAATACCTTGTATCTAAATTTAGTGAATGTCCCTGATCTGCGATCAGAGCATAAAACACTCAAATAGAGTACAAGGTAATTTACGTAATTAATATAACGCTTTCTTAATTAATTTAATTCTTTCTTGAATAATATAGTTGTATGCTGTTTTCCTCTAAAATGAACCTTATCATACGCCGTAAACCCAAAGGATTCATACATTTTAGGCAACCACGGATGCTCCTTAGCCGTTCCTAATGTAACAATATGTGTTTTAAACTGTTCTTTTAAAAGCTCCTCTGCATAGCCCAAGACTTCCCGTGCATATCCTTTGCCTTTGAAAGCTGGTGCCGTTACAAAATGAGCAATATGCGGATATTTATCCGGCGTTGAGTATTTCACCCACGGCATACAAAACGTAATAGAACTAACTAATTGCCCATCAATATACAAGCCGTATACAGGATAATTTTCAATCCACTCCTTAGATTCCTCTTCCGTAAAATCAATAGCGTCGAAGCTAATAGGATAGTCTTTTATAGCTGCATAACCGTCGATTAATACCTTATGATATTCTGCTGTGTCTGCTACTGTTAATTGTCTAAATTCTTTCATGGTCTTTCCCTCATATCTATATTTTATTCACAAACTACGTATATTAATTCACTTTGTGAAAGTAATTATACACCTATATGTATTTATTTGCAATATATTTACATAAACATTATATGAAATCATAATATCTATAAAGGAAATCTTATATGCAATAATGTAATATATAGACCAACCCTCAACCATACTAAGTATCAAATAAATAAAAGGTCCAAATTCTCAACCGAAAGAGTGTTTGTATAAAAATAAGCAGAATACAATTTAAATTTCAGTCAATGATTTCATTCCGTCTAACCATAATTGACGAATTCCTATAAAATAAGCACAATACCACAAAAAAATTTAGACAAAAAAACAGGATGTATCAAAGATACATCCTGTTTTGAACTTTTACAAACGCTAGAAAAGTTAATTCTATTGATTATTGTATATACGGGAACCGTATACGTCACGTTCGTTTTTAGGTTCGTTGTTAACGCGAACACGTTCAGTTTTATGACGATCGTTATCATCACCAGAAATACGGTCAACACGGAAGTGGTTAAGACGAATATTTTGTAATTCAGGACCGAATTCATTCAATGCACGTTTCATGTTTTCGTCAATAGGAGCACCATTTTGAAGTGCACGGTACAACATTGTAGCGAATTCGTAACGAGTCATCTTAACATCGCCTTTGAATGTGCCATCAGGGTAGCCAACAAGGATACCATTACCAGCCAATTGGCTAATATATTGGTAAGCCCAGTGGTTACGAGGAACGTCTGGGAATTCAGCAGTTTTGCTTGGATCAATTGCATGTGGAGTCAAGATTTGTAACAAGTTATTATATTTGTTTTCCATATCTTGAAGACGTGCGTTCAATTCAGCAATTTCACGACCCATAGCTACGCGGGAACGGGATTCAGGGGAACGTTTACCAAGGCGAATAGATACACCTGCGTTCAATTGAGTTTCACCAGTACCTACAGTGCCACCAACGGAGAACATTGTATCTTCGTTAGGACGGTAGAATGCGCCCAATGCAGCGGAGTTAGCATTATGGTAGTGACCATAGCCAGCAGCAATTGTCCATTTGTCATCTGGGTTGAAGTCCAATGGATGCAATGCAGCCAATGCAGCGGAACCTGCACCTACTTTGTTAACCCGTCTTTCAACAGTACCAACACGATTAGTCAAGATTTTGATATTGTTATTAATTTGACCAGGTGTGGAATTGTTGATTTGTGTTTGTAAATCATTGGCTACGGAATATAATTGGCTACCGTTTACAGCATCTGTAGAAGTAGCGGAGATTTCCCCAGCCGCAACATTTTTAACTTGACGTTCAGCACCAGCTTTACCTACGGACACGGAACCATTAGCTGCGGAACCTACGCCAGCAAAGCCACCGAATGTATGACCAGCAATTGTCGCACTACTTTGTGCTGTAGCTTCACTTGTAGTGGAACCTGCACCTAAAGCGATAGAGTTCAAATGGGTTGCATTTGCATGATCACCAATTGCCATAGCATAATCTGCTGTAGCCTTTGCATCGGAACCAAACGCATTAGAACGCACGTTAGTTGCCTGTGCACCAGCACCAAACGCTTGAGCGTGGTCACCAGATGCAAGGGCAGAGGAACCCATAGCAACAGAATGATTATTAGTTGCTTGTGCGCTAGAACCAATCGCATTAGATTTATAGCCAGATGCTAACGCTTCATAGCCAATAGCTTGTGAGCGAACTTCGGAAGCCTTTGCACGTGTACCAATAGCAGTAGACCAGGTACGTTGTGCTTCAGCAGAATGACCAATAGCAATAGATTCATTCATCAACGCTTTGGAAGAATTACCCATTGCTAATGCAGAGGTACCTGCTGCAGTATTATTAACACCAATAGCGACAGAATTACTTTTCCAGTCACCAGTTTTCTTTGTAGCATCATCTGGCTCATTTTCATAATCACGATCACGGAAGTTTGCATCAGATTCTTTTACAGTATTACCGCTACCATACGCAACTGCATTATTAGCACCTGTAACAACATTAGTGTTGTCCATTACAACAGAAGCAGCGTCTACCGGATTAACATTCGCACCAACAGCAGTGACAGCAGCTAATACAGCAAACGCTAATTTTTTGGAATGTTTCATTTCTCTCATCTTACACCCTCACTAAATTAAAAAATCATCCAAATTACAATACAATTTTTCATTCTCTCTATGTTCCGTCTCTCACCTCGGACTGAACAGGTGATATTCTAAATTAGCATAAAGAAATACCCCTATATCAGTTTAAGAAAAATTTATATTGTCGATTACTCGCATAGAATATCAAAGTTTTACGATATACACAACCCTTTTTTCTAACACAAATCAAATTAACAAGTTTCTATACCTATCAAAATCCGCTTTATTCCTAGCTTTATAGGGAAATAAATTTTACTCATTATTTTCCCTTATGAGTTAAATTTTTCGCAACTTTGTAAACTTTTCTCATGTAACAAACTGTATAACTTATAAATAAATAACCACCTTATAAGTACGCAAAATATACCTTTTACCCTTATTATATCCCATTCACGCTTAATTCATGAATTATATGTGAATTAAACTATTTTGTATATTTAATCAGTAACTTTTCATTTTATTATAATTTTATATTTCTATAGTATCAGCATCTATCAATGCAAATCGGTGCCCCAAAAAACGCTAACGAGAATGTTATGAGAATAAACATGACAAATACAATTTATATTGACTAATATTTTATGTATATGTTTAAAAAAAGAAGGCCCCTATTCTTCATGAAAATACCCCTTTTACTGATTATCCAGTAAAGGGGGTACATATCAAAAATAGGGGTTTTATAACAAGAATCTTTCTTTATTATATGTAATTATGCTAATAAGGCGCTTACAAGTGCTTCTGCTTTATTAAAATCGGATTCTTCTGGGTTCCAGTTGCATTTGATTTCAGGTTCTACTACAGAGAATCCATATTTAGTCAACTCTTCACGGAGTACCTTTGTAGATTCACCAGACCAACCATAGGTACCGAATACAGCGGCTTTTTTATTTTTAAATTTCAACTCACGCAAGAAATCGAGCCAACCAGCTACGGAAGATAATACGCTATTACCTACTGTTGGAGACCCTACAGCAATAGCTTTAGACTTAAAGACTTCTGTCATGATGTCATTTTTATTGGTTTTACTAATATTGAAAATCTTAACACGTGTATCAGGGGATTGTTTCGCAATTTCTTCAGCAATCTTATGTGCCAACTTCTTGGTGCCGTCCCACATAGTGTCGTATACAATTGTGATTTGATTCTCTTGATATGCTTGCGACCATTCATAGTATTTTTCTACGATTTGCATTGGATTTTCACGCCAAATCGCTCCATGACTCGTAGCGATGATATCGATTGGCAAATTAAGCTTTTGAATTTCTTCAACTTTAGCTTTTACCAATGGAGAGAACGGATTCAAGATATTCGCGTAATACTTCATCGCCTCTTCCCATAGACGGCATTGATCGGCCTTATCTGCCCATAATTCCTCTACGGCAAAATGTTGACCAAATGCATCGTTAGAGAACAAGATATTATCCCCTGTCATATAAGTCGCCATGGAATCAGGCCAGTGGAGCATGCGCATTTCTACGAACACCAAGGATTTTCCGTTTCCAATATCTACGGAATCCCCTGTTTTAACGGTTTTAAAGTTCCATTCAGAGTGATGATATTGACCAACCAAAGACTTAACAGCATTTTCTGTACAATAAATAGGCGTATTAGGGATTTTTTCCATCAATGCAGGCAAGGAACCGCTGTGATCTACTTCGCCGTGGTTACATACGATAAAATCAATCGTATTCAAATCAATTTCAGATTCCAAGTTATCGATGAACTCAGAGGAATGAGGTTTCCATACAGTATCGATGAGGACCGTCTTCTCCTCTTCAATCAAATAGGCATTTTGGCTAGACCCATTATTAATGGTGTAATCAGAACCGTGAAACTCTTGCAATTCCCAGTCGATTTTACCAACCCATGATACGTTGTTTTTAATGTGCTTTCTCATAATAACCTCCATGTTCTGTGAAAGTAAATATACTCACCTCATATCTTTTAATGAGTCTATAAAGGCCCACAGATGAGAGGCGCAACTTTCACCGGTATTACCCAATATATGGCCCCATGTTGTATCAATAGATACAACACAAATCGGTCATTAACTATGGTTCTATTATACGGACATCACATAATGAAGTCTGTACCTGTAGGTACAGATTTGAGAATTATTATAAAAATCACTCATAGGTAATCACATGCCGTACATTAGTACACATCGATTTCCCATGAGTGGTTACGAGTATATGTAATTATATGATTATTTATTACCCGATTTAGATAGTCCAGGGATAGCTTTATAGATATATAATGCAATATATCCATCAACCAAACTATGAACGATGGTGCCGCCGCCTACAAGAACAAATACAACGTAGATGAGATCAATGTTCGGCATCGTAGTTGTAGTATAGAACAATAGGCATGCTAGTACCTCACCAATAGCGTGAACGATAGCACAAGCAAGGTTAAACGCAACAAAGGATAGAGCCCCTGTTAATACTCCTGGATGATGTTTAATATAGTAAGCCCCCATCAAGGCAAAGATGATATGAGATGCAGCACGCATAACGATAACAATTGGGAAGCCTGCTACAAAGAAGCCGAGTGTAGAACCTATGACAACACAAGCCGCCATCTTTCTAGATAAGAACATAGCCAGGAATATAGGAACGTGACTCGCCAATGTATACGATGCCGGTGGAATCACAACTTTCAAAGGCATCACAATAGGAATCATAATGGCTAATGCCATCAATAAAGCAGTAATGGTTAAATTTCGATACATCGAAGAATTCATAAAGGCCTCCTTAAAGAATATCTTGCCATACATCTACCAATATAGCACTCTAATATATGAAGAGCAACTACACATACCGCTAGGCGTCCCACAAAAAAGAGAGGGCCTTACAACCCTCTCTTATTTAATTAGACAAATATATTATAATATCTGTATTTTAACACTTATGGTACGATTTTGAAAATGACGTAACTCACGTTAATAACTTTGAGGAATCTTAATTCATTGCTTTTATAAACGTTCGATTACGGCTTGTGCCATTTCTGTGGTACCAACTCGTTTTAAGCCTTCGCGGTAGATATCTCCTGTACGGTAACCATCAACGAGCACTTGTTCTACAGCTTTTTCAATAGCGTCAGCCACTTGAGGTAAATCAAGGGAGTGACGGCACATCATCGCAGCGGACAAGATTGTACCCAACGGATTCGCCAAGTTTTTGCCCATGATGTCCGGTGCGGATCCGTGGATTGGCTCGTACAATGCAGTACCTGTACCCATAGATGCAGATGGTAAAAGCCCGATGGAACCAGAGATAACAGCACCTTCGTCGGACAAGATATCGCCAAATAAGTTCGTTGTAACGATAACGTCAAACTGTGCAGGATTTACAACGAGTTGCATTGCTGTATTATCTACATAAAGGTAATCTGTTGCGATATCCGGATTAGCAGCGGCTTTCTCTTGAGCGATTTTACGCCATAAACGAGAAGAAGCCAATACATTTGCTTTATCTACGGATACAACCTTTTTGTTACGTTTACGAGCTGTTTCCATAGCGATGTCCATGATGCGCTCTACTTCATAACGGCTGTACGTTTCTTTATCCCAAGCGAACTCGTTAGCACCTTCACCTTGTGCCTCTTCCCGTTCACCGAAGTAAATACCGCCAGTTAACTCACGAACGATAACGAAATCTACATCTTGCACGAGTTCCTTTTTAAGTGGAGAATACTCTTGCAAGGATGGATAGATTTTTACAGGACGCAAATTACAGAACAAACCAAGCTCCTTACGAAGACCTAGAATTGCTTTCTCAGGACGGATAGAAGGATCGACATTATCCCATTTAGGACCGCCTACAGCACCGAGCAATACAGCATCAGCCGCTTTACAAGCCTCAATCGTATCCTCAGTCAAAGGCACACCATACGCATCGATAGACGCACCGCCCGCTTTCTTATCAATCCAATTAACCTTTACACCGGCTTTCTCAAAAGCCACACCACACACAGCCTTCGCTGCCGCAATAATCTCAGTACCGATACCATCACCAGGAATCAATACGATACTCTTTTCGCTCATATTACCTCTCCATATAGTAAATGCTCATAGATGAACCACAAACTCATCTTTCTTTATTCCACTGTTAGAAATCTATATAGTCAGTGTCGAGCCTTCACACTCCCAAGAGCCGAATGCTCGTCGAAAACGACTTTGGCCCTGCGGAGGCCGCAGGCCGAAGTCAGACCTGGCCAGTGGAGGCTTGAGACGAGTGTTCGGCTCGCCCCTATTTACGGTTTTTAGCAAAACTTACAAGACCGCCAGCTGCCGCAATATCTTGAATGAATTGTGGCAACTCAGTCCCTTGGTATTGTTCGTTTTTAGTCAAGTTGTACACGATACCTTTAGACAAGTCTACTCCAATCGCATCACCAGCGTCAATGCGATCTACTTGTTCACCGATTTCCACAACTGGTAAACCGATATTGATAGCATTACGGAAGAAGATGCGTGCAAAGGAGTGTGCAATGATAACAGGCACGCCTTTAGCTTTAATAACGCCTGGTGCATGTTCACGAGAAGAACCACAACCAAAGTTTTTACCAGCTACCATGATTTCGCCAGCTTTCACATTAGGAGCGAACGTCGTATCAATATCTTCCATCGCATGTTCGGCCAATTCGTTCCAATCAGCAATCGCCAAGTAACGAGCTGGAATGATTACGTCTGTATCTACATCGTCGCCGTAGCGCCAAATTTTCTTGCTTTCAAAATCCATATTAAACCTCCTCAGGGCCTGCAATGCGGCCTAATACAGCACTTGCTGCCGCCACGTATGGGCTTGCCAAGTATACCTCAGAATCAACGTGACCCATACGACCACGGAAGTTACGGTTTGTAGTGGAAACAGTGCGTTCCCCTTCGGCCATGATGCCCATGTAACCGCCTAGGCAAGGACCACATGTTGGAGTGGATACAGCGCAGTCAGCTTGAATGAAGATGTCCAATAAACCATCTTTCATAGCTTGATCGTATACATCTTGGGAACCAGGAATTACGATGCAACGAACGAATGGAGCCACTTTGCGACCTTTGAAGATTTCTGCAGCTGCCACCAAGTCTTCGTAACGGCCATTTGTACAGGAACCGATGATAACTTGGTCGATTTTAATATCTTTGTCGATTTCGTTGATGTAATGTGTGTTGGATGGCAAATGAGGGAATGCTACAACTGGTTGCAATTTGGACAAGTCGATGGTAATCGTTTGAGCATATACCGCATCAGCATCTGGAGCGATTGGCTCAACAGGACGATTAACACGGCCTTTGATATATTCTTCAGTAATTGCATCGTAAGGGAATACGCCACATTTACCGCCCGCTTCGATAGCCATGTTACAAATGGTAAGACGATCAGCCATAGTCATGTGTTGTACACCTTCGCCAGCGAATTCAAGAGCCATGTAACGAGCGCCGTCTACACCGATTTGACCGATTAAATCAAGGATTACGTCCTTACCAGTTACCCATTTGTTAGGTTTGCCGATAAGCTCAACCTTAATTGTTTCAGGTACTTTGAACCAAGTTTTACCTTCTGCCATAGCAACGCCCGCATCAGTGGAGCCTACGCCTGTGGAGAATGCATTTACCGCACCATATGTACAAGTGTGGGAGTCAGCACCAATCATCATTTCCCCGGGACCGATAAGGCCTTTTTCTGGCAAAATAACGTGCTCAATACCCATTCTACCGACTTCAAAGTAGTTCGTAATGCCATGTTCGCGTACGAAGTCGCGCATTACCTTAGCTTGAGTAGCAGATTGAATATCTTTATTTGGTGTGAAATGGTCAGGCACCAAGTAGATTTTATGGCGATCAAATACAGGTTTGCCAATCTTCAAAAACTCTTTACGAGCCGGTGGGAATGTGATGTCGTTCATCAACACAGCGTCCAAATGACATTCAATGATTTGGCCTGGTTTTACAACATCAAGACCCGCATGGCGAGCCATATTCTTTTCGGTAATGGTCATACCCATATTATTCTTCCTCCTGTTGTTCTAGCTCCATAGCTAGGAATACGGAATTCACCGCATTGATATATGCATTTACACTTGATTTAACGATATCGGTGCTGATACCACGACCATGGTACAAGCGACCGTTGTATTCTACCTTAAGGGTTGCTTCCCCAAGTGCATCTTTACCGGCTGTGATAGCACGGATTTGGTAGTCTTTTAAGCTGATTGGCAAGCCAACCACACGTTCAACCGCTTTAAGGGACGCATCTACTGGACCGTCACCTACGGCAGCATCCGCTCTTTCACCATCTGGTGTCATGAGACGAACGTCAGCATAGGCATAGCCTTTCTCGCCCAATTTGTAATATTGAGCCACGAGCTCGAATGCTTTTTTGTGGTGAAGATTATCTACAACAAGGGCTACGATATCATCATCGTATACTTGTTTTTTGCGGTCAGCCAATTCTTTGAATTTAGCGAAGAGGTCGTTGATTTTCTCTTCTGTGAAAGATTGGAAACCAAGTTTTGCCAAGTGATCAGCGAAGGCATGACGGCCAGAGTGTTTACCCAATACGAGGTCTGTTTTTTCAGCCCCTACGGACTCAGGAGTCATGATTTCATACGTTTCAGGATTACTCATCATACCATGTTGGTGAATACCAGACTCATGAGCAAAGGCATTAGAACCAACGATTGCTTTATTCGGAGGAACTACAACACCTGTTAAACGGCTTACAAGTTTAGATACTTTCGTAAATTGTTTTGTATCGATGTTCACTTGAAGGTCATCGAAATAATCATGGCGTGTTTTAAGAGCCATTACCACTTCTTCAATCGCTACGTTACCAGCCCGTTCGCCCAGACCATTAATTGTGCCTTCTACTTGGCGTGCACCTGCTTTAATAGCAGCTAACGTATTCGCATTGGCAAGACCTAAGTCATCATGGCAGTGAACAGAGATAATTGCATTTTCAATGCCTGATGTATGTTCTTTGATGTAGCGGATTTTATCACCGAACTCATTAGGGTTCATATAACCTACTGTATCTGGTACGTTAATAATTGTAGCGCCACCAGCAATTGCAACACCAAATACTTGACATGCGAAATCTAAATCAGAGCGTGCCGCGTCTTCGCCGGAGAACTCGATTTCATCAACCTTACCTTTTGCATATGCCAATACGGATTTAACCTTATCCAATACCTCTTGGCGAGTCATTTTTAATTTATATTCCATATGAAGTTCGGAAATAGCAATGAATACATGTAAACGGCTACGTTCCGCATCTTTCAACGCATCAATCGCTTTTTGTACGTCCTTTTCATTAGCACGAGCCAACGCACAAATTGTTGCACCTTTGACTTCGCGAGCAATCGTTTGTACCGCTTCAAAATCTCCAGGGGATGCAGCCGGGAAACCGGCCTCAATAACGTCAATGCCGAGACGTACTAGGCCTTTCGCAATTTCAATTTTTTCAGGAGTTTGTAAAGATACACCTGGTGTTTGTTCCCCATCACGAAGGGTTGTATCAAAGAAATATACGCGATTCTGTTCCATAATCTTCACCTTTTATCCTATAAAACATATTCCCTTATTACATCTATTCATTGTGAAAGTCTAGTAAAACCGCCGATTTCAACGCTATTTCGGCTAATCCTAAGTAGATACAATTAAATCAGTAATTTTACTAGACTTTTACAATAAAAAAGCCCCTCAGAACAACTGTCGTTGCTCAAAGGGGCGTTATATTCATAACACGGTACCACCCTAATTGGGACTCGTTTCGGGTATAACGGAACCACCGTCGATGACTACTGCTGTATTCGCCACCGAAGCTCGCGGGAGAGTGTCAGCGTACAACCTCTATTGCCTCACACCGGCCGGCAACTCTCTGAAAGCAGGATTTGTAAACCTTTATACCCGTTCATCGCTTGATTTAAGATATAAAAGTATTATACGGTATTCTATAGAACTGTGTCAACAGGATGGACATGTGAGTTTTGTGAAAGCACAGTTTTATCGTTACAATTTGACATTCCCCATGATTTCACGCATACTGAAAATAAGCAGTACCAAAGATTGGAGGAATAATTATGAGTGGTTCAAACAAATTCTTTTATATTTTGTCGGGTATTGTAAGTATTATCCTAGGGATATTCTTACTATTAAATCCGCTTATTAACCTCTTTGCATTCACTTGGGTTATGTCTATCATCTTCTTTGCCAATGCAATCAGTGGCATTATAAATTATTTTAGGTTGCCTTCTGCAATGAGAAGCGGCTGGCATCTCATTGGCGGTATTATCAACGCTCTATTCGGTATCTATTTAATATTCGGCGGATTTGCATTCCTACCATTAGTACTCCCAATTACAATCGGCGTCTGGATGGTAATTGAAGCCATCTTTATTTTCATTAAATCAAGAAAGTCCGACAGCATGGTATCACTCATGGGACGTAATGCAAAATGGCTTGCACTAATTCTTTTACTATTAGGCCTATTACTTATATTCGAGCCGATCGTTTCTGGACAAGCATTTATCTATTTCATCGCCTTCGGTTTCTTATTTGACGGAATTTATTCCATCGGTGAGGCTTTTAAAAAATAGAATATAACTAAATAATTACACTATAAGATCGACCATGTACTGCCAAAATAGCTGTCATAAATTACGATGTCTATTTCGTATTTGTGGCAGCTATTTTATTTGTTTTGGCTAGCCGTCATGGTAAATGTATTCGCCTACTACATTTGCAAGTGGTTAGACGCTTTTCTAGCCCTTTTATTTAGCAACTAGCCCAACGCTCTAACATTAGCGTAATAATGGGGTTATAGGACAAAAATTAGTACAACCCTGTAGTAATTTAAAATCCCCTTGATCAGTACCAAGATACTCATCAAAGGGATTATATTAATTATGAAAAAGACAAATAGCCCTTCGTTATCCTAGGATTGCTATTAAATTCAAGTCACATCTTAGGCTTTAAATATAACACCATTATGCTCTAGTTGTTCCACTGTTTTTTTACCAATGCCCGGTAGCATCAATACTTCTTGTTTAGTAATTGTTTTAAAATCATCTACTGTGTATAGGCCGGCTTGTGAAAGTGTAATTTGTGCACCGAACCGTATATTGTCATATACCGGATTTCCACGCAAAGCCCCACCTTTAGCAACCTCTACGGGGCTCATATGAGCGGACTCGCGTTTTCCCATATAACTATCATTAGAGTACCGATTTATAACAGTTCGATCGGTAACACGTTCATACGCATCATATAGAGTCTGCCATAATGGACTTTCAAAATCCACTAATTGAGTTGGTAAAAATGAGATAGCAGTATATAAGCTTATTAATTCTCGTGGGTCAGAATCTATGTTGCTCACTTGGTCTACCATATACATAATAGCCTCTAAATGATCTTCTACAAAATCGTTCCAGCGCGTTGCATCTTGTAATAACCAATCAATATCTTCATATTCATCAACAAGATCTGCTAATACATCATGGGCTATCTTGCTTTCACCACACTGCAAAGCCAATAGAATATACAGCATATGCATAGGCAACATGATATCCGGAGCCTGATTAAATGCATTTTGTATATCATCGCAACATGCAAGATATCGCTGATATACCTTGCGGCCGCGATCCCAGTTGGCAGCGCCACAACAAGCAACCATCATATACACAAGAAATCCCGAATGATCTTGCTTGTCTCCGTGAAAAACTGGCGTAAAGCAGGCAATCGCATCATTATACATATTATATTCTAAATATATCATCCCCATGTCGATGAGGCAACGCATATAAGGACGCGTCTCTATTATATTCCAATCTATTTTCTTTGGTTTTTTCAACGATTCTACTAGCTGTTTCAACTGATAAATTTGAAAGCTTGGATGTAACTCAAGGGCTATGAGTTCTCGTTTAGCATCTACTTCATCAGGACATAATGCAAGGATTTCATTGTATAACTTCCTTGATTTCTCATTCGTATCAGCCTCTTCTGCAGCCTCATATAAATCACGTAATTTCATTTCTATCGTATTATTAAAATCACCACGATTATATTGAGTCATAAATGCTTCTAACAAATCCTCAATAGATTTGAAATCAGATTCATGTTCGGATACAAATTGTTTCTGTAAACGTAATAATAACTCACTATAAAAGTTAAACATAGAGTATCTCCTTATACATATGAACGTAAAAATACTACTCATATGTAATATAGCACGAGGGAATATATTAATTCTAGAGGTAATACCTCGACCTATTAATATCTCATCTGAAAATGGGTTGGCAACTAGACGATAAAAATGAGACACCGATTATAGTCGATGCCTCATTCTTTTGGGGGTCTATCAATATTATGTTTATGTTGCAATACATTAGTACACTAATTGACCAGCAAATATACGGTATGTATCGCATGTTTGTAGCAAGTCTTTTACGTATATACGAGATGCTGTATCATCTAATTTCATAGCCAATGCACGACCAAAGGATTTTGCCTTATGAATAAGTTCGCCAAGGAAATTAACAAGGGTAAAGAAAATCCCTTGTGGCGTCATAGAATCTGCACCAATAGCAGCCTCAGACTCACCTAGTTGTAAAGAACATACCTATCTCATAATATGAAATCTCTCTAACTTGTTTTCACGATAATTTCATTTATATATTCATTATACAAAATCGATATATTGAGGAGCAATAAACTGAATATAAACTTTATTAGATTTTTCAATGAAAACATGTATCAATTTTGCTCATCTAATGGCTTAGAATCAATGCGTATACCCTGCATTAATCGCCCAGCTTTGCTTGTATGTGCCAGATAGACCCGTGCTGATATCCGCATATAGACTATTATTTGTATTTATACCAAAGCACCACTAATTAGAGGGTAAAAAACAAAGTCCTAAATTACTATAACGTTCTAATGAGTGCTTACCACCCTTAATGAATTTCCAAGAATCTTCATAAGAGTCACAACAAGAAAAATCAGAATTACAAAGAAATGATATAAAATCATCAATATTATCTATATATTTCTCTGAAAACTCTAATGCATAATCTTCCTTTTCTTTATCACTAGCATTTTGAAGATTATATAATACATGATCTAAATTACAAGACATATAATATACCTTATAAGGAATACCATTGTAAATACCACTTGTATTAGTACTCAATGTATCTACATTTTCTCTCTTTTGGACATTTCTAAGACGAATATTCTCTACATTTGAGGTTTTTATAGATATAGGTGAATAAAATGGATCTTTACATGATTCATCAAATCGGATGAGTTTATCATCTATATAAGCACCATCCATATCAACAATATGAACAATCCTATCTATGTCTGACTTCTTAAATTTATCTTTTGTAATCCATGATTTAACCTTGTTTCCCAAATGTGCTTTTATTTTTGATTGATCAATATTTTTATCAGTAGTAATATCACCATGTATTATCTTTGTTACAATACGATCACTATCAAAATATTTAACAAAATACCGTTCTAATGCAGAAGCGTCTGATGGACCTTCCACGATTACTAGCACTATTTTTTTTCGTGCCACTTATATACACCAGCTTTCTTGAAAGCATATGAAATTTCAGCATTTTGTGTTGGTTTATAGACTTCTTCTGCTTGCTCACCTAATGTAATATCCCGATAATAAAAATCTCTTAAATTATTAGATGACTTCACATTTTTAGGACGAATATAACGATTATTAGGATTTGTTGTGGTAAAAGCTATGCATCCTTTATCCAATGTCTCTAAAGGACGCAAATTATGTGAAGTAAAAATCAATTGACCTTTACCTTTTTCAGCTATAATTCGAAGTAACTCCCCTAGTAAATACTCAAAAATACCAGCATCCAATTCATCAACTGCAATAGTAACAGATGGACGATTATATACAGCAATTAATAAACTCAAAATAGATATAATTTTGCGTATACCTTCTGACTCATATTTTAAAGGTATACTTTTATCATTTTTATTAGAAACCAGCATTAAACGTTTACCGTTTTCACCATTTTCTAATAATTCAACGCCTAAATCAGATGCTGAAATCCGTAAGCCTGGAATAATTTCAGATAAAACTAAATTCATCATGCTGATAATATTATGAATTTCATCAACAATAGGTATAGGTAAAGTAACTGGTTTATCTAAAGGTAATGTAATTGTACCGATTCGTCCCATATCATCTTGTTGTACATTTATTTCTAACGGTAATACATTAAGACTGTGTAAACCACTATGAGAGGTTAATACGACAAATAAATCATGATTACCATATTTTACTAACATATGTATAATCATAAAAATATAATTATACTCACTAGTATTTTCAATAAATTCTTGTCTAGAATTAAGACGTTTCAAAAATAGTGAAGAAAATAAAAAAGATCTGGATGTAGCTTGGCAAAGACGTTTATCTACAAGAAAATCAGTCATATCATCATAGTGTTTACCAAATAAAATTTCAAATTTGCTTTTAGGTACAAACACTTCTGTAGTATCTGTATTAGCAATTATATTCTTCCTAATCGATGTAGTACGGTTTTCCATTCTATACTGTAATACTTCTTTTTTTACAATAGGTATAGTTTTTATAGAATCTATATTGTCTGTATTACTATCACTAGTAACCTTATTTCTAGCTAATTCTACATCGTAATATACATGTATATTATCATCATCAATTTGTAAAGAAAATTCAAAAGAGAGTTCTGCCAAATCACTATTGATATTAATATAATCAACTAAATGATCTGGTAGTCTCTGCCCCATCAATAACTGTTTTAATATATCAATCGCATTAATTAAAACCGTTTTTCCTGAGCCATTTTGCCCGTATAAACCTAATAAGTTTGATGAAGAACATTTCTTATCTACGTTCAATTTAATATGACCATATTCAACATTCTTTAGATTTTTAATTGTAATCTCTTCTAAACGAACAATAGGCGTATTCATAGTTGATTCTCCTTTTCTTGTCAATAGTGTATCACAAACTTGACAAACAAAAAAGAAGAACTGTAAAAACAGAATAAAAAATTCCGTTTTTACAGTTCATGCATAGATATTTATTATAGAGCCACTAATAATAAGGATTATATAAGAAGCAGTTATTAATATTGAAAATTGTTCACTTTTTTCATCATAAAACTTAGAATAAGTTGATATTCATAGCAATTATGAAAGTATCTATACTAAAAGAAATTAAATCCTATACAACACTAAACTTTTTCCAAAACACACTTATTAATATATCCAAATAAAAGGAGTAAATAGTCGAAAGATTCTTTGCTTGTAAATGATACTCTAAGAATGTACAAAAATGATGATATAAGAATGTACAATTTTGATTGTATCACCGATACTATAGTTGAGGTGATAACAACATGCAATACGTATACGGTATTAACAGTTCATTTACTATAACATCATTATTAGACTTACCAATATTAAGAGACACTCTGGATGCTTGCAATTTGAAACCTAATATTACAAGCGTGTTCTATGGCAATATTTGGTAGACAACCATGGACTCACAGCTACTTACTCTACATTTCGTGGTTATATTTCAAAGGTACCAGTATTTCAATCCTATTTTGATAGAAAACAAACATCGCCTAGTACGCAACATACGATTCGCTTTGAAACCGCACCAGCTGAACAGGCTCAAGTGGATTGGAAAGAGAATATTAAATTCCTATTGCCTGATGGAACATACATAACTTTTAATATATTGCTGATGACATTAGGCTATTCTCGATACAAATTAGCAAAGGTCACGTTCGATAGAACTACTGAAACACTACAAGATACATTGGTAGAATTCTTTGAGCAATTACAAGGTGTTCCTCATGTACTAGTAACAGATAATATGAAGACTGTGATGGCACAACCGAGGCTAGCTGGAGTTAAAGGACAGCTTCATACCAAAGCAGAACAATTTTCAAGTGACTTTAGCTTTACATTTAAACCTTGTATTGCGCGCCGTCCACAAACGAAAGGTAAAGTAGAAAGCCAAATGAAAATTCTAGATGAAATTCATGCTTACCAAGGGAAATTGACAATACAGGAAGTGGAAGAACAGATTCAAAAAATTATTTTACGTAGCAATCTAGCAATTTCTCAAGCCACAAGACAAATACCGTCTGTACTGCTTGCAAAAGAAAAGGAATCTCTTACCCCACTTCCAACAAAAGTGATAAGAGATTCCTATCGCATAGAACACCCAAAAGCTAAGGTTTCAACGAGTAACCTCATTAGCTTTCGTGGTAGCCACTATTCTGTACCACCAGGATATGTGGCCAAATCTATGACCTTAAAGACCATAGATAAGATGCTATACATATATGATAGCACAGAATTGATTGCACAGCACCTATTAAGTGGTAAGAAGGTTAACTATTTGCCGTCTCATTACGAGGCACAATTGCAGAAAACAATTCCTTATCTAAATTCTGAAGATGTAAAAGCTAAAGCAAAATCTAATTTGGAAAAGATAGGAGCTATCTATGACACTACAGACTAATTACCAACGATTACAAGACAATTTAGCGTATCTAAAACTAAAACAATGTATACTACACCTCGATGAAACAATTGAATTAGCTAATAAACAGAACTTATCTCATATTGAGTGGTTACTGAAGCTTAGTGATTACGAGGTCGATATTAAACGACAAAACGTCATTAACCATATGGTAAAAATTAGTAATTTTCCTCATTTGAAAACACTAGCTGATTTTGAATTTTCATTTCAACCACAAATTAACGAAGTGCAAATTAAGAATTTAGCGTCATTGGGTTTTATGGAACGAGCTGAAAACATTGTATTTCTTGGATCTAGTGGTGTTGGAAAAACACATTTAGCTACCTCACTAGGGATTGAAAGCTCTCGTAACAGACGAAGTACTTATTTTATTAAATGCCATGATTTAATCCAAAATCTTAAAAGAGCAAAGGATGAAGGAAAATTAGAAACTCGGCTCAAGCATTACACACGCTACCAATTACTCATTATTGATGAAATTGGTTATTTGCCATTGCAGCCAGGAGATGCTAATTTGCTATTTCAAATTATTGATAGACGGTATGAACAGAAAAGTACCATCGTAACCTCTAACATTAATTTTGATGAGTGGGCTACCATATTACATGATGAGCGAGTAGCTAATGCTATTGTTGATCGATTACTTCACCATGCACATGTGATTAGCATAACTGGAGATTCATACCGGTTACGAAACCATATGCAGCAGAAGGAATAACTGTACATTGTACATCGTCAAAATTGTACATTCTTATATTGACATTTACATATTATTTAGATAGTTAGAATGGTATTTTATCTTCAGCAAGATAAGGTTCAATTATTTCCATATCAGCCGTATGTCTACCACGATTATAACATTGGTCATTTTTATAATATATATCCATAATTTCTTGAAGATCTAAAGCATTAAATTCCGCTACATGAATTTTTAAAAAAGACATATAACAATCCGCGTCATCATATCCCAAATATGTTGGAACAGCGTTAACCATAATCTTAGCAAATTCTACCAAATTAAAATCTTCACAAAGTTTAACTGATTCAAAAATTTCCTTAATATATTTATTTTTATGAAGAGATGAAGTATCTTTGAAAAATCCGTACTCAGACCTTGGGTCATGAGGATAAAAAGCACGATATGCTACTAAGCCTGTTGGGATTAATATACGTGCTTTTAAATATTCGAATACTTCCTCATTTTCTCTAATAATTTCCATTATAATAGAATATTTTAATACCATAGAAACTAAAATTTCAGCACGAACAGAATTGTTTTTTAATTCATCAACACTGATTTTAGAGAATTCATCCAATATTGCCTGCTCTCGGAGTAGATCTATTCGACCTTCTTCTATCAAATAAGAGGTCATAGAAAATAAGAAGGCATATACTCCAAGTATATTTCTAATACACTCCTCATCGTCTGTATTATATAGAAATTTAAGAAATGTTTTATATGATTTTTTTAATGAAATATTAGTCATTCTCTTTAAATATTTATCTGTAATTTTTTTTCTTATTGATTCATCCAATCCATCTGGATCAAATATTATCTGCTCAGTAAACTTTTCAACATCATGTTTTGCAATCTCAAATAAATCCATAATAAATGGAGCTTTCACAGAAAGAACATGATCATACATAGAGCAAATCATCATTTTAGCATGATAATCATTAGGAACATATAGAGAATTATCATTCACTTTCAAATGAGCACATTTATTCCGGCAATTTCTAAGATATTCAATATCCTCTATGAACCTTTCAAAATACAAAGAACAATTATCTTTAAAAAAATCAATAATTTCACGCTCTACTTTTGAATATTTTTCATCTGAACTTATCATACCATTAACTTTTTCTAATTGTTGCCTTGCTTTACTATCACCTTCATCCGCCATAGTTTGTAACTTAATAAATAAATCATAAATCACAAATGAATATAATAAAACTATCGTCGCTCGATAATTCTGACTATAATACGATTGCAATATTTCTTTAAAATAGTTTCGAGAGTCTGAATTATCAAATACACGTAAGTCTTTTTCATCATATAACATATAACCACCACCCAATAATAGTATTAGTTAATCATATTAATATATTAAATAATTACATAGACAATATTATTATATCAAAATTAATATATTTATTTATTTATAATAACCATCAACAAAGACCTCTATAATATAAAACAACCCCTCAAAATGTATTTTGATTTAAAGTTAAAATAACTTTTATCTCAATCCATTATAGAGGGGCTTTCTTTTTACACACTCGCTTTCACAAGTGCTTGTGTATATGGATGTACCGCTTCTTTAAGTCGTTTTGATTCGATGGTTTCTACGATTTGTCCGTCTTTCATGACGATGATTCGGTCTGTTACAGCTTGTAATAGTCCGATATCATGGCTGACGAATATGTAGCCGAAGGGTTGTTCCGTATGGAGTTTTTGTAATAGGTCTAGCACCAGCTTTTGATTCACCGCATCAAGGGCTGATGTAGGTTCGTCAAAGAGTACTAGTTTTGGATTCATCAACATTATTCGTGCTAATACAACGCGTTGCAATTGACCGCCGCTGACCTCATGCGGGTATTTGTTAACGATCGTTTCAGGTAGGTCTACATGTTGAATCCACTTACGGATATCGTCCTTTGCTGCCGCTATATCCATGAGACCATAGTTGATATACGGCTCTAAGAGAAATGCTTCCAAGTTCATCCTCGGTGGAATCACCGCCAAGGGATTTTGGAACATCATCTGCATAGAACGATATATGTCTCTATAATTTTGAATAGAATGTATTTCCTCACCAAAGAGTCGTAAGGTGCCAGAGGTAGGCTTTTCCAATAAAGCAATCAGTCTAAGCAGAGTACTTTTACCGGAACCACTACCACCAGCAATACCTACGCGTTCATTGGGAGTCACGGAAAAGGATACGTTATCAACGGCACGAACCGTATGATGGTGGTTTGTATATTGTTTACATAAATGCTCAACTTGAATCATACTACACCACTTTCATTACGGAATCTAACAAAATACGAGTATACTCATCCTTTGGATGGGCCATAACCTCTGTGGCGGATCCCACTTCAACGAGTTGCCCCTTATTCATAACCCCAATGCTATTGGCAATGCGAGCAGCCGCCTTGATATTATGGGTTACAATAATCACCGTTGCTCCAAGAGCCTGCGTTACCTCTTTCATAAGGTCCAATACAGAGGCTTGCACGAGCATATCTAGGGCACTAGTCGGTTCGTCAGCAAATACGATACCAGGCTTCAAGATGAGACTCAAGGCTATTGCTAACCGTTGTTGCATGCCACCGCTCAATTGAAACGGATAGGACTGCAAGATACGCTCTCCGTCAGTTAAGTGAACAAGATTAAGCATATCTATAACGCGGCTTACATCATAGCTTTCACCATGGGCACGGAATAAATCTTTAAAGTGATTTTCTACGGTTCGATTTGGGTTTAGATAGGCGCTGGGATTTTGAAAGATCATGGAAATCTTTGTGCCCCGCAATTGTCGCCAATCGCTATCACTTAATGTAGAAATATCGGTGCCGTTTAGCAAAATTTGACCACTAATGCTAGCTTGTTTCAACATACCAAAGGCGGCACGAACTAACGTAGATTTACCAGAGCCGCTTTCACCAACGATAGCAAAGACCTCACCATTGGGCACGGAGAAGGATACATCGCGTACCGCTTGCTCCGTACCATATGAAATTGTAACCTTATCAAATACGATACAATCAGATTTATTCAATAGTAGAATCCTTTGTTAATAAGTAGTAATCGATTGGATGTACCGGTACATTTTTAACTTTTGTAGTGGATACAACTGTTGCACTTGGATACAACAAATAGATATCTGCTACGTCATCAACTAAGATTTGTTGCGCTTGTTTTGCAATATTAGAGCGTTCATTTTGATCAAATGTTACTGACAATTGGTCGATTAACGCATCTACTTGAGGGTTAGAGTAGCCACCAACGTTTGCTTTCGCACCAGTTTTGTAGAATAAGCTGAGGAACCAGTAAGGATCGTTTGTAGGCATAGTCACTACATTGCGTTCTACTAAATCGAAACCATCTGTACCAAGTGTATCTACTTCATCAGGGCTTTGTAATTTCTTAAGAGTTACAGCAATACCTGCTTTTTTCAATTCTTGTTGAATTTCTTCGTATAAGCTTGTGTCTTTACCCCAAATAGCAATAGTAATCGCTAATTCTTTGCCATCTTTTGCATACATGCCGTTTGCATTCTTAGCGTAACCAGCTTGAGTCAAGATTTGCTCAGCTTTCGCCACATCTGTCATCGGTTTATTAGCAATCGCATCATAACCTAAATTGGCAGATGGAGGGAATGGTGCCGCCCCTGGTGTAGAGCCATTGCCGATGATTTTAGCCATGGAATCATAGTTAATGATATGAGCAATAGCGGAACGTACAGCTTTATCATGCAATGGAGATGCTTCTGTGTGATTTGCTTTCAACATAAACACACGAACGCCAGCAACATCTTGAATATTGAAACCGTCTTTGAACAAGCTGCGGTTAGCAGAGTCCACTTTTTGAATTACGTCTACGTCTTTAGATTGCAACGCCATAGCGCGTTTATTGTTGTCTTCGATATCTTTTACAGTTACAGAATCAAGACCTGGTTTGCCGCCCCAGTAATCTGCGAAGGCTGCAAGTTCAATTGTTTCACCTTTTTTGAAAGCAGTGATTTTATAAGGGCCTGTAAGAACTGGTTTAGATGCTACGTCTTTAAGATCTGCAGTATCCATGATAACGAAAGCAGGTTCAGTCAAGCTAGATAACAAGGAACCATTAGGCTCTGTAGTTTTAATGATCAAGTTTTGACCATCTACTGTGATGGACTCGATTTTAACAGCTTTCGCGGAACGAGCACTTTGTTTCATCGTGTACTCGATAGACTCTTTAACCTTTTGAGGCGTCATAGGCGTACCATTATGGAATTTTACATTTTCACGGATGTGGAATTTCCATGTTGTAGGGTCCACATTTTCCCAAGAATCTGCCAATTGTGGGGCAAATTTCATATCCGGTGTTACAACGGCTAAGTTTTCACCTGCACCGATACGAGTCAATGTCCACGCATCCCATTCGTGAGTTGGATCTAATGTTTCACCAAACCAATACAAACCAACATTCATATGCTTCCCTTGTTTGCTGTCTTTAGCAGTATCATTACCACAGCCGACCAAGAGAGCTACCATGCATAGCATGGACAAACATGCTAACAACCAACGTTTCATAATATCTCCTTTAAAATATATCGCCTCGTTGAGGCTTTCACCATAAAAAATCTAAACACAGCACGGTTAACGAGATACATCGAGGGCATCGCGCAACGCATCGCCAATATAGTTAAATAAAACAACAGTAATAAAAATAGCGAGCCCCGGGTAAATTAGCAGCCACGGCGCCGTTTGTAGAAAATCTCGGGAGCTCAACAAGATAGCGCCCCACTCCGGATCCGGCGGTTGTACACCGATGCCGATGAGCGAAAAACTGGCTACCAAAATAATGGCGTCCCCTAGATGTTGAATAATAACAATCACCAACGGTGGCAATACATTCGGCAGAATATAGCGCCACAAAATTCGTAGATTTGAAGCGCCCGACATGCGAGCAAAGGTAATGTACTCCGCGTGGCGTTCAATCTGTACGAGGCCCCTCGTGATACGGGCATATTCCGCCCATTTCGTAATACATAAGGAAATGATTACATTCGTTATGCTAGGACCCATGATACCGATGAAAGCAATAGCTATAACCATATTCGGGAAGCCAAGTACTAAATCGATTAAACGAGATAACCAACGGTCAACGCGAGGTGTAGAGAACCCTGCTAATCCACCAATAGCGATGCCAATGGCCCCACTAATACCAATGATGGTGAAAGCAATCCCTAAAGAGGCTTTACCACCGTACAGAATACGAGACCACACATCACGACCGAGTTGGTCAGTACCTAATAGATGGGTACTACTAATGTCTTGTAAGCGGTCCGCGATACTCGTTGTTTCAGGATCAAAGGGTGCTATATAGGGAGCGCATAAGAAAAATACGATCCACAGAGCTGCTAATACCAACATAGCGTATAAGGTATAGGGCTTTTGTCTATTCATAGGAGCCTCCTTTTATGGCGGCTCTTCGCTTCGGATTCAGCCAAACACTCAATATATCAATGATGATATTAATCACGATGAACACCAAGGTAATCCAGATGATATAACCTTGCATCAATACATAATCGCGAGCCATAATGCCCTGCACCATCATATAACCAATACCTTTTATGGAGAATACCGTTTCAATAACGGCAGAGCCACCTAGCATAGCGCCCATAGTTACTCCCATCATAGGCAGCAATATAAGACCCACATGAGGGAATATATAACGGGTGTAGACCATCCATTCTGGCAAGCCCAATGCTCGCGCCCCCTGTACAAAGGGCTGTCGCGACACTTCTAAAATAGCATTGCGCAATCGACGAATGTAGAGACCACATATCCATAAAGCAAGGGTTACTGCGGGCAGAACATAGGCAGAAAAGCCATTGGTATTCGTTACCGACACTAGCTGTAATTTAACACCGAATAAGTACAGTAATAATAAACCGACCCAGAACCCAGGGATTGCTAATGCTAGGAATGTAACGAGACGAACCCCATGATCAATCCATGAGTCTTGATACTTTGCAGATAACATACCGAGCGGTATGGTCGCCACTATCCCCATAACAAGAGCTAAGGATACTAGCCCCAAGGTATTTGGCAAGGCACCGCCAAGAATGGTCGCCACTGGTAAAGCGTACAGAATGGACTCACCAAAGTCCCCTTGTATAATTTGACCTAACCAACGTAGGTATTGCTGCCACCAAGGGTCATTGAGCCCCAACTGCTCTCGTGTCTGTGCAACTACAACTGGATCTGGTGTAGCTCCTAGAAGATTAAACTTCATCGACACGGGATCAATAGGAGATAATTTTATCAATACAAATGTACCGATGGTAACAACCAATAAAATACCTACAATACTTGCCAAACGCTGTAGTATTAATCGATACAATACATCACCTGCCTTCTTTATCACAAAACAGTTATATTTTATTTTAACAGTTATTCAAATTTTTAGATATGCCCCTATATGTATATTAGAATGATTCTCATTATGAAATTTTAGCATATATACTAAAACGGCCCCTCATACGAGGAGCCGTTCTATATAAAACCCTTACAGTGTCCATGCGAGTGCTTCACTACAGCTCGCATGCCTATCCCATTAGGCCTTGACTTTTATATTATTTTGTATGTTGTTTTGGGGCTACCGTATTAGCAACGATTGCTTTAGCCATGTCACGAGTTACAGGGCGTTCGAAGTACATCCCATGAGTTTGTCCGTCTTTTGTCCAACCTATGAGATATACCATTTTATTACCGCCTTTGAAAACAACCTTTGTGCCGTTTACTTTTTCATTAGCTGTTACACGAAAATCGTTATAATCGCCGCTGATATCTTCTTTTATTTCATTGGCTATGCGATGGACGATGCGTTTGCCTGCAGCTTGATTACGAGTAGCGTCTTCACCAGCTTGGTAAACATAAACTACTTGCAATATATCTTTTTCGATAGTACTTACAGACTCAATGTTGTAACCTACAGGTAATACCTTAGGCATTTGAGGTGTAATGTTCATATATTTAGCCGCTTCATCTACAGTAGCAAACTCATGAAACGGGCTTGGCATACCAACCATTGGCGCTTCTTGTTGAGCTACCACAGATTTAGGTTGATCTGGCTTTACATCAAGAGTACCTTGAGCACCAGCAACAGTATAAGAAGCTACACATACACAAGCAACTGCCATCAAGACCAATTTTTTAACCATGGGTATAATCTCCCTTCGCTCAACACGAAAATTATTAAAAACACATTTATTTTGTATGTGATTTTTCCTCAACAATATTACGAATTATAGCCTTCGCCATATCTCGCATAATGGGATGCTGAAACTCTAAAGAGTGATTCTGCCCATCTTTCATCCACGATACAAGATAGACCTTGTTTTTATCACCTTTGAAAGTAACCTTTGTACCATCTACACTTTCAGTTTCTATAACCTTATGAATCTTGTGGTCACCGCTAATATCACCAGTTAACTTAGATGTTCGATATATAATAAGTGCACCGCTAGCTTTGTTGTAATATGGCTCCGCACCAGGTCCATAGACATAAACAACTTGTAATATATCTTTTTCTAAGGTTATGACAGATTGAATATTAAAGCCTACAGGTAACAACTTTGGCATCTGTGGTGTTATATTCATATACTCCGCTGCTTGTTGAACTGTGGTGAACACATGTACCGGACTCGGCATAATAACATTTGGTTCTGCCGCTTCAACTGATATGCCACCAATCACAGGCATAGACTCACCTTTATTAGCCGGCGCTTCGGCACTAACAATGTTATATAAACCAATAGATGCACATACTAAAGAAGCTACTAGTAATATCTTTATCTTTGTTGTCATAACAACAATCTCCGAAAATAAGTTTCGTAAAATTATATTTATCAAAACTTTCCTATCGATTATATACTAAATGAAATAAAATTTCAAATAACTATTTCTTATGCACCATAAACCCAGCTGCTTGTTGGTTAGCCATGATTGTGACATCAGAAATTTGCAAGCGTTTAGGTTGGTTTGTTACGTATAGTACAACATCCGCCACATCCTCAGGTTGGATCGCATCGATGCCGGCATAGACAGCTTTAGCTCTTTCAGCATCACCGTGAAAGCGGACTTCACTAAATGGAGTCTCTACGATGCCCGGTTGAATGGTTGTGACCTTAATATCCGTAGCAATCGTATCCATGCGAATACCATCGCTCAACGTCTTAACGGCCGCCTTTGTAGCACAGTAAACAGCGCCACCTGGATATGCGTATATACCAGCAGTAGAGCCCATATTCACAATATGGCCTGCGTTTTTATCAATCATATAAGGTAGTACAGCCTTTGTTACATATAAAAGACCTTTCACATTTGTATCAATCATAGTCACCGCATCATCGACAGCACTATCTTGGAAAGGATCCAAACCTTGCGCAAGACCTGCGTTATTTACGAGGACATCAACGCCACCAAACGCTTCAATTGCTGCTGGAACCTTGCTTTCAACATCCTCACGACTACGCACATCAAGAACCAAAGTCTCAACGCGCACGCCATATTCCTTAGACAAACGAGCCTGTACCTCAGCCAACACCTCAGTGCGACGACCGGAAATCAAAACATTATCGCCATACTTTGCATATGCCTCGGCAATACAAAGACCAATACCAGACGTTGCACCAGTAACAAAAACATTACGAGCCATAAATACCTCCTTATCAATCCGAACTATATCTATAGCCTAATTATACCACTTTAATATGTAATGGACTCTAGTCCATTCTCCTATACTAATAAAAATGATACATTGGCGCATATAGTATTAAAAGAACACATAAAGTGGCATATGGATTTAGGAATATGATAATAAAAAGAGGATACCCTTTCTTAAACCGACTTTTCCTCTGTATAAATAATATGTCGGCGCAGTGGTTTATAATACTTGAACATTTGAGCTCTACAGCAACAATAAACCAAATAGGGATACCTATTCAAAGCCGCCTTGGGCGCTTTTCCCTTCTCTCTAAAATGACATATTGACGCATTTTAAGGTAAAACGCATAGAAATGAAAAAGGATTACCGTTCTAGAAGCAACTTTCCCTTTGTATAAATAATATGTCGGAGCATTTGTTTATAATACACTAATATTTGAGCTCTACAACAGCAGTAAGCCAAATAGGGATACCTATTCGAAGCCGCCTTGGGCGCTACGCGTACCCATGAAGGCTGAGATAGGTATCCCTATGTCTTATTTAGTCTGATAAGTAGAGCTCAAATACTATGTCTTTTATTTCAAATGCGCCAACATATCATTTAACACTTCCATGCAATCCCCCACTATCCCATAGTTAGCGTGTTGGAAGATTTCTGCATTTGGATCGTTGTTGATAGCCACGATTGTGTCAGCACCGGAGATACCGCTCACGTGTTGAATAGCACCGGAGATACCGAATGCCAAGTATAGTTTAGGACTTACAGTTTTACCTGTTTGGCCTACTTGGTATGGCAATTCAATCCAGCCCTTTTCTACAAGGGGACGTGTAGCACCTACAACGCCGCCGATAGCATCAGCAAGTTCGTAAAGCTTATCAAAGTTTTCTTTGGAACCCATGCCGCGACCGCCGGCTACGATGATATCCGCTTCTTGGATGTTGTACCCAGCTTTGCTGAACGGAATGAAGTTAAGACGCTTCATGCGAATGTCTTCAGGGTTAAGGTCGAATGGTTCAATTTGAATGCGACCCCAGCTGTCTGCAATGCGGTCCGGCTTTTTAAATACATTAGGACGGACAGAGCCCATTTGTGGACGATGATTTGGAGAAATAATTTCAGCTAAAATATTACCACCCAAGGCAGGGCGTGTCCATTCTACAAGGCCTTCTGTAGTATCTACTGTCAAAATAGTACAGTCAGCTACGACACCGTTTTTCATGCGACCAGACATACGAGGTGCTAGGTCACGACCATTATTTGTTGCACCAATCAAAAGGATATTAGGCTTATGGTCTTCAAAGAAGTCCGTCAAAACCTTTGTATAGCCGTCTGTTGTATAGTATTTCAAAAGAGGGCTTTCAAAAACGTGAACAATATCCGCACCATGTGCCACGAGTTCCTCCGCCTCGGATTGAACATTCTCACCAAGCAGCATAACTTGAACGAGTTGGCCCAATTCCTTAGCGATTCGACGAGCTTGACCGATAAGTTCGTATGTAACCGGATGCACTACGTCATCGATGGTATCGGCTACGACAAAGACATCTCTATATTCATCAAAATTTGTCACTCCCATTATCGATCACCTCCTTTGGAACCTTTTTCACCTTTAACGGCCGCTAAAGCCTTAAACTCACTAGAGGATACACTTTCAACAGTGGCAGCTCGCTGCACAGGATCTTTTACATCCACGCCCTCATCGTTGTTATCTACAGGCTCATCCACAGGTTCTTCGCTCGGTACCAACAGATGAGAGAACTTTTCTGGCTTGATATTATAGGCCAATTCAAGAACCTTTTTAGCCCCTTCTTCCACGGATGAAAGCATTTCTACCTTGCCTCGAAGCGGCGGTTGGTATACCTTACGAACACGCGTAGGAGAGCCATTGAGACCAATACGACTTTCATCAATATTAGGCATATCACGCAATGTAATATGGGAAATTTCATAACGTTTCGCGTAAATAGAGCTCCAGAGCCCTGGTTGACGAGGCTCATTGAGTTCAGCCGTAGCTGTTACCAATAGTGGTAAAGGAACTTCCACAATTTCGTAACCATTTTCATGTTCTCGTTTTACAATTGCCTTTTGTGTCGCCTGATCTACGGTCAACTCACAAGCATACGTAGCTTGCGCCATGCCTAGTTCCTCCGCAATTTGAGGGCCTACTTGCGCTGTATCTCCATCGATAGCCTGCTTGCCGCAGAAAATCATTTGGAACTCGCGATTCATGGTACGTTGAATATGACGAATGGCAGAGGCAATCGTATAGCTTGTAGCCAATGTATCAGCACCGCCGAAAGCACGGTCTGTAATGAGCACCGCATCGTCTGCACCGAGGGATAAACACTCGCGAAGTGCCGCCTCGGCTTGAGGAGGCCCCATAGTGACAACGGTTACACGACTGCCTTCATATTGGTCTTTTACCGCAAGAGCTGCCTCTAAAGCATGCATATCGTAAGGGTTTACAATACTAGGCAGACCTGTGCGGATGAGATTATTCGTTTCCGGATCCAGCTTAATCTCAGATGTATCTGGAACCTGTTTGATACATACTAATAACTCCATACACTCACCCCTGTCTAAATTCTACGCCCTTAGCGTTACGCGGATATTTCCAAGTTTTTACGATGGTTTCGCCACAGAGAACACGGCAGGTACCGCATTCAAGGCAACCAGCGAAATCAAAGGCTAAATCGCCATTTTCTTGTAATGTATATAGACCGGCAGGACAGCCGTTTACGAGTTTCATTTTCTCTTCCAAGCTAAAGCCCGCGCCATCCACAATGATATGAGGAGACGTTTCATCTACATAGTATTTATTGGTGCCCAAGCGCTCTTCTAATTTCATAGGGAACGCACCCCTTTCCAAGCATCACGAATCAAGGTAACTAAACCTACATCACTTACACTACTCATCAATTTTTTCATCATTGGCACTGCCCCATCACCGTTTACAGTGAATACATCGCGCATCACATTATTCACAAGAGCTGGATACTCTTTGAATATGCGAGGGTTGGATGCGAGGAAGGCAGGCATATTTTTATAAAGCTTCATGTCCTTATATAGCCAAGAATTCTTGATTTGACGTTCATACAATTTAGCAACGCGCTCCATGTTCTCATCGCGCAAGGCTACGTTAACCGCATCCGCTGCACACATGCCAGATTCGATGGCGAGGTCCATCCCACGAATGGTATACCCCAGGTTCATACACATGCGCGCCGCATCACCGACGATAACATACCCATTACCGCCCAACTTAGGCAGCGCTTTAAATCCGCCTTCTGGCACGAGATGCGCACTATGTTCCTTCAATTGACCATTTTTTAATAGTGGTGCGATTCTTGGATGGTTTGTGAAAGCTAACAGCATATCATCTACCGATTTAGTAGCTTTGCCGATATCTTCAAGGCCTACAACCATACCTACGGAAAGGCTGTCTTTATTCGTATAAATAAAGCCACCACCTAATAGGCCATCGGTCATGTCCCCCAATGTAAGCCACGCCATCCCCTCATCGCCAGATAGCATAAGGCGATTTTCAAGATCCTCTTTTTTGAGTTTATATACCTCTTTTACCCCTACAGCCATTGTTCTTGGATCTGTAGGACCTGTAAGACCAGCCTGTTCCAATAATAATGTATTAGAACCTTCTGCGATGACAACTAGTTTTGCATATACTTCGTCATCGTGACAGCGAACCCCTATTACGCGGCGATGTTTACCTTCACCTTCGGTAATAAGCTCTGTTACCTGTACATTAGATACGAGGAGAGCCCCTTTTTTCTCTGCCTCTTCTGCTAGCCATTTATCAAATTTAGCACGCAATACTACGTAGGATTCTTCATTAGGTTCACCATCTTCGTAACTATACTCGATGGTGGTCATTTCATTACCTGTACCAATAGAAATGCGCTCTTTTGTTACCTTTCGTTCCAACGGCGCACGGTCTCTAAAGTCCGGTACAAGACGCTCCAAAGAATGTGTATAGATGCGTCCACCCATCATATTTTTAGCACCTGGTGCGGTTCCACGTTCGATAAGTAAAACTTTTACCCTCTGCTCCGCAAGGCGTAATGCTGCCGCAGAACCCGCTGGCCCTGCGCCAACAACGATAACATCAAATGTTTCATTGCGATCAATTGCCATATACTCAGCTCCTTTAAATGAAAGCTTAGACTTACATAAGTTCATATAGTATATATATTTCTCTATTTAGAACCAAAATACCTTTAAAAATTATCACAGAAAGATGAATATATTCTATATTTTTCAGAAATATATTATAAAAGTCTCTACAGGTTGTATATATACTCATTATATATTAATACTAATGTATACTTTCCGTTCTAAATAAGTGCAATAAAATTCATCAATTCGTGAAATTTATAAGTAAGTCTAGCTTTCACGGTGAAAGTAGCGTATGATAAAAGTAGCGAAAACCCTATACGGAGCAAGACGCGTATAATACGACCGCATAATGCAAGTCCACGGTCAAGGTTGGGAACTCGTTATTTTTTAATTAAGAGGAGGCCCTATGGACCCGTTAAAAATCTTGAAAGCATTATCAAATCCGCATCGGTTAGATATTATATTGTGGCTAAAACACCCAGAGAAAGAATTCGGTGTACAAGTACACTCTAAAACTCTTATCGATTTTCCACATAGTGTGAGCGTTAAGAGCATCCAAAAGCGCTGCGGTGTATCTCAATCTTCTATTTCTACATTTATGAGCATCTTAGAGAATGCTGAACTTGTAGAATCGCGTAAAATCGACCAATATACCTATTTTCGTCGCAACGAAGAGGTTATTCACGAATTTGGCGAATGGTACAACAAAGAAGTATCCATCCAGTCTGATGAAATTGACAAATTATTAGAAACGGTTATCTTAGAAGACACTTCATATCCAGCAACTGAGGAACGCTCCATACCTAGCGAGCAACTGGCAGTCGAAATACGTACTAAGGGACCGCATCATGATGAAGAAAGTAAATAAAAGCCCTTCCCTACTTACCATATCTAGGGAAAAACGAAAAGAGCTATAATTTTGAATATTATAGCTCTTTTTTATGTAATACTATACCATACATAGTATCTATATAACTCATAATGATAACTTACAATGCAAAAAGAGTGCCTTCCCTTTGGGAATGGCACTCTTTACGTTTATACATTTCGTTGTGCTTCATAAGCTCTGAATAGTTTAGATAATAATTCAGGAGCCAAGCGCAATAAATCTGGATTCTCACAGAAAGACACGCGCAATTGTGTTTTACCAGGGTTATTATCACCATTTTTACCGCTATAGAAACCATTGAGCGGCGCCATGAGGAGTGTATATTCCTTACCATCATCAAGGCTTACCGCACCGTGTTCAGCACACCAGGAAGCAAATTCCACGCCATCAAAGCCAGGTTTTGCCACCTTTCTCACGTCGATTACAAAGTAAATAGATGCTTCAGGACGGGATACGATGAAGTCTGGTTCTACCTCTTTAAAGCCTTTGTGGAGTTCAAAGATCATTTGACGATAGTAGTCGCGTTGTTGCTCATACCAATTGTGCAACTGCGCATAGGACTCATGCTTCAATGCGCCAAAGATATATTGTCCCAAGGTGTTAGCGCTAAGGTTTGCCGTATATTCCGCAACAGATTTTTCATAGCATAATTTATTATCCGTAATGATGGCTCCAATGCGAAGCCCACACGCATTCCAAACCTTACTGGCCGTTTCAAGGCTAATACGGCGACCTTCGATGCCAGGCACATCTTTATCGGTTAAAGCCCAAATGCTGGATGTTTCTTTTCCCTTTTCATAAGCCAATTCACGGTACGCTTCGTCAGAGATAATCCATAAATTATGTTTAACGCACAATTTAGTATATTCAATAAGTGTTTCTTTGCTAAATAATTGACCAGTCGGATTGTCATAAGGAATGATGAGCAACGCACCAGGTTTTGTGTCGATGATACGCTTCTCTACAGTCTCTACAGACGGCAATTCGAACTCACCATTTTCATTGAGCTCCCGTTCTACTGTTACGGTTTTACGGCCTATGCGAAGACCTACTGCATCATAATTTGTATAGGAAGGATTGAACATCAAGAGAGGGCGTTCCTCTTCGCCGGCACCACCACATACGCCGAGCATAATGATTTCCATCGCCATGGATGCACCGTCTGTTACGAGTACATCAAGGCCTGTCGTATCAAAACCTTGACTGCGTAAAATGTGTAGAAATGCTTCACGGCATTCATCAGTGCCCGTAGTTGGTACGTATGGCACAATGCCATTGTGGAACGGACTATTGACACCACCCAAATCAAACAACCTACGCTGCATGGCGGGATGCATAGGACGCATTACATTGCCAATAGAACCATTCACCAAGATAGGTGGGTTCTTACGTTCCAAGAATTTAATTTGTCCTAGGCGAATGCCAGACGGCTTGCGAGCCATCATATACGGCGATAATTCTGGTTGTTTCATTTCGATCCAACTCCTCTAAAAATCAACCTTCTCCATGGGAAGGTTTTGATAACTGTGAAAGTAACAAAACACTTACTATACAAGCAAATATACGTTTACATCACAAAACATAAACTATGAATACCTATAGATAGATACATAATATTATAGAGCTTTTACTATAGAAAATCTATAGTTTTATAACATATACTTATTTACCTATACCCAATTTATCGGTTACTGAAAATAACTCTCATGGTTCTTAGTGCGGTCTCAATATATCATCAAAAATTATAATAAAAATGAAAGAGCCCCATAAGAGGCTCTTTCACCATGATATAGATTACATTTTGAAACTATACAAATAACTATGATGTAATTGTCAATTATTAGTATAGCTTTATAATCGAACCATTACAGTAGTTATATCTATTAGCCATTGCAGTAGTTATATCTATTAGATAGTCACTTCTACACCTAGACGGAAGTTGCGACCTTGACCTGGCCACCAGTCACCAGGGTTGCCCCAACGAACGTTAGATTGTTCCGCATAGTATGTATCAAAGATATTGTTGATACGACCAAATATAGTAACATTTTCGCGTACACGATAGTTAGCGCTGATATCCGCCAACCAGTATGTTTTACGTGGGAATACATTATCTGCAGGGCCAGGACGATTAATGATACCGCGAATATCTAAATGAGCATCCCATTTAGCATCGTTGTAATCAAGGCCTGCATTAACAGTATGTTTTGGCACATACCCATCGCGATTAGCTTTGCGAGTCGGTGTCGCATCAATATGAGTATACGTATAGCCAAGGCGTGCGGACAAGTGGTTCGTCAATTGTTTACGCACATCCGCATTGATGCCACGAGCTTTTTCAGTGTCAAAATTGCGATATTGACCTGTAAAGTTTGCTGGATCTGTCATAACCCAACCGATTTTATCCTTTGTACTACGGCTGAAGAAGCTAAGATTACTATTCCATGTTTTACCGAATTTGTGGTGTACACCTAGATCAAATTCATGACCTGTTTCCGGTTTCAAATTGCGATTGCCATTGAAGCCATCAAATAATTGGTATGGTGTAGGTGCCAAGAAATACTCTTTATACGCAGCATACACATTTGTCTTCTCATTTACATCATAGCCGAGGCTGATGGATGGAGATGTATGCGTACCGAAGGAGGAATGATGGTCAACGCGGATACCAGGCGTTACAGTCCACTTAGGAGCAAATTTCCATTCATCTTGAATGAAGTATGATGTGTTCGTAAGCTTCACCCCGCCCATATTAAGCACCTTATCTTGTCTCCAGTCAAAGCCGCCTACTACAGTATGGTCTTTTGCTTTATACGTAACTTGATCACCAATACCACGAGTCTTCACATCTGTTAAGTACCCATCATATGTTGTTTTATAATGATTGTTCATCAAGTATAATTGATGGCTCCAGCGATTGCTGATTTTGTTGTTCCAAATCGCACGCAAGGAGTCATTCGCTTCATTACCATAACGAATGTGATTAAGGGCACCCAAATGGTCGGAGTACATTACATCACCACGATATGTGTCGTAAGATATTTTTACATCGTTCTTATCATTGATTTTATTGCCCACCATGAAAGATGCAGTATGGCTGTTACCATGTTGCGGAATACGCACACCATGGCCATCTTTGTAGGAGCCAATGATATCTTTTTGTACGCCTACACGCCAGTACCAATTGTTTTGGCTACCTTCATTGGTAATTGCGTATTGCTCTAAATCATTGCTGCCACCCATCACGCGAAGCTTAGTTTGTACACCTTGCTCAGGTTTTGCAGTAATTACGTTTACTACACCACCGATGGCGCCGGAACCATACAATGTAGAGCCTGCACCACGTTGAACTTCAATGCGATCAATACTAGACATATCTTTCAAAATAGTCATCGGCGGATTCACACCAGCCGCCCCCATATTGATGCCGTCTACCAAATACAATACTTGGTCAGACCCATTGATGCGGAATGCATTAGAGTTCGTGTAACCTACGCCACCACCGTACGTATTAATATCTACGCCCGGTACGATGTTCAAGGCTTCGTTCATATTCGTAGCATGGCGCTCACGAATATCGTCGCCTGTTACTACGCCTACACTAGCTGGCACTTCTGAAAGCTGTTGTTCACTACGAGTCGCCGTAACAACAATGGTATGCGCTTCTTTCGCTTCACCAGCGTCAACAGCTGATACACTAGGAGCACTCAATGTGCTACCAAATACGAGAGCTAACCCTACGTACATGGATAATCGTTGCATTCTTGATACTTTCATAAAAACCTCCACACATACATTTACATACTATATATATTTTGTGCCATAGAAACCATTGCACGAGTCATAAATTGGGAATAACTCATGACCTGCGAGGAATCTACGAGGAACACACGACGATTGGCGATGGCCTTAACACCTTGCAAAGCAGGGTCAGAATAGAGTTGTTCTGCCGTTGCTGGCGTAGTGCCATCCGAGGTATAAGCCACCGATGGGATGATGATAATGTCTGGATTCGCTTTGATTAAATCCTCTCTCGTCCCATTATCAAAAGGCCCCAAGCCTAATTGGGCGGCCGCATTGGTAACCTTCAGATATTTAGTCATATCATCAAAGGTTGACCCCTTGCCACCGGTTAAACCAAATTGCGTATAAAATGCTACTACAGGACGTTCACCGGCATGTTTATTGGCTAATTCTTCGACAGTTTTCAAATCTGCATCCATACTAGCAATCATCTTTTCATCCGATGCGTGTAAAAGACTTGCAATTTCATGGATAACAGCTTTTGCTTCTTCTACCGTAGTCGGAGTCTTATAGACGTAAACGGGAATCTGCATATTCCGCATTTCCCCAATTGCATCTGGAGATATCCAGTTTGGAACTAATACTAAATCAGGTTGTACAGAAAGCATGGATTCAGCAGTTGCTTTCACATGCGTCCCCACCTTGGCAGACTCATCAGGTACATTATTAGGCACGGTGCCAACGGCTGCCACTCGGCTCGGATCAACCAAGGATAACACTATATCCTCTGTACTCGCAGCAATAGGGACGATTCGCTTCGGCTCACTAGGCACCGTAACAGTTACACCAGTGCCATCCGTAACCTGATGTGTCGTGCCCGTAGTCCCCGTCTGCGTAGGACCACAACCGACCACTAGAAGTACCATCATTACTATGGTACATATAATAGATATTCTGTGCTTCATACTAACGACCTTCTATAACCCCTTCCATGGAAATAAATAATGATTGCAAATCCTGTAATATTTCAGGCGATGCATTCCAATAGCCACGTTGAGAAGCCTCTAGCAAGGTTTCTGTAATGCGCTGTAAGGCCCAAGGATTTACATTGCGCATCCAGTCTTGTACTGTCTTGTCTAAAGCATACTTATTAGCATACCCTTCATAGACCCAGTCTGGTACGACATCACTCGTAGCATCCCAACCAAATGTATGGGATACGACATTCGACATATCCGATGCCCCTTTATAGCCATGTTTCATCATGGCTTGAATAAATTTAGGGTTCTGCGTTTCCCCTTGCACGACGCGGCGAATTTCGTCACCTAAAGGCCTCATCACAACACGACTGCGGTCTGAGCTATCCCCCACATAGGCGCGCGGCGCACTGCCCTTTGCGGTGCGCACCGCCGCAATGAGACCACCGTGATAGCTATAATAATCGTCGGCACTCATAATATGGGTTTCTCGATTATCTTCGTTCTTAATGGTCACATCCATCGTGGTTAATCGACGTTGGAATAGCCTCATGTCCTGAGGAATGTCCTTGTGCAGGTGAAAGCTACTCCACTGGCTATAAACTTGAGCAATATCTTGTAAAGACTCCCAGTTTTTGCCTTCAATCAAGGCACCTACACCCGTGCCATAAGCTTGGGGCGGATCGCCAAAGATGCGGAGTCTAGCCTTTTTAGTAGCCAATAGAGGGTCCTCACCTTGCTCAACGAGCCAGTCTACATCATCGTGAATATGCTTTTTCACGTAGTTGTCTTCCAACGACTCATCTAATTCTGCCACCATTTCAACGGCTTTATCAAGCCAGCCAATGGCAGTAGGCATCATATCTCGAATGAGGCCACTGATGCGGCCCATCACATCGATGCGAGGGCGCTGCAATTCCTCTAAAGGAATCACTTCTAAACCTGACACGCGACCGCCCGATTGCCATTTAGGTCGAACTCCTAACAAGTAAAGGAACTCACCCAAGCACTGACCATGACTTCTAGAATTGCTCGTAGCCCATAGAATAATGCCAATCGTCTCAGGATACCGTTGTTCATTCAGAATATAATCAGCGATGACTTGATCAGCCAACTCTATGCCTAATTGATAGGCTATCTTCGTCGGTAAAGCTCTTTCATCTAAACCATAGAAGTTACGCCCCGTAGGCAGTACGTCGACTTGACCGCTCGAGGGGGCTCCACCTGGACCGGGCTCTACATATCTGCCCTGTAAGGCATTTGAAATAGAGGTTAGCTCGTTCTTGGTGTCACCTAATTTTGGAATATACTCTCGAACGATCGCATTCGCCAAAGGTTCTAACCGTTCGGGCACTGTATAATCTGGTATATTGATCACATGCCTTACAAAGCTACGCAATTCATTCCAAATTCGATCTATGGTAACACTATATCGTATACCATCTGAATGAATTTCGCCAGCATGTTCCGCCATATAAGACCAATCATAACCTAATTCTTCTGCGATGGTGGTAAGGCCTGACGCGATTTCACCTTGAGGAGTGCTTACAATAGCAGTAATAAACTCTTCTAATGCTTCCCCTTCAGGACCTTGCCCCAAGATGTGCAAACCATTGCGCATCTGCATATGTTTCAAGTCGCTCAGCTTTTCGTGGACCTCTGTAATTATATCGTCCACCGTCATGGTAGAACCTCGTTCTTTATCGATGAGATGGCACTCCATGGCCTTTTCTCGAATCACTTCACCTAGAGTAGAGACACTTTCAGGATGTTCCCGCTCAAAATGACTATGTTCATCGAGTAAGGCCTCTAATTCTTCGAACTCATCATAGAGGCCCGCTGTCGTCATCGGCGGCGACAAGTGCCCCACTAAGCAAGCCGAACTACGCCGCTTGGCTTGTATGCCTTCCCCAATAATGGTTGTCCAATACGGGTAAATATTTGGCAAACTGGAAATGCCGATTTCCGGATAACAACTAGCGCTGAGTCCAGCCCCCTTACCGGGCAGCCATTCTAGAGAGCCATGGGTACCAACATGGATAACTGCATCAGCTTCAAAGACATCGCGCACCCAGTGATAAAACGCTAAGTATTGATGTGGTGGAGGCAAGCAAGGATCGTGATAAATGGCCGATACATTCTCCCCAAATCCACGGGGTGGCTGTACCGTAATCCACAGATTGCCATTGGAGAAACCTGGGATAATCACGTCATCATCGTAGACGAATACATCCCCTGGGGCTTCGCCCCAAGATTTAACCATTGCTGTCTGCGTATCTTCCGGCAGCGTAGCAAAATATGCTTTGTAATCATCACTACTTAACCGACCTTCTGCAGAGGCTAGCAGTTCATCGGTGAGCATGGAGCGGTCATTCGTCATATGAGACGTTACCACATCCATCAAGTCTGCACTTGTTTCTGGCACCGTGTCGATGGTATAACCTTCCGCCTTCATATCTCGTAATAACCGTAGCACCGACTCAGGTGTATCAAGACCTGCGGCAGAGCCAATGTTGGAGTTCTTAGGCGGATAGTTATGTAATATAACGGCCACTTTTCGCTCCGATACAGGGATATGGCGCAATGTAGACCATTTAATAGCTCGTTGTACAATAGCAGCGATGCGTTCTTTCACAGGCAAGTACACATAGTGTCCACGCTCATCATAGGTTTGGCATGCCACAACACCGCCTTGAATAACCCCATCTAGCTCAGGCTGAGATATAGATAAATTCACGTCTAAAGGTGTTACACCTTGTGGATTCTCGGCCCAAGATTTCTCATCCATGTATATGGTATAACCCTGAACGATAGGAACATCCTGTAGCTTTAACTCCTCCAAGGTTTGAGCACCTAAGGACTGAAAGGAAAATTTACAAGTATTTATGAGCACATCAAAGGGGAATTCATCCTTCCCAAAAAGATGGTTCATGGACAGCTTCATATTCGGAATACCTACGCGCGGATTCGAGCCATACTGACCATAAAAGATAATCGGATTGTACTGATGTTTGTAAATCTCTTCAAATAAGGCCTGTTGATACTCAATATCCCCCATGATCCATTCGTCACGGTAAAAGTAGACCGCTATAGATGGCCAATCTCGATGCCCTTCGGCATCCATAAACTCATCATAGGTTTCGTAGATATTGCCTTCTCGACCCATAATGGCTTGCCAAGGAATAGGATCTGGCTCTTCCCATTCAGAGGTAGGTTTTGTACTGAAAGCACCGTTGATTAAGCGTACATAATTCATGACCCCACTGGTTCGGCGGTAGCTTTCAAGAAGAACCCGTTTATCCTCATCCAAATTGCGATATAAAATATCTGTTTTCTTAGGTTCTACTACATCAATCCAGTATTTAGGATGATGTGCATATAACCAGCGTTCCAGACGTTCTAAGAAGGGCGAGTCTAAACCAACCCCCATATTCGTTACCAGAACTACATCGGCAGCGCGTAAGCGACTTTCAAAGTCAGCGTCCCATTGAGGAGGCTTTTTCATATTGCAAAGGTCTACCTCGCCTTGTAAGAGTTCCGGATAGGTCGCAACAGCCTTTTCTATATATTGGATTTGTTTTCCTAAATTAGAAATATACATGAGACGACTCATGATCTACCTCCGCGATACGCTCAAAATACTATCTGATGTAATGGAATCCATGGCATAATAACTGCCATTCATCAATTTACACAATTCCTTAGCTAGGCCGAGCTTGATAAAGCCCGTTTCCGTATCAATAACGATACAATCTACAGGCAAAGTGCCAAGGATACGAGCCCATTGCTTGGACTCCGCTACAGGGTCCTCAGAATCACCCGACGTAGCTCGACCATCGGTGATACATATAATCTGAATTCGTTCCGCCCGATGGGCACGCAACAATCTATCGCACATAGTATAGGCTACTCGTAAACCTTGAGCTAAAGGGGTCTTTCCCCCTGTTGGCAATTTTGCTAACAATCGCTCTGCTCGCTCTACGCTACGAGTGAAAGGTAATAGTACCTCTGCTGAATCCTTGCGAAATGCAATGAGTCCCACCGAATCACGGTGAATATAGGAGTCTCGCAATAGGCTCAAAATTGCACCTTTTGTCGCCTCCATGCGATGTCGTGCCGCCATAGAGCCACTGGCATCCACTACGAAAAGCTGATACGCACCAATCCTCTTTTCCCGAGCCTTTCGGCGGTAATCTTGAGGTTTTACTACAATAGATAGCCCTTTTAAATCATGACGCTCTGCTTGTGGGTCCATTTGACATAAGCATTCCGATGTAACAGATTGCTCCACTACATTTAATGGGGTATCTACCTGTAATTGTTTTACCCTTTCAACGGCCCGCAATCGTTGATACGGTGCGGCTGCACGCAATGTGTCAATTAAAGCCAAATCCTCTAAAGCCTGTTCATCTTGATACGCTCGAATCATGCGCCCCCTAGTATCCTTTGTTCTAGTCATAAGGCGCCGACCAGAACCTTTACGATACTGACGGTCTACCGTTTTAGAAGATTGCAATTTCCATTGAAAGAACTGGTTAGCTATACGGGCAACAGTATCGGGCAAACATAAAGAAGATATTCCATTAGATGTGTCACTATAAGTATTCATTGAATCAGAAGTTCTCCACTCATTCGCTGTAGACTCTAATGTTTCTGGATGATTGGATGTCCTTGATTTACCATCATCAAAATCCATATCACGTGAGCCGTCATGACCATCGATATTTGAATTATCCAACCCATTAGAGTTTAACTCGTCAGAATGGGATTCATCACGCTTGGAATCTCTAAAATCAGAGTTATTAGAGTCGTCTACATCCGAATCATCCGTTGCTGATTCGGTATTCTCCTGCAACTGGTTTTGGTCACTTGCACTATTAGATGCCTCTCCTTGTGAAGTCTGAGACTCAGGTGTATCATTGCGTTTCATGCGATGAGGCAGTACATAGAGAGCGGCTCGTTCCGCATGAGATGGCTTACAGTAAGAACTACCATCAAGAACTGCCAGTGATTTCATCACTTGTAATAATACATACTCTGCTCCATGACCTACGGTTCGAGCTTGCAATGCATAGGATATAGCCAGTGAAAGCATAGCATCAGGAACAACTATAGATTGAACTTGTTTAGAATCTATTAGGCTCAATAAATCCTCAGATGAAGGCTCAATTTCATCTCGCCTTCGTTGTAACACCTTCACCTTAGATTGTAGTGTAGGTACATCCATAGATACATGCACATCTACGAGTTCCCACTCCACATCATTTAAGGTTCTATCCTCATGGTTTATGGTCAGTATCAGTAGTATTTGACGACGTTTCGCTTCTACCAATAGTGCATGACGGACTTCAGGCGACAGAACGTGAGCATCATCGACAACCCAGCATCGATTACTCGTATCACCTAATAAGCCAGATGCCATAACCATCTTACCCTGTGCAAAGGATGCTTCAAAATCGATGGACTCTTGTAGTTGTGAAGTATCTATATAAACAGGTATCAAACGATATGGAATTTGCCATTTCTCGAGGCACTGACGAAGTACATAGCTTTTACCAACACCGGTACCTCCAGAAATAACAATGGTATGAATCTGGTCGTTTACAAGGCCTATTTCGAGGGCCTCTTGTACAGATGTTTCCATAACTAGCCCTCAAGCACTGCCGATACCACTGTATCAATGCGCTCCTCATCGTAACCTTGTTCTTCAAAGGGCAAGCGACGTAAGCGATGTTTTAACGCTAATCGTGCCGCCACCTTGAGGTCTTCCGCTGTAATTTGGTTGCGACTGTGAAAGGCTGCATGAGCACGAGCCGTATGCATCATCGTAATGTCTGGGCGATGTCCATCGACGCCGACACCAATGCTAATACTCGCTATTTTTAACAAAATATCATCAGATGGAATGATACTCGGCAATAATTCACGCGCTTGTAATAAACGTTCGTGCAGGCTACGTTCTGATTCCTCGTAAGATGCTACAAAGCTTTTAGGATTGTCGCCAAAGGCGAGGCGACGCTTGATAACCTCCATACGTTGTGCTGGGTCCTGTTCTCCATAGACCATGACAGATAGTCCGAAACGGTCTAACAGTTGAGGTCGAAGGTCGCCTTCTTCAGGATTCATCGTTCCTACGAGAATAAAACGAGATGGATGAGAGTGGCTCACTCCTTCCCGCTCTACCGTATTCACCCCCATAGCTGCCACATCTAATAAAATATCTACAATATGGTCATCTAATAGATTAACCTCGTCTACATAGAGGATATTTTGATGGGCTGCGTGTAAAATACCCGGTTCAAAGGCTTTTACCCCCTCTTGCAATGCCTTTTCCAAATTTATGGATCCTACAACGCGATCTTCCGTAGCATTGATAGGTAGCTCAACAACAGACATCGCTGATGCGCCTGTTTCCATAGGAGGTAACAGATTCGCTAACGCACGTACAGCCGTAGACTTAGCAGTGCCTTTTTCGCCTTCAATTAACACACCGCCGATTGATGGGTTTATGGCATTGAGCAACAAGGCCAATTTCATTTCATCTTGACCAACAATAGCAGTAAATGGATATAGCATACGTCTAACCTCACTCAGATTCGCAATACAAAATAATCACCATACATAATAAATCAATACCCCCTAGGAAAACGCTAAGTATCGTAATCCATTCTAACTATTTCAGATTTGGATCAATAGACATTTCTGAAGTAACTTCGGTTTGTTTGAAGTCATCAATCTTTGTAGTTCCTTTTGGGAATACAAAGATACGTTGTTGTTTAAAGTACGGATCGTCATAGACCGCAGCCGATAAACGGAACGCATTTCGTAAATTTTCTGCCGTCAATACATCTCGAGGTGCACCTACATCAACGATGTGACCATCACTCACCAAAACGAGTTTGGTGCAATATTTGGCAGCTAACTCTAAGTCATGAACGACGATTAAAATCGTTTTGCCTTCGTCACATAATCGGCGGCCTTCATGGAAAATATCGTCAGCATACACTAAATCGAGCGCAGCCGTCGGCTCATCTAGTAATAAGACCTCTGTTTGTTGAGCTAATGCCTTTGCTAAGAATACCCGTTGTCGTTCACCGCCGCTCAAAGATTGTACGGACCGATGCCGCAAGTGATACACGCCCACCTCTTTCATGGCATTTTCTACAATGACCTTATCTTCAGGGCCTTCTTGTTCCCACCATTTCAAATACGGATAGCGGGCAGTCATCACAATATCGATGGCTTCATAATCGAAGGAAACATTAACGGACTGCTGCATATACGCCACATGATGAGCGATTTCTTTATCGCTCAAAGAAGAGATGCTTTTACCATCCCACAAAACATCTCCACCAGATGTAGGATAAAGGCCACGCAATGCTTTTAACAACGTTGTTTTACCAGAGCCATTAGGGCCGATAATGCCTACGAACTCGCCCCGGTCAATAGCAAAGGATGCCTCTTTTACAATGGTTGTGTCTCCTAATGTGACAGATAGAGATTGAACATCTAGTTTCATTAGGCCCCTCCTTTACGACGCAAGCGATGAAGTAAATATAGAAAATATGGTGCCCCTAATAGAGCCGTCATGATACCTACGCGAATCTCAACTGGCTGAGCAATAACGCGACCTAATGTATCACAGAATACGAGGAATAATGCGCCTCCAACGGCCGCCATAGGCAATAGTATTCGATGATCTGGCCCTACTAAGATACGCACAATATGTGGTACCACAAGACCTACAAAACCAATGGAACCACTGACGCACACCGCAGTAGCAGTAACGACAGATGCCAAAAACAGGAATAGCATGCGATACACCATAACAGGCAAACCCAAGGCACGCGCCTCTGTATCCCCGAGAACGAGTACATTCAGGTGACGACCGAGCATCATTAATATAACGCTGCCCGTCATGATAGGCCCCACCGCTAGTAGAACGTGGTCCCAGCGACGAAAATCAAGTCCACCCACCATCCAAAATAGGAATTCACGCAAGCGGTATTCATTAATCATAGTCAAAATGCCCGATGTGAAAGCACCGAGCAGCATACTAACAGCTACACCAGCAAGCAACAAGGTGGTCGTGTCGAGCTTGTTATTACGCCATGTTAACAATATAGTAATCCCAACGGATACAAAGGCCCCTACGAAGGCAAAGGCAGGCATGTAAAACATGCCAAGAGATGTTACACCAAGGGCGATGGCGATAACCGCACCGAGAGATGCCCCTGCGGATACGCCCATAATACCTGGATCAGCCAACGGATTCGAGAATACCCCTTGCATAACGGCGCCAGCGATTGCCAAGGCACCGCCTACGAGTAGTCCAATGATGAGGCGCGGCATGCGGATAAACCACAGTACCGCCTCTTGTTCAGCAGAAATAGGTTCAGTAAAACTCACTGGTATACCCATACCATTCAAAATACTTTGGACGCCCCCTCCAATAGGAATCATAATGGTCCCTATATGGAGCGCCAATAAGCTCACGATACATAGCAATACCCCAATCAGAGTTATCGCCATGATGCGTTGTGTCTGTTTAGTCATGAGAATTCCTTTCTAATTGAGGATACACAGTATACATAATGGCTAGCATCGCTTCCCCAATATGCTGATTCATAGTATATAAGTACGCTGCCGGTAAAGGCTTAACACGATTTTCCTTGATAGCCGGCAGATTTTGAAAGGCCGGATTTTTTAAATATCGATCCGCCAAATTCTTGTCCATTCCCTTATAGGATGGAATAAAAATGTAGTCTGGATTCATGGCTAATACCCGCTCCTCCCCAAAGGGTATGTGCGGCGGTAAGCCAATCCGATTCGGTGCATTATAGATACTCATATAGTGACACATATCATCAAAAAGGCTTCCTGTTCCCGTATATCCGTCCATAGATGATACAAAGAGAACCGTCTTGCGCTGCTCAATTGGAATAGATTCTGCTAGGTGCTTTATTTCATCTATTTCACGGTGAATCTTCCGATTGTAAAAGCTACCCTTTTCATCTTCCCCAATAATATGAGCAATCTCCATCACATTCTGAATCACTCCGTCCACCGTAGAAGGAGTAGGTACCACAACAGTGGCTATACCCATGTGCCGTAAACCATAGATAACATCAGCCGATATATAATCTGGCGCTATAACGAGATCCGGTTTCAAGGCTATAATTTTCTCCAAAGGATACGAGCTCAACACAGGTTTTACCAACTTTGCGCGCTTTGCCTCTAGCGAATATTCCTCATAGGTAGACAATTTATTAATGCCTGCTAAACGCTCTGGTTCTATAAGTCCTAATAAAATTGTGTCGACCGCAGAAGACAGTGATAAAATCCGTTTTGGATGCTCTGGAACAGCAACTTGAACGCCATCATGACTGTCAACATAGCGAATATATGGTGTTACACCATCCTTAGATTGAGGTCCACAACCTGTTAAACATACACAAAGGAGTATCATCAAACATATGAAAAATCCAATTTTCTTGTTCATGATGATACTCCTTGTATAGTTCTAATTAGTGATTACATAAAGACTAGAATTTTTGAGTATAGCTGAGTTGGTAATTAAATGGTTCATCCCAGTATTCCCAGTCGCCGTTTGAAATAACATTATGACGGTTTAACAAGTTACGTGCATCTAGCCGCAAGGATGAGTTTTCATTGAACTGATAGCCTACGTATGCATTCCAAGCTATAAGATTTGGGTTTGTACCGCCATCGCGGTTCTTCATCCGTTTTGTGACAAAGTTGATGCTAGTACCTGCAGTCCAGGTTGAGCTATTGTAATGGATACCCCCTGTAAATTGCAATTTAGGGTTAGCTTGTTTCCAATAGGTCTTATCGATTTCTCGTTGTTTTGGATTAGAATACGATGCACCCACAGTCATTTTTAAGTGATCTGTTAATTTACGACCATATTGAGCTTCGATACCGACATTTCTATAGCGACCACCATTTACGCGAATTGTGTTTTTACCATTGCTATCCGGTTTCCAAGAGAAGAAGTTTTTAAAGTCCATATAGAAGAGCGCTACTTTCCAGCTATCTTTGTTAGTAATGTGTTTATAGCCTAATTCGTAATTCCAACCTTCTTCAGGTTTCAAATTACGTCCACTAACAGAGGCATAGCCTTTATTAATTTTCTTGAAAGTATCGCTTAAGTTCGGCATTCTAAAGGCTTTACCAACATTTATGTACATGGATGATTCCTTGTTAATACGATGTTGTAATTGGAACTGAGGAATTAATACACGTTGATTTTTCACAGGGTCTTTAATATCCGAATAACGCAAGCCTAAAATACTAGTCCATTTAGGATTGATTTGATAGGAGTATGTACCATAAATGGCATAACTATTGCGATGTGGATTTCCATAGTATGGACCAGATGTAGTGCGATATGTTTCTCGTTTACCAAGTACACCTGCAATGAAATAGTCCTTGCCACCGCGGAAGTCCCATTCATGTTGCACATCGAAACCATATTGTCGAGCAATATAGTTGTTATCACTCAACGTATATGTCTTTTTACTATGTATGCGACTTTTACCATACAAATCTCTATCATTGTAGAAGATTGTACCTGTAGTATTGCCATCTTTATAAACTAAAGACGCATTATTTTTAGTATCTTTATAAGCATATGTTGTAGAGTGAAGCTTTTGCTTAATAGGATTCGTTTCTGTACTCAACTGTCCAAAGGAAGAATTACCTTCAAAACGGCTAAAGTTCAAAGTCAACTTATCATTTAATTTACCGCTCATAAATACACCTAAGGAATTCCCTTTGTTACGAGCTGTATAATATTCATAGCCTCTAGCATAAGCACCGATATCGGAGCGGATAGGGGTTTCTGGATCTTGAGCACCAAAGAAGTTACGTTCCACACCAATTAAGAAGCGAGGCGTGCCATAGTTAATTTTATAAGTTTGGCGACCCATATTACCAAAACCTACCGTAGCAGAGCCCCCTTCTTTACTTGGAGTCTTAGTAATTACATTGATAACACCACTCATAGCATCAGCGCCATATAAAGCAGACGCTGCACCTTTTAATACTTCAATGCGTTCAATAGAGCTAGTCGGAATAGAGCTAAGTCCGCCCTTGCCATTGAGGTTCATCGGTACCCCATTCATGAGAATCAAAGAGCCCCGTTCAAGACCACGGATATTCACACGGCTATCCATAGCCCCATATTCAAGACCAGATGCACCATAGGAAAAAGACGTAATGCCGGGTACCATATTAACCGCATCAAATGCATTTTTGGCACCACTATTAGCTAAGTCCTTTTGAGTAATAACATCCATCGCAGCCGGCGTATCTAAATCTAAAAGAGCCATGCGATTTGCTGTTACATTAATAGTATGGATTTCAGATACTCCATTAGTTTCACTTGATGCAGCTGTAGTGGGAGTCTTATCAGCACTTACCTCTGCTGCATATCCATTCACAGACAATCCTATCAATGCTAAACCTACAAGTATAGATATACGATGCTTAATTTGTTGTCTCATACCAAATGCCTCACTTAACACATATATATATTCACACAATTATATAAACTACATATTTGTATTATTACACATTTATTTGGACCGCACAAAACCCATACCCCTACCACTACTGCATTCTCGGGGGATTGTATCGTTAATACATATTAAAATTTTTGTGTATAACTTAATTCATAATTGAATGGTGCATCCCAATATTCATAATCTCCATTGGATACCACATTATGACGATTCAAAAGATTGCGTGCATCGAGGCGTAATGTAGCATCTTTATTAAAGTGATACCCAACGTAAGCATTCCAAAGAGCAATGTTAGGGTTCAAGCCACCATCGCGATTGCGCAAACGTTTGGTTACAAAGTTCAAAGATGTGCCTGCATCCCACGTAGAGCTTTTATAATGAACACCGGTTGTAAACTGTAACTTAGGAGCCGCTTGTTTCCAATAGGTTTCATTCATTTCCTTTTGTTTTGGATTAGAATAAGAACCACTTACACTCATTTTGAGTCGATCTGACAAATGTCTACTATACTCAGCTTCAATCCCAACATTGTGGAATTTACCACCGTTTACGCGAACGGTTGGGCGACCATTTACATCAGGTTGCCATTGGAAGAAGTTCTTGAAGTCCATATAGAACACGTCCACCTTCCAGCTATCCTTCTTATTAAGGCGTTTATAACCTAATTCATAGTTCCAACCCTCTTCAGGCTTAAGATTTTTACCACTTACTGCTGTGTATTGGCGGTTTACACTGCGGAATGTATCACTCAAGCTAGGCATCGTATACGCTTTCCCTATATTTAAGTACATGGAGGAATCTTTATTGATGGTATGCAACAATTGGAACTGAGGCGTTAACACATGTTGGTCCTTAATAGGATCACTAATAGCTGTATAGCGCAAGCCCAAAATGGCAGTCCATTTTGGATTGATTTCACGAGAATAGCTACTGTACACCGCATAGGTATTACGATGAGGCCGTGTGTACACAGGGGCCTGTGTGGCACGATAGGTTTCTTGCTTACCTGTAACCCCGGCAATCAGGTAGTCCTTACCGCCTCTAAAGTCCCATTCATGTTGTACATCTATACCATATTGACGAGCTACATAACTGGTTTCGGTCGGCTTGAACTGTTTAGCACTATGAACACGGCTTTCACCACGCATAGTACGGTCATTATAAAACAATGTTCCCGTCGTATTGTCATCCTTATAAGTCAAAGATGCATTGTTGCGGTCATCCTTGTAATGATATGTCGTAGAATGATGAGCCTGTCTCATAGGATTTGTTTCTGTACTAATCAGACCAAAGGAGGAACGGCTTTCAGCGCGATTATAATTTAAGGTTATCTTATCTGAAAGCTTACCACTCATGAACACGCCTAAGGAATTACCCTTGTTGCGCGTAGTGTAGTAATCATAACCCTTGCGACCCGTATAGTCATACCGCACAGGTGTAGATGGATCTTGAGTTCCCCAGTATTTTCTATCAATTCCAATAAGAAAACGATCAGTACCATAAGAAAGATCAAATCGCTTAGCCCCTCGATTGCCCACGGCTACTGTAGCAGAACCGCCCTCTTTTGACGGCGTCTTTGTAATGATATTTATAACGCCACCCAAAGCTTCTGCACCATATAAGGTGGAGGCCGCCCCCTTTACAACTTCGATGCGCTCAATGGCACTGGTAGGTATAGAGCCAATTCCGCTCTTACCATTTAAGTTCATAGGTACACCGTTTACAAGAACAAGTGCACCGCGATCGAGACCACGAATATTCGTACGGCTATCCATGCCACCAAAATCTGCGCCAGACGCACTAAAGGAGTTAATGGTTACACCCGGTACATTAGCGACCGCATCAAAAGCCGTCTTAGCACCGCTATTTTGTATATCCTCTTGAGTAATAACAGAAGTCGATACTGGTGTATCTAAATCTAATAACGATGTACGATTAGCGGTAACATTTATGGTAACTTCTTCCTCATTATTGTTCATTGTTACATCTGCAGCATAACTATTAATTGACATAGTTGTTAATGCCATTAGCACGGCTACATATACATGTTTATTCATTCGTTTCATCATCCACGCCTCTTTTTTCAATTATTCCATATTATATATAATATTTAATCGTCCATTTGGTAATGTTTGTACCGTGGCGGACACGCCGTAGATGTGTCGGATGGTCTCCTCTGTCAATACTTCGTGAGGGGTCCCTGTACACACTACGGAGCCGTCTTTTAAGGCAATGAGACGGTCACAATAAATAGCTGCTAAATTTAAATCGTGAATAGCAGCCACTACGGTTGCATCAAGGCGTTTTACAATCGTCATCAGCTCAAGCTGATACTTAATATCTAAGTGGTTTGTCGGCTCGTCTAGCACTAGGCATTCTGTGCGTTGTGCCAAAGCACGTGCTAAGATAACCCGTTGTTGCTCACCACCAGATAAGGTATTAAAATTACGGCTTTCAAAATTACTAAGTCCTACCTGAGCCAGTGCATGTCGCGCGATTTCATAGTCATCAATTTGATCTCTATCGAGCAACCCTTTATAAGGGGAACGGCCCATGAGGACCATTTCAAGAACGGAGAAATCAAAGTTAACCGTACTATGCTGCGCCACTACAGCCATTTTCAAAGCCGTATCACGATGGCTTAAAGAACTCATTTCAGTGCCATCAAAAAAAATTTTGCCATTGTTAGGTTGAAGCACGCGGTATAAGCATTTTAAAAACGTACTTTTACCACTCCCATTAGGACCTATAATTCCAACGAATTCCTTATTTCGTATATCTAGGGAAATATCATAGAGGATTGTTTTCGGACCAAATGAGACTTGGATATTATCTGTTTGAATATTCATTATTCCCCTCCAAATCCGTAGTTCTTACGCACCAACATATACACAAAGGTTGGTGCCCCAATGAGAGAAATGAGAATGCCGATTGGCAATTCTGCGTGAGGAATAATGCATCGGCACAAGCCATCAGCGATGACGAGGAAAATACTGCCCCCTAATGCGCTGAATGGAATCAAGGTCCAGTGATTTGTACCAATGGTCATACGCACCAAATGAGGAATCAAGAGGCCTACAAAGCCAATCATGCCCGCCGCGTACACCACGAAGCCGATGATAAGAGAGCTAATAATCAAATACACTTGGCGATATCTATGCAAATCGCGACCTAAGGTAATAGCCACCTCATCACCGAGGAGCATCATGTTTAAAATTCTGCTTTGAGACCAGAAGAAAATAATGCTCACGAGGACAACGACGGCAATAAAGGGCAACATATCCCATTTAGCACCCGCAAAGCTACCCATCAACCAGTATGTAATGGTTTGGATGCCTTCCTTATCGTCCGCTAAATAGACCACAAAACTAGAGAAGGAGCTACATACGGCGCTTAACGCCAAGCCCCCTAAAATCAATTTCACCGAGTTTGGTCGGCCCCCTAAATTTGAGATAAACAACACACCGAAGGAAATCGCCATGGCCCCGATAAAGGCCATAACGCCGACGAAGTTCTCACCGAACATAACGCCTACACCAAATAAAATAGCTACCGTAGCACCGAGAGATGCGCCAGAGGAAATCCCCAAGATATAAGGATCTGCCAGTGGATTCTTAACGATGGCCTGCATGATAACGCCAGATACGGCAAGGCCTGCCCCAATAATGGCAGCCATCAACAACCGTGGCATACGCAATAACCATATAATGGTCTGCTCTGGACCATTCATAGGATCATCGATAGCCAAAGGGCTAGAAAATTGATCTATTACAATATTGAAAATTTGAGAAAGTGAAAACTGTACTGTACCAACAGAAAGTCCCCATAGAATGGCTACTGCTAGCACCCCTATGAGGACAAATCCGCCAGCAGTATATCCAATACGTTGTAGCATACTGCTCCTTTATTAATGAATTAAATCAGGTACCCCTTCTGGATATAGATTAGGGTACAACCCATGCGATACTATGTCGATACCATCGAATAAACGAATACCAGGACTATATACAGCAAGCAGAGGCAAGAAATGAACGCGCTTATTACGTAGCGCATTTACCCCTTGTAAACCTGGCTGCGTTAATACATAGTTCATAATCACATCTGCTTGGCTATATTCGCCGTCAGATACGATCAAGAAAATTACATCTGGATTCTGCTCCACCACGTCCTCCATACTAATAGACGGCGTTTCTGTGTCAATTACATCGGCGTGCAAGGAATCCCCTATATTACCGGCTAATGTCTTATGTCCATACAATAGAAAATGCTTGCCTTCCACCTCGATAAACAATGCCTTTGGTGACTTTTCGTTAGCCGTTTGAGCTACCGTGTATGCCACAGATTGTTGCATCTCTTGAATGAGACGCTCTGCTTCCATGTTACGATTAAAAATACGCCCCAAATCTCGAATATATTTATACTCCATATCCATGGTGAGCGCCGATTGAGCCCCCAAGGAGGACTCTGCAATATATACATTCGCTTGTCTCGCCTGCCAAAATGTAGGTGTTTGTAACATTTTATTTGTGAAAGTAGATTTCCAGCCTACCAACAAATCAGGCTTCATCATCAATACGCTTTCTAAATTGGCGTATTTCAGATCCTTGTATGGAATTGTATCGTACGCCTCACGGTATTCTGGTCGCACGTATTTGCGATCTGGAATCCCCATGCCCGCTACGATACGATTCCCTTCACCAAGAGCAATGATAGTTTCTATGGAGTTTTGCCACATCGCCACCACACGCTCGGGCACTGCTGTATAGGTACTTTCAAAAGGTTCACCTCGACGTACAAAGGATTCAATTGTCACCGGTGGCTGCAATTCGATATGTGCTGGTGTAGACTGATGGTCCTCAACAGTTACCTGCTGAGGACCACAACCTACACATATTAATAGACATAGTATTAATACGCTGAATCTAATCATTAGAATTTATATTTCGCCCCAATCATGAAGGAACGTGCTGGCATAGCCGCACTACCACGACCATTATAAGCGCTATAGCTTGTTTCATAAGCGCGGTTAAGAACGTTATTTACCACGATGTACGCAGTTAAATCTTTTGTTACATCATAGTTGAGGTTCCAGTCCACGATGAGGAAACGTCTATGAGTGAATGCATAGTCACTATTGCCAGTGTACCAGTTAATTAACAAGCCAGAATATAAACGCTTGTTATCATAGGAAATGTTCAATGCATAGTGGTTTTGCGGACGCAAGCTATTAATAGCCACATTGATATCATCGCTATTGCTATAACCCCAGTTTGGATCAAGAATCCAACCACCTTTAGATAACCATTTATCTTTCATATGAGAGTAGGACGCACTCATTGTTACGTGTTTATTTAATCTGTGGTCTACTGTAATATTGAAAGATTGTTTATTTTCTTTCGCATTAACTGCTGTTTTTTCAAAGTCGCCGGTTCTGTTGTTCAAAATTGGTAATGTAGCGATGGCATTTTTCATACGCGTATAATCATAATGAACTGCTACAGTAGTATTATTACCTTTACCGAACGTATGTAATAGGCCCCATGTGAAAGCATCGCCTTTTTCGTCATCTAATGGTGTATTAAATACGCCATCAGTCGCACTGTAGTCGCCTGTTTTAAGTGGTCTTAAAATGCGAGTCCAACCTGCATACATGCTAGTCTTTTTGTTGAACTTAACTTGGCCATGTAAACTAGGCGTCAAGGCACTTACGCTACCTTTACCTTGGGAGTCACCACTGCCACTACCTTGAATGCTACCGTAATGTACATAACGCAATGCAGGAGTCAACTCTACATTTTTACCAATGTAAATTTTATCTTGCAAATAAGCATATAAAGTATTGCGACGAATATCAGAAGACACTACATCACCATTACGTTTAATAGAACGGGAATTCAAATTAGAGCGACTATAGTCGATATTAGCAATAATATCATGCTTATCAAGTTGGCGAGTCCATTGAAGTTCTACACCTGTTTTATTTTCTTTATACCATCTATTTGGGCTACCTGCCATACCGCCTGTTTCAGCAATCCATTGACGCAATGCATCACGACGATCTGGGAATGGTGCCAAATTGGAATCAACCCATGCATTAAATTGCTCCACAGTAGCGCCATTAGGGAATGCCGCAGCATAGGCAGCACGTGCGGCCTCGCTACCAAGTTTAGACCATGTATATGTATCGCGACCTTCATATCGATGATCTAAACGATACAATCTAGCAAAGCTTTCCATTTGACCTTGGCGATCGAAAGTAAATTTCAAATCTGTGTCTAAGTTTTTAAACTTACTATAAGAGCCGTAGTTACCATCTAAAGCGAATAAATTGTGGTAGCCAGGGTTTCTGGAGTCACCATACAACTTAGGTGCATAACCTTGTGGATTTTCATCTGGATCTACATATTTAGGATCTGTTTTCAACTTGTAATTAGTATCATATTGGCCAACTTCAGCATTGAAAATAATGCGACGCCAATCATCTGCATTCCAGTATTTCCGGCTTGGTGTAGAAATTGGATACCCATCGCGACCTTTTTTGAAGTTCATTGAGAACTGTAAGCTTTGTTTCTTATTGAACTCATGGTCAATACGTGCATTAAATCCTTCTTCGCGCCATTTAGAACCTGTAAGAGTGGCTGCTTCACCAGTATCGCCATCTTTATACTTCGTATCTTGAGACATAGTACGTGTAGCTGTTACAAAGTAACCAGTAGATGCATTCTTACCTGCCGCACCTTGTACAGTCAAGTTATAGCTATGCTTATTCCAGCTGCCTGTGGCCAAATCAACGGATCCACTGAAATTGCCTTTACCACGACGTGTAATGATATTGATTACACCACCTGTAGCGTCAGAACCATATTGAGAAGCACCAGGGCCTTTGATAACTTCGATTTTATCAATAGCATCCATATTGGTTACTTCATCGATATTAACACCTGTAGACTTAGAGCCTCTTTCAGAGCTATCACCTAAACGACCAGATGTAATATTGTCTACACGACGACCATCCACCAACACTACAACGCGGGAGTCACCATTGATGGATACACCATTATTGTAGAATTGATAGCCATACTCACCACCACGGTAACCAGGATTTTGGAATGTAACACCTGGAACGCGTTTAATCGCTTCAGTTACATCGCGATAATGACGTTTTTCAATTTCTTCACGAGTGATAACCTTTACATCACCACCAGTACGGTAATAAGATTGCTCAGTAATGGTATTACCATACTCATCCTTAGCCGCATCGGCTTTTACCGAAACATTATGAACCTCATAACCCTTGAAATTCTCATCATACGCATATGCTTGATACGTACCTAACGCTAACGTTGCTGCAATAGCAGCAGATAAAATACGACGACTCGTCATAAACCCTCCACACACAATAAATACACAATAAAAATAATATTAAAACTAATCCTCTAACAAATGCGTTTCTTGTATTTTCTGAATTACGACTACACACAAACATAATTCATACATTATCAGCTATAGAAGATTAATTATAACCATAATCTACATTAACCACAATCGTAACTGGCTCACCTGTTGTATTCTCTATACCTCCAGAGCTCTCTACGAGGCTAGCAGCAGCATTATCGAGAATGCTAGAGCCACTACTACCAATCATATTCGCACCAGCAAAGTTGCCATCAGCATCAAAAGTGATTTCAAAGGAAACTCGTCCACTGAGTCCACGGCGCACCGCCTGTTGAGGCATCACTTTATTACTCTCAACGCGAGCGATATAACCTGAACTATCGTAAGAGCCCCCACGACGTTCTACATCGCCGGGACCTGGGTCACCACCTTTAGATCCATTACCTTCTTCACTAAGCCCACCATTGCCAGCATTACCACCACCAGGGCCTGGTACATTGCCACTTCCTGGATTACCAACAGGATTATCAGTATTACCATTCAAATTGACTGATGCCGTCTCATTGCCACCTAAGTAAGGATTCAGATTTTTTAAGCCTTCTGTCGGCTTTCCCGATAAATCAGGCAACACACTACCTGCTTTACCGCCCCCTGCGACGGGTTTGTCGTCAGGGTGAATCTTTAGTTTCTCAGGATCCTTCTTTTCTTGAGGAGGTTCTTGCTGCCCCATATCGAGGTTGATAACCAAGTCTTTTTTTTGTGTTTCTGGTGGTTTTATATGACCAAACCAATCACCTACAACACCCCAATATACAAGATTTAATACCAATGCAGCTACGAAAGGAATTCCATATCGTTTGTCTACCATAGAATCACTTCCGTTCTGTAGCTACGCTAACAAACCGAGCACCACTAATTTTAAGATTATCTAAAATATTGATAACGTCCTTATATGCAATATCCTCAGAGGCACGTACAATAAATGCCTGTTGAGGTTCTTTTGCAACAATCCCTTGAATTTCATTACCCAATTGATCAGGGGCAATCTCACGTTCATTCAAATACATTTTATGTGTAGCTGTTAATGAAATCGTGATAGGCTCAATCGTCTTAGCAGAAGAAGAGGAAGCCTTTGGTAAGTTAAGAGGAATTTGTTCCTCTGTATTCATGTACAACGTACTCATCATGAAAAATACGAGCAAAAAGAAAACGATATCAATCATAGGTATAATCATGATGGTAGGTTCTTTTTGTATGCCTACTGAACTACGTTTCATCGTTGACTCCTAATATATAAATCCATAATAGAACCTAATTTTTGCTCTAACTTTGCAATATCAGAATTTACTTTATCTGTACACCAACTATGAATGGCTAATGCTACGATAGCTACTGAAAGCCCCGTTGCAGTGGCAACCAACGCTTCGGATACGCCGCCTGTGATAACAGTAGGCGCACCAATATCGCCTCCAACGGCTGCGAAGGATCGAATCATACCAACAACAGTCCCCAAAAGTCCAAGTAATGGAGCCATTGTTACCATCATGCTAAGCCAGTTAAGACCGCGTTTTAAACGTTCATCCATGTAACCTACCACATCATGTAAACGGTTCTCTAAACCTTCCGCACTATATACAGACTCCACGATAGGAGACACAAATCTACTCAATGCGTCATCACTATTTTTTATAGAATTTTCTAGAGTAGACCAATTATTACTATTACGACCTGCATCAATGCTATCGGACAACTGTTGTAACTCATGATTGATGTTTCTGTACGTACGAATACGTTCAAATAAAATAGTACATGCTGCTAACATGAATAGTACAAGTGGATACATAACGAAACCACCTGCATTAAATAGGTGAATTGTATACTCCATCATAGCCTCCATATAATGTATAAAATTACGTATTATTTAACAAAAAAATGGTCATCTATATTATTAGATTAACCACCAACATTGACATTATCCTATAAAGCATGTATAAGTACAATAACCCTATACCCCCTACCGTTATGGTATTTCTATAGGATTCTATTCTAAGCACATATTTCATCCACCTTAAATATACATCTATCCACTATATATAGACAATATTAAGCCATTGCATAAATACTTCATAATTATTATAAAAAATATAATAATTATATCTATTAAAACTATGCTCAATACTATGCTCAATAAGATAACTCCTCATATTTTATAGTTGAAAATTATTATAATTCACATTCCATTATCAAAAATCTTTTTGTATTTTTATGAACTTATTATTACTTTATGAATATAATTTATTTACACATGAACAATATTTATACTCTAAGGTTATCAATATCTTTACAGTCTATTTCTTACTCGTATATTCCTCAATATATCTTATAAACTTATACTCAAACTATAAAAATTACAATCCATATAAAAAGAGGACTAAGCCTTTACGGGCCCAGTCCTCTGATTATTCTGATTATAATAACATAAATCCTTAAAGCAAATTATATGCCATTAATAACTCTCATTTATTTTTTAGCTTTATCAGCTTTTACCTTTTTATTTTCTTTTACCTTTTTAGGTTTTTCTTGTTTAACCTTCACTGGTTTTTTCGCATTAACAGCAGCACCTGCAGGCTTTACAAATGCATTGTTAAGATTTGTTGCCACTTGCAATGCTACGTCCGCATTTGGCGTAGAAACAATGGATTGACCAGCTACCGTTACAGTGTCACCACTATAGGATGCAGAACCTGGTGTCACTTGATTGTTATGATACAATCGTGCCAATTTACCAGCCATGTAATAAGCACGCTCTTCGCCTGTGTAGCGGCCACTACCTGCTGGAGTATAGATATTATCACCGTTTACGTACACAGTACCATTCGATACGTTTACATGATTCCCAGAATATGTGTACATACGAGAAATATTATTGTTCACCCGATCGGACAACTTTGGATGGTTATTAGGTGCTACCACTTGTGAAAGCCCTTCGCGGTAGTGTTCCCCCACTTTGTTGCGCAGTACTGCCATAGAACCAGCTGCACCACCCACATTGTATGGAGACTCACTTAAAATCTTAAAGCCTAACTCATCAGCGGCTTTTTCTTGACTCATCGTAAACACTTGATTGGATAAGTAGTTACCTGCCACATTAGATAAAATAGCCGCACCTTCACTACCGCCAGCAGCAATGCCGACCGCTGTAGAAAGACCGATTTGCTTCTTAGCGCCATTAATAATATCTTTATGCTCGCCATGAGAGATTTCATGAGCCATTACATAGGCCAATTGATCATCATCTAGCGTATCTAGAGCACCCTTGTTAATGGACATAACGCGACCAAGTGTGGCAAACGCATTAAACTCCTCATCAGGATTCGCATATACAACGTAGGAACGTTTTACACTAGGTGTAGCCTCTAATGTCTTCATAATTCGATTTACACGCTCTTGGGCGGCACTATCGTTTAAGTAAGCAGTTTTCTCTTTTGTGCGTGCCAAACTCTCCTGTTGCCCCTCTGCAGAATTATCCATTTTATTTAATGCAGTAGATACGTAAGCCATAGCAATAGCACCACCAGCTAAAGATTGTACCGCAGCAGAAGCAGCATTAACAGAAGCCGTTTGCATCATAGTAGGTGCCATTGTCACTGCCATAGCAATAGATAAAGTAGCCGCTGTAAGTTTCTTATTCATTCTCTCAACCTCTTAAACAATGATATAGCTATATAATAAAACAATATAGAATGTAAGAAAATGCCAGAATTTCCACACTACCTATATAATATTACTTCATGATAAATATAGAATGAATAATGGAACAATCATTCATCTATCATAAGATGGTGCAATCTATTATGGTTAATTCAAACATTGCTAACTATTGATCTGTCGTTACTGGTTTAGCTGAAAGTACTACCGCTTCTTTACCATCTTTAGAAACAGCGCCACCATGTGTATAGCCTACTACATCAAAGCCTGCCTCAGCACACTGCTCTGCGATGCTTTCATAATTTTCATTCTTACCACGCGTACATGTAGAAAGATGTACCGTAGTAACACCTTTTTTCTTAAAAGACTCAATCTTCTTAGCTAGATCCCCACCACTATGTGTGAACCCCACCAACTCAATATCCTCATCAGCATAACGCTCAAAGGAATCCGCTTTATTCATAAATGCTTTCAAACAACCGCCACAAGAACAGCGCTGCATTGTATCCTCATTTACAAGGACTGCAATTTTTTTAGACATAAAACCTCCTGTCAAAACATTGTACGCAATCATTATACCATAATCAATATAAAACAATGTATCTCAGGATACATTACTTACAAGAAATACCCTGATGTACACGCCATTATAAATCAGGGTGTTATATTACATAATAGCTTCTTCGCGGCCAAATTTACCGTTTTTGTATTCCCCATAAGCGAGGAGAAGCTCTGTTTTATTTGTCATAACAAATGACCCTTGTTTTACCACTGGTTCATTGAGGGGTTCTCCAGCAAGAACGAAGATTTCAAGACCTTCATCACCAGACTCTACCTCAAAGCGCTCTCCATCATTATTGAAAAGTACAAAGTCTCCAAATTCTATGCTTTCACCATTGGTACTACCTGTACCATTAATCACAAGGGAGCCTGTATTCCAAGTCATATTCTCAGAAATAGAGATCCATGAATTAGGTTGAAGTTTTAATTTGTAAATATTCATCGGTGTATGGGATTTAGCAGGACCTGTTATATGTCTGAAAGCACCGGTGTAAACGATGGCATCGATTGTTTCATCAAGAGATTGATACCGCCCCATTGTGGTAGCAGGTATATATTGATATGCAGGTGCATCGTTTTTATGACGTTCAGGTAGATTTACCCATAATTGTAAAGCATGGAACAAACGTCCCCGCTTTGCATATTCTTTTTCATGAAATTCTTTGTGCAAAACACCACTAGCTGCAGTCATCCATTGCACATCACCAGAGTGAATAACACCACTATTACCAGCTGCATCTTTATGTTCAATGGAGCCGGAAAAAGAAAATGTTACCGTTTCAAAGCCTTTATGGGGATGTGGAGTGACACCTGTATCAAAAGGACTAGCCTCAAAATAATATGGCTCGTTATAGTCGAGTAACAAAAATGGAGACATACGATCAAGCATAGGTGACTCATCGCCATCAGGGAAGTACTGACGTACTCTAAATCCATTGCCTACCCAATGAATATCAGGAGCTTTAATAATTCTTTCAATTGTTCTTACAGGATTCATTCTATCACCTCTTAATCGAACAGGATTCATAATAGTTGTATTATATATGAATAAATGCTCATATATCTCAATACTATTATATCTATTTTTTTCGATATGTCAAGGGTGGGCTATTAGAATAGTAATTTACATAAATTTAAAGTTACTCAACTAGTTTACGTTTCGATACCATAGGTACTGTGCACCGCGGTATCGTTTAGATGTAGTTGGCCTTCTACCATTAGCCGCGGCTTCCTATCACACTCGCCCATGGAGACATATAATACAATGTTTTAATGTACAGCATATCCTTTAGGGCTTCGTCGAACCTGATGCAATGGACGTATGCGTCGCTCCGCTCCTTTACGCCCTATTGCCCTAGGTGCTTCCTCACTGTGGATTTTCCTTCACCTTTTCGCAGGTCGGTAAATCTTACGTTCGGAGGAAAGTGATGCAGTGAATCTGTCGTCGTTTCACTCCTCCATCTTCTACTGCCCTACTTTTCCCACTCCGTCTTATTGATTAATACACATAGACACTACTTCTACAACCTTGGCTGGAGACGGTTCTAGTAGGTATGAAAGCTGTGCTCATTAGAGCACAAAAATAGAGGGCCAACCCTTTAGGGTTGACCCTCTATTTTATTAATCAGCGAGTTCTTATGTACGGCTCTTCCCTCCAGGATACTGGGTGTTCGTCGCTGTGGATGGACATGTAGCACAGCTACATGTCCATCTTACGCTCCGAACTAAGCGATGCAGTGAATCTGTCGTCGCTTTATTCTTATTACCTTTAACTTGCCCTACTTGCTTCCTTACTGTGGATTTTCCTTCACCGCTTCGCAGTTCGGTAAATCTTACGTTCGGAAGAAAGTGATGCAGTGAATCTGTTGTCGTCGCGTTGCTCCTCCATCTTCTACTGCCCTACTTTTACTGCCCTGCTCACCAGGTACCCTGGGAGGATAGGAAGCCATACATAAAAAAGACACACCCTCAGGTGTGCCTTTAAGCAATCAGCAGCTTCCTATCCTCCCAGGCCGTCTCCAGCCAAGTACTTTCGGCGTTTATGAGCTTA